>OGGU01000003.1_pt1 | contig 314426 bp, 321 predicted proteins | sample 1571241 | NCBI WGS metagenome assembly OGGU01 (sample SAMEA2581934, study PRJEB24529) | metagenome | biome: Human gut stool | place: China | collected 2011
CATAATTAAAACCATAAAAGACATCTTTTGTTTTATTTTTTTCTATTAATTTACTTGGCATAAAATTTCTCCCTTCGATAAGTCTATATCTTAAGACAGAAGTACCAAAAAATGCAAGAAAAATCGTCCGTCAAAAATCGACATAAATTGGGATATTCGGGCTATTTCGTCTCATTTTTAGGGAAATCTAAAATATAAAATTTTTGAAGATATTTTGTAATTTATTAAACTTTATGATAAAATAAATTCGAGGGATGTCTTTATGACAATAAAAAAAATTAATAAAAACGAATACTTTATAGAAGAAAATGGAGTAAAAGTATTTTCCTATATTTTAACTGATGATACTTTATGCGCAGGAAGTGGTGATGTTTTACCAAGTGAAGAATTATTTATTAAAATACTATCATTTTTAAAAGAAAATATATTAAAAGAAAATATGATTATTCGAGTTGTTAATGAAAATCTATTTTCGTTATTTGATAAATATTGTAAAGTAACAGCTGTTTGTGTTGAACGAACATTAAATTATTATGAAAATAATTACGATATAAAAGAAAAGTATTTTGAAATTGATAATCTTAAGATTAAATACTTTGAAACAGAAAATAGTGCATATTGTAATTTTATAAAAAATGAAATAAGTGATGAATTAGAAATTTCAAAAACAATAAACTATTTAAAGAACAAAAATAAATTAACTTTTATAATTGATGTTCAAAACTTAGATTGTTTTTTTTCATTAGGTTTTAAAATAGAATACAAAGACTACAAGTTGGCTTAGAATCCAACTTTTTTAATGACTTTTGTATGTTTTTTTGGTACAATTAAAGGGGTGAAAAAGATGAAAAAAGATAATATTAGAAATTTTTCAATAATTGCTCATATAGATCATGGAAAAAGTACTCTAGCAGATAGACTTTTAGAAATCACCGGAGCTGTTTCCAAAAGAGAAATGAAAGATCAAATTTTAGACAGTATGGATCTAGAACGTGAAAGAGGAATAACAATTAAATTAAATGCTGTAAAATTAAACTATAAATATAAAGATGAAGATTATGTTATTAATTTAATTGATACTCCTGGTCATGTCGATTTTTCATATGAAGTATCAAGAAGTCTAGCAGCTTGTGAAGGTGCTATTTTAGTTGTAGATGCTGCTCAAGGTATTGAAGCTCAAACTTTAGCTAATTTGTACCTAGCGATGGAACAAGATTTAACTATAATTCCTGTCATTAATAAGATAGATTTACCGAACGCTGATATTCCAAGAGTAAAAAAAGAACTTGTAGATGTTTTAGGATTTAATGAAAATGATATAATTTTATGTAGTGCTAAAACTGGAGATGGAGTTCAAGATATTTTAGATGCCGTAATTGAAAAAATTCCTGAACCTAAAATAAATGTTGAAGATAAAACAAGATCTTTAATATTTGACTCATATTTTGATCCTTATCGAGGAGTGGTTTTATTAGTTAAATTAGTAGATGGTAAAATAAAAATTGGTGATACTATAAAAATGATGGCAACAAATAGTACTTTTGAAGTTGTAGAACTCGGAGTACATACCCCAAAAGAAGAAAAGTATAATGAACTAAAAAGCGGAGAAGTAGGCTATGTTGCAGCATCAATTAAAGACATAAGTACAGTCTCTGTCGGCGATACCATTACCGTCGTAGGTCGTGAAGCAACAGAACCAATTAAAGGTTATAAAAAAATGAAACCAATGGTTTTCTCAGGTATATTTCCGACCGAACCCAATAGATATGAAGAATTAAAAGAAGCCTTAATAAAATTAAAATTAAATGATGCTGCTTTATCGTTTGAACCAGAAACTAGTGAAGCTTTAGGTTTTGGTTTTCGTATTGGATTTCTAGGTCTTTTACATATGGATGTAATTATTACTCGTATTGAAAGAGAATTTAATATTGGCATTATTGCTACCAGTCCAAGTGTAGTTTACGAAGTAACCCTAACAGATGGAAGTATCATAGAGGTTGATGCTCCATCAAAAATGCCTGAAAAAACAAAAATTAATTATATAAAAGAACCTTATATATATACAAATATAATAGCACCTTCTGAATACATCGGAGCTATTATGGAGTTATGCCAAAACAAGCGTGGAATTTACAAAAGTGTGGATTATATCGACGCCACAAGAATAGATGTTCACTATGAAATTCCCTTATCAGAGATAGTATATGATTTTTATGACAGATTAAAAAGTACTACGAAAGGTTATGCTTCATTTGATTATGAATTATGTGGATATAAAGAAAGTAGTTTAGTAAAAATGGACATCTTACTAAATGGTGAAATTGTAGATGCTTTGAGTGTTATTATTCATAAAGATTTTGCTTATCAAAAAGGACGTGCAATTGTTAAGAAATTACGTGAATTAATACCAAGACAAATGTTTCAAATACCAATTCAAGCAAGTATTGGCTCCAAAGTAATAGCTAGAGAAAATATCAGCGCCTTAAAGAAGAATGTTTTAGCAAAATGTTATGGTGGAGATGTTTCCAGAAAAAGAAAATTATTAGAAAAACAAAAGGAAGGAAAGAAAAGAATGAAAATGGTTGGAACGGTTGAAGTTCCTCAAGAGGCATTCTTAGCAGTTTTAGGTGATGAATAATGGGTGAAGAAGAAAAAAATTATATTATAAGACAAGCTGATATGTATATTTCTGGTAAATCCTTACGCGAAATTGCTGAAATAATTGGTAAATCACATATTACAGTTAGAAATAATTTAACAAAAAAATTAAGATATGCCGATGCTATAAAATATAAAATTGTTATGGAAAAATTAGAATATAACAAAGAAAAATCAATTGAAGATGAAGAAGTTAGAACAAGAATTCTTGATGCTTACGAATTGTTAGTTTTGAAGAATAAAACAGTTTCAGAAATTGCCGCTGATCTAGGAACAACAGATAACATTATATATCGTGATCTTTCAGAAAGATTACAAGAATTAAATAAAGTTGCACCAGATATTATAACAAATGATATGGTAAAAAAAGTAGCTGAAACATTAAAAAATCATAGTATCCGTAACAATCCTTATCTTGTTTTCAAACAAGAAAGAGAAAAACAGACAAAAATGAAAAATAGACTAAATAAGATGTTCCCTAGAAAAGATAGACAAATTAATTTTTTGACAAACTGTGCATTAACATATGGCTTGAGGGTAGAAACGATTGCTGACTTTTTTGGGGATAATCCAACTGATTTATTAAGGGATTTTCAATCTGGAAATAGTCTTTACAATAACTTGTCAAATGTATTTAAACATGGAATGAAACCACAACAAGAAGCTGTTGCAGAATTTGAAAATTTTTTTGAAAGATTAACAAAAGCATCAATAAATAAAGATAAAGAAAAAATAACAGAAATACTTGAAGAGATTTCTGATAAAAAAGCCCTTAAAATAGCTAATAGAGATAAAACAAAACAGCTAACATTGACAGATGATGAAATATTAACAATATTAAAATTTCAAATAAAATATATGATTAGTACACATCAAATAGAAAGAATATTTGGAATAAGTAAAAGTAATTACAAAAAAAGAGTAAAAAGACTGCAAACTGAACATGAAAAATTAGTATCTGATTTTGAATATATTGCGGATTTTGTTTCTTGCATACCTAATAAGGTGACAGAAAGAAGGTAAAAAATGAATTTAAAATATTTATATCAAATGTTTCCAGATGAAAATAAAAGAAGAAGATTTATAATAAATTGTGCTTTAACATTTGGTTTAAGAGCAGAAACATTAGCCGCCTTACTTAACACGAGTGTGGAAATAATTAAATCAGAGCTACTTTATAATATCAACTATATGCATAATTCAATGCAAGCACTATTTCATATTGGTATGGATAATCAAGAAGAAGCAAAACAAAATTTTATTGAATTTTTCAATAAATTAGTTACAGCAGGTAAGTCAAATAATAAAGAAGAAATAAGTAATGTTCTTGAAACAATTTCTGATAGAAAAGCAATGCAAATAATGCGTAGAGAAGGTAGGGGAACAAGTAAATTATCTGATGAAGAAATATTAATAATTTTAAAATATCAATTGAAGTATTTTTTGAGTACAGAAAAAATTGAAAAAATATTTCATGTTCATCATACTATTTATTCTAAAAAAATAGAAAATTTAAAAACTGAATATCCGAATCTAGTATCTCAGTATGAGATCCAAAGAGATATGTTTCATAAAAGTTATAGTGATCCAAAGAAAGGAAGATAATATGAATGTTAAATATTTATATCAAATGTTTCCAACAAAAGAAAAAAGAAATCATTTTTTAAGCCAATGTGTATTAACATATGGTTTATCGCTTGATTCATTATGTAATACTTTGAATTTAAATAAAGAAAAAACGTTTGATGATTTAGTGGTTAGAAATATAAAATATTATGAATCAGTAGAAAAAGTATTCAAATTTGGTATGAAAAGGCAAGAAGATGCAATAAAAAACTTTGTAGATTTTTTTACTAATCTAATTAAAGCATATGAAGGAAAAAATAAAACAGAAATAGCAAACATTTTAAATGAATTGTCTGATAAAAAAGCTATATGTATTGCAAAAAGACCAGATTCAAAAGGAAAAAAGTTAGCAGATGAACAAATATTAACTATATTAAAATATCAAATTAAATACATGTTGGAAACAAAGTCAATAGCAAGAATTTTCAATATAGATAGAGGAACATATTCATCAAGGGTTAGAAATCTAGGCCCAGAATATGCAAACTTAATTTCAGATTTTGATTATCTAAGTGATTTTTATCATAATGCATCATTAGCTAGTAGAGGAATTAAATAATGGCTAGTTCAATTTATATTCATATTCCATTTTGTAAAAATATATGCTCTTATTGTGATTTTTGCAAATTTATATATAATGAAAAATGGGCTTATGCATACCTAAAAGCTTTAAAAAATGAAATAAATGATAGATATATGGGTGAAGAAATTAAAACGATATATATCGGTGGAGGAACACCAAGTGCACTAAATATAAAAGAAGTAAAAAGTTTATTAAGTATGTTAGATAATGTCAATAAAAATAATTTAGAGGAATTTACTTTCGAATGTAATTTAGAAGATATAAATGAAGAATTAGTATTACTTTTAAAAAATTTCGGGGTAAATAGATTAAGTATAGGTATAGAGTCATTTGATAAAGATAAACTAAAATTTATGGAAAGAAAGGCTGATTTTAAAGATGCTTTAGAAAAAATAAATTTATGTAAGAAATTAGGGTTTAATAACATAAATTTAGATTTGATGTATGCTATACCCGGAGAAACTTTAAAAATTTTAAAAAAGGATTTATCACTATTTTTAAAATTAAAGCCCACGCATATAAGTGCTTATAGTTTAATTTTAGAAAGTCACACCAAGGCTTATGTAAACGGAGTCAGTGAAATCGAAGAAGAATTAGACTATGAAATGTATAAATATATTACTGAAAAACTAAGTAATGCACATCATTATGAAATTAGTAACTATGCGATACCGGGATGTGAAAGTAAACACAATTTAGTTTATTGGAATAATGAAGAATATTATGGCTTTGGCTTAGGTGCAAGTGGATATGTAGATGAAATAAGATATACAAATACTAAGAATTTAAAAGATTATTTATTAGGTAATTGGGTACAAGAAAAAGAAATAATCGGTGAAAAAGAAAAAATGGATTACGAAATAATGCTTGGTTTAAGAAAACTTGATGGTATAAATTTAGATGAATTTAAAAAGAAATTTGGAATAGAATTAGAAAATGCTTATAATATAAAACCTCTTTTAAAAAGTAAAGAATTAATTAAGAAGAAAGGTTATATATATATTAATCCAAATTACATATATGTTTCAAATGAAATACTTTTAAAAATAATTTAGAAATTTTTGAGCACACTATATATGGGTGAAATAGTGTGCTTTTAGATTTAAAAATATTAAATGGGGATATGCCATTAAAATTTGATAAATATGTTAATAATTATACCGTTGAAATAAAAGAAGATGTTACAAAATTAGAAATAGAATATATATGTAACAATGATGATTTAGTTACTATAAAAAATAATGATAATTTAGACTTTGGTATAAACCATATCTTTATAGAAGTGGTAAATAATGAAGAAAAAAACGTGTATGTATTGGAAATATATAAAAAAAGAGATGAAAATGTGTTTAATGAAATAAAAATAGAGTCAGAAATTAAAAATGAAGAAAAAATACCTAATTATGTACCTATTGGTTTAATTGTTGGAGGTTTTTTTATTATTCTTTTAACGTTTTGGATATTATTTCATAAAAAAAAATAAAATAATTTTTCCCGTAAATACGGGAATTTTTTATGTGTAACAAAATTTTTCTGAAAAAATTTTAAAAAAAGCACAAAAAAAATAAAAAAAAGGAAATATATTAAGTGAAGGGAGAAATTTATATGATTGTAGTTCGTCAACGGGATGAGAAGGATTGTGGTGTGTGTGCTCTTTTGTCTATCATTAGGTATTACAAAGGAAGTGTCCCGCTTGAAAAAATCAGGTTGGATGCCAAAACAACCAATGAAGGAACAACAGCTTTAAACTTAATTCTTGCTAGTCAAAAATATGGTTTTGAAGCTGTAGGAGTAAAATTAAATAATATTTATGACATTAAACAATTTCCTGCAATTGCTCATATGAATCTAAAAAAAGGCTATACCCATTATGTCGTAATAGAAAAAATCACTAAAGACAAAATTGTCATAATGGATCCGGCCAAAGGAAAGGTGGTAATGAAAGTTAATGATTTCATATGCGAATGGAGTAATGTAGTATTATTGTTTTATCCAAAACAAAAAATAATAGTTTTAAAAAATGAAGTAACAATATTTAAATTATTTACTAGGGTTATGAAATCTGAAAAAGGTTTAATAAAAATTATTGTTTTTGTAAGTTTCTTACTAATGTTACTTAGCATATTATTAGGATATTATTTTCAAATATTATTTTCTTCAATTACAAATGGTTATTCTTATAAATATTTGAAAATTATTGTTATAATATTCTTAATTTTTACAATATTTAAAATTATTTTATCCTTTTATAGAACCTATTTAGAAAATCATTTAAATAAAAATATAGATTGTTTATTAAATAGTGATTTTTTAAGTCATTTGTATAATCTTCCTTTAAATGTTATAACATCTAGAAATGCCGGAGAAATAATATCTAGAGTAAATGATTTAACTAGTATAAAAAATATTATTACTGAGATTTTTATGTCATCAACTTTAGATTTAATCCTAGTTGTTATAGCAGTACCTTTATTAATAAATATAAGTAAGAACTTATTTTTCATACTTTTTCTTATAATTATATTATATTTTTTAATAGGGTTAATATTTAGTAAAGTAATATTTAAAAGAGCTTATCAAAATATATCTTATGAAGCAGATTTTAATAATAATCTAATCGAAGATATAAAAATGATTAATAGTATTAAAAACCTAAATATAGTTTCTCCTGCATTAAAGAAACTTGAATCTAAATTAACAAATTACTTATATGATAGTTATCTTTTAAACATCGTAATCAATAATGAAAAAACATTAAAAAGTATTATATATGAAATAGGATTTTTCATTATAAATACATATGGTTTATATCTTCTTTATAAAAATAAAATATTATTAATTAATATTATTACTTTTAATACTTTATTAAGTCTTTTTCTAGATCCTTTAAAAAACATCGTAGATAATATGCCTAAGTATTGTTATATGAAAGCAACAATTTCTAAAATAAATGATTTTCTAAGTCTAAAAAAAGAAGACTTAGGAGATATTGAAGATACTTATGGATACGAATTGCGATTTAAAAATCTAACATATTCTTATAATAAATATGAAAATATTATTAAAAATTTTAATTTAATAATTCCAGAAGGAAGTTTTATTTTATTAAAAGGACCATCTGGATCAGGTAAATCAACAATTTGTAATATATTAAATAAGTATATAAATGATTATGATGGAAACATATTACTAGGAGCAATTAATATAAAAGATTTAAGTATAAATACCATCAGAAAAAATATTATATATGTAAACCAAAATGAAAATATTTTTTCAGGAACTATCAGAGAAAATATTGTCCTAGATAAAAAAATATCAGAAGTTGATTTTCAATATATAAGTTATTTATGTAAAATAGATGAAATTGTAAAAAAAAGACCACTTAGATTCGAAACATTTATAAGTCCTGATGAAAATAATTTATCCGGAGGTGAAAGGCAAAGAATTATATTAGCACGATCTTTACTTAATAATTTTAATATTTTATTACTTGATGAAGCCTTAAGTGAGGTTGATATGAAATTAGAACTATCAATTTTGAAAAACATGAGAAAATTATATAAAGATAAAACTATTATTTATATTTCTCATAAAAAATATCCTAAAATATTTGATAATGTTATAAATTTAGGGAGCAACTTATGTCATACTTAGATTTATTAAATATTAAATATAAATTTAAAAAATTTCTCATATTAACTATAATAATATTTATTGGCATATGCATATATATTTTGAATTTGGAAATATATGATACAAATATAACTTACGGATATAAAGAAAAAGAATTTATTGTAGCAAAGATAAGTATTGATAACCCTGATATTATAAATTCCATTGCTTATATCAAAGTAGGGGATAAAAAGTATAAAGTTTTAGTTAATAGTGTGGGAGAGATAAGTTTAGATAAAGAAAATTTAATAAATTATCAAGATGTTTACTTAAAAGTTGATAATGAACTAAGAGAAAACCAAGTGTTTAAGTTAACAATTATGTATAATAAGGAAAAAGTATATGAAAAACTTAAAAAAATGTTGTTTTAGGAGGTAATTATGGAAGTTTTAAGTTGTAAAAAATTAGCAGAATTAAATGGGGGAGGAAGAACATTGTGGTATTTATTAGGAGGTATCGCAACATTTTTAGCAGGACTTATCTCAGGTTTTGTAAATCCTAAGAAATGTAATTAAAGGAGGTAGTTTAATGTATTTAGAAAAAAAGGAATTAAACAATATTGTTGGTGGAGCATCAGCAGCTATATTTAATGCATTTGCAAGAATCTTTAGAACAATGTATGATATTGGCTATGAAATAGGCTCAACAATTAGAAGATTAGTATCTAAAAAAACATGTAAAATCTAAAAAGGTATAAGCCTTTTTAGGTACAGTATAACGAAAATTATTACAAAAAACGCCAAATTATAATAAAAAATGTTGATAAACCTTATTTCAAATGTTATAATATGTAATGAAAACGAGAAGGGAGGGAATGAATTTGACAAAAGTAGTTGTGCAAAACGGGAATGTTGATTTAGCATTAAAAAAGTTTAAAGCAAAAGTTGCAAGAAGTGGAGTCCCTTCTGAAATCAAAAAAAGAAAACACTATGAAAAACCAGGCGTAAAAAGAAGAAACGAAATTAAAGAAGGAATTAAAAACTCACATAAAAGAAATCGAGGCTAATTATGTACGAAAAAATTAATGAAGATTTAAAAAATGCAATGAAAGAAAAAGACACTTTTAAATTATCAGTCCTTAGAATGTTAAAAAGTGCTCTACAACTTGAACAAATTGCTAAAAAACATGAATTAGATGATAATGAAATAGCTGCAGTATTAAAAAAACAAGTTAAAGTTCGTAAAGATTCATTAGAAGAATATAAAAAATATGATAAAACTGAATTAGTAGAGTCTTTAGAAAAAGAAATCGCAATACTAGATGCTTATTTACCTGAAGAAATGTCTGAAAGTGAAATAAGTGAAATAGTAAAAAGTGCAGTGGAAGAAATAAAACCAACTAGCATGAAAGATATGGGGCTTGTAATGAAAAAGGTTAATGAGCTTCTTGTGGGAAAAAATGCAGATATGTCTCTAGTTAGTAAATTAGTTAAAGAACAAATTATGTCAAATTAAAACAACACTTTAAAAAAGTGTTGCTTTTTCTATAAGGAAAAAAATATGAATTTAAATAATATAAAAAAAGAATATAAAAAAATGCAAAAAATATACGGAGACCCTAGTCTTGAACCAATATATTTCGGAGGATGTTGTAACAATCCAGATATTTGTTTTGTCTTTATGAATCCAACAGCTAGAAATATTGCTGCAGATAAATCATGGCAAGGTCCAAGGTCTCCATGGATAGGAACTAAAAATATCTGGGATTTATTTATGGCAATAAAAATTATTGATGAAGATCTATATCAGGAAATAAAAAGTAAAAAAGGGCGTGAATGGACACCAGACTTTGCCAAAAAAGTTTATAAAAAAGTAGAAAATAATAAAATATTTATAACCAATCTAGGAAAATGTACACAAATAGATGCAAGGCCTTTACCGGATAAAGTATTTAAAGATTATTTAACTTTAATGGAAAATGAAATAGCGATAGTTAATCCTAAGGTTATAATACTTTTTGGTAATCAAGTAAGTTCAATATTTCTAAAAGAAAAAATATCAGTAAGCACAAGTCGTAAGAAAAAATACATAAAAGAAATCAATAATAAAAAATATACATGTTTTTCTGTTTATTATCCAATTGGAAACGGAAGATTTAATATAGATAAGTCAATCGAAGATATATTGTGGATTAAGGAGGTATATTTTAATGAAATACACAATTAGAAAAGAAAAGAAAGAAGATTGCATGGGCGTCTCTCATGTAATAACAATAGCATGGAATGAAACTTATAAAGGTATTTTGTCTGATTCCTTTTTGGAAGAAATAAAAACAAATGAAGTAAAAAGAGGTAAAATTATCAAAGAAACATTTGCTACAAAAAATTACAGCACCCTTGTTTTAGAAATAGATAATGAAGTCGTAGGGTTTGTAAACTTTGGAAAAACTGAAGATTTAGAATTTGATAATTGTGGGGAAATATTTGCTCTTTATATTATAAAAAAATATCACCATTATGGTTTTGGCAAAAAACTCGTAGAAGAATCCATTAAAAATTTAAAAGAAATGGGCTTTGATAAAATGCTTATATCTTGTCTAAAAGAAAATCCCACTAACGAATTTTATAAACATATTGGTGGAAGATATATTAAAAATAAAATATATAAACAATTAAATTTACCTGAAAACGTTTATTATTTTGATATCTAGAAAGTAAAATATTACAAAATTTAATTTTTCACATAATTACCATGGAAAATTTATTATAAATTTGGTAAAATATATATGGAGTGATATCATGATTGAAATAGGTATTAGTTATGTAGAATATTTAAATAAATTAAAAAAAGAAGAATTAATAAAAATAATTACAGATTACAATAAAATGTGTGAAATCTTTGATGAAACAAAAATAGAAGATACAAAGTCTAAAAAAGATGTTTTAGTAGAAAAAATAAATGAAATAAAAAATGAATATTTAAAGTATCTTATAATGTCATTAGATCTAAAAGACTATGAGTCATTAAAAAACATATTGAAAAAAAATGATACAAAAACATTGAATGAACATAAAGAATTAATAAATTATTTTATTGATAAACACATTATTTTTCAAAAAGATAACCTAGAGGTTCCAAATGATTTAGAATTTAAATGTTGTTTTAAAAATAAAGATATTTTAAAATATGTAAAAAAATGGAATAGAATATATGATTTAGCAAATGGCATAATTATTGCATATGGTGTTGTAAGTAAAAAATATTTTTCTTTCATCATAAGTGGTATTGAAGAAAAAGATAAAATTATATCCAAACTAGAATTTTATTATAAGAAAGAATATATTATTGAAGATAAAATGATTGTGAGTAATAAATTAAGTAATAAAAAAAGAATAAATAAGTATTTTAAAGATAATAATTATAAATGTTTTACAAATAAAGAATATGTTGAAATGGGGAAAAATATTTATCACCACAATATTAAATCTTATAAAAAGCTTATTAAAACATTAAAAAACTTTTATGTTTTTAAAAACAAAGATATAAAATTTATTGATGATAATATCGTTATTCCATACTTATATAATTCTTTAAATGAAGAAGATATAGCTAATAAGAATCTCGAAGAAACTATTATAAGTCTATTTGAGTTTAAGGGAGATAAATTGAAAAATAAAATGTTACAAGAAATATCTAAAATCAGAAATGAGTTTCCTCTTTGGGAATATCGTGGATTTACTAAAACGGAGGTAAATAAATGAAGAAAAATGGATATACAGTTGTTGAACTAGCAATAGTACTTGGAATTTTTAGTATTTGTTATTTTACAGCAACGTGGGTAATTTCTAGTAAGTTAAATGTTAACTATGAAGAAGGTATGTATAGTCAAAAAATAGCATGTATAGAAAACAATGCTGTATTATATGCCAAAGCCAATGATAAATTGTTTGAAAAAGATAAAACGATTTATGTAACTGTAGATGATTTAGCTAAAGCAAATGCTGTTATAAGTAGTGATGGAGAAGTAATAGATCCAAGAGATGAAAAAAGCTCTATGAATGATATTAAAGTAAAACTAACTATGGAAGGCGACAAAATAACTGCAAAAGTACTAAGTTAAAATATTTTGTGTCAAATTTGTGTCAAATTTTTAGTGTTTTCTTGCATAAATAGATATTAATGAGTATTATAAGTAATGAAAAGGGAGTGTATGTATGTTATATCCATCAATAGATAAACTATTAAATATAGTTGACTCTAAGTACAAATTGGTTCATGTAGCTTCAATAAGAAGTAAGCAAATGCTTGAAAATAATCACTATCAAATGAAGGAAAATGAATATAGAAATAAGAAAAGTTTAGGTAGAGCACTTGAAGAAGTTGAAGCAGGATTGATAAAAATTATCGAAGAACCGCAAAAATAACTTGATTATTTTATCAATATATGATAAGATATTCTTGTTCTCGGGGAATTAGCTCAGTTGGCTAGAGCACCACGCTTGCACCGTGGGGGTCGCGGGTTCGAGTCCCACATTCTCCACCAAATGGAATTATAAGTCCTTAATTAGGGACTTTTTATTTTGCAATTTTTAATTTATTTGCTATAATATCCTTGTTGGTGATACAAATTGAAAAAGAAAAAATTAGATATAATATATGAAGATAAATATCTTATTATAATTAATAAGCCAAGTGGAATTTTAACAATATCTAGAGATAATAGTTATGACAAGAATTTATATGATGAAGTAAAAGAATATATAAAAAAGCAAAATCCTAAAAATAAAATATTTATAGTTCATAGATTAGATAAGGATACTTCTGGGTTAATAGTTTTTGCTAAAAGTGAATTAGTAAAAAGAAAATTACAAGACAATTGGACAGAAGTAAAAAGATATTATTATGCAGTAGTAGAAAAAACATTAACTCAAAATGGTCATTTAGAAGACTACTTATTTGAAACAAAGACTCATGATGTAATAATAACTAAAGATAAGAAAAAAGGAAAATTAGCTATAACAGATTTTGAGGTAATAAAATATAATACTAAATACAGTCTATTAAATATAAATATTAAAACAGGAAGAAAAAATCAAATTAGAGTTCAGCTTGCTAATATAAATCATCCGATTGTGGGTGATAAAAAATATAGTAAAAAGTGTAGCTCGCCAATGTGTTTACAAGCTTATAAGTTGCAATTCATCCATCCAATAAGTAATGAATTATTAAATATTGAAATAAAAATAAATCACAATTTTCAAAATTTGATTAATTAGGGGTTGCATTAAAATTTTTAAAGTGCTATAATTGACCCAATCAGTGATGAAGGAATTTACGACTCTGGAGCTGAATCGTTAAATCGCGTTAAGATAAATTAAGTTAAATAAAAGGATGGTACCGTGCATAAAGCACTCCTTGTGCACCATTCTTTTTTATTTTTAAGGGAGGAAATTTTATGACATTATTTGAAGAATTAAAATGGAGAGGATTAGTAAATGATATAACTAGTCCAGATGTTGAAGAAGCTATTAATAAAGGTGGACTAAAGTTTTATATAGGTGTAGATCCAACTGGAGATTCACTTCATATTGGTCATTACTGTACTGTAATAGCTACATCAAAAAGATTAATGGAAGGAGGACATACACCGATAATTATTGCTGGTGGTGGAACAGGATTAATCGGAGATCCAAAACCAAATGTTGAAAGACCAATGATTAGTAAAGAAGCCGTTGCTCACAATATTAAGTGTATACAAAATCAAATCAGTGCTATCCTTGGTGGAAAAATTGAAATAGTAAATAATGCTGATTGGTTATGCGAAATGAAAGCTATCGATTATCTTAGAGATTTTGGTAAATTCTTTAATGTTAATTATATGCTAGCTAAAGATACGGTAAAAAGAAGATTAGACATTGGAATAACTTATACAGAATTTTCATATATGTTACTTCAATCAATTGACTTCTTAAAGTTATATGAAGAACACGGTGTAACAATGCAAGTCGGAGGACAAGACCAATGGGGAAATATTACATCAGGACTTGAACTTATAAGAAAGGTACATGGAGCAGATGTAAAATGTTATGGATTTACAGTTCCTTTAGTAACTAGAAGTGATGGTTCTAAATTCGGTAAGAGCGAATCTGGTGAAGCATTATGGCTAGATATTAATAAAACTAGTTCATATGAATTATATCAATACTTTATTAATGCTGAAGATGAAAAAGTTATTGAATACTTAAAGAAATTAACATTCTTAACAAAAGAAGAAATTGAAAAATTAGAAGCAAGCCTAAAAGAACATCCAGAAGAAAGAAAAGCACAAAAAGCTTTAGCTAAAGAAATAATTACTTTCTTACATGGTGACGAAGAATACAAAAAAGCACTTCATATCTCTGAATCTTTATTCTCAGATAAAATTTGGGAATTAACAGCAGATGAAATAATTGAAAGTATTAAAGATGTTCCAAGATTTGCAGTTGCAAATGAAGATAATCTTGTTGATGTATTAGTTGATAATAAAGTAGTATCAAGTAAGAGAGAAGCAAGAGAAATGATTTCTTCGGGAGCAGTAAGTATTAATAATGAAAAAGTAAAAGATTTAGATAAAGTAATAACAAATAAAGATGCAATAGATGGCAAAGTTTTACTTATTAAAAAAGGTAAAAAGAATTACTTTATGGGACTTATGGAAAAATAAGTCCTTTTTTCATATAATAAAAAAAGCTAATCTCTTTTAATTTTAGAATTAGCTCCGATAAACCAGTCAATTGAAATGTTATATTCTCTGGCTATTTGATATAAGAATGCAGTAAGAATTAAAGTATTTCCCTTTTCATAAGCACATACTGTAGATGGAGAAGTATTAAGTATTTTAGCTAAATCTTTTTGCTTAATATTATATAAATTTCTAACATAGACAATTCTTTTTCCAATTTCTTCTTTATTTAAAGTTTTATAAGTATAAAATACTTTTTTGTTTCTAGATAAGCCAGTTAAATAATCTATACTAACTTTATAAAAATTTGCTAATGTAATTAAATGTTTCAAAGGTATAATTTTCTTGCCTTTTTCCCATTCGGCATAGGTTTGTTGACGAACTCCGAGAATTTCCCCAACAGCTTTTTGAGTAAGATTGTTATATTCTCTTAACTCAAACAATTTGTCATTTTCCAATTTCACTCACCAGTTTAATTTTCCCATTATTTTAATAAATATTCAGAAAAATACAGACAAGTACGAAAATATTTGGTATAATTTAAATGAAAGAGTTGATTTTATGAAAGAATATTTGGAGTTAAGCCATGAGCTGGCTAGAAAACAAATGCAAGAAAAAATAACATTAGAAATAGTATATGAATTCTTAATACTTGATGCCGAAGAGATGGAAGTTACAAGAATAGATGATGTAAATATATTTAAAGAAGAAGAATATGTACAATTAGTAGATAGTGCTATTAAAAATATAAACAGTAAAACAAAATTAAATTTAAAAAGAACATCAAACAAGATTTATTTAGGTAAAAATAACTAGTTTAACCATTTTTTAATTCATAAATTACTTATGAAAGGAGAAGACTATGTATCCAAATTATTACCAAAATACAAATCGTGGTTTTGTGGTACCTTTTTTATTAGGAGGTTTAGCTGGTGGCGCTGCCGTGGGTTTAACTAGACCAAGACCAATATATAATGTTGCACCTGGAGCAAGTGGATATCAAAATATGCCATACACACCTGGAGTGCCATTTTATAATAGTTCATATAGTTATTACCAACCAATACCAAGAGTATATTATTATTAAATAATACTAGTAAGATTTCTCAAAAGAATTAAATATAATGCTTAAAAAAATAAAATAAATAATTAATGTTGAGCCACCATAGCTTAAAAAAGGCAAAGGTATTCCTATAATAGGAAGAAGACCTAGGTTCATCCCAATATTAATGATTTGCCCAAATAGAAAAATACTTGTAAAAGATATTAAAATATATTTTAAAGTATTTTTTTTCATGTTTATAATTTTATTTATTAAAAATAAATCCATTAAAAAATAACATGAAAGAATTATAAAACCACAAAGATAACCGAAATTGCTAATACTAAAAGCAAAAATAAAATCTGTCGGAGCTTCAGGTATATATAAAGATACTTTACCAAGTCCAGTTCCTAAAAGACTTGATGAGCCCATAGCAACTAAAGCGTTTTCTAACTGATAACTACTCATAGTTTTAAATGTTATAAGTCTTTCAACTCTATAAAAGAAACTAGTACCTATCAAATTAATTAGTAAATCTTTATTATATAAATAAAGTAAAATAAATCCTCCAATAAATAAAGCAATTAATATAAAAACTATTGTAAACCAAAACTTATGAATATCACTAAAGATTAAAATAGCTAAAGTTATAACTAAGAAAAATATAATTGCACCACTGTCAGGTTCTAAAAAAACTAATACTGAAGGAATAAGAATGAGAATTGCAACTTTTAATAAAAATATAAATTCAGATTTAATACCAGTACTTTTAAATTTACCAGCAAGATCACTTAACATAATGGCTAAACTTAATTTAGTAAGTTCACTAGGTTGGAATGACAATCCTTTAATTGTAATCCACGCCTTAGCACCATTAATTACTTTTCCAAACACCAGGACATAAATTAGTAAAACAATTGAAATAATGTATAAAATAAATGAATACTTAAAAATATTTTTAGTATTAATACATTTTGAAACTATAAAAATAAAAATTCCAATTCCATACCAAATTATTTGTTTTATTAAATTATGATTATATAAACTACTTAAATATTTAGCATTATACATATCTAAAAAACTAATAATCATAATTATTAGAAAAGGAATAAAAAAAATTAATTTATTATCTAAAATTTTCTTCATAAAAATATTATGTGTATTTTTTTCCTATTTATCATAAAATATACTAGAGGTGTAAATATGAACAAATTGCCTAATGTGTTTGCAAGTCCCATAAATAAAAAATTAAATAACTATCAAGATCTATATCGCAGTGATAGCGCCACAAAAAGTTATAATCCTAAAGATATAAATAAAAAGATTAATGAAATATTTGGTTCTTCAAATCATATTTATAAAAGTAGGGTAAGAATTACTATGAATGATGGTATTATCGAAGAACAAATCGTAGGTAAAACAAACATTAACTTACTTACAATTGACAATAAATTAATTAAAATTACTGATATTCTTGATATTGAAAAGATTTAAAAAAAAGTATATCTTAGAGAATTTCTTCGATATACTTTTTTAATTGTTTCGCATTTTTATCAAATATAATCTTTAATTGGTTATCAATTTCTACGATTCCTTTAGCACCGAGTTTTTGAATACTTTCTTTATTAGCTAAACTAACATCTTTTAAAATAACCTTAAGTCTTGACATATTACATTCAGCATTTATTATATTATCTTTACCACCTAAGTAAGTTATAAGTTTGTTTGCTTCAACTTTAAAATCTCTTTTTGATAATTTTACAATTACTAAAGATATAATAATTAAAATAATTGCAATAATAATGTACTCAATCCATGTTTTCAAAATAATCACCTAATTAATTATACTATATTTTTTAAAAAAGTAAAAGTAAAAAAGCATACACTAATTTTAAATATTTTCATAAATTAATAATGAAAGTACATGAAAGGGTGAAAGTTTATGAATAGAGAAAGTAAATCATCAGAAGGAAACTGCATAAATGAAATACTATGTGTCATCTTAGTGTTACAAGAAAATGCATGTCCAGACAATTGCTTACAAACTTGCGATAGACCAGTTTTAGGCGGAGGAACAAACTGCTTAATATGTAATACTAGACCAGTAATGCTTTATACTTGTTGTGGAAATGGTACTCCATGGAGTATGCCGATCACTAAAGATTCAACAGCAACTTGCACAGGATCTTCAGCTACATGTTCTAATGTATTTAGGGTAGAAAAAATCGAAGGAAACTGTTGTACATTCAGAGTTCTTGCTGACAATACTGATGAAACTAGTGTTTATCCATATGTTGCTACAAATGTATTCTTTACAATGGATTGCGATTGCTTATGTTGTATAAGATGTCTATCAGATACATATGTAGATTGTCTTTGCTAATTAAAGAAAAATAAAAAAGCACTTCATGTGCTTTTTATTTTGTTGTAGATTGACTTGCGCTTGCAATAGATGCTAATGAATTTTGGATATAATTAGAATATTGTTTCTTAATTTCATCATCTTGTATTTCCATACCATATTCTTTACGATAATGTTGTAATGCATTAAGTCCAATACTATTCTTATTTTTAGTTATATATCTATCAGCTAAAGTTTCCACAATTTTATCTTTTAAATTATCTAAAGTATCTTTTTCATAAGATTTAACTTTTAATATTACATGATAACCAAGTTCAGTAGTTATAATGCTTGTTGAATATTCACCATCTTTAAGTTTTTTAGCAGAATTTAATAATTCGTCATATTTACTATCTAAATCACCAAGATTAATTTTACCTAAAGATCCACCTTTATCTTTTGTAGAATCATCTTTAGAATATTCTTTAGCAAGTTTAGTAAATACCTCAGTAATATCTTCTTTATTCTTTTTAGCAGTTTTTAGTTTTTCAATTATTTCATTAACAGTTTTTTTAGCTGCTTCTTCTGCTTTTTTCTTTTCATCATCTTTAGCTCCATCTTTTACATCTGCAGTAATTAAAATATGATTAATTTCCATATCACCGATTGCTTCATCATCATAATATGCTTTAATTTCTTTATCAGTAATTTTTGTTTTAGCATATTCTTCGATTGCATGACTTTGTAGATTAGCTAAATATAAATAGTTTTGATAAGCATCAATTGTTTGATAATTTGTTTGGCTTTGTAATGCTTCTAAGAATTTATCTTTACCACCATATTGTTCAATAAATGCATCTATATAAGCTTGAGCATTTTTTGAAGCAGTATCTTTATAATCTTTAAATTCAGTTTCACAAATATAAGTGTCAATCATAGTAATTAGGGTATTAAGTCCCATGTCATCTTTTAATTTACTATAAAAATCATCTACACTGATTTTATCACCATTTTTAAAACTTACGATGGCATCCTTTCCATTGTCTAACTTAGGTACTTTGCCACAACCACTAGCAAGTAACATTATTGCACATAACGCAACTAATTTTTTCTTCATAATTTATCTCTCCTTACCTAGGTATTATAACAATTATTTTTTTAATTTACAATGATTTTAAGTATTTTTTGCCCTCACACAATAAAAAATATACCATAAAATACTAGTGAAAAGACAAAATAAAGGAGGAAAGTTTTATGAATCACTGTGGAAATGGCCTTGGAGCTGCTATAATTTTAGTACTATTCATTCTTTTAATCATCATAGTAGGGGCTTTCATTTAAATTTTTAAATATATAAGGAGGTTAAACAATGAGTTGTTGTAAAAAAGATTGCGACAATACCGGAGGAAACAATTTTACAGCTAGCTATGCATTTATAGTTTTAATACTATTTATCTTACTTGCTATAATCTGGGGTGGAGCATTCTATTAAAAGAGGGAAACCTCTTTTTTTGTAAAAAAATTTATGCTATAATCATTAATATGAAGGTGATTGCGATGAAAAATAAATACAATATGACAAAAGAAGATAATATCTTTTTTGCTAAACGCAAATTAATAGACAATTTATATAAAAGTGCAAATTTAGAAGGTATTGCTGTTACTTTTGCGGATACTGTAGCATTTGTAAATAATGTAAACACCGGTAATATTTCTATTAATGATATGCTTAAATTAAAAGGATTAAAAGATGCTTGGGAATTTGTTCTTGATACCATTGATGAAGAGCTTACAATTAATTATATAAAGAAAATTCATTTTGAAATATGTAAAGGTCAAGGTGTTGAACCACTTGGTGAATTTAGAGATAAAGGCGTTGGTATAACAGGAACCTCTTATAGACCAAAATTACCTAGCGAATGCAATTATGATGCTGAACTAAACAATATTATGAATATAGATAATGATTTAGATAGATGTATAACATTGTTTTTGTGGATACAAAAAAGTCAAATGTTTCTAGATGGAAATAAAAGAGTGGCAAATTTAGTAGCTAATAAAGAAATGATTAGAAATGGCATGGGTATTATAGCGGTTCCAGTTGAAAAGATCGGTGAATACTTTACCGAATTAATAAAATTTTATGAAACAAATGATTATACTAACATCAAAAAATGGATATACGAAAATTGCGTCGATGGAGTAGATTAAAATGAGCAAGAAAGAAATGTATGCAGTAGAAAGTGAAATTGAAGTAGCTTTTGCAAGACTTATTGGCCCATTAGCAATAATGAATGAACTAGAAACTTATAAAAATATTCATGAAGAACTTTTAGATTTATTTCATGTTATTGTTAAATGGGGAACAAGGTTTCAAATTGAAAAAAATTTGGATTTTATAACACCAAATGAAATAATTGAGATTTATAATAGAATGGATAAAATAAAAGAAGACTATTTATATGATAATACACCTGGAAATGAACTTAGTGATGAAATAGTTATATGGATGTATGAAATTATGAAATTAAGAAAAAAGCTGATAGAAATGAAAGAAAAAAGTCTATGAGCAATAAAAAAGAAGTAAAAGTTACTAATTATAATAACAGAATATGAAAATAAATCGTATACTGCAATTACAAAAATAGATGGTAAAAAAGAAACATCTTCTGGTTCGTGCTATCTAACTACTGCATGTATGAAACATTTTAATGTTGAATTTGATGATAATTGTTACGAGTTACAAGTTTTAAGGTGGTTTAAAGATAATTTTGTTTCTATAGAAGATGTTAACCATTACTATAAAACAGCACCAACTATAGATGATGGAATTAATAAATCTGCTGACTATGAAAATATTTATTTAGATATTTACCAAAATAGAACTTGGACAATATAAAGTTGCATATGAAACAAATAAAAATAGTGTTATGTCACTAGAAGAACACTATGCAAAACCAGAATTAAGTATGCGATTAGTTAAATGTCTAAAGCTAAAGCGTTAATTAGTTTTACGAAAATTCGTAAAAATTGTGTTGAAAAAAGCTATTTATAAATTGAATTGTATTGATATTTATATAAATTTTGTGTATAATAAAAATGTAAGGTTACCCAAAAGTGGGTAATGCCTACAAATTTGTTTTGACACTACACCGATACGGTTAGTGTCTTTTTCCTATATTAATTTTAAAATAATAACTAATAATAAGATTATAATTACTAAAAGAGTTTCGTTATATTTCTCTTCTTTCATAACTGCCACCTTGCCCTTTCTCCCCCTGATTAAAAATAACCCGGTTTAGAGATCAACCAAAATGAAAGTAGGCACTACCACTTCATGGGTAAAGATATGCTATTATATATACATTTTTTAAGTTGTAAATAAATTTGACAAAACATATCATATATCGACATGTAAACGTGTAACTTTTTATAAAAGACATTAAAAATAATCATCTATATATCTTTTTCTTTCGGCCATTTTGTAATATAATGTTGTTAAGAAATGAGGTTAATATGTTAAAATTAGAAAATGTTAGAAAAACATATGGAAGCTTAGTAGCGGTAGATGACTTATCTTTTACTGTTAAAGATGGAGAAATCTTCGGTCTACTTGGTGAAAATGGTGCAGGTAAAACTACAACATTTAGAATGATAATGGGATTACTCGAACCAGATAAAGGTACTATCACTTTAAACGGAAAGAAAATTGATTACAATGAAACTGATAAAATTGGTTTTGTTACTGAAGAAAGAAGTCTGCTTACAAAACTAACTGTCAAAGAAATGATTGAATATTATGGTGTTTTAAAAGGCATGGATGAAAAAGACATTGATAAAAAGTTAGATTATTGGTTAGAAAAATTTGAAATAAAAGATTATAAATTTAAAAAGATAAAAGAACTATCTAAAGGAAATCAACAAAAAATTCAATTTATATCTGCAGTTATAAATGACCCAAAACTACTTATATTAGATGAACCATTTACTGGACTTGATCCTATAAATGTTGGTTTATTAAAAAAAGCTGTCAAAGAACTACAAAAAAAGGGATGTTCAATTATATTTTCATCACATCAAATGGAATATATCGAAGATTTTTGTGAACAATTAATTATTTTAGTTCACGGTAAAGCTATCTTAAATGGAAGCCTTGATGAAATAAAAGAAAATTATGCAAATAAAAATATTTTAATAAAGGGAGAAAACATCAAAGTAAGTGATATTACTAAAATAAAAGGTGTAACAAGTATTGATAAAAAAGCAAATGAAATAGTGGTTCATATTGAAAATATCGATACTGCTCCAAAAGTATTTGATTGTATAAAAAACACAAATATTTCCAAATATGTTGTAGCAGATGCTCCATTAAATGAAATATTTATCCATTATGTCGGAGGTAAAAATGAATAAGAAATTTTGGTATTTAACCCGTGTTAGCTTAAAGAAAAAGATTGGTTCAAAATGGTTTTTAGTAACTAATATAATTTTAGCTCTAGCAGTTATTGGCATCATTAATATAAATTCTATAATTAAATTTTTCGGCGGAGATTTTTCTGATAACTTAACAGTTTATGTAATAGATAATTCAAATACATATATTTATTTTGAAGCAACTCTAAATTCTTTAGATGAAGATAATTTAATAAAGATTGAACAAACCTCAAAAACAAAAGATGAATTAGAAAAAGATCTAAAAGATTCTGAAATAGTGGTCGTTTTAAACGAAAATGAAAAAGAATATTTAACTAGTGAAATAATTAGTAATAACACAATTGACAATGGAATATATCAAGAAATAACTAGTGCCATAAATGCATCAAAAGCTACCATAGGTATGATTAAGTCTAATGTAAATCCTGAAATACTCGCAAATATTTCTGCCCCAGCTAAAGTAGAAAGAACAATCCTTAGTGATAATGCTAGTATCGATGAAAATATGAATATTGTTATGACTAGTGTTTTTCCAACTGTTATATTACCATTCTTTATGCTAGTGGTATTCTTAGTTCAAATGGTCGGTGGAGAAATCTGTGAAGAAAAAACGACTAGAAGTATGGAAATTATAATATCAAATGTTAGTCCTAAAATGCATTTATTTTCCAAAGTTTTAGCAAGTAATATATTTGTTATTATTCAAGGATTACTATTAATAATTTTTTCAGGTATTGGTTTATTTATAAATAAATTATTAACAGGAACATCTCCACTAAGTTTTATAAGTGGTATTGCAGGAAACATAGATTTATCAATTCTAACTGATAAATTATTAATTCTTATACCAACAACTTTAATATTAATGCTTTTATCATTCTTTGCTTATTCTGTATTAGCTGGAATACTTGCATCAATGACAGTAAATATTGAAGACTTTAATCAATTACAATCACCTGTGATGCTAATCTCAGTAGTGGGTTATTACTTATCAATCACTGCATCAATGTTTAGTGGGTCAACTTTAATACATGTATTATCCTACATCCCATTCTTATCAGCATTTTTAACACCAACATTATATATAATCGGGGAAATATCAGTATTTGAAATATTTATATCAATAATTATAATGGTTTTATTTATCTACATTCTTCTTAAAAAAGGATTAAAAGTATATAAAAATGGTATCTTAAACTATTCAACTGATAAGGTATGGAACAGAGTATTTAAATCAATGAAGAACTAAGGACTGAAAAGTCCTTTTTTATTGGAAAATAATAGACTTTTGAATGTTAATATGATAAAATATTATAAAGAAATGAGGCAGGTAAAATGACTGTGAAAGACATAAAAAAAGCTTTAATTGAACAAAAAAACATTGGCCTAAATGGCAATTTATATCATAAGACGCAAGTGGATTTTGCTTATAATACTAATCATTTAGAAGGCTCAACTATAACTAGTGATGAAACAGAAAGTATTTATGATACAGGAACAATTTTAACGAATAAAGATAAAGTGATAAATTTAAAAGATGCAACAGAAACAAAAAATCATTTTACTTTATTTAAATATATGCTTGATACTTTAGATGAAACATTAACAGAAGATTTAATTAAAAAATTTCATTTTATTTTAAAAAGTGGAACCCTTAAAGATGATGAAGTTGGAATAATAAATATCGGTGAATATAAAAGTCTTAAGAATTTTGTGGGAAATATTACAACATCTTCGCCTAAGAATGTCTCAACTGATATGAAAAAGTTACTAGACTGGTACAATAAAATAAATAATAAATCTGTTGAAGATATTATAGAATTTCATGTAAGGTTTGAGAGTATTCATCCTTTTCAAGATGGCAATGGAAGGGTAGGAAGAATGATAATTTTTAGAGAATGCCTAGTAAATGATATAATGCCATTTTATATAGAAGAAAGAAATAAACCTTTTTATATAAGGGGAATAAAAGAATATCAAATAAACAATGAAAAAGATTATTTAATCGATACGTGCTTAAATAGTCAAGATAATTATGAAAAGTTAGCCAAGTACTTTTTAGAAGATTAATTAAAGTTTAGGAATAATAACTTGACAACAGAAAATATTTTGATAATATATTTTGTATGGAGGTTTACAATGAATGAATATTTGAGTCAAATTAGCGATAATTATGGAATAGTTAGTGATGAAAATGGTGAAATTAAAGTTGTTACAAAAAGTGAAACTAATTGCAAATTTCAAGATATTTTATTAAAAGAAAATGAGTTAGAAAATTTAACCCAAGAATTGATAGCTGCTAAAGAAAAATTAATTGATAATAAAGAAAGAACAATAAATGGTGAACTTTGTAATCTTGTAATTATTGTTGGTTTAATTATGCTAGCTATAGCAATATTTCCTGTTGTATCAACACAATTATTGATTTATTTGTTGACAGGTTTTTATGCAGTTTTTAAAGCAATAACTACTGCAATATGTGGTACCAGAATTGGCAGATATAAGGAAAATAAGAAATTAAATTCAAGTATAAAATCTTTAGAAGAAGATAGATTGCAATTAATATATAAATTAGTAAATTTAAAAGAAAAAGCAAAATATAGAGTTGAATCAGATACAAAGGATTATTGCGCACAATATGGCTCAACTAAAAATGCAAGTGAAGTTTTAAATGAAGATTTAGGCAAAGTGCAAGTGTTAAAATTAACAAGAAAATACCCAATGAAATAAAACATATCAAAAAAACTATATAATAATTTAAAAAGATTAATTTAGATAACGAAAAATCTAAACTTTTTTCTTAAATTGTGGTTAAAATCAAGTTTAAAGTTGATTTTTTTTCATTTTTCTTGTTATAATGGTCTAGGAAGTGATAAGGAATATGGCAAATTATGATGAGTCATCGATTAAAATTCTTGAAGGTCTAGAAGCAGTTCGAAAAAGACCAGGGATGTATATTGGATCAACTGATAAAAGAGGTATGCATCATTTAGTGTGGGAAATTGTAGATAATGCAATAGATGAAGTAATAAATGGATATGGTAATTATATTAAAGTAATTATAAATAAAGATAAAAGTATAACAGTAGCGGATAATGGCCGTGGAGTTCCAATTGGTATGCATGCATCAGGAAAAAGTACGCCGGAAGTAATTTATACAATTTTACATGCTGGTGGAAAATTTAGTGAATCAGGTTATAAAGTTTCCGGAGGCCTTCATGGTGTTGGTGCTAGTGTAGTTAATGCCTTATCAAAAGAAATGCAAGTAGTTATTTATCGTGATGGTCTTATTTCTTCAATTGAATTTGAAAATGGAGGACATGTTAAAACTCCACTTCATACCGTAGGTAAAAGTAATAAAACCGGAACAATTGTTAAATTTTTGCCGGATGATACAATATTTAAAAATTGTAATTTTTCATATACAACAATTTGTGAAAGAATGCAAGAGTCAGCCTTTTTACTAAGTGGACTAACTATCGAGGTTATCGATGAAGAAGACGGACATCAAGCAAAATTTCATTATGAAAATGGTTTAACTAGTTTTATTGAATACATGAATGAGGGTAAAAACACTTTACACAAAGTTATAAATTTTGGTAATACAAAAAGTAAAATTGAAGTTGATGTAGCAATGCAATATACAGATACCTACAATGAAAACATTTTATCATTTGTAAATAATGTTAAAACTTCTGATGGAGGAACTCATGAGGTAGGTTTTAAAACTGGTATTACGAAAGCATTTAATGATTATGCTAAAAACAATAATATCTTTAAAGCTAAAGATGGCACCCTTGATGGTTCCGATGTTCGTGAAGGCTTATCAGCAGTTATAAGTTTAAAAATACCAGAAGAATTATTACAATTTGAAGGTCAAACTAAAGGAAAATTAGGTACGCCAGAAGCAAGAAGTGTAACAGAAAGTATTACTTATGAATCTTTAAAATTTTTCCTAGAAGAAAATAAAGAAGTAGCATCAACAATTTTAGAAAAAGCTATGAAAAGTAAAGTAGCACGTGAAGCTGCCAGAAAAGCCAGAGAAGATGCTAGAAATGGAAAAAATAAAAGTAAAATTGAAAAAAATTTATCAATGAAACTTGCTCCGGCTCAAAGTAAGAATCCTAAAATAAATGAGTTATTTATCGTCGAAGGAGATTCTGCTGGTGGTTCTGCGAAAAGTGGAAGAGATAGAAAATTCCAAGCGATATTACCATTAAAAGGTAAGGTTATAAATAGTGAAAAAGCATCTTTAGATGAACTTATAAAAAATGAAGAAATTAATACATTAATTCATACTATCGGTGCAGGTATTGGTCAAGAATTTGATGCTACAGAATCTAATTATGATAAAGTAATAATTATGACTGATGCCGATGTTGATGGAGCCCATATTCAAATACTTTTACTTACATTCTTTTATAGATACATGCGTGGTTTAATAGAAAATGGTAAACTCTATATTGCCATGCCACCACTTTATAAATTAGATTACGGTAAGAAGAAATTTTATGCGTATAGTGATGATGAACTAAATGAAATAAAATTAAACAATACGGGAAAATATAGTATTCAAAGATATAAAGGTTTAGGAGAAATGAATCCTGAGCAACTTTGGGAAACAACAATGGACCCTGAAACAAGAAGCTTAATTAGAGTAAGAATTACTGATGCAGCCCTAGCAGAAAAACGTGTTCAAGTTCTAATGGGGGATAAGGTAGAACCTCGTAAGGAATGGATAAATGAAAATGTTGAGTTTACACTCGAAGATAGTTATAGGGCAGAGTAAGGAGGTTTAAATGGATATAGTTAAAAAAATTGAAGATTATAGCTTAGAAGAAATAATGTCTTTACGATTCGCAGCTTATGCCAAAGAAATTATTCAAGATAGAGCTATACCTGATGTCAGAGATGGTTTAAAACCAGTTCAAAGAAGAATTTTATACGCTATGTATAAAGCGGGAAATACTGCAGAAAAAGGCTATATAAAATGTGCTGCCACTGTTGGTGATGTGCTAGGTAAATTCCATCCTCATGGGGATTCATCAGTTTATGATGCAATGGTTAGAATGAGCCAATGGTGGAAACAAAATCATATTCTCGTAGATATCCATGGGAATAATGGTTCAATGGATGGTGATGGACCTGCAGCATATCGTTATACTGAAGCAAGGTTAGCTAAAATAAGTGGCGAACTTTTAAAAGATTTAGATAAATCAACAGTTTCATGGGCTCCAAACTTTGACGATAGATTTCTAGAACCAACTGTATTACCTGCCAAATTTCCTAATTTACTTGTAAATGGAACAAGTGGTATTTCAGCTGGATACGCAACCAATATTCCACCACATAACTTAGGTGAAATAATTGATGCTACTATCAAAAGAATAGACTCACCAAATTGTTATTTAGAGACAATTTTAGAAATAGTAAAAGGGCCAGATTTTCCAACCGGTGGTATAGCATTCGGAAAAGAAGGAATAATTGATGCTTTTAAAACAGGTCGAGGCAGAATAATTGTTCAAGCTAAATATGAATTTGTTAAAGAAAAAGGCAAAGAACAAATAATTATTACGGAAATACCTTTTGAAGTTAATAAACAAGCTTGCGTTGCTAAAATCGAAGGTCTTAGAATAGATAAAAAGGTTGAAGGAATATCTGAGGTCCGTGATGAAACAGACAGAACAGGTATAAGAATTGCTATAGATTTAAAAGCTAATGCCAACAAAGATGTAATAATGAAATATTTACTTAAAAATACTGATTTACAAATATCTTATAACTACAACTGCGTAGCAATTGTAAATAGAACCCCCAAAACTTTAGGAATTTTAGAAATATTAGATGCATACATTGCCCACAAACGCGAAGTTATAACCAAAAGAACTGAATTTGATCTAGCATATTACACAAAAAATTATAATATTGCAACAGGTCTTATAAAGGCAATCTCGATCCTTGATGAAGTAATAGCATTAATCCGTGCTAGTAAAAATAAAAGTGATGCCAAAGTTAATTTAGTTAATAAATATAAATTTACTGAAGAACAAGCTGAAGCAATTGTAACATTACAACTTTATAGATTAACAAATACGGATATTGTAGTTCTAGAAGAAGAATGTGAAAAACTAAAAAATTTAATCGAGGAATGTAATAAAATATTAAATAATGAAACAGAACTAAAAAATGTTATGAAATCAGAACTAAGAGAAATTAAGAAAAATTATGCTGTTCCTCGTAAAACTGAGATAAGAGATGAAATTGTTGATATAAAAGTAGATGCTAAAGAAATGATTCCAGATGAAAAAGTCATCGTGGTAGTAACAAATGAAGGTTATGTAAAAAGAGTAAGTCAAAAGAGTTTCAAAACATCAGAAGAAGAAACAACACTAAAACCTGGAGATTTTGTAACAGGTAGATTCTTAGCATCAACTAAAGACTCATTATTGTTATTTACCAATTTAGGAAATTATTTATTTGTTCCAATTCATATAATTCCTGAAACAAAATGGAAAGATTTAGGAAAACATATAAGTAATACCATTATGATTAAAGAACAAGAAAAAATAATTGCTAGTCTAGTATTAAAAGATAAAAATAAAAATGTAACTTTATTTACTAAGAATGGTTTGACAAAACAAGTTCCATTAAAGGATTTTGAAGTAACAAGATATTCAAAACCAATGACAGCAATCAAATTAAAAGAAAATGATGAATTAATCAATGCTGATATTTCTAAAGAAGAAGTGTTATTTGTAACAAGTAATGGTCTATGTCTAAGATTTAATACAAATGAAATTCCTATCGTAGGTTCAAAAGCAAGTGGTGTAAAAGGTATAAATTTAAAAGATGACTACTGTATTTATGCAAGTCCAATAAAAAATGAAGAATATTTAAATATTTATACAAATTATAAGACTATTAAAAGATTGAAATTATCAGATATAATACCAATATCTCGAGCTAAAAAAGGAAACATGTTATTTAAAAAAGCTAAAACAAAAGATTATAAAATTTTATTTGCTTATCTAACTGAAACAAAAGATATTAACCTTTATAAAATAGATACTGATATCTATGAACTTAAAAATAGTGATATTCCAATCATGGATATTGCATCAACTGGAAGCCAAGTTAAATTTAATTATGATTTATTTGCATTAAAAAAGGAATTAGTTGATTTAACTAAAACGTCTTTTGGGGCTTCAAAAGACGTTGAAGAGATAAAACCGCCAAAAAAAGAAGAACAATTATCATTTGATTCTTTTATAGATGAATTTAAAATATAATATTAAACTCTCAAATCATTAACGATCTGAGAGTTTATTATATTAAAATGTTATTTGATACATATAAAAACTTTAAATATATGTAGACAATTATATTTAATAACTGTTAAGTTAAGATATTACTATTGTAATAACTATTTAATTTGGTAATATATAAATTGTTTGTCTATCATAAACTTATATAGGTGATTATTATGAAACAAGAAGAGTTTAAAAATTTTGTAAGAACAAAACCAGAACTAATAAAATATGTTCAAAACGGTAAAATGACTTGGCAAAAATTTTATGAATTATATGATTTATATGGAACAGATGAATCTGTTTGGAACAAATATATTCTGGATGATCGAAGTGGGGTAGAAGATAGCATTTCTAAAATAACAAATATGGTTAAAAATGTTAATGTAGACTCTATTAAAAGTCATATCAATACAGCTCAAAAAGCTATTGATTTTGTCTCAGATTTAACCAAGAAAAATCCTACCCCTAATATCACAGAGAATTTAGCTAAAGGACCAGTTTCTCCACGTCCTTTAAATAAATTTTTCGAGGATTAAAATGAAATTACAAACTCAAATGTTGTTTAGACAAAATCCAAAAGAATATGAACTTCTGAAACAAAATTCTTATTATTTTAAATATCTAAATCGTGGTACATTAGATTTTAAAATGTTTACAACAAACATGAAAGAGAAATATAAAGAAAGAACTACAGATAAATTAGAAAGTATCGTAGACAACATAGATTTAATAAGTTCAGTTTTAAATGTATTAAAATAAACAAAACTATACATAATTAAAGTATAAATTGCATTTTATAAAAGAATTTTTTTTGTTAAATTATTGACTAAAGTAATTATTTATAGTATTATTTAAAAGTAGAGAGGAGTCTATAAAGAATGAAAAAAAATGTAAGCGGTTTTACTTTAATCGAATTACTAGCAGTTATCGTAGTATTAGCTATTGTAATCTTAATGGCATCTATGGCAATTATTCCAAGAATGAATGAAGCAAGAAAACAAGTATTTGCTATGGAGGCAAATGAAGCAATCAATGCTGCATCATCTTACTTTATGAATGGAGAAGTAACAGGAACAGGAGCATCATTCCCAGTAACAGAAGGTGGCGCTAAATGTGTAACTATAGCAGAATTAGTAGCTAGCGGAGACTTTAAAGGAAAAGAAAACTATGCAGGAAGTATTAAAGTTGAAAAACATGGTAATAGTTATTTATATACTATATCTATGAATAATGGAAAACTAGCAATTGAAAATGCTGGTGTTACCGGTAAAGACAGTGAAAGAAAGTCTGTAGATATTGCAGCATCTGATGTACACGATTATAATAGTAGTAAATTTAGTCAACCAACTTGTCCAACAACTACTAATCCATAAAAACTTCCAATCGGAAGTTTTTTCTTTTCTATAAATAGATAAAGTGATATAATTAAATTGGTGATTATTTTGAAGTTTTTTTTAAGGTTTGGGAACATGCTAGTTTTATTTTTAATATTACTTCTTGCAATAATAGCTTTTTTTAAAACAGATGTAAAAGATAAGTTTATAAAACCTAAATATGAAGATGTTATAAAAAGTGATATAGATTATGATTCGGATGGTTTAGATGATTATACAGATATATTAAACGGTGCTAAAGATTTTATAAGCAAAAAGCCAAAATATAAAAGTAAATATTATGATGGAGGATATCCTACAGATGAATATAGAGTATGTACAGATATAATCTGGTATGCGCTAAAGAATGCCGGATATGATTTTAAAACATTAATAGATGAAGATATTAAAAATAATAAAGATGAATATGATGAAGATGTCGGAGATACAAATATAGATTTTCGAAGAGTTAGAAATATAAAAGTTTATTTAGACAGAAATGCTTTAAAATTAGCAAATGATTCTGATTTTAATCCAGGTGATATTGTAGTATATAAAAAACATATAGCCATAGTTAGTGATAGGGTAAATAGTAAGAATGAAAATTATATATTACATCAACATATGTATCAAGCATATGAGTATGATGGATTATTTAAAAATGAAATTTTAGGACATTATAGATGGAGGTTAAATGATGGAAAGAAATAGCAGAAAAGAAAAATTAGTAAAACAATTATTAAATAGAGATTTTGATGTAACAGATGAAGATGAATTAATTGAAATGTTACTTGACAATCCCACGGCGATTGATTCTGATAAAGAAGAAGATGAAAGAAGAACAATGGGGGATAAATTAGCAGATAAAGTAACTGAAATAGCAGGCTCATGGGGCTTTATTGTTGGCTTTTGTATTTTTCTTATCGTATGGATGATTATAAATACTATTATGATAGCTAAATTTGATGAATATCCATTTATTTTACTTAATTTAATATTATCGTGTATTGCAGCATTACAAGCCCCAATTATTATGATGAGTCAAAATAGAGCAGCTAAAAAGGATAGTTTAAGAAGCTTAAATGACTATAAAACAGATTTAAAAAGCGAACTTATTTTGGAAGTGTTACACGAACAAATGAAAGATTTACAAGCAAATCAAAAGAAAATATTAAAACTTCTTGAAGAAAACGATGTAAAATAGACAAATTTATGAAACATTTTATTATTGTTATGGTATAATGTTAAAAGTGATGTAAAATGAAAATAAAAAAACAAGTTGAGTTTAACAATGTAATAAATGATATTTTAAAAAATGATGAAGTAATATCCCTAAGACATGAATATCATCATGGGATATCCAGGTTAGATCATTCTTTAAGTGTTGCCAAATTAACATATAATATATGTAAATTATTTAAAATAAAAACAATTAAAGAAACTACAAGAGCGGCACTTTTACATGATTTTTTTCATAGTTTTGAAGAATCTAGTTTTAAAGGACATCCAAAAACAGCATTAAAAAATGCAAAAAGAGTATTTAATATAAATAAAATGCAAGAAGATATAATATATAATCATATGTTTCCTGCAACATTAAGAATACCAAAATACAAAGAAACCTGGATAGTTTCAATATCGGATAAATTAATAGCCATTAAAGAGTGCACCAAATATAAAATTCCAATGAAAATTGGAGCGACATTCTTATTTTTCTTTAATTTTATGATTATTCAAAGATAATTTGCTAAAAAAGATAGATTAATCTGTCTTTTTTTTGTATAATTATTCCATAAGGAAGTGATAACATGTTAAAAGAATTTAAAAAGTTTATAGCTAGAGGAAATGTATTAGATTTAGCAGTTGGAGTTATAGTTGGGGGAGCATTCTCATCAATTGTAACAAGTTTAGTAAATAATATTTTTACACCAATTATTGGTTTGATTGTCGGAGGTGTTGATTTTTCAAGTCTTTCAATAACATTTAGAGATACAAAAATTATGTATGGAGCTTTTATACAAAGTGTAATTGATTTTTTAATCGTAGCATTTTGTTTGTTTATTGTAGTAAAAACTGTTAATAAAGTTACACATAAAAAGGAAGAAAAAACAGCAAAACCTGTTAAGAGTGAAGAATTAAAAACTCTAGAAGAAATAAGGGACTTATTAAAAAATGATATACAAAGCAAGTAATGGACAAGAACTAGAAGTTGTTTTAATTAGAAAAAATAATAAAAATATATATTTTAGAGTAAAAGACGATTTAAAAATACATGTTACATGTCCTATATATTTAGGTAAAGAAAACATTTTAAAAATGATAGAAAAAAATGAAGAAAGTATTTTAAAAATGTATGAACATGCATATGAAAACTCTAAAGATAATGAGTTGTTTTTATATTTAGGAAAGAAATACTTTATTGAAATAAAAGAATCAGAAATGGGAATAAGATTTGAGGGCGATACTGTTTATACACCATCAATGAAAGCCTTAGATTTATTTTATAAAAGTGAAGTACAAAGAGTTTTTACATCTGAAGTTGAAATAGCCAAAAAATGTTTTTCTAATCTACCAGAATTTACTTTAAAATTTAGAAGTATGTTAACCAGATGGGGTGTATGTAATCCAAGTAAAAAAACAGTTACTTTAAATACAGAATTATTAAAAAAAGATATTGATTTATTAGATTATGTTATAATTCATGAACTATGTCATTTTTTTGAAGCTAATCACAGCAAGAATTTTTGGCATCTTGTGGGACTTGCATACCCAAATTATAAAGAAGCAAGAAAGAGGTTAAAAGGATGAAAATAACAAGTATGCATAATGATTTAGTCAAATTTTGGGTTTCCCTAAAAAATAAAAAAGTAAGAGATAAAGAAAGAAAATTTATCGTCGAAGGAGATCATTTAATTGATGAAGCAAGAAAAAATAATTTAATTGAGTATGTAATTAGTTGTGTTGATGAAAATGCTGAGTACTTTGTAACCAAAGAAATAATGGAAAAAATAAGCAATCAACAATCAATAAGTTATAATGTTGCAGTAGTTAATTTCATTCCTGAAGATGCCATAAATGGTAATATTTTGATTTTAGATAATTTACAAGATCCAGGAAATTTAGGTACAATTATAAGAAGTGCTACAGCATTTAATATAAATACAATCATTTTAAGTGATGATTCAGTTGACCTTTATAATCCGAAAGTAGTTCGAGCTACTGAAGGAATGATATTTAATTTAAATATTATAAGAAGAGATTTAAGCGAAATAATACCGGTATTAAAAAATCTAGGATATAAATTAATAGGGACAGATGTAAAAAAGGGAATGGATGTAAGAAATATTAGAAAAGAAAATGTTGCTATCGTAATTGGTAATGAAGGTAGTGGCATGAAAAATGAAACTAAGAATATGTGTGATGAATTTATAAATATTAAAATGATGGATACTTGTGAATCTTTAAATGCTGGAGTTGCTGCAAGTATAATAATGTATGAGGTATACCATGAATGAAATGATTTATATAGGAAAAACTGTTAGTACTTTTGGAATAAAGGGAGAATTAAAAGTAATAAGTGATTTTGAATATTGTGATAGAGCATATCAAGTAAATAAAAAAATATTAATAAATAATATTGAACATGTAATAAGTGGTATTCGATATCATAAAAACTATGTTTTACTTAAAATAGATAATTTAAATAATATAAATGATATTTTAAAATATGTGGGATTTAATATTTATATAAAAAGAATAGATTTAGGTTTAAAAGAATCTGAATACCTTTATAAAGATTTAATAAATAGTGAAGTAATAGATGACGATAATACTAAATTAGGTAAAGTAATTGAAGTATTAAATGGCAATAATGTTTTAATAAAAGTAAAAGGAAGTAAAGAATTTTTAATTCCATTAATTGATAACTATATAAGTAAATTTGATTTAAATAAAAAAATATTATATACTAAAAATGCTAAAGAATTAATTTTTTAAGGAGGTATATATGAAAATAGATATATTGACACTTTTTCCAGAAATGTTTGATGGTTTTATAAATACATCTATTATAAAAAGAGCTATAGAAAAAGGTTTATTAGAAGTTAACTTAATTAATTTTAGAGACTATTCTCCTTTAAATAATAAGCAAGTAGATGATACTCCTTATGGCGGTGGATCTGGCATGATTTTAAGATGTGAGCCAATATTTGAATGCTTAGATAGTATTAATACTAAAGATGCTTATATTATAATGCTTAGCCCTGAAGGGACAAAATATAAACAAAGTGTTGCAAAGAGATTATTAGAACATAAGCATTTAATTATTTTATGTGGGCACTATGAAGGATTTGATGAACGAATTAAAACTAGGGTGGATGAAGTTATATCAATTGGAGATTATATTTTAACTGGGGGAGAAATTCCTTCAATGGCTATAACAGATTCTATTGCGAGACTTATTCCTGGAGTCATCACAAGTAAAAGTCTAGAAGATGAATCATTTAATTCATCATTCCTTGATTATCCTACTTACACAAAACCATCTGTATATCGAGGTCTAGAAGTTCCTAAAGTTTTACTATCTGGTAATCATAAAAATATTGAAGAGTATCGAAATATTTCAAGAATAGAAAAAACTAAAATCTTAAGACCTGATTTAATGGAGGAAGATCATGAGTAGTTATATATTAAAAAATAATAAAGAAGAACATAAAGTTTTATTATATCAAGAAAAAGCAAGTTACACTTTTTCACCTAAAAAAGGATATAATGAAGTAAAAAAAATAACTATTCTTGACCCCAATATGTTAAATACTTTGTGGGAACATAAAATAGATAAAGAATATTCTAAATTATTAAAGCTTATTTATTCATTAGTTTCAAATGATGATACTACTAGCACAGATGTCCTAATAGCTTACACAGAAATAGAAAGAATAAAAGAATATTTGTTAACTTTAAAAAATAAGGGATTAAAAAAAGAATTATTAGATAAATATTTAAAGAAATTATATATTTTAGAATTAGAACTTAAAAAAATTCATGTAATGGAATTAACTGAAGAAATAGGAAAGGGAAGATAATATGAAAAATAAAACAATCTTAACTCTAATATTAGGAAGTGTAATTGCAGTCTTTGCAATACTATACTTTATGTATTTTCGTAGTGTTACGGTTTCTTTTACAGCTAAAATTGGAGCTGGTATAGCACCAATTACAGTTAAAGTTGGAGAAAAAATTACAGAACCTGTAGCACCGAAAAGCGATGAATATAAATTTTTAGGGTGGTACTTAGATGGTGAAAAATTCGATTTTAATACACCAATTAAAAAGAATATAAATCTTGAAGCAAAGTGGGAAAAAATAGTTGAATAAATTGACAAGCATATGTCAAAGTTAAATATATTATCTTGATTACAACTGGAAATTTTGGTAAAATAAAAAAGAATTGAGGAATGTATGAAAGATAATAAATTAAATATAACAAAAATATCATTAGTAAGTGTGGTGTTATTACTAATATATATTTCTGTTATGGTAGCATTTTAAATTAAACACTTGAGTATAATTTACTAGGGTGTTTTTTTATGCAATTAATTGCCCATCGTGGAATATGGAATAAGAAAGTAAAAGATAATTCTTATGAAGCATTAAAAAGTGGATTATTAAGTAATAAGTATATAGGAATAGAATGTGACATAAGAACAACTTTAGATAAAAAGTTTATTATTTATCATAATACTTTATATAAAGGTAATTTAGTAAGAAATATAAATTATAAAGATATGAAAGATATAATATTACTTGAAGATTTATTAAAAATAAAAACTGATAAAATTTTACTTTTAGAAATTAAAGAAAGAGAAATTGATAAAAATAAATTATTAAAGTTATTAAATAAATACAAAAGAAATTATTATATAATGTCATTTAATAATAATATAATATTTGAAATAAGAAAGTTAAATAATAAATATAAGTATGGAGTATTAAATTATGTTTTAAATAGCAAATCCGATTATGATTTGGATTTTATATGTTTATTAGATGGAATAGCAAACGATTATATAATAAATAATTTTGAAAAAAAAGGTATTGAAGTAATAATATATGGCACAATTAAAATAAAAAAAGATGTAAAATATATAGTGGATGACTACAAATTGTGAAAATATATTATAAAAATTAATGAATTTAGTGTATAATTGTAATAGGTGGTTGATAATGAAGATTGTTGTATCAGCAGGTGGAACTGGAGGACATATTTATCCAGCTTTAGCTATAATAAAAAAATTTCAAGAATGTGAAAAAGATTTAGAAGTATTATATATAGGTACACATAATAGAATGGAAAAAGATATTGTACCTAAGATAGGAATAAAATATATAGGATTAGAAATATATGGTTTTAGTAAAACAAATATAGTTCGAGATATAAAAAACATATTTTTAATAAAAAAAGCTATGTATAAATGTCTAGAAATTTTTAATAAGTTTAAGCCAGACATCGTAATTGGTTGTGGAGGATATGTAACTTTTCCAGTTATTAAGGCTGCCAAAAAGTTAGGGATAAAAACATTTATCCATGAACAAAATAGTATTCCTGGAAAATCTAATATACATTTATCGAAATATGCTGATTTAGTAGGTATATCATTTAAGAATAGCCAATCATATTTTGGTAATGCTAAACAAGTTGTTTATACAGGTAATCCTTGCGGAGAAAATGCTTTAACAATAAAAAAAACATCTAAGGTAAGTTTAGGATTTAAGCCGAGTGATAAACTAATAATCATTGTGGCGGGCTCGCTAGGAAGTGAAACGTTAAATAATAAATTTAAAGCATACTTAAGCACTATAGATGATGAAAAATATAAAGTTTTATATATAACAGGTAAAAATTATTATGATGATTTTATTAAAGATGCAGATTTTTCTGAAAATGTCAAAGTAGTACCATATTATGACAATTTAGCTAGTATTATGAAAGATGCATATCTTATAATTTCTAGAGCGGGAGCATCTACCATATCAGAAATTTTGGCTTTAAAAATACCAAGCATATTAATACCAAGTCCATATGTTGCTAATAACCATCAATATTATAATGCCTTAGACTTAGCAAATATGAAAGTATCTGAGTTAATTGAAGAAAAAGATTTAAATTCTAATATTATAAAAGTAATGATAAATGAACTAGTGTATAATGATGAATTATATAATGAATTTAAAAATAATTTAGAAAAATTAAATATAAAAGAATCATCAAGTATAATATATGATGAAATAAAGGAAATATTAAAATGAAGTATGAAGAAAATGTTGATTTAAAAAAATTAAATACTTATCGTATTGGTGGTATTGCCAAGTATTTAATTAAGCCAAGCGATATGGAAGAATTAAAAAATACAATTGAAGAATTAATCAAAAAAGATATAAAGTATTATATCCTTGGAGGAGGATCTAATGTAATATTACCTGATGAAGATTTTGATGGTGCAATAATTAAGTTAGACAAATTAAATACTTTTTTAATTAAAGATTCATGTGTTTTTGCAGGATCTGGTCTTTCATTAAATGAATTTATAAAAAAATGCTTAGATGAAGGATACACAAACTTTACAAACCTTTATGGCATTCCTGGTTCTCTTGGAGGAGCTATTATAGGTAATGCCGGTGCAAATGGAAGTGAAATATTTGATGATTTATGTGCTGTATTAGTTTATGATGAGGGTTTAATCAAGCTTATTAATAAAGAAAATATTAAATATGAGTATCGCAATACTGAATTTAAAAATTCTAATATAATAATAATCGGAGCAATATTTAAATTAATACCTGGTAATACTGATATATCATGGCAAATAATAAAAGAAAATTTAGATAAAAGAAAAAATACTCAACCATTAGAATATCCATCTGCAGGCTCAGTATTTAAAAATCCCAAAGGTTTATCTGCGGGTAAATTAATTGAAGAATGTAATTTAAAGGAAAAAACTATCGGTGGTGCAAAAGTAAGTAAGAAACATGCAAATTTTATAATAAATGAAAATAATGCAACAAGTTATGATATAATTACATTAATAAAGAAAATAAAAGAAGAAGTAAAAAAGCAAAAAAATGTAGATTTAGAATTAGAACAAGTAATAGTAAAGTGGTGAAATAATGCAAAAAAAGGTTCATAGAAAGCTTAATAAAAAAGCCTTATTAGTTATAATTCTAACATTATATTTATTTATAATGGCTTTTTATTATTGTTTTAATTTACCTATTAAAAGCATTGTTATAAAAGGAAATACTAATACATTAGATGAAGAAATAATTAAATTAGGAAATATAAATAGTTATAATAAAATTTTAGGTTTAAATACTAAAAAAGTTAAAAATGATATTATGGAAAACAAAGCAATTACAAGTGTTAAAATAAAAAAACAACTAAATGGAACTCTTTTAATAAATGTTAAAGAGCAAAATATATTATTTTATAATTTATTAAATAAAGTTTATGTTTATGAAAATGGCAAAACTTCAGAAAATGTAAGTAACAAGTTAGGAATACCAACCCTTATAAATTATACACCTAGTGATATATATGATAATTTAATTAAAAAGTTAAATAATATAAATATTGATATATTAAAAAAAGTAAGTGAAATAGAGTATTCTCCAGATATAAAAAATGAAAAAGTAATAGATAAAAATAGGTTTTTACTTAGAATGAATGATGGAAATTATATATATATTAATCTAGCAAATATGGATAATCTAAATAAATATGAAGAAATATATGCAACTTTAGATGAAAAACAAAAAGGAATATTAAACTTAGATAGTACAAGTAAAGGGGTTGTATTTCAACCATTTGATTTAATAAAAGAAAAGGAAGAAAATAAAGATGAATTATCAGAATGAATTAGATAAATTGATTAGAGACTTAGATCATAAACCGACTTTATTATTACATAGTTGTTGTGGTCCATGTTCTACCCAAGTACTTACTTATTTATGTCCTTTTTTTAATATTACAGTTTTATATTACAACCCTAATATAGAACCCATCGAAGAATATATAAAAAGAAAAAATGAACAAATAAGATTTATAAAAGAATTTAATCATGATAATATAAAATTTTTAGATTGTGATTATGATAATGAAACTTTTAGAACCAAAACTAAAGGCTTAGAAAATGAAAAAGAAGGAAAAGCAAGATGTCCAGTTTGTTTTAGATTAAGATTGGAATATACTGCTAAAAAAGCTAAAGAACTTGGTTTTGAATATTTTGGAACAACCTTAACAGTAAGTCCATATAAAAATAGTAGACAAATTAATATTCTTGGGGGAATCATTGAGGAAAAATATAATATAAAATATTTGTTTAGTGATTTTAAAAAAAAGGAAGGGTATAAAAAATCAATTGAATATTCCAAAGAATATAACTTATATCGACAAGATTATTGTGGATGTCTTTATGCAAAAAATTAGAAATGAAAAAAAATAATTGAATAAATAAGCAAATTATTATATAATAATAAGTAAGGTAAGAAGGTGATACAAATATGCAAAATAAAAAACAAATTATATTAAGCATTTTAGCAATATTTGTATTATCTGCACTTATTATCGGAGCAACATTCGCATATTTTCAAGCTCAAGGAGATACTTCTTCACAAACTTCAGCAACAGTTAAAACGTATACGACGGATGTTTTTTCATTTGAAACCGGAGATGCAATAAGTTTTTCATTAAATCAAGAAAACTTTACATCTGGAAAAGGGAACCAAACAGGAAGTACTTTTGCAAAAGCAATACTTACTGCCAATAACAAAACAAATACTGCAACAGAACATTATTATCTGTATCTAAATATTTCTAATAATACATTTACATATACTCAAAATGAAAATACTCCAGAAATATTACTTACCATAACTGATGGAACAAATCCTGTAACTAATATAACAAGTCTAACTTATAAAACAGTAACAGATGGAAAAGGAAATAGAATATCAGGTTATGATATAACAAATAAAAAAGGTTTAATAGAACTTTTTAGTAATAGAGAAATAACAACGACAAGTACAAAGACAGAAAATTGGAACATAACTGTAACATTTATAAACTACAATGCAGATCAATCAAAGAATGCCGGTCACACTTTTAGTGGTAAAGTATTAATTCAAAAGGAGAAAATTAAAGAAACCATAGCAACTGTATGTTCTAATGGTCAAACATTAAGTTCATGTATTATAGAAATGGATGGAAAAGATGATACCCTATATCATCATACCAGCTCGTTAGCAAATGGAGCAGGAGATAACTCATATAGATATGCTGGAGCAAGTGAAAGTGTAAATAACTTTGTATGTTTTGGTTCAACAACAAACCCATGTCCAACGGATAATTTATATAGAATAATTGGTGTAATAGATGGCAAAGTAAAATTAATCAAATATGATTATGCTAATAGTAATCTACTTGGAACAGATGGGGATTATTTTGGAGCAGGAGAACCAGATACATATTTTTATAAAGGAAGTTTATCATCAATAGATGATTATCATTGGAATTATAATAATAATACAACAATAAATAATGGAAAAGGTTCAAATGAATGGAGTACAAGTTTACTAAATAAAATAAATTTGAATACAAATTATTTAAATAATATAGGTACAACATGGTCGAATCTGATTGAAGATGCAACATGGAAAGTAAGTGGACATACAACATATTCAGTAACACCAAGAGAAATGTATACAGGAGAAATAACAAATGCTACCAAAACATATGGACCTAGCGATGGAACATCAAAAATAGGATTAATGTATGCATCCGATTATGGATTTGCAGCCTCACCAAGTGCATGGACAATGACACTTTCATATACTGAATCAGACAATGGATATGATAGTAATGCTGTAAGATCGGTAAATTGGATGTACATGGGATATGTAGAATGGACAATAACACCTCATGCTTCGGCGATCATCTATGCATTCTATTTGAGCAACTACGGTAACTTAAGCGGCAACTTTGTGAAAAATGGGGCCGGCTCTCGTCCAGTCTTGTATCTAAAGTCTTCTGTTCTCTATGCTGGAGGGTCAGGAACTAAAGATTCGCCAATAACTTTGGTAGTGTGATAAATTTTGGGTAGCGTGGCTGGCGGGAGTATCCGCCCCACGCTGCCGAGTTATAAAATAATTAGATAGTATGCTTACCAACTGGGCAAATGAAGTAAATAAAAAGAAAGGTGATTTAAAATGAGCAAGAAAGTTACAAATATTATATTAATTATTTATGTTATAGCACTATCTGTGCTGGTAATCGGAGCAACATATGCTCATTTTACCTATATAAATGTATCAAGAGTATCTCCGAAAGTTGAGGTTGGGGCAACTACATTAAATTTCATAACGTTTGAAATTGGAGACCCAATATTCATAAATCCCACAATAGAAAACTTTAAAGAAGGAATGAAAAATTTATCCTCTGATACATTTGCAAGTGCATATTTAAGAGTAGAAAATAGTGAAGAAGAAACATCCATTAATTACAATATTTTTCTTCAAATAGATGAAAATACTTTAACTTATTCAACTGGAAGTAAAACCCCAGAACTATTAATGAAAATCTTTGATCCATATGGGAATGAGATAGATACAATTGAAGGATTAAACTATGTTACCATAACAGATGGAAAAGGAAATAAATTAAGTGGATTTGATATAACTACAGCCAAAGGAAAGTATTATATTGCTAAAAATAGAAATCTTAAAACCAAAACAGAAATAAGTGAAATGTGGAAAGCAGAAGTAACATATGTTAATTTAAGTGAAAGTCAAGATGGAAATTTAGATAAAAAATTAGATGGATTTATTAGAATTGAAGCATCAGGGGAGTAAAATTATGAATTTAGAAGCTAAAAAGAAAGAATATCAAAAAATATTAGTAGAAGAATATCGCAAAAGTCATATGGAAGAAACTGAAGGTTTATCCAATGAAGAAATAGCATTAATGTGTCCAATAAGTGAAAATGATATAACATTTTTAATGAGCAAAGAATTAATGGAAATTGGTTTAAGTATAGAAGATCAAGAACAAGAAATTATGCTTTGTACAAAGAAAATAAATGATCCTAATACATATCATGAAGAATTACCGGAACTAAGAGCGGATATTAGAGAAGCAAATGGAAAAATTGAAATATTAAAAGGAAAGTATGAAACATTAAAAAAAGCCATTTCAGAAAGGAATATAGATGAAAGAGGTACAAGTAGATAAATTTTTATTCTTTCTAAAAGTCGAATTAAATTACTCAGAATTAACAATAAAAAGTTATCAGTTAGATTTAACTGATTTTTTTGGATATATTGAAAGTAAGAAAATTAATTATTTAACCATTACAAATCATGATGTAAGGGAATATCTTAAATATTTAGATTCATGTAATTTGAAAAACAGTACTATATCTAGAAGAATAAGCACTTTAAGAACTTTTTATAATTATTTGGTAGATGAAAATATTGTAGAAAATAATGTTTTTCATAATGTTAAAAATCCTAAGTTAGAAAAAAAGTTACCGAATTATCTAAACTATAATGAAATGGAAGAATTGTTAGAGTCTATTGATATAAGCACTACGGAAGGATTAGAAAAAAGGTTATTAATTGAAATGTTTTATTCAACTGGATGTCGTGTAAGTGAAATGATAAATGTTAAAATTAATGATATAGATTTTACAAATAAAACAATTAGGATAATGGGAAAAGGTAGTAAAGAAAGAATAGTATATTTTGGTGATTATGCAAGTAAATATCTTGATAATTATTTAAACAAAGTAAAGTGCGATAAATATTTATTTACAAATAAAAAAGGAGAAAAACTAACCATTAATGAAGTAGAGCAAATAGTTAAAGATATTATGAAACATATATCTATTAAAACCCATGTAACACCACATACTCTAAGACATACATTTGCTACACACTTACTTAATAATGGGGCAGACATTAGAACAGTACAAGAACTTCTAGGGCATGCTAATTTATCCACGACAGGAATATATACTCATGTTTCAAGTGATAGATTAAAAGATATATATTTTAAAACATTTAAAAGATAAATGTAAAATATGCGTAAATTATATAGGCATATTTTTTTCTTTACGATATAATTAAATGGAAAGGAAGAATATACTATGAAGAAATTATTGGAATGTCAAAACTTATATAAAAGTTTTGGAAAAAAGCAAATATTAAAAGATGTTTCATTTGAGATTGATGAAGGGGATATATTAGCGTTCATTGGGCCAAATGGAAGTGGTAAAACTACAACTATAAAACTTATTTTAGGACTACAAAGTATTGATAAAGGAAAAGTAACTATCAATGGTTTTGATGTGAAAAAAAACTTTGTAAAATCAATTGAAAAAGTCGGAGCAATTGTTGAAAGTCCTGATACATATATGTACCTAACAGGATGGCAAAATTTAAAATTAACGGCAAATTTATACAAAGATGTTAGTGATGAAAAAATAAAAGAAATCGTAAAACTTGTAGATTTAGAAGGAAGAATTAACGATAAAGTTAGCAAATATTCATTAGGTATGCGTCAAAGATTAGGAATAGCTAGAGCCTTAATCAATGAACCAAATGTTTTGATTTTAGATGAACCCACAAATGGGTTAGATCCAGAAGGAATAAAAGATTTAAGAAACCTTCTAAAAAAGTTAGCTAAAGAAGGACTGGGAATACTAATATCTAGTCATAATTTAGCAGAGTTAGAAAGTTTTTGTAATAAAGTATTAATTATAGATAATGGAACAATTATAGAAACTAGTGAAGTAAAAGAATTTAAAAATAATGGTAATAAATATACATTTAATGTAAGCAAAACTAAAGATTTAGATATTGAAGGAATATATGAAGTAGCAAAAGATAAATTTAGTTATAATGGTGAAAAAGAAGATATTGCAAGTATTGTTAAAACATTAGTCAAAAAAAATATTGATGTATATGAAGTAAAAATGGAAGAATTAACTCTTGAAGAAGCATTCCTAAAAAAGACTGGAGGTAAGAAAAATGATAAAGTTAATAAAAAATGAAATATATAAAATCTTACATAAAAAGAGTACTTACATAATTATGATAATAACAGCCCTTTTTATGGTCCTAGTATCATATGTTTATTCAAAAGATAATAATTTTTATAATAACCCTTATTATCCATCCGAAGGTGATGTAATAGATAAAAAAATTGCCCAAGATATAAATTCCTATTATGAAAAATATGATAGAAGTACATGGCAATACTATAAACTGGATGAGTATTACTCTATTGCATATAATTATTATAATGCAGTAGAAAATGGTGAAGATAGTAGTATACTAAAAAAAGAATACGATGATTATAAAAATGCATTAGAGCAAGACAATTGGAAGTTTTTTGTAACAAGAGATTTAAATGAAGCAACTGAGGAGTTAAAAAAATTTGAAGCAAATAAGAATGTAGTAAAAGATAGAGAAAAAGATGAAATAGAAAATCAAATATTTGCTACAAAAGTGAAAATTGAACTATTAGAATATCGATTAAAAGAAAACGTTGCTTATGGAGAAGATTATTTAAATGAAGCAATAAATGTTGTTGAAAACACAGCATATTCAGTATCAGCCTATGAAAAGGTAAAAATTGATAAGAAAAGCGAATATGAAGAAGCAGTAAAGAATTATTATGAAAACAGGTATATTTTAGAGACTAAGGAAGATACTAATAATGCTAATGATTTAAGATGTATTATAATGAATTTCTTTCAAGAATATATGTTTATGATCATAGTATTTGGTGTAATGGTTGCTGGAGCTATTGTTAGTGAGGAATACAACAAAGGAACAATAAAATCATTGCTCATAACCCCATACAAAAGAAGTACAATACTTTTATCTAAATTTATCACATCAATATTGCTTACGATAATATTTATTGTATTTGCTTATTTAATGCAAATTGTAATTGGTGGTCTATTCTTAGGATTTGATTCTTTAAAAAATCATGTCGTAGTTTACAACTTAGCAACAAAATCTTTAGAAATCATGAGCCTATTAAAATATGTTGTAATAATAACTATATGTTATTTACCTCAAATATTACTATTAGTAACTTTAGCTTTTGCAGTTTCGACTATTATAGGAAATACTGCTTTTGCCATAGCAATAACATTTGCAGGATCAATCGGAGCTAGCTTAATAAACATGTTTGCAATAGTTTATAAAGTAAAAATACTTAAATATTTTGTTACAACTAATTGGGATTTTACTTTATATTTATTTGGTAAAACTAGTCAATATGGTACCAGTTTAACACATGCAATTACTGTTTGTCTTATATATTTCTTAATAATGGTAGTTATATCATTTATAGTATTTAAAAGAAAGAATATTAAAAACATATAAAGGGTGAAATGATGAAGATTAGGAAAAAGGTAAAATTAAAGAAAAAAGTATTTTTGTTAATGGCTTTAGGTATTATGATACCTTTGGCCTTTTCTTCATTTAAAAATATCTCGTTTGCTATGCCTGTTTTAGGTACAGACAAAGAAAGTAAAAGTAATTTAATAAATGAATATATAAATAATTTAAGCAATCTAGTAGAAAAAAAAGAGATAGACTCAAGATTTGTTAATGTAATAAGTCTTGAAGATGATAGATATATATCTAAATTATTTAACTTTAAAACTGGTGAAGAAGTAAATATAGAATCAATTATAAAACCTGAGATGGTCGAAGAATTTTGGTCTAAAGTAAATAAATTGTTGTATTTAAAATATCCAAATTTTATATCAGATGTCTTAAGTAAAAATGATAAAACAAATACTTATTTTGTGAAAGATAATGAACTTGTAATATATTATTATGATTATGAAATTGATCCTTTACCTAATGAAGAATTATCATTACACATTAACTATAATGAAATAAAAGATTATATGGATATAACTATAAAACTAGATAAAACCTATGAAAATGAAGATGGTAGTAAAATAGATTTAAATAAAAAAATAGTAGCTTTAACATTTGATGATGGTCCAGGACCTTATACAAGTAGATTAATAGATATATTAAATAATAATAAAGCTCATGCAACATTTTTTATGTTAGGAAAAAATTTATCTATATATAAAGATGCAGTTAAGAAAGCTTATGATAATAAAATGGAAATTGGGTATCATTCATACAATCATAAAAACTTTAAAAGACAAAAATTAGAAACAATAGTAGAGGAGTTTAATGAAAGTAATGAGATTCTAAAAAGTATAACCGGAGATACATTTCATTTAATAAGACCTCCGTATGGAAGTATAAATGAAAAAATAAAAGAATCCTTAGATGCATCTTTCATTCTTTGGAATGTTGATACAGAGGATTGGAGACATAAAAATACTGATTATTTAAAAGATTATGTTTTAGAAAAAGCTCAAGATGGAAATATTATATTATTTCATGATATACATAAATCAAGTGTTGATGCTATAGAAAAACTACTTCCATATCTTTATGTTGAAGGTTATCAAGTTGTTACAGTATCATCTCTTGCAAATGTTACAAAAACAGATTTAGAATTGCATAAATCATATCGATATTTCACTAGATGAAAATCCATTACATGTGATAACTAAAACTTAAATCAACCCCACATCTAAGGCATCATCTTTTCTAGTAATCTCATTAATCAAATAAATGGCACCACCGATTAAAAATAAAATTGCTGCAATAAGTTGTATAAATGTCGATCTGTAATTCGGATCATCAAAGTTTTTTTCCATGCTTCCCAAGTCTTCAGTTAATAAAAGCAAGAAGTACAAATAGATAAAGAATGCTACAAAGAAAATAGTTATATTAATACTTTTTTCTCTTTTATAAGCATCTTTATCTTTTTTTAATAAATAATCTCGATCTAATTTATTTGAATACAATGCAAAAACGACAATAAAAAAATATATAATCCAAATTATATCTTCATTTTTTAGTCGTTTTAGTTTTTTTTCAACATCATTCATGTTAAATAATATGCTAAAATTATTTACAATAACAATATTTTTATGTATAATTTTATATGGAAGATAGAATTAAAAAACGGAGGAAAAAATGAAAACAAGAATAATAAGTGCTATCGTTGCATTAATAATAGTAGTCCCTTTGATAGCTCTAGGGGGAATATATTATACTTTAGGTATTTGCTTAATAGCAGCCTTGGCATACAAAGAAATTATAGATTTACCTGCATCACATGGAAAAATACCTAACACAATGATTTTTATAGGATTAATATCCATGTTAACATTGATTTTATGTAATGAAGGAACATCAATTTATAAAGGATTTACATATCAAATAGTAGCTATGACTAGTTTGTTTTTGATAGTACCAACAGTATTTTATAAAGAAGAAGATTACAGTAGTAAAGATGCTTTCTTTTTACTTGGAGCTGTTTTATTTTTAGGTTTAGTATTTAATGCCTTTTTAACTATAAGATTAAGAAATTTAAATACGTTCTTATTCTTACTTATAATACCAATGGTTAATGATATCTTTGCTTACCTAATAGGGTCAAAGTTTGGTAAAAATAAAATGTGTGTTAACATTAGTCCCAATAAAACTTGGGAAGGTTCAATTGGTGGTTTAGTTTTAGGATCTGCATCAGGAATTATTTTTTATAGACTTTTAATTGGAAATATTACTTTAAAAATTGTCATTATAACGATTATTCTTTCTATTATTGGTCAAATTGGGGATTTAATAATGAGTAGAATTAAAAGAGAAAACGGTGTTAAAGATTATTCAAATATAATGCCAGGACATGGTGGTATTTTAGATAGACTTGACAGTAGTATATTTGTTTTTATTACATACATATTTTTACTTATGTTTTAAGGAGGCTTAAATTATGTGGATTATATCAATACTTATATTAATATTTATTTTAGGAATTATTATTTTAGTTCATGAATTCGGGCATTTCATTTGGGCTAAAAAGTTTAAAGTTCATATTTATGAATTTTCAATCGGAATGGGACCAATTATTCATACTCACAAAGGAAAAGATAAAATAGATTATAATATCAGAGCTTTTCCAATCGGTGGTTTTGTTTCTATGGCTGGTGAGGTTTATGAAGATGCCGATGAAAAAATAAAAAAAGAAGATTATATGTGCAATAAGCCTTGGTGGCAAAGACTAATAATTTTAGTTGCGGGTGTTGTAAATAACTTTATATTAGCAATAGTGCTTTTATTTGTAAGTAGCTTAATATGGGGGGGAACAACCTTAAAACCAGTAGTAAAAAATGCGGTAGAAAATTATCCAATGGCTGAGGCTGGTATTAAATCAGGAGATACAATTATCTCTATCAACGACCATAAAGTATCAACTTGGGATGTTGCTCAAATAATACTAGTTATGAAAAATAAAAATGATTATTATACATTTGAAGTAAAACATGAAGATGGAAGCAAAGATACTTACAAAGTAGTACCAAAGCTTGAAAAAGATGCTGATGGTAATGAAAAACATATATTTGGTGTTGAGGTAGAAAGTTACAAAGCAACTGGATTCTTCGCATCAATTAAATATGCTTTTCAAAAGTTTGGTAGTATAGTTGAATCAATGTGGTTAACAGTTAGTGGTCTTTTAACAGGTAAGATTTCGACGAGTGCTTTATCTGGTCCAGTTGGAATGTACAAAGTCGTAGATGATGGGGTAGCATTAGGTTTAAATTATATGATCTATTTAACGGCTTTTTTATCAATTAATGTGGGATTCATAAATATCTTACCATTCCCAGCATTTGATGGAGGTAGAGTTTTCTTCCTTATTGTTGAAGCTATAAGAAGAAAACCAGTTAATGCTAAATTTGAAAATACATGTCATACAATTGGTTTCTTGTTATTACTACTTTTAATGTTTTATATAACAATTCAAGATATAATTCGTTTATTTTAACTTGCATAGTTTAATAATTTATGATAATATATTGTTGACCCAAAAAAGGTATATAATCCGCTATAAATATTTTATATGATTATAGGTAATAAAATAAGGAGGTATATGATGGCAAATTTAGTTGACAAAATTGCTGAAAAACATATTCGTAAAGATGTTCCAGAATTTAGAGTTGGGGACACAGTTAGAGTTGATGTTTGGGTAAAAGAAGGAAAAAAGGAAAGAATCCAATCTTTTGAAGGATTAGTAATCGCTAAAAGAGGTGGAGGAGTTTCTGAAACATTTACAGTTCGTAAAAAAAGTGGAACAGTTGGTGTAGAAAGAATATTCCCAATAAATACCCCAACAATTGACAAAATTGTTGTAATCAAAAAAGGTAAAGTTCGTCGTGCAAAACTTAACTTTATCAAAGGAATGCGTAAAGAATATAAAGTTAAGGAAAGAAGTTAATTCTTTCCTTTCTTTCGTTTAAAGGAGAAATATTTAATGAAGGTAATAAAAGAGGTAATACCATATATAGTAATTGTGGTAGTAGTGGTATTAATTAGGACATTTATAATAACTCCGGTTAGAGTAGATGGCGACAGTATGAAAAATACATTAAAAAATGGAGATATACTACTATTATACAAATTAAGTAGTATAGATAGATTCGACATAATCGTTCTTGATGAAGAAAAAGATAATGAAAAAATAATTAAAAGAGTAATTGGACTTCCAGGAGAAACTGTAGCTATTAAAAAGGGAAAAATATATATAAATGATAAAGTAATTGATGATGAGTATGCTTATGGAGAAACGAGTGATTATGATAAAGTTACTTTAAGAGATGATGAGTATTTCATACTCGGAGATAACAGACTGATAAGTAAAGATTCTAGGTACTTTGGGCCAATTAAAGATAATGAAATAAAAGGGAAAATAGTATTTAGATTATTTCCATTTACTAAAATTGGCACGGTGCAATAATGAATTTAGTTACTTTAATGTACAAATATATAAATAGATTTATAAATAGTGATGAACTTTTAGAATCTTTAGAAGAGTTAGATTTAAACAATTTTTCTAAAGAAGAAAAAATATCTATTAATAAACTTATAGATGATATAAAAATAATAAAAGATAAGACTGCAAATGAAATAGATGAAATTGAAAAAAATAGATTAGAAACTATTGAAAGAATTGTTAGGGATATTAATATAATTTTAGATTCTGATAATTTAGAAAAAGATTTAAGAGAAAAAATAGAACATAGAAAAGAATACTTATTAGAAGATAAAAAGAAAGTTAAAGATGGCGGTAAATTATATGAAAGTATCTATATTTTACTTGCAGATAACAAATTAATTAATCACTATTGGGAGTCTATAAATGATTATGAACTTTTAGAATTTATTGCTCAGTATATTAGTGTTCCAGTGCCACCTCAAATTGATCAAGAGAAATTTAATGACCTTGTAAAAGTTGGAATTAAAAATAATGAACGAGAATGGTTATGGCGTCTTGCTTTTAATTATAATAGAAAAAATAAGGATTTTTCTTTAATTGAAGATTATTTTATTGAAAAAAAAGATAGTTATTATTTAACTGAATTAATAAGTGCAGTTAGAGAAGATTTGGATATGAAAAAGTTAAAGGAAAAAGTACTAGCAACGAATGATAAAAAATTTATTACTAGCGTAAAAAAAACTTTGAAAGATTATGAAATTGAATTTTAATTGAAAAAATATTTAAAATATGATAATATACATAAGACTTACATGGGGGGGATATTATGGAGTTTAAGAAAGAAAATATTAAAATGCAAAATATAGAAAATGAAGTAAATAATATTTTTTCTATATTAACAAAGGAAAACAACCTAACTTTAGAAGATTTAGATAAATTGTTTTCTAAAAACGTTGAGTTAAAAAATAAATATCTAATTCAAATGAAATCTAGAGCAGAAGATTTATATTTTAATTTTTCTGAATCAGAAAATAAAGTTAGAAATAATAGTATTTTGGCTTTTCTTTTGGTGCTGGCTAATTTAGGAATAGTTATTTTTAATCCAGGGGCTTTCTTATTATCTGCTATAACGTTATATTTACTTTTAAAAAAAATATCACGCAGTAATAAAAAAATAAATTCTAAAAAAGATGAAATAAATGAAACTTGTGAAATATTAGAAAAGAAATTAGATAGTTTCCTAATAACAATCGAAAATAATGAAACTTTTATTTTTAAACTACAAAAACAGTTAAATACTAAAAAAATGAAAGAACTAGCGGCAGATAAAGCTTGGCAAGAAAAGATTAATAAAGCTAATGCTTTAATCGAAAAATTTATGGAAGATGGGATTTATCCTACAGAAATAGATTCGGAAATAGAACAATTAGCCATAAAAATGTTACAATTGGATTTAAATGTAAATTATAAAAAGTTAGAAGTATTACTTTTGTATGCCAAATTAAAAAGAATGGGACAATTAGATCTAGATGCTCCATCAGTAGTGTTAACTTTAACAAAAGATAATTAAATTAATTGTTTCTCTAGTAAGAATCTGTTATAATAAAAATAATAGAGAAAAGAAAAACAATGAAAAAAGGTTTAATTATTATATGTGCTATTATCATGCTTTCTGGATGTGATTCTAAAAAAGAAAGTATAACTAAGCCAGAAGAAATAAGTTATACAAATAAGTTTGAGTGTTCAAGAGTAGAAAAGATTAAAAAATTTGATTTAGATAATAAGAATGCTGGAAGACTAACTCAAGAACAAATGAAGGAAAGACAAAATAGTCCAGTTGCTATCAATGAAAAGATAAGTAAGATATATGATTTTAACAAAGAGGGGAGCAAATTATTAGCTTTTTATGAAATCCATACATATGAATATGTAATTGATGATTACAACATGGATAAAGAAAAATCTTCTTATAGTTGTGGAGAATATGAAGAATATGGTTTTAAAAGTTGTGAAATTACAACTACCAAAAATTCTATTATAATGACTAAAGTCGCAGACATAAATAGTGATTATAATAAAGATATGGTTAGTAAGATGACTTTAGAAAGTATTAAATCTGATTATGCTCAAGGAGATATGTATACTTGTAATTAAGGGTGATAACACTCTTTTTTCTTTTTTTCTAACATGGTATAATAAGACTATATGAAAGAGGTAAAAAATATGTATATCGTAGAAAATGAATGCTTAGAAGAAATAAGAAAAATTTGGATTGAAAATAACTCGGGGTACATAGGCAATAACTGCAATTTAAGATCAATAAATGATAACAATATGTTAAAAGTAGTATGTAAAACGGATACTGATGTATGTGGATATGCAGTATTATATTTTGAAAAAGATTTTTGTGAACTTGAAAAATATCCTAATTATATAGAAAATATGCCTAAAAAAACTATTTATATGTGGGAAATGGTAACATCAAAAAATCATTTAAAAGAAGGGGTAGCTTCCAAAATATATGATTATATAAAAACAAAATTTAATGATTATACAATATATGCTGCCATCGATGAGAAAAATATTCCTTCTCTAAATTTACATATTAAAGAAAAATTTATTCCAATTTATAATTTCTATAAAGAAGATGAAAATGTAAATTATATAATGCATGAATGGAGCAATGCTAAAGGAGAGTAAAAAAATGAATAAAGACGAATTAATAATAAAAAATATAATTAAGTACATTAACGAGTTAGATTTAATAACCAAAGATAAAGATGAAACTTTTTTCTTTGATAATACAAACGAATTTAATAAAGTTATAAATAGAGTTATAAAAATCGGTGAATGTTTATCAAAGAGAAGTGAGGAAACTAAAAATAAATACTCTCATATCAACTGGAATATAATAAAAGAAAAGGCTTTAGATGAAGAAAAAGCTGGACATGAAATGAATGTTAAAGATACCTATGATTTAGGAAGTAAATTGTTAAAAGAAGAATTATATGAAAAACTAAATGAGGTAATATAATATTATGGAATTAGAAAAATATAGAGAAAATGGTAGAATAAATATAAACAAAGCTAAAGAAGAACAAGTAATAAAATATAGTGATACAGAACAACGTGGGGCAAGAAAAAATAAATTTTAGTTTAATAATCATAAAATGATGTACAAAGATATATATCCTGAAACTTATGAAGATTATGCAGAACTAATTGGTTATGAATTTGCAAAATTACTAGGAATGAATTGTGCTCAATATGATCTGGCAATTTTTAATGACAACCTTGGAGTTATAACTAAAAGTATTGTAAATGAAGATAGAGAAACAATAGTATCTGGTTCTGAAATAATATCAACAGTTTATACCGATTATATCTTAATTTTATTTTATCTTTTAAATGCATTTAAAAGTAATTACTCAGAATATCTTATGTTAGATGATAATTTCAAAATAAGTTTTAGTAATGATTTAGCTTTATTGGTTTAAAAGAAGCGGAATCTAATTTCTATGTATTTTCTTTTGAAATGCTATCTAAATTAAAAGAAAATTTAAAAAGTGTTGGTTTAGACGAGTTAACTATTAAAAACTTAATAATAAAATCTCCGATTGTAATTTTGTTTGGTGATAAATTAGATGATGTATTCTTTCTTTACAAAGCAGATAAGTTTTATGGTTATACCATTTTAATTAATAATGAATATATGACATATATGTTTAATGCAAATGTTCAAAGTAATGTAATTACTAATAATACCATGATTGATATGATGTTAAGTAGTATTGCAGATACAAAAAAACAGGAACAATTAAAAAAACATTTTATTCAATTAGAAAGAAATTATAGTTTAAAAAACTTTTATTTTAAAACAATTAAAGATATTAAAAAAGATAGATAAAACACATTATAAAAGGGCTAGAAATAGTTCTTTTTTTAACTTTCTATTTTTTTATTATTATATGTCTTGATTTGCAGTCGAACGTATGTTATGATAGATGCATTAAAAATTATAGCGTAGCAAGAAATATAATTAAATAAAAATTTCTACTAATTTTTATAAGGAGGGTAAAAATGGATATTGAATTAGATTACAAATGTGCTTATGAAAAACTAAAAGATAATAAATAAAAATAATAATGTAAAGTTAAAATAAAATTAAACAGAAAAACTATGAGACATTATAAATAAATGGTATAATAAATTCTTGTAAAAAAAGAAAAAGTAAATTATAAAAAAAATACAAATAATAGAAATGGAGGTAATAATTGTTATAATTGAAACTAACTATACAAATAATGTTTTTGAAAATATAAAACATGTTGATGAATGTGGTAATGAGTATTGGCTTGCTAGAGAACTTTCAAAAGTTTTAGAATATAAAGACTGGAGAAAATTCTTAAAGGTTTTAAATAAAGCAAAATATGCTTGTAAAAAATTCTGAGTTTAATATAGATGAACAACTTGTTGAGGTCAACAGGTTGTCAAAAAGAAATAATAATGCCACTGCTAATATAAAAGATTATAAACTTTCAAGATATATATGTTATTTAATAGTTCAAAATGCTGATCCCAGTAAAGAAGTTGTTGCCATGAGACAAACATATTTTGCTATACAAACAAGAAAACAAAAACAAATTGAAAAGATAAAATAAATTTGTATTAAAATGTGTTATAATTAAAAAAGGAAGCAATTAAAATGAACATGTATCAAAAAAGAAAAGAAAGAAAATAAAATAATAGTGAAGCAAAAGTTGTATTATCTACTGGGATTAACTGGTAAGTGGAAAGTCATGAAAAAACACACTTGAATACTTGAAAAAATAAAAGAAATTTTTACTAAATGCTTTTTACATTTTGGGACATTTTTTAATAAATTTTAATTTAAATTGATAAGTGTATGACTTATGAAAAACTAAAAAAAAGGAGATTATTAATGGAAGATAATAAATTAATTATATATAAAAATGAGGAGAATAACATATGGACAATAAAAACTTACAAATAACTAATCATGACTTTTTAATATATAGAGATTCAAACAATGATGTTAAGGTTAGTGTAATGTTAATAAATAACGATATATGGCTTACTCAAAATTTAATTGCAGAATTGTTTGGCGTAGGAAGAAGCACAATAACAGAACATATTAATAATATATTAAATAGTGGTGAACTTGATGAAAATAACACCGTCGGAAAAACCGACTTTGATAATTCTAAAAAACCTGTAAAGATATATAATCTTGATATGATTATTGCAGTTGGATATAGAGTAAATTCAAAAAAAGCAACCAACTTTAGAATTTGGTCTACTAAAATATTAAAAGAATATATGATAAAAGGTGTAGTTATGGATGATGAAAGATTAAAAAATCCTAATTACATATTTGGCGAGGATTATTTTGAAGAAACACTTGAAAGAATTAGAAACATTCGTTCAAGCGAGAGAAGATTTTACCAAAAAATAACTGATATATATTCTTCTTGTAGTGTTGATTATGATAGAGATTCAGAAATAACAAAAGAATTTTTTAAAACAGTTCAAAATAAATTACATTATGCAATAACTGGTAATACTGCGGCTGAAATAATATACAACAGAGTTGATTCAGAAAAAGAAAATATGGGATTAACCAATTGGAAAAATTCTCCTGATGGACCAATCTATAAATATGATGTGGACATTGCAAAAAACTATTTAAATAAAAAGGAATTACAAGATTTGAATAGAATAGTAACAATGTATTTAGACTATGCAGAATTACAAGCAGAAAATCATAATGCAATGACTATGAAAGATTGGGTAGGAAAATTGAATGCATTTTTGCAATTTAATGGTAAAGAAATATTACACAACGCAGGGAAAATATCGGCAAGTGTAGCAAAAGAATTAGCTTATAAAGAGTATGATAAATTTAAAGATAAACAAGATAAATTATATAAATCAGATTTTGACAATTTTTTAAATGAAACAAGAATGATAGAAAATGGAAGTGATTAAAATGAATATGTATCAAAAAAGAAAAGAAAGAAAAGAAAAAAGAGAAAATAATAGTGAAGAAAAAGTTATATCATCTACTGGGATCAACTGGTATCCCGGCCATATGGTAAAAGCTAAAAGAGAAATAAAAGAAAAAATAAAATTAATTGATATAATTTATGAATGTGTAGATGCTAGAATGCCATCATCTTCCAAATTAAAAGGGATGGATGATATACTTGAGGCTAAACCTCGAATTTTAGTTATGACAAAAAAAGATTTATGTGATTTAGAAGAAACTAATAAATGGATTAAATATTATGAAGAAAAAGGTTATAAAGTAATATTATTAGATTTAACAAATAATGATGATTATAAAAAATTAATAAAGTTAACAAATGAAATAATAAAACCGATACAAGAAAAAAGAAAAGATAAAGGTCTTAAAAGCAAAGAAATTAAAATTGGGGTAATAGGAATACCTAATGTTGGCAAAAGTACCCTTATAAATAAATTGGCTGGTAAAAAAGTTGCAAACACGGGAAATAAACCTGGAGTAACAAAGCAAATAAATTGGCTTAAAACAAACTCAGGGTTTTTATTATTAGATACACCAGGAATACTTTGGCCCAAAATTGAAGATAATACTGAAGCTTTAAGTCTAGCATCAACTGCCACCATAAAGATGGAAATTCTAAATATGACAGACATCGGAGGATACATAATTACTTTCTTTAAAAATTATTATAAAGAAAAGTTAGAAGAAAAATATAATATTGAAATAAGTGATGACCCGAATGAAATATTTACATCTTTAGCTAAAAAATTTAATTATTTTGAAAAAGATGGGGAAATAGACTATGAAAAAATATCAAATAAGGTGTATAATGATTTAGTAAGTGGTGCACTAAAAGGAGTAACGTTTGATAGATGGAAGAAGTAGATTTATTAAAATATGAAAAAGAATTATATGAAAAAGGAATCAATTTAATAGCTGGCACAGATGAAGCAGGGCGTGGGCCACTATGTGGACCAGTTGTAGCAGCCGCGGTAATTCTGCCGAAAAATTATAAACTGGAAGGATTAAATGATTCCAAGCAATTAAGTGAAAAAAAACGAGATAAGTTTTATGAAATAATTAAAAAAGATGCCATAAGTTACGGAATAGGAATTGTAGATGCTAAAACCATTGATGAGATAAATATATATGAAGCAAGTAGAAAAGCAATGCTAATGGCAATAGATAAATTAAATGTTAAGCCAGAATATGTATTATCAGATGCAATGCCTCTACCTATTGAAAACTCAAAAGCAATAGTGCACGGAGATGCTTTATCGCTAAGTATTGCCGCGGCCAGTGTTTTAGCTAAAGTAACTCGTGATAAAATGATGTACGAACTTGATAAAAAACATCCAGAATATGGCTTTAAAAGTCACAAAGGCTACCCAACAAAAAAGCATCTTGAAAATATAAAAAAATATGGAATTTTAGATAATTATAGGTTGACATATAAACCGGTAAAAATTTTGATGGAGGAAAAAAATGAAGAACTTGTTAAAGAATAATTTAATTAAAAATTATATAATTTTATTAATATTTTTTATGCTACTTGAAATATCATTTCGATTAATAAGTGGAATAACTTTAAAAAATATTGCCTTACTAAGAATATTTATAGGTATAAATTTTGTAAGCATTTTATTAAGCTATATTCTTTCTTGGTTTAACAAGAATGTAAGTAAAGTATTAATAATTGTCTTTTCCTTTGCTATAAGTGCTTATACATATTTTCAAATTGGCTTTAATAATTTTATTGGTGTATATGCATCGGTTAATACAAAAAGTCAACTCGGAGCAGTAAAAGATTATATTATAGACTTTCTATCATCTTTTAAACCAACATATTATTTAGCTTTTATACCATTTATTTTATTAATTCTTTATTATATTTTCTTAGATAAATTTACTGAAAAGAAAATAGATAAAAAGTTCCCTTTAAAAACTAATATTGTATTCGAACCTGGTATTAGAACAATAACAAGCACTTTGTTGCTAGTTTTATGTGGTTTGTTATATTATGAAACATTAGATGCTAGCTTCATGCAAAATAAACTTCAAACAGTAAGCAACAAAGATCTATTTGCTTATCCTAGTGTCCCTAGCATTACTATAAACCAGTTTGGGGTATTAGGTTTTGGATTTCTTGATATTAAATCAACGATGGTCGAAGCACCAACAAAAGATACATTTGCTATAAGTGAAGGTAATAATACTACAACAGATGAAGATAAAAGAAGAGAAATTGATGATACTATATTAGATGATATCATTAAAAATGAAACTGATGTAACTAAAAATAATATTAATGAATTTATAAAAAATAGAACGATAACTAGCTATAATGATCACACTGGAATACTTGAAGGTAAAAATATCATAGTAATAATGATGGAAAGTGTCGGTGAAATAATTATAAATAAGGATTTATATCCAAACTTTTATAAATTATATAGTGAAGGAATCAGTTTTAAAAATAATTATAGTCCTAGAAATAGTTGTGCAACGGGCAATAATGAATTTAGTGGTATGACAAGTCTATATACAATTCAAAATAATTGTACAGCCAACATTTATAGTAATAATAAATATTTTACTTCAATATTTAATTTGTTTAAAAACGCTGGCTATAAAACAAGTAGTATGCATGATTATACTGAACAATATTATGTAAGACGTATTATTCATAAAAACTTAGGTAGTGATGCATATTATAATGTAAACGATTTAAATATTCCATATTATAACGAATATAAAAATTGGGCAAGTGATGAAGATTTCATGAATGCTGCAATGGATATTACTTTAACTGATACGAGTAGTCCATATATGTTATGGCTTACCACAGTATCTCCACATCAACCATATAATCAATCAAGTGTGGAAGGAGATAAGTACTTAAGTATAACTGAAGATAGTGATTATTCAATGGAGTTACGAAGATATATGTCCAAATTAAAAACTTTTGACAATAGTTTAGGTATTTTACTTGATAGACTAAAGGCATCTGGTACATTAGATGATACAGTAATAGTTTTATATGGAGATCATTATCCATATGGTTTAAAAAATAAAGATATATCTGAAGTTCTAACATATGATTTAAGTGATTATGAAGTTGAAAGAACTCCGATGGTTATATATAACTCTCAAATTAAAAGTGAAGTCGTAGAAAAATACAGTTCTTATATAAATTTAACTCCGACGATTGCTAATCTATTTAATTTAGATTATGATCCTAGGTACTACATGGGAACTGATGTCTTTAGTGATGAATATTTAAATGTTGTAACATTTGCAGATGGTTCTTGGAAAAATAATGAAGTTTTTTATAATGCAGGTAGTGGCACAGTAAAATATTATACTGATAAAGAATATGATACTGAAGAATTGATTAGAATAAATAATATTGTTACTATCAGAATGCAAATGAGTGAAACAATAATAAGAAATAATTATTATAATTATTTAGAAAATAAAATAAACTCTTACAAGACTGCAAATGAACAAAAGGAGGAATGATATGAAAAATTTAGTTATAGTGGAATCTCCAGCTAAGTGTAAAACTATTGAAAAATATCTAGGTAGTGACTATAAAGTAGTTTCTAGTAAAGGACATATCAGAGATTTAGCTACAACGGGTAAATTTGGTTTAGGAATAGATGTTGAACATGATTTCGAACCAAATTATCAAATAATTAAAGGAAAGAATAAAGAGGTTACGGCTTTAAAAAAAGATGTGAAGGATGCTAATATAATTTATCTTGCAACCGACCCCGACCGTGAAGGAGAAACAATTTCTTGGCATATTTATGATGAAATAAAAATACCAGATGAAAAATATAAAAGGGTTGTATTTAACGAAATAACAAAAGATGTTGTTATAAATGCCATTAATAATCCTGGTAAAATTGATATGAATTTAGTAAGATCTGGTGAAACAAGAAGATTCCTAGATAGAATTATAGGCTTTAGACTAAGTAAATTAATGCAAAGAAAAACCGGAGGTAAATCAGCAGGACGAGTTCAAAGTGTTGCCCTAAAACTAATCGTAGATCGAGAAAGAGAAATCCAAGCTTTTGTACCTCGCGAATATTGGACTATTGAAGCTGACTTTAAAGATTTTAAAGCAACATTAGATAAGTATCATGGTAAAGAAGTAGAAATACCAAACGAGGTTGAAGCAGATGAAATATTATCTAAACTTTCCAAGTCATTTAAAATAGAGAGTGTCACGGAAAAAGAAAAAAACAAGAGTGCACGTGAAGTATTTAAAACAAGTACTTTACAGCAAGCTGCCTCAAATAAATTAGGGTTTGCTCCATCAAAAACAATGAAATTAGCTCAAGATTTATATGAAGGTAAAACCTTAAGTAATGAAACAGTTGGGTTAATTACTTATATGCGTACTGATAGTATTCGAGTAAGTGATTCATTTGTTAAAGAAACTTTTGGCTATATTAAAGGCAAATTCGGAGAAAATTATATTGGATATGTAAAAAAAGGAAAGAAAAGCGAAAATATTCAAGATGCTCATGAAGGGATTAGACCCACAAGTATAAATAGGACCCCAGAAAGTGTAAAAGCATATTTATCAAATGATGAATATAAATTATATAAATTAATATATGCTAGAGCACTTGCATCTTTAATGGCTGATGCTAAAACTCTTGCAACAACGGTCATTTTAGAAAATAACGGCTATACATTTAAAGCAACAGGTAGTGTTTTAACATTTGATGGTTATTTAAAAGTCTATAGTGAATATGAAGATAGTGAAGATGTAATACTTCCAGATTTAAAAAATTATAAATCTGGTTGTATAACTGCGGATGATATTACAAAAACTCAACACTTTACTAAACCTGCTCCAAGATATACGGAAAGTAGTTTAATTAAAGAAATGGAAAGCCTAGGAATAGGACGCCCATCAACATATGCAACCATTGTTGGTACAATTAAAGACCGTGGTTATGTAGTATTAAAAGATAAAAAGTTTGAACCAACAGAAATAGGTATTGAAACTACTGACAAATTACAAGAGTTCTTTAGTGGTATTGTAAATGTTGAGTATACCGCTAACATGGAACATGATTTAGATGAAATTGCTGAAGATAAAATGGATTATAAAAAAGTGTTACATGAATTTTATGATGAATTTGAACCACTCGTAGAAAAAGCATTTCACGAAATGGAAAAGAAAGGTCCGGAAGAAACCGGAGAAGTTTGTCCAGAATGTGGAAACCAGCTAGTAATTCGTAAAGGTAAATTTGGTGAATTCGTAGCATGTAGTAATTATCCGACTTGTAAATATATTAAAAAAGATAAAAAAGAAGCTGTGGAAATTTGCAAATGTCCGAAGTGTGATAAAGGTATGATCGTAGAAAGAAAGACAAAAAAAGGTAAAATTTTCTATGGATGCAATAACTATCCAAAATGTAAATATGCACTATGGTATAAACCAAACGGGGATATTTGCCCAAAATGTGGTGAATTAATAGTAGATAAAAACGGCGAAAACATTTGCGTAAATTGTGAAGAAGATAAGTAAAAACTTGTCTTCTTTTCTAATTTATTATATAATGTAATTGAGATGATAAATATGAAAAACAAAAATATAGTTTTTATGGGGACCCCTGATTTTTCAGTACCTGTCTTAAAAATGTTAATTGAAAATACGAATGTTTTATTGGTAGTTACTCAACCAGACAAAATTGTAGGTAAAGATAAAACTGTTAGTTTTAATCCAGTTAAAAAATTAGCACTTGAAGAAAATATTCCTGTATTTCAACCGATGAGAATTAGAAAAGATTTTGAAAAATTAAAAAACTTAGATATAGACTTAATTGTTACTTGTGCCTATGGGCAAATAATTCCTAAAGAAGTATTAGATATGCCTAAGTATGGATGTATAAATGTTCATGCCTCAATTCTACCAAAATATCGTGGATCTGCTCCAATACAATGGTGTCTATTTAATAATGATGATGTAACTGGTGTAACAATCATGTATATGGATGAGGGAATGGATACCGGAGATATTATTAAAATAAAAGAAATACCTATTTTAGATAGTGATAATGTTGGAACACTTCATGACAAGTTATCAAAGTTAGGTTGCGATTTATTGCTTGAAGTATTACCAACAATTTTTAATAAGACGAATGATCGAATTAAACAAGGTAATAACTACACTATGGCACCGATGATTAAAAGAGAAGATGAAAGACTAGATTTTAATGAAGAAGGTAAAAAAATAATTGGCAAAATCAAAGGTCTTAATCCATGGCCTTTGGCAAACATAATAATAAATAATCAAGAAATAAAAGTCCTAGAAGCTGAATTTGTTCAAAAGAAAGTTGATAATACCGGCATTATAAAAGAAATAGATAAGAAAAATTTAGGTATAACATGTAAAGATGGAATAATATATCTCAAAAAGATAAAACCAAGTGGAAAAAAAATTATGGAAATTAATAGTTTTTTAAATGGAATAGATAAAGAAAAGTATTTAAATATGGAGGTAAATAATGAAGGATAATAGTTTTTGGTCAACAACTCAAGGAAAATCTACGATTAAATTTGTAGCATGGATGATATTCATTATAATTTTAATTGTGATTTTTGCTATAAATGGAAAACCAGAAAATAATAATATCAATAATACTCAAGAAAAAAATGAAGAAATAGCTTCTTTTGAAAAATATGAAACAATGCAGGATAATTTATTAAATGGATGCTTTAATTATGAGTATAAAATAATTGAAGAAAATATCACAACTATTTATACTGGAAAGAAACTAAATGATACAGAAATAGGGTATAAAGAAACAAAAGATGGAATTATAAAATATATAAAAGATAAAGATATAACATATAAAGTTGTATTAGACGAAAAAGAAGAATTACCAAATCTTTATGACGAAGCAGATAAATCTTTTTTGAATATTAATATAATTTTTGAAAATTTAAAAGAATATTTATATAATATAACTAAGAATGAAAGTACAAGAGAAATTAATTATAATAAAGAAGGATATAAAGTAGTAGTTAAAACTGACTTAAAAAACATAACTAATATAACAATTGAAAATGAAAATAAGACATATGAATTACAATTTACAAATGTTGGAAAGTGTGATAATATAACTAATAAATAAGTTTTAGTGAGGATTAAAAATGGATAAAAAATGGTTAAACTTTATAATAACTAATTTTATAACCCTGCTTAGAGTAGTGGGGATTTTTGCATTAATTCCGGTCTATAAAAAATATGGTGGATTTACAACTTTTTTATTATCTTCATTATGTTTTTTGACAGATTTTATTGATGGCTTTTTAGCAAGAAATCTAAATGCTTCAACATTTTTTGGAAGCCTTTTTGATGCTTTAAGTGATAAAGCCTTTTTAGTAATAAATTTACTTCTTTTAATGAGTATATCCCCATATGCAATAATATTAATAATTTTTGAACTTACAATAGCATTAATTCAAAGCATAAAATATAATATTGGCATGAATATTAAATCAAATATATTCGGTAAAATAAAGATGTGGGTTGCAGGACTCATTATATCATTATGGTATCTTTTAACAGATTATAAAGTAATACATCACTTTAATCTAAATAATTTGAACAATAAAACATTTTTAATTATATTTCTTCCTTTATTTATAATTGAAGTTATAACTATAATAAGTTATATAATAGAATATTTTAGTGATAAAAATAAATTAGACAAAAAAGTAATTGCTAAAAGGAAAAAAGAGGAAGAGAAATTATATAAGGAAATCAAAAATGTATCATTTTGGGATTTAATGTTTGAACATGATTATTATGAAAAGTATAAGGATTATGGTAATTTGAAACTATTAAAATCATTAACAAAGAAGAAAGCGTGATAATATGAATAATATTTTTGGAGTTACAAGAAAAAATTTAGAGAGTTATTTTGAGAGTATCGGCGAAAAAAAATTTAAAGCCACTCAAGTTTTTGAATGGTTATATATTCATAAGATTTGGGATATAACTAAGTTTTCTAACATAAAAAAAGAAATTCAAGAAAAATTAATGAACGATTTTAATACAGATTTTATCAAAATAGAAATCGTAGAAGAAGGACCATTGGTAAAGAAATTTTTATTTAGGTTACTTGATGGCGAAAAAATAGAAGCCGTACTTATGGAACATGATTATGGACTTTCGGTTTGTGTTTCTAGTCAAGTTGGATGTAATATGGGATGCCGCTTTTGTGAATCAGGTAGACTAAAAAAGGTTAGAAATCTTGAAACTTATGAAATCGTGGAACAAATTTTATTAATAGAAAAATATGTCGGTAAAAGAATTGATTCAGTAGTTATGATGGGAATAGGTGAACCATTTGATAACTATGACAACATTATAGATTTTATCAAAATTATTAATGATGCCAAAGGCCTTGCTATTGGTGCTAGACATATAACGGTTTCAACTTGTGGATTAGTACCGAAGATTAAAGAATTTAGCAATCTTGATTTGCAAATTAACTTAGCATTATCACTCCATGCTCCAACAAATGAGATAAGAAATAAGATTATGCCTATTAATAAAGCTTATGATATTGACACAGTTATACAAACAATTAAAGAATATATTGCAAAAACTAATAGACGAGTAACCATAGAATATGTTATGCTTAATATGGTTAATGATGATGTAGAGGAAGCATTAGCATTAGCAAAGCTATTACATGGTATGAATGTATATGTTAATTTAATACCATATAACGAAACTAATAACATAGACTTTAGTAAAAGTGATAAAAAAAGAATTGATAAATTTTATAACACATTAAAAGAAAATGGAATAAATGTAACTGTCAGAAGAGAATTCGGAGGTAATATCAAAGCAGCCTGTGGACAATTAAGAAGCGAGAGTGATTAAAGTGAAGTCATTTTATTTAACAGATACTGGAAGAGTAAGAGAACACAACGAGGATAGTGTAACAATTTTAAAAAATATAAGTGGTGAATATTTATGTGTTGTAGCTGATGGTATGGGAGGACATCGTAAAGGTGAAGTTGCCAGTGCCCTAACAGTTGCCCATTTAGGAAAAAGATTTACCGAAAGTGCATCAATTGGTACAAAGATAGATGCCGTAAATTGGTTATCTGATAACATTAATGAAATAAATAAAGAAATATTAAATTATGGGGAAGAAAATGAAAATTCTAAAGGACTAGGAACAACTGTCGTAGCAGCAATAGTAACAAAAGAATTTTTAATATTTGCCAATATTGGAGATTCATCTGGTTATGTAATTAAGAATAATAAATTACATAAAGTTACTAAGCCACACACTTTGGTAAACTTACTTGTAGATGCTGGAGACTTAACCCCAGAACAAGCTGCAAATCATCCTAAGAAAAATGTGTTAATGAAAGCTTTAGGAGCATCTGAAAAATGTGAACCAGATATTTTTGATGTTGATAATGAATCTAGTGCTGTGTTTTTATGTAGTGATGGACTAACAGGAATGCTTAGCGATGAACAAATTGAAAAAGTATTATTGGATAGTGACTTAACTGTTGAAGAAAAAGTGGTAAAATTAATAAAAAAATGTAATGCTAGAGGAGGAAACGACAATATATCTATTGCGTATTTAGTTAGAGAAAGTGGTGAAATAGCATGATAATGAAGGGGCAAAAAATTAGTGATAGATACCAAATAATAAAATCAATTGGTGAAGGTGGTATGGCTAATGTTTATTTAGCGTATGACACCATTTTAGATAGAAATGTTGCGGTAAAAGTTTTGCGTGGAGACCTAGCAAATGACGAAAAATTTGTTCGTCGTTTCCAAAGGGAAGCCTTATCAGCAAGTAGTCTTTCCAATCCCAATATTGTTGAGGTATACGATGTTGGTGAAGATAATGGCGAATATTATATAGTTATGGAATATGTTGAAGGTAAACACTTAAAAGCTTTACTTAAAAAACGTGGTAAATTAACAGTACCAGAAGTAATTGATATAGCACTTCAAATAACAAATGGTTTAAGTGTCGCTCATGATTCATATATAATACATCGTGATATAAAGCCTCAGAACATCCTGATTTTAGAAAATGGACTAATAAAAATTACTGACTTTGGTATTGCTGTTGCGATGAATGCAACTCAACTTACTCAAACAAATTCGGTAATGGGAAGCGTTCACTATCTACCACCAGAACAAGCAAGTGGTAAAGGAGCAACTCTACAAAGTGATATATATTCAATTGGTATTTTAATGTATGAACTTCTTACGGGGAAACTTCCATTTCGCGGTGATAATGCCGTGGAAATAGCTTTGAAACACCTAAAAGAACCAATGCCAAGTATCAGAGATGAACTTCCAGATATTCCCCAAAGTGTTGAAAACATAATACTAAGGGCTACAGCAAAAAATCCTAAAAATAGATATAGTGATGCCAGAGAAATGCATGAAGATTTAAAAACATGTCTTGATGAATCCAGAGCAAATGAATTAAAGATTACATTTAAATATCCAGAAAATGATTATGATGATACAAAACTAATAAAAACAGTTAAAGAACAAAAGCCAAAAGTAAATAAAAATGAAAAGAGTGGTGATAAAGAAGTGGCAAAGAAAGCAAAAAATACTGAAACAACATCAGATAATAAGTTACTAATAACCTTAGCAAGTGTTTTCGTTGGACTTGTAGTAATAATTACAACTATATTTGTTTTAATTCCTAAAATTACCTCATCAAAACAAACCGCTATTCCAGATGTTTCAGGTTATTCTGTAACTGATGCCATAAAAGCTTTACAAGATGCAGGATTTGTAGTATCGGATGAACAAAGAGAAGAAGCAAATGAGTTAATCGAAGAAGGAAAAGTTTCAAGAACATCACCAGCAATTGGAAGTATTAGAAAAGAAGGAACTGAGGTAATAATTTATCGTTCACTCGGAGATATAAAAATAACAATCGAAGATTATAAAGGTAAGAATGCATCAGAAATAAAAGGTAAGCTTGAAGCATTAAAGGTTCAAGTAATAATTGATAAAAAAGAAGTAGATTTAACTGACGGAGAAACTTATAAAGAAAACATTATAATAGACCAATCAATTGAAGCAGGAACAAAAATAAGTGAAGGGGATACAATTACACTTTATGTTCCAAAACTAGATAATAAATATCCAGATTTTGTAAATGAAAATTACAGTGTTGAAGAAGTAGAAAATTTTTGTAGTGAATATGGTGTAATTTTAACTAAGAAAGAGATAACAACTACAGAACATCCAGCGGGATCAATTTTTTACCAAAGTAGAGCAGCAGGAACAACTGTGGTAAATGGAGCAAAACTAACCATTAATATTGCAGTTGCACCAACTGAAGAAGAACCGGACGATAATGGAGAATTAAACTAATGGAAGGTAGAATCACAAAACAAATAAGTAATCAATATAAAGTTACAGTAAATGGGGTTGATTATATTTGTAGTGCCAGGGGAAAGTTTAGAAATTTAGGACTTTCCCCTTTGGTGGGTGATATAGTAAGAATTGATGAATCTACTTTAACAATCGAAGAAATATTACCTAGAGTAAATGAACTTGAAAGACCGGTTGTATCTAATGTTGATATGGCTTTAATTGTAACAAGTGTTAAAAAACCAGATTTATCATTAAGTCTACTTGATAAAGAACTTAGTGTAATTCTTGCTAATAACATTGAACCTGTTATATGCCTAACAAAGTTAGATTTGTTAAAAAAAGAAGACTTAAAAAATTTAAAGACACTAATAAAATATTATAAAAGTATAGGAATTAAAGTAGTTGATAATAAACATTTAGGAAAAATAAAAAGTATCTTAAAAAATAAACTTGTTGTTTTAACAGGTCAAACTGGCGCAGGAAAATCAAGCTTATTAAATAAATTAGATAAAAGATTAAATCTTGAAACAAAGCCAATTAGTGAGGCTTTAAATCGTGGAGTTCATACAACAAGACATACAGAAATATACAAAATAGGTAAAATATTTTTCGTGGACACACCAGGATTTTCAGCACTAGACTTAAATAATATTGATAAAGAAAAATTAAAAGAAACATTTTTAGAATTTCAAAAATATGAATGTGATTTTAAAGATTGCATGCATATAAAAGAAAAGGGTTGCAAAGTAATTGAAGCAATGTCTAAAGGAATAATACTTCCTTCAAGGTATATTAATTATACGAGATTTATAAAGGAGTGCCATGAAAATAACCGTAAGTTATATAAATAGTTTATATGATCAAAAGAAAACTATTGATTTAATAAATGAAACCAGCGCAGATGCTATACACGTAGATTTAATGGATGGTATATATGCTGGAACAAAGAATTTTGATATTAATCATTTACCAATACTTTTTAAAGATAATATTAAACCTTTAGAAATTCATATGATGGTGAATAAACCAAGTGGTTACTTAAATGATTTACTAAAATTAAAACCAAGTTGTATATATATTCATCCATCCACCGAACCAAGTGCTTTTGGATTATTAAATGAAATTAATAATTATGAAATTATAAGAGGATTAGTAATTAACCCAGATGAAGAAATATCATCATTTAGTCATTATTTTCCATACATTGATAGAGTCCTTTTAATGAGTGTCATACCTGGTAAAGGTGGTCAAAAGTTTTTAAAGAGTACTAAAGAAAGATTACAAGATTTAATAGAATATAAAAAAGATAATGATTTTGAAATATACATTGATGGAGGCATAAATAATGAAACTATCAAAGAGGTTACAAATGCTGATGGGGTAATATCAGGCTCATATATATGCATGAGTAAAGATTTTGAAAGTAGAATAAAAATTTTAAAAAAACAATAGACTCAATAAAATTTATTGAGTTTTTATGTTGCTCGTGTTAAAATGAATTTTATACGGAGGCTTAGATGTACGCAAAAGTAATAATTGAATATAGCATAAAAGAATTAGATAAAGAATTTATATATATGATACCGGAATATTTACAAGATAAAATTCAGGTTGGAATGAAAGTTTTGGTACCATTTGGATTTCAACAAGTGCTTGGTTTTATTATGGAAATTGTCGATAAATGCGAAGATACATCTTACGAACTTAAGTATATTTCAAGTATCGTAGATGAAAAGCTAGTTTTAAATAAAGAATTAATGGAACTGGGAAAATACTTATCAGAAAGTACTTTATGTACAATGATAACTGCATATCAAACAATGCTTCCATCAAGCCTAAAAGTAAAAAAGAATACATCAAATTATGACTTATATGATGAATATATAATTATAAAAGATAGAAAAAAAGTAATAGATTATATTAATATTTATGAAAATAAAAGAAAAGCCCAAGTAAAAGTTTTAAAACAAGTTTTAGATAATAAAGAATTTTTAAAGAAAAATTATAGTTCAAGTATAATTAAAACTTTATTAGAACTAGAATTAATTGACATAAAAAAGGTTCAAAAATATCGTATTAATAAAAATACTAGCAATATAAATAAAACATTAACTAGTGAACAAGAAAAAGTATATGAAAGAGTAAAATCATCATTTAATCATTTTGAACCTTTTTTGTTATATGGAATAACAGGTTCTGGTAAAACTGAAGTATATATAAAATTAATAGAAAGTATCATAAAAGATGGAAAAACTGGTATAGTATTAGTTCCTGAAATAAGTCTAACGCATCAAATTGCTAAGAGATTTTATGAGACTTTTGGAAGTGATGTAGCAATACTACATAGTTCATTATCCGAAGGGGAAAAGTACGATGAATATTTAAAAATATATCGTGGAGAAGTCCATGTTGTAGTAGGAACACGTAGTGCAATTTTTGCTCCGGTTAAAAATCTAGGGATAATTATAATTGATGAAGAAGATTCAAGCAGCTATAAGCAAGATAATAATCCTAGGTATAATGCTAAAGATATTGCTATGTATCGTGGAAAATATAATAATATTCCCGTTGTTTTAGCTAGTGCAACACCGTCTTTAGAAAGTAAAGCAAGAGCAGATAAGAAAGTTTTTACATTACTAACTTTAAAAAATAGAGTAGGAACTGCTAGTCTTCCCACAATAACAGTGGTAGATATGGAACCAGAAATAAAAAAACGAAACATGATATTTAGTGATCTTTTAATTAATAAAATAAAAGAGAAAATTGCTAAAAATGAACAAGTTATTTTACTTTTAAATCGCCGAGGCTTTTCAACATTCATAACATGTAGTAATTGTGGCTTTACCTACAAATGTCCAAGTTGTGATATAACCTTAACTTATCATAAATCAACAAATAATTTAATATGTCATTATTGTGGCTTTCAACAAAAATGTGAAGAATTATGTCCAGAATGTAAAGAAAAATCTTTGAATTATTATGGACTAGGAACAGAAAAGTTAGAAGAAAAGTTAAAAGAAATATTACCAGATGCTAAAATAGTAAGAATGGATCAAGACACTACCAGAAGAAAAGGTGCCCATGAAAAAATAATAGATGATTTTAAAAATGAAAAATTTAATATATTATTAGGTACTCAAATGATTAGTAAAGGACTAGACTTTCCAAAAGTTACGCTAGTCGGAGTGATAAATGCAGATACAACCTTAAACATTCCTAATTTTAAAGCAAGTGAAAATACATTTGCACTACTTCATCAAGTGGCTGGTCGAAGTGGAAGAAGCACATCACCTGGTGAAGTAATAATTCAAACATTTAATCCAGATAATTATGTTATAAATTGTGTTAAGGAAAATAATTATGATAAATTTTATTTAAATGAAATGAATTTTCGAAAAAAATTAAAATATCCTCCTTATTATTATTTAGTTAGTCTAAAAGTAATAGGTAAGGACTATAATAAAACAATTGAATCAAGTAAGAAAGTAAAAACTTACTTAGATAAAAGTCTTGAAGAAGTCATCATTTTAGGGCCAACAACCGCCCAAGTATTTAAATTTAATAATGAATATCGCATGCAAATTATAATAAAATATAAAAAATGTGATAATTTAAAAAATATTTTAAAAGAATTAGATAATTTATTTATTATGAATAAAGATGTTAGATTAGAAATAGATTTTAATCCTATTAATATTTAATTGATATTATAAAAAAATTGTATTATACTTAAAAAAAGAAAGGATTGATTACATGAAAGATTTAAGTAGAATATTATGGGGGATAGTGTTAATATTTACTGGTGTTATCTGGGGACTTAATAGAACGGGAGTAGCGGACATAAATATTTTCTTTGATGGATGGTGGACATTATTTATTATTGTACCAAGTGCCATATCCTTTTTTGAAAAAGGTAATAATAAAATATCTTCCTTAATATTTTTGATTATCGGAGTTTTACTTCTTTTAGCGGCTCAAGGGTTATTTGAATTTGAAATTCTATGGGAAATTCTATTACCAGTAATCGTCGTATTAATTGGATTATTTTTAATATTTGGTAATAAAGTGGATTTTAATGTCAAAGAAAAAACAAAGTGTTTAGATAGTAAAGATACTGAAAATATTTTTGTAGCATTCGGAGAACAAAATGTAAATAAAGCTGGAGAAAATTTTGAAAAAGCAAATTTAAATGCTATTTTTGGTTCTGTTAAATTAGATTTAAGAGAAGCAAAATTAGAAAAAGAAACAGTGATCGGGGCATGGGCCATATTCGGTGGTATTGAAATATTGGTTCCAAAAGATTGCATAGTTAAAGTAAAAGGAACTCCGATATTTGGTGGGATTTCTAACGAAAGAAAAAATAAAGAAGATGCTAAAAAGACAATATATATTGAAGGATATGCTGTATTCGGAGGAATTGAAATTAAATGAATACCACTCAAAAAGTAATAAAAGGATTTGCTATCTGTCTTGCAGTTTTAATAATACTAAGTATTATTAATGGAATAGTATTTTTAGCAACATCAACAATTGGTTTTAACAATGATGTAAATATTAGTGAGGACTATTCAAGTAATATAAAAAATATAAATATCGATGTTGTTTCAACCAATATGATAATTAAAAAAGGTGATATATTAAGTATTGATGCTGATAATGTGAGTAAAAAATTTAAAATAAAAGAACAAGGAAATACTCTATCAATAAAAGAAAAAAAGATAACAATATTTGGAAATAAAAAAGGTTCTAGTATCATAATTACTATACCAGAAACATTAGGTGATTTAAATATTGACATTGGCGCAGGAAAGCTTGAAATTTCTGATATAACAACTGACAAATTTTCTTTAGATCAAGGTGCTGGTAAAGTTGATATTACAAATTTGTTATCTAACAAAAAAACAACGATTGAAGGAGGAGCTGGAGAATTAAATATTACAAATTCTAAATTGCAAGATTTATCTCTAGATTTAGGGGCTGGTAAATTTTATTTTAATGGAACGCTTTTAGGTAAAAATGAAATAGATCAAGGAGTCGGAGAAGTAATTCTAGATTTGCAAAATAACGATTATAAATTTGAAACATCAAAAGGTCTAGGCAGTATCACCATTAATGGTGTAAGCTACAAAAATGACATTAAATTAGGAGAAGGACAAAATATAATTGATATAGATGGTGGCATAGGAAGTATAAGTATAAATACAAATAAATAAAGTTTCACACACGAAACTTTATTTATTTTTTAGCTATAACTTTTTCTTGCAAATAGTAGGTAGATAATTATGAAAATTAAAAAAGTAAATTCGAATACTAAAATTAAGCCCAAAAGAATTAAAGACATTAAAATAGATCAATGATTGAACTATGAAAAGCCTAGATACTTTAATGTTTCGATTCCAGATATATTCCCAATATGAGATCTTTTTTAGTTGCATTCATAATACAATAATAGTATAATGAATATATGAACAGATATTCAAATAAGGAGATAAAATGGAAAAAGTAGAAATAATCAATGAACTAAGTGAATTTTTTAAAGTATTTAGTGATACCACAAGACTTAGAATACTCGAAGTATTATTAAATGAAGAAACATCCGTTGGTGTTATAGCAAATAAAATAAATGTGAGTAATTCAGCAGTATCACATCAACTAAGTTATTTAAGAAGTACAAACTTAGTTAAAACAAGAAAAGAAGGACAAGTAATATATTATAGTATTGCAGATAATCATATTAAAGTAATAATTGAGTATGGACTAGAACATATTAAAGAAGGAATAAAGTTATGAAAAAGATAAAATTTAATGAAGATTTAATAAGAATAATAATTAGTATTGTATTTCTTGTATTAGGAATGATTTTTAATGAAAACATTTATCTTTTAGTGATTAGTTATGTTTTTGTGTCTAAAGAAGTATATTTTAATGCTCTTAAAAACATTAAAAATGGTAAAATATTTGATGAAAATTTCTTAATGATTATTGCAACACTCGGAGCATTCTACATTAAAGAGTATCCCGAAGCAGTTTTAGTAATGTTGTTATTTTCTATCGGAGAATATTTATCAGATTTAGCGGTAGATAATTCTAAAAAAGCTATCGTTGAATTAATGGATTTAAGAAGCGATAAAGTAAATATAAAAGATAAAGGTTATATAGATGTAAAAGAATCTAAGGTTGGTGACATTTTTATTGTTGCACCTGGAGAAAAAATACCTTTAGATGGGATTATTGTAAATGGCACAAGTCATATTGATACAAAAAGTTTAACCGGAGAATCAGTCCCTCGAAAAGTTAATTTAAATGATACAGTCTTAAGTGGAACAATTAATTTAGATAGTGTTTTAGAAATAAAAGCAACGAAAACATTTGAAACAAGTACCGCAAGTAAAATAATTGAAATAATTGAAAATAGTGAAGAAAAGAAAACAAAAACAGAAAAATTTATTACTAGATTCTCAAAAATTTATACTCCGATTGTGGTTATTCTTGCCATTCTTGTCGTAGTAATACCCGTATCACTTGAAAAAAATTTTACTACATGGGTTTATAGAGCTTTAGAAATGCTTGTAATATCATGTCCATGTGCTTTAGTTATTTCAGTGCCTCTTACTTACTTTACAGCAATTGGTAAATCTAGTAAAGAAAAAATACTTGTAAAAGGTAGTGATGTAATAGATAACTTAAATAAAATTGATACAATAATATTTGATAAAACAGGTACAATTACAAAAGGTGTATTTGAAGTTATTAAAATAAAAAATATAAATTATTCTAAAGAAGAATTATTATATCTAGTAGCATCAGCGGAAGCACATTCTAATCATCCAATAGCTAAATCAATAAAAAAAACTTATAATAAAGAACTTGCTAAAGTAACAAATTATAAAGAAATAAGTGGCAAAGGTATAGAATGTAAAATAAATAAAGATAAAATTTTAGTGGGTTCTAGATCATTATTAGAAGAAAATAAAATAGCATTTGAAAAAACTAATGAATTAGGTACAATAATTCATATAGCTAAAAATAAAGAATATTTAGGTTATATTGTAATTAGTGACAAAATTAAAGATAATGCAAAAAAATCACTACAAGAATTAAAAGAAAATGGTATAAAAAATATAATCATGTTATCTGGTGATGATGCAAGTGTAGTAAGTGAAATATCTAAAAAACTTAAAATTGATGAAAGTTTTGGAAGTTTACTACCAGAAGATAAAGTAAAAATACTAGAAGAATATAAGAAAAATAATAATGTTGCTGTTGTAGGTGATGGTATTAATGATGTCCCAGTAATAAGACTTGCCGATGTAGGCATTGCGATGGGTGGTCTAGGTAGTGATGCCACAATTGAAGCTAGTGATATAGTTTTAATGGAAGATAATTTAGAATGTATTTCTAAAGCCTTGAAAATAAGTAAGATAACTAGAAAAACGGTAATTACTAATATTACATTTGCAATTTTCTTTAAAGTAATAATGTTAATACTTGCAATATTTGGCATAACTCCGATTTGGCTTGCTGTTTTTGCAGATGTTGGAGTAACATTGTTATCTATTTTAAATAGTTTAAGAATATTTTTATATAAAATATAATTAATTAGCACTTATGCTTGACAAGCGCTAATTTTAGGTTTATAATATACTAGTTCAAGTTAAGAAAGGGTGATTAATATGAACTTTGAAAACAATGATGAATTAAAAGATGTTTTAAATAAATATGGGCGAGATATAACTAAAAATGTTTTAGATAACAAAGTTGATCCAGTTATAGGTAGAGACGAAGAAATCAGAAATGTTGTTAGAATATTATCTCGTAAAAGTAAAAATAATCCCGTTTTAATCGGGGAACCTGGGGTAGGTAAAACTGCCATAGTGGAAGGCCTTGCTCAAAGAATTATAAAAGGGGACATCCCAAGTTCTTTAAAAAATAAAACAATTTGGGAACTTGACTTAGGTGCTTTGGTAGCGGGTGCTAAATATCGTGGAGAATTTGAAGAAAGATTAAAAGCTGTCTTAAAAGAAATTAAAGATTCAGATGGAAATATCATTATGTTTATTGATGAAATTCACATGATCGTAGGTTCTGGTACAGATGGTGCCATGGATGTCTCAAATATGTTAAAACCAATGCTAGCTCGTGGAGAAATCCATGTAATCGGAGCAACCACTTTAAACGAATATCGTAAATATATTGAAAAAGATGGAGCTCTAGAAAGAAGATTTCAAAAAGTTTTAGTAAGTGAACCAAATGTTACAGATACAATAACTATTCTTCGTGGATTAAAAGAAAGATTTGAAATATTTCATGGAGTTACAATAAAAGATAGTGCTTTAGTTTCTGCAGCAACTTTATCTGATAGATATATAACAGATAGATTTTTACCAGATAAAGCCATAGATTTAGTGGATGAAGCATGTGCAACAATCAAGATGCAACTTGAATCAATGCCTGTTGAACTTGATGAACTTACTAGAAAAATAATGAGTTTAGAAATTGAAAGACAAGCATTAAAGAAAGAAAAAGATGATATAAGCAAGAAAAGAATTGATGAAATCGACGAAAAACTTGTTAGTATGAAAGAACAAGAAGCAGATTTAAGAAGCAAGTGGGAAAGCGAAAAGATGGCAAAAACTGAAATAAATAAGAAAAAGGAAGAACTTGAACAAGCTAAATTTGCTTTAGCACAAGCTGAAAATAACTATGACCTTGAAAAAAGTGCAATGCTTCGTCATGGTAAAATTCCTGCTTTGGAGCAAGATTTAAAGAAACTTCAAGAAGAAAGCAAGAGTAATATTTTATCAGATGTAGTAGATGAAGAAAGTATTGCTGGTATTATTTCTAGATGGACACATATTCCAGTATCAAAACTAGTAAGTAGCGAAAAAGATAAATTATTACATCTATTTGATAGACTAAAAACACGTGTTATAGGTCAAGATAATGCTTTAAAACTTGTTAGCGAAGCAATTATCAGAGCCAGAAGTGGAATTAAAGACCCAAATAAACCAATTGGTTCATTCATATTCCTAGGACCAACCGGTGTAGGTAAAACTGAAGTTGCTAAATCCTTAGCTTATGAACTATTTGATGATGAAAGACACATGATAAGAATTGACTGTTCAGAATATATGGAATCGTTTAATGTTTCACGTTTAGTTGGAGCCCCTCCAGGATATGTTGGATATGATGAAGGTGGAGAATTAACCGAAGCCGTAAGAAGAAATCCATATAGTATTGTCTTATTTGATGAAATAGAAAAAGCTCACAAAGATGTATTTAATATTTTACTTCAAATACTAGATGATGGAAGACTTACCGATAGTCAAGGTCGTTTAGTAGATTTTAAAAATACAATTATAATCATGACAAGTAATCTAGGTAGTGAATATATTCTAGATAATGAAGATAATGCTAACGAACTTGTTATGAATGAACTTAAAAATACATTCAGACCAGAGCTTATAAACAGAATTGATGAAATAATTGTCTTTAATTCTCTAAAACAAGATGTAATTGGGGAAATAGTTGATAAAGTTATTAAAGAATTAAATGATAGATTACAACAAAATTACATTCGTGTAGAAATAACAAATACTGTTAGAGAAAAAATTATTGAAGAAGCATACGACCCAAGATATGGAGCTCGTCCAATAAAAAGATATATTACTAAAAATATTGAAAACTTAATAGCTCATAAATTAATTGATGAAAATATGAAAGTTGGTACAACTCTAATAGTAGATATAAAAGATAATAAATTTATCGTTTCAACTAAATAACTTTACAAATAATATAAGTCTATGTTATTATGTAGACATAGGAAAGGTGGAAATCGGCCCGGCCACGCACTTTATGTGAGATGTAAGTCAGTGGGCCACTTACTTCCTATATAAAAAAGCGTCAAATTACACAAATGTGTTAATTTGATGCTTTTTTTTTTTTTTTTCGGTTAAAATAGGTTTGTAAAATAAAATATCTGTGCGTGATATTGTTATGGAGATGGATAAAAATGAAGAAAAATGCTATTATATTTACTACAACAATAATATTATTTATAATAATCTTTACATATTTTTGTAATCTAAAACAAAATAATATATATAAAGAAGAAAATGTTTATAATTCAACTAAAATTACTAAAGGTATTTCCATGAATTTAGAACAAACAGCAGGAGCTGGTGATTATAAAACAGTAACTCAGAGTAGTTGGCCAACAGAAGGATATAAGTTTAATTCAGAATTATCCAGATGTGAAAATGGTTCAACATTATCTTGGGATGATACAAAGAAAACTGTAGTATTTTCAGGTAATGTGTCAGATAAATGTTATGTTTATTTTGATAAAACATTTACATTAAAAGAATTTGTAATATCGGAATATGGTGGAGCTCAAGGTATACACGGTATTTATTATCATAGTGCAAGAATAACAACTGGAGCAAAGGATAATTCGTATAGATATGCCGGAGGAGATTATGTTTTAACAGATGCCGGAAATAGTGTTGGAGCAACAATGATAATTGGATATAATGATACTATAACCACTGCATTAATAGACTATTATTGTAATGGAACAAAAAAATTTGTGGGATATTCTTCAAATTGTAATAATCATTATTTCTTAGTAAAAGGTAATATAACTCAGTATCAAACATATAGTGAGGCATTAAATGCAGCGGTAGACATGGGATATTTAACAAGTGACAACATAAAAAATTTCGTATGTTTTGGAACGAATGAAAGTCCATGTCCTGATGATAATTTATATCGAATCATCGGTGTAATAGATGATAACGTTAAGATAATTAAATGGTCTTATGCTACGTCTGATTTATTGGGAACGAATGGAGATTTTTTGCAAGAATATAATGATGTGTTCTTTGAAGGTGAACAAGGAAAAAATCCTTCGAATCATTCTTTGTATAGTTGGAATAAAGATGGCAATAATACATGGAGTGAATCAGAGTTAAATACGATTAATTTAAATACAAATTATCTCAATAATATTGGAGAAAAATGGGCAAACAAAATAGCGACGACAACCTGGAAAGTCGGAGGCAACACAAGGGATGAGATTGTTATAACAAATGCTAAAACTGCATATCAAAACGAAATATTAACTCCAGCTGCTTCTACTATATTTGAAGCAAAGGTTGGTTTATTATATGTATCAGATTATGGATTTGCAGCTTCTAGAACTTATTGGACATATCCATTTACTAGTGAATCAAATGGTTATGATATAGCAAAAGAAGCAAATTGGTTATATGGAGGTGGATGGGATTGGACAATAACTCCTATTACAACTACTAGTAATAATTCCATATTTGTTATTTTTTCAGGTGGCTCTGTGATGTCTAATCTATCTAAAAATGAGTTTATGGTTAGACCTGTTTTTAATCTTGAGTCTTCCGTAACTTATGTCTCAGGGAGCGGAAGCATGAGCGACCCAATAATTATAAATTAAAAAGTATGTGTCAACAAAAAAAGGTTGACACATATATTTTTATATGGTAAAATAGTTTTAGTTATTTAAAGGAGGAAAGAAAAATGGCTGTTAAATTAAGACTTAAAAGAATGGGTTCAAAACAAAGACCTTTCTATCGTATTGTTGCTGCTGATGCAAGATTTCCAAGAGATGGAAGATTTATTGAAACAGTAGGTACATACAACCCAATTGCAAATCCAGCTGAAATTTCTATTAATAAAGAAGTAGCATTAAAATGGTTAGCAAATGGAGCACAACCAACTGATACAGTAAAAGCAATCTTCAAAAATGAAGGTATATTAAAAGCATTTAATGATGCAAAAAAAGGTAAATAATTATGAATATAGTAGAATATACTGAATATTTAGTTAAAAGTCTTGTGGAAGACCCTGAAATGATTAAAGTTGAAGAATTTATGGAAGATGAAACTAAAATAATTGAAGTAATGGTTCCAGAAGATCAAATGAAATATGTAATAGGTAAGGGCGGTAAAAATGCACATGCCCTAAGAACTTTGGTTTATGCCTATGCTTACATTCATAAAATGCATAAAATTAAATTAAATATTGAGGCATTTTAAATTAAGTAGAAATACTTAGTTTTTTTCTACAAAATGGAGGGTCAAATGGTTAATGCAATTAAACTAAGTGAAAATGAAGCAAATGAGATAATTGCAAAATATTTAAGAACAATTTCAAACATAGTTGATGCAAAATTAAATTCTAATATGTACGGATACACTATAACTGATACCCTTGATTGTCATGGTAAAAGCTTTAAAAGATTAAGAGAAATAAAACTTTTAGATTATATGAGTTTATTAAAGCTATCATTAAAAAGTGAAGGACATAATGTTGACATGATTAAACAAGTATCAGAAAAAAATGAAAATAATGAATATGAACAAATTTATATTTGCTATGTAGATTTATTAAAAAGAGGTAGATAGAGTTGAAAATATTATTTAAAAGTTTTCTAGCAGGAATTATGATTGCTATAGGAGGTACAGTATTTTTATCAATAGAAAATAAAGTTATCGGCGCATCACTATTTTCTATTGGTTTATTCGGAGTACTTATTTATAATTTAAATCTTTATACTGGAAAAATAGGTTATTTAATAACTAATTTTAATTTAAAATATATAAAAGAATTGATAATTACATTAATAGGTAACTTTATTGGTGCTTGTAGTGTTGGTTTTATTTTAAGATATACAAGAATTTATGATAAAATTTATGAAAAATCTTTAATGTTAGTAAATACTAAATTAAATGATAATATTTTAAGTATATTTATATTATCAATTTTCTGTGGATTATTAATGTACTATGCTGTAAATGGCTTTAAAAAACAAACAGATTTTGGCAAGTATTTAGTTGTTTATTTAGGTGTTGCAGTATTCATACTTTGTGGATTTGAACACTGTATTGCTAATATGTATTATTTTTCTGTTGCGGACATCTGGTCACTTAAAACTCTAGGATACACTGGAATAATGGTCCTAGGTAATTCTATAGGTAGTTTTATAATACCACTATGTAATTTAGTTATTAAAGATAATTAATCTATATTTTTATTTTTAATAAATTCTGTGAGCATTTTAGTAAGTGCTCTTTTTTCTATTCTAGAAACATAGCTTCTTGAAATTTTAAGATCATCAGCAATTTCTTTTTGAGTCATATCTTTAGTATTATTAAGTCCATATCTTTTAATAATAATTTCTTTTTCCCTTTTATTTAGTAATTTCAAATATTTTTCTAATAAAGAAATATTGTTTTTTAAATCAAGATCATCAAATAAATCAACATCTTTATCTTTAATAACATCAATTAAGTTAATATCATTTCCTTCTTTATCGTGTCCAATGGCATCGTTTAAAGATACTGTAGGTCCAATCTTCTTTTGACTTCTAAAGTACATTAAAATTTCATTTTGAATACATCTTGCTGCATATGTTGTAATCTTTGTTTTCTTATTATTTTTATATGTATCAATTCCTTTTATTAATCCAATTGTGCCTATACTAATTAAATCATCAGTATCAACATCTTTAACATCAAAACGTTTTACAATATGAGCAACTAGTCTCAAATTATGTTCTATTAATTTATTTCTTGCTAAATTATCACCATTTAGCATTTTAGAAATACATTCTTCCTCTTCTTTATTTGATAATGGCTCAGGAAAAACATTATTTGAATATGATCCTGTGAAAAAAAGCATATCTTTAATAAGATTTAATAAATTAAAAAACATAAAAATTCCTTCTTTATAAAATTATATACAAAATATTATGTATTTATGTTATAATAAGTCTCATCGGGGGAATAATTATGGATTTTGATACAATTATAAAAGATATTGAAGAAAAATTGGAATCAGGTACAATGAAACTTGAATATTTAAGTTATATTTTAAATAAAAATAAAATTGAAGATGTTTTTACATTTATAAAAAAAATAATTGATAAGAGTTCAGTTATAGATAATTACTTATTTACTTATTTACACGGAAAAAAACAATATAGCGAAGAAGAAATCTATAAAAAGTTTGGTGATACAAATGGAGATATAATTTTTTGTTATGCATCAATAAAAGATTTAATAGTTGAAGATAATCTTGATTATTCTTATGGAGATTCTACATGTTTATATTCTGATGACTTATTCTTTAGTGAAATCAGAGAGATTCCTATTATGGATAAAAGTGTAACGAATAACTACATTGAAAAATTTCAAAAATATAAAAAATTATATGAAGAAAGTGAAAATTTTTCAGAAAAAACTGCGTATGAAAAAAAATATGTTTTTTATCAAAATCAAGTTATTGAAGGAAACATTCGTCTTATTATAAGTATTGCTAATAAAAGACTTCACTCTAATATTGAATTAAATGAATTAGTTAACGAAGGTACCTTTGGTATGATTAAGGCAATGGAAAAGTTTGATCCGACTTTGGGTTTTGCATTCTCAACTTATGCTACTTGTTGGATTAGGCAAAGTATAAATAGAGCCATTGAAGAAAAAGGAAGAACTATTAGAATTCCATCTGGCCAATATCGAATTTACAATAAATATATAGCTGCTGTTAAAACATTATCAATTAAATTAAATCGTGAACCAACTTTAGAAGAACTAGCGGATTATCTAGAAATGGATTTAAAAAAACTAACAAGTTTAGTTATAAGTTTTAGTGAAAATCCTTCTTTAGATGCTACCCCAAAAGATAATAATGAAAATGAACAAGAAAATATGTTTAATTTTTTAAGAAGTGGGGAATTTGAAGACAAAGTAGTGGATGATATTACAATAAACCATTTAATGTCTGGCTTAAACGAACAAGAAAAAAAGATTATAATATTACGTTTTATTGATAATTACACTTTAGATGAAGTTGGTAAAGTTTTTGGTCTAACAAGAGAAAGAATTCGTCAAAAAGAAAAAAAGGCATTAAAGAAAATGTATGATTTATCAAAGGTTAGTAAAAAATCACTACTAGAATATATAAACATTCCTCAAAGCGAAATATTTAGTCTAGTGGAAAATCTAGATAATAGTTCAAAAAAAATAATTCATGAAAAATTTGGATACAGTTTAAATAAGAAAGTAGTTAAAAGTGTATTTGAGGAAAAAGAAATAAAAGCAATTTTAGATTATATAATAGAAGAATATAGAAAAAAGAAAATGGAAAGAATTATGCCAATTTTATATACTCTAGAAGAGTTGTTAAATCCTTATCCAAAAGAAAGTGAAGAGTACGAAAAAACAAATCATAGAATAAAGATAATTTGGGACGAAGAAGAGAAAAACACAATCATCAACAGACTATTGGTTCAAGCCTTCGGGGTAGATGGAAAAAAACCCTATAATAAAAGTGATTTTACTTCCGGAGAAAATAATTTAATTTTAAATAAACTTGAAAGATGGAGACATAAATTAAGACAATGGCCTAAAAATGTTGATAATAATAAAACTCTAGAAGAATTACTAAATAAAGCATATAATAAAGAAGAACGTGATGAAATAAATAAAAGAATTGCATATCTTTGGGAAAATCAAGATAAAACTACAATGATTTATGATATTATGGTAAAATCTTTTGGAATTAGTGGCAAGGAAAAATATAATTCTGAAAAGTTAAGTTCAAGAGAAAGAAATCTTTTAGATAGCAAACTTAGTAATTGGGCTAGTAAAATTCAAAGAATAAATTTTTGGCCTTTAAAAAAAGGTGAGAACAAAAATAAAAAAACATATGATGGCAAATATCTCTGGGAATTATTACAAGTAACAAAAGAAGAATTATCAATAATTGCTAGATCATTAAATAAAGAAACAAAATTTTACGAAGTATTAATAAGGGTTTTTGGAAATAATTTTGAAAAAGAAGTAAACTTAAGCGCTTTAAGTGAAAGTGATTTAAAAGTTTTATATGCCAATTTACCAAATCTACGTAAAAAAGTTAATGAGCCTACACCATATTTACGTAAAACGTTAAAAGAAATATTAAACTGTGAAATACCAAATGATATCAAGGATGATTATTTACTTCAAAAAGCTTTTGGACATAATTTAGACGAACCGTTTTTAAATACCTTAAATGTTATAGAAACAAAAAGGTTAACGCTTTTATTAAAAGACTTAAAAGAAAAATATAAAAATCAGAAAGAAAAAAAAGTCCCAGAAAAAGTCATGAGTCCTGAAGAAGTATTATTTTTAAATATAGTTGAAATGATGCCAGAAGGTGTAAAAGAACCTTTTATGATGTACTTTGGTTTAAAAGATGGCAAAAAGTATTCCGAAGAAGATATTCAATTAACTTTAGGATGGAACCTTTGTAAAGTAACTATGAAAATAAAAGAAGGAATTAATTTTGTTAAAAACATAATAGAAACTTATGCAGTTAATTTTGATCAAAAAATTATTAATCCTGAAGAAATTTTAAAACGTTTAAAGTAAATTCATGTTATACTATATATAAGGTGATACATTTATGGTTAAAAAGTTGATATTAGTAGATGGTAATAATTTGATGTTTAGAAGTTATTATGCTACAGCGTATACAGGAAATATGATGAAAAATTCTAAAGGCGTTCCCACAAACGCCTTATTTGGCTTTGTAGGAATGATTAACAAAATAATCGCTGAAGAAAAACCTTCATATATGGCCGTAGCATTCGATATAGGAAAAAACTTTAGAAAAGAAGAATATGATTTTTATAAAGAAGGAAGAATAGATACTCCAGAAGAATTAAAAATTCAAATGCCTATAGCACGGGAAATTTTAGATAAAATGGGGATCAAACACTTTGAACTTGCTCCATATGAGGCTGATGATATCGTAGGTACAATTGTTAAAATGACTGAAAATGATAAAGATTTTGCATCAGTGATTGTATCTAGTGATAAAGACTTACTTCAATTAATAAGTGATGAAACCGAAGTTAAACTATTAAAACAAACAGGATTTATTAGATATAATCATAAAACTTTTGTAGCAGATTATGGTATTGAACCAATAAGAATGATTGATTTAAAAGCTTTAATGGGAGATTCATCTGACAATATCCCTGGAGTAAAAGGAATCGGGGAAAAAACAGCTTTAAAATTATTACAAGAGTATAAATCTTTAGAAAATATTTATGATAATATAGATGAAATTAAAGGGAAAACCAAAGAAAAACTAGAAGCTGATAAAGAAATGGCTTTTATAAGTAAAAAAATTGCTACCATATACCGCGACGTACCATTAAATATTATCTTAGAAGATTTAAAATATGAACCTGATAATAATGAAGAACTAATCAATCTATATAAAGAACTAGAATTTTTCTCATTTTTAAAAAATATGACTGAAGCAAAAAAAGAAGAAAAATTAGATTTTCAAAAAGTCTCAGATCTAAGTTCAGAAGATTTAAGCGAAGATATAGCAATTGAATTAATGTTAGATAATGAAAATTATCATATAGCAAATATCGTAGGCATGTCTATTAGTGATAAAGATAATAATTATTTTATAGAAAAAGATAATGTTATTACAATTTTAAACAAGATAAAAGATAAAAATATAATTACATATGATGCCAAAAAGATTATGTGTAATACAAAAATTAATATTAATTTTGTTGATGACATTATGATAATGGCTTATTTATTAAATCTAAATATCAAAGATGACCTTGCATATTTAGCTAATCAAGATGGAAATGATTTTGCTTATTATGAAAACATGAAGAAAAATAATTTTTCTAATTTAGAAACTGAACTTGTTAAAAGAAGTAGATATCTATTTAATAAAAGAAGTGATTACAAAAATAAATTAGCATCTAGTGAATCCCTAAATCTATACTTAAATATAGAACTTCCTTTAGTAAATGTTCTAGCAGATATGGAAAATACAGGAATTATTTGTAATAATGAAGTATTAAAAGATATGTCTTTAGAGCTTGAAGTAAAGTTAGATTTAATAACCAAAGAAATATATGAACTAGCAGGTTGTACTTTTAATATTGGTAGTCCAAAGCAACTCGGAGAAATATTATTTGATAAATTAGAAATAGCTAAAGGAAAGAAAAATAAAACTGGATATAAAACAGATGTCAAAGTATTAGAAAAATTGGTTGATAAGCATCCAATTGTTGAAAAAATATTAGAATATAGAAATTTAGCAAAATTAAAAAGCACATATATTGAAGGACTTGCTAATTACATATTAAGTGATGGAAAAATTCATACAATCTACAAACAAACTTTAACAAGAACGGGAAGATTGTCATCAACAGATCCAAATTTACAAAATATACCAGTACGAGAAGAACTAGGAAGAAAAATAAGAAAAGCATTCTTACCTGAAAATGATTTGTTATTAAGTGCTGATTATAGTCAAGTAGAACTAAGAGTTATGGCCTCATTATCAAAATGTCCTAGTTTAATTGAAGCATTTAATAATGATGAAGATATTCATACCCATGTAGCTAGTGAAGTATTCGGTGTTCCTGAAGAAGCCGTAACTAAAAATATGCGTAGATGTGCTAAAGCTGTAATATTTGGTATTATTTATGGAATAAGTGGCTTTGGTCTTGGAGAAAATCTCCATATATCTAAAAAAGACGCTGATGAATTCATTAATAAATTTCATGAATTATATCCAGAGGTAAAAAATTATACTGATAAATCAATCGAAGAGGCTAAGACTACCGGTGGTGTAACAACAATGTTTGGACGTAAAAGAATAATTGAAGAAATAAATAATCCCAACTATTTAATTCGTCAGATGGGAGAAAGAATGGCTATGAATACTCCAATACAAGGCTCAAGTGCAGATATTATGAAACTAGCTATGATTAATGTTTATAACAAGTTTAAAGAAATTGGTATAACTAGTAAAATTTTGCTTCAAGTACATGATGAAATAATTGTAGATTGCAAAAATAGTGAACTAGATTTGATTAAAAAAATTATTAAAGAAGAAATGGAACAGGTGTGTAAATTAGAAGTGCCACTAAAAGTGGAAATAGACACAGGAACTAATTGGTATGAAGCAAAGTGAGGTGTAAAAATGCCAGAAATAGCAGAAGTAGAAACAGTAAGAAATACATTAAAAAGATTGATTTTAAATAAAAAAATAGTTGATGTAAAAATTATTTATCCTAAAATTATTGAAAGTAATATTAGTGATTTTAGAAAGATATTACAGGGAAGACAAATAATAGATATAGATAGAAGAGGTAAATGGTTAATGTTTGATCTAGAAGATTATTATTTGCTTAGTCATTTAAGAATGGAAGGAAAGTTCTTTGTTAAAAATAGTGATGAAGAAATAGTAAAGCATGAACATATAATTATATCTTTTGAAGATCATACTGACTTAAGATATCATGATACTAGAAAATTTGGAAGAATGAATTTAGTAAAAAAGAGTGATATAAATAATGTTGAAGCAATAAAAAAACAAGGTATTGAAGCAAATAGTAAAGATTTAAATAAGAATTATTTGTATGAACGTATTCATAATAAAAAAATACCAATAAAAACACTCTTATTAGACCAAACTATAATTAGTGGATTAGGTAATATATATGCTAATGAAGTATTATTTGCATCTAGAATAAATCCTCAAAGATTAGGTTGCAATATTAGTTTAGATGAATGTCAAAGTATTGTAAATTCTTCTATAAAAATAATAAATGAAGCAATAGAAAATGGAGGAACGACTATTAAAAGTTATACTTCATCCCTCGGAGTAACTGGAAGATTTCAAAGTCACTTAATGGTTCACAAAAAGGAACACGAGCCATGTAAAATATGTAACACTTTAATAGAAAATATTAAAATTGGTGGAAGAAGTACTTACTTCTGTCCAAAATGTCAAAAATAAGGAGTCGATATGAAAAAGAATAAAAAGAAAGTAATAATTATAATAAGTATAATAATAATCTTATTATTAATAAGCATAATAACTTTAGTAATACTAAAAAATAAAAAGAAAACAAATGATTTAGATATAACAAATAATTCTTCTGTATATAAAATTAATGACAATGCACTAGATGCTTTTGATTTATATTTTTTACAAAGTAATAACAAAAATAAAAATGTAATTTATAGTCCTTTGTCAATAAAATATGCTTTAAGTATGTTAAGTGATGCATCAACTAATCAAACACACACAGAAATTGCCAATATACTTGGTAACTTTGAAGCAAAAAAATATGAAAATAGCCAAAATTTATCACTAGCTAATGCCATGTTTATAAAAGATTCATATAAAAAGAGCATAAAAGATACTTATATAAATTTAATAAAAAATAATTATAATGCCCAAATTATTTATGATTCTTTTGAAAGTCCTAAAAATATTAACAATTGGGTAAAAAATAAAACTTTAGGATTAATTGATAATTTACTTGATGATACCGATGGTCTAGACTTTTTACTTATAAATGCTTTGGCAATTGATATGGAATGGAAAAATGTTTTACAACCAGTTAGTGGTAAAGAATTTTTTGATGAAAAACATACATATGATGGCACTGACTTTAGTGTTAGTTATGCCCATGAAGAATATGGAATGTACATAGGTCCAATTATGTGTGATATTTATAGTAAATTAAAATTTAACAATAAAACGGATGTCAAAGCTATAGAAATTGGTTCATCAATTAATAACTATGATATTCTGGGAGAACTCGGGGAACAAAATATTAGAAAGACAGTCGGGGAGGCATATGAAGAATGGGTTTTAAAAGATGAATGTAATCAAGAAACATATGAAAGTACAAATTCCTATCTTGATCATTATATAAAAGAAATAGATAAAAATTATAAAGATGTTGCAACATCAACGGATTATTCATTTTATATAGATGATGATATAAAAGTCTTCCAAAAAGATTTGAAAGAATATAATGGTCTTTCTTTAGAATACATTGCATTTATGCCAAGAAAAACATCATTAGATAAATTTATCGATAATATAAATAAAGATGAGTTAAACGATTATATTTCTAAATTAAAAACAATAAAACTTAATAATTTTGAAAAAGGTAAAATAACCAGAATTAAAGGATTAATACCTTTATATAAATTTGTTTATGAACTAGATTTAAAAAATAATTTAAAAGACTTAGGAATTAAAAGTGTTTTTGATCCTAGTTATGCTTCGTTAAATAATTTAACCAATAAAGATGCTTATATAAGTGAAATTTTACACAAAACAAATATAGATTTTTCTAATGAAGGTATAAAAGCAGCTGCTGCTACTGAAGGCGGTGGAGCGGGCGATACAAATTGTGGATTTGATTATTTGTATGAAGTTCCTGTAGAAGAAATTGATATAACATTTGACCTACCTTTTATGTTTATATTAAGAGACAAAAATAGTAAAGAAGTATGGTTTATGGGTTCTGTATATGAACCAACAGAGTATAGTGAATCTAGTACATGTAGATAATGTGAGAGCATTATCTTTTTTTCTAGTAAAAATATATTTTTCATGATATAATTAGTTTACACGAAAAAACAAAGAAAAGGAGTAAGTTTATATGCATGATATTTTAAATAGATATTACAATTTATTGTTTTTAATTGTTGTAGTATTTTATAATTTATTTCCTAAAAAGATTAGACCAATAGCATTGCTTATATTTAGTTGGTTATTTTTTGCACTATTAAGTAAATATTTGTTAATATTTTTACTTTTAACAATAACTACGATATACATATCAGCCATAATAATATCTAAAATTGATAACAAGAAAAAAGAAGTATTAAAAGAGACTAATGAAGAAGATAAAAAAGAAATAAAAAATAAGTATAAAAATAAAAAGAAATTGGTATTAATACTATGTTTATTAATTAATGTATCATTTTTATTTGTTTTTAAGTATCTAAAGTTTTTTACAATTAATACAAATTATATATTAAATTTATTTAATGTGGGTTATGAATTTAGTATAATAAAACTAATTTCTCCGATAGGAATATCATTTTATACATTACAAGCATTATCTTATTTGTTTGATTGTTACAGTGGTAAAATCGAAGCAGATAAAAACTATATTCGCGTTGCTCTATTTATGTCGTTTTTTCCAAGTATTATGGAAGGACCAATTGCAAGATACAGTGATACTGCCAAAGATTTGTATAAAGGAGAAAAGATAACATATGATAGTCTATGTTATGGATTACAAAGAGTATTATGGGGATTATTTAAAAAAATAATTATAGCAGACAGATTAAATATTTTAGTAAAAACAGTATTTGCGGGATATGAATCTTTTTCAGGACCTGTTATATTTTTAGGAGCGCTATGCTACACAATAATGCTATATATGGATTTTTCCGGAGCCATGGATGTTGTACTAGGTATTGGTGATATTTTTAAAGTACGGGTTCCTGAAAACTTCAAACAACCGCTTTTTAGTAAAAATGTTTCAGAGTTTTGGACTAGATGGCATATTAGCTTAGGTACTTGGTTTAGAGATTATATTTACTATCCAATTTCTTTATCAAAACCAATGAAAAGTTTAACACTAAAACTAAAAAAATATTTAGGTAATCATTATGGACCATTATTAAGTGGAACAATAGCCCTTTTAGTAGTTTGGTTACTTAATGGCCTATGGCATGGGGCAGGATGGACATATATTTTATTTGGCTTATATCACTTTATCATGATATCAATTGGCAATATTACAAGACCAGAATTTAACAAATTGTATGTTAAATTAAATATTTCTAAATCTAAAGTATTACATGTTTTACAAATATTAAAAACAACATTTTTAGTAATAATCGGAGAACTTATATTTAATTCAAGTACAGTAGATCAAGCATTTGCTATGATAAAAAAAATATTTTTAGATTTTAACATCAATACTTTAGAATTATCATCTTTAGGATTAGATTTACCTGATTTATTTATTCTTATAATTTCTCTAGTAGTTGTATTTGTAATTGGACTAATGCACGAAAAAAATATTAACATAAGAGAAAAAATCTCGCAAAAACCAATTGCGGTTAGATGGACAATATATTACATATTGATATTCTCAATTCTTATTTTCGGAGCCTTTGGGCCAGGGTATGATCCAGTTGACCCAATGTATGCGGACTTTTAGGGAGGTAGTATGAAAAATTTATTAAAAAGCATATTATTTATTGCTATATTTATCTTTTTATATTATGGATTTTCTTATCTTTTACTACCTAAAGAAAATATCAAAGATTTTGGATTAATTAAAACCGCCCAATATGAAATATTAGGTGAAAGAAAAGATTCTATAGATGCCATAGTAGTCGGAGATTCATTAGTTTATTCTTCAATTATACCAATGGAAATATATAAGAAATTTGGTTTTACAGTATTTGACTGTGCAGAGGCTGCTTTTATTTTACCAGATGCATACGAATATTATAAAGTAGCTCTAGAAAGTCAACATCCAAAAGTTGTTTTAGTTGGTGCTAATATGTTTTTTCGAGATACTAGAAAAAGAAAATGGTACATCAAGTATGAAAGAATGTTTAAAAATATAATGCCTTTATTAAACTATCATAATAATTGGAAAAATATTTTATTTTCAGAATATGGTATAATGAGTATTCAAAAGGGATATAAATTAAATAAAAAAGCAATTCCAAGTAAACCAAAAAATTATATGAAAAAAAATGATAAGAATTATAAATTATTAGAAACAAATATAGAATACTTAGAAAAATTTGTAGAGCTTGCAAAAGAATATAATTCTAAATTGATTATGCTAGGTTTACCATCACAAGATACATGGAATTATCAAAAAGACCAAGCAATATTTAATTTAAGTAAAAAATATAATTTTACTTATATAAACTTAAATAATTATGATTTGAATATTGATTGGAAGAAAGATACTAAAGATAAAGGCGGACATTTAAATTATTATGGTGCTATAAAAGCATCAGAATTTGTGGGTAATATTTTAAAAGACACAAATTTACTTACAGACCATCGTAATGATAAAAATTATAAGCTTTGGAATAAGGCTTTAGAGATGTACGAAGAAAAAATTACAAAATAACAGGGAGGTTAAAAATGACAAACAAATGGCAAGGTTATGTATTAAACGTGCAGGGTATAGTTTGCTGGAGAAAAACTATAAATGAAGATAATCAAGAAGTATTTATAAAGGCAATGATTGATGAACCATTTGAACTTTATATAGAAAAGTTAAAAGAAAAGTTAAAAGATATGAATACATCTGGTAATAGTATTGATGTTGTAACAGGAAGAGTTTTTAAAATCATAGAACAAGAAGAAAGTATTATGCTACTTCCAAGTTGTATAGCCATGAATAAAAATAGTATGATAAAACATCATGATGTATTTACTAAAGGTTTATGTGTTTTAAAGGATGAAGAAAGACTAAGTAAATACACAGAAATATCTGAAGACATTATACTTAATTCTTTCTTTTGTGAAAAAATAAGTAATGAATTAGAATTATCTATCATACCCGCGTATTTAATTGATAGAGTAATAAAAGAGTTTAGACAAGCAAATGAAAATGTTAGAATAAGAAGTAAAGAATAATTTAATTAGGGACTTGACTTAAGTAAATATAGTGTATTATAATTAAGTCACTTGGAAAGACCATGAATGGGACAAGTATAAAAATTGAATCTTAAAGAGAGTTTTTCATTTTGGTGCGAGAAAAATATTTGCAGATTTTTATATATCACCCAGGAGTTGAGTAATTGAAAAATTAGTAAATTACTACGTTAATCGCGTTAAGATAATTAAGTAAATATTAAGGATGGTACCGTGCATATGCACTCCTTTTGGTACCAGCCTTTTTTAATTGAAGGGAAGGAAAAATAATGGAAAAGTTTAAAAGTTTAAGTAAAGATGCTGTAGATGTAACTGAAGGTAGAATCCTTGAAAAATGGAAAAAAGAAGATATATTAAATAAATGTATTGAAAATAGAGAAAATGCCCCATATTTCGTATTTTATGATGGACCAGCAACAGCAAATGGACATCCCGGCTTACATCATATGGTTGCAAAGTTTTTAAAAGATACAATATGTAAATATAAAACAATGCAAGGATACAAAGTATTACGAAAAGTAGGTTGGGATACTCATGGATTACCTGTTGAATTACAAGTAGAAAAAGAATTAGGTTTTTCAGGTAAAAAAGATATTGAAAAATATGGTATCAAAGAATTTAATCAAAAATGTAGAGAGAGTGTATGGAAAAATGAAAGTACATTTACTGATCTTACAGAAAAAATGGGACAATTTATTGATATTAAACATCCATACGTAACATATGACAATAATTACATTGAAACAGAATGGTGGATTTTAAAAAAATTCTTTGATGAAGGATTATTTTATGAAGGTGTTAAAATACTTCCGTATTGTCCAAGATGTGGAACTGGACTTGCATCTCATGAAGTAGCCCAAGGTTATGAAGAAACAAGTGTTGATACCGTAATAGTACCAATGAAGAAAAAAGATGAAGATGTATACTTCTTAGTTTGGACAACTACGCCATGGACATTACTTGCAAACGTTGCATTATGTGTAAATCCAGATTATGATTATTCACTTGTTTTAAGTAAGGGTAACAAGTTTATATTAGCAACATCTCTAGTTAGTAAAGTTTTAGGTGATGATGTAGAAATCCTTGATACATTTAAAGGAAGTACATTAGAATATACAGAATATGAACAATTAATACCAGAACTTTCTGTAAATAAAAAAGGATTCTTTGTATGTTGTGATTCTTATGTTACTGCTGAAGATGGTACTGGGATAGTTCACTTAGCACCAGCATTCGGAGCAGATGATGCAAGTGTAGGTAGGAAATATAATTTACCATACTTAAATCCAGTAGGTGAAGATGGTAAATATACCGAAGGACCATGGAAAGGCACTAATGTCTTTGCTGCTGATGAATTAGTAATAAGTTATTTAAAAGAAAATGATAAATTATTTAGAAAGCAAAGAATAGTTCATAATTATCCACATTGTTGGAGATGTCATACACCATTAATTTATTATTCTAAGCCAAGTTATTATCTTGAAGTAACTAAAATTAAAGATAAGATTGTTGCTAATAATAAAACCGTTAATTGGTATCCATCTTATGTTGGAGAAAAACGTTTTGGCAATTGGTTGGAAAACTTAAATGACTGGGCAATTTCTCGTTCAAGATACTGGGGAACACCACTTCCATATTGGATTTGTTCATGTGGACATACTGAAATGATTGGATCTCGTAAAGAGTTAGTAGAAAAAGCAATCGAAGATATTGATGAAACTATTGAACTACATAGACCATTTATTGATGATGTACACTTAAAATGTCCAGAATGTGGCAAATCTATGACTAGATGTAAAGATGTAATCGATTGTTGGTTTGATTCAGGGGCTATGCCATTTGCTCAATACCATTATCCATTTGAAAACAATGATTTGTTTGAAACACAATTTCCTGCGGACTTTATTTGTGAGGGAATTGACCAAACTCGAGGTTGGTTTTATACATTACTAGTTATTTCTACATTTGTAAAAGGGGTAAGTCCATTTAAAAATGTTTTAGTAAATGACTTATTACTAGATGCTCATGGTAAGAAAATGAGTAAAACAATGGGAAATATTGTTGAACCATTTTCAACAATGAAAGAATATGGAGCAGACACAGTTAGATTTTATCTTCCATATGTTTCACCAGTCTGGGTTCCACTTAAATTTGATATTAATGGCTTAAAGGAAGTTCATTCTAAATTCTTTAATCCACTTAAAAACACATATAATTTCTTCTCAATGTATGCCAATATTGATGATATAAACATTAGTGAATGTAATATTCCATTAGAAAAAAGAGAAGATATCGATAGATGGTTAATAAGTAAATATAATAAATTATTAAAATATGTAACAGAATCATACGATGAATACGATTTAAATAAAGTAGTTAGAGCCCTAACAGACTTTGTTTCAGATGATTTATCAAATTGGTATATCAGAAGAAATAGAAACAGATTCTGGGGAAGTACATTAGATGATTCTAAAAAGTCAGTATATATAACTACTTATGAAGTACTAGTGGGATTATCAGAAATGATGGCTCCGATTGTACCTTATCTTTCTGAAGAAATGTATACTAATCTAACTGGAAAAGAATCTGTCCATCTAGCAGACTATCCAAAATATGATGAAACAAAAATTGAAGAATTGCTAGAAGAAAAGATGGATTTAGTTCGTGAATTAATAAGTATTGGAAGAAACATTCGTGAAGAACAAAAACTAAGAGTTCGTCAACCTTTAAGTGAAATTTTAATCGATGGCAAAAATAGTATGGTAATCGGAGAACTAACTGAACTAATTAAAGAAGAATTAAATGTTAAGAAGGTTACATATGTTAAAGATACATCTGAATACATGAACTTTACAGTTAAACCAAACTTTAGAACTGTGGGTAAAGTATTTGGAAGTAACCTAAAAGAATTCCAAGATAAATTACTAGAATTACCACTAAGTGATATTAAAAAACTTCAAAATAATGAATCTATAAAAATGACAGTAGCGGGTACAGAACATGACATTTATAGTGACATGGTTGATATAAGAATAAACGCTAAAGATGGCTTTGATGTAGGAATGGAAAATAATAACTTTGTTATTTTAAATGATACATTAACTGATGATTTAATTAATGAAGGTATCGCACGTGAAATTATATCTAAAGTACAAACTATGAGAAAAAATAATAATTATGAACTAACAGATAGAATAACTGTTACTTATAATGCTAGTGATAAAGTTAAAACTGCTATTGAAGAATTTAGTGATTATATCAAAAAAGAAACTTTAGCAACTAAAATAGAATTTAATGAAAACGCCAATGAAGAATTCTTTATTGATAATGAAAGAGTATTAATAGCTGTTTCTAAAAATTAATGATAAAAATCTCACAAATGTGGGATTTTTTTTGACAAAAGTAATTAATTTTGCTATTATTTAGGCATCGGGGGAAGATAAATATGAATAAAGATTATTTTAGTTTAGTTGATGATTTAAGAGAAAAAATATATATAGCTTTAAAAAGTATTGGCATAAATCCTTTAGGAAGAACTATGTCTTTTAAAAAGGTTAAGAATAAAAGTGTTTTATCCTTAAATATAAGTGAAAGGAATAATAAAAGAAAATCAATTGTTTTTACTTTTGTGGTGAGTGATGGATTTTTCAAAATGAATATAAAATCTAATCAAAGTTTAAAAAATATAACTATAAATTTAGTGCCTTTAATTGAAGATGATGTCAGAAATTTCTTTATAGAAGTAGAAAATTTAAATAAAGAAAGTCTTATGTTTTATGGACCAATTAGAATGACTGTAAAAAAAGATATGAAAAGAACAAGAAATATTCTACCTCTTTATAGAAAATAATTTTGCTATTTTAAAAAATTAATGTTAAAATGTTTATGGGTCCTTGTAGCTCAGTTGGATAGAGCATATGCCTCCGACGCATAGGGTCATGAGTTCGATTCTCATTAAGGACACCATAAAGTATTAAACTCCGTATCTACGGAGTTTTGTTTTGGCAAATACATTTTACTTATACTTTTGGGTTTTTATCTTGAATAAAAATAAAAAAATAATTATAATAAAGCTAGAGGAGCTAAAAATGAAGTATCTTAAAAAAATCATATTCAAGCTAATAAGCCAACCGATGAAACTATTAATAAAACGTATTCAAAAAACAAGAATGGAATAATCATAAAATAGCAACAAATACTTGCATAAAAAGAATTCATATGATATTATTTATATAGCAACAAGTACACACTTACCAAAGTCGTTTTTCGTCTTGTTGCTTTTTCATATAATTTAATATTAATTTTTTTAAAAAACTATGATATAATTTTAAAAGAAAAGGAATGATTATATGCTTGATTTATTAATACCTGATGTATATGCCCAAAGTATTTATACAATAAATTATAAAAAATTAAAAAAGAATGGAATAAAATGTTTGTTATTTGATTTAGACAATACTATAGCATCTTATAAAGCTAATATGCCGGATCAAAAAGTTAAAGAATTGTTTGCTAGACTTGAAGAAGACTTCAAAGTAATAATAATATCTAACAGTGGAAAAAATAGACTAAGACCATTTAAAGAAAAATTAAATGTTGATGTAGCCTTCAGTAGCAAAAAACCTTTAAAAGGAAAATATAAGAAAATATTAACTTTATATAAATTTAAAATTGACGAAATAGCATGCATTGGTGACCAATTATTTACAGATATTCTTGGTGCCAATAGAATGGGCTTTACTAGTATATTAGTTAATCGTATATCTAAAAATGAAATATTTCCGACTCGCATTAATCGTTTCCTTGAAAAAATAGTATTAAAGAAATTAGCAAAGAAAAACATATTAATAAGTGGTGAGTATTATGACTAAATGTGTTGGATGCGGTATAAAACTACAAGAAAAAGATAAAAATGAGTTAGGTTACACTCCAAATTTAAATAATGAATTATGTGAAAGGTGTTTTAAATTAAAAAATTATAATATCTTAACTAACAAAGGAATAAATATAGATAATGATAAACTAATAAATAAAATTAATGAATTAAATACATGTGTTTTATTTCTAGTAGATTTTATAAATTTGGATAGTGAAGTAATTGATGCCTATAAAAAGATTAAATCAAAAAAGATTTTAATTATTACCAAAGCTGATATAATACCTAAGAATATAAAATATCAAAAATTAATTCAAAATATCAAAAATATTTATGATGTAAAAGAAGATCTTATTTTAACAAGTAGCAAAACAAAATTAAATATTAAAACAATTACTAAATTATGTCTAGAAGAAAAAAATATTTGTCTAGCAGGTTTTACAAATGCTGGTAAAAGTAGCTTAATAAATGCTTTAGTGGGTAGTGATATTACAGTTAGTAAAAAGTCCAATACAACTCAAGATTTTATTAAATTAAATGTTGATGGTATAAATATTTATGATGCTCCAGGTTTTATGAGTAACATAAATAGAGAAAATATTCCCAGAAGTATTATAAGACCAATTACATATCAGTTTCCAAGTAAACATTATTTACTTATCCAAGATATTAAATTAAATATTTTAGAGAATTCAAATTTTACCATATATGTTGGTAATGAAGCAAATATTATAAGAAGAAAAGAAAATGAAAATGTTGAGTGTAAAATAATTGTTCCTAAAAATAGTGATGTCATAATTAAAGGTTTTTGTTTTATAAATTTTAAAAATACATGTATGATTAGTCTAAATACTAAAGATTATGAAATAAGACCATCAATAGTAGGTGATTACAATGACTAAAATCAGAGTAATGAGTGAAAATTTAGCTAATAAAATAGCAGCTGGTGAAGTAGTTGAAAAATGTGCATCAGTTTTAAAAGAACTTGTAGAAAACTCAATTGATGCTGGATCTAGCAACATTAAGGTAGTATTAAAAGATGGCGGCTTAAAAGAAATATCTGTTATAGATAATGGAATAGGTATGGATAAAGAAGATGCAACACTAGCATTTTATAGACATGCCACAAGTAAAATATATAAAGATGATGACTTATATTTTATTGAAACTCTAGGTTTTAGAGGTGAAGCATTAGCAAGTATTGCCAGTGTATCGGAAGTTGAGTTAATTACTTGTAATAAAAATGTAGGAACCTTTGTACATATTAAGGGAGGAGAAACATTAAGTGTAAGTGATGCTCCTTTAAGAGCAGGAACAGAAATTCATGTTACAAATCTTTTTTATAATACTCCAGCAAGACTTAAGTACTTAAAAAGTGAAGTAACTGAACTTAATAACTGTACCAGTTTTATTGAAAAATTAGCCTTGTCAAAACCAAATATTGCTTTTAGTTTAAGTAATAATGGTAAGATGATTGTTAAAACAAGTGGAAGTAATAATTTACTTAAAACGATTCATGAAATATATGGTTTAAATGTCTCAAGTAATATGTTGGAATTAAAATGTTCATCAGATGATTTTTCTGTATCAGGATTTGTTTCAAAGCCTAGTATTTTAAAGAAAAATAGAAATCATTTTAATACTTTTGTAAATGGAAGGATTATAAAAAATATTGAAATAAATAGAGCTATAAATGATGCCTATAATACATATAAACATGAAGGATTTTATCCAATTATAGTTATAAATATTGAAACAGATCCTACACTTGTGGATGTAAATATTCATCCAACAAAACAAGATATAAAAATGAGTAAAATGGAAGTATTAACAGATTTACTTTATCAAAATATTAAAAAAGTATTATATAATAATTTGCTTATTCCAAACGCTATAATGGATGAAGATAATAATAAGATAAAAGATAATTTTATAGATTTAAGTATAAATTCTGATATTGAGACTAAAGAAGAAAGTGATAATTATACCATAGTTCAAACATCACTAGATATCGGAAGTAAAAATATCGAACCAGTAAAAAATGAAGAATTTAAAAGCTTAAAACTTTATCCAGTTGGACAAGTACATGGCACTTATATCATCGCGGAAAATGAAGATGGGATGTTTATATTAGACCAACATGCTGCCCATGAAAGAGTAAATTATGAAATGATTACAAAGATGTTTCAAGAAGAAAGTATAAGCATTATAGATATGTTAGTGCCTATGAAATTTGAATTATCTACAAGTGATTATTTAGCTTTCATGGATAAAAAAAGTATTTTAGAAGAGTTAGGGTTTAAGATTGAAGAATTTGGTATAAATACAGTAATTATAAAAAGTCATCCAACTTGGCTTAAAAGTAATTATGAAGGAGATAATTTAAAATATATAATTGATTTAGTAATAGATTCTAGCAAGAACTTTAATAAAGATAAATTTTTAGATAGTTTAGCTAAAATGGTTAGTTGTAAAATGAGTGTTAAAGCCAACGAACACTTAAGCATGATAGAAATGGAAAAATTACTCGATGATTTAGTAAAGTGCGATAATCCATATAATTGCTGTCATGGAAGACCATCAATAATGAAATTTACTAATTATGAACTAGAAAAAATGTTTAGGAGGGTATTATAATGTTACCAGAAAAGAAAAAAAGATTAATAATTGGAATAATTGCTACATTTGCTATAATTATAATTGTTATATTATTAGCTTTACTTTCAAATTACATAAAATCTAGGCATGAAAATCAAAATCATGAAAGAAGAAATGATGCATATCCTGAAAAATATGAATATTTTGGTATCACAATGGATAAAGATGGAATTTATAAATTGTATGGTATCAGTGGTGATGAAGAAGAATATTTAAATGTTAGAACATTTTATAATGTTGAAGATATGATAATAAAAAATAATAAATTGGTTATATATTCAGATGCTGTCAATGAATTAAGGTATGATAAAAAGACTAAGGAATTTTATTTTTATGAAATAGATAGCAATTATAGTAATAAATACAAAGTGTTATTAAGTAAAGACTATATTGTTACTAAAGAAGATAAAATAATAAATTATAGAAAATATAATAGTGAAGAAATAAAAAATATAACTAATGAAGCAATTGATTATGAATTTTTATTATATAGTAATAAAGTATATTATGTATCAGAAGATGGAATATATGAATTCAATTTAAATAATGAAAAAACAAATAAAATCACAGATAAAACACTAGAGGATCAAGTAAAACTAATTAGCGTTAATAATAAATACATATACACAATAATAAATGATGAATACATAGTTTATAAAATTGATTCTGCAGAAAAAATTAATGTTTCAGAATATATAAAAGAACCATTTACGTATGTAGATGAAAAGGATGAAGCTTTAATATTTAAAGATTCTGAAGGAATAAAAAATTTTTCTCTAATAACTAGAAGAGTTTCATCTAAAATATACAATACTAATGGTTATGAAGTAGAAAAGAGTATAAATATAAATGATAATTATTATTACATGAATTTAGTACTAGGTGATAACAAAAAGTATGTTATAATAGATTTAGAAGAAGTAAAAGATGTAAAAGAATTTAATAATAAGTATTTATATATTTGGAAGGTGAAGTAATGAAATTAAATTTAAATTTATTACCAATTAAAATAGATGATACATTCATAATACCTGAAAACTTTTATAAAAATACAAGTATTAAAGGATTAGATGAAGTAAAAGTAAATGGTACTATAAAGTATAATGCGGCAGATGAAATACAAATTAATCTAGATGTAAATGGTAATATGAAATTAATTGATGCAGTAACAAATGAACTAATTAAATATCCATTTTCATTTCAAATAGATGAAATTTTAGAAGAAAATGATGAAAATTTAACAAAATATTTTGAAAAAAGTCAAAATATACTTGATATAATTGAATTTTTATGGGAAAATATTGTATTGGAAGTTCCCATTAGGGTTACAAATACAACTGGTGTCCATTTAAAAGGTCAAGGTTGGGAATTAAATAGTGAAAAAAAAGATGATGGGTTAGATCCAAGATTCGAAAAATTAAACGAATTATTTAAAGGTGGTGAATAAAGATGGCAGTTCCTTTTAGAAGAACAAGTAAGACAAAAAAAAGAATGCGTAGAACTCATTTAAAGAAAGAAGTTGGAGCATTAACAAAATGTTCAAAATGTGGTGCAACACTAAGACCACATAGAGCATGTACTAAATGCGGAAATTACAATGGTAAAACTGTAATTAACGTTGCAAATGAAGAAGAATAAGAAATTTATGCAATGTATATTTACATTGCGTTTTTTTCTTGCAATTTCATAGGTTTTGTGATAATCTAATAATAGAAGGGAAAATGAATTATGACAGATGAAGAATTAAAAAATATTGAACAAACAACATCTTTACTTGTAGAAAATGGCTTTGTAATAAAAAATACAGATAGTTTTATTCGTGCTATAGATAATACAAATTTAGAAGATATAATTAATAAATTAAATGTATTATCTGCAAGTGCTAGTGAAGGAATAAACATAGGTGATTTTGTTAACAAAATTACTGAAAGATTAAACAGTATTGAAGGGTTAACAAATAGTGATCCATATTTTAAAAGTAGTATGGGTGCTAATGATTTTCAAACATTAGTTGCTAGTATGAAAGATAAATTTGCTTTATCAAAAAATTGTACTAGAGCTTTAGAAATTTTGAATGAAAGAAGAGAAAATTTAAAGGACGTAAATAAACGAATTATAGAACTAAAAGCAGATAATACTCTAGATGATGTAACTAGAACTAGTGAAACAATTAAATTATCTGTTGCTTTAAATCATGCTAAAAATGCTACAAAAGAAGCAGAAAAATTTTATGATGAACAAAAGAAATTATATGATGAATCATTAAAGACATTTGATGTAGTAGAATATAAAAATGAATTATTAAAATCAATTAATGCTTTAGATGATTCATTTAGAAAACTCTCAATGGAACCAACAACAATGGATAAAATGGCATCACTTATCCGTGATACAAGAGATGAAATAGTAGTATTTGGTTTTGAAGCCCAAAAGAGTCAAAGAGAATTTGATGAGTTATGTAAAAAATTTGGTTTAGAAAAGACTAACCAAAAAATTGAAGTAAAAAAAGAAGATAGAACTCCTGAAAAAGTAAATGAAACTAAAGATAATTCTACTTCACAAACTATAGAACCTGAAAAAACAAATGAAACAGTAAATATCACTACTGTTGAAGAATTAGCTAAAGAAATGAAATTGTTAAATTCTCATCTAGAAATATCTACAGATGAAAAAGGATTTATTGAAGGTATTATTTATGATGGCGAAAGTAAACTTGTATTACCAAAAGGATTTAGTTATGATAAAGTACTTGGTATAAATAATAAAATTGATGATAAAACACCATATATTAGTTTACCAGTTAAAGTTAAAGAAAAAATTAAAACAGCTGATGAACCTTCTAAACCAGAAGAACTTGTTGAACCAACAAAATCTAGTAAAGAAACTAGAAAAGTAGAACCTGGTAAAAAATATAAAGTTAAAAAAATTCGTCGTGCTGTTGTGGCACCATATGTTAAATCAGTCTTAGGCTTTACAGGACTAGGTGTAGTTTTAGGAATTGCCGCTGGTGTAGGTGTATCACCATTAATTCCAATCGCAGCAGTGGGAGCTGGTATCGGAGCAATTGGCCAAAAGATATATAATAAAATGGCAGCAAATGGAATGGTTGATAAAGAAAATCAAGATAAAAGAGAAAATGATCCTAATTTTGAAGAAGATGTTTGGGGTTTAGCAGCTATTGATGCTTTAATAACAAAGGGAAAAAATTTGTTTAAAAATTTAAAACAAGCAAAAGAAAGAAAAAAAGAGGGACAACAAATAGAACAACCAGTTGAAACACCTGTTGAACCTGAACCAGTAGCTAACGAACAAAAAGAAGAAACATTAGATACTCCAAGTGAAAGTCAAAATTTCGAAGAAGTATTCAATCAAAGAATAAATGAAATATTTGGAGAACCTGAACAAGCACCGGTATTACCTAATATAAGTGGTGAAGTATATCCACTTGAACAAGAAAGCAAGGGAGGAAGATAATATGACAGTTGATAGTGTGATAACTCTTGATAATGATGTAAATTGCTTATTACTTGAAAAAGTCAATTTTGAAACAGATAACTACTTTTTATCAGTAGTTCTTAATGAAGACGAAGAACCAAGTGATGAATATGTAATTTTTAAAGAAATAATTGAAAATAACGAAAACTATGTTGAAGCTGTTGCAGATCCAAATCTTCAAGCTAGACTTGTTGAGCTATTTACAAAAGAAGTTGGAAAACTAGTAGATAGTATTCCTGAAGAATTTTAGTCATAATTCAAAAGAAACTTAAAAAAGTTTCTTTTTTTCTGCATAAATTTATAGTATAATATAAATGAAAGGAAGTTTTTATGAATTGGATTTTTTGGCTAGTTTTAGTAATTGTTTTAAGTTTTGTTGAAATAGCAACAGTTAGTTTAGTTTCTATTTGGTTTGTAGCAAGTGGTATCGTAGCGATGATTTTATCATTTTTTATCGAAGATACTGCTATAATTACAACAATATTTATTTTATTAGGAATATTTTTATTAGTTATATCAAGACCAATAGTAAATAAATTAAGAAGTAAAGATAATGAAAAAACAAACTTAGATCGCATCATTGGTGAGACTGCCATTGTTACTGAAGACATTAAAAAAAACGTCGTAGGTGAAGTAAAAGTAGATGGCAAAAGATGGAGCGCTGTATCTAAAGAAAAATGTTTAAAAGGTGATACAGTAAAAGTTTTAAAAATTGATGGCGTTAAGCTAATAGTGGAAAAGGAGAGTGAAAAATAATGCCACAAATATTGATAGCTATTTTAGTTATAATAATAATCATCATTATACCTAATATTAAGATTGTACCTCAATCAAAGTGTTATGTAATTGAAAGACTTGGGTCATATCATACAACATGGCAACATGGACCACATTTTAAAATACCTTTTATAGATGCAATATCAAATAAGGTAACATTAAAAGAAATTGTTAAAGATTTTGCACCTCAACCAGTGATAACCAAAGATAATGTTACAATGCAAATAGATACCGTTGTATATTTTCAAATAACAGATGCAAAACTTTATACTTATGGAGTAGATTATCCAGTAAGTGCTATTGAATCTCTTACTGCAACAACCCTAAGAAATATTATCGGAGAATTAGAACTTGATCAAACTCTTACAAGTAGAGATATTATCAATACTAAAATGAGAGCTATATTAGATGAAGCAACAGATCCATGGGGAATTAAAGTAAATAGAGTGGAAGTAAAAAACATTTTACCACCTAGAGATATTCAAGAAGCAATGGAAAAACAAATGCGTGCAGAACGTGAAAGAAGAGAAAAAATACTTCAAGCTGAAGGAGAAAAGAAATCAAGTATTTTAATAGCTGAAGGTGAAAAAGAAAGTGCTATCCTAAGAGCAGAAGCACAAATGATGAGTGAAATAAAAGTTGCTGAAGGTAAAGCAGAAGCGATGATTAAAATAAAAGAAGCAGAAGCTAAAGGAATTGAACTTTTAAAAGAAGCTGGAGCTGATGAATCAGTGATTCGTTTAAAATCATATGAAGCTCTAGAAAATATTGCTAATGGTAAATCAACTAAAATTATAGTTCCTGCAGATTTACAAGGTGTTGCAACATTTGGAACAACTTTAAAAGAAGTAATAAAAGAAGATAAAAAGAAGTAAAAGCAATATGCAAAACATATTGCTTTTTTATATATTAGGAAAGTTATACTTTCTCTGCAAATAAAAGTTTTGATATATGGCTAAGCAAATGTTTTGATTAGATTATGGATATAAGCAAGGGCGATCGTCCGAAATTAGTCTGTGGGGAAACCCAAGGTTTCAATGAAACAGAAAAGCGTTATTGTGAAGGTAACACAGCTATTTGAATTTCGTTAGAAATTTAAGTTTTGTGCGTTTGTATATTTACATTATAAAAATAATATAGTAAAATTAAATAGTAGAGTAATTTAAATAAAGAATAAGAAAGATGGTTATTGCATGAAACGAAAAATAATATATGTTTTATCATTTTTAATAATAGTTTTAACAATTGTTTTGTGTTTACCTCCGAAGGATGAAGAAATTTTAGAAAATACGAGACAAATAAAAAAACAAAATATATTAGCTATAATGGTGGAAACTGGTAAAAAGACTCAAGTTTATAAAGAATATACATCCGATTCATGGCCAACAGATGGTTACAAATTTAATAGTGAATTATCTGGTTGCAAAAACGGTGGAGAACTTTCTTGGGATTCTGATAAAAAAATAGTTAATTTAGTGAGTAATAGTGAAGATAAATGCTATGCTTATTTTGATGCGCTTAATTCCGATGTTATGATAAATATTAGTAATAATCCCACAACCTATGGTAAGTTAGGCAGTTTAACTTGTGATAATAGTACAACATTATATAACCAACAATATAATAGAATAGAAATTTCAGCAATGAGTAGTGACCATATAACATGCAGTTTAAATTATACTGATAGTACATCAAAAACTAACCTTGCAAAATATATTATTGGACTTTCTGGAACAACACAAGGAACAGGCCAAGTAGTAAATGAAAAAGGATATAGATATGAGGGTAAAAACCCAAATAACTATGTATGGTTCAATAATGAATATTGGCGTATAATTGGGGTATTTGATAATACTTCACATGGCCAAAGTGGTAAAAATTTAGTTAAAATTATTAGAGAAGAATTGTTATCTGGTTTAGCTTTTGATAAAAACAATAGTAGCAACTGGACAACATCATCACTAAGAAGTTTATTAAATGAAAATTATTATAATGCAACAAACGGAACTGAGTCTGGATATTGCTATAATTATTCAAATGTAATAACTAATAATTGTAATTATACTAAAATAGGAATTCAAGATAAATATAGAAAAATGATAGCAAATGTAACATGGTATCTAGGTGGACACACAACATATAATGTTACTACCGATGCTTTATATGGATATGAAAGAGGAAGTAATGTAGTTTCACCGGCTCCTACAAGCACAACTGGTTATATTGGCTTAATGTACCCAAGTGATTATGGTTATTCAGCACTAGCTAGTAGTTGTGCAAGAACAACAAATGTAAGTTCTTATAGAAGCAATAACTGTTCAGGTAGCAGTTGGTTATATGGAAAAGGAATTGAGTGGACAATTACCCCTGGTGGAACAGCTAATTATGTCTATTACATAGATAATTATGGTTTTGTTGATCGTTATTATGCCATATATGGTAATGGAATTAGACCAGTAGTATATCTTGATTCAACAGTATATAAAGTTAGTGGTACTGGAAGTATCGATTCACCATACATAATTGGAATGTAATAGGAGGCTAATATGAACAAAAAGATTAAATTGATAAGCATTTGTATTATATTTTTATTATGTGTTATTGGCCATATTTATAATACAAATAATAATATAAGCTTGCAAGATAATAATGTAACTTATGCAATTTCTCTTGACGGAGAAAAAACTTCTTCATTTCCTGCCAGGGGTAGTTATAAAGTGCAAGTTGAATGCAATAATGCTGTAGGAAAATGGTTATATGACGAATGGAAATTATCAATAGAAGATATGCTGGGCACAAGTACTAGTTGTGATATTGATTTTACATCTATAACTACAAAAATATTACTATCTGATTATGTAATTAGCCTAGTCGGTAAAAGCCAAGGAACTGGAAAAGTGATAAATGAAAATGGATATAGATATGAAGGAAAAAATCCAAATAATTATATTTGGTTCAACAATGAATATTGGCGAATAATCGGGGTATTTGATAGTGCCACCCATGGACAAGCAGGAAAAAACTTGGTTAAAATTATAAGAGATAAACAAATAGGTTATCAAACTTGGGATAGTGCAGGCACAAATAATTGGAGTACTTCAAGTTTAAAAAGTCTTTTAAATGATTACTATTATAAAGCAAAAGATGGTACAAATAGTGGTAAATGTTATGGCTATTCAAATACGGTTACATCAAATTGTAATTACACAAAAAATGGGATTCAATCATATTACAGAAATCTTATACAAAGTGTGACATGGCATTTAGGTGGTTACAATTCCATAGCAGTCACAGCAAATAATTTCTATACATATGAAAGAGGAACTACTGTTAACGGTTCTAATCCAACAACTACAACAGGATATATAGGACTAATGTATCCGAGTGATTTTGGCTACACAGCCTTAGAAAGCAACTGTGCTAGAACGACTTTACTAAGTGAATATATTACTGTTGCATGTGCTGGTGCCAGTTGGTTATCTGGTAGAAGTTTTGACTTAACATTAACGCAATACACAACAAATGCAACACAAACCATATCTATAAGCAGAGAAGGAAAAATAGCTGCTAGAGATGCTATAGGTAATTTTGGGGTTAGTCCAGTATTATATTTGAACTCAAGTGTTTATCTTGTAGATGGAAATGGATCTTTAGATAATCCTTATATTATTGCAAGTTAGTTTTACACTAAAAGTGTAAATAATTGTAAATCAACAAAAATAAATTTAAAAAGTAGATATTTAATATTTACTTTTTTTGTGTCTTTTGATAGTATATATATAGGACAGTGGTAAACTGTGGGAGAAAGTGGGGGATAGTATGTTACTGGGTGAATATCATCATAATATCGATGATAAAGGTCGACTAGTTATTCCAACTAAGCTTCGAGAAGACCTGGGCGAAGATTTTATTCTAACTCGTGGTATTGAAAAATGTTTGTATGTTTACTCGAAAGCAGAATGGACCAAATTAGTAGACAAATTAGATACTCTACCTTTCACTAAAAAAGTCACTCGAACATTCACACGATTCTTCTATTCGGGGGCTACTGCCTGCGAGTTCGACAAAAGTGGTCGAATAAGTATTACCTCCCCGTTGGTTAGTTACGCCGGTTTAGCAAAAGAATGTATTATAATCGGCGTTAATGACCATTTAGAAATTTGGGATAGTAAAGCATTCGAAGATTTCATGAGTGATAATAGTGATATAATTGAAGATATCGCAGAAAATTTATTTGATGGTGATAAAAATGCATTATAGTGTACTAAAAGAAGAATTGCTTGAAGGCTTAAATATTCAAGATGGGAAAATATATGTTGATGCAACGATTGGTTATGCTGGAGATTCTAAAGAAATATTAAAGCAAATACCAAATGGCTTTCTATATGGTTTTGACCAAGATAAAAAAGCTGTAGAATATTCTACTAGCGCATTAACTAAAATAGGTAATAATTTTAAAATATTTAATACCAACTTTGTAAATATGGATGAAACGTTTGAAAAGATAGGCATTAAAGAAGTTGATGGTATTATATTTGATTTAGGTTTTTCATCACCTCAAATAGATGATGAAAAAAGAGGATTTTCATTTATGCATGATGGTCCATTAGATATGAGAATGTCTAGTGAAGGAAAAAGTGCAAAAGACATAATAAATGAATATAGTGAAAATGAACTAGCAGAAATATTTTTTAAATATGGTGAAGAGAAGTTAAGTAGAGTAATTGCCAAAAATATAAAAAAAGAAAGTAAGGATATTTCAAGTACATTAGAACTAGTAGAAGTAATAAAAAATGCTACTGGTGCCAATTACTTTTATAAAAATCATCCTGAAAGAAAAATATTTCAAGCATTAAGAATTGAAGTTAATGAAGAATTAACAGTATTAGAAAGCATTCTTCCAAAAGCTATAAAAAGACTTAAAAAAGGTGGAAGAATAGCAGTTATAACATTTCATTCTCTAGAAGATAGAATTGTTAAAAACATATTTAAAAAATATAGTGATATTGATCCACTTGTTAAAGGTTTAAAAGATATACCTGAAGAATACAAACCATTAATAAAGTTAGTAAATAAAAAACCAATACTTCCAAGCCAAAAAGAATTAGAAGAAAATTCAAGAAGTAGAAGTGCAAAATTAAGAATAATCGAAAGGATATGATAAGATGACAAAAAAGAGTAAAAAGGTAAAATTGTTAAAAGGAGAAAAAATGATGTATGCATTATTAGTTTTCTTACTTTTAGTAATTCCAATATTTAATGTTTTTACTTCGTCTTTATTATCTGAAACAAATAATGAAGTAGAAAAAATTACTAAAAATATTGAGCGTCAAGAACTAGTAAATCAAGGCCTTTCAATGCAAATAGATGAATTAGCTAGCCTAGAAAATATTCAATCTATTGCAGAAAATCATGGATTATCGTATAATAATAGTAATATTAAATCAGTCGGAGAATAAGAGGAGATAATAGTATGAAAAAAAGAGTAACAATTAAAATATCAAAGTTTATTATTTTAGTTGTTGCTTTTTTATTTGTGGCTATAATATGTAAATTATCATATGTCGTTTTAAGCGATAAAGTAGATGGAATAAATTTAAAAGACAAATCAGCAAGTATAAGTACCGTTAAAAAAACACTTTATGCTGATCGAGGAAATATATATGATATTAATGGTGAAGAATTAGCAAGTACAGTTAATTCCTATACAGTAATAGCATATTTAAATTCTAATAAAACTAATGTTTCGGATAAAGAAAAAACTGCCAAAGAATTAGCACCAATATTAAATATGACTGAAGAAAAGTTAATAGAACTTTTAAATAAAAAGTTATATCAGGTAGAATTAAGACCTGGAGGCTATGGAATAACTGAAGTAGTAAAAGCTAGAATTGAAAAGTTAGAGTTACCTGGCATAGATTTTATTAAGAATTCTAAGAAAAGATATTATAATAAATCGACATTTGCATCCTATATTATAGGTTATGCAAAAGTATTAGATGATGGAAAAATATCTGGTGAACTAGGTATTGAAGGTTATTATGATGATATATTATCCGGTACAAATGGATATACAAAATATTTAAAATATACATCAAGTAACTATAAGATTCCTAATACTAATGAAGATACTAAAAAAGCTAAAGACGGTTCTGATATATATTTAACAATTGACAGTAGTATTCAGCTTATTGCCGAAAAAGCAGTATCCAGCATGAAAGAAAAATTTAATACTGACTGGGCAGTATTTACAGTAATGGATGCTAAAACTGGAGCAATCGTAGCAAGTGCCACAAATCCAAACTTTAACCCAAATGATACAAATACAATTAAAGAATATATGAATCCTTTACTAAGTTATCAATATGAACCAGGATCAGTTATGAAGGTATTTTCTTTCGCATCATCAATGGAAGAAGGAAAATATGATGGGGAAGAAACATTTAAATCAGGTTCATATACATTGGATGATGGCACCGTTATTCGTGACTCTGAAAGAAAAGGCTGGGGAACAATTTCTTTTGATGAAGGTTTTGCTAGATCTTCAAATGTTGCAGCCACAACTCTTGCTTTACGACTTGGAGTAGATAGATTATCAGAATACTATAATAACTTAGGTTTTGGTAAAAAAACAGGAATAGAGTTATCTAATGAAGCTATTGGTGATATTGAAATGGTTTATCAATCAGAACTTGCAACAGCATCTTTTGGTCAAGGAGTTAGTGTAACAGCTATTCAAATGCTTCAAGCTCTAAGTGCTATGACTAATGATGGAACAGTAATAAAACCATATATCGTAGATAAAGTTGTAGACCAAAACGGAAATATAACTTATCAAGGAAAAAGACAAGTAGTAAAAAAAGTATATTCAACTAATACAGTAAATAAAATGCATGAAATAATGAAAAAAGTAATTGATATAAATAAGTATTGGCAAGTTAATAATGTAAGCATAATGGGTAAAACCGGAACAGCTCAAATTGCATCACCTAAAGGTGGTTACTTAACTGGGACTTATGATTACATTAAATCATTCGCAGGTATTTTTCCAGCTGATGATCCAAAATATATTGTTTATGTAGCGGGTAAAAAACCTGAAACAAATTTAGGATCATGGGCTAAAGTTATTACAACAGCAATTGAAGAAATTGCAAGCTACGCTAAACTTACTGAATCTAAAAGCGATGCTGACCCTTCAAAAATCATCACACTAGATAATTATATAAGTAAATACCTAGATACAACTTTAGAAGAATTAAAAAATAAAAAAATAGATGTTATTATATTAGGCAATGGAAAATATATTATTAATCAATATCCTTTAAAAAATAAAACACTTTTATCAGGTGAAAAATTATTTCTTCTAACAAATGATAAAGAAATAAAGATGGAAAACTTAAAAGGGTGGAGTCTAAGTGAAGTAAAAACTTATTGTAATTTAATAGGTTTAAAATTAGAATATAATGGTTATGGCTATGTAATAAATCAAAGTATTGAAGAAAATGCTATATTAGATGTAAATAATATGACATTAACTATTGAATTAGAAAAATAAAAAAGATCTCAAATTGGGATCTTTTAATCATTTTGATGTCTTTCTAAAAATTTTTCTAAAGCCATATTAAATTCATTTCTATCATTTAAACCAACCAAATATTCATTACCATTTATAGTATTCATTTTTCTTATACAAAATGATGCGATATCGTTTTCATTTGACAAATAAATATATTTTACTCCATCAATTTCAAATTCATCAGTTACAATATAGTCTAAGCCATCATCTAATGTAATTGTTTCTAATTCTTCGCTCATCTTGAACCTCCATCTCTAGAACCATTTAATTGATCTAATAAATCATTTATTTTTTCTTGACTAATATCTTCTTTAGCATATTCTTTAATAACTTTTTCCATTATAGTTTTATATTCATCTAAAGTAATACTTTTACTATCTAAATATTCTTGAAAAGAACTATGTAGTGCTGATCTTATTTCATCTTCTGTATATTTCTCTGGTTCATCCGCGATTAATCTAGACATTTTTGAGAATAATTCATTCATATGTTCAGTTTTATCATATTCATTCAAGGCTCTAAAACATCCATATATTCTTGTATCAATATCATACTCTTTATTATTATTTAATACATCACTAGCCATTTTGTTCATATCATACCACCAGTAAGGTCTTTGTTCAGCATGATTATAACCATCAACTGATGTGTTTTGGCTAACAGCTGTTGCTAAAGCGTCTTTAATTTCATTAGCATTTTCTCCAACTTCCATAGCTTGTTTTAATTCGTGAATACCAACTGTTAAACCAGCCCCTAAAGCAACCATAATAATTATTTTTTTGCCAATGTCTTTAATACCAGCAGGTTTTCTTTTTTTATTTCTCAAATTTTTAACCGGAGGTCTTTCTACACTAAGTCTATAAGCCTCATCATCTCGAGCAATTCTCTCATTAATTTTATTTATAGATTCTCTTCGTGTTCCATCACTATTAAACATTTTACTAACTGTATAATCTAAATCATTTATATTTGCACCCATCATTATACCTTCTTCCTATTATTATTTTAACCTAAAAAAGAAATAATGGCAATAATTTTTTAAAAATTTTACAAGTCTTATTGCAATGTAATTTTTATTTTGGTATAATTTATAAAGAATAGGTTGGTGAGACGAATTGTGAGCTTAAGTGTTATAGATAAGTATGTGGTAAAAAAAGAAAAAGACTTACTTGAGTACGCAAAGATACTAGAATCGATAATTAGTATTGATAATAATAAAATGTGGCAAACCAAAAAAGAATTTGTGAGTTTTGCTAAAGAAATAATTGAAATATATGGAGATGCTTATTATTTTCAAAATAATAAACATAAAGACAATCCTATAGAATATTCCAATGACAATATAAATTTTATATTAAAAGCAATTATTGAATATTACAGATTACATGACAAAATGAATTTGATAAATACTTTAAAAAACGAAACTTTTTTATTGTCAGTAATAATTTGTACTGCATGTTATGTAGATTTTGCTTGTAATGTTGTAGATGGTGACTATCAAGACACTAAAAATAAATTTAAATATTTATTAGGTTACTTAAGAAAAACCAAATTATTAATAGTAAAAGATAACAAGTATTTTATAAATGATTTATTTGAAGCAATAAAGAAAAATTGTGTTGAAGATAAGAAAATAATTGAAGGATTTAACAATCCAAATTATCGAAATGAATATAAAATGATTAGTAATAATCCAATATATTATGAAGTTAAATTTAGTTATGAAATACCAGGTATAGAAGAATTTGATGAATCTTTAGTAAAAGGTGTATTAAAGGATTATGAAAATAAAATTAAAGAAATATCATATGACATATTAGCAAGTAAAGTACTTGAAGAACTAATAAGTAATAAAGAAATGGATAAATATGTTATTAAAATAGATAAAGGATTAAAAAAAGCTGGATTATTAAGATTATTTGATAATAAGTATCTAAAAGAATTTGTTAAGATATTAGTTCCGTATGAAGAAGAAATAAAATATCAAAATCTTATTAAAGATTATAAAGAAATTGGTATGAATTTTATATATAAATATGATAGTAATGAAAATGTTAATCCTACAATGTTTGTAAATGATATGGAGTTATTAGTAAATAAAGAATTTATAAATAATAACTTAGATAATCAAATTAGTTTTGATAAAATGAATATTAAATTAGTTGTAAAGAATAAGGAGGAAGAATAATGAGTACATACGGAGAATTTTTTACAAAATTTATGGAACCTTTATTTGAAGGATTTGTTACAATATTTAAAGGTCTAGGCCAAGGATTATTTCAAATGTTTAATATTGTAAATTATATAACAGTAATAAACGATTATAAGAGTGATTTAACTGGAGTAGGTTTAGTAATAATGATCCTTTCCATAGTATTTTTACTTGCAATATTTGCTTTAATAGTATTCCTAATATATAGATCAATTAGAGTATATGTAAGATACAGAAGAAATGTTAAGAAAGAAGATATGTTAATTGAAGAAATTGATTCTTTAAATAATGAAATTTTTAAATTAAAAAGACAAAATGCAAAATTTAGTGAACTAACTAATGAAGCTGGTGAAATTGAATACAATGAAGATGGTACACCTAAAAATGAACTTAAAGAAGGAGAAAGCAGATTCTTCAAACTTAGTAATGTTGATACAAGATATGAAAATTCTGCACCAGAAGAAATTACTAATACATTTACACTAGAAGAATTTTGTAACCAATTTCGAAATTATTCAGCATCAAGATTACATCTATACTATGATATAAACTTAATTAGATTATTTATAGCATCATTTGCATCAAATAAACTAATTATTCTTGAAGGTATATCTGGTACTGGGAAAACATCTTTAGCATATGCTTTTGGTAGTTTTGTAGATAATGAAACCACTGTAGCATCTGTTCAACCTTCATGGAGGGACTCAACAGAAATATTTGGATACTTCAATGAATTTACAAAGAAATTTAATGAAACTGAAATTCTAGAAAAAATGTATGAAGCTCAATACAATGATGAAGTTTACATTACATTATTAGATGAAATGAATATTTCTCGTGTTGAATACTATTTTGCCGAAATGTTATCTATTCTAGAATTACCAAATAAAAAAGACTGGGTTGTAGAATTAGTGCCAAATGTATGGCCAGATGACCCTAAGAAATTAGAAAATGGAAAATTAAAAATTCCTGAAAATATGTGGTATATAGGTACAATAAACAATGATGACTCAACATTTATGATTACTGATAAAGTTTACGATAGAGCAATGCCTATAGCGATAGATGATAAATGTGAAGTATTTGAAGCTCCAGATACAGATAAAATTAAGACAAGTTACAAACATCTAGAAGGGTTATTTGAAAAATCTAGTGAAGAACATCCAGTAAGTGAAGAAAACTTAGAAAAGATTGCCCAATTAGACAGATATGTAATAGATCACTTTAGACTTGCATTTGGTAACAGAATTGTTAAACAATTAAAAGAGTTTGTTCCAGCATTTATTGCCTGTGGTGGAGATGAAGTAGCGGGAATTGATTACTTAATTGCTCACAAAATATTAAGAAAATTTGAACAATTAAACTTAGCTTATATCAAAGATGAAATTGATGGATTAGTTAATTACTTAGAAAAACTATTTGGAACAGGAAAAACTCCAGAATGTAAAGCATATTTACTTCGTCTTAAGAAAACAATTTAGGTGATTTCTATGGATATAGTAGAATACATAAATAATATAAACAAAGATAATGCTAACAAATTTATCGCATCAACATCATCAAATATTACTGTAAAGCGTGATATTGATGCGTGTGTTAGTGACACATCTTGGATAGATATGGTGGAAGAATGTATACCATATCTTGATAATATCATAAGAAATCCAAGAAGATTCATTGTTCAAGAAGAAAATATTGTACCAATTGAAAAAGCAAAAGTTGTAACTGAAGAATCTATTAGGCATTTAGCACAACATACAAGTATGATTCAAGAAGTACAAGAAGATGGTACTGTAATACCACTTAAATTATTAAATGTATATCGTGAAGAAACTGTAGATCTTTATGAAAATAGATTTATAAAGTCACTCGTAGATAACCTATATACATTTGTAAATAACAAATTAAATGAATCTGATCAAAGAAGTTATGCAAAAGTAGAAAGTACAGTATCATATACTGGTCTAATGAAGAAAAAAGGTGAAGAAGTTGAGGTAAACCTTCAACTTAAGAGTAAAAAAGATACTGAAATAGATGCCTCAAAAGATGGACATAGTCTAGAAGAAAGAATTTCACATATCAAAGATATAGTTTCAGCTTTTCGTGGTTCAACATTTATAAAGAGTTTAAAGGAATCAAGTCCAGTAAGAAGTCCAATTAGAAAGACTAATGTTATTTTAAAAGAGCAAAACTTTATTAAAGCTCTAGAATTATGGGAATATCTAGAAAAAAATAATATTAAACCAATAACAAGCATTGATAAAAGAACAGAAATTGTTAAAGATGCTAATATAAAGACAAAATATGATTTAGCATTCTTTATAGATAATGATGCTATAGATTTAAATGCAGCCTCTAATAAGAGTGAATTTAATTCCGCTATTATTAGTAAACTAGTAAATGATTTTGTTTTTACCGGAGATATAACAGAAAAAGAATTTAAAAAATTGATGGAAAAAGAATTTAAGGAAGCAAAGAAGAGAAAAGATAAAGCAACAAATGCAATTAGAAAGACAATTGAAGATTTCTTAAATGATTATAATACTAAAAAGAAAAAAATAATTTCAATAATAAAATAAGTGAGGGATAGTAATGGCCAAAGAAAAAAAGGATAATAAAGAATTTTTAAGAAATAAAGAGGTTATTAATATTAAAGATTTCATGCTTTTAAAAAGTGGTGAACAAGATAAGCTAATTGAAGAGAGTTTAAAAAATGTTTATGAAGGACACGTTGATGTAACTAAAAAGCATTTAGAAAAAGTATTAAATGTAGCTTTTGATAATAAAGATAATGAAACATATTTGCCACATAGTTTATGTGTAAAAAAAGATGGCAATAAGTTAATATTTTCATTTAAAAAGAAAAATAAAGCCTTAATTATTCTTTTTCTTCTTGGTTTCTTATTCATTGCTGGATTTGCAACATTTACGGGAGTTCAATTTTTAGCTAAAGAAAAATTAAATATAGACTTAAATGATGATGGCATTGCAGATTTAAATATTGACTTAGATGATGACGGTATTTGTAATGTTAACTGTGATACCAATGATGATAAAAAGCCAGATAAAAATATAGATTACCGTGGTAATAGAAAGCCTACATTTAATGTTTTATTAAAAGATGGAACAATCTTTAACAAGATGAATCAATTAGATGAAAAAGGTGTATGTAAATTAAATTGTGATACAAATAATGATGGATGGCCAGATACCAATATAGATATTGATGGTGATGGAAAAGCAGATTTAAATATTGATATAGATAATAATGGATTACCAGATTTAAACATTGATACAAATGGAGATGGAAATCCAGATATTAATATTGATGATAATGGCGATGGTAAATGTGATAGATTATGTGCGTATGTTGCTGATAAAAAAGGCGGAATGACCATAATTGGTGGGGGAGATGTTGACATTAATACCGCAGCTTTAATAGTTACATTTGAAACTGGAGATGATGTTAACCTATCAAATCTTTATCCAGATGACCAAAATGATCCAAATGTAAATACAGAAGTACCGGATGTTAAATTTAAAATAACAAATACTACTGATCAACCATTAAAATATAATCTAGATTGGATCGAAGTAGAAAATACATTTATAAGTGGTAACTTCCAAACTAAAATTAAAAGTAATGGAGGATACAATAGTGATTGGACTTCTGCGCCAGTAACTAATAATAGATTTGGATTTAATATAGAAATACCTGCTAATTCAACACAAGATTATACAATATCATTTAGATTACATGGAATTGGATCTGAACAAAACTATGATCAAGGAAAGAAATTTAAAGGTCGAGTAGCAGTTGAATTAATCGAAGATAACAAATAAAAGGGATTTCATAAAATCTTTTTTCTAGTTTAATATAAAAGGAATCATGATAATATGAAAAATAAAAAAGCAATAACATTGAGTATAATAGCTATTATTACATTACTTATATTAATAATCGGAGCAACATATGCATACTTTCAAGCAAGTGGTGGAGCAGGAACAAGTGCAAATTTGAGAGTAACAACATATACCACAGATGTTATAACTTTTGAAGTAGGTAGTGATATTGAAATATATGCTGACCAAACATCGTTTGCAAGTGGTAAAGGTAATGCAGCTGGTACAACATTTGCTAGAGCAACTTTAACAGCCAATAATAAAACGAATAGTGCAACAGAAAATTATAATTTGTTTCTAAATATATCAGATAATACTTTTGCATATTCAGTAGATACAAAAACTCCAGAACTAATTCTTACCATAAAAGATAAAAGTAATAATGAAGTAACAAGTATTGAAGGATTAACTTATAAAACCGTAACAGATGGAAAAGGAACAAGTATATCAGGATATGACATAACAAATAAAAACGGATTATTAACGTTATTTAATAAAGATATAACAACAACATCTACAACTGTAGAAGAATGGAATGTAACAGTAACATTTGTAAATTATAATAAGGATCAAACTAAAAATGCTGGAAAGAAATTTGATGCTCAATTAATAATATCAAAAGATAATTTTAGTGATTACATACCAAATACAATAAATACATTAAGTGCAACAAAAAGTGGAAATAATTTAACAGTTAACTTAAATTTAGAAAATGGAAGTAATCCTATAGATAAGTATTACTATGCAATTGAAGAAACAAATGGCGTAGCAATTCTTGATAGTAAAGCAAGTGTAAAAAGATTAAGTAACAGACTTGCAGTAAGCAATTTAACATATGTGGAAAGTGATAACAGTTCATATACATTTACTAATATAAAAAGTGATGCAAATTATAATGTATATGCCTATGCTGTAGATAATAAAAAAGTAAAAACAAATACATATAATTATAAATATACAAGTAATTATAATTTACCAGTGATAAGTAAAGTAGAAACAAGTAAGACATCTGATTCAATTACTGCCTACGTAACTGCAATAAAAGGAACAAATAATATATCAAAATATTATTATTCAATTGATGGAGGAAACACCTTTGTAGAATCAACAAGTAATAGTTATACATTTAGTAATTTAAGTAATCATTCAAATTATAAAATAATGATAAAAATTTGTGATAGTAATAATAAATATTCAAATGTTTTTATAAAAAATGTTTTTATAGATTATAATACTTTTACATTTTATTTGGATGATGTAGAATTTCAAGCTGAAGATGATATGACATGGGAAGAATGGCTAGATTCCAATTATTCAGATAATTGGAGTTATAAAAGTAAAATACACCCTTATGCATATTACTATGAAAAGAAAGCGAATGGTTACAAAGGCAATTGTACCAACTATATGCCGATGTGTCTTGGTGAAATTGTGATAGACAGCATATTTCATTCTGAAAATAATGGAGCTTTAGCTATCGCAACATCTAACACTCTATATATCGACGAGGTGGTTGACAATATACATCGTGAATCTGATAGTTGTGAACAAAGAGGAAATGATTCCAATTGCTACACAACTAAAGTTAATATTATCAAAAGGCAAAATAAAATATTAAATACTTTAAATAATATAAATGAATATGCAAAAACATTAACTAATCCCTCTATACCAGCATCAGATATCACAGATAATCAATATTATATTATGGGATTCTGGTTTAGTTGCCTTACTCCAGATACGTTAATAGATGTTGAAGAAATAGATGAAAAAGGTAAAAAAAGAAGAAGACGTAAGAAGTTAAAAGATATCAAAGTTGGAGATAAAGTAATATGTATAAATCCATTTACATTAGAACTAGATACAGATACAGTTGTTGAATGTGATGGAGAAATGAATAAAAAACATACATGTTATGACAATTGGTATTTTAGTGATGGAACAATTATTACAACAATACATAGACATAGATTCTATAATGTTGAAAATAAAAAGTTTATGTATATGGAAGAATGGAATATTGGAGATCATGGTTTAAATATTAATAATGAAGAAATAGAACTTATAAAACATGAACATATTGAAGAAGAAATAAATCATTGTACATTATTTACAGAAAAATATAATAATTACTTTGCAAATGGCTTACTTAGTGGTAACAGAAAAAGTAAGAATATTAATTTATAATTTAAAAGTACACCAGATAAAGGTGTATTTTTAGTTTTTTAAAAAAGACAAAAGGAATACAATATATAGAGTCATAAATTTGTCGAAATATATTGACTTTTGTCGAATTTATGATAGAATAAAAAACATTATTACGAAGAGTATTTTGTAATAGTGAGGGGGAATTGGTATGGCTACGAAAGCTACTGGAAGTAAGAAAAATATGGTGGATGAAACAACACCAAAGAAAGGTTCAAAAAGTGTGACATCAAAAAAGAAAACAAATATTTTAAAAAATATTTGGACTTTTATATGTACTCACAAAGTGATATTCAGTATTTTAACTATAATAATTCTTATTATAATCTTCACATTATTATTTTTAAAATTATCTTTATCATTTACAGCACTTTCCATTAATGATGACAAATATTCTAAGGCAGATGTGAATATGAGTCTATATAATTTGAAATATAATTATTTTGGAAAAGATGCAAGTGAAATACCTGATGCAACACTAGAGGAACAATTATCTTCAGTTAATATGTCAGTTTCTGAATATTTAAAGCAAGAAGCAGTATCAGAATTAAAATATCGTAGTGCTATTAAAAAAATAGCTAGTGAAAATAATATCAAATTAACTAAAGAAGATGAAGAAGCAATAAACAAAGAAATTAAAAGCATAATTGATAGTTTTGGTAGTCATGGAAAATTTAATAGTTTTTTAAGAAAAAATAAAACTACTAAAAAAGCTTATAGAAGTTATTTAGAATCAAACAAACTATATGAAAAAGTTTTTGAAACTCTTTATACTAAAGGAAAGAAAAATTACTTAACTGAAGAAGAAATAAAGAAAGAAACAAATAATTATTACAAAGAATACTATAAAATTAATCAAATAGTATTAGGAATAGTTGATACAAATACTTTAGAAAGTTTAAGCAATACAGTAGTAAATCAAAAGAAAACTTTAATAGAAGCAATTCTAAAAGAAGCTAAATCAGGTGTAGACTTTGAAAAATTAGTAGAAAAATACAGTGAAGAAGCAAGCGAAGATAATAACTTATACTTTACTAAAGATAATGTTTTAGAAGAAGTTTACAAAGCGGTTGATAGTCTTAAAGAAAATGAGATTAGTGATGTTATTAAAACTAAATATGCTTACTCAATTATTAAAAGATTACCATTAGATGATAAAAAATTAGATGAATATCTTGAAAAGAAAGCCAAAACAAAGTTTAATAATGATATCACAAAGAGTGTTGAAGATTATAAAGTGTTTTATGAAAATACTTATAAAAAAATTAAGTAGGAGAGGTAAATATGAAAAAAGGAAATAAGAATAATATAGTTTATATTGTTATATCTTGTATTGTTGCTATTGTTCTTTTAGCTTTAGCTGGTGTATCATTATACAAAGTAATAAATATTGAAAATGATAGTATTCCAGAAGTAATTAGTGAAATTGATAATAGCAAGAAAAATACAACAAAATTAGCAAGTGAATTACAAGAAAGAGTTAATTTATTAGATAAAAAAATTGCTGAAGAAATTGCTAATTTAGAAAAAGTACAAAAAGATTTAAATTCTGCCACAAACAAAACAATTAATGAAAATAGTGAAAACATTTTAAATATTGTTGATTCTCACTACAACTCATTAATGGAATTAAATAATAAAAATTATAATAGTTTAAAAGATCAAATAAATAATTTTAGTGATGAAACAAGAACTAATTTTATTAATGTAAATCAAAAAATTGATAATGAATTTTTATCATTAAATCAAAAACTAGATACAAATAATGAAAATCTTAATATTAAACTTGATAACATTAATAATGGTTTAAATACAAAATTGGATACTTATAACCAAAATTTAAATGTTAAACTAGATAATTATAATCGAAATTTAAATGTTAAACTAGATAATTATAATCAAAATTTAAATGTTAAACTAGATAATTATTATAATAGAATAAATAATTCTTTAAATAGCATCGAAAATAATATCCTAGCTGGATTTAATTGGAACCAAGCCAAATTAAATGCTATTGGAACACAAATCACAGATGGATTTAATTGGAACCAAGCAAAATTAAATGCACTTGATACAAAATTAACAGACGAATTCAAAGGACTAAATAGTGCTTTAACAAAAGAATCTGAAAGTATTAAAAGTGTAGTAAATAGTGCTTATAATGGATTAAATACTAATTTAACAAATGGATTTGCTAAAGTAAAAGAACAACAAGTAAGTGATTTCACTTCATTAAATAATGGAATTGGAAGTATAGCTTCAACACAAGGTACAGAATTTACACAAATTAAGGCATCTATTAATGCAAACGCAACTTTAGTAAATAATAAATACTTAGCGTTAGATGGAAGTTTAAATGGAGTTAGTCAAACAGTTAATGAAAATAAATTAGCGTTAGAATCTATTGGAAGTAAAATAAATAATATAACTAATAAATTAGATAGTATGGATGCAAAATTAGACATTTTAGTAAAAAATATGAAAGTATCTAGTATTGATAGTTTAGATATTCGAGCATTAGCTGAATACTATGAAACATATTATACAAACTTTAAAAGAGAAAATGGAAGAGATGCAACTCTAGAAGAAAAAATGGAATCTGTAATTACATATTTAAAAAATCATGGTTATGTAAGAAGTAATTAATAAAATGGATATAGATTTTGAGAGATTAAGAATAGATTTAATTAATTATTTTGAAAGTGCTCACTTTGCTGGAGGGATATGCTTTGCAATATTAGAAGCTGATAGAGCAAGGTATGCAACAGAAGATGAATTAATTAGACTAGCAGAATTTATAGGAATAGATTTGAATAATTATATAAATTACGGAAAGAGTAGATGAAAATCTATTCTTTTTGTGTGTTTAAATATATTTCTTTTTTAATATAGTTTGGGTTAAAATAAATTTAAGAAAGAAGGTATTATATGATATATTTTATTCCAGATACACATTTTGAACATGAAAATGTTATTAAATATTGTAAAAGACCATTTAGTGATATTAGAAAAATGAATGAAACATTAATTAGTAATTGGAATAGTGTTGTAAGTGATGATGATATAATTTATCATCTCGGAGATTTTTGTTTATCTGAAAACTACTCACTATTGTGGGTCTAAAAGATAATGATGGAAATATTAAATATGCAGTAAATGAAAATGGAAATTACAAATTATATAATGAAAATACATCTTCTAATATAATGTTATATATTAGTAATAAAAAATTAGAAGGTTACAAAGAAACAAAAGTAACAATTAATAATGAAGAATATGTTGCATATGAAATAAATTCTAGATTTAAATTGGTATATGCTATGAATCTAGAAAATGGAGAATACAATTATTATAAATATGATACTGTGGAAAACACGTTTCAATATTATGAAACAGAAAATAGTGCTACTAATAATTCAAAAATTTTTATAGTAACAACAATAGTATTTGCAATAACAACTTTAGGTTTCGGTGGATATTTATTATATTATAAACGTAAAAAATAAGAATAAAATTAAATTTATCTCGTCAAAACGTGAAAAAACGGGCAAATTATATCGTCAAAACGTGAAAAAATGACCAATTTATCTTGTCAAAATGTGAAAATAGATATATAATATACTTAGAAATGAGGGATAAAAGTGCAAGATACAATATATTTTAAAAGAAAAATCTATAATAAACTATTAGAATGGAAACAAAACAGTAATGGTAAAACAGCTCTTTTAGTTGAAGGTGCAAGACGTATTGGTAAAAGTACAATAGTTGTAAATTTTGCTAAGAATGAATATGAAGACTATATATTAATAGATTTTAATATTGCTCCAGATGAAATAAAAGAATTATTTATTCACGAAAGAAATGATATTGATTTATTATTACAAAAACTTCAAACATTTTATAGAAAAGTTTTGCCATTAAGAAAATCTTTAATAATTTTTGATGAAGTACAATTTTGTCCTGAAGCAAGGTCAATGATAAAGTATTTAGTAGCAGATGGAAGATATGATTATTTAGAAACGGGGTCTCTAATTTCAATTAAAAAAAATGTTGAAAATATATTAATTCCATCAGAAGAACAAAAAATACATATGTATCCTTTAGATTTTGAAGAGTTTTTATGGGCAATGGGAGACACTAACACAATTCCATTTTTGAAATCATGTTATGATAATAAAAAGAAAGTTGATATAGCTCATAATAGAATTATGAAAGATTTCAGAACCTATGTTTTAATTGGTGGCATGCCCCAAGCAATTGTAGAATACATTAATACCAAAAGTTTTGAAAGAGCAGACTATGCCAAAAGAAATATCTTATCATTATATCACGATGATATAAACAAATATGGTAATAATAGCAAAAAAATTTTAAGTATATATGATAACATTCCTGGACAATTATCTAGTGGAAGTAAAAAATATAAACTAGCTTCTATTGATAAATGGGCAAGAACTCAAAATTATGAAAATGAATTGACATGGCTTGATGAAGCTAAAATAGTAAATTTATGTCACAACGTAACTGACCCAAGTATTAGTCTATCCCTTACAAAAGATGAAACTAGCTATAAATGTTATCAATCAGATGTTGGTCTTTTAACTACACAAGCGTTTATAAATAAGCCTTTTGTGGAAAATGAAATATATAAGTCAATCCTCTTTGGTAAATTGAATGTTAACGAAGGAATGATTATGGAAAATTATGTTGCTCAAACTCTTAAAGAAAATGGTTATGAATTATTTTATTATTACAAAAACGATAATGAAGTTATAGAAAATAATATGGAAATAGATTTTTTAATTGTTCAAGATAAAAAATTAAATCCAATTGAAGTAAAATCTAGTAATTATAAAAAGCATACATCCATAGATAGATTTAAAAATAAGTATAAAAAAAGTGTTGGAACAAGATATGTTCTCCATACTAAAGATTTAGATGTTGATGGTGACATTGTATATTTACCATTATATATGGCGATGTTTTTGTAGTAAGTATTTTAATCCCTCTTTGAACATATAGTTTAAAGAGGGATAATTATGTTTTATAATAATATACATACTAGAATTAGATATATATTTTTAGTAGTAATTTTAGTTTTAATTATAGCAATTGTTAGAGTCTTTTATATTCAAGTTTTTTCTTATAAAAAGTTAAATACTTTAGCAGAATCTTTGTGGAGTAGAAAATTACCGATATCAGCAGATCGTGGAAAAATTGTAGACCGAAAAGGTAGAGTATTAGCGGATAATATAACAACAACATCCTTGGTAGTTATTCCTAACCAAATTAAGGATAAAGAAGATACTGCTAAAAAGTTAAGTGAAATATTAAAAAGTGATTATAACGATATGCTTAAACATATTAGTAAAAAAACATCAATTGAAAGAGTTCATCCAGAAGGAAGAGGTTTAAACTATGATATTGCTGAAAAAATAGATGCTTTAAAAATAGATGGAGTATATTTGGTTAAAGAAAGTAAAAGATATTATCCATATGAAGCAGTTTTAAGTCATGTTTTAGGTTATGTTGGAATTGATAATCAAGGATTATCTGGTTTAGAACTTTATTATGATAATTATTTAACAGGTGAAGATGGTTCCATTAAATATTTTTCTGATGGAAAAGGTCATAAATTACAATTATCAGAAATTTATGAGGCTCCGACATCTGGTGTATCATTACAACTTACCATAGATTTAGATTTGCAGCTTGCTATGGAAAATGAACTTGATAATGTTGTGGCTAAATATAATCCAGATAGGGTTATAGCGATTGCCATGAATCCCAAAAATGGAGAAGTATTAGCAATGTCATCAAGACCAAATTTTAATAGCAATGAATATAAAGATTATAGTACCGAGGTTATAAATAGAAATCTACCGATATGGATGACATTTGAACCTGGATCAACTATGAAAATTACGACATATACTGCAGCTATAAATGAAGGGTTAATAAATATTTTTGAAGATAGATTTAATGATTCTGGAGCCATAAGAGTAGATGGCGCAACACTTCATTGTTGGAAACATGGAGGACATGGTAATCAAACTTATCTAGAGGTTATAGAAAACAGTTGCAATCTTGGTGGTTACACAGGAACATTTTTGAGTTCGAAGATGCTTATATAAATAAGAAAAGTCATTCCAATATAGAAGTCTATTCTACATTCAATTTGATCTATAATAATGTTATTTATTCAAAAAATGAAGAGTATCCAAAATTAGAAAGGAAAATTAAAGTGGAAGATACTCAAAATATTTTAGATTATACTTACCAAACAGGAACAGAACCTTTATGTATGACATATAAAATATCTAACGGAAATGATATAGAAACTATTATTCCTTATATTATAAAGAGTTATAATATTAGTAAGTGTGTTGCTATCGATGTTAAATATGAATTAAATAAACTATATTTAATGGAAAGCTAAATGCTTTTCATTTTTTAATTAATTCTTTTTCAATTTAAAAACTAAGCGTACAATGCCTACATTATTAAAATTATGGGTTTATCAATTTATTTGTTGAGATAATTAGAATTGACAGTTATAATTTTTTTTTATAATATAATGTATATTGACATTATTGATTAAGAATGTTAAAATAAACAAAAATTTATTGTATTATGTAATTTGAATTTAATTTGGAGGAGGAGGTTCTTTTTTAGAACCTCCTTTTTTAATATTAAAACAGAGAAGGAGAAAAAAATGGAAAATGTAAAATTAATGAATATGTGCAAAATTATTGATCCAACTACAAAAAAAGTATTAGTACAAGAAAGAATAAAAAGCTGGAAAGGAGTTGCTTTTCCAGGAGGAAAAATAGAACTGGGAGAAAGTATTGTTCCTTCAGTTAAAAGAGAAGTATATGAAGAAACAGGTTTAAAATTAAATTCTGTTAGAATATGCGGAGTCAAAGATTGGTATGATAAAAAAGAAAAAGAAAGACAATTAATTATTTTATTTACATCAAATGATTATGGAGGTGATATTATTTCGGAAACGTCGGAAGGTAAAATATATTGGATAGATGAAGATGAATTAAAAAATACAAAACTTGCAGATGATTTTGATAAGTTATTAGAAGTCTTTAAAAATGAAGAAATTAACGAAATGGTATATGAAGAAAATGAAAATCAAGATGAAAAATTAAGATGGGATTTAAAATTATACTAAAAAACAATTAGGGGAAGAAAAAAGTTTATGAGAATTGCAGTTGAAGGAATGGATGGCAGTGGAAAAACAACACTTTCAAAAATATTAGCTGATAAATTAGGATATGAATATGTTCATAAGCCGTTTAAGTTTTTATTTGAAACTTTAAATATAAATGAGTCGCAACTTAAAGATTTAGAATGGAAACTTTATGAAACTGAAGATGAAGCACTTTTAACACTATTCTATGGTTTGGGATTATTATATGGAACAAGATGTGATTCAAATCAAAATATCATTTATGATAGACATTTTGTATCAAATTATTATTGGCATGGTAATGCGGAAACGATGCCACTTCATCAAGAATTAATAAAATTGTGTGGGGAACCGGATTTAACAGTTCTATTAAAAGCAAGTGTGTCTACAAGAATGAGTAGAATTCATAATCGTAATGGTCAAGATAAAGATTTATCTAATTGTGCAATGTATGATGATGGTTACGATAAGATGGAACAGTTTTTAAAAAATAGCGGTTTTAATTATATAGTAATTGATACTGAACATTTATCTCCAGAAGAAATAGCAGATATTGTAATAAAGAACATAGATCTAAATAAACAAAAAAAGTTGATAAAAGAAAGGAAGTAGGAAAATGAGAGGACAATTATCATTTATTGAAGAAGAACCAAAGCGTGTTTTGATGAGTTTGAGAGAGGAATATTATGATGCAATGTTAGAGGGGAGAAAACATTACGAGTATAGAACAAGATATTTAAAAGAAGAAAGTGAAGCATATATTTATATTTCAAAAACAAAAAAAAGCATAGTTGCTAAAATCAAGTTTGGAGAACCAATAATTGCTGATGCAAATACTATTGCCTTGATTGCTGAACAAGAAGAACCAGGAAGTTATAATGGTATGATGGAATACTTATATAACAATATTGGTTATGCAATTCCAGTAGAAGAAATCATTCCTATAGAGGAAGTTTCATTAAGCAAATTACAACAACAATTTTCAAATTTTGTAGTTCCACAATCTTACTATCTTTTAGATAAAAAACCAGAGTTGTTATCTTTTTTGGATTCAAGAGAAAGAGTTAAATCATGTCTGAGAAAGAGATAATATTAAAACATTTTAATGATATATCAACAAAATATGATGAAAATAATAAAAAATTATATTGGAAATTGGCTGACGACTTATTGTGGGAGATTATAAAAAAATATATTCCTAGAAATAAATCAATTACATTTTTAGAATTGGGTGCTGGTACAGGTGAATGGGCTTATAAAATTTTGAAAGAGTTTGATAATACGAGATGTGTATTAGTGGATTTTTCTTATAATATGTTATCTCAAGCTGAATTAAAATTAGAAAAATTTAAAGATCGTGTCAAAATTATTAACTCTGATATTAAAAATTTAAAGTTTGATGAACAGTTTGATATTATTTTAAATATATATGTATTACCTTTTTTTGATAGTGCTGATAAATTGATTGAAATTGTATCTTCACATTTGAAAAGTAAAGGAATATCTATTTCTGTTGGTGAAAATTTTTATAATGGACTGGCTTTAAATATATTGAAAGGAGATACTAGTGAAGTAAAAAATGTAGTAGAAAAAGAAATAGGTACATTATCTCAATATGTTCCCCAATTGCATTTTAATAAAATAGATGAATTAGAAAAAATTCATAAAAATCATGATATTATGCCGATTTTTAAATGTGGTTATCCTGCTGTTTCATTAATTGGAGTTGAGGAAGCATTAACTCCAAATAAAAATACAATAAGTAAGATTTTAGTAGATAATTATGATTATATATTTAATATCGAAATGCAATATATACAAAATGAAGATTTATGTAATCGTGGTAAATATATTTGTATGGTAGGAGTGAAAATATGAAAAAAGTAGCAGTGTTAAAAGAGACAATTAATGGTGAAAATAGAGTTATTTTATTACCAAAGGATATTGAAGATTTAGCAAGAAAATATGAAGTGTATGTAGAAAAAGGTGCAGGAGAAGCTCTTGGTTTTTCAGATAATGAATATAAAAAACACGGAGCAATAATAAAGGATAAAGAATATTGTTGGACTAATAGTGATTTTATTATAAAATATAAAGGACCAACACAAGAAGAATATAAATATTTAAACGAAAATACGAAAATGTCTGCAATATTTCATGCCGAAGGGAATTATGAACTATTAAAAGAATTACAAAAAAAGAAAGTAACAGCATATACTTATGAATTTATAGAAACCGACGATGGATATTTTCCTATGGCATATCCTGGTGGGGAAATTGCTGGAAAAATGGCTATAATGTATGCTAATTTTTATCAACAAAAACAATATGGTGGCACAGGTAAAGCGTTATTTCAAATTCGTGGAGCATCCAAGTCAAAAATTGCAGTAATTGGTTATGGAAATGTCGGCGGTGCGGCAATAAAACTTGCTTCAGAATTAGGTAATGAAGTTTATGTCTTTGGTAGTAATATTAATAAATTAAAGAAAATGAGCGTTTATATGGATGAGAATATTCATTGTTTAGAATCGACTGAAGAAAATTTAAAGGAAATTTTACCAGAAATGGATGCTATTATAGGTGCTATTCTTATTTCAACATATGACACAGAACCTATTATAACAAAAGAAATATTTAATTCCTTAAAAGCTGGCACAGTAGTAATTGATGTAACTTGCGGATATGGTAGTGGATATATTCCAAGTATTAATAAATATACTACTTTAAATGATCCAATATATGTATCGGATAACGGAGTTGTATGTTGTAAAATTGATAATTTACCATCTGCATATCCTAAATCTACTACAGAAGCATATTCATCAAATGCAAAAGAATGGATAATAAAGATATTAGATAATGAATTACAAGGAAAAGAAAATTCTGAAGTTGTAAGAGGAAAAATATTTGATAAAGGAAAGATTAGCCATCAAGTAATAAAAGAGCATTGGGATTATTATGAAAAAAATAACATATAAAGAAAGAGCAACATTTTATATACAAGAAGTAAAAAAAGATTATAAGAAAATTAAACTATTAAAGGCAATCAAAGACAAATATGATATTACTTCTATGGCTCTATGCCCTTGTGCAAGTGGAGTATATTTAAGAGAATGTTCAGAAATTTTTAAAGAATCATATTTTATAGATATTGAAAAAACAATGATAAATATTATTAATAATCAAAAAGAACAACAAAGTATAAAAAATGTTAAAACATATATCTGTGATATGAAAAATATAAATGAATTAAAAATCGAATGTGATTGTATTTTTGCTTTAGATCAAGGAATACAATACTTAAATTATTCTAATTTTAAAAATTTTTTAGAAAATAGTTATTCAGTAACAAAATATATTGTTTTAGAACTATTTGACTTTAATTTGGGAAAAACATTAACATATTATGATTCAAAAATTGAAGATAATAAATTTTATTTTTCTAAACAGTTTACATTTAATGACTTAAATATTAAAAGATATAATAAGCATATACATTATAAGACTCATATTGAGTTTTGGTATCAATATTTTAATAAAGATAATTTGGTTTTTGAAACAAATTTTAAATTATATAATTACGAATATAATATGATTAAAAAAATTGTAGACAAAAGTAATAAGTTTGTAATACAAGAAAAAAATGAAGATGAAAATGGTACTTATATTATTGTTTTAAAACGAATTTCTAATAAAAAATAGAAAGGAATATATCAAAATAGTTTAATAGAACTATGAGATTAATTGTGTGAATATGAATTTTGATAAGATAGACAAAGAAGAATACAAAAAACAGTTAAAATATTTTAATGATTACTATGGTTCTCCGTTTAGAGAAGGTCAAGGAACAGAAGAAATTTTAGAATTAATAAATAAATACGCTTGTAATGGTACACTAATTGATTTTGGTAGTGGTAGTAATATTTATTTTTGGTTACTTGCGTTTAAAAATATTGAAAAAGTACTTTGTGTAGATATTTCTAAAGAGGCGTTTTTTCTTAATGAACAAATTAGGAGGAAAGAATTATATCCTAATAGTTGTGAATATGTAATAAAAAAATATGATAAAAATTTTGATGACACTCTTAAAATTCGTGTAGATTATTTGATTTGTGATGTTTTGCATTCATCTATTAATAATACCATTAAATATAACAATGTATCGCAATTTGGATTGTTAGGATTATGTAGAAGTGAAAAGGAATATATAAGTAATTTAAAAAAACTTTATAATTTATTAGAGAAAGACGGAACATTATTAGGAGCTAATTGGTGCTTTTCTGAATCATATAGTAAAATGATGGGCTTTAATAATAATTATCTATCAGAAAAAATAATACAAGATTTCAGTAAAAAACAAAATTGTAAAATCTTAGTTGTGAAAAAAGTTCCAATCGCAAATGACCCAAATTATGATTCTGTGCTTATATATGGAATAAAGCATGAATAACTATTCGAATTTAGATTTGCAAAAATTAAGGTTATATAACAATGGATTAATAGATAAGTTTGAAAGTGCTGATATGTGTGTTGAATCATTAATTGGAATACAATGCCAATATCAAAACTACGCATTAATATCTATATATAATAGAACCAATTATAAATGTAATATTTTTAGTAATAACAATTTAATTAAAAGTTGGGGGCAAAGAACAACATTACATATATATCATAAAAATGATTACAATTTAATTTCAGATTTGTATCGTCAAAGTGATAATTGGGTGTATAAATATGCTAAACATTTAAAAATAGATTATAGTAAATACTTAAATTCAATTACTGATTTTTTTTATGAAAATAATAAAAAAACAATAGAAAAATTAGAGATTCAAAATATTATACCAAAATACAAATCAAAAGAGATAATGGCATGGAGTGGTTTACTAATTTTAGCTACTTATCATAAAGTGCTATATGGAATTCTTAATGAAGAAGATAAAAAATTATACAAACAAAATGATATTGTTGATAGTAAGAAAATAAATTCTGATTTAATTTATAGATATTTTAAATATTATGGACCGGCAACGAGACAGGATTTCTTACATTGGTCAGGATTAAAATATAAGGAAATTAAAGAAGATTTAGATAAGTATATAAAAAAAGCAAAATATCTATCTATTGACAAAAAAAAATATTATTATGAATCATTACCAGATAGTAAAGAAGTTAAAATAAGTTATCCAATTATTCTTGGTAAGTTTGATCCACTATTAATAAGTTATTATGATAAGGAATGGATACTAAACGGAAAAAATAAAACTCTAATTTGGAAAGCAGCAGGGCAAATCGAAGGCGTGATATTGTTTTCTAAAGGATTGAAAGGAACATGGCACTATAGTTTGAAAGGAAATAAGATAATTTTTGAAATAAACGAAATTTCCCCTCTTACAAAAGGGGAAAAAAACAGATTAGAAAAAAAGTTTGTTGAAATTGGAAAAGAACTATTTCAGAGAGAAATAGTAACAGTATATCGAGGAGGTAAATAATGAAAAGAGAAGTATTTTATCCACCAATTGGAATTGCTCATGTAACTAATAAACTTAGTGATTTAATTTTGTATAAGTACAAAAATCAAAAAAAGATAATAATAAACACATCGGCACAACCTAATAGTAGTCCACATCTAGGAACGATAACAACACTTATGACAGTTTTTGCATTGGCGAGTAAAATTAGAGATGATTTAAAAGTAGAAACGGAAGTTCAATTTGATGAATTGGAAAATAGTCCAGCAGAAACAATAGAATATAATGAAGAAATTTATTATAAAGATCAACGACATAGTTTTTATCAACAAGAATCTAAAGAACAGATTAATATGAAAAGATTTAATAAGATTTTAGAAAAATTATCAGTTTTCGCTAATATACCTTATTCTGTAAGAAGTTATAATGAATTTCAAAAAAATAGATATATAAGAAAATCACTTATTAATATTGTAAATGACAAAGAATATTTTAAAGAACTTTTATTTCCGTCAGCATCAGATTTACATATTAGGACAATATGTCCAACGTGTGGTCTTGGTAAAAAAACTATAAAAAGATTAGAAGAAAAACATAATAAGAATGAGTTAATTTTGAAAGGATATTGTCCAATCCACGGTTTATATGAGATAAAAGTTACAGAAGAAAATGAAGAATATGTGGATATAAATACTCAATTTAGAGATTTAACTAAAGGGGTAGCGATGCTAGAGGAAGATAAGAAAAATAACACTTTAACAATTATGTTAGATGGTGGAGATTGGTCTGGCATTTGGGCTCAGCGAATGCATACTGAAGGGCTTGTTAGATTAGGTTTTAATGAATTTCCAATAAGATTTTTCGCACCAGTTATTTTAGATTGGTCTGGTGCTAAGTTCTCTAAAAGTTTATATTTAAAAAATGGTGCCTATAAAGATATTAATGGAGCATTTATTAATTATGATAGTTTTATAAAATGTTATGGAGATAAAGGAATAGATATATTGTGGAAAGAAGTAAATAAATGGGTAGAAGATCCTAAAAAATTTTTTAGGAATTATTCAGTAGATTATTTTCAAATGATTATGGAGGAAAATAATAATGAATGATATTTTAGGAATACATTATTTATTAGACTTTTATGATTGTAATAATGACTACTTAGTATCAGTTTCTAAAATAAAAAAAGTGATGATAGAAGCTGGGAAAATTGGAAATTTTAATGTTGTAAAAAGTTTGTTTCATCAATTTAAACCATATGGTGTTAGTGGTGTATTAGTATTAAAAGAATCTCATTTTACAATTCATACATGGCCAGAATATCAATATGCAGCTATCGATATATTCTTATGTGATACAAATATTAATATTGAGAATGTGGTAAAATATTTGTGTGATATTTTTTCAACCAATAATTATAAAATGAGAACAATTAATCGTGGAGTCATCCCAATTACAATTTAAATGTTAAATAAAATATAAAGTGCACAATTAAGTGCATTACGAACCAAAATGTGTATTTTCATAAGAAAAATGCACTCTAAGAAAAAGCAAGATTAATTCTTGCTTTTTTCATATTTATTTAAATTTTTAATAAAATTAAATGGGAGGTAAATAAGAAAGATATAATTAAAGAATTGAAATTACTAATTAACAAAGAATTATATCAAAAAAAGTAATTAGTTTTGAAGAATTAAAAATTATGAATGAAGAAATAATAAAGACAAAAAATGAATGTACTTCAAACTAGAAGTGAACTATTACTTGGTAAAACTATATTCGATATGAATTTGAATGTAGGTTATTATGCAAGAGTGTCTACAGATAAAGATGATCAGTTTAATAGTTTGGAAAATTAATCTAATTATTTTAGAGAAATGATAAATGAGAATAAAAAATGGAATTTGGGTGGTGAATACATTGATGAAGGTATAAGTGGCACAAGTGTGAAAAATAGAGATAATTTTTTAAGAATGATAGAAGACTCAAAACAAGGTAAATTAGATTTGATTGTAACGAAAGAAATATTTAGATTTTCTCGTAATGTAATAGATAGCATAAAATATACAGAAGAACTTCTTAACAATGGTACAGTAGTTTTTTTTATAAGTGATAATATAAATACAATTTACCCAGATAGTGAATTTAGACTTGCTTTAATGTCATCACTTGTACAGGACGAAGTTAGAAAATTGTCTGAAAGAGTTAAGTTTGGAATAAAAAGAATGATTAAAGATGGAAAAATTATTGGGGGTAATTTAACTAACTATAATGGCAATAAATCTACATCTTTAATCGGTCGTGATTTATTAACACCCGATGAAGTAAAAAACTTGCATTATAAAACTATTATATTTCCTAATATTGGTTATTCAATTTTTAGGGATACTGTTATATATAAAAAATTGTCTTGTTATTCTGCAGGAGAATTAAAAAGAAAGATAACATCACTTGAAGACTTGAGTTATATATATTTTACTGCTGAAAATATAGAAACTAAATATGATAAATTATACAGAAATAGAAACAATAAAGAAATAAACAAAGAAGAACTTTCATTTTATGATAAATTTAAAACCGAAGAAATTAATAAACTAAATAATATCGTTAATATTGTTAATGATTTATTAAAAGATAAAATAAAAATATTTGAATTTAAAGAAAATAATAATCGTACATTTGCTAGTTTTGAATTAAAAGAACCATTAAGTACCAAAGAATCAATATTTCTAAAAGGAAAAATAAATAAAGAAGTTTATCATTTAGAAATTGACAATGGAGATAATACAAAATCAACTATTGAAATACATTTAAAGAATCCGTTAGAAAAAGATAATTCTCTACAAAAAGAGATAATTAAAACAGGTGATGCTAATGAATAAGTCCAAAAACTTTTACATAGGTTTTATTGGAGGTAAATCTAAATGCTAGAAAAAGATATAGAAGTTAGATTTAGTACCAAACAATTACCTTTTGAATATAAGTTATTGGAATATAGGCTAATTGTTAATAAGGAATTATACGATGAAAAAGTTATTGATTTAAGAACATATAATGAAATGGAAAATTCTATTATGGGAAGACTTAGGAAAATAAGAAACGAATACCTACTCGCAGAAAAAGATGATTTGACAAAGAGTGATTATGGAGCTACCATTCAAGCATCCTAGTTATCTTGAATTTTAGGAACATATGAAAGGAAGTGCTATTTATGAAAATTAAAAAAGCAAGAGAAGATTTAAGAAAAGGAAAAACAATTTATGATATGAACCTGAAGGTTGCATATTATGGTCGTGTTTCAACGGATAAAGATGATCAGTTAAATTCGTTAGAAAATCAACAAAATTATTTTGAAGATATGATAAAAGAAAATTCTAATTGGATTTTTACTCGTGGATATATTGATGAGGGAATTAGTGGAACAGCTGTTAAAAATCGTGATTCTTTTTTGAAAATGATTGAGGATGCAACCTTAGGGAAAATTGATTTAATATTAACAAAAGAAATTTCTAGATTTTCTAGAAACACTGTTGATAGTATTAAATATACAGAATATTTATTAAAACAAGGTGTTATAGTATATTTTTTATCTGATAATTTAAATACAATTCAAGAAGATGCTGAATTTAGACTTACTATTATGTCCAGTATGGCACAAGATGAAGTTCGTAAATTATCAGAAAGAGTTAAGTTTGGTATTAATAGAATGATTAAGGATAGAAAATTAATCGGTGGTAACTTAACAGGATATTATAAAAAGAATGGAATATATGAAATTAATCCAAATGAAGCACCACTTATAAAATATTTATTTACTACTTATGCAAGTGGTAGTCTTGGTTTAAAAAAAATTGGTGAAGAACTAGCACAAATGGGATACTTAAATTCAAAAGGAAAACCATATTCTCAAACAGCGCTTGCAAAGATGCTTTCTAATCCTAGATATAAAGGATTTTATACTGCAAAACTTACTGAAGTAGAAGATTATAAAACCCATAAAAAGAAAAAAATACCTAAAGAAGAACAAATTATAGAAAAAGATGATAGAATTCCAGCTATTGTATCAGAAGAACTTTGGGACAAAGCAAATGCTTTGCATGAGAGAAGAAAAAAATTACCATCTAGGCACGTACTTAATTCTGAAGAACATATAAAAAAATATAAATATTCGGCTAAGTTATATTGTAAAGATTGTAATGGTATATTTATTCGTAACGGTGGATCAAATCGTTCTTTAAATCCAACATGGGCTTGTAAAACTTATAAAACTGAGGGAGTATCAAAATGTGAATCTCCAATTATAAAAGAAAGTTATCTTGATAAAATATTTGTTGATCTATTTAGTGATTTCATTAAACATAAAAAAGATTATTTGGGACAAGTTTTATCAGAATATAAAAATATTGTTAAAAATTTTACTGATGAATTGGATACAGAAGAAATAAAAAGAAAGATAGAACAAATTGATAAACAAAAAGATAAATTATTAGATTTAAGTTTAAAAGGTATGATTGATGACTTTGAATTTAAAAAACGAAATGATAAATTTAATACTGAATTATTTAATTTACAAAAGCAAATAGACAGTTCGGGAAGTCAAAATTTAGAGGAAGAAAAAATGCGTAAAAAACTAAATGATATTGAATCTTGCTTAAGTGCAAAATTGGATATCAAAGAAAATTTACCTTATTTAGTAAATTTACTAGTTGATAAGGTTATAGTTGAAAAAGTAAATGGGGATAGAAAGCATATAAAATTATCTATTTATTTTGATTTTAATACACCAGATATTGATATAGATTTAGATATGAATACAAAAAACGAACTTAAGTCTAGGTCGTTACAAACACTTGCTTGTAGAAGGCAAACTTCTGTCTTAAAGTGTTCGTGTATTGATACAAAGCAACCCTGGATTTGTTAACCTTGGGTTAATGCTTCAAAAAGAAAAATTAATGAGTTATATAAAAAAATTTGGTTTTGGAACAAAAACGGGAATTGATTTAAATGGTGAAGGAAACGGAATACTATTTAATTTAGATAAAATGGGGAATGTTGAACTTGCCACAACAGCTTTTGGTCAAGGAATAAGTGTAACCCCAATTCAACAAGTTCAAGCGGTTTCTGCTATAATAAATGGAGGAACATTATATACTCCTTTCTTAGTAAAAAATTATTTAGAACCTGAAACTAATACCATAATTAAAAGTGTAAATGTCCAAAATAAAGGAACAATCATAAAAAAAGAAACATCAGATTTAGTTAAATACGCACTAGAAAGTGTAGTTGCCAAAGGGTCTGGTCATAATGCATATATAGAAAATTATCGTATCGGGGGAAAAACTGGAACAGCACAGACAGTTGAAAATGGGAGATATTCATCAAGTAAATACATTTTATCATTTATTGGATTTATGCCAGCAAATGACCCAGAAATTATAGTTTATGTTGCGGTAGAAAATGCAAAAGGAGTGGTGCAATATGGTGGTACTGTAGCTGCCCCGATTGCCAGAAACATTTTTTTAAGCGCCATAGATATTCTTGATATAAAACCGGATACAGAAGGAATTCCTAAAGAATATACTTGGTTAGATCAAAAATATGTAATTGTACCAGATGTAGTAGGTATGACTATTGATGAAGCAAAAAAAGTTTTAAAAGGATTTAATATAGAATATAGTGGTAACGGCGAAACTGTTATTTATGAATCTCCAAAAGGGGGAATGTATGTCAAAGAAAAAGGAACAGTAGTTCTAATGCTAGGTTAAGTGTAAAAATATGTAAATTTTATTTCTAAAATAAAAAAAGAAGAAAAAAGTGGTGTATAATAAAGTTGCGAGGTGGAATTATGTTAATATTAGCTAAAGCATCAATGGCAATGATGCTAGGGTTTATTTTATCTTTAATAACAGGTTTATTTGTTGTTCCATTATTTAGAAAATTACATTTTGGACAATCAGTAAGTAAATTGATTAATGAAAGACACTTAAAAAAAGAAGGAACACCAACAATGGGAGGTATAATTTTCATTATCCCTGTTATAGTATCTTTAATTTTACTTTATATTAAAGGTAGTATTGCAATTAGTTATAACCTTATAATAATAGTTTTTGTCTTTTTAGCATATGGGCTACTTGGTTTTATCGATGACTACTTAAAAGTTAAATTCCATAATAATAATGGCATAAGTTTAGTTACAAAATTTTTAATTCAAATGTGTATAGCACTAGTTTTCTTTTATTTATTTATGAAAGGCGGAGGAAAACCAGTACTGAGTATAAGTTTCCTAAATATTTATATTGATTTAGGTTGGATGTTTGGTTTATTTATATTATTTTTACTTGTTGGTACGACGAATGCTGTTAATATTACGGATGGTCTAGATGGTTTAGCTGGTGGATTATCTGCAATAGCCTTCTTTGCTTATGGTGTTATAAGTTGGAATGCTGGTTGGTTAGAAGGTTATCAAGAAATAGCAATATTTTGTTTTCTTTTAGTAGGTGCTTTAATAGGCTTCTTGGTATTTAATACTCATCCAGCTAGAATATTTATGGGTGACTTAGGTTCTCTAGCTTTAGGTGGAGCCTTAGCATCAGTTGCAATTGTATCAAGACATGAAATATCACTAGCCATTATTGGTGGAGTGTTTGTAATAGAAACACTAAGTAGTTTAATACAAATAATATCAATTAGATATTTTAATAAAAAAGTATTCTTAAAAGCACCACTTCATCATCATTTTGAAGAAATAGGATGGAGAGAAACAGACATAATTAAGCTATTCTGGGTTGTAGGTTTTATTTTAGCAATGGCCGCAATAACTTATGGAGTATGGTTATAAAAAATTTCTAATACTAGTCAATTATACAAGCATATACTACAAGAATTTTCTAACACTTAAAAAGTAATAGAAAATTCTTTTTTTAATATAATTATATGAGGGATAAATATGTCTAAAAAGTATGATAAATGGTTACTTATTACTGTTATAATAATAGCTATATTTGGAATAGTAATGATTTATTCTGCTAGTTCTATCTGGGCTGAATATAAATTTAATGACTCATTTAAATTTGTAAAAGCCCAAAGTGCATTTTTTATCATAAGTTTAGTAATAGTTTTTGTTTTAAAAAAAATAAATCCAAAAATATATTATGAAAAAGCTAATTTAATATTATTAATTTGTTTTTTGTTACTAGTTCTTGTTTTAATCCCAGGTCTAGGTAAAATTAGAAATGGAAGTAGAAGTTGGTTTGGTATCGGAGGTTTTGGTATCCAACCCAGTGAATTTGCTAAAATAGGATTAATTATTTACGTATCAAAGTACTTAGCAAATAATCAAAAACAAATATTTGATATAAAAAAAGGAGTATTGCCAATTTTATTAGTCATCGGAGTATTTTTTCTACTTATTATGCTAGAACCTGATTTTGGTACTGCAATGGTAATTGTTTTAACTTTAACATCAATTCTTTTTATTTCTGGAGTTAAATTATCATTTTTTGTTAAAATAGGTATAGTGGGAATCCTTGGCATCATTGGTTTAATCGTAGTTGCCCCATATCGTATGCTTAGAATAGTATCTTTCTTAAATCCTTGGGTAGATCCTTTAGGTAGTGGTTATCAAATAATTCAAAGTTTATACGCTATTGGTCCAGGTGGACTACTTGGACAAGGCTTTTTAAATAGTCGTCAAAAGCAATTTTATTTACCTGAGCCACAAACAGATTTTATATTTTCAATTATTTCTGAAGAATTTGGTTTTCTTGGAATTTTGATTGTAACAGCATTCTTTGGTTTTATCTTTTATCGTATCGTTAAAATATCATTAAACTGTGATAATTTATTTTATAAATATTTATCATTTGGTCTTGGTTTTGGAATAATTATTCAAGCTTTACTTAACATTTGTGTAGTTATAGGTTTAATACCAGTTACTGGAGTAACTCTACCTTTTTTTTCTTATGGAGGCTCAAGTCTACTGGTAAGTATGATTAGTATTGGTATAATTTTAAGTATTAGTAAAGAGTAAATATTGTTAAAAATAAAAAAATAGTTTATAATTAAATTATAAGGTGATTTTAATGAAAAATATAACTATTTTAGGTGGTGGAGTCCTAGGAAGCCAAATAGCTTTTCAAACTAGTTATTCAGGATATAATGTTACTATTTATCTTCGGAGCAAGGAAAGTATTAAAAGATGCAAGAAAAAACTTGAAGAGGTAAAAAATTCTTATATTGAAGCAATTAATATAATGAAAAAAAATAAAGATATTAATAATTGGTCATTAGGTATTGCTGATTTTGATAATTTTAATGCAAGTAAATGCTTAAAAAAGGTAAACATGGTGCTTGATGAAATTAAGTTAGAATTAAATTTGGATAAAGCTTTAAAAGATACTGATTTAGTAATAGAATCAATGAGTGAAGATTTTAATGCTAAAAAAGAAATATATGAAAGCATAAAAGACAAGCTTGATGATAAAACAATTATTGTTACAAATTCATCTACGATGTTGCCAAGTAAACTTGCAAAATATACAGGTAGAAGTGATAAATTTTTAGCTCTTCATTTTGCAAATTCTATTTGGAAAAATAATATTGTAGAAGTAATGAGACATGATAAAACAAGTGAATATGCATTTAATGAGGTAATAGATTTTGCTAAAAGTATAAGGATGATACCCCTTCCATTAAATAAAGAGAAATCTGGCTATTTGTTAAATTCTATGCTTATACCGCTTTTATTTTCTAGTTTAGATTTATTAGTTAATGGTATAAGTGATGTAAAAAGTATAGATACAGCATGGAAAAGAGGAACAGGATCACCAAAAGGTCCTTTTGAAATACTTGATACTGTGGGATTAAAAACTGCATACAATATAGTTTTAATGTACGTTAAAATACCTAAATTTTTAGCCCCATATAATTTTAAGGGAATGGAAAGTCTTTTAAAAAAATACATAGAAGAAGGAAAATTAGGAAAATCCAGTGGTGAAGGTTTCTACAAGTATGATATATAAATGCATTTATAAAACACCAAATGAGTTTGATGACATTGTGATGGAATCTGATGGCAAATTTCTAACAAAATTAATATTTTTAAATTCTAGTGATTCAGAAAAATTAAGCAATGATGCTGAGTTTAAAAATCTAAAAATATTTTCAATAACTAAAAAATGGTTAGATATTTATTTTAATGGTGACATTCCTGATTTTACACCAGAATATAAATTCTATAATTTAAGTTACTTTACTATGGAAGTTATTGAATACATTAAAAAAATTCCTTATGGAAAAACTATAACTTATGGTGATATTGCTTCCAATATTGCCAAAAAGAAAAAAATAAAGCAAATGTATCTCAAGCTGTAGGTGGAGCGGTAGGTAGAAACCCTATTTGCATAATCATTCCTTGTCACAGAGTAATGGGAGCAAATAACAAACTTACTGGCTTTGGTGGAGGATTAAATAACAAAATAAATTTATTAAAGAAAGAAGGATATAATGAATACAAAAAATAGAACAATAATGATTATATTAATGGCAATCTTAATGATTGTTGCATTAATAGGATTGAGATTAAAAAATGATAAAAGTGAAAATACAAATGTAAAAGCAACAGGAAAAACACTCGTAGTGTATTTCTCAGCCCAAAATCATACGAAAAATCTTGCAGAAAAAATAGCAAAGAAATTAGATGCTGACCTTTTTGAAATAGTTCCACAAGAAAAATACACAAGTGAAGATCTAAATTACAATGATGAAAATTCTCGTGTTTCAATTGAACATAATGATAAAACAAAAAGACATATATTATTAGAACAAACAACCCCAGACAATTGGGATAGTTATGAAACTGTTATAATTGCTTATCCAATCTGGTGGGGTATTGCAGCTTGGCCAACTGATAGCTTTGTAATAGGAAACACTTTTGATAATAAAAAAGTATTTCCAATTTGTACTTCTGCTTCAAGTGGTTTAGGTGATAGTACTAAAAATTTAAAATCCATATCCAGCGGCGGAACATGGTATGATGGATATCGTTTTTCATCAAATGCCAGTGATCAAGATATAGATAATTGGCTTAAAACAATTAGTAAATAAAAAACTAATTGTTTTTTTGAAACTTTTTTTAAAAAAATTAACACTTTAAAGTTGAGGTGAATGAAAATGACTGGTCAAAAAGCCTTAGATAAATTTGATGTGGTTTATAATGAAAGTTATAAAGATATTTCTAGGTATGTAGTATTAAATGCTAATAATATTGGTGATGTAAAAGATATACTTCAAAACATCTATCTTGAGGTATATAAAAATATTGATAAAGTTAGTGATAAAAACTATGTATTTGGAATAGCTAAAAATGTTTTAAAAAAATATTACAGATTTAAGTTCTTAAGAAAAGATGATACTGAAATTACAGATAATATTAAAAGTAATATTAATTTAGAAAAAACAGTTATGGACAAATTTGATACTGAGCTTGTCTGGAAATATTTAAAAAAGAAAAATAACAATATAGCTAAAATAATATATCTTTATTATTATGAAGATTTTACTATTAAAGAAATAGCAAATAGTTTAAATTTAACCGAATCAAATGTTAAAAATTATATTTATAGAACTCTAAAAGAGTTAAGGAGGATTAATAATGACTAAAAAAGTTTTAAAAGATATAATTGATGAAAAAATAAATAAAAATGATATTTATAATTATGTTGTAAATAAAAAAAGAAAAAATATTTATGCAACATTAAAATATGCCAGTTTAGTTTTAATTTGTATTGGAATAATATTATTTGGATACAGAAGTAAAGCGTTTAAAAATGATAATAATAGTAATGTAGATGAAATACACATTAATGAAATAAGTAAAATAACAAGCAATGATACAGATGTTCATCTAATAAAATTAGAAAGTAATTATATAGAATATGATTTATTTTCTAAAACATTTCCATTTTATAAAAGAAGCACAGAAGCATTTGATAAAAAAAATAATAAATTAAAAAATTACACCTGGGATATAAGTTGTTTAGGAACTTTTGATGAAGAAACAAAATCTACAATTATATATAACTATTTATACACTTACAAAAAAAATGATGGAAATGGTAAGATTATTGTAGCTTTTAATAACACAAGAAAGCCTGTGCGCGACTATTATTTTGAATCAAGTACAAGTAATTATTCTAAAATAAAAAATAAAGATATATTAATTTATCAATATGAAAATACATATTATACAGAATTTAAAGATAATGGTATTTATTACGATATTGAAAGTCACAATGTAAGTTTAGAAGATTTTAAATATATTTTAGAAATAGTAATTGAGTAGTTGATAAGAACAATTAAAAGTAAAATTTTAATTGTTTTTATTTGTGTACCCATTCGACAAGAAAGAACAAATTATTTATTTTGAGTGTGTTAGGATAGTAAATGTTTCTTTGAAAATGGGGTGAAAATATGACAGAAACAAAAGAATTTATTTGGTTAACCAATGACTTAGTATTTAAACATATATTTAGTAATAAAAGAATAATTAAAGATTTTTATAATTCATATCTAAAGTATATTAAATCAGATTTAACTATTTTAAATGTTCGAGTTACTAAGCAAAAATATATTCAAAATGATAATATTAAGTTACATGACTATTATTTAGATATTGTATTAGTATTATCAAATGGAGAATTAGTAAATATTGAAATGTATAATAATTTCGGAGAAACTGAATGCATGAAAAGTTTAGCATATGCATCTTATATATACTCACATCAACTTAAAAAGAATAATCCTTATAGAAGACTTAAGAAAGTAACTAGTTTTAATATAATGAATGGTAATTACAAATTAACTAATAATGAAATAATAAATAAATATGAATTAATAAATGTAATAAATCACAAAAAGATATTAAAAGAAAGCATAGAAATGTTGCTAATAAGACTTGACATTTTAGATGATATATCATATTCTAAAGATGAAGAGAGATTTATAAGATGGTGTAGATTGCTATATGCAAAAACACGAGAAGAAGCAATAAAAATAGTAAATGGAGATGAATTAATGATGAGTACGGTTGAAATGGTAGATGACTTTATAAATGATCCAGAAGTGATAAGTATCTTTCATGATGATTCATGGAAGATAGTTTCAGCGGAACAAAGAGGTAAAGCTGAAGAAAAAATAGAAACAGCAAAAAACATGTTAAAAGAAAAATGTAGCCCAAAGTTTATAAGCAAAATAACAAACTTATCAATATCTGAGATAAATAAGTTAAAAGTTAACTAATAATCTAAATTAAAAAAACAACTAAATTTTAATTAAATTAGTTGCTTTTTATTTTATCTGTATTTTTAAAATTTAACTTTGCGTATTTATTTAATATTTCCATACCTTTTTCATTTACTACTTGAGTTGCAAACAAATCAACATTAGTTCCAGCGCCCTTTGGAATATCCATTCCTAATTCCTGACTAATTTTATACATTTCTCTTAAAAAAACATATCTACTTATAATTGATGCACAAGCAACACTTAAACATTGTTCTTCAGCTCTCGGAGTAAAAGTAATATTTGTAACTTTCTTATTAACGTCTGATAAGTAACCATAATAATTTTTTGGGGGAGTAAATTGATCCACAACAATTTTTTCATAAGGATAATTTTTTTCAACAAGGTTAAGTAATACTTTATTGTGTAAAATTGCCTTAATTTTATTCATATTTATTTTTTCGTGATCAAGTTTATTATATTCTAAATTAGTTAATTTAAATACAGAATAGGGAATCTTTTCCATAATAACGGGAGCAATTTTTTTTATATAATCATCAGTTATTTTTTTTGAATCGGTTACTTTAAGATCGTGTAAAAAAGCAACATTTTCTTTATCTACAAAAGTCGCGGCAACTACGATTGGCCCAAAATAATCTCCAGTTCCAACTTCATCAGAACCAATAGTACTAAAAGAATCATAATTAACTAATTTTTTTTCTGGTAAATCTTTATTAGTTTTATCCTTACCAGTATTTATATCAATAATTCTTCCATTAAACTTCTTTTCCATATCAATCCAAATATTTGCATCAATATCTGCAGATATTCCTTGAAACATAGCCTTGCCAGATTCATAAAGAGTTATAATTGTTCCCCCTTCATCAGCCTGAAAAATAGCATAAGGTGGTGTTTTATCTCTTTTTAAATCCTCATAATATTTTATCATTTTAGATTTTATATTATCACTAACTTTAAATACGATTGTCATAAAATAACTCCCTTTCATATAGCATATTGTACCATAATCTTAATATTATTGTCTAGATATGATAAAAATAAGTAATTTAATCTTTATTTTTAAAAACATTTATAATATAATAAATATAAGGAGAGTAGAAAAAATGAATATAATTAGTGCAGTTATAATACTTATTGTGTTATTTTATGTATTCTTGGGGTTCAAAAGAGGGGTTATTAAAACTGGAGTTTCTCTAGTTGGTACAATTGCTATTTTAATAGTATCTTATGTTTTAAAAGATATTTTAGCTAACTTTTTAATGGAGCATTTACCATTCTTTAATTTTGGCGGAGTATTTGATGGTATAACTTCAATTAATATTTTAATGTATGATATGATATCATTTATCGTAATATTTGTTATATTATATTGTTTATTAAATATTTTATTAACTCTATCAGGATTAATAGAAAAGTTACTAAAAATGACTGTTATACTTGCAATACCATCAAAAATATTTGGAGCATTACTTGGTTTAATCGAAGGTATTCTAGTAGCATTCTTATTAAGTTTTGTTCTTTTACATATTGCTCCGACTGAAAAATATGTTATGGATAGTAAATTAGCAATTGTATTACTTGAAAGAAGTCCATTCATAGGTAGAATGACTACAAGTACAACACTAGCTTTAGAAGATATTAATAATATAGTTAATAGCCTAAAAGAAGATGATAACAGAAGTGATGCTAACTTTAAAGTATTACATCAAATGATTTACTGGAAAGTAATAACTGTGGATGAAGCTCAAAAATTAATAGATAATAAGAAAATCGTTTTTGATAACGAAGTTGAATTAGGTGGGTAATAATGGTTAAACATTTAGAAAATGAACAAGAATTTAATGAATTAATTAAAGGAAGAATTTTAGTAGATTTCTATGCTGATTGGTGTGGACCATGTAAAAGATTGGCACCACTTCTAGAAGAACTAAAAGAAATCGATGTTTTAAAAGTTAATGTAGATTTATTTGATTCTTTATCAAGAAGTTATGGAATAATGAGTATTCCAACATTAATTCTTTTTGAAAATGGTAAAGAAATAAAAAAAATAATTGGTTTTCAAACGGAAGCTGAAATAAAAGAGTTTATAAAATAAACAAAATATACATTGGCAAAAAATATAATAATTATGGAAGGTTAATAATACTTTCCTTTTTTATATGTCTGTTTTTTTGTAAAGAAATCCTTTAATATATGACCGAAAAATTTATCCTACAGATTTAAAGAAAATTAATTAAAAACTTTTTGGATATTTTTTTGCTGAAAAAAGCACAATAAATTATTGACAAAATACAACAATTATTTTATCCTTAAGATAAGGAGGATGTAATGAAAAATAGAAGAGGCTTTACTTTAGTAGAAATGATTTTTGTTATTGTAGTTTTGTGTTTAGTAGCAACAGCTAGTGTATCAATATTTATAAATATTAGAAAAAATATATTAGAAAAAGAATATAACAATGTAGTTAGTTATTTAGAAACAAAAGCTATAGAGTATGCTAATAAAACCAATATTACTACTATTAATGTAGAAGATTTAATTAACCAAGGGCTTGTTAAACCTGATAATCAAACTGACATACTCAATCCAATTACAAAAGAGAGTTTAAATTGTAATATTATAAGATCATCTTTTGATGGTAGTGAGTTTAAAGCTGTTTTAGGTGAAAAGTTAGTTGATGAAAATAATTCTTGTAAAAAACCTGATAAAACAAGTATATTTGAAATTTGTCGTGTAGAGAACGGAAAATGTTTATCAATCGATTCCTATGAATGGTTTAATCATGATTTAGTTCTTGGTATTAAATATAGCAACGATAAGGAAAACAAATTATTGGCAGATGAGAATATTAAGATTCATTGGGTCAGCACAAATGGTTTTGCTAGTGACGAAAAAACAATAGAAACATCTACTTCTTCAGTAAGTCAAAACACTTATAGGGTTGAGGTTGATTTAAATGATATCGTAGGTGAGACAAGTAAAAAAGTAAATATTGATAAACAACAGCCAAATGTTTATGATATTTTATATGACCATAATTGGTCTGCTAATAAAAGTATATCATTAAAAGCATCTGATATGTCCGGTTCAGGAATAGATGGATATTCTTTAGTTAGTGAAAAAGAAGAATGTAGCAGTTTTAGCAAGTCAAATACATTCAATATAACTGTTAATGGAAGTTATAAGTATTGTGTTAAGGACAAAGCAGGTAATATTACAAGGGATATGGTTGTAATTGATAAAATTGATGGAGTTATTCCAGACAAACCTAATATTGTATCTAATGATAATATTGAAAGTGACAAATGGCATATAAATGATTTTATATTAACTTTTGAAAGCAAAAAAGAGAATAACACTAGTAAAATAGAATACTTTTATGGTTGGGATAAAGACAATTTGATATTTTTAGGAGATAGTATTAATATTAATTCTGATTACAGTAGAAAAACACTATATGTTAAGGCATGTAATGAAGCAAATCTATGTAGTGATATTAATAACTATATTGTGAAAATAGATAATATTGCTCCAATATATGAAATGGGAGGCTCTCTTGGAGCTGGAGCTATATCTACTCCTACTTATAAAGATAATGAAGGAGGCTCTGGTGGTGTTAAAGTATATACATGTGTTTCTTCTTCAACTAATATCAATTCTTTAGGTGATTGTTTCTCGAATTCAACAAATTACAATTATTCATGTGGAGTAACATACAGATTATATAGTTATGCTGTTGATGCTGTTGGAAATAAATCTGAAATTCATGACCATACATTACTAAATAATGTAAGTTATTATAAAAGATGTAGTAGTGGTGGAAGTTATACCCCACCAACACCAGATCCAGAACCAGAAAAGCCAACCACACCAACAAAACCAACGAAACCAACAAAGCCAACCACACCAACAAAGCCAACAAAGCCAACCACACCAACAAAACCACAAAAACCAGACAGTTCAAAAAAGGGAAACAATACTAAGCCAAACAATGGTTCCAAAAATAATAAAAAAGATAACAGTAAAAAAGGAAGTAATGTTTTAGATATCCATTGTGGAGGCACATTCTGCGGCAATTTCTCTTATAATCCTGATAACAAGAAAAATGATTCAAAAAAACAAAATACAAATTCAGGTTCAGGCAAGAGTACAAGTGGTAAGACAAATAATAATAGCAAATCAAAAAGTGAAAACAAAAGCAGCAACAAAAATAATAAAAACAAAAGCAGCAACAAAAATAATAAAAACAACAATAGTAAAAATAATAAAAATAATAAAAACAATAAAAATAGTGGAAATAAATCTGGTTCATCTCAAACAAATCGTAGAGGACATAGATAATAGAAAGGAGAGTATAGTGTGAATATAAAAAAAACAATTATAATAGTTATTATTTCAGTGATAATTAGTGTAAGCTTATCTTTACTAGGGGTAAAAATATATAATAGTGTCAATCATAAAAAATATACAAATTTAATTAGTGAGGCAGGACTATACAGAGTAGATAATGTTGAGTATAAATTGCCAGAATTTGCTATAAAATTTGATGGTATATATAACGAAGTAGTCACTAACGAGAGTATAAGCAGTTTACCAGTTTATGAAATAGATGCAGTCATGAATGATGGCATTTATAAAGATTATTATAGATATCATGGAATTAGACTAAAAGAATTATTGAATTTATATGAAATTAAAGATTATAATAATATAACTTTTAGATCTGAAGGTCGACTACAAGTTACTTTTTTGAAAGAAGAAATTAATGACGATGTATTTTTAATCTTTGACGTTGATGGTTTTCAATTCGAAGAAGATGATCCTGTAGGATTACTTGCTGTTGATTACAATTTACGTTATAGTATTACTGATGTTGTTTCTTTAATGTTTGATTAACTTTAGCAAAAAGCAAAAAAAATGCTGGTTTAGTTTAAAACACTAACACCAGCATTTTTATATGCCCTAAGTAATGGGCCTGCTCCAAGCTTAACTCCTCCAAAATATCTAACTACAATTAATAATTTATTATTAATATTATTCATTTCTAATAAATTATAAAGTGGAGTACCGGCAGTTCCACTTGGTTCTTTATCATCACTTTTACCAGCAGTACTTCCAAACTTATAAGCATAAACGATATGTTTAGCTTTTTTATGTTCATATTTTATATTTTCTAGAATTTCTTTAATTTCACTTATTTCATCAATTTCATAAAGATAAGCAATAAATTTAGATTTTTTAATTTCTATTGTATTAGTATTTAGTAATTTCATAAAAATTTTCCTTTCTTAATAATTATAACTTAAAAATAAAGAAATTTGTAGTATAATATATTTGATGGAGGTACATATGCTAAAAGAAAAGTTAAAAACAATTCCTCATTTGCCAGGATCTTATCAAATGCGTAACATTAATAATACCGTTATATATGTCGGAAAAGCTAAAGATTTATATAAAAGAGTAAATAGTTATTTCAAAGGCAATGTAACTGGAAAAACTGCCAAAATGGTAAGTGAAGTCGTAGATTTTACATATATTACCACCAAGACTGAACAAGAAGCGTTTATCCTAGAATTAAATTTAATAAAAGAGTACGACCCCAAATACAATATATTACTTAAAGACGATAAGAGTTATCCATATATAGAATACATAAGTAAACCATATCCAAAATTAAAGGTATCAAGATACTTAAGTATTAAAAAAAGGGACAAGAAATTGTTATTTGGGCCTTATCCAAACGCTTACGCTGCCAGAAAAATAGTTAATTTAATAAATAGATTATATCCTTTAAAAAAATGTGAAGGAATGCCTAAGAATGTCTGTCTATATTATCATATCGGAGAATGTCTGGGATATTGCGAAAAGAATGTAAATAAAGAATCTTTAGAAAAGATGGAAAAAGATATTTTAGAATTTTTAAAAGGTGATGATAAGATTTTAATAGATAAAATCACTAAGAAAATTAATGTTTTTAGTAATAATCTGAACTTTGAAGCTGCTCTAGAGCTAAAAAAAGAATTAGATTATATCAAAGTGGTTCTTGATAAGCAAAGGGTAGAACTTCATGACTATATAAATAGAGATGTCATAGGGTATGATGCTATAGATGGTATAATATCAGTCCAAATATTATTTATAAGAAATGGTAAAATTGTCGGAGGAAATAATGATAAATTTTATTTAATGAATAATCTTGAAGATGAGGTTAATTCATATATATTAAAGTATTATGAAAGACATGAAATACCAAAAGAATTATTATTAGATAAAGGCTTAAATGAAAGTATAATAAGTAATATTTTAAATACTAAAGCCTTAATACCAATAAAAGGAAAGAAGAAAAATTTAATTGAAATGGCTCATGTTAATGCTACGATATCTCTAGAACAAGAAATAACTATTATAAAAAATGATGAAAGAAGAAGTGTTTTAGCCAACGATGAACTAAGAAAGTTATTAAATTTAAAAGTACTAGATCGAATAGAATCTTTTGATAACTCAAATCTTTTTGGTTCATATGCAGTTTCAGGAATGGTAGTATTTAAAAATGGCAAACCAGCTAAAAATGAATATCGAAAATATAAAGTAAGTGTAGATAAGAATGATGATTATAACACTATGAGAGAAGTAATTTATCGAAGATATTATAGATGTTTAGTTGATAATTTAGAAATGCCAGATTTAATACTCGTAGATGGTGGAGTATCACAAATAAATGCTTGTAAAAGTATTCTAGATGAACTGCATATAAATATAAAAGTATGTGGCCTTAGAAAAGATGACCACCACAGAACAAACGAATTAGTGGATGGAGATACTCTTGAAGTAATTGAAATACCAAGAATGAGTGATGTTTTCCATTATTTAACTAGAATTCAAGATGAAGTCCATAGGTATACGATAACTTATCATAAAACTCTTCGAGACAAAGGTTCTATCGGAAGCATTTTAGATAATATAAATGGAATAGGTAATATTAGAAAAAAAGAATTAATAAAAAAATATGGCAGTGTTAAAAAAATAAAAGAGGCAAGTATTCATGAATTATCACAAATTATACCAGAAAATGTTGCCATTAATTTAAAAGAATATTTAGAAAGTAGGGATAGTGATGGAGCTAGTAAAAAATAAAAGTATTGTACCACGTCTTGATATAACATACTTTTTAAATCCCGATTATATATACGTGCCTGCTAAAAAGATATATGTAAAAAATCATGAATACGTTTATAAAAATCAAATAGTGGCAGATACTAATTCATCATCAATATCAGGTCATGTATTAGGAATAAAAAAATGTAATATAATGGGTAAAATGCAAAATACATTAGTTATTCAAAATGATTATCGAGAATATTTTAAAGAAACAAATAAAAAAGAAAAAATAACTATACCAAATATGCTTAAAGTATTAAGCAATGAAAAAGAATTACTAGACAAATTCAAAAGTAGCAAAACATTTAATAATATTGTAGTATATGCTATAAATGATAATCCATATATATATAATGAAGTCTTTTTATTAAAAGAAAATATAAATGATATTCTAGAATTTTATGATAAATTATTTACTATGTATGGTTGTAATAATAATATGCTAGTTATAAAAAATACAGATAGTTCTATTATAGAAGAATGTTTAAATACGATTGGAAGTTATCCGAAAATAAATTTAACATTAATACATGATGAATATTTACTTGAAAATAGTAAATATTTAGGTAATTATTTAAAACTAAAAGGTAATACTCTATATTTAAAAGTAAGTGAATTATTAAAAATATATAATTTATTTAAAGGAAATGTCAAAACTACCAAATTAATTACTATATCCGGAGATGCTATAAAAGAAAATAAAGTATTGAGAGTAAAGATTAATACTTCATTAAAAGATGTACTAGATAAATTTATTAATATTATAGATGAAGATTATGACATCTTAATAAATGGTTTAATGAATGGCTTTATAATAAAAAACATAGATGACTTTATCATAACTAAAGATATAACTAGTATTAATATTATGAAAAAGAAAGATATTATTAAAAATGAATGTATTAAATGTGGAAAGTGTATAAGTATATGTCCAGAAGGAGTAAATCCTCTTAGTTTAAGAAATAAAGATAAATGCATAGATTGTGGTTTATGTAGCTATATTTGTCCATGTAACATAAATTTAAGGGAAAGGTTAAGATAATATGAATGTATACTTTCATGAAAAATTAGATTTAAAAAAATATATTATACGATATATAATTTGTTTAATACCTTTGTATTTATATGGATTTTATAAAAATGGAATAGTTTTATATAATAAAGATTATATTTCATTTCTAAGTATGTTTAAAATATTTTATTTATTAATACTTAGTTTAATATCCTACTTTTTAACTAATAAGATATTAAAGAAGAAAATAAATTTTGATTTAGTTTTCTTAAGTTTATTTATTATTCCTTTATTTATGCCATATCATATTAATATAATTTTATATTTTTTAATAATATCCATATCATTATTATTTAGAAAATATTATAATGTAGCCTTAATTATTTTGATATTATCATTATTTAATAATTTTAAAAATCCTGCAGAAGAGGCAAATATTTATGCTTTTAGTACTTGGGATTTGTTATGGGGAAGAAATATTGGTGGTATGGGATCAACATCAATTATACTAGGTATTTTAATAGGCATTATATTAATATTTACAAACAATTACAAATATCTAGTTGTAATCGGTGGTTTATTAAGTTTTATAATAGTAAGTATTATTTTTAAAGATTATAATTATTTAACAAATGGAAATGCTATATTAACTATTTTATTTGTTGCTAGTATTCCCAATAAAAGCCCAGTTTTAAAAAAATATATGTTTATTTATGGATTATTAATAGGTATAATAGGCTTTACATTAGTGAAATATTTAAATCCTTATTATGGAATGGTTTTAAGTACAACAATATTAAGTATTATATATGAAAAAATACTTGCTAAAAAAATCGATATATAGTATCATTAAGATAAAAATGGTGAATTGATGAAAAAAAGAGTTATTATAGTTTTAAGTTCTTTAGTAGTTTTTGTACTTGCAATTACATGTGCAATTGTTTTTATTCCAAATTATGCAGAACCCATAGATTTAGCAGAAAATATTACGATGGAAATTAAGGAAGGAACCCTTACAAAAACTGGGGCAACCATAGTTATTACAGATTTATCTGGGAAGAATAACACATTTAGTAAAGAATTTCGAGTTGATCAAAAAAGAGGGGGAAAATGGTACACATTAAAGGATAAAAGTAAGAATGTAGTAGACGTTGTAGCAGGCCAAAAAGAAGAAAATAAAAAATTAGAGCAAGAACTTAATTGGGAAAAGAACTATGGAACTTTAAGTGATGGATATTACAGAATAGTTAAAAAGATTAATAATAAAGATATTGTCGTAGAATTTGAAATAGAAAGTTTAAAGTAAGATAATATACAAGGTAACCAAATAAAGGTTATCTCTTTTTGAAAAATATTAAAAAAATGCGCGAAATTGTTTGCATATAATGAGAAAAAGTGGTATAATAGGTACGATTTTTAACAAGGGGATAAAGGGGAATGTTATGGCTTATATAAAAGATGAAGAAATAAATGAAATTAGAAGTCGTGCAAATATTGTAGATATCATTTCAGGTTATCTACAAGTCTCACAAAAGGGTAAAAACTATGTTAGCCTTTGTCCATTTCATAATGACCACTCACCAAGTTTAATAATTTCACCAGAAAAACAAATATTTAATTGTTTTACGTGTCGAACCGGTGGAAATGTTTTTTCGTTTGTTATGAAATACGAGAACGTTTCCTTTCCAGAAGCCATTAAAATAGTGGCGCAAAAAATTGGTTATGATTTAAAAATTAAAGATTTATCAACAAATATAGATTCAAAAAATAAAATTGATTATGAAATTTATGATTATGCAATGAAATATTATTTAAATAACATTAATACTATTGATGGTACTAAAGCCAGAGAATATCTTCAAAAAAGAGGAATAACAGAAAGCATAATTAAAGAATTTAAATTAGGTTATTCTGGTGCTTCAAAAGATACATTTTATCAATTAGCGATTAAAAAAGGTTGGAATATAGATACTTTAGATAAATTAGGTTTGATTAATAAAGTAAATGAAAACATTTATGATACATTTATAAATAGAATAGTTATTCCAATTGAAAATTTAAAAGGTGAAGTTGTAGGATTTACCGGAAGAATATTTAACGGTGAAGATAATACAGCTAAATATTTAAATACTAAAGAAACAGAAATATTTAAAAAAAGCGCTTTATTATTTAATTATCATAATGCTAAAAACTTTATTAGAGAAAGAAGAAGCGTTATTGTTGTTGAAGGTAACATGGATGCCATAAAGTTAAGTGCTAAAGGGTTTAAAAATGTTGTTGCTTTAATGGGAGTTGCGCTATCTATTGAACAAATAGATATTTTAAAAAGATTAAAAGTACCAGTTATCTTAATGCTAGATAACGATAATGCTGGAGAAGATGCGACAGTAAAAGATGGAGAAAATCTTGTAAATAGTGGAATTGATACTAGAGTAGTTCGTTTATCTGGGGCAAAAGATCCTGATGAATATTTAGAGAAATTTGGCATTGAAGCTATGCAAAATAATATTGAAAACGCTATAAAATACATTGATTTTAAAATAGAATATTTAAAGAAAAATAAGAATTTAAATAATGTTGAAGATATTGTAACATACGTAAAAGAAGTAATAGGTAGTCTAAATAATCAAGATGACTTGACAAAAGAGCTAATTTTATCTAAAATAAGCAAAGATTATGCAATTGATGTCGATATTTTGAAAAAAAATATAAAAGAAGAGCCCAAAGAAACAAAAGTGGTAAAAAAGAATGTTGAAGAAATTAAATTGTCAAAATATCAAAAAGCAAGTCATAAAGTATTATATTATATGTTAATGGATGAAAAATATATTAATTTATACAAAAATACTTTAGGTTATTTTAAAGAAAGGAATGAACGAATACTAGCTAGTGAAATAGTATATTATAAAAATAGTGTAGGAAATATTAATATTGCAGATTTTACAACATATTTAATGAACAAAGAGGAAGAATACAGATTTTTGGAAATAATATTAAGTGAAAATGGGAATACTTCTATAAATGATGAAGAGTTTGATACATGTGTAAAAGTAATATTAGATTTATATAAAAAAGACGAGATTTTAAAAATTAAAGAATTAATTTCTAGTGAACTTGACCAAACTAAAAAAGAAAATTTAATTAAAAAGTTTACTGAATTAAAAAGGAAGTGTGAATAATGGAAACTATTAAAACATTAGAAGAAAGAGAAAATAATTTAATTCAAAAAGGAAAAGAAAAAGGTTTTATAACCTATGAAGAATTAGCATTAGAATTAAAAGGATTAGATATTGATAATGATGACTTAGATAATTTATATAATAAATTAGTAGAAAATAAGATTGCTATAGTAGCAGAAGCAGATGTTGATACAGCAAATGGGGAAACAAGAATAAAAGAAAAACCAGTTGAAGAAGAAATATTAAGTGATGAAGATATAACAAAAGATGTAAATATCAATGATCCAGTCAGAATGTATTTAAAAGAAATAGGTAGAATATCACTTTTATCTTCAGAAGAAGAAATGGAAATATCAAAAAGAGTAGCTCTAGATGATCCAGAAGCTAAAAGAATTTTAGCAGAATCTAACCTTCGTCTAGTAGTATCAATTGCTAAAAGATATGTAGGAAGAGGATTGCTTTTCTTAGATTTAATTCAAGAAGGAAATATTGGGTTAATGAAGGCTGTTGAAAAATTCGATTATGATAAAGGATATAAATTCTCAACATATGCAACATGGTGGATTAGACAAGCTATCACAAGAGCTCTAGCGGATCAAGCAAGAACAATTCGTGTTCCAGTTCATATGGTAGAAACTATCAATAAAATGAGTAGAGTTCAAAGACAACTTACTCTAGAATTAAATCGAGAACCAAGTGAAGAAGAAATTGCCAAGAAAATGGGTGTCGGTGTAGATAAGGTAAGAGAAGTATTAAAAATTAGTCAAGAACCAGTATCATTAGAAACTCCGATTGGAGAAGAAGATGATTCACATCTAGGAGATTTCTTAAAAGATGAATCAAGCTTATCTCCAGAAGAATATACAGAAAATGAAATATTAAAAGAAGAAATCAAAGAAGTATTAATGTCTCTTCAAGCTAGAGAACAAGAAGTATTAGAGTTAAGATTTGGACTTATTGATGGAACATGCCACACTCTTGAAGAAGTTGGTAAAAAATTCAATGTAACTAGAGAAAGAATAAGACAAATTGAGGCTAAAGCTTTAAGAAAACTACGACATCCATCACGTGCTAAAAAACTAAAAGACTTCTTAGAAGAATGAAAAGAATAGAAACTTTAGCATCCTTAGTTGATAAGGATGCTTATGTTTTAGATATTGGAACAGACCATGCTTACTTGCCAATATATCTATATAAAAATAATATTACGAAAAGCATCGTAGGTAGTGATATATCAAAAAATGCTTTAGAATATGCAAAAACAAATTTAGTTAAGTATGGTTTAGAAAATAAAATAAAATTAATAGTTAGCGATGGATTTAAAAATATAAATGAAACTTTTGATATAGCAATAATTTCTGGGGTAGGAACAGAAACAATAAAAAAAATACTAGATTATAATAATTTGCCAAATAAATTAATTATATCTAGTCATAAAGATGTTTTAGAATTAAGAAAACATATGCAGAATATTGGATACAAAATAATTGATGAGAAAATAGTATATGAAAATAAAAAATATTATGATCTTATCAAATATGAAAAAGGATATGATAATCTAGATGAATACAGCTTACTTGTAGGGTTAAGTAACAATATAGAATATATAAATTATTTAAAAGACAAGTATAAAAAACTTTATAATAAGTCTCATGATAAAAAATATCTAGAATATTTAAATATTATTGAAAGAAAACAGGATTAGAATTATTTTTAAGAGAAGTAGAACTTGTAGTTACAACATTTTCTGTTTCTTTTTTTGGTTTAACATCGATTGTTTTACTTGGACTTTTACTAAATTCTTTAGCAATACTCATTATTTTTTTTGCATTTGATATCATTGGTTTAACCTCTTTATAAATGGGAATAGCTTGATTGACAATTCCTAGTCCCTTAGAAATACTTGATAAAATCTTTGATAAACTTAGTGAGCTTTTTACAACATTTGTACCAAACATATACAATCACCTATATAATTATATGTAAAAATATCAAATAATTGATTGTAATTACATAGTAAATTTGATATACTTAATAATAGTAGAGGGTGTTAGATATGAGTGAGAGTGCCAAAAGAAATAACATATTAGATATTCTAAAAAGTCCTTTCCAAGTCATTATAAATATTTTTAAATATGCTTTCATGGGCTTAAAATATATTTGTTTTGATTTGTGGGTTGATATATATAATAGTGCTAGTTATGGAGTAGATAGAACCTATCAAAGTACCAAGCAAGCCTTTATGACTCAAGAAGAAAAAATATATGAAAGAACTAGGAAGAAAGTAAAAAAAGAGAAAGTTTATAAATATAGTGCTAGAACACTAGCAAAATTAGAAGAAGAGAAAAAAGAGTTGCTCGTAGATTTACAAACAGCTGGAGCAACAAGAAGTAGAGAACCACATGTATATTATTATAAAGTTCGTGATAATACTGGTAAAATTGTAACTGGAACAATGAATGGTTTAAGTAAGTTAGATATTAATGCTTATTTATTAAATGAGGGTTATGATGTATACGTTATAAAAACATCACCGTTTATTGATTTTGTATATAAAGATTCTTCGTTTTTAGGAAAGAAAATGAAAACCAAAGATTTAATATTTTGGTTAACTCAATTATCTACCTATTTAAAAGCTGGTTTAACATTAAATGAAGCAGTTAAAATACTTACTTCCCAAATGAAAGGCAATAAAGCAAGAACGACAGCGTTTAAAGCAATTTCATATGAATTAACATTGGGAGAAAATTTTTCTGCGGCACTAGAAAAACAAGGAAATATGTTTCCAGCTTTATTAATAAACATGATAAAAGCTGCTGAAGCCAGTGGTACATTAATTGAAACATTAGATGACATGGCATCATATTATACAGAAATAGATGATACAAAAAAACAAATGAAAAGCGCTATGACATATCCAGCAATAGTTTCGGTATTTTCTTTAGCGGTTATAGTATTTATAATGTTATATGTAGTACCTCAATTTATAGAAATATATGACCAACAAGGTGCAGAAGTAACAGGAATTACTAAAGTAGTAATAAATATAAGTTCATTTATTCAAAATTATTGGTATGTAGTGATAATAGTTTTAGGATTAATTATACTACTTATTACATTTCTTTATAAAAAGGTAAAAGCATTTAGAACAAGTATTCAAATATTATTAATGCATATTCCAGTTGTAAAAGATGTAATCATATATAATGAATTAACAATATTTTCTAAAACATTTGCATCATTATTAAAAAATAATGTCTTTATTACGGAAAGTATGGATATATTAAGTAAAATAACTAATAATGAAATTTATAAAGCAATTCTTTATAAAACTGTTCAAAATATTGTTAAAGGTGAAAAAATTAGTGAAGCATTTAAAGATCATTGGGCAATACCTGATGTGGCATATTATATGATCGTAACTGGAGAATCAACCGGTGAACTAGCAGAAATGATGCAAAAAGTAAGTGAGTATTATCAAGGATTACATAAAAGCACAATTAATAGCTTAAAAGCTTTTATAGAACCAGTAATGGTAGCATTCCTAGCCATAGTAGTTGGAGGAATTATTGTAGCAGTAATAATGCCAATGTTTGGTATGTATTCACAAATTCAAAATAGTTAGGGGGATTAAAATGAATGTATTTTGGTTTATATTAGGAACTATATTAGGTTCCTTTTATCTAGTAGTGGGAACAAGATTACCTAAGGATGAAGATGTAATTAAATCAAGAAGTAAATGTGATTCTTGCCAAAAAACATTAAAGTGGTATAATTTAATACCAATTTTCTCATATATATTTCAAAGAGGAAGATGTTCATCGTGTGGTGAAAAAATAAGTATAGATCACTTTTTAGTGGAACTTATAACAGGTTTATTATTCTTATTTGCATCTTTTTATTATCCAATGGGCTATAATTTTTACATATCCCTAATAGTTATATCATTAATGATTATTATATTTATAAGTGATTTTAAATATATGGTTATTTTAGATTCACCTCTTGTTGTGGCATCTATTCTAGTAATTATATTAAAACTAATTTATTTTGATATTCATGAAGTTATAATTAGTGTTGCATCTGGTTTAGGAATGTTTACATTAATGCTTTTAATAGAAAAAATTGGAACAGTAATTTTAAAAAAAGATTCTCTCGGGGGTGGAGATATTAAATTTTCTTTTCTTATTGGATTGATTCTCAATTTCAAACTTGGTGTTGTAGCCTTAATATTATCAACCTTCTTAGCATTACCATATGCTGTTGCAAGCCTCAAAGTGATAAAAAGTCATGAATTTCCTTATGGCCCTTTTCTTGCCGGAGCATTATTTATAGTATTTTTTCAATTAGATAAGTTTAACAATCTATTAATGTTTTTATTTAATATATAGGTAAATGTTAGCTTTTGCCATATTTTAAATTTTGTTCTATAATACTTATAGGGAAGTGAATTAAATGAATAAAAAAATTATAATAATAAGTATAGTTTCTGGAATTGCTTTATTACTAATCGGATGTTTAATTGGAATTACTTATGCAAATAATAAAAATGAAGAAGTAAAGGAAGAAATAAAAGAAAAAGAAGATAATAATAAAGAAGAAATAAAGATTGATATAAAACTAAATGATAATGAGAATAAAGATGCAATAAAAAATGATAATTATAATGAAAAAGATAATATTGTTATTGATGAATTAAATAATACTTTAAAAAATATTGAAGAAAGTACACAAGATGAAAATTTTAAAGATAAGGCCTCTTCAACATTTATAAGTATTGTTGACTTTTTATTTTATGATGGTACAATTAAAGGAATATCTTTTGATGAATTAACTGAAAAAGGAAAAGAAAAAGTATTAGAAATATCTAGTAAAATAGATGTAAAGTTAGAAGAAAAATGTCCAGGATATAAAGAAAAAATATCAAACAGTACAAGTAAAGCTTATCAAAAAGCTAGCAAAATAATTAAAAATGGGGCTAAAAACATAAATGATTTTGCTAAAAATGCACTTGGAGATGAAAATTATCAAGCAATAATAGATGCAAAAGATGAGCTAGCAAAATATAGTAAAGAAGCCTTAAACTTTGTAACTGGGGCTGGTAGTAAAGTATTTAATAATACCAAAGAAAAACTAAAAGAATGGTATCAAAACTTTAAAAATAAATAGGGTCTTGTAAGACTCTTTTAATATGTGGTATAATCTAATTATATTACGGAGGTAAACATGGAAGAAGAAATATTAAAGGAAATAGAAGAAAAAGAAAATAATAAACCTGCAAATGAAATCGTAGAAATTGATGAAAATGAAGAAATAACTAATACTCAATATGATATGGAAAAAGTAACTCCAAAGAAAGATGAAAAGAAAAGCAAAAAGCCAAGTAAATGGAGTGCGTTAAGTAAGAAGACAAAAATTATAATTATTGTATCCATAATACTTGTATTAATTATAGCTATAGTGTTAATTTATTTTTTAGTACTAAAAAAAGATAATAATAAGAATGAAAATAATGATCCAGTCGTAGTAATAGAAAAAGATAATTATAAATACGAAGATGGAAAATTAATATTTATAGATAAAGATAAAAAAGAAATTGGCAGTTATGAATGTATAAATAAAAATGAAAATTTATGTTTCGTAGCATATTTTAGTAATGAAGATAACTTTGATGTCAATAAAAAAGTATATGAAAATGGTCTTCCAATAAATATTAGAACAGATATTATAAAAGATAAATATGTCTTTATTTATGATGATGAAACCAAAGAAAAAGGTAATGTAATATTATACGATATGGGTAGTAATAAAAAGCTAGAAGAATACTCATTAGTAAAAGAAGTAAAAGATAATTATGTAATAGTAAAAAAAGATAATGAGTATAAATTAATTTCTTTAGATAGTTCTTTAGAAGATATAAGCAAAAATACATATGATTACATGGGATATATTGAAGATACAAACTATTTGGTGGTAGCATCAAATGGAAATTATAAATTAGTTGATTTTGAAGATAAAGAAGTAAGTAAAACTGTACCCGGTAATATAATGTCTTTTGATGATAAAAACATAAGTGTAAAAGTAGGTAGTGAATACTTTGTATACGATTATTCAGGTAAAGTTGTAGTAAATGATAAATACGATTATATCAGATTCGCAAATAATTATATTATCACCGCATCTGGTAAGAAATTGTTTGTTTATGATGTAAATGGTAACAGAATGAATATCGAAGGGATAAGAATAACATCTGACTCATATAACACAAAATTAATATTTAATGATAATCTTCGTCAAGTAGGAAAAGAAGAAGCGTTTAATGTAGTGGTAAGTAGTAATATAATGCGCATAGAATATGGAGAAGACTATACTAAGATTAATTTAAGTGATGGAATTGTAAGTAAAAATATTCCATATATAAGTTATTTCGCAGGCAAGTTATATTTTTATAGTGATGAAGAAAAAACCAATCTAATTGGTTCATACAAATGCGAATATGCCAATGATACAGACGAATCAACAAAAGAATTACAAAATTGTTTTATAGCCAAAGAAAGTAATATTTTTACTCCAGACAAAGAAGTTAAAAATGGATATTTACCAATTTATAATAATAACTATGTCTTTATTAGTGATACAAAAAGCCCAAATGCAAATGATAATATAATTTTATGGGATTTAAAGAATAACAAGAAACTTGCTACATATAAAAGTGTAGATGCAGGATTCCATGATACAGAAAATGTAGTTAATTTTATTACAACAGGTGGAACACAAATCGCCGCTAAAAATACAAGTGATTCCTATGGCTTAATAAATATTCAAACTAGTAAAGTAAATGGTATAATTCCATTTAAAGATCAAGATGATGCAAAATTAATTAATATTTCATTTAAATTACTTCAAGATAATTATTTAATAAAAAGAAGTGATGAAACATATCACTTATACAATAAAAAAGGAAATGAAATAGCAAGTAAAGTAAGTACTAAATATGAAATAGTAGAATATAAATATAACCATTTAAAAGTAAAGAATAATAATAAATATTTAATATATGATTTAAATGGCAAAATAGTTAGTGATGAATTTAAAAATATATTTATGGAAAATAATTTTTATTTAAGTATTGATAGTAGTAACCTCCTACATGTATTTAAATATGATAGTAAAAAGGATTTAATGAGTGAGGAAATAACTATTAGTGATGTTGAAAAAGATTTAAATTATGAAGTAAAAAATGATTTACTAATAATCACTAATCCAAATGATGTAGGTAGTACTATAAAGGTCTTCGTAGGTTAGGAGATTATTATGAAGGATAAAAAGACATTAATAACAATAATAGTGTTGCTAGTAATATTTTTACCAATAGGGTTATTTGGCACAATAAAAAGTTTTTCAACAACTAAGTCGGATGTAAAGGACGATAATCCTAATAAAGAGTTTAAATATAATAATAAATTATACTTTTACTATAATGATAAGTTGTTATCTACATATGAATGTAGTACATGTACATTAGCAACCTCAAGCATAGATGATATAAATTATCACACCAATTATTATAAAAGTGATGATAAAGAACTTGCTGGTGTATTAAATGAATATTATGGTCTATTCAAAGAAAAAGATAACATCATACTTTATAATTTAAAAAATAATAAAAAGATTGATTCTTATAAAAGTATTAAAAATTATAATATTGATGCAACATCAAAATTTGCAATAACAGAAAAAAGTAATGGAATGGGAGTAATATTCTTTGATTTATCAAATAGTCCTATTCCAAATGTATATGAATATATAACCCTTCCAGCACACATTATAGATAATAAATTAGATACATCTAAATTTATAGTAAAAAAAGATAATATGTGGTCAATAATCAGTGCAAATAAAGAAGTAGATGTTGCCCCAATTATAGATGAAATCGTAGATTTTAATGATAGTTATTATATTACATTTGCAAATAATACTTATCATATATATGATAGAAATAATATAGAATATTTAGAAAATTTGCCTAAAACAAATGTCTACGGAGTAGGTAAATACATATTCGTATTAAATAATAACCAATTATTTATATATGAAAACTGTTTAAATCCAGTAGTTAAAATTATGGAACTTCCAAGTTATAATAGCCTATATTTCTATCAAAATAATAATAAGATTGATATAATGATTGATGGAAACTTACAAGAAACACTTGAATTATAGTAAATAATTTGTTAAAATAAACGTGTATTTCGATGATTTTTGAGGAGTAATGCGTACGAATTTTAAAGAGAGTTAGCACTTGGTGGAAGCTAATAATGAAGTTGCATGAAGGTTGCTTAAGGAGAAATAATGCAGAGATGCTATAAAATCAATTAAGTTAAATAAAGGATGGTACCGTGCTAATGCACTCCTTGGTATCATTCTTTTTCTTTTAGAAAGAGGGATTTATATGTTAGAAAAAAAATATGATCATTTAAAAGTTGAAGAAGGAAAGTATAAGGATTGGGTAAATCATGGATATTTTGAAGAAAAAGAAGGATTACCTCCATATGCAATAGTTATTCCTCCTCCAAATGTAACGGGAAAATTACATTTAGGTCATGCTTGGGATACAACACTTCAAGATATAATAATTCGTTTTAAAAAAATGCAAGGCTATAATGCTATATGGGTTCCAGGAATGGATCATGCTGGTATAGCAACTCAAGCAAAAGTTGATGCTAAACTAAGAGACATGGGAATTAACCCTCGCGGAATAACACGTGAAGACTGGCTAAAATATGCATGGGATTGGAAAAATGAATATGCCCAAAATATTCATGAACAATGGGCAAAACTAGGACTTGCATTGTGTTACTCTAAAGAAAGATTCACCTTAGATGAAGGACTAAATAGAGCAGTTAATCATGTATTTAAAACTTTATATGATGAAGGTCTAATTTATCGTGGAGAAAGAATAATAAATTGGGACCCAGAAGCTATGACTGCTTTATCTAATGAAGAAGTTATTTACAAAGAAGTAAAAGGTGCATTTTACCATATTAAATATTTTATCGAAGGAACTAGCGAATTTTTAGAAGTAGCAACCACTAGACCTGAAACATTATTCGGAGATACAGCTGTTGCAGTTAATCCAAATGATGAACGTTACAAAGATTTAATTGGTAAAAATGTTATCTTACCTTTAGTTAATAAACTAATTCCAATTATTGCTGATGAACATGCTGATCCTGAATTTGGAACAGGAATTGTAAAAATTACTCCAGCTCATGATCCAAATGACTTTGAAGTTGGAAATCGTCATAATTTAGAAAGAATTGTGTGTATTAACCCAGATGGCACAATGAATGAAAATGCTTTAGAATTCAATGGATTAGACAGATTCACAGCTCGCGAAAAATTAATTGAAAAATTAAAAGAAGAAGATTTATTAATTAGTATTGAAGAAATAACTCATAATGTTGGACACAGTGAAAGAAGTGGAGCAATGGTTGAACCATACTTATCAAAACAATGGTTTGTTAAAATGCGTCCTTTGGCAGATAGAGTACTAGAAAATCAAAAAAATAAAGATACAAAAGTAAATTTTGTACCTACAAGATATGAAAAAATTATGAATCACTGGATGGAAATTACTTATGACTGGTGTATTTCTCGTCAACTTTGGTGGGGACACAGAATTCCTGCTTGGTATAAAGGTGATGAAGTATATGTTGGTGAGGTTGCACCTGCCGGTGAAGGATGGGAGCAAGATACTGATGTTTTAGATACATGGTTCTCAAGTGCTTTATGGCCATTTTCAACACTAGGTTGGCCAGATGAAACTGAAGACTTTAAAAAATTCTATCCAAATAATGTTTTAATAACGGGTTACGACATTATTCCTTTCTGGGTAAATCGTATGACATTTCAAGGACTTCATTTTACGGGAAAACGACCATTTAAAGATTGTTTGATTCATGGACTTATCAGAGATAAAGACGGAAGAAAAATGAGTAAATCTCTAGGTAATGGTGTAGATCCAATGGATGTTATTGATACCTATGGAGCAGATGCATTAAGATTTTTCTTAACAACAAGTGCCGCAGCAGGAACTGATCTTAGATATGACGAAGAAAAAGTAAAATCAACATGGAATTTCATTAACAAATTATGGAATGCATCAAGATTTGTTTTAATGAATATCGAAGGATTAAATGAATTAGAATTTAATGATTTAAAAGAAGAAGATAAATGGATACTTACAAAATTAAATAATACTATAAAAAGCGTAACTAAGAATATGGAACATTATGAATTTAATAATGTAGGTAGCCAAATATATAGTTTCATATGGAATGACTTCTGCGATAACTATATTGAATTTGCTAAATTTAGTATTGAAAGTAATACTACAAAATCAGTATTATATAAAGTATTATCAAATATTTTAAAAATGTTACATCCATTTATGCCATATGTAACAGATGAACTTTATAATAGTTTACCAATTCATGAAGAAAATATTATATTATCTAAATATCCAGAATATAATAAAGATGAAATCTTTACAAAAGAATGTGAAGAATTTGATAATATTATTGAATTTATAAAAGTATTTAGAAATGTAAAATTAGAAAATAAAATTGGTAAAGACTTTGGCATAAAAATAAATAGTAATGACGATTATAGTTTAATATTTAAATTACTTCGTATTAATCCAGATGAACATGCTAATATAACAGGCACAAAATATACTTGTATCTATAAAAACTATAATATTGACTTATACTATGATAAAGAAATAACTGAAGAAGATATAATGTTAAAAAATAAGCAAATTAGTGATCTAGAAGCATCAATTACTAGAAGAAAAAATCTTTTAAGTAATGAAAACTATTTAAATAAAGCTCCGAAAGAACTTGTAGAAAAAGAAAAGAATACTTTAAAAGATGAAGAAGAAAAATTAGCAAAATTAAAAAATGAATAACAAAAAGCTATCAGAAATAATCTGGTAGCTTTTATAACAAAATTACAAGTTGCATTTATTCTATTTAATAAGTTCGATTTGTACAAAATCGTTGCTTTTTATAAATTAATATGATAGAATATTTTTTAAGGAATATTTCAGTTGTTGGGTATTAGCCTCTTTTTATAATTCCAATTATGGAAGGAGGGATTTTGCATGAAGATTAAAACGTTTTTGTTAAAATTGCTTGATCGAATTGCCATCATAATAGTATTAAGTATCACATTGGTACTTATATTAAAAATTAATACCCAATCTAACTTGATTGGGTAAGTCAATTTAATAAGGCTAACACCCAACATGGAAAAGCTGAGGTGTTCCTTTTTATTATATGCAAATTTCCTTTGCTAAATACATAATAACATATTAATTTATTTTTGTCAAAGAAGAAAATTTCTAAAAAAATTAAAAATTACATTACAAATAGAGACTTTTTAGAAGAAATTTGTTAAAATATTGTATGAGGAAATATTATGAAAGATAATTTATTATATAAAATACTAAGACCGTTAATTACATTTGTTTTTAAAATACTTGTAAGGCCAAAGTTTATTGGACTTGAAAACATACCCAAAAAAGGTAGAGTTATTTTAGCTGGAAATCACACCAGTATATTTGATGCCCCACTTTTAATAAGTTCAACCAAAAGAAATGTGCATTTTTTAGCTAAAAAAGAATTATGGAAATGGCCGAAGAGAATTATTTTTGGTCACCTTGGACTTATTCCGGTTGATAGAAAATCTCGCGATGGTAATGCTTTAATAACTGCTGAAAGATATTTAAAAAAAGAAAAGTTAATAGGTATATTTCCTGAAGGAACAACAGAAAAAGAAGGACACATGTTAAAATTCAAAAAAGGGGCTGTTAAAATGGCTGTTGACACAAATAGTCCAATAGTGCCATTTGTAATAACTGGTAAATATCGTTTGTTTTCTAAAGATTTAACAATTAAATTTTTAGAACCAATTAAATGCAATGATGATATTAAGGAAGAAACTGAAAGGCTAATGAATATAATTAAAAAGGAAAGAGGTAAAGAATAATGAATATATTTTCTTTTTTAAGAAGAAGAAAACCCATACCTGAACCTTGGGCAAAATATTATACAAAAGAAGAATTGAATATAAAGATTCCTGATATAAGCATGTATGATCAAGTAAAAAAAAGTGCACATCTTTATCCTGAATATATTGCTTATGAATATATGGGTAAAAAATGCTTATACAAAGATTTATTAAATGAAATAAATGCATGGGCAAAAATTTTTAGTAAATCTGGAGTTAAACATGGGGATATAGTATCTATAAGTCTACCCAACATTCCAAATGTTTTAGTAGTCTTATACGCATTAAATAAAATTGGTGCCATTGCTAATATGGTCCATCCATTATCAAGTGAAGAAGAAATTTTATTTAGTTTAAATTCAACAAAAAGTAAGTATTTAGTAATGTTAAATACTTTTTATAGTAAAATAGAAAATATTATTGATAACTCTAAAGTTGAGGCAGTAATATTTGCTAGTGCCTCTGATTATATGCCTTTTTTTACTAAGCTTGCTTATAATATAACTCAAATAGGTAAATATAAAAAATATCCTAAAAACAATTTATTTTATAGTTGGAAAAAATTTTATAAAAAGTATTATACAGAAGAACATATAAAATTCCCTAAGTTTGGTAAAGATACACCAGCTGTAATAATTCATAGTGGAGGTACAAGTGGAACACCCAAAAATGTTGTAATTCAAAATAGAGCTTTCATTTTAGGAGCTCTTCAAGAAAATATTTTAATGAAAAAACTTCATCCCGGCGATTGTTGTTTAGCAATTATGCCTAATTTTCATGGTTTTGGTTTAAGTGTTTTAATGCATACGCCTTTAGCTTTAGGTTGTTATTCAATTTTAATACCTCAATTTGATTCTAAGAAGTTTGATATAATGTTTCATAAAAAGAAACCATCCTGTGTTCTAGGGGTTCCAACTTTATATGAAGCATTAATGGGTAATAACAATATCAAAAATTTAGATTTATCCAATTTAAAATATATTGTTTCGGGTGGAGATATTTTACCGAAATCTTTAGAGGATCGAATGAATAAGTATTTAAAAGAACATAATTCACCAGGAAAAATTACGCAAGGATATGGATTATCCGAAGCTTTAGCAGCAGTCTGTTTAGCATGTGATGATATAAATAAATCAGGTTCAGTGGGAATTCCGTTGCCGGGAAATCAAATTAAGATAATTGATCCTGCCAGTCGTATTACATTACCATATGGTGAAGTCGGTGAAATATGTGTTCATTCTAAAGCATTCATGCAAGGCTATTTGAATAATGAATCTGAAACCAATACAGCTCTTCAAGTACATAAAGATGGACATGTTTGGTTACATACCGGAGATTTAGGATATATGGATAGTGATGGATTTGTATTTTATAAAGGTCGTCTTAAAAGAATGATAATATGTAGTGGTTATAATGTTTACCCGTCACATATTGAAGAAGTAATTGAATCTCATCCTGCAGTACTTCAATGCACAGTGGTGGGAGTACCACATCCATATAAACAAGAAATACCAAAGGCATTTATAGTTTTAAAAGAAGGCTATGTTGCTATGTTTATAAAAGATGACATTAAAGCATTTTGCAAAAAAAAGTTAGCCAAATATATGATTCCCGGAGAATTTGTATTTAGAAAAAGATTACCTAAAACTAAGTTAGGTAAAGTAGATTTTAAATCTTTACAAAAAGATACACGAGGTGATTGTGATGAGTAAAACTCCATTTTTATATAAATTTGGAAGACATGCCCTTGGACCATTTTTCAAATGGTATTATAAGCCCACGATTATAGGAAAAGAAAATATTCCCAAATCTGGTGCTATATTAATTGTGGGAAATCATAAGCATTTATATGATCAATGTTTATCAATTATATCCACAAAAAGATATATAAGATATATGGCCAAAAAAGAATATTTTGACAACAAAAAAACCAAATGGTTCTTTTCAGCGGTTGGCTGTATAAGCGTAGATAGACAAAATCACGATGGTAAAGCTAAAGATGAAGCAATAAAAACATTAAAAGAGGGCGGAGCAATTGGATTATTTCCAGAAGGTACTAGAAATAAAACCAAAGAATTTTTACTTCCTTTCAAGTTTGGTTCAGTTTCTATGGCTAAAAAAACAGATGCCTATCTTGTTCCATTTGGTATCACTGGTGATTATGTTTTTCATAGCAAAAACTTAGTTATTAGATATGGTAAACCATTTAAAGTAACTGATATGGATATGGAAAGTGCCAACGAACTTTTATACAATACAGTTAAATCTTTAATGGAAGAAAATTTAAAATAAAAATGACGGGAGAAAAATAATCCCGTCTTTATTTCTACTAGCAAGAACTTACATCATCCTTGCTAATAATAGTATATGTAAAACTAATTATTTCATACATAATAATTTACATTAATTGTGATTTTTGTTAAAATATTTGTAAGGAGCTGGTTTTATGGATGCCAAAAAAATAAAAGAAGAATTAATTCGTCAAAAAAATTCTAACTTTAAAGGAAATTTATATCATTTTTCTCAAGTTTCTTTTGCATATAACTCAAATAAAATCGAAGGAAGTAAACTTACCGAAGATCAAACCGAAGCAATTTTTGATACACATAGTTTCATTCCAAAAACTAACGATTTAATAAAATTAGATGACTTACTTGAAGTTAAAAATCACTTTAAATTATTTGACTATATGTTAGAAAATATCGATAATAAATTAAATAAAGATATGATTATAAAAATGCATTCTATTTTAAAAAGAGGTACCAGTGATGAAGATAACCCTTTATATAATGTGGGTGGATTTAAAAAAGTTCCTAATATAATTGGTATTACAAATGTAATTGAAACAAGTAAGCCCGAAGATGTTGAAAAAGATTTAGAAGATTTACTTAAAGATTATTTATCTTTAAAAGAAGTAAATCTTAAAAATATAATTGACTTTCATGTAAGGTTTGAAAGAATTCATCCTTTAAGTGATGGCAATGGAAGAATCGGAAGAATTATCATGTTTAAAGAATGCCTTAAAAATAATATAATTCCCTTTATAATATTAGATAGCGAAAAAGCTTATTACATGAGAGGCTTAAAAGAATATAACAAAGATAGAAAATATTTAATAGATACAATATTACATTTTCAAGACATATATGAAGATTTAAGTAATCAATTACTTGATTATAAAATATAAAAAACTGCACAATTTAATAAATTATGCAGCTTTTTTATTTAAAGTTCTTGCTTCTCTAGCACTAATAATTACTTGTTCTCCATTAATTGTCTTTTTTTGTAAATTTGGTTTTTGTTTCATTTTAGTTGCATTTAAAGCATGTGATCTTCTATTACCAGTTAAAGGTTTTTTAGTAGTTACTTTTGTAGCCATTTTTCTCACTCCTTTTTCGTTTACCTATTAATTTTAACAATATATTTTATGTTTGTCAAATATTACTTATGTTTTTATCTTCATATTAGGAAATTTTTTCTCAAAAACACTATTTTTATAGTATTTATCCAAATATTTATCTAAATTTGATGTTGCATCAATCCCTCTTTTTCTATCTGAATATCTTTTCGTAACTATACAAGTAAATGTAATATCGAATACTAAGAATGCCAAAATAATTATACAAAAAGTTTTGGAATATATATTGCCATAAACAAAATTAAATAATTTATTATATAAGGGAATTCCTAATTTAACCCAGGCTAGGGAAAGAATACCCCAGACAAAAGAATATAAAAGATTTATTCTGCCATCTAAATTAGCATTCATTTTACTATAATCCCATGATTTAGTATGAAATACATATTCTTGAAAAAGCGAGGCAATATATTCAAATGCTGCTCCAATTAAAACTCCAGCAATAAATATTATAAAGATATTTTTATCTTTTAATTTAAATAATAAAATAGTAAGTAAAATAAGTCCAATTCCATAAATTGGTTTAAATACACTAAACCATAATCCTTGTCTGTTTATTATTTTACCGGTTTTAAATAATTGTTGTAAAGTTTCAAAGAAGTAACCAAACAATCCACCAATTACAAATAATAATATAGCATGATACATTAATTTATCTATTATTTCCATAAAATCACCTAATATTATTATGGAGTAAACAAAAAGAAAATAACCAAGATTTTGGTTATTTAATAAGATATATAATAAACGGAAATATAATGGCTATACCCATTATTATAAAATATAATTTATATAAATAAGTATTCCATGGACTAATAGTAATATTTGGATTCTTTGGATATATATACATATCAAACTCATCTTTAATTCTAGGATTCCATAAGAAAAATTTGTATTTCAACCTATCACTTGTTTTATATTCTTCATTCATATATTTATATACATAATAATATTCATAGATGTTTTTATGATATGTAGTTCTTGTTATAATATCGGTACATTTACATTTAATTAGTTCCATGTTTTTCATTTTTATATGAATTAAAATCCATTTATAAAAAGAAATACCTGCGATTGAAAGAAAAATAAGAAATATCAATGCATCATTCTTAGCCATATAATCACCTTGTTATCATTTTACGATAAATTATATTTTTTGTCTATATTTGTATTTTATTTTATGATTTTTTCTGATAAAATATATGTAGCGAGGAAGGAAAATTATGAAATTACAATTTAATTTAAAATATAAAGATGATAAAACTATGGCTAGACTTGGAGAAATTACTTACAATGGTAAGACTTACGAAACTCCGATGTTTATGCCCGTTGGAACAAATGCCACAGTAAAGACATTATCACCTGAAGAATTAAAAAGCATTGGTTCTGGTATAATTCTTGCTAATACCTATCATTTATGGCTTAGACCTGGCGAAGACATCGTAGAAAAAGCTGGTAAACTTCATAAGTTTATGAATTATGATGGACCAATTCTAACAGATTCCGGTGGGTATCAAGTTTTTTCATTAGCTAAACCCAAAGATATTACTGAAGAAGGTGTTAAGTTTAAAAATCATTTAAATGGAGATAATTTATTTTTAACCCCAGAAAAATCAATTGAAATTCAAACAAAACTAGGTAGTGATATTATGATGAGTTTTGATGAATGTGTTAAATGGCCAAGTACTCATGAATATATGGAAAAAAGTGTTGAAAGAACACTAAGATGGGCTAAAAGAGGTAAATCTGTGAAACTTGATAATGACCAATTACTATTTGGAATTGTTCAAGGGGGAGAATATCCAGATTTAAGAAAACACTGTGCGGAAGAACTTGTTAAAATGGATTTTGATGGTTATTCTGTCGGAGGTACATCTGTGGGAGAAGATAAACCAACAATGTATAAAATGGTTGAATATTCAACTCCATACCTACCAGATGATAAACTTCGTTATCTTATGGGGGTCGGAGATCCAATAGATTTAATAGAAAACTCTATGCGAGGTATTGATATTTTTGACTGTGTAAGTCCAACTAGATTAGCAAGACATGGACATGCCTATACAAAACATGGAAAAATTAATATTAAAAATAGTAAATATAAAGAAGATTTTACTCCAGTAGATGATTGTGATTGTTATGCTTGTCAAAATTATACTAAAGCATATATAAGACATTTAATAACCGCTAATGAAACATTCGGAGCAAGATTATTATCTATTCATAATATTTATTTCTTGCATCAAATAATGAAAAATGTTCGCGAAAATATTAAAAATGGTACATTAAAAGAATATAGAGACAAATTTGAAAGAGATTATTATGGAAAAGAAAATTAATAAGTGGTGTATATGTATAACATTTATTTTAGTAGTGGGTTTAATATGTGGTTTTACGACATATAAAGTAGTAAGATCTCACAATGAAAAACTTACTCTTGTAGAGACTAAATATATTATTGAAACCGCTAGAAAATGCATTAATGAACGTAAATGTAAAGATAAAAATAATGTAACACTAAAAGAATTATATGATTTAAAATATTTAGATAAACAAGTAAATAGTGTTACTAAAGAATATTATAATGAAAATTCATATGTTAAATATTCAAACAGTGAATATGTATTCATAGACATAACCTAAAAAAATTCTCGATTATTTTTGAGAATCTTTTTTATTTATGCCAATTGAACCACCCGCAATACTAGCAAGCATTAACACTAAATAATAAATAAATGTACTTAAACTAAATATAGTTTTATTAGTAAATAAGCTAATTATTATTAAAACCAGTAAGAATAATCCTCCGAGTTTAAATCCTTCCAAAAATCCTTTGTTATTTGCATTCTTCCCACTTTTTAACCCAAAGACAAAAAATAATGTTGCATTAAATATAAATAATATCAAATTTGTAATCGTAGAATTAACACCAACTAAATTAAGTAAACTACATATAAATATTAATAATATTAAAGATATAATATAATATCCTAAATATTTCATTAAATATTTCATAATAAATCACCTAATAAATACTATGATTAAAATATTTATATTATTCCCATAATATAAGTGGTGATATTATGCAAATATTTACAGTATTATTTAGAACTATATTCTTTTATTTTTTTGTACTAATTGCATATCGAATAATGGGTAAAAGAGAAATAGGACAACTCGGAGTAATAGATCTAATTGTATCTATCTTAATTGCAGAACTAGTAGCAATAAGTATCGAAGAATTTAAACAACCAATTGCTTATACAGTAATACCCATTACATGTTTAGTTATATTAGAAGTATTATTTGCTTTCATCTCTATTAAGTCAAGAAGATTTAGAACTGTATTTGATGGTAAACCATCACTTATTATTGCAAATGGTAAAATAAACTATAAAGAAATGATTAAGCAAAGATATTCCTTAGATGATTTACTTATCTCTTTAAGACAAAAAGAAATCAGAGATTTAAGTATGGTAGAATATGCATTTTTAGAACCCAACGGTCAATTATCAATTTTCAAATACAATTTCTTTAAAACCAAAAGTGCCTTTCCTCAAGCTTTGATATTAGATGGAGAACTTCAAACTAAAGTAGTAAAACATATAAGAAAAACTCCAGAATGGGTAATAGAACAATTGCAAAATAAGAATTTAACTATTAAAGATATATTCTATGCTTTTTATAAAAACAAAAAAATATATATTATTAAGAAAAGTGATGTTAATTAATTGACAAAAAACATTTAAAAAGATAAAATAATTTGCCATTTTCTTTTATTTGTTATATACTATATTTAGATAGTAGGGATAATCAATGTAATTAGTTATATTAAACAATTTTTGATTGATACTAATATTGAAAATAAATTGATTGTGAGGTAAATTTGTATGTCAAAAAATATGAATTATTTTATAATAGGAGTTATTTGTTATTTTTTATTAGGTGTTAATGTTAAAGCTGAAAATTATACAGTTAGTGATAAAAGAAATGCAGTTGTTGAAACTGCAGAAACATACTTTAAAAAAGGAAATTACTATCAATACGATGTGTATAGAGAAAATAAGTTTAGTTCTCCAGAAGAAGCAACAAATAACAATAATGTATACGCTGTATGTAGTTCTTTTATAGATCAAATTTATTATAATTCATTTAATTTGATTTCGATACCATATTTATCAAATAATTTTATTGAATATGCTAAGAAATATTATAAGACATCCATTAATCAATATTCCGAAAAATTAAATAATGAAGCTGATGGAAAATATATATTAAAATATTATGATTCATATACAGAAGTAAAAAATAAATTCACTAATGTGGAACAAGTTATTAAAGATTGGTCTAATTTTCTTGAACCCGGTGATATAATCATAGTAAATTACGAATTTATAGATATGGGACATACTATAATGGTTTATGATGTTGATAAAGATAATCAAAAAGTTACAATTATTGAAAATAATGGTAAGGTCTATGATATAAATAATTATGTTGATTCATATGAAAAAAATGGTTCAATTGCAAAACATGATCTCTACAAATTTTTTAAAGAACATTATATAAATTCAGAAAACAATGCATTACTATTTAAGCAACTTGCTATTGTAAGATATATTACAGATGATAATAAGTATTTATCAACTGGTGGTAATGAATTAAACTTAGGAATGAGTACAGCCTCAATTACAAGATTAAAATATCCTAAGATGAATATCACAAAAAGTTCATTAGTAACTAATAAAGATGGAAATAAAATAGGAAGTATGAATGTTTTTTTAGGGGATACAATAACATATACAATTTCCATTCAAAATAATAGTAACCAAGATTATGAAGATTTAGTGATATATGAGTATCCTGATTCAGTAGTGACTGTTCTAGATAATTTAAATAATTATAATAATAATGAATTATCTTGGAAAATAAAAAAAATAAAAGCAGGTGAAACATATACTATAAAATATAAAGTTATGTTACCTGATGATAAAACTTTAAATGGAAAAATTATTCATTCTACTGGTAAAGTAGAAAATATAACTAACACAAACATTTATCATTATGTAGGAAAATCTTTATTAAGTGAGGATAAAGCAAAGTTATATGAAGTTTACAAAAGTAATACAAATTTAAGTGATTTAGATTATATAAATAATATTTATAAACAAATTGGGTATGATATCAATTTAAATAATATTGATATTGCTGATATCATTGAATATAAAGAAGATAATTCATTATTAGTAAAAAATACTAAAATAAAAGATTCTAAAGCCTCAAACATGATTTTTGGTAACTATTATGGGCTAGAAGTGGCATCAAATAGTGATGCTTCTAAGCAAAAAGTAAATGCTTGGCTTTCATGGAGAAATCGACAAGATGATATGGCTGCTCAAACAGTAAATACAAAAGAAGTAATGGTAAATTATGCTAACCGTGCAAAGACAATTAATAAAAACATCCTTGAAGTAGGAGATATAATCATTCTTAAAAGTGGTGATGTACAAAAGTCATATATTTATATAAATGATTCATTATTAATAAGAAAAAATCAAGATGTTATTGAAACTTATGAAGATGAAGATTTAAATGTATTCTTAAGAGACTTAGTAGGTAAAAATTATGTGCTTTTAAGGCCTGCTTTAAGTGAGTTAAAAAAAGTAAAAGAAATTGATGATGACAAAAAAGATGATGTAATAATCGACGATAATAAAAAGGATGACACAATAATTGATGATAATAAAAATACAGAAGATAATATTGAAAATCCAAGAACAGGGGTTAGCATTTCTATTGTGGCAATTTCGGTATTACTTGTTGGTGGCATAGCTTTATTATATTATACAAAAAAGAAAAGTATTATTAAAAAAATTTAATGTTTATTAGAAGAAATTATTGATTTAATATTTTCTTTTCTTTTTTTTTATGGTATATTATTAATAGTAGGGTGATTGACTTATGAAGAAATTTATAAAAACAATTAAAAGTAATAAAGTTCTAAGTGTACTAAGTGTATTAATCATAGGGTTATTATTTATTTTAGTAGCAAGAGTTACTTATGCTTTTTTAGCACCAGTTATAAATGATGCTCAAACTAATGTCGTGGGTACTACAGATACAGTTGATGACTTCAAATTTGAACTAGGGGATGCTTTAAAATTAGATGCATCACCCACAACATTAAAAGAAAATGGTAGTAATTATACTACAAGTACTACAGCTAAAGCTTTATTAAAAGCCAATAGTACTAAAAAAACTGCAGCATACAATTATTATGTTTATTTTCAAATTAAATCAAATACCTTTAAATATTCTGATGGTTCAACACCTGAGATTATACTTACTATAACTAGTCCAAATGGAGATGAAATTACTTCAATTGATGGTCTTACTTATGGAACATTTAACGGTGTATCTGGATTTGATATAACCACTAAAAAAGGCCTTTTTAATATAGCTAATAACCATGAAATAACATCAAACTCAAGCACAACATATACAACCCAAGAATGGAATATCACATTAACTTATTTAAATTTATCAATAGATCAATCATCAAATTTTGGTAACTCAATGGGAGTAAATGTATATATAACAAAAAATGAAAAGAAACCAACAGTTGCGGATGTTTGCTCCGATGGACAATCTCTTAGTTCATGCATTATAGCAATGGATGGAAAAGATGATACTCTATACCACCATACTAGTGCATTAGCAAATGGAGCAGGAGATAATTCATATAGATATGCAGGAGCATCAGATAAAGTAAATAACTTCGTATGTTTTGGAAGTGATGCAACAACATGTCCCACAGATAATCTATATCGAATAGTAGGAGTTTTTGGAGATAACAATCATGGAGTAACCGAAAAACAATTGGTGAAATTAATAAAATACGATTATGCTAATAGTAATCTACTTGGAACGGACGGAGATTATGCAGGTTCAGTAACTCCAAGTTCAACATATAAAGGAAGTTTAACGTCAATAAATACATATAACTGGAATTATAAAAATGATACTAGTATAAATGATGGGAATGGTTCAAATATATGGAGTACAAGTTTACTAAATAAAATAAGCTTAAATACAAATTATTTAAATAATATAGGAACCACCTGGTCAAATATGATTGAAGACACAACCTGGAAAGTTAGTGGTCATACAACATATTCTGCAGCAGCAAGTAAAATGTATACAGCAGAAATAACAAATGCCACTAAAACATATGGACCTAGTGATGGCACATCAAAAATAGGTTTAATGTATGCTAGTGACTATGGATTTGCGGCAAGTCCAAGTGCATGGACTAAAGTATTGCAAAATTATAATGGTAATGATGTAAATGGAACATCAATAAAAACAATAAATTGGATGTATATGGGACTTACTGAATGGACAATATTGCCTGATTCTTCGGATAGCAATAGTGTGTTCCTTTTGTACGGCGACGGCAGCCTGGGCATCCGCAACGCCTACGGTGGCTTCGGCTCTCGTCCAGTCTTGTATCTAAAGTCTTCTGCTCTCTATGCTGGAGGATCTGGAACTAAGAATTCACCAATAACTTTGGTAGTATGATAAACTTTGGTTAAGCGCGGCTGGCGGGAGTATCCGCCCCACGCCGCCGATTTATTAACGCAATAGTTTAATATCAATAAAAATTCATATCTTCCTCTTGGAAGTTACTGTTGCTAGTGATGTTAAAATATAAAGTTAACAATATATTTGAATAAAATTAATGAAAGGAAAATACTTATGAAAATATTATGTATAGGTCATTCTAGCTGGGATATAACTGTTCCAGTAGATGAATATCCAATTGAAAATACTAAATATAGATATAATGAAAAATATAGTGCTGGTGGTGGTCCTGCGTCTAATGCAGCCTACCTACTAGGTAAATGGGGCATGGATACAGTTATTGCTAGTACAATTGGTTCTGATGATTTTGGAACTAATATAAAAAAAGAATTTCAAGATATAAAAGTAAATACTGATTATATAGAAACAAGTTACGAAAAAGATACATCATTATCATTTATCCTAATAAATAAGAATAATGGTTCTAGAACAGTATTTAACGTTGCAACAGAACATCCAGCATTAAAAAAATTAAGTTATGATTTTACTCCAGATATTATTCTTACTGATGGACATGATTATGGTGCAAGTCAAAATGCGATAAGTAAATTTCCAAATGCTATAAGTATTATTGATGCTGGAAGAGTAACACCAGAATTACTTGAACTATGTAAATATATAAAATATATAGTATGTAGTAAGGGCTTTGCAGAAACTGTAACAGGTATGAAATTTGATTATAATAATCCATCTACTTTAGTAGCTATATATAATAAATTACAAAATAAATATCCAAATGGTAGTATTGTAATAACTCTAGAAGAAAAAGGATGTTTATATCAAGTAGGAAATGAAATAAAAATAATGCCAGGATTAAAGGTCCAACCAGTTGATACAACCGGAGCTGGAGATATATTTCATGGAGCATTTACTTATGGAATAGCTAACAACTTTGATATGGAAAAGACAATTACTTTAGCTAATATAGCAGCAGGTTTATCTGTAACTAAAATTGGATCTAGATTATCAATACCTAATTTATCTGAAGTATTAGATTATTATGCTAAAAAGACAGGACAAATAAATGATAACCAACAAAACTCCTAGATTAGACCTTCATGGAGAAATAACTAGTATGGTAGAAGTATTAGTTAATGAATTTATTAATGATAATAAACTCTGTGGTATAAATGAAGTTATAATAATTCATGGAAAAAGTACTAATATTTTAACTGAAGAAGTACATAAAGTACTAAAGAAAAATAAAGATGTAAGAAAATTTTATAAAAATAATTGGAATCTTGGAGAAACAATCGTAGAAATAAATACATAAAGCAAAATAGTTGACTTAGCCACTATTTTGCTTTATAATTTAATTGTACTTGAAAGTACAGAAAGTTAATGTTTCTCGATTCCTGGTGGTGTGAGTAATAAATGATCCTGGTAACCAATATAACTCAATTTAAACATGTTGAGTTTTTTTGTTCTATTTATTTTTTTAATTCATATATTTTCTAATAAAGGGAGGAAATGATATGAATTGTATTATACCATTTACAAAAGATATTAAGTTTAAAACAAATATTGCAGAAATATTAAGTATTTCACTAGAACATGATTTTACAGCTAATCCAGAAGAAGTATTAGGTAACTTTACTATAAGTGGGGACTATAAGTCTCATGAAGTAAGTGTAAATAAAGAACATTTTGAATATGTATTACCATTTTCAGTTAATATGACAAGTAAGATTAATGAAGAAAGTGTTAATTTTGAAGTTGAAGATTTTACTTATGAAGTAATAGATAATGATACTTTACGAGTAAATATTGAATATAGTATTAATGCCGAAGAAGTTAAAGAAGAAGAAACGGAAGAAGAATTATTTAAAAGAGTAGAAGAACCAGAACTTGATAAAATATTAGATGAAATAGAAAGTAATAGAGTGACTGATGAAGTAAAAGAAAAAGATGAAGAAAGAGATATAACAGATGAAGCAAAAAATACTATTTTAGATAGTATAAATACCACAGATGATGCTTATGTAACATATCATATACATGAGATGAAAGAAACAGATACAATTGAATCAATATGTATAAAATATAATACAAGTAAAAATATAATCGGAGATTATAATGATATAAGTAATTTGAGTCTCGGAGATAAAATAATAATACCTGAGGTAAATGAATAAAAGTATTGAAGTATTAAAATCTATTTATAAACCCTATAGATATACTATAAAAGGTAAATCAACCATATTAGAAACTACCTGCGGAGATTTTATTATAAAACCCAAAAATAAAGATATAAATGAATTATATACTTATTTAACTAATCGAGGTTTTATGAATTATCCCAAGATTATAGATTCATCCAGAGATGAAGTAAATGTTTTTGAATATGTTGAAGATATAAAATTACCCAAAGAACAAAAATGTGATGATTTAATAGAAATAATAGCTAGTTTACATAATAAAACTAGCTATTTTAAAGAAGTAAGTGAAGATAAATTTAAAAGTATATATGAAGATATAAAAAGTAATATTAATTATCTAAGTAACTATTATAATACATTATATGAAATAGGGTTTAATGAAGTATATGAGTCTCCATCAAATTATATTTTTATGAGAAATTATTTTAAAATAAATGCTGCCTTAGAATATGCAAATAATGAATTAGATAATTGGTATAGTTTAGTTACAAGTGAAACTAAAATAAGGGTATGTTTAATTCATAATAACTTGGAATTAAATCACTTACTAAATAATAAATTAATAAGCTGGGATAATTATATGATAGATACCCCAGTTATAGATATTGTAAAATTATATAAAAAAGAATGGAAGAACATTGATTTTAGTGAAATATTAGAAAGATATATGTATAAATTTCCTTTACTAGAATATGAAAAAAAATTATTATTTATTCTTATATCCATGCCTCCGGAGATTAAAAAAAGTGATAATGAATTTGAAAAATGTAAAGTAGTTAGTGAAGTAATGGATTATGTTTTCAAAACCGAAGAATTAATAAGGCCATATAATACGGAGCATGAAGAAGAAAAATAAAGCAATTTCAATAAGTAAAATAAAAATATTAAATCTAAAAGGTAATATTAAAGTAATAATGGCTTGATAAAATATAAGCATACCAAGGATAAAGAGAATAATAATTGTTAATCCATTCCGAGGCCCCTGAAACTTCATAATACCACCTATAAATAGTATATGTAATTCAACCAGTAATGGTTGATTTTTTATTTTTTTCTTGATAAAATTATATTATAAAAGGTAGGCTAGTTATATGAAGAAAAAAAATGGTTTTGCATTTATAGAAACAATTGTAACAATAGTTATTCTATCTGCGGCATTAATATATTTATATAGTTCATATAGTGCCATAATAACGGAAGAAGAAAGAAGAGTTTATTATGATGATACAGCATTTATATATTACACAAATTATGTAAGAAAGTTTTTAGAAGAATATGCAGATTTAAATACAATCAAAAGTAATGCCTTTAAAGAAACATATATAACCACAATCGGAGCAGAATATGAAGGCCTATTTGAAAGTAATAAGAGTATGATGAAAGAATCTTTAGAAAAGATAGTTCAAAGTTTTAAAATAAATCAAATTATTTTGGTAGACTCTAAAATGTTTGATGAATGTTTTTCAAATACGGAAGACAAATGTGATAGATCATTAGAAAATCTAGGTTATAACTTAAAGACATATATTAATACTATAAATGATACTTCATATGAATATTATTTAGTAGTTGAATATGCAAGTAGTATTGATGAAGATACTAAAAAATTAGATAAATGTACTCCGGGTATAGATAAGAAATGTAATTCTTATTATGCTTCATTAGGAATATAAGGAGGCAATATGAAAAATAACAAAGGGTTTATATCAGTTACAGTTATATATGCATTCTTTTTAGTATTTTTAACTTTAATGTTATATATTGTAACGAATATGGCAGTAAATAGAAACTTCCTTAATAATATGAAAAAAACTATTAAAAGCGAATTAAATGATTCTAACTTTTCTAGATACTTAATAAACCATTACGAAGAAGATGGTATCAAATTGATAAGATTAAATTCCACTAATTATACTTATGGGATAGATGATAATTCTTATAGATTTACCGGAGCAAACCCCAATAATTATGTGAAATTTAAAGATAGTGATGAATTATATCGTATAATAGGTATTTTTAATGAAAAAGTAAAATTAGTTAAGGCTACAAGCTGGAAAACATTAAAATTTAATACAACTATAAATAATAATTATATTGCTTCAAATATATTTAATAATTTAAATATAGAAACAGATAGTTACTTAGCATCTTTAGGTAATAATATAAAGTATATAGATAATGAAAATTGGTATGTCGGAGGTATTGATGGAAAATACATATCTCAAACAGGAAAAAATATTGCCATTATGGAAGTTGGCGATAGTAAAAATAATGGGGTAGTAATAAATGCTAAAATTGGTATAATTTATTTAAGTGATTATATATATGCTGAAGATTCTAGCGATAAAACAAACTATGGAAAAAATATAACAAAAACAAATAACTGGTTATTTTTAAATAATTCATGGTTTATAACTAGAAACACTATTATATCAGATACAAAAGTTTATTCTTTAAATAGCGATGGAGCAATTATTAATTCTTCACCAACTGATGAAAAAAACGTAAGGCCAACATTCTATTTAAAAAATAATGTTAGGTTAATAAGCGGTTCTGGAACAAGTCTAGACCCATATGTAATAGGTGACTAAATGAAAAAATTAAATAAAAAAGGAAATACATTAATTGAATTAGTTATAAGTATAGCATTAATGTCTGTAATATTAATTTCTATTGTAAGACTTTTAGTAGACTTAAATAATACTAATACAAATAATGTTTATGCTAAAAATAATCAAATTAATAGATCAGAAATTCTGCGAGCTATAGAAAGTGATTTAAACAATAAAGTGTTAGTTAATATAAATGATTCTAATACAAAACCAGATGAACTTATAATAAACTTTATGTTTAATGATAATACAAGTTCAAAAGTTAATCTTACAAAAAATATTATTACATATACTTCAAGTAATGGTAATGTAAGAAAATGGACAATGAAAGATTGTAGTCTTTATCCAGGCAAAGCAAAAGTTAACTTTGTAAGTGATGATTATTCGACAAGTAAAGATGATAAGATATATACTTTACAAATTGATATAGAAATTCATACGAATAATGAAAAAAATACTTATGGTAATAATAATATTTTAGATGATATTTTAATAAGTTATTATGGAAAAATAAGCGATTTGAATAATACTTTTTTAAATAGCACATATGCTAAGAATAGTGAATCATGTCTAGGGTATGAATGTTAAAATAATGGCTATTATTAGTTGAAGTATTCTACCTTTAAAAAAGTATTTATAATCAAGACCATACTCATCTAAAATACATTTTACTTGGGTATGAATTGAAAAACCACCAAAAGTAATAAATATTATGGTAGTTATTACTTTAATATCTGAATTCAAATAAATAACATCATTAAGTCCTTGAGTCATTTCTAATAATCCTCTTAAAAAAATATTACAAGGATAACCAATATTAAAAGTATTAATTAAAATATTAGAAATAATAAAATAAAAAACAATAGAACCTAAAACCATTAAGTTAGTATTAATACTAGACTTAATTGAAGAAGGCAAATTAATATTACTAGATTTACCATACATATTAGCAACTGGTAAATCTTTTTTATAATAAAAATAAATCATAAAATTACTAATATATATAATTATCATAATTTTTATAGTCATATATAAAGAATTAAAAATTATATTTAAAATACTATATAAAAATAATGGATTTGTAAAAAAAGTAAAAATTAAACAAGTATTACCATATTCTTTAGTAATTTTTTCTTCTTTAACAAGTTTTGAAATAATATAAGCATTCGAAGGGCTCCCTGATATGATAGACATAAAGAAAATATAAGTAGAAGTTCTTTTAAAAAGATTAGCAAAGTCAAGGTTAATAAGTAAATCTTGAATAATAATCATAATAAAAAGATATGGGAATACTTTATAAAACCAAATATTAACTCCATCAATGGTACTAGATAAAACTAGTTGATAATTTTTAAAAATAAGTATAATTAATGTCATAATTATAAAAATAATTAATTTTCGTTTCATATATTATTCCTTTTTTGCTATAATTAATAAAGGTGATATTAAATGCTTAATAAAATATATGAAAAGATAAAAAAATTTATATTAGAAAATTATAAATTTATGATTATATTAATCGTTTTAGTTTTTACATTTACTTATGAATTTCCATATGTTGTGTATACACCTGGGGGAATAGTAAATTTAGAAAAAAGAATTGATGTTGAAAAAAAAGTTGAGAAGAAGGGCTCATTAAACATGAGTTATGTCACTTTAAGAAAAGGAAATGTTCCTTTGATATTATTATCATTTGTAATACCGGATTGGGATTTATTAAAAGAAAGTGAAGTAACAATAGATGATGAATCCGTAGATGATTTACTTAAAATGGAAAAATTGTATATGGCATCGTCTATAGATAATGCTACAATACTTGCTTATAAAAAAGCAAATAAAGAAATTAACATTACTAATAATGTAAATAATGTAATTTATGTTGATGATTTAGCAAAAACAGATGTTCAAGTTTATGATCAAATAATATCCGTAGATAAAAATAATATATCAGATATAAACGATTTAAAAGAATATATAAGCACAAAGAAAGAAAATGACATTGTTTATTTTAAAGTAAAGAATAATGGTAAAGAAAAGACAAGAAAAGCTCAAGTAATAAAGATAAATAATGAGTTAAAAGTAGGCATAGCTTTTTTAACCACCTATGAATACGAAACAATTCCAGAAATAAAAATAAAAACTAAAGCAAGTGAATCAGGTTCAAGCGGAGGATTAATGCTTTCTTTAGCCATATATAATTCATTAATTGATGAAGATATAACCAAAGGTAAAAAGGTTGTTGGAACAGGCACAATAGATATAAATGGAAATGTTGGAAAAATCGATGGCGTTAAATATAAAATTCTCGGGGCAGTAAAAAATAAAGCAAATTTATTTATTTGTCCCAAAGAAAATTATGATGAAGCAATAAGAGTTAAAAAAAATCACAATTTAGATATAAAAATAATAAGTGTAGAAACATTTGATGAGGCAATAGAATATTTAAATAATAATTAAACATAGATATGAAAATATTTATGTTTTTTTTAAAAAAATTCGCAAAAAATTTTAAAAAAAGGAAATATATTATATGAAGAGAATATAAGAATAACCATATAATGGAGGTAATATTGGAATTTTTAAAAAGAAAAGAAGTTATAATAATTATTATTTTATTTATATTGTTTTTAATTTTCGGAGGATTTTTTCTTTTTTCATACGTAAATAAAGAAGAATGTATATGTAATGACTTAAGCATTAATAAAGAAAAAGTAAATGAAGAAAATGATGATAAATTAATAAATCTAGAAGTAAAAGGAGAAGTAAAAAATCCTGGTGTTTATTCTTTAAAAGAAGATAGCATTATAAAAGATGTTATAGAACTATGTGGGGGATTTACAAGTAACGCTAATACTAATAATATTAATTTAAGCATGAAAGTAAAAGATGAAATGGTTATATTTATCTATAAAAAGAGTGTTTATAAGAAAGTAAATAAAGTAGATATTGGTTGTAAAAGTAATGGTTATGATATAAGTAAATGTGTTGAAGGAAAAGAAAGTATAATTGAAAGTAGTAATAAAAATATAACTAGTAATGAAACTAAACTAATTAATATTAATACTGCTAGTATAAATGAACTTACTACTTTATCTGGAATAGGCAAAAGTAAAGCTGAAGCAATAATTACATATAGACAAAATAATGGTCTATTTAAAAGTATCGAAGATATTATGAAAGTAAGTGGAATAGGCAAATCTACATATGAGAAGTTTAAAGCAAATATTACAATATAACAAATTATTTGCATTTTTATTACTTGTATTAACAATTTATATCCTTCTATTTACTAAAGTTATTAAATATAAATCCAATTATAATATAAAAGACACTATATTATCAGGTAGTATTACAAGTATTAGTATTAATGGCAATAAACTTACTTTAGAAATAAATGGTAAAGAAAAAGTAATAGCCAATTATTATATTAAGACTTTAGAAGAAAAAAACAATATACTAAAAACATTGCATCATAAAGATGAAATATTACTAGAAGGCACATTTAAAGTTCCTTCTAGTAATACTATTTTTAATAATCTAAATTATAAAAAATATTTATATAATAAAAAAATATATTATATATTTGATATATCTAATTATAAAGTAATAAAAGAAAATAATAATTTATTATACAAAATAAAAGATATAATTTATAAAAGAGCATATAAAATGAATAATAGTGATTATTATTTATCATTTATTCTAGGTGATAAAAATCTTTTATCAAGTGAAATATACAATAATTTTCAAATAAATGGCACTAGTCATTTACTGGCATTATCAGGAATGCACTTAAATATTCTTTTACTTGCTATCAATGTATTTTTTAAAAATATAAAAGAAAGTATAAAGATAATAATAACTAGTATTATATTAATAATATATCTTTTCCTGACGGGCATATCAGCTTCTTTAGAAAGAGCAGTTATATTTTATATATTAAAAAATATAAATAAATATTTAAATTTAAGATATTCTAATATTCAGATTTTATTTATATGTGCTTTTATTATTCTATTTTTAAATCCATTTATGATATATGATATTGGATTTATTTATTCATTTATTATTTGTTTTGGTATATTTTATTATAAAGACTTTATAAAAGGAAATTATTTTATCAAGTTACTTAAATTAAGTTTAATTACATTTTTATTTTCATTTCCTATAAGTATTTTTATTAATTATGAAATTAATTTAAGCTCAGTATTTATTAATATGATATTTGTACCTTTAGTAAGCGTAATTGTCTATCCTTTAGCATTAATATCGTTTACATTTTCATTTCTTAACCCGGTATTTAATATCTTAATTGCTTTAACCAATACATTAAGTTCAATATTTACTAAATTAAGTATATTTATAAATATTCCTAAAGTATCAATATTGTTTGTCTTCTTATTATATATATTTATATTATTATTTAAATATAATAAAAGATGTATATTATATTTATTAATAACTATTTTAATTATTAAAATAATACCTAGGTTCGATAGTAATTTTTATGCCTATTATTTAGATGTAGGACAAGGCGATTCTGCTATTTTAATATATCCAAATAAAAGTAAAGTAGTAATGCTTGATACTGGAGGCAAATTAAATTATTCTAAATATGAATGGATGATATCTAGTAAAAAATATAATATAAGTGATAATGTTATAAAGTTTTTAAAGAGTAAAGGCATAACAAAAATAAATTATTTAATTCTTACTCATGGGGATTATGATCATATTGGAGAAGCAAATAACTTAGTCATTAAATTTAAAGTGGAAAAAGTAATATTTAATTGTGGATCATACAATGATTTAGAAAAAGAATTAATTAAAGTATTGGATAAGAAAAATATCAAATATTATTCATGTATTAAAGAATTGAATGTGGATAATAACAAATTATATTTTTTACAAACAAAAGAATATGATAATGAAAATGATAATAGTAATGTAATTTATACAAAAATGAATGGTTATAAATTTATGTTTATGGCAGATGCAGGAATAGAGAAAGAAAAAGATATATTGGGAGAATATGATATATCTGACATAGATGTATTAAAAGTAGGGCATCATGGAAGTAAAACAAGTAGTAGTAGAACGTTTATAGATGAAATTAATCCAAAATATTCAATTATCAGCGTTGGAAAGAATAATCGTTATAGACATCCAAATAAAGAAGTATTAAATAATTTAGAAAATTCTAAAATATATAGAACAGATCAGAATGGTAGTATTATGTTTAAAATTAAAAATAATAAATTAAAAATAGAAACTTGCAATCCATAGAAAGGAGTAGATATGAATTATTACAATGAGATAAAAAATGAATTAATAAATAATGAGATAAATAGAAAAGTTAAAAGTTATTCGATCAATAAAAGTGATTTAAATACTTACTATAATGTTGGCAAATTATTATTAGATGCAGGTAATCAATATGGAGAAAGTATTATTAAAGAGTATTCATTAAGATTGACTGAAGATTTAGGTCCAGGGTATAGTCAAAGAAATTTAAGAAATATGAGACAATTCTATAAAGTTTCTCAAAAGTGGCAGACAGTGTCTGCCAAATTAAGTTGGAGTCATTATTGTGAAATTCTTTGGTTTGATGATAATAAATTTCAATACTATATTAAAATAACTGAATTAAATAATCTATCTATTAGACAGTTAAGAAAAAGAATAAAATCGAATGAATATGAAAGACTTCCAGAATTCACTAAAAATAAATTAATAGAGCAAAAAGAATCTAATATTGTTGATTTCGTAAAGAATCCAATTTTGATTAAAAATAGCAATAACTATGATATATTTTCAGAGAAAGTATTACAAAAATTAATTTTGGAAGATATCGAAAATTTTTTAGATGAATTAGGAAATGGATTTACATTTATTAAAAGTGAGTATCCCATTAAGTTAAATGATAGATATAACTATATAGACTTACTTCTATATAATATTAAGTATAAATGTTATGTAGTAGTAGAATTAAAGGTTACGGAACTTAAGAAAGAACATGCAGGTCAAATTATGACTTATATGAATTATATTGATAAGAATATAAAAACAATTGAAGAAAATGATACAGTTGGTATCATTATTTGTAAGCAAGATAATGAGTATGTAATTAAATATTGTTCTGATGATAGAATAATTGCTAGAGAATATGAATTGGTGTGATATTAAAAGAACCGTGTATTAGACAATATTATAGAATATTCAAAGATGAAAAATGGTCGCCAGTGGCGACCAAATTGTCTTGAAGCTATTATTCTGAATTATTATCTATTAAAGATGAAAATGAATTGATATATTATATTAGTATTGCATATGAAAGAAATTTATCTAAAAGAGAATTAAGAGAAAAAATCAAAAACAAAAGAATATGAAAGATTGCCTATTAAAACTAAGAAAAAATTAACACTTAACGATGAAATTGAAGCAAAAGATTTAGTCTCTAATCCTATACTAATTAAAAATAAGAATAATATTGAGGTAATTAGTGAAAATCGCTGTTAGAAAATATGAGCTTGTGTGATTTAATGTTTATTAAAGATGCTAAGGTAGAGAAAAAACATTTTAGAAAAGTATATTTATTTTATGATAAAGACAAAAATATAGAACTCTTCACTTAAAATAAAATAAATCATAAAATATATTACATTATATAATGTTTAGATAGAATTAAGAAAGGGGCTCTTTCTTTTTCTTTTGGCGTATGCTATAATTTAAGTGTGATAAGTATGAATTATTTAATTAGTGCAGAAAGTTTTAGAGTAATAGAAAAAGAGGTAAAAAAAATAGTTGGTAAAAACAATTATTTAGTTTTTAATGCTTCAAGATGTAGTATTAGTGAAATAATAGATGAGGCTTCATACTTTGGTTTAGAAAGCACCCAAAAGTGGCTTGTAGTTTCCAACTCGGACTTTTTTAATTCTGGAAATATTACTGATAATGATAATGAGCTTTTAGTTAAATATTTAAGTAATCCTAATGAAAATACCAATATAATATTTACAACATTAAATGGAATTGATCAAAGAAAAAAGATTGTTAAATGTATTAAAAATAATGGTAATATTATAAATATACCTAAAATGGATAAAAGAACTATAAATAGCACTCTTACAAGTTATTTAAAAAGTTATGATTATAGCATTGATTATAATACAATTAATTATATAATGGATAACTCGTATGGAAATTTAGATATCATGTTTAATGAGTTAGACAAGATTATGTTATATTATAGTTTTCCGTGTCATATAAAATATGAAGATGTAATATATATTGTTGGTGAAGAGAAAACAAGTAATAATTTTGCTTTTGTAAATGCCGTTATTGAAAAGAAACTTGGTTTAGCATTAAGAATATTAAAAAACTTAAAAATATATAAAGTAGAACCAACAGTTTTAATATCACTTTTAGCTAGAGAATATAGATTAATGTATTATGTTAAAAATTTATATAATAAAAAAAGCCTTAATGATATAATGTCTGAATTAAAACTAATGGATTGGCAAGTAAACAAATTATATAGTAATAGTATGAAATATACAAATAATGAATTATTAAAAAGTTTGTATGATTTATGTAATATAGATTTGAATATAAAAAAAGGTTATTGGGATAAAGATACAAGTTTGTACGGATTTTTAATGGAAAATTGCAGTTAAAAAGAAACTAGTTTAGTTGTTAGTTTCTTTTTCTTAATAGAATACTTTGGGCTTCATTTCTTTTCGTTATAACGCAATTATATGTTTCATGATCTACAGGTAGCCCAGAGTAAAAGTTTTCGCTAGATGAATATCTTTTTGATATCCTAATTAAATCTTCAGTGCTTAGTTGATCACAAGGAAAAGAATCTTTCTTTTGCTTTAAATATTCATTATATTCAATATAATATTGATTTACTGGACAATCCTCTGGTAAGTTAGATAAATAACCATTAAGTAGGGCATTAATACTTTCAAAATAAAAATAGTTTAAGGCAAAATCTCTTTCATCAAAAGTCATCCAACCTGCAAGTTCACTAACTCTTCTAGTAGCATCAATCCCAATAATTCTATTTATTAAACTAATATCTTGAGATTTAAAATCATCTTCTAGAAGTAATATTTTTTTACCAAAACCACTATTGATTGTTTCATTTTTCATTATATTTAAAGATATTTCAATTACTTTTTTTAAAATGAATAAATTATATATTAGAAGTTTATCATTATCTGATAATAAATAATTTTTTGCAACTTCATGAATATCAAATGAACTTTTAAAGTAAATAGTTTGATCTTTTTCATTATAAACAGGATCATCAAATAAATATACGTTATCTCCCACAAAAACATTTTCTAAAAGTTGGTATTGATTTCTTAAAATTATTTTTAATGCACTTTTTATAAAATTATCATCCGCTCTTTTTTTACCACTTTCATATTCTTTTAACAATTTTAATAATTCATAATTAATTACTGCTTCCATTTTCTACATCCTTTACCTTAGAAATTATAACACTTAAAAGATGATCTGTAAATTAATTTTTATCTTTTTTCCTTGACAACATATAATTTACTAAAGTATAATTATTTTAAGAAAAATCAAAGGAGTGATTCATTTGCGCAAAAGATTCAAATCAATTCTTTATTTTATCTTTTTACTTTTTATAGTTTGTTTATCTCTCGGAGTAGGATATATATTTTATGACAAAATAAGTAGTGATTCCGATATAGTTGTGGATGGTAAAATAACTATAAACTATTTAAATGGCAAAAAATTTAATTTAAGTGGTAACAATGAAATAACTTTTTCCGTAACTAATAATGATAGTGAAGCAAAATACTATTACATTCAACTTACTGATGTTTATGCTAATGATGTTTCTTATGAACTTATTAGTTCAGATAATTTAAATATAACAAATAATTTAAAATCTGAAATAGTATCAAATCAAGTATCAATTAATGGTAATGAAACAATTAATTATACGTTAAAATTTAAAGTAAATGGTAACGAAAAGTATTCTGGCACAATCCAAATTGGCTTAAAAGAAAATGAGAAAAATACTTTTGCGGATGTTATACTTGCTAATAATAAAGTAAATGAAAAGAGTTTGACAGGTATTGGAGAATCAGCAATATTAGATGAAGGTTTACTAAAAAAGGAAGATGACCATGGGGTAGCATACTACTTTCGTGGAAATGTTAAAAATAATAATGTTTTATTTGCTGATAAAAATTGGAAAATTGTTAAAATAAATGGTGACGGATCAATAAAACTTGTTTTAGATGGTGTAATTGATGAATTAAGTAAATATTATGAAGAGGACTATGCTTTTTCAAATAGTACAATATATAAAAATTTAGAAAAATGGTATACAAATACCTTAGATTCCTATGGGGATTACATTGCTTATTATAAATATTGTAATGATTATGTTTTAGATGATGATAATTACTTAGCATATAATAGAGTAATTACTAATAAGATTCCTACCTATGTTTGTTTAGGTAATTTAGTAAATTCTAGAATAGGTTTATTAACAGTAGATGAAGTATCTCTAGCCGGAGGAAGCACAAGTGAAAACAAGAAATTTTATCTTTATAACGAAAAGATAACTGGAGCATATTATACAATGTCTGGAGCAATGACAAGATATAGTAATTATTATCCATTTACAGTTGATTCAACCGGAGCAATTACAAGTAATATAAACGGAACACTTCTTCGAAGTATTAGACCAGTTATAACTATAATTAAAACCGCTAAAGTTACAGGGACAGGTACAAGTGAAGATCCATATAAATTAATTATGAAATAATACGCATAAGTATTATTTTTTTTGACATGTTTAGCCAACAGTGTTATAATAAATGTCAATATTTTACATGTTGTAATGTAAAATTGACATTTTGTACTTTAGTGTTTAATTCAATAATAGTATAATAGAATTGGTGGTAGGTATGAAGATATTTAAAGATATATGGAGTTTGTTAATGGCGTTAAGGCTGGTGGATATAATATTTTTCTTTGCAGTTTTAATACTTATGATATTAATTGTAACGCTTATATATTTTATAAAAATAAATAATGAAACAGAAGAAAAAGATTTAGAAGAAACACAAGAAATGAAAATAGCGAAGGAATTAAGGGATAGTATGAAAAATAGTGAACCAACAATTAAATTTACAGATTATGAAAAAGATCAAGAAGATAAAGCTATAATTAGTTATGACGAGCTTTTAAATAAAGGTAATAACTATGAACTAAATTATGAAAAAGAAGAGATGCATGATGATTTATCAGTAAAAAAGGTTGATTTAGATAATTTAGTAAATAAAAATAATAATACTGTTTCAAATATTGAAGTAAGACTAATAAGTTTTCAAAAAGAAGAAGCATTCCTAGAAGCGTTAAAGAGATTGCAAAAAGAACTGGGGTAATGGTATGAAGTTTAATATAGTTACATTTGGATGTAAAGTTAATCAATATGAATCAAATATGATGAAAGAACGTATGCTTTCATCAAATTTTTTCTATGTGGAAAATATAAGTGAAGCTAATATAATTGTTGTAAATACTTGTTCAGTTACTAATGTAGCTGATAAAAAGTGTTTAAAAATGATTAGAAGAATCAAAAGAGAATATCCAAATTCAATTCTAGTAGTTGCAGGTTGCAGTAGTCAAAATAAACAAGAAATATATGAAAATTTAGATATAGATATTTTAATAGGTAATAAAGATAAATCAAAGATTGATATATTATTAAAAGAATATATAAAAACCCATAAAAGATATGTAAAGTTTTATAATGATCGAAAACTTGATTTTGAAGATATGCTAATTAGTGATTATAACCATATCAGAGCATTTATTAAAATTGAAGATGGATGTGATAATTTCTGTAGTTATTGTATTATTCCTTATGTTCGAGGAAGTGTAAGATCAAAAAACTTTGAAACAGTAATTAAGGAAGCAAAATTACTTACTCAAAAAGGACATAAAGAAATAGTGTTAACAGGTATTCATACAGGACATTACATGGATAAGGATTACGATTTAACAGACCTTATAAATGAATTATCAAAAATTGAAGATTTATTAAGAATAAGAATATCAAGTATTGAAATAACTGAATTAAATGATAAGTTTTTAAATATGTTAAGTACAAATAAAAAAGTATGTGATCACTTGCATATTCCATTACAAGCTGGTAGTGATGAAATTTTAAAAAAGATGAATCGTAAGTATGATTTAAAATACTATGAAGAAAAAATAAAGAAAATTAGAATGATTAGACCTGATATATCTATAACAACGGATATAATCGTAGGTTTTCCTTATGAAACAGACGAATTATTTAATGAAACATTAGAATTTTCTAGAAAAATGAACTTTAGCAAAATTCATGTTTTTCCATATTCAATTCGTCTAGGAACAAGTGCAGCTAATATGCCTAATCAAGTAGATGAAAGTATAAAAAAAGAGAGAGTTAAAAAACTAATGGATTTAAGCGGAACAATGGAAAAAGAATATTACAATAAATTTGTTGGTAAAGAACTTGATATTTTAGTAGAAGAGTGCGATAATAATGTAAGTATTGGTCACTCTAGTAATTACTTAATGATAAGATTAAATGAAAAACTAGAAGTAGGTCAAATATATAAAAGGATTATATGAATTACATTAAAGGTAAATTAAAAAAACTTATATTTTATAGTAAAGAAAGTGGCTTTGTAGTCGCTTTATTTCGCGTTAAAGAGTCTAATTTAAAAGAGATTGAAGTAAATAAAACCATAACTATAACAGGTTCGTTTCTAGACCCAAGTATAGATGTACCCATGACTTTATATGGAAATTATAAAAAAAATGAAAAATGGGGCATGCAATTTGTAGTGGATTCTTATGAAGTAGAAAAACCAACTACCAAAGAAGCTGTTGAAGAATTTTTATCTAGTCCTTTCGTCGAAGGTTGTGGTGAAGTAACAGCTAAAAGAATCGTGGAAGCATTCGGAGAAAAGGCTATTGATATAATAAAAAATGATAAAGATAAATTATTATTAATCGAAGGAATAACTGATAAAAGAAAAGAAAAAATATATGCTTCACTAATTAATTATGATAAAAGTGGAGATACAATTATTAAGTTACAAAATTTAGGATTTTCTCCGGTAGAATGTTACAAAATATATAATTCTTTTAAAGCAGATATTGATTATGTTTTAGAAAATAACTTTTATTTAATAAGTGAAATAATTGATTTTAGAAAAGTGGATAGTATATATGTAAATGCTTACGGAGATAAGACAGATGCTAGAGTATATGCCTGTATTTTAGAAAGTATGAAAATGTTATCTTTTACAAACGGCGATACTTATTATTATGCTGATGAAGTAAAAAAAGAACTATTAAAGGAATTTTTTATAGAGCTTACTGAAGATGTTTTTAACGAATGTTTAGATTATCTTGAAGAGAATAATGATGTAGTGCGTGTTGAAAAAAGAATATATTTAAAATCGTACTATGAAAAAGAAATAAATATTGCCATGAATTTAAAAAAGATAGATAGTAAAGCTCCGAAGATGTTTTATAATATTGATGAAAAATTAAAGGAACTTGAAGAAAAACTTAAAATTAATTATAATGAAACTCAAGAAAAAGCAATAAAAGGAGCCTTAAATAATAATATAACCATTATTTCCGGGGGACCTGGAACAGGTAAAACAACAATTATAAATGCTATTGTAAAATTATATATTGAAAAAGAAAAACTTGGCCCTGCAGATATTATGGAAACTATAGCATTATTAGCCCCAACTGGTAGAGCAGCCAAAAAAATGAATTCATCTACAGGTATACCTGCTTATACAATACATAGATATTTGAAATGGTATAAAGATAGTAATGAGTTTGTTTATAATGAGTTTAATAAAACTCATCACAAATTAATTATTGTCGATGAAGTAAGTATGATAGATGTAGATTTATTTAATGCTTTATTAAATGGGATAAATAGTAATATTAAACTTATTCTTGTCGGAGATACATTCCAACTTCCAAGTGTGGGACCAGGTCTTGTTTTAAATGAGCTTATTGAAAGTGATTATTTTAATTATATACCTTTAAATCAAATTTATCGTCAAAGTGATAACTCTTATATTCCATTTTTAGCTAAAGAAATAAAAAATAATGATTTAAGTGAAGAATTTCTAACTAAAAAAGATGACTATAACTTTGTAAAAGTAGACTCAAGTAATATTAAAGGAGCAGTAACTCAGATTACAAATTATTCTTTAAGTAAAGACCTTGATGAGAGAAATGTTCAAGTATTAGCACCAATGTATAAGGGAGAAGCTGGAATAGATGCATTAAACGTTATCTTGCAAAACATTTATAATCCAAGTAAAAGAAATAAAGAAGAAGTAATATATGGTGATTATATTTATCGGGAAGATGATAAAGTTCTTCAGCTAGTTAATGATTTAGATAATAATGTATTTAATGGCGATATCGGCTTTATTGAAAGAATAACTGGTAACAAAATAATCATCGATTTTGATGGTAATAAAGTAGAGTATGAGAAAAAAGACTTAAAAAACATTAAACATGCCTATGCCATAAGCATTCATAAGAGTCAAGGTAGTGAATTTATGCATGTTATAATGCCAATAAGTACCAGTTACTATAAAATGCTTTATAATAAATTAATTTATACTGGAGTAAGTAGAGCTAAAAAGAGTCTAACTCTTGTCGGAGATCCAGCTGCTTTCCAAAGAGCAGTTAATAATAATTATTCATCAAGTAGAAAAACAAGTTTAAAAGAACAAATAAGTATAGTATATAATAAATAAAATTGTTCATAATAATACCAGAGGTGGAAAAATGAAAAATATGTTAAAAGCCGTTGGGCTACTTGGTGCTATGGCAGCTATCGGTGGTGGTATTTATTTAATGCAAGATAAAAAAACAATGAAAAAAGCTGGCAAAAAAGTAATTAGTGCCATGGATAGTGCAGAAAGCATGATAGCAAAGAAAATAAACTAAAAAAGGATAAAAAACTATCCTTTTTTTCGTGCCAAATGGCAATCACATTCATATTCAATAATTGCTCTTTGTTTTTCATCATCGATTTTTTTATACATCATAATTTGTAATTTTTCTTTAATTTCCGCTATTTTTTTAGAAACATTAAACGGATCTACATAAAATTCTTTTCTAAACATAGGTGCATACAAAGTTTCATTTAATAAAAATCCATCAATATCAAGTGTTCCAAATAAAGAAACTATTCCATTTTTAACAGCAATATCTTCACGACATATAAAATTTTGTTCTTCCTTATCAAATATTATTTTTGTAAAAGAATCAGACATTTCTAAGTTGTGTTCAAAAGAATAAATAAAATCTTTATATAATCCTGGAATAATCAATTCTTTAAAAGGCAATAAGTCTTTATTAAATAAATTGCCATAATCTTTTTTAATTAGAAATTTTTCTATTTGAATATACTTCTTTTCTTGATAACAATGAAAAAATAATAAAGTATACCCATTCGTTTTCGTACTTGGTTCACTTTTTTCTTTTTCAATAATAGCAAAATTTTCATCATCTAACCATTTAAAAATAAATTTACCTTTATGAAAATACAAAACAACTTCATTTGCATCCTTAACTTTTATTGTATCCTTATCAATGATAACTCTTAAATTCATCTTTGGTATTATAGTTTCTGTCATATAAATCTCCTTTTTTCTTCATATTATAGCATACACCTTATAATATGACAATTTTTTTTCATTTTTTGTGCTAGTATAAATTTGGTGATAATATGAAAAAGTATTTAAAAATTCTTGGAGTAGCAATTATATTCGGTGGTTTATTAGCTTATCTTTTTTATTATGATATTAATAAAGAAGTAAGAGCTATATCAAAAAAAGAAGAAGTTGTAACGCTCTTTCAAGTCGGGGTATTTAAAGATTACAATAATGCTACGTTTTTTTCCAAAACTTTTCCATCTAGTTTAATATACAAAGATAATAATTATTATAGAGTAATCATTGCTATAAGCTATCACGAAGAAACAAAATTAAAATTAGAATCAATATATCAAAATAGTGAGATAGAATACTATGAAAAAGAAATAAGAATAAATAAAGATTTTATTGAAAAAATAAGTAATTATGAATCAATAATTTTAAAAAGTAATAAAGAAGAAGTAATAAATAATGTTAACAATAGTATTTTAAATATTTTTTCATCATATATTAATTAATTTTATCCATAATAAAAGTATGATAAAAAAATATAAAGATTACATTTTATTACTAATAATCTTTTTATTATTTATATTCTCAGGAAGTATAAATAGATTTTTAATTGCCATAAATCCTAATTTAGATACTAAAAATATTGAATTAAATTATGATAAATATTTAAAAGATGAACTAGATAATATCAAGAAGATAAATAATATAGAGTTTAACGATGATTTAGATTTACAAGTAAGTAGAGTTAAATATCGTAATGTTTATGAATATTCTGATACTCTAACTATTTATAAAGGATTTAAAAATAATGTTTTTGTAAACGATGTTGTTTTAAATAATGATGGTCTTATAGGAATTGTAACTAAAACCTATGATTATTATTCTATTGTAACATTAATAACTAATAAAAATAGTAATATATCTGTTAAAATAAATGATGCTATAGGTATTCTTAAAACCATTAATAATACTTTGGTAGTTACCAATATAAATAATTATGAAAAGGTAAATGTTGATGATGAAATATATACATCTGGACTTGGTAATTTACCAGATAGTATTTATATAGGCAAAGTAAAAAGTATTAATTTAAATAATACAGAAATAGAAAAAGTGGTTGAAGTAAACATAAATGATAGATTAGAAAAATTAGACTATTTGTTTATAAGGAGTAATCATGATTAATGTTTTTCTAGATTGCCTAATATATAATTTTACTCCTTATAAATCATTTTTCTTTCTATCAAATATTAATAATAAAAGTATAATTTATAATATTGCAACGGGTTTATTTATAGATATATTTATTATTCATACATATTTTCTTAATACTATATTTATTATTTTATTATATATATTACATAAAGTAATTAAGATAAATTATTATAATATTATAAATTATTATTTATTTAATATAATAACAGTTTTTATCTACTATAATATATTTTCTAGTCTATACAATTTTAAAAATATCTTTTTTAATATGTTTATTATAAATAGTATATTTATTCTTTTATGTTATATGAAAGATACTAAAAGCATAAAATTATACAGGTGAGATAATGGACGAATATATAAGTGATGCTAAAAAAAGAAGAAATAAAAAAAGTTTTAATGTTAATAAAAAAAGTATTAAAAGTTTTATATCCAAGTTTTTACTTGCCATAATATTTTTCTTATCTAGTATAATATTTACTAATATAAATGATAAAAATTTATTATTATATAAAGAATATGTCTTAACAGAAAGCCTACCTTTTACCAAAATAAAAGGTTGGTATGAAGAACTATTCGGAGAAGTATTACCTAAAGATGATAATAATAAAATGGTTATAAAAGGTCATTTAGTTTATAAAAATATTGAAAATTATAAAGATGGTGAAGTCTTAACTTTAACCACGAACACTTTAATAAATAGTCTTCAAAGTGGGATAGTAGTCTATTGCGGAGAAAAAGATGATTATAAAAATACTGTTATTATCCAAGGGATAGATGGGGTAGATATTTGGTATGGAAATTTAACTAATGTCTCAGTTAAATTATATGATTATGTTGAAAAAGATAAATTAATTGGTCAAATAAATAGCGATTTACTTTATTTAGTTATTAAGAAAGATAATAATTTTCTAAAATATGAAGATTATCAGGCTGGATTATAGTGCCATTTTCATTCTTTTAATCTTACTTTTATGTGGATATATAAGAATAGGCTTAATTATAATGTTTATTGTTTTATTCCATGAACTAGGACATGTTTTAGTATGTTTGTTTTTTAAATATAAAATAATTAATATAACAATATATCCTTTTGGTGGTATAACTAAAATAGAAAAAGATATAAATACTAATCCCAATAAAGAATTAATTCTAGCTTTTGCTGGAATATTTATGCAAATAATATTAATACTTATAGTAAAGTTATTTTCTATTCATGATTATGAATTGTTTTTAAAATATAATTATAGTATCATGCTACTTAATTTGATTCCCATTATTCCTTTAGATGGAAGTATTATAGTTAAATGTATTTTAAATAAGTTTTTTTCATTTAAAAAATCATATGTTTTATACATTATAATAAGTATTATATCTGTTTTTTTATATGTAATAATTAATTATAAGTATAGTATAAATAATTATTTGATAATAGGTATATTTATATATAAAATATATTATTCTATTAAAGAATATAAATTTATTTATAATAAATTTTTACTTGAAAGATATTTAAAAAAATATAAATTCAATTACATAAGTACTAAAAAGGGAAATTTAGATATATTAAAACTAGATACATATCAATATTTTAAAGAAGATGAAAAAATAGTAAGTGAAGCTAAAAAACTAGAAGAAAGGTTTGACAAATACAAGTATTTTTGATAAAATTAATATGTTTTTAAGTAATTTCTTAAAAAACCGCACAGAAAAGGTTATAAAACTAGTAGTTACCTTAATGGCGCGACTTCAAAAAATATAAGGAGGTATGAAATGAAAGCTATATTTGAAACTGGTGGAAAACAATATTATGTTTCTGTTGGGGATACTATTTTTGTTGAAAAATTAGATGCAGAAGTAGGAAGCGATGTTACATTTGACAAAGTTTTATTTGCAGATGGTAAAGCTGGAAACCCATATGTTGATGCGAAAGTTGTATGTACTGTTGAAAAACATGGAAAAAATAAAAAGATTAAAGTGTTTAAATACAGACCTAAGAAAAAATATCGTAAGACTCAAGGTCATAGACAACCATATACTAAATTAGTTGTTAAGAAAATTGGTTAATGATAAAAGTTAATATCAAAAATAATATCATTATTATAACTGGACATGCAGGATATGATGATTTTGGAAAAGATATTGTGTGTGCATCAGTATCATCAATTGTTATTACGAGTATTAATTTATGTTTAAGATTTAATAAAGAAAGCATTAAATATAAAGAAGAGAAAGATAAATTAACAATTGAAATATTAAGTAATGATGATAATATTACATTAACAATAGAAAATATGCTTATGATGCTTGAAGAACTTGCATCGACATACAAAAAAAATATTAAAATAATTAAGGAGGAAATATAATGAATTTTATGAAGTTAAATATCCAATTATTTGCTCATGTTAAGGCTCAAGGTTCTACTAAAAATGGTAGAGACTCAGCAGGTCGTAGACTTGGTGCTAAAGCTGCAGATGGTGAGACAGTATCAGCTGGATCAATCCTTTATCGTCAAAGAGGAACAAGAATTTATCCAGGTACAAATGTTGGAATAGGTAAAGATGACACATTATTTGCAAAAGTAACTGGTGTTGTTAAATATGAAAGACTAGGAAAGAATAAGAAAAAGGTAAGCGTATACGAAGCATAAGTATTCGCTTTTTTAAATACGGAGGGTTTATGAAATACGATAATGAATTATTTCTTTTAAGTGAATTTTTTTCACACAATACAATAAATAAAAAAGATAGCAGAGAAATATCTGATAAAAAAAGAAAATTGTTTAGAATAGTATTAAAGGAATTTAGAAAAGAAACAAATTTGCAAGAGGGATTTTGCAAAATAAAGTTTATGGATCGTTTCTGGGGTGAATGTGACAAAGGTTATACTTTAGTTAAAGAATTGGTTGAAAATGATGCTTTTAAAAGTTTTTCAAAAGATTACTTAATTTATATAACGGATTTTTCAAATTTTTATGATGACTCACATTCTAGTTTCTATGAATTAACTTGGGATTATCAAACTTATTTTGAATTTATGAGATATCATAAATTCATCAAAGAATTAATGGAAATGCCTGAAAATGTTCGAAACCTAGCAGTTGAATCTATTGGAAGCACAATTGAATCTGCAAAACAAAAGCTTGAAACTAATAAAAGTCTTTGTCCTAAAATTGGGCATAGTGTTAGTAAATGGCATAAAATGGAAGGCGAAAATGGTAAGTCTCCATTCTGGTATGGAACATGCACAAAGTGTGGAGAAACTCAAATTACTAGAAAAGATCCAAATGGAATAAAATTAGAAAGAAACAAAAAATAAAACTCGTAACAGAGTTTTATTTTTCGTAAATTGAAAATAGAACAGAAGCTGGACATTTAGAAATAGACTCTATAATAGGTAAAAGGAATGAATATGATTCGATAGTAAGTATAGTAGATAGATGTACAAGAAAGTTGTGGCTAATAAAATCAGAGTATAAAAATGAATATTACACAAATAAATTAATATATGATTTTATAATCAAAAATGATATAGAAGTAAAATCAATAACAGTGGATAACGGAATAGAATTTAATGCATTAGGAATAGCTGCCAAAAAGCTAGGAGTAAAATTACATAAATGTGATCCGTATTGTTCATTTCAAAGAGGGACAAATGAAAGAATGAATGCAATGGTAAGGAGATTTCTTCCCAAAGGTTACCCATTTAAAACAGTAACGCAATATTATTTGGATAACATTGCATTTGAAATTGATTTTATGCCTAAAAAAATATTTGGATTCAAAAGTGTGTTCGAAAAAGAATTAGAATATTAATTTTATTTGTTAGATAATTATAATATATTCAGTTTTTTAATCAATGATAAAATGAACACAAAGTGTCATTGACAAAAAAACTGAATATATAAGAAAAACAATAACAAATAAAAGAATAATTGACTAATTTTATCGTCTGTTAAAATTATATTAAATGGTGCGGTTGAAATTACAATATAAAAAATAGATACATGTGATTGTGTATCTATTTTGTTTTATTCATCAAAGGTAGCATCTACATAATAGATTGGTCTACCTTCTTTTTCATATTGTTTTTCAAAATCAGTCATAATATTACTAATTTGTCTTTCATCATGATGTAAATCTAGACTTACTTTATTAAAAGTGTACCAATATTGTGACAAAGTTTCTAAAGAATAAGCAAATAATCCTTTGTTGTCTGTTTTTAAAATAATGTGTTTGTTCTTCTTGAAAATCTTATCATAAAGTTTTAAATAACTTATGTGCGTAAATCTATTTTTCTCATCAATTCCTTTTGGCCATGGTTCTGAAAAAGTCAAATATATGGTAGATATTTCTTTTCCAAAAATTTTATCGATGTTTCTAGCATCATCATTAATAAGTTTTAAATTAGTTATTTTTTCTGATTTTAATTTTTCAGTAGCCATTACCATTTGTGATGGATAAAGTTCAAGTCCAATAAAGTTTACATTTGGATATTTTTTTGCCATGTTTATGATAAAATCTCCACGTCCCATTCCAAGTTCTAAAGAAATGGGATTCTTGTTACCAAATAAGTCATGCCATTTATTTTTATATTTATAAGGATCTTTAACAAAAAATTTACTTTCTGCAATTATTTTATCAGCGTTTTTAATTTTATTATATTCCATAGACTCTCCTTCTTTCCTAAAGATTATATCATTAATTTTTATTTATGTAAAATTAATTTGACAAAAATATTCAAAAATTAGCAGTTATATATTGACAAGTGCTAAGCATAATATTATAATGATATTAGCACTGGTAAATAAAGAGTGCTAAGAGAGGTAATATTATGGATGAACGTAAAAACAATCTCTTAAAAGTAATTGTAGAGACTTACATTAAAACAGTAAGACCTGTTGGGTCAAAAGCTTTATGTGATATGTTCAATTTATCTAGCGCAACGATTAGAAATGAAATGGCTCTGCTTGAAGAAATGGGATATCTAGAAAAGAATCATATATCATCTGGTCGTATACCTAGTGAAGAAGGTTATAAATATTATGTAAAAAATTTGATGGAACCTGAAAAACTTACTGGTAGTGAAATGCTTCAATTACAAAGAATATTTGCAAATACTGATATAGAACTTAGTGATGCTATAAATAAATGTATGGATATCATAAGTGATATAACAAATTATACGAGTGTTGTTTTAGGTAAAAGTAGTAGTGATAATTCATTATTACAAATTAATATAATTGATTTAGGAAATAATCAAGTCGTAGCAGTTGTATGTACCGATAAAGGTAATGTTGAAAATAAGATGTTTACTTTACCAAATACAATTAATGTTAAAGAAGTGGTAAAAACAAGCGAAATAATAAATAAAATGCTTGTAGGAACACCAATTAATGAAGTAAGTAAAAGACTTGAAATAGAAGTAAAACCAATTATTAAAACCCAAATAAAACAATATGAAACAGTATATAGTATATTCTATAATGCCTTTAATGATTTTGTAGCTAATAATAGTAATATTCATGTTACAGGAAAAACAAAGATATTTGAACAGCCAGAATACAGTGATATAACAGAATTAAAAAGATTAGCTAATAAACTAGAAGATAAAAATCTTATTACTAAGATGGAAGAAAATAGTAATGAGGATGAGATTAAGGTTTATATTGGCGAAGAGACTGAATTTGATTCAAATGTAACTATTATTAGAAAAAAATATCATATTAATGGTGAAGAAGGCACAATTGCAGTAATAGGTCCAAAGAGAATGGATTATCAAAAAATTGTGGGACTTCTTGAATATATTGATGAAGAACTCGATAGTAGAAAGGATAAATAATGGAAGAAAAAAAGATTAAAGGTAAACAAAAAGTTAAAAGTGTAAAAAAGAAAGAACCTAACAAAATTAAAAATGAAACAAATAATAAATTAGTAGAAGAAAATGCTAAATTAAATGAAAAACTTCTTAGAGTAATGGCAGAAATGCAAAATATGAAAAGAAGAAATGATGAAGAAATTAGTAAACTTTGCAAATATGATGGGGAAAAATTAATTACAAAGATATTACCAATCGTTGATAATTTTGAAAGAGCAATAATGCTTGATGATAGAGATTTATCTGATGAAGTTTCTAAATTCTTAAGTGGATTTAAAATGATTTATACTAATTTAGTAAGTATATTAAATGAATTAGAAGTAAAAGAAATAGACTGTAAGGGACTAGAATTTGATCCAAATAAAATGGAAGCAGTTCTTACAGATAGTAATAAAGAATTACCAAGTAATGTAGTACTTGAAGTACTACAAAAAGGTTACACTTATAAAGATAAAGTTATAAGGGTAGCAATGGTAAAAGTAAATGAATAATTAAGCTCAAGTAAAAGAAAGGAATGATTAAATATGAGTAAAATTATAGGTATTGACTTAGGTACTACAAATTCATGTGTTGCAGTACTTGAAGGGGGAGAACCAAAGGTTATAGCTAATGCTGAAGGAAATAGAACAACTCCATCAGTAGTGGCATTTAAAGGAGATGAAGAATTAGTTGGTGAAGTTGCAAAAAGACAAGCCGTAACTAATGTTAAAAATACTATTTCTTCAATTAAAAGAAAAATGGGTACTAGTGAAAAAGTAGAAGCTGGGGGAAAGAAATGGACTCCAGAAGAAATTAGTGCTAAGATATTAGGAAAACTAAAGAAAGATGCTGAAAGTTATCTTGGAGAAAAAGTAACTAAAGCAGTTATTACAGTTCCAGCATACTTTAATGATGCCGAAAGACAAGCTACTAAAAATGCCGGTAAAATTGCAGGATTAGAAGTAGAAAGAATTATCAATGAACCAACAGCAGCAGCACTTGCATATGGTTTAGATAAACAAGATAAATTACAAACTATTCTAGTTTATGACTTAGGTGGTGGAACATTCGATGTTTCAATTCTAGAACTAGGTGATGGTGTGTTTGAAGTTAAAGCAACAAGTGGTAATAATCGTCTAGGTGGAGATGATTTTGATGCAAGAGTAACAGACTATTTAGTAAATGAATTCAAAAAAGAACATGGTATTGATTTAAGTAAAGATACGATGGCAATGCAAAGAATTAAAGATGCAGCTGAAAAAGCTAAGAAAGACTTATCAAGTATGACGACAACTCAAATTAGCTTACCATTTATTGCACAAAACGATGAAGGTCCAGTTCATTTAGATATGACTTTAACAAAAGCCAAATTTGAAGACTTATGTCGTGATTTATTTGATTCAACACTTGAACCAGTTAGAAAAGCTTTAAAAGATGCTAATATGACTGCTAAAGATATTGATAAAGTAATATTAGTTGGTGGATCAAGCCGTATTCCATATATTCAAGAACTTGTTAAAAAAGAACTTGGACAAGAACCTAACAAGAGTGTTAACCCAGATGAAGTAGTTGCCATGGGTGCAGCTATTCAAGGTGGAGTACTTACTGGTGAAGTTGATGATATCGTACTACTTGATGTTACACCATTATCACTTGGTATTGAAACTCTAGGAAATGTTATGACAGTATTAATCCCAAGAAATACAACAATTCCAACAAGTAAATCTCAAGTATTCTCTACTGCTGTAGATAATCAACCGGCTGTTGATATTCATGTATTACAAGGTGAAAGACCAATGGCTAATGATAACAAGACACTTGGAAACTTCCAATTAACTAATTTGCCTCCAGCAAGAAGAGGAGTTCCTCAAATTGAAGTTAAATTTGATATTGATGCTAATGGTATTGTTAATGTTACTGCTAAAGATTTAGGTACAAATAAAGAACAATCAATTACAATTACATCATCAACCAATCTATCTGATGAAGAAATTGATAAAATGATGAAAGAAGCTGAAGCAAATAAAGAAGCTGATGAAAAGAGAAAAGAAGAAGCTGAAGTAAGAAATAATGCTGATAGTATTGTATTTGCTACTGAAAAAGCTCTATCTGATCTAGGTGATAAAGTATCCGAAGACGACAAAAAGAACGCTGAAGAAAAACTAGAAGCAGCAAAGAAAGCCTTAGAAGGAACTGATATTGAAGAAATTAAAAAAACTAGCGAAGAATTAAATAAAGTAGCTATGGATTTAGCAGCTAAAGTATATGAACAAGCAGCTAAAGATAATGCAAATAATACTGAAACAAATAGTGGTAATGATAATGACCATGAAAAAGTTGAAGATGCCACATACGAAGAAAAATAATAAAATATAAATTGGTAAAAAGAGAGCGTCTTATACTCTCTTTTTGACCGTAATAAGGAGCACAGATGAAAAAAGAAAATCTTGAAAGAATGCTTGAAAATATGTTATCAACTGGTGGGGACTTTGCAGAAATATTCCTTGAAGATAAAAAAACTACAATATATAACTATGTTGATAGCAACTTAGATGGATATAGCGTTAACTATAGTAGTGGACTAGGTCTTAGATTAGCTAAGGAAAATAATGTTTATTATGCTGCTACTAACGATTTTAGCAATAAAAATATTAATTCAATCATAAATTCTTTAAAAGAAAACATTAACGGAAAAGCAATATATGATTATGTATCCCTAAATAGAATAAAAAAATATAAAAATAATCATAAAACTCATTATACAAATGAAGACATAAAAAAATTATTTAATAGCTTAGATAAAAAAATAAGAATTAAAGATGAAAGAATTAATCAAGTAAGTCTAAATTTACAAAATATTAAACAAAATGTAACCATTGCTCGTGAAAACGGTTTATATAAAAAAGAAGAAAGAGAAAGAACTAGATTATACATAACAATTAGCTTAAAAGATAATGATAAAGCATGTAACATAGCATATTCTTATGGCAAAACAATTAGCTTGGATTTACTAGACGAAATAAATTATGATAAAGTAATAAATAACCTAGTAAAAGAAGGCCTTGATAAATTATATGCTAAACCTTGTGTTGGTGGAGAAATGCCAGTTATTATCGAAAATGGTTTTGGTGGGGTAATATTTCACGAAGCCTGCGGACATGCAATGGAAGCAACATCTGTAGCAGATAAAATATCAGTTTTAAGTCATGATTTAGGTAACAAAATAGCAAGTGAAAAAGTAAGTATTATTGATGATGGAACATTATATAATGAATGGGGATCAAGTAAGATTGATGACGAAGGTAGAGAAACAAAGATTAATAAGTTAATTGATAAAGGAGTATTAACTGGATACTTAATTGATGAAATAAACAATCGTAAGATGAAAATGCAACCAACCGGAAGTAGCAGAAGAGAAAGTTATATATATGCCCCGACATCTAGAATGAATAATACCTATCTTGAAAAAGGAACAGATACTTTTGAAGAAATGATAAAAGATATAAAATTAGGCCTTTATGCCAAAAAAATGGGCGGAGGATGTGTATCACCCGAAACCGGAGATTTTAACTTTGCTTGTGATTTAGCGTATATGATTCGTGATGGTAAAATAGCTGAATGTGTTAAGTCTGCTAGTTTAATTGGTAATTGTAAAGATATATTACAAAGTGTAGAGATGGTCGGAGATAACCTAGCGCTTGGACAAGGAATGTGTGGTTCAATCAGTGGGTCTGTACCCGTAAATGTCGGTATGCCTCGCATAAAAGTTGGCCATATTCTTGTCGGAGGTGAAAAAGATGAATAAATTAATTGAAATTGGTAAAAAACATAACATAGATATTGAGATATTTAAAGAAAAACATAACAGCACAGACATAAGTACATTAAATGATAAAATTAAATTATTTCAAATAACCAATGTATCAAAATATATAATTAAAGCTATCAGGGATAATAGATGTGTTAAGATTGTTACTGAAAGTATTAAAAATTCTGAAGAGTTAATAAACACTTTGGAAGATATATTTAAAACATCAGACAATAAAAATTCTAATAGACTATGCACTGGTAATATAAAAAATAAATTGAGAAAAAAAGAGATAATCGATTATAGTAAAGTAAAAGAAGATTTATTATCATTAAATGATTTAAAGAAAAAGTATTCTTGTATAAAATCTATTGAAGCAGATTATACTCACACTGAACGTGGAAATTATATTACTAATTTAATAAATAATTGTGATATGGAAGATGAAACATATTTTAATGCTTATGGAGTCGCTATAACAGTAAATAAAGATGATATAACTAGAGTATTATATATAGGTTATTATACAAAAAAATATGATTTTAGCGAGTTTAAAGAATACTTGTTGAAAAAATTAGAATACTTATTAATTAAATTAGATAGTAAGTCAGTTACTACGAATAAGTACAAAGTATTACTTACTAACAATGTCGTAGAAAGTATATTATTTACATTTAAAGATTCATTTCAAAGTAAAAATATATTTTTAAATGAGTCAGTATTATCTGGCAAATTAAATAGTAAAATATTTAGTGATAAAATAAATATTGTTGAGGATTCTCCAAAAGGAATATTAAATGCCAATTTTGATAGTGAAGGAACATTAAAGGCCCAACAAGCATTAGTAGAAAATGGCGTATTTAAAAAAGAAATAAATAATATTGAGTATGCTATTAAATTAAATAAAGAAGCAACTGGTAATGCAAATGGAGTCAATAATTTATATATAGAATGTGGTAATAAATCGTATGAAGAACTAATAAAAGAACTTGATAATGGGATTATCATTGATGAAGCCTTTGGATTTCATTCTGGAGTAGATTTAAAAACTGGAAACATATCAGTTCAAGCAGAAGGTTTACTTGTAGAAAATGGAAAAGTAACAAAAGGTTTAAATATGATTATATTATCAACGAATCTTTTTGAAGTATTTTCAAATGTTTTAGAAGTTGGTAGTGATTTATCTAATTTTAGTTTAAGTGTTAGAACACCATCACTTTTACTATACGATATAACTATCACTGGAAAGGAGTAAAAAATGAATAAAAAAGATTATTATGAAGTCTTAGGGGTCAGTAAAACTGCCACTGATGAAGAAATAAAAAGAGCTTTTAGAAAATTAGCTAAACAATATCATCCCGATATAAATAAAGAACCGGGGGCAGAAGAAAAATTTAAAGAAATTGGTGAAGCGTATGCAGTTTTATCCGATGCTACGAAAAGGCGCCAATATGATCAATTCGGTCATGCGGCATTTCAAAATGGTGCAGGTGCAGGTGGAGCATCAGGATTCCAAGGCTTTAATATGGGAGACATTGATCTTGAAGATATTCTCGGAGACTTATTTGGCGGAGGTTTTTCAAGCTTTTCCGGATTCGGCAGAGGTTCAAAATCAAGCAATAGAGCTAGAAAGGGCGAAGATATAAGAGTAATATTAAATCTTACTTTTGAAGAAGCAGCCTTTGGATGTGAAAAAGATGTTAAATTAAATCTTACAAGTGAATGTTCAAAATGTAAAGGTAAAGGCGGATTTAATGAATCAACATGTAGAACTTGTGGTGGGGCAGGCAAAGTATTAGAACAAGCCCAAACCATATTTGGATACATGCAAACTCAAAAAACATGCCCAGATTGTAAAGGCTTAGGTAAAACTTATGCAACGGTTTGTGACGATTGTCGTGGAAAGGGAATTGTTGAAAAAGTTAAAACATTAACTGTAACTATTCCTGAAGGTGTTGACGAAGGATATCAACTAAGATTAAGTGGCAAGGGTAATGCCGGAGTAAACGGAGGACCAAATGGAGATGTTTTCCTAGAATTTAAAATTAAAGAACATCCTCTATTTGAAAGAGACGGAGCAGATATTTATTTGGAAGTTCCAGTAACTATAACGGATGCTGCCCTAGGTTGTAAAAAAGAAATACCAACCCTTTATGGCAATATTATATTAGAGATAAAAGCTGGAACACAAAACTATACTAAGTTAAAAATTAAGGGAAAAGGAATAAAATTACCAAATAAAATCAGCAAAGGTGATATGTACGCTGTGGTAAATATTATTACTCCAACTAAACTTGATAGAAAGCAAAAAGCATTATTGCAAGATTTAGCTAAAACTGATCTTGAAGATGCTCCAGAATTTAAAAATTTTAAAAAATATGTAAAATAAAGGTGATTTTTTACCTTTATTTTATTTTTTTATAGACATTATTTTAATAAAATGATATTCTTATAATAGAATGAAAGTAGTGAGGGATAAAAAATGAATGATAATTTAGAAAACAATTTGGGGGACAGCGGGGTTTCAGAAAATAGTGTGAATGGATTAAATACTAGTCAACCAAACGAAATGGTTAATGGAAATACTAGCCAACAAAATGCGGAGCAATTAAACACCGGCGAACCTATAGAAACGCCAAATTTAAACAATAATTTAAACAATAACATAAGTCAAATGGGAACTAATCAACCAGCTGAAACAATTAATGCAAGTGAGGATGGAACAACGAATCAAAATGCCAACAATAATATGGTTGGATCTAACTACCCAGGAGTAGATCCAAATACTCAAAATAACATAAATTCAAATAACAACATAGTTAATAATCCTGTTAAAAAGAAAAATAAAGGATTAATAATAGGATTAGTTATTGCTATAGTAGCTTTACTCATCGTTATAGGAGGCTTTGTTTATATAAAGAGTACATATAATGCTAAAAGTTTCTTAAACAAAAATGCTAAAAATATTATAGCATCTATTGACAAGTCTTTTGATGCTTTATCAATAAATGATGATTTAATTGATAACTTCGATAAGTATGATATGATTAATGATACAAATATTGCATTAACAACAACATCTACAACATTAAAATCATTAAATAATCTACAAATAAATTTGAATGAAAAGTCAAATATAAATGATAATTATTTAAGTTTAGATTTAGGATTAAAAGAAAACAACGAAAGCATAAAAGGAACTGTTGTTTACAATAACAACAAAATCTATTTAAATAGTAAAGATATTTTTGATAGTCCGCTTTATACAACTTTAGATGAAAGCATTTTTGCAAATACCAAAGAATATGTTGATATGGTTAAGAATTTTTCAAATATTAATGATCTTGAAAATTCAATGAAAAATATTGTTAAATATGTAGCAAGTGCATTAGAACAAGCAAATATGAATACAAAAACTAGTGGACTAAATATAACATATACATATGAAATAAACGAAAAAAATTACAATAAAGTAATGGATAAATTTATTGAATTAGTTAAAAATGATAAAATTATAATGTCATATTTAGAAAATGATACATCAATTTTAGATAGTTTAAAAGATAGTCCAATAAATATTGTGTTTGAAATAACTATAAAAGCTTTAACAAACGAAATTCAATCATTTGTATTAGATGTTGAAGGAAGCAAATTAGAAGGTACAAAAGTTGAAAAAAATAAATATAAAATTGTTGGAGAAGATACAGAATTATACTTAGAATGTAAAGACGACGTTATAACAATAACCGAAGGAACAAACAAAATAAGTATTGAAATAAGTGATAAAAAACTAGGATTAGCAGCAAATGTTGAAAACTCAATTATAGAGTTAGCATTACAAAATGATAAGAAAAATTCAACAATAACAGCGAACATCGATATTGAAGGAGTAAAAGTTAATTGTAATGTCAAAGTAAAGGAAGATTCTAAAAACAATAAATCTGATGCAACTGGAAAGATTGATGTAACTTACAATAACGAAAATATAGTAATAGATTTCACTAATAAAATGGAATATGGCAAAAACAAAATTACAAAAAGTGATATTACAAATGCCAAAGATTTTGAACAATTAGCTGATTCAGAAACAAGTACTATTATGTTAAATTTATATAGTAAGCTTGGAGCATTTGATTTCTTTAAAGATATTTCAAGTATTATTGGTGATGTTGATGAACCTAATTATTCAGATGACGATTATGATTTTGGTAATATAGAAGACAATAGCAATTATAATTTGGACAATTTTGAATTTTAAAAGCATTTTTGATAAATGCTTTTTTTGCTTATAAATTTTTGACATTATATGTGGATAGTGATAAAATAATAATGGTGTTAATAAATGAATAAAGAAATTTTATTAGTGGCAAATTATTATAATGAAAGTATTATTGATTTTGAAAAACAATTAAAGCCAACTCATGAAATTTTTGAAAATATTGTTATTTGCAATAAAAACAATTGTGATATAAAAAGTAATTATCCGATTTTCAATGGAAGAAATTATGATTATTTAGACCAAATTAATAACTATATTAATAAACAAAAATTAAATATTAAATCAATAGTTTTCGTAGACAATATTAACAACATTGATAATGATGATGTTGCAAAATGTGCTTTAGATGCAATTAATCATGAAGATACAATAATACTTGGTTCTAACGAAAACAATAGCATGAGAAAAGATATAATAAACAAAATATTTAATACATTATTTAATACTAATTTTAAATCTGTTTTACCAGAAATAAAAGCAATAAATATTAAATTATTTAATAACCTTTTACGCAACTTAAAAAATGATAATAATTACATGATAACTGCAATAACAGAAAATATTGCTTTAAAAGAAAATGAAATTAACACAATTTGGCGAAAAAACACGAATAGAGTAGGGAAGGATAGTTTTAAAATGCTCCCCTATCTAAAAGGTTTAATACCATATATCTTTAAATCAATCATACCATATCTAATAAGTTATATATTATTTATGATAATATTTTATTTAAGATCATCAACAAACGATTTAGAAGGAATCATTTTTGCCAATTTAATATCCGAAGGAGTAGGGATAGTACTGCATACAATAATCAACTATAATTGTATATACAAATATAATCTTGTTTCTAGAAATATCTTATTTTTACTAAAAAAAATCTTCAGAGTAATATTATCTTGTTTCTTTATTTATATTTTATATAATTTATTAAATATAAATCTATTTGTAAGTAAATTATTAGTAGACTTAATATTAATGATTATAATAGCAATACTATTTACTTCTATTTCTAAAAAATAATAATACAAGTCCCCTACCACTTAATTATGGTAAATAGGGGACTTTGTTTTCTATCCACATACATACGTGCATATATCCTTATTTATAATAAATATAAGGTTATAAATGCGCGTATATTATCATTATTAAAAATATAAATAAGGTTATAATAAAAAAATTTTTTAAATAACAAAATAAATTTATTTAAAAAAAATATTCTTATAAAAATTTTAAATTTCTGTTTCCAAGCATTATTATATGATTGTTAATTATTATAGAAAGGCAAGCATCAAAAATCAAATTAATTAGTTGTTAAAGGATAAGAATTAATGTTAAATTATCAAAAATAAAATACAAAATAATATATATTATGTTAACTTAGTTATCAAAAAATTAATTATAAATATTTACGTATGAATTTTAATTATAAATATTTAAAACATCTATTACAAATATCTATCTTTTATATCTGAAACATCTTTACTAATTTGTTCTAATAATTTTCTTTGTTTTTTAAGTTCATTGTATGTTAAAATTGGTAATATAGATTTTATAATTGTAACAAATATTATTATTGCTCCAATTATAATTATATAATTTGCGATTGCTTCATAATCAATATTTAGTCCCATAAAAACACATCCTTACTTTTTGAGTTTAACACAGACAAACATAAAAGTAAATACTCTCCCCCACTCTTTTGGTGTATCAACAGATTTTAACTAATAATTACATTTAATATTACTAGAATTGTTCCTGTGATAAGTCCTAAATAAATCCACATATTTTCTTTATATTTTAACGCTCTAGGAAGCATTTCTTGTATCGATAAAGTAATCATAAGCCCTGCTACTACAATTAGGACTATACTTATCATAAGTTCTGATACAAATTTTTTTAAAAATACAAAAGCTAAAATGGCACCTAAAGGTTCAGATAATCCAGATATTAAAGTTGATTTTATTGCGTTTTTTCTACTACCAGTTGCATAATAAATTGGCACCGCAATAGAAATTCCTTCAGGAATATTATGAAGCATAATGGCAATCGATAGTCTTAAACCTAAATCAATACTATGATAACTACTTAAAAATGTTGCAATACCTTCCGGTAAATTATGAAGAATTAAAACAATCATGTTTAAAATACCTAGTTTATATAAATCAATACCTTTGCTTTCTTTTTCTACTAAGGAACTTAGATATGTAATAATTATATAACTAATAATAAATGCTATTAATAAAATTATTAAAGTCTTTCCAATTCCATAGAAGTTAACTATTTCAAAAAATGATGTTGGAATTAAATCTAAAATACTTATAGAAATCATTATTGCAATAGAAAAAGAAAGACAAAAACTTATAAATTTATTTAAGTTCTTCTCTTTAATTTTAAAAAATATTGGAATAGCTCCGATTAATGTTGATAGACCAACTAATGTAGATAATATAAGTGGAATTATAATATTTTGCATCATATCACCACTTAATTATATTCAAGTTATCTTACTAAATTTCGTTTTAATTCTTCGTTATGGAAAATTGAGTGATCAACAGTTGCTGTTTTCATTGATTTCATAATAGCTCTTTTTTGTGGTGTTAGTTTAGTTAAATCTTGCAAAAGAAAGTTGTAAACTGATAAATAACTAATTACAGGAATTATAGTTATCAAAGAGTCTGTCATAATATCCCAAGTACATTCAGTTAATGATGATTCATACCAAATTGGTTGTTTCTTATTTATTCTTTCATTTAAAGCTTCCATTACTTTTTCTAATACTTCACATTCAGAAGAAGATAAGAATGGACTCTTAGTGTTTTCTAGTCTTCTTAATTCATATCTTAAAGCTTTAACAAAAAAGGTATTTTCTCCATCACTATGACATAATAAATTTTCACTAAATAGTAAATTGCCATGTTGAAATAATTCTTTTTTATAAACCATTGAAAAGTATAATCTTAAAAGTAAGCTTATAGATGCACTATCCGATATTAAATAACCATTAATATTGCTTCCTCTTTTTTCGATTGTAGCTTTCTCATATTCTAAGAATGCTTCTAAACTAAATGTTTTTTTAGAAAATCTTCTTTTTAATTCTTCGTAAGCATCTTTTTGTAAATCAATACTAAATTGATTAGAAAAAATAATAAAAGATAACTCAGACAAGCTAATGTTTTGTATTTTTTTTGTTTTCATAAATGTCTCCCTATCTAGATAGTATCACATAGTTTATTAAAAATCAAATTAAACTAATAAAATATTTAAATAATTTATCCTGATCTATATCATCCATGTCTTCGGGATGCCATTGAACTCCGAATATAAATTTATATCCATTTAAACTTATTGCTTCAATAATACCATCATCACTTCTTGCTTCCACTTTAAAGAAATTTTCATTTATAATTGTATCATGATGCCTACTATTAACAGATATTTTATTTTTGCCGATTATATCTTTTAAAATTCCTTCATTTATATTAATTTCATGAACGTATTCTTTATTAGGCACATAATGATTAATATCGCTATCTACTTTAATTGTATGATCCATAAATGTATTTATATTAGCAATTGCTTGCATACCAGCACATATTCCTAGCAAAGGTTTATTGTGTTTCATCGCATATTTTAATACTTTAACATCAACACCATTCCAAGTATTTCCCCCAGGTATAATAAAACCATCACACAAGTCTAAATAAAAACTAACATCACTAACACAAGGTATAATTATAACAGTAACGTCAAGTTTTTCTATTTTTTCTATTAAAGAATGAGGTGTTTTTTCTATTTCAATATTAATATCATTAGTTAAAATTCTAGTTGTAATGCCGATTTTTTTCAATTAAATCACTTCCTTAATTTACCATAAAATATATGATTAAAAAATAATATTTGTTCCATAATAATAGTGGGAGGTATATATACATGAGCAAGAATAAAGAAAACGCTAGAAACAAGGCTAAAAAAACAGCTAGAAGTTCTAGTAAAGCCAGTGCAAGATCAAATGCACGTAATGAAGCTCGTAATGAAAACTGCAGATAGTTTTTAGATATGCGCATGAGGATGATTACTATAATCTTCCTCTATTTTTTTATTTTGTAAATGAGAATATATTTCCGTAGTTTCTAAATTCTCGTGGCCTAAAAGTTCTTGAATGACTCTTAAATCAGCTCCATTATTAAGTAGATTTGTAGCAAATGAATGTCTTAGTGTATGGGGACTTATTTCTTTATTTATACCGGATTTATTAGCTAAATCTTTTAATATCTTAAAGAAACCTTGTCTACTTATTTTTGTCCCATTTTTATTTAAAAAGACGTAATCACAAGTAACATTTTTTACCAAAAATGCTCTATAATTATAAACATATAGCTTTAATGCTTCTAAAGCAGTATTTCCGATAGGAATAATTCTATCTTTTTTTCCTTTACCTGTAACTCTAATTATACATTCTTCAAAATTGATTTGATTTAATTCAAGTGAAGTTATTTCACTAATTCTAGCTCCAGTTGCGTAAATTATTTCTAACATTGCCTTATTTCTATAATCAATTGGTTTAGTAAGTCTAATATTAAATAATTTATCTATTTCTTCACTTGTTAAATAATTTGGCAACTTTTTTTCTAACTTCGGAGCTTTTATTCCGTCACAGGGATTATTTTCTATTTTATCCATAAATAGCAAATACTTATAAAAGGAATTAAATACTGTTAAATAATGAGCTTTAGTTCTTGGGGTAGAATCTATATCATCTAAAAACTTTTTTATATCATTTTTTTTTAGTTTAATTAAATTTTTATTTACACTATTACTTAAAAGAAGTAAGTTTTCTCCATAAGAATCAATCGTATTTAAAGATACTCTTCTTTCATACTTTAAGTATTCTAAATAATCAATTATATCTGGATCTTTAATAGTATCAATAATATTTCTCATAAACAACCACCTAACTATATTTATTGTACCAAATTTTCTTAAAATGTGCTATAATTAAACATGTGATATTATGGAAATTTTAGCAGATAAATTAAGACCTAAAAAAATAGATTACATTATTGGCCAAGACCATCTTATTGGTAAAGGCAAAATTCTTTCTAATCTTGTAAAAAACAAAAAAATTTTTTCAATGATTTTTTATGGAAAGCCAGGAATTGGTAAGACAAGTATAGCCAATGCTTTAGTTAATGAACTTAATATTCATTATAAGTTTTTAAATGCCACAGTAAACAATAAAAGTGATTTTGATTGTGCTATTAAAGAGGCTAAAATGTATGGAGATATGGTTTTAATAATTGATGAAATCCATAGAATGAATAAAGATAAACAAGATTTATTATTACCATATATTGAAAATGGTACGATAATCCTTATTGGGCTTACTACATCTAACCCATATCACAAAATCAATCCTGCCATACGAAGTAGATGCCAAATATTCGAACTACATGAATTAACTAAAGATGATATAGTAAAAGGATTAAAAAAAGCACTAGAAGATTTTAAAGATATTAAGATAGATGAAGAAACTCTAGATTATATTGCTACCCTTTCTAGTGGCGACATGCGTTTTGCTTTAAATCTACTTGAAGTTGCATATTATTCTAGTGATAATAATATTAATATTGAAGAAATAAAAAAAATAAATAGTAAACCTGTATTTTTCCATGATAAAGATGGTGATGGACATTATGATGTATTAAGTGCCCTTCAAAAATCAATTCGTGGAAGTGATGTTGATGCATCCCTACACTATTTAGCTAGGTTAATTGAAGCAGAAGATTTAGATAGTATTTATCGAAGATTAAGTGTTATTGCTTACGAAGATATTGGTATGGCTAACCCTGGAATTGGTCCAAGAGTAATGGCGGCAATTCATGCATCAGAACTGGTGGGATTACCTGAGGCAAGAATACCTTTAGGCCAGATAGTCGTAGAAATGGCATTGTCCCCCAAAAGTAATAGTTCGCATTTAGCATTAGATGCGGCTATAAATGATATAAGAAGAGGAAATACAGGTAATGTTCCTGATAATATTAAAACCACTAGCCCCGATTATTTATATCCACATAATTATCCAAATGACTGGGTAAAACAAAATTATATGCCTAAGAATTTAATTGGCAAGAAATATTATATTCCAAAAGATAATAAAGTAGAAAAAAGTTTAAATAAATTACATGAAGAAATGAGGAGTGAAAAATGAAAATAAGTGTTATAGGACTTGGCGTTTACAGCCTTGCAATAAGCAAAATGTTAGCCAAAAAGAGTGAAAATAAAATAGTTATATGGACAGAAAATGAAAAAAATTATGAAGAATACAAAAAAACTAAAAATATAAAGTCCGTTTTTGATACAAGTATCCCTAAAAATATAAAAGTAAGTACTAGTATGGAAGAAGTATTAAGTAATACAGATCTAATTTATATAATAACAGCTAGTAAATACGTCGATTTAGTTACAAAAAAAATGAAAGATTATTACAAAAATAATATTCCTATATGTATAGCATCAAAAGGAATTGAAGAATCAAAGGAAGAGTTATTATCAAATATTGTAAGTAAAACTTTAAAAACTAATAATGTTGCAGTTATTTCTGGTCCAACATTCGCAGTTGACATATTAAATAATGAACCTGTTGCTCTAGCATTAGCATCAAAAACAAAAAAGGCTAAAGATTATGTATTAGAATCTTTAGCTAATGATACCTTAAAACTAAGACCATCAAAAGATATAATTGGTATTCAAATGTGTGGAGCTATAAAAAATGTTATAGCAATAGCATCAGGAATATTAAGTGGCCTAGGATATAGTAATTCCACTCAAAGTTTTTTAATTAATGAATCTTTACATGATATAAAAGATATCATAAAAATATTTGGCGGAAAACCTAAGACCATTTTATCTTTTGCAGGTGTTGGCGATTTAATGCTTACATGTACAAGTACTAAAAGCAGAAATTTTAGTTTTGGATATATCGTAGGTAAAACTAAAAATCAAAAAGAAATAAATGAATATTTAGTTAATAATACTGTGGAAGGTTATAACACTTTAGATATAATATATAAAATGTTAAGCAAAAAAGGTATTGAAATAGAGTTGATTACCACTATATACAATATCATATATAATGGTGAAGATCCTAATACTCTAGCAACATTTTTAATAACAAAAAAGTAATCAGTCATTGATTACTTTTTCTATTATATAATAAGCAAGCATTAAGCCTGCTGTTGAAGGAACAAAAATACTAGACGCAATAATACGATCATTATTTATAGGTTCCTCTTTAGAACAAACAACTGGAATATTTAATTTTAGTCCTCTTTTTCTTGCTTCATATCTCATTTTTTTAGCTAAAGGATCATTGCTTGTTTTATCAAGTCTTGTAATTATAACATTACTTGGATTAAGTCTTTTACCTGTTCCCATAGAACTAATTAAGTTAATATTATTTTTATTTGCATATTGCATCAAAGCAAGTTTAGCATTAATATCATCGCAAGCATCTATAATATAATCAAAATACTCTAATTCATTAACATTTTTTTCATCTAAATTAATTTTTAAACCTGTAATATTTACATCGGGATTAATACTTTTACATCTATTTATCCCAACATCTACTTTATATAAACCAATAGAATCTCTTGTAGAAAGAATTTGTCTATTTAAATTACTTTCACTAAATACATCTTTATCTATTATTGTAATATTTTTTACTCCACTTCTTACTAAGGCTTCTAAAGCAGTTCCACCTACTCCACCAATCCCTACAATTAAAACATTTATTTTACTTATTTTCTCAATATTTTCTTTACCAATAAGCAATTCTAATCTATCAAACATAATTTCCTCCAAAAGAAAACCCAAAGGCGCCATGCATTGATAAAAACCCGCTCTCGCGAGGTGGGCACCACATGAATTACTTTAGGATCCTTACTCACTTAATGGTTAAGTCTTCTACACCATAATTCAATTAGATTCCCTTATTATCTATCTAGTCGGTTTTATATTGACATAGACATTTACCCTTTAGGTATCTTAATTATATCAAAATATTTTTTTTAAAACAAGCCATACTAACTATTTTTTAAATTATTTAGTATAGTTGTGTCAACATCTTCAATATCACTAAAATTTTCCATTGATAATTTAACATTATAAACCCAAGTTGGCTTAGCTATTTTTACACCAGATTCGTTAAACATTGGATTATAAATTCTTCCTATATCTTCCACTGTTGTAAGACCTTTTCCAAAATAACCTTCACTTAATAGTTTTATATATTGAAGTGTACCATATTCAATATTTTTATAACCTATTAAATTACCATTATACATACCACCAAATATATTGTTTTTATTTAACATATATTTTGAAGTATAACCAGATTCAACATTAGCAATACCAGCAGCAATTGTAAATTCTACATTTGTATAAATACTACTAAAATATTTAACTAATTTTACAATGTAATCTTTATCTTTATTGCCATGTGTTCTTACATTATTAAATAATGTCTTATCTCTAGTTTCTAACTCAAACAAATAATCAATTACAATTTTATCAAAATCATTAGTATTTTTATCAAAACCAAACTTTTCATAATTATCTTTTAACATATTAATTAAAACTTTTTCATCAATTTGGAAAGTTTCTGCTAAAAACTTAATAGAATCTTTCTTTTCTTTTAGTGTCATACTAACTTGATCTTCATAAGATAATTTATTTAAGTTCTCCAGGGGAACACCATTTTCTACATTGTTTTCAACCTCTTGATGTATTGTGCCACTTGGTTGTAATAATATTATTACTCCAACTAACACCCCAATAATAATAAAGATTTTATTCTTATTGGTTTTTATATAATTTATCATAATTTTAAATACTCTCCTTTAACAGTACATATTAATTATAGCATATTTTCATTAAAAATGCAAATTCCACTATCAAAAAGCCACAGTAATAAGCAAATAAGAAGTATCATTTTAAATACTTCTTACTATATTATATTAAATAAATTCTTCAACATTTCCTTCTGGTATTTCCATCTTCCAACAATTAGATACATCACAATTGCTACTATAAGGCATTGGATTAGGCATTTGCATTTTAACAATCATAGGTATTTTAAATGCTCCTCCAAAACATACACAAGTACCTGGTTGTAATACTTTTTGTTTATCCAGTATATCTTGACTAATATTTGGAAGCATTTCTCCAATATATTTAATATCCAAAGGATGTGTCATTTTAAATATTAAAAAATTATTACATTGTGCTATAACAGTATCGCTTATTTCAACAGGTCTTTGGCTAATAATATCAAGCATAACCCCATATTTTCTTCCTTCTTTAGCTATTCTATCAAATATATTATATCCAAGTAAGAATGTATCATTATCTTTTTGAATATATCTATGGGCTTCTTCTAAGAATAAATGAAATGGCATTGAGGCTCTTTTAGCACTACCTTTAGCAAAGTCAAATATAATTCTTGAAAAAATTTTAACAAATACCTTTGCATATATATCATCTACATCTTCTAAGTTAATATTTATAATTTGAGCTTTCTTTCCATCATTATCAATTAATGATTTAATATAATCTTCCACAGGCATATATTCACTAGAAAAATACTCCCCTAGTTTACTATTAATGATTGTATTAAGTCTAACTCTTAAAATAACAGCATCATCATGAAGATTTTGATTATGTAAAAAGCCTTCACTAATTAAAGTAAATTCCATTGCTTTAGCAAAATCTTTTAATGAATAACTAGCTTTTTCTGGAGCCTTAATACTATCTAAATTATCATTTATTTTACTTAATATATAATTAGTAATTAAAACTGATTCACCAAAATTACCATTTGAATCAATTTCAAAGCATTCACTAAAAGTTCTAGTATAACCCAGACCAGGAATAACTGTATCAAAATTAAACTCTTTAGTATTACATACTTCTATAATGGTAAATATTTCATTTTTTTTACTTGATATAGTTTCATTACTAAATAATACAGCAAGTAAGGCTTTAGCAATTAAATGATTTTTATAATCATTTGCTTCATCAGTATTCGTAGAAAATATTTTTGCTAGTTTAATAGTATTTTCTATAATTGGTAATTGTGCATGATTACTTGCTTGAAGTAATAATGCCATATCATCCAAAGTTAATAAACTAACTGGTATTTTAAGTAATTTATCACTTTCTTCATGAGGATTACTTGTAATAAATTTATAAGAATAATTACTATTTATTTCATTTAGTTTACCAAAGGCATTTTTATATTCTCCGAATGCATCAAATATAAAGATATTAGCATTATATTGTACTTGATATATAGATGAAAATAAATTTTGGACAATTCTAGCCACTCCACAGGATTTTCCTGATCCACTATTACCAAATATAGCTAGATGATTAGAAAATAAACTATTAATACTTGGATGTATATTAAATCCTTTATATATAGCACTTTCTCCGAGAATAAAACTGCTTGCATTATATGTTCCAACTAATTCTGTTAATTCATCTTTAGTAATCATTCTAATCTTAGATGATAACAGTGGTTTTCTTAAAACCCCATTTATATATTTTCCATTTATATATTCTCCAAGAAATCTTATTTTTATAATATCACTATTTAACTCTTGAACTTCACCAAGTATTCTTTGATTATTATCTTCAAATACAACATTTACATTCATTAAATCTGCTGTATTAGCATCTTTAATTAAATTTTCAACGTGAGCTTCAGACTCTCCAATATATATAATTTTTCCAAACATATATCACACATCCCTTTAGTATATTAAAATTATATCACGATAAAGAAAAAAGTAAAAGATTTTTTATCATTTCCATAATAATACAGTAATAATAAGCAATTTTTAAATATAAATATAATTGTTTCAATATAAACATTTTATTTATTACAGTAACTACTTCTCCTATACACTATCATCATTCTTTAATTCACAATTAATATCAAAATCAAAAAAACATATAGAATCAAAATAAGACAAGCAATTAATCTAGCTTGTCTTTTAATATTTCTTTAGTTAAATTTGGATTTGCTTTACCTCTAGTTTCTTTCATTACTTGACCCACAAAGTAATCAAAAAGATTAGTTTTTCCATTTTTATATGCTTCAACTTGACTTGTATTATTATTTAATATATTATCTATAATACTTTCAAGTTCATTACTATCAGATAATTGAGTATTATCTTTACTAATAAAGTTTTTAGGTTCTTTTTGTTCATCTAAAGACTTATTAAATATTTCTTTAGCTTGTTTAGAAGAAATATTTCCATTTTCTAACTCAGTAATAATTTGATTTAATAAATTAGGTTTTAAGTAAAATTCATTTAAACTAACAGCTTCTTTATTTAAGTATGCAATTATATTTACAATTAAATAATTAGCAGCAATTTTTTTATCCATTCCTAAACTTACACATTCTTCAAAATAATCAGCATATTCCTTAGTTTTAATAATTATATTAGCGTCATATTCACTTAATCCATACTCATTTATATATTTAATCTTTCTTTCATTAGGAAGAACTGGAATACATTTTTTTATTTCTTCAACCCAGTTTTGATCTATTTTATATTTAGGAATATTAGGTTCAACAAAATATTTATAGTCTATTGCATCAGCTTTAGTACGCATTCTTTTCGTAGTGCAACTTTCTTCATCCCATCTTCTAGTTTCTTGTACTACTTCATCATATCTTCCTTCATCTTTTAATTTACTTTGTCTTTCAATTTCATACTTAATAGTTTCATAAACATTACTAAATGAATTAACATTTTTAACTTCAACTTTTGTACCTAATTCTTTAGAATCTACATCCATTATAGAAACATTTACATCGCATCTTATTTGACCTTTTTTAGTATCAGCCTCAGATATATCAGCATATTGATATATTCTTCTCATCTCTTCCAAAAAAGCAACGGCTTCTTCAGGTGATTCTATACAAGGCTCAGTAACAAGTTCAAGCAAAGGAACACCTGCTCTATTATAGTTAATTAAAGATACATCTGTAAAATGATCCATCGAAGCAGAATCTTCTTCAAGATGAATATCATGAATAAGGATTTCTTTGGTTGTTCCATTAAAATCTATTTTTATTTTTCCATTAACACCGACTGGATTATGCATTTGGGTAATTTGATATCCTTTAGGTAAATCTGGATAATAATAATTCTTTCGATCAAAATACATATATTCAGGTATCTTACAATTAAGTATTAAAGCAGCCATTATGGCTTTTTTAATAGCTTCTTTATTTACCGTAGGAAGAGTTCCAGGAAATCCCATATCAACAGGTCTAACATTTATATTAGGTATTTCACTAAAATCATTTTTAGCACTTGAAAATACTTTTGTATTACAATTCATTTCACAATGCATTTCAAGACCAATTACTGCCTTATACTTATTCATTATTATCACCCACTACCATATCTTTATAATTCATTTCAGCTTCTAATGCATATGCCAAATTTAAAACAGTTTGATCATCATAACAATTGCCTGTAATGTTAACCCCAACTGGAAGTCCATTTATAAATCCATTCGGAATTGTAATAGATGGAAATCCTCCAAAGTTGCCAATTTGCAAATGATTTTCTAAAATGGATAATTCATCATCTGAAACTTGTTCCATAACATCTTTAATTAAAGGAGCAACTCCACTACCAACCGGTAAAATAAATGCATCATATTCATTAAATAAATCTTTAAATTTATTTACAATCAATCTTCTTACTCTACAAGCGTTTAAGAAATATCTTTCTTGATTTTCTTTTTGTAATACATAAGAACCTATTACAAATCTTCTTTTAATAAGGGGTGAAAATCCTTTTGTTCTATAATCTTTAATCATATCCATGATATTATCTCCGGTTCCTCTAGGACCAAAAGAAATCCCAGTTAAATTAGACATGTTGCTAGTAGCCTCCGCACAAGAAATACAAACATAAACACTAGGAATTGTACTAAGTAGAGTTTTATCTATAGATACTTCATCAACTATAACGCCAATATTCTTTAGTTTTTCTACCGAATTATTAAAGTTATTTAAATGTATTTTTAGTTCAGCATTTGCATTAGGATAATTACTAATATCAACAATTTCTTTTATATAAAATAATTTCTTTTCTTTTACATTTTTATTCAAATTTTTAAATAAATCTATACTACTTGAATCCCAAGAAGTTTGATCATTTTCATCTATACCCTTCATAGCATCAACTACCAACGCCGCATCACTTACACTTCTTGTCAAAACTCCGCAAGTATCTAAACTAGATGCAAATGGAAATAAACCATATCTTGAAATCATTCCATAAGTCGGTTTATAGCCTACAATTCCACAATAAGCAGCCGGTTTACGAATAGAATCTCCAGTATCACTACCTAAAGCATATGGAAAAACACCCGCAGCCACACTACAAGCAGATCCAGCTGAAGATCCCCCACAAATTCTTGTATTGTCCCATGGATTTTTAATAATTCCTGTGTGAGCAGTTAAACCAGTACCGCCCATTCCAAATTCATCTAAAGCCGTTTTAGCAACTCCAACAGCACCATTATTTTTTAAATTAATAACTGCAGTAGCATCAAAAAATGGCACATAATCTTTTAGCGTATTACTAGAACCCGTAGATAAAATATCTTTCGTAGAATAATTATCTTTAATACCATAAGGAATACCACTTAAATACGTATTTTTATAAAAATCACTATTTGCATCATCCATAATAGTAACAAATGCATTGCATTTTTCTTGTAATTCATGAGCATTATTTATTGCTTCTCTAATTAATTCTTCACTTGTAATTTCTTTATTATTTAGTTTTTCATGTAATTCAATAATTCCTGGTTTTTTCATTATCCCACCACCTTTGGAACACTAACAAAATCATCTTCTGAAGCATCACAATTTTGCAATAGATTTTCAACTGGTATACTTTCCTCTACAACATCTTCTCTTAATGTAAAAGAAAAATCATCTAGAGCATGTGTCATCGGTTCAACTTTTTCTATGTCAGGCATATTTGCAATTTTTTCCATTGATTTTTCAATAACATCAAACTCTTTTAAAACCATATTATTCTCATCATCAGTTAAACCAATAAGTAACTTATCAGCATAATCATCAATCATTTCTTTTGTAAATTTATTCAAAAGTTCTTCACTCCTTTATATTATTTAAAATTTCATCTAATCTATTATGAAAATCATTAATTGTACCATTGTTAAAAATATAATAATCAGCATAAGCTATTGGCCCTGCCTTAGCAATATTCTCAATTTCTGAAATATCTCGTTTTATAGCATCGGATTTACCAAAAGGTCTTACATCTCTTCTAGAAAGTCTATCATATCTTATTTTTTTATCTGCAACAACAGCTATTGTAGTTATATTAAATTCATTATTTAAAATAACTAATTCATCCCATGAATAAAGTCCATCAAGAACAACATCATTATTTAATGATAATTCTTTAATAGTTGGAAGTAAAATTTTAGCATAAGCTCCCATTCCAAGTTCACTACGAAGTTTTTCTCTCATCATCTTTTCGTTATCTGGATTTACATCTAGATCACTTTCTTTTAATTTATCCATTGTAACTCCACCAAAATAAACCCTTTTATAACCTAATCCAATCAAATACTCACTAGCAACAGATTTACCGCTTCCACACATTCCAACAATCGCAATAATTTTTCCCATAACAACCTCTAAAATTCACATGAACCAGGTGTTCTAGGATAAGGAATAACATCACGAATATTTTCAATACCAGTCAGATACATTATAAGTCTTTCAAATCCCATTCCAAATCCGGAATGAATACATCCTCCATATCTTCTTAAATTAACATACCATTCAATGCTTTCTTCTTCTACTCCTAGTTCTTTCATTCTATCAAGTAAAACATCCAATTTTTCTTCTCTTTGTGAACCACCAATAAGTTCTCCAGCCCCAGGAACTTCTAAATCAACCCCAGCAACAGTTTTTCCATCTTCATTTAATTTCATGTAATATGCTTTAATTCCTGCTGGCCAATTTTTAATAAATACTGGAACACTAAAATAATTTGTTAACCATCTTTCATGTTCTTTAGCAATATCTTCCTCATAAGATGGTTCAAATTCCCATTTTTCACCACTATTTTTAAGTAAATCAATTGCTTCTTTATGGTCAATTCTTATAAAAGTACTATTTACAACATTTTCTAATTTTTCTTTTAACCCTTTTTCTACAAATTTATCAAAGAAATCAATTTCATCAGGACAATTTTCTAAAACAAATTTAACAATATATTTTAAGAAATCTTCTTCAATATCCATTAAATCATTAATATCAGCAAAAGCAATTTCAGGTTCAATCATCCAAAATTCATTTGCATGTGTCTTAGTATTTGAATTTTCCGTTCTAAATGTTGGCCCAAAAGTATAGATTTTACTAAACGCAAGAGCAAAAGTTTCTCCATGTAATTGACCAGAACCTGTTATAAATGTTTTTTTGTTAAATAAATCTTTACTAAAATCTACTTTACCATCTTTTTTAGGTAAATTATCAAAATCAAATGTAGTTACTTTAAACATTTGGTCACTACCTTCACAATCAGCAGTTGTTAAAAGTGGTGTATGAACATAAATATAGTTTCTATCTTGAAAATATTTATGAATGGCATAAGCTGCAACACTCCTTACTCTAAATACAGCTTGGAAAGTATTAGCTCTAGGTCTTAAATAAGCAATACTTCTTAAAAATTCCATACTATGTTTCTTAGGTTGTAATGGATAATCTTCAGAACAATCTCCTAATAATTTAATGTTTTTAGCTTTTAATTCATAATCTTGTCCATTACCTTCAGATTTAACAAAATCTCCAGTAACCTCAATGCTTGATCCATTATGTAGTTTTACAAGTTCATTAAAACCTTCTAATTCATTTGTATAAACCACTTGTAAATGTTTAAAACTGGTTCCATCAGAAAAATCAATAAAACCAAATTCTTTTTGAGGTCTATGGTTTCTAATCCAACCACTAATCTTAATTTCTTTATCTAAATATTTTTCACTTTCTTTTTGTAATTCTTTAACAGTCATCTTTAATTCCTTCTTTCTCTTTTTAAACTATTATTTAAACTTTTAACAAAGTTATCTTTCTTATATGCATCTTTAAAATATATTTTTAAATTAATTCCTGCAAATGTATATTTTTTAAATAAATCATCAAATTCAAAATCATCTCCTCTTAAAGCCATATTAATGGTATTCTCAATATTAACCCCTAATGTATTCATCGCCATTAACATGTCTAAAAAAGTATCAGAATCATTTAAAATATAATTAATAACTTTTTTATGCTCTTCACAATCTTTAGGAAAATCACTTACATTATCCCACCACGTTAACAATAAATCATCATATTCGTGTTCATCTGTATGAAGATATAACCACTCATCAATTAATTTTTCTTCTTCTATATCAACAGGTGTTATATTAATATTATCTTCTATTCCTAAAATAAAATCATTTGTTATTTTTTTATATTTATCTTTAAATAGTATTTTTAAATTTCTTGCAATAACTAATAATTTATCAATTTCTTTATCAAAAGAATTTTTCTTTATTGCTTCAGCTATTATTTCATTTATATTCTTTCCTTGCCAATTACATATAAATATTGCTTCCAAAACATCATTAGGCCTTTTTCTAATAATGTTGCTTAATAGTTCATATCCATTTGAATTTTTATCGTACATATTAAAAGAAGCTAGCATTTTTAATAATAAATTTTCCAAATAACTACCACTTATATGCATATCTGTATTTTTATATCTATTTGCATTTTCACTTAAGAATTTCTCTATCATTAAATCTCTTCTTTTAAAAAAAGCATATTTATATCTATTCATATCTTCCAAAAAGTTATGTCCTTTAGCACTAACAATAATTTTTTCACTATTTTTATCTAGAAAATATAATCCTGAAGCTACCAAAAGTGCATCATTCGGATTTTCTTTTACATATCTTACAATTTTACATTTAGTTTTATATGTATATACTAGATCACTACTATAAAGTATCCAATTAAGTACTATTTTTTTAATATAATCCATAAACTCTCCTATATATTTCCTAAAACATATTCTAATATATCTGCTTCATCTAATTTAATTTCTTCATTAGTATAATTATCTTTTATACTAACAATACCTTTACTTAAAGTTTCATCATCTAAATTTATATTAAATTTACTATTTACTTTTTCATTCAATACAACATTAATATTATTCATTCTTAATTCTTGTGCTATTTTTAAAGCATGATAACTTTCTTCTTCACTTACTCCAATAATACATACATCAATGTTCATATCCAAAGCATTATCTCTAATAATATTCATTACTTCATTTATCAATGTTTCAATATTTATTTTAATATTAATTTCATTATTATTTTTGCATCCAACACCTACTATTACATCTTCATAAATATAATTCCAATTTAATTCATTACTTTCAATATCATTTATACAATATATTTCTAATGCTTCAAGTAAGTTTAATACTTCCTCATTACAACTAATACTTAATTCTATATCATCTAATCCAAATCTTTTAAATAAATTATATCCTAAACTTATTACTTCTACATCACTAACTAAATCATCAGAATTTTTTTTATGAATTTCAATATTTTCCAAATTATTAGTATAATATTTATTACCATCTTTCTTTCCGATGATAAATTCATAATTATAGTTATCCATATGTTGATTTAAAATTTCTATTAAACAATTATACAATCTTGCTTTCTTTCCACATAATATCATATATTTAACATTCCTTTCAATTACCCTTTATTTTACCATATTTAAAAGGGAAATAGAATACTATTTCCTAAAATTTTACAAAAATAAATTTACTTTTTTAGTAAAAAAAAGAAAGTATCACTACTTTCCTTCATTTAATTTTAACCAAAGCATAAAATCATCTAATAAATCATATTTTATATTTTTGTAATTTTTATATACATATTTTAAAATATCAATTACATTAACATCTAAGGTATCTAGTATTACCACTCTAATGTCTTTTGTCATTACAAATCTTTTTCTAAACGTACTCATATTCCACAATTCCATTACTTTACTATCAAAATCACTATAATCGCCATATATTTTCTTCATAATTAAATAATCTGTAGAATTCTTATCTAAATTATATTTAACTTTTATCTCATCATATTCATCTTTATTATAATCACATGCATTAGAAACATTAATAACTAAATACATACATTCTAACATATCGTGATAATATTTTGTAAAAACAGCATTTTTTTTATATTGATCACTTTTATAATTATCAGTTAAAAATTCTTTAGTCCATTCATACATTTTACGCTTAAATACATCATCATCATATTTTTTTCTTAAACTTTTTTCTCCATACATAGTATTCATCATCCATTTAAGATAGACATCATGATACTTTAAAATACTACCTACACCAGTAGAAAAATGAATTCTTTTAGTATTATCAGCCATTGCAAGACTGGCACTAATCTCTGAAGTTAAATTATTTTTTTCAATACGAGATAAATCAATTGTCTTTGTAAAATGAAAATATGCTCTATCAGGATCTAAATCACACAATTTTACGCGTCTTAACATAACAAACCTATAAATCTAACTTTATATGTGCTTCTTTTAATTGTTCTGGGAATGCTTCACTAGGGCACCCCATCATAGCATCTGCCCCATTAGCACCAATTGGGAATGGTACAATTTCTCTAATATTTTCTTCATCTTTTAAAAGCATTATAATTCTGTCAATACCCGGAGCCATACCAGCATGTGGAGGAGCTCCATATTTAAACGCTTCATATAAACTTGGAAATTTACTTCTTACAATATCTTCACCATAACCAACTAGTTCAAAAGCTTTTTTAAGTATTTCTGGAGAATGGTTACGAACTCCACCAGAAGCCATTTCATACCCATTACACACAAAATCATATTGGAATGCTTCAATTTCAAATGGATTTTTATTATTTAAAGCATCTAACCCACCTTTTGGCATACTAAATGGGTTATGAGAGAATTCAATTGCTCCAGTTTCTTCATTTTCTTCATAAAATGGAAAATCATTAATAATACAAAATTCATATCTATTCTTATCAATTAAATCTAGCTCATTACCTAATTTAGTACGTAGATTACCCATTATTCTTGCACATCTGTTTTTATCTGCTACAATAAATAATGCATCATTTTCATGTAAATTCATTTTTTCAATCAATTCATTCTTTACTTCATCACTCATAAACTTAGTCAAAGATGATTTTAATTCCATACCTTCCTTTACTTGAATATAACCTAAATTACCATGAAGACCTTTTACATATTCTTCCATTGTTTTATACCATGAATTAGATTTTTCAATGTTTTCTACTTTAATACATCTAACAACTGTATCTTTAAATGGTGCAAAATCACTTTTACCCATTATATCAGAAATATCTTCGATTATTAATGGGTTTCTTAAATCTGGTTTATCACTACCATATTTTAGTATTGCATCTTTAAACTTAATTCTTCTAAAAGGTGCTGGACTTACATATTTTTCACTAAATGTACTAAATACATCATAAAATACTTTTTCTCCCACTTTATATACATCTTCATCAGTTGCAAAACTCATTTCAAAGTCAAGTTGATAAAATTCACCATACAATCTATCACTTCTTGGATCTTCATCTCTAAAACATGGTGCTATTTGGAAATATTTATTAAATCCAGATACCATTAATAATTGTTTAAATATTTGTGGTGATTGAGGTAACGCATAAAACTTACCTGCAAATTTTCTAGAAGGAATTATAAAGTCTCTGGCTCCTTCTGGACTTGTTGCTGTAATAATTGGTGTTTGCACTTCTAAAAAGTCCATTTCTTTCATAGTTTTTCTTAAAAAATCCATAATCTTACTTCTAAATATAATATTATCATGAACTTCTTTATTTCTTAAATCTAGATAACGATACTTAAGTCTTGTATCTTCATTAGATTCTTTAGATTTATTAATTTCAAATGGTAAAACATTTATACAATCACCAAGAACTTCAAGTGTCTCAAGTCTAACTTCAATTTCTCCGGTTTTCATGTTTTTGTTAACCATATCTGGTGTTCTTGCTTCAACTACCCCAGTAATTGTAACTGTTGCTTCACGATGTAAATTCTTATATTTTTCTACATCTTCAGATATTAATTGCACAATACCTGTTTCATCTCTTAGTGTAATAAATACTAAATTACCAAGATTTCTAATACTATTAACCCACCCAGCTAATCTAATATTTTTACCAATATATGAAGAATTTACTTCTCCACAATAAATATCTCTGTACATATTTTCTTTCATATTCTTAACTCCTCCATAAATATAAAAAATTCTATAAATTAATTTAGCTTAAGGACGAGTATAACCCGCGGTGCCACCTTAATTCATAGAATTCTATGCATCTTAATTTGCTATATCGGGCTTACCCGTTTACTTTCAAGGTACTATCTTCACTAACTTAAGTTACTAGTTTTCACCATCCACTAGTTCTCTATAAACTATCAGTTACCTACTGGTTTACCAAATAAATCATAAGTAGAATATACTACTTTTTTAATCATTTGTCTAGATATTTTATTTATTTTTTTTCGCGTTTTAACTTTATTTCTTCTTCTCTTTCAAAGAAACTATTATAGATTTTATAATAAAGTATTCGTTCATCTTTATATTTTCTAGCAGCTACATCACAATTATTAGGGGGTTCAATCGAAATATCGCTATATTTTGCAACAATTACATTTGCATTCTTTAAAATCGAAACAATACTTATATCTTCAAAAAAATATAACAATGTTGCATCACTTGATGTTTCTTTTACGAAACAACGTTTTCCTTGAAAATAAGCTTGTTTTAAATATTCTGTAAACATACGATATTTTTCATAAAATTTATCACTAGACATATAAAATGTCTCTGTTGGTTCCGTACCATTATCGCTTTTCTTTAAATAAGATACAAAATTACCAACTCTGCCAGTTTTTAAAACAATTTCTGGAACCTCATCTTCAGAAACTTTAGCTGATATATATAATTCATATTTATAATCTTCATGTATTTCGTCTTTACCTATAAATTTTAAATTTCCAAGGGTACCTAAAACTTTTTCATCTTCAGTACCAAATTGAACAGCTTTTAATATAACCATAGCTTTATTAAATGTTTGCAAAGCATTATTAATTTCTTCTAAATCGGTTGATTGCAATTCCATCAATCTATTTTTTAATTTATCTACCAACATTTTATAAATGTCTCTGTACATATTTTCCTTCATTTTCTCTCTTCTTTCTTTGTTTTTTGTCTAGATATTTTCTTTATTTTTCTCTCTTTTTAATATATTATTTTCATTATTTTTAAACTTTATTTCTTTTTTGCTTTTTAAGAAACTATTATAGATTTTATCGTATAGTACTTGCTTATCTTTATACGTTCTACTAGCAATATCCGTTACAAAAGGACTTAATGAATCAAATTTATTATATCTAACTATTATTATTTCATTATTTTTTGTCAAAACAATATAACAACCCGCATTTTCATAATAATATAATGCTGTAGCCATAGATTTTGTATTTAAATATTGAACATAACCTTTATCACCTAAAAAATCCAAATTCTTTAAAACATCTTTAAAACTACTATATTTTTTATAAAACACTTCTTTAGCCACAAAAACTTCTTCTGTCATATCAGCAATTTTCTTTAAAAAGGATACAAGATTTCCATTTTCACCAGTTTTCAAAACAATCTCAGGTTCCTCACCATCAGAAAAATTTGCGGTAATATATAATTCATATTCATTTTCTTTAAGTTCATCACTATTTGTAAATGTTAAATTTTCAAGAGTGCCTAAAACTTTTTCATCTTCAGTACCTAATTGAACAGATTTTAATGTAGCCATAGCTTTATTAAACGCTTTCATAGCAACATCAATATCTTCTATATCCGTAGGATTTAATTCCTTCATTCTTCTATTAAAGTTATTCATTATTGCTTTATAAGTATTCCAAATTTTATTATTTAATGCTTCTATTTTTAAAATTCTTGTCTTTATTTCAGCTTGTAATTTATATATACCATCATCTAATGTAATTTTTTTATCAATAATTTCTTTAATTATTATTTCTTTTACATCAAAAATCTCTTCTAATATTTTACTATTAACATTTTTATCTTTAAACATAGATAATATAATTTGATTTAAGCCTTTATCAATTTTTTCATATTTATTTCTAATTTCATTTACTTTCTTTACATAATCATCAAAAGAACAATCATCATTAATTGGTTCAAATTTACTCACAAAAAATACGGGTACATTTTTTAATACTTCTTTTTTGTACTTTGCAAATATATCTTTTATATGATCTAAAATAACATTATAAAATAAATCTAACGCAGATTTAGACATATTAAAATTAAATTTTTCAATAACTTCATCAATTTCTTTTGCATATTTAAATTCTAAAGTATCAGGCAAATAAACAGTTTTACTTGCAAAAAATTTCAATCTTTCTTTTAAACTATCATAGTATTTTACTAAATCACTTGACACACTATGACTTTTTAATACTTCATATGCGGAATTAATCTTCTTCATCATCTCTTCATCCCCATTTAAATCTGGATGATATTTTTTAGATAATTCCAAGTATCTTTTCTTTAATTCTTCTTTTGTAAAATTACTTGTAAATCCAAATAACTTTAATGCTTCACTATAATCCATAATTTACTCCATTTAAATTCTTTTCTCTTTTTAATACTATATCTTCCATGCCTTTGTTAATTGTTCTTTTAGATTCAAAATAATCTACAGCTTTATTAATTATACTTATTTCACTAAAATTTTGCAAATCTTCATCTAAAGGCATTCCAATCATACTAGCAAATTCTAATAAATATTTTTTATCAATTTTTCCTGAAGTTAACAAATCATATAAACTAATATAATTTCTAATAAATGTTGATCTATGAAATTCAAATGTTTCTTCTCCAAATGGTGTAAAACCTGTACAATAAAGTTTACTATTAGCATAACCTGTTTTAAGTAAGATAGTTTCACCATCATATTTTTCGTTTATTTTAACAAAAACATTTTTCGTTTTAGATTGAACTATGTCATATATTTCTTCAATATTTTCAAATTTAATACTTGTAAGAGTTCTTAAAATATCTCTACTTTCTTGACCTTTTAATACTCTTTTTAATATTTCCTTTATCATTTCAAGCATTTTATTGGCAACATCTATTTTACTTAAATCATTTTTACCTAATGAATTTATTCTAGTATTATAATTTTCTTTAATTAAAGCTAAACTAGAAAAAACGTCACTTTTTCTTGATTGAAATTTTTCTAAAGATAAATTCATACCAAAAACTAATGAATCTAAATATGCATAACGTCCTTCCCAAAGAGCTAGATTAATATTGTTTAGGAAAATTATTAATGAATCTGGTGCACAATCTCCGATTATATTTTCTATTTTTAAAACTGTTTCACAATATACTTGATGTTTATTCATCATAGTAGATAATTCTTTTAACATTCTTCTTATTTCATCTATATTTTTATTAAAATCTATAGAACTATCAATTTCAATTAATTTACGTTTTATTTCATCAATAAAATTAATTATTACTAAGTTCTTTTCTTTTCCTTCAGTTAATTCTTGGATTCTTTTTTCTGTTTTAAATACTAAACGTCTATTTCTAACATAAACTTTTATTATTTCATGCACTTGATCAACAAATGTATCAAAATTACAATCAAAATTTAAATCAATATGTGCCGTTATTTTATGACTTGCAAATATTTCATTAGCATATTCTTTGAACTTTATTTTTAAATTATTTATTAAAACAATATATTCTTCCTCTAATTTTTTTTGATCTTCAAAAAAATCAAAACTATCAATTAATCTATTAATAGATGTAGCATATTTTTCTTCTAAGGTACCATTTAAATATTTTCTATTACCCCTTATTTTCATTAAATTATTTACTAAACATTCATAATGTTTATATAATGTAAATCTTTCATTATCACTCATAACTATTCTCCTTTACTTAACTTTCTTCCTTGGAACTGATGTTTCAATTACTAAATTTCCATCTAAAACCATTTTATTTCTATCTTCAGCATTTTTCATTAGTTCTTTTAATTCTTCAATATACTTTTTATTTAAATGATATCTATTTATATCTAAGTTAAAACCTTCATTTATAGAGTGCACTCCAATAATTAGATATGTATCAAAAGCTATTTTACAAAAACTAATTGATAAATTAGAACCATTTATAAATAGTAATTCTCCAGCTTTTAAGTTTCCATCTAAAACTGTACGATGATTATTACCACTTTTAACTTTTTCAAGCAATAAATCTATTTTACTTTTTAAACTATTATCAATATTATCTAAGTCTTCTTTAAAATAGTAATTACCTTTAATATCACTTAAAAAAACAACTTCTGGTTTTCTAATCTTTTTATCTATATGAAACATATTTAATAATATTTTTAATTTATTAATGGCATCATTTATTATTTCATCAAAATACTCTCTATCTTCTTCATTATATAATTCTTCAAGGCTTTGAATATCTAACAAAGCTTCCATATAATAATCATAATCACTTCTGCCGGCAAGAGAACTTATAAGGGTACATGCCATAAGATAAATTTCTTTATCTTCATTAGTTAAAAAACTTAACTTTTCTGTTTCTACTATAACTGGTTCAAGAGCTTCTTCTCTTACTTCAGACTTCTTTTCTTTTTTTATTTCAGCTTTTACTTCTCTTTTTATAGCAGTTTTTAAATATTCTTCATAACTACTTTTTAATTCAATCATTAATTTACTAGATAAAGAAGTATACTTTATTAATTTTAATTCATCGTTTTTTATAGCAAGTTCTTTTAGCCTTGTAGCTTTACTTAATTGATTAAATAAAATCATAAGTAATTCAGCATCTCCACCATTTTGAAAATTACCATAAATATCAAAATAATTACTTAGTGGTTTTAAACTCTCAAAATCACATTTCCATAAATCTTCTGGAGTTTTATTTTCACCATTTTTCTTACCTTTAAAGAAAATGGCACTACCAAAAATTTTAATAGCTTCTTTGTTTGTTAGGCAATTTTTACAAATTATTGATATTAGTGTTACATAAAATAGTGGAAAGTCTTCAATTGCACCAATAGCTTTTTCATTATCAAAAGCCCTAATTTGACTATCACAGGTATAAATATGTGTACTTAATACTTCAATATGTTTTTTTAATGCTCCTTTAGCACTTTTAATATCATATTTTGTTAAATCCCCAAGAGCTTCTTTTAACATATTTGTTAATTCATTTGATTTAGTGTCTTTTAGCATTTCAACATACTTTTGAAAATCTAATGGCCAAAGTTCTAACATATTTAAAATATTTTTATAACCTTGCAAATCACTAATCATATTACTTTTAACATTTTTCATATATTTTTTAAATTTAATAAACATATATATCCCCCTTAAACAAGTGTTTTTCTATCTTACCACAAAATGCCTGATTTTGCAAGAAAATATTGACTTCTATTAGGAATTATCCTATAATAAAAACCACTTTAGGCGGGGGTGCTCATGAGTTTATTTTTTAAGTTTTGCAAAAAATCTAAATTAAACCAAGAGGTTTTATGTCTTGTTAACTTACAAGATAGTATTATCATGCCTCCGAATAGCTTTTTTGACAACGTTAAAAATAAAGAACTTTGTGAACAATATTATCAAGAATATAAAAGAATTTTATCTAATAAAAAGACAATATTAAGTACTCATTTAAAGAGTACTGAAACTGATGATATCAGAGTTTATATAGATATTTTAACTAGTTTAGAAATACATATTCATGATATTTTAAGTAATTCAAATAGCAAAGGATATAACTATGAATATGTAACCAATTTACTTGCAAGACTTAATGGTTATGCTCACATTTTAAAGGCTATCGAAGAAGAATCTTTCTTAAGAATGGCAGCTTTATCAAGTCTAAAATCTATCCCATTTTTATCTAATAACAAAAAGAATGCTATAGATAATGAAATATCTAGATTACAAATTCAAATATTTAATGCGCAGAAAGATATTGAATTAATAAATTTACAAACTAACTCATGTTTTTCAATAATAGAAAATTTAAATTTAGAAAAAGATCCTAAATATTATAATGATTTACGTGGAAGAATTATTGGTTATATTCCTGAATTTATACCTGATTCATTAAAAGAATATGTAGAAAATTATCAAAACAAAAATTATCTTACGTTAATGCAAATAAAATTAGAAGTATTACTTTTTAAAAATAAAAATATATTAAAAGATTTAGAAAATGAATTTGATAATCTTTTAGAATTTACACATATAGATAGAACTGCAAGAATACATTCTATAAATAGATTAATTACAAAATATATGGCAATCAAAGAATATAAAAGAATTGAAGATAAAAAACTTCTTTATAAACTCGTAGAATTTAAAGTAAATTCTTACGAAATAGATTATGGTAACCATAGAGAAATTTTACATGATTGTGCAATGTCTAAAAAAGAAAAAGAAATAATGAAAGAGGTATTCTTTAAAAAAGTAAGTACATTTATGCAAAGTAATTGTGTTTTTGAAGAATATAAAAGATTTGATTTTTCAAAAAGAGATTATAGAATATTAGCAAACTTAATAAATGATGCTGTAAAAAATAAATATGGTGTTTTTGATTATGGTAGAATATTGTGTTCTCCAGAACTAACAATGTTATTATTTTCTATTAACTCTCCTTATAAAATGCAAAGTTTCTTTAAAAACTTTCAAGTAAGTGATTGTACATATCTTGCTGTTACATCTTTAAGAAGAAATATGTTTGAGTTTGAAGAATATATTCCACTTGAAACAATAATGCGATTAACCGGAGTGTTTTTAAAAAATCCTCATCATAAAGAAAAGATTTTAGAAGATAAAGAACTTTATGATTTATATAAGATATATGATTGCTTATTATATTCTGTAATAAAGCCCAAATCCCCATCTCACGTTTTTGAAAATGTTTCAAAAATTACAATTACCGATCAAAAAATTTTATTTTATCCAGAATTAATAAAAATTTATAACAAAGAAATGGCGCAAGGAAGAAAGTTAGTATTTCCTAAATCATTAAAAAAACTAACTATTAGAGTAGATAACTATGATAGAGAATTTTTAAAATTTTACGAATTTGAACTAAATGAAGGGCTTGAAGATTTATCTATTTTAGAAACACCTACCTATGCAACACCACCAAAAGTATTAGAGTTACCTTCTACTCTTGAACACTGTGAGATAACTATAAGGCCAGAAACTATAAGATTTAGAGATTATACAAATTCAAAATTATTAGTAAGCGAAATAAGATTTAAAAATTTTTTGAAAAATTTAATGCATGCCCAAAGATTATTAACACCCAATGAATTACCACTAATTAAAACTATTGAATTCAAAGGAAAATCATCTATTACAACTTTTAGTCTTAATATTAGAAAACTTGTATTTGGTCGTAAATTTGAGCGTGAAACAATATATAATGATTTTCAAAATAAAGTAAAAGAAATGTACGAAAAACTATATAAAGTAGTTCAAGCATTTGAGTTTGAAATTCCTAAAGAAGAAGCAAATTTTGATAATTTAAAAAAGTTAGAAAATGAATTATATAATTATGTGCAATCACATTATGAAGAATTAACAAGTTTTAATGATGGGATGTATATTTGGTTTCTTGAGTTTATTAAAAATAATGATTACAGTAAACGAGATGAATTATTAAAAATATTAAAAAATAAAATTTTAAAATACACTTATCTTAGTGAAGCATTACCAATTGATATGGGTGAAAAACATAAATTTGCGGATTATGTTAAATCATTTTTAAAAATAAAATTTAAATTGTTAATTAGTACTCTTTCTGAATCAAATGAACCACTTATTGATGATGACACGCCAAAAGATGAAGCGGAATTATTTAAAGATTTATTAATTGATTATTTGAAAAATTTTGCAATTTATATTTATAAAGATAAAGAATTATCAAAAAAAATAGAAGATATAATTGAAAAATATCATGGAGACTATAGTTATTTTGAATACTTGTTAAGAAATCCATTTTTATTAAATCTAAAATTGTCAATTGAAGACCCTAATTATCATGATACTATATTGGATGTGTTTAAAAAACATAAAGTAAAAATACCTAAAGAAATAATGGATAAGGTAAAAACAAAAAATCAAGAAGATTGTATTTCTTATCTTCAATTGATGGAAATTATTATAAAAAATGGAAACATATCTACTCCATCAAAAAATAATTTTACTTTTAATGCCTATCTTGATGATTTATCTCTTATATATAAATCTGCTAAATCTAAGCTATATAATCATAATTTTAACTATGAGCCTGAGGAATGCAAAACTCTTGAACTTGATGCTAGTGAAAACCAAAAACTAATTAGAAAAAAATAAAATTGACAATAACCATGTTTTGTGGTACGATGTATATAGCAAATAAAATTTGCATAAATTAAAAAAGGAACATCCAGTTTTTTCGCGAGATTGGATGCTACCAAATATTTGTTTCGCATCTAAACCAACCTCGTTGATTTAGATGCTTTTTCTTTTATTTAAACATTAGTGTTAAAATAAGTAAGATTATGATAATCCATAACCCCAAGATAAGAAAATCTTTCTTGAACATTAGGTATCACCTCACTTTCGTTTTTTACTTAAATGAGGCAGCTTCCAATCAACTGAATATTCCATAAATATTATTTTAACATAACAAATTTATAAAAGCAATATGTTCTATCATGTTGCTTTTATATTGGCTTATTTTTTAAATATAACTAACTTTTGCAAGAAATAATTTACAATAAATATTATAGAATCTATAAAAACTTTTATGAATGTAGCATTTAAATGTATATAATTATAAACTTTAGTTACAAGTAAACCAGAGATTGTAATATTAATTATTACAAGTAAGAAATACTCTATAAAAGCTTTATAATTTTTCTTTTTTTCATTTTTAAATACATATTTTTTATTTACAATATAATTAACTACACTAGAAATAACTCTAGCAACATAAGAAGACAATAATATCGCATCAAGAAATCTATCCTTTATAAAATAAAGTATTATAGAAAATGATATAATATCAACAACAAAAGATAAACCACTAGATAATAAATAAGTAAATATAGTTTTATACTTATTTAAAAAATTTTTCATCTAAAACTCCATAATTAAAGTTACTGGTCCATCATTAGAAATATTAACCATCATTTCAGCTCCGAAAATACCTGGTTTAGTTACAACATACTTATTCATTTCTTCATTAAATGTTTCATATAACTTTATTGCTTCTTCTCCATTTAAAGCCTTAACATATGAGGGTCTATTTCCTTTGGTGGTATCACCATATAAAGTAAATTGTGATATTGATAATATTTCTCCACCAACATCTAAAATTGACTTATTCATAACACCGTTTTCATCATCAAATATTCTTAAATTAGCTATCTTTTTAGTCATTTTTAAAATATTATCAATTGTATCTCCTTGAGTAAAAGAAACTAATAAAACCATGCCATTATCTATTTCATTTACTATCTTTTCTGAAACACTAACACTACTTTTTTTACTTCTTTGTACTACTACTTTCACTATATTTCCTCCTTAACATCTATAACATTATGTATTTTTCTAATATTTTTCATAACATTATCTAGTTCTACTTTATCCTTTATTCTTATATTTATTTCATACATAGTTTTATTATCAAATTCTTTAGTATTACAAGACCTTACAATACAACCAAGTTTACCAACTTCTGTAATAATATTTACAAGTAAATCAAAACCAGCAGTAACATAAACATAAATATTAGTAAAATAATAATTACTTGCATCCATATTCCATGATACATCCACTACTCTTTCACTATTATCAGGTACATTAGAACATCCTTTTTTATGGACACTGATACCTTGTCCTTTTGTAATAAAGCCAACTATTTCATCACCTTTAATAGGCATACAACATTTAGCAATATTAACCATAATATCTGAATTACCTTCAACTAAAATATCGCTTTTGTAATTAATCTTAGGAATCGATAATTTTCTTTCAAACAAAGCATCATCAACTTCGTGCTTATCAGCTTTTGTTAGATTAATTATATAACCAGCAGTAAATCTTAAAGATCCAATACTTAAATATATTTCATCCAAACCTTTTACTTTCAAATCTTTAATTAACTTTTCAATTACTTCTGGAGTTAATACTTCATTAAAAGCCATTTTTCTTTTTCTAAGTTCTGCTTCTAAAATATTTTTACCTTTTTCAATATATTCTTCCTTATCTTGTTTACTAAAGAATGCTTTAATTTTATTTTTTGCTTGACTAGTCTTAACAAAAGATAACCAATCTTTATTTGGTGTGCTATTGTTATTTGTTTTAATATTTACCACATCATCATTTTTAAGTTCATATGAAAGTGGTACAATTTGATCATTTACAATTGCTCCGACCGTCGTATCTCCAACTCTTGAGTGAATTCTATAAGCAAAGTCAATCGGTGTTGAACCAATTGGAAGTTCCACAACATCACCCTTCGGAGTATATGTATATATTAAATCACTAAATATATCAGCGTTAACCTTACTTTCAAAATCTGCATCAGTATCATTATTACTTGATTCAATAACATTTCTAAACATTTCTAATTTTTGTTCCATAACGTTTTGAATCTTTTTAGTACCCTTTTCTTTATATGACCAGTGACTCGCAATACCTTTTTCAGCTATTTCATCCATTTCATAAGTTCTTACTTGAATTTCAAAAACATGTCCTTCTATTCCAAACACTGTGGTATGTAGACTTTGATACATATTTTCTTTTGGACTCGCTATATAATCTTTAAATCTTTTTGGCATTGGTCTAAATCTTGAATGTATCAAACCAATAACTTGATAACAATCAGATTCTTCTTCCACAAATATTCTTAAAGCTAAAATATCATATATTTTATTCCATTCTTTACCATTAGATAACTTATTATATATACTATAAACACTTTTAACTCGTCCTTTTATTTCAAATTTAATACCAGCATCAGTTAAGATATCAATAATACTTTCTTTCATTTCTTCTAAGTAACCATTTAGTTCATCTACAGTTTCATTTAGTTTTTCTAAAATATCATTATATACATCTGGTTTTAAATAATAAAGTGATAAATTTTCAAGTTCACTTTTAATAGAATTAATACCAAGTCTATGAGCAATTGGTACTAAAACAGACATAGTTTCTTCAGCTTTTTGTTTTTGTTTTTGAGGATTAATTGCCCAATTAGTTCTCATATTATGAAGTCTATCTGCAAGCTTAATATATAAAACTCTAACATCTTGGGCAAGTCCAACAAGTATTTTTCTTAAATATATTACACTAGATTCATTATTATCTGGTAATTCTAATTTATTAATTTTAGACACGCTTAAAACAATCTTAGCTATATCTTCTCCAAAATCATTAACCAAATCATCATAAGTCTTATTACCATTGTTAATAACTTCATGTAACAATGAGGCAATAATTGTGGTATCATCAACATTTAAATCCATAAGAATTTTAGTAACTTCTAAAGGATGTGTAATAAAGTCATCCCCAGTAAGCCTTTTCATCCCCTTATGTTCATTATAAGCATATAAATATGCTTTTTTTATTGTTTCAAATTGTTCTCTTTTTTCAAGTCTTGGAACTAATTCTTCAAAATTAATTGTATCTGGCAAAATAACCACCTTCCAACATATATTTATTATATAACAAAATTGCATTTAAATAAAGGAGAAATCACATTACATGAATAAAAACTTATTTATAAAATCAACTTTAATACTTATTTTAAGTGGTTTTCTTACTAAAATTTTAGGTTTTATAATCAAAGTAATTTACACTAGAATAATCGGAGAATATGGTATTAGTTTATTTACTATAGCAACTCCAACATACTCATTATTACTTACCATATCTACTCTTGCTATTCCCATTTCTATCTCTAAATTAGTATCAGAAAATAAAGGCCGTTCCATAAGAATTCTTACATCAGCAACATTCTTAATTTTATCTATTAATTTTTTACTTATTTTACTTATTTTACTAACTAAAGATTTTATAGCTATTAACTTGCTTAAAGAACCTCTTGCATCTCCAATATTACTTGCTTTTTCTCTAACTTTACCATTTGTATCTATCTCATCTGTTTTAAAAGGATATTTTGCAGGCAAGCAAAACATGATACCTCATGCTACAAGTAATATTATAGAACAAATTATAAGATTAATAATTATTATTACAGTATTACCCATATTAATGAAAAATTCAGTTATGCATGCTGTACTAGGTTTAATACTTCTAACTATTTTATCAGAAATTTCTTCAATAATAGTATTTTTATTTTTCTTACCAAAACATATTAATTATAAAACAAAATTACTTCCTAGTAAAAAGCATACTAAAGATATATTAGATATATCCCTACCTACAGTATCGAGTAGAATAATTGGAAATATTGGTTATTTCTTAGAACCAATTATTCTTACAAATTTACTTCTTTTTTCAGGATACACAAATTCCTATATACTTCGTGAATATGGAGCTTACAATGCTTATTCGCTTGCCCTTTTAACTATGCCTGGTTTTTTTATTGCTGCAATATCAACTTCTTTATTGCCAGAAATAAGTAAGTTTCATGGCGAAAAAAACAACATAATGGTAAAAAGAAGAATACACCAAGCACTTATATTTTCATTAATTATTGGTACATTCTTCTCATTTATTATATTTACTTTTCGAGATAATCTTTTATTTTCTTTATATAACACCACGAACGGTTCAAATTACATCAAAATACTTTCTCCATTCTTTGTTCTATTTTACTTAGAAGGTGTTCTTACATCAGCACTTCAAGCACTAGGTTATGCTAAAATTACTATGAATATAACTTTATGGGGTGTTATATTAAAGCTAATTGTTATGTCTATTCTATCTTTATGTCACATTGGTATTTATAGTTTAGTTATTGCTGAAATAGTAAACATTTTATTTGTAGTATTATTAAACTTTAAATATTTAAAAAAATACATTTAATAATTTAAATAAAAAAGTAGGTAGTTTACATTCTATCTACTTTTATTATAATGCTTAAAAAAATTTTTAATATTGTCTTCCAATATATAATCTTGTTTTAGCTTTCCTGCCACATACAGTACATGGTCCAGTTACCTCTTCATCTTCGATTAAACATCTTGACTTTATTCCAAAATCATCTTTAATTTTATTTTCACAAGCAACATCGCCACACCAATTAATCTTGGTAAAACCACCATCTTTTGTTGTGGCTATTTCTTTTAGTTCATCATAAGTTTTTGCATCATATATCATAGAATCTCTTCTTGTTTTAGCTCTTTCAAACATATCCTTTTGAATTGTTACAAGTAACTCTTTAACTCTAGGTACTATTTCATCAAAAGTAACAATTATTTTTTCTAAAGTATCTCTTCTTACTAAAGTTACATGACCATTTTCCAAGTCTCTTTTACCAAGTTCAATTCTAATTGGATAGCCTTTAACTTCTGCTTCTGCAAATTTAAATCCAGGAGTTTTATTAGATTCATCAACTTTAAAAGTAATGTCATTTTCTTTTAAAGCGTTTTTTAAACCTTCTAATTCAGTGGCAACATCTCCAATAGGAATAACTATAACTTTAAAAGGTGCAATCATTGGTGGAAGAACTAACCCATGATCATCACCATGAGTCATAATTATAGCTCCGATCATTCTAGTTGAAACTCCCCAACTAGTTTGATATGGAGTTTTAAGTGTATTATCACTATCTGTAAATTTAATACCAAATGCTTTAGCAAAATGATTACCAAAGTAATGACTTGTACCATTTTGAAGAGCATAACCATTATACATCATAGCTTCTAAAGTATAAGTTTCTTCAGCACCTGCAAATTTCTCTTTTTCAGTTTTTCTTCCGGTAATTACGGGTAAAGCTAAATAGTTTTCTTGAAAAGTTTTATAGACGTTAAACATTCTTAAAGTTTCTTCTCTTGCTTCTTCAGCAGTTCTATGCATCGTATGACCTTCTTGCCATAATATTTCACGACTTCTAAGAAATGGTCTTGTTGTTTTTTCCCATCTAACTATTGTACACCATTGATTATAAAGAATGGGTAAATCTCTATAAGTATTAATTATTTTTTTATAATGGTCACAAAATAATACTTCACTTGTTGGTCTTACGCACATTCTTTCTTCAAGTTTTTCTTGTCCTCCATATGTAACCCAAGCAACTTCTGGAGCAAATCCTTTAACATGTTCTTTTTCAACATTAAGAAGTGACTCAGGGATAAACATTGGCATTTGTACATTTTCATGACCAGTTTCTTTAAACATTCTATCCATATTTTTTTGTATTTCTTCCCAAATGGCATATCCAAGTGGTCTAATTATCATACTTCCCTTTACACTTGAATAATCTACTAAATCTGCTTTTCTACATACATCTGTATACCATTTAGCAAAATCTACATCTCTATTTGTAATATCTTTTACTTCCATATTCTCACCTTATTCTGCATTAAATTCTTTTAATTCATTATCTTCAGTTAAGATTTTATTAACTTTTTTAGTGGCATCATTTAATTTTTCTCCACAATATTTAGCTAATTTCATAGCTTGTGTATATTTATTTATTGCATCATCCAAATTAACATTTCCGCTTTCAAGTTCTTTTACAATACCTTCTAATTCTTGTAAAGATTCTTCAAAATTTTTATTTTCTTCCATAACTTATTTCCTTTCATCATTATTATACCAACTATTTTAAATTAATCCAATACCTATTTAAAGGATCATTATTCCACATAACAGTATTTTCTAAAATTCCACCTTCAGAAATAATAGTCTTATTACTTACAATATTTTCAACATCTGCAGTTATTAAACAGTTTTTTATACCTAAACTTTTAGCTATTTCTAAACCCATTTTAAGTTGTAATTTACCATAGCCTTTACCACGTTCACTCGGAGTAATCGAATATCCAATATGACCTCCAAATTTAAATAAAAAGTCATTTAACTCGTGTCTAATACTAATAGAACCACATACTTTATTATCACTCATTCTTTTTAAAAATAATGTTGTACACGGAACATAACCATCTCTTAAATCAATACCATTTTTTTCATTTGCTTTTTCTTTAACCCAATCTTCATAAGATGTTGCCTCTTCCAAATTAGCAAGGCCTGAATATTGCCATGGAAGCCCAGCATCAACAACTTTAATTTCATCAAGCATTAAAAGAGCACTTTTTTTATCATTATTATCTGGTATAACTAATTTTAAATCATTCATTTTTTATCTCCCTTCCTTTTTAATAAAATTCATATCTTTTAATAAATCACCAATTAACTCATAATTCTTCTTGTAAAGTTTCATATTATAATCTTTATCATAATTAGTTATTCCAGTAAACTTCTCTACTTCTAAAATAACATTATACACAACATCAGGAGTAAGTTTATTATAAAAATCTATAACTAAATCGCAAAATAATTTAGAAGAAGTAATTAAAAAATATTCTAACAATTCCATATTTTGCTTCATTCCAATTGTGGCACTAGGATCATTTATTATTCTTGTACCATTTCCCAAAAAATCTCTTTTACTATATTTAGGACTTAATTCAACTCTAAAAATAGATTCAAATATCGATTCATTATCAAATATATAAATGTTAGGTTTACCATTTTCTTCTACAATTGCATAATTACCAGCATGTCTATCTCCATTAAGCATAAATATATCAAAAATAAATACTTTTACTAAATCAAATATTAAATCTTTACATTCTTTGGGATATTCTTTTTCTACTACATACCACAAATTATATATAGTATTAGAAAAGTAATCTATTCCAATTAAATCTTTTCCACGTTTAAAATTTCCTAAATTATTAAAACTATAACTTAAATAATATAAGTCTTTATTTACTCTAACAATGTGATAAAGTGGACAATTAATACCAACAAGACTTGCTAATCTATACGCTAATATTTCATTACAATCATTTTTAGCAACTTTACAAAAGTATTGAACACCATCTATATCAACATAATTATGCTCTTTAGATAATAATTCTTCTTTCTGCTTTTCAGTTAGTTTCATATTTATTCCTTCTTTATCTATGATTTATTAATTTATTCTTACTTTCTTTTTCTAATGTTTTTAAACTTTTTTCAGGAGTTGGAAACTCTTCAGGCATGGTTCCACCAATATCAGCAATAGCTTTTCTTACCTTTTTTCCAACTTCATAATGAACATCATTAACTTTAGTTTCTCCTTTTACATTATCCCTTTTTAATTTTTGTTCCGTTTGAGATATTCTAAACAAATTAGCAATAAGTTCATCACTACCCATGTTATCTAAGATATCTTCTCTATATCTTAAACCTTTTCTTTTAGCTATATCATTAGCAGTTTCACCATTATATAACCCCTTATAACCAGAATTATGAAATTTATCAAAGTTTTTAACTCCAGCACCTTTAGCAGTTTGATTTAAAGAATAGTTTCCTTTTTTAGTTAAATTTCTTTGATAAAATCTTTTCTCATCTTCAGTTAAAGTAGAATATTCTCTTTCAGTAATTTCCATTTTTCTAGTTTGAACAGCAAAGTATGTTTGAGCAAGTGCAACAACTTTCTTTCTACTATCACCATTCTGAGCTATTAAGTAACATGCATAACGGGACAATTTATAATCAGAAATACTTCTGGAAGTTTTTGATCCGATGTCGACCATTTTTCCCACTTGGGAAAAATGGTCATCAATAGCATAATTGCTATTCTTACAAGAAATTGTTGCATTAGTAATTACATTATTAAATTTATCCCATCTTTTATATTCCAAAACATTTTGAAGTTCTCTTGCAAACCAATATTCATTACCATTTTCATCAATATGTTTTATATTTTCAAAAATACTATTATTTAATATTAATTCATTCATTTTTATTCCCCCTTAAATTAAATTGTATTTACATATTTTTATTTTAGTGTATTATTTTTATTTTTTGTTCAAAAATGTATCACAAGCCTATTTTTCTACAACCTTTGCTTTAATATTTCCCTCATGTAATTTAATATTAATAATATCATCAATATTTACATCATTACTTGACTTAATTACCTTATCATTAATAGTTGCTAAAGAATAACCTTTTTCTAAAATACCAAGAGGATTTACTAGTTTCAAAGTATTAATAAGTAAATTATATTCGTTTTTCTTCTTATCAATCAAACTCATTGGATTTTGAATTACATATGACATTTTTATTTTATTTAGTTTCATTTCATTATTTTGTAATATTACTTTAATATCTTTATTTAATTTATCAAGCAAAGCATCTAATTTTTGTTCTTTAATTTCATACATACTCATAGGATTTTTTAATACAAAACTATTTTTTAAGCTTCTCCATTTAATGAATTTAGTATTTATCATATTTTTAATATTTTTATTAAGTCTAATTTTATAATTATTTAAAAGTGTATTAATATCAATAACAGTGGGTACAGCCATTTCAGCAGCTCCCGTTGGAGTTGGTGCTCTTAAATCAGCCACAAAATCCGCAATCGTCCAATCTATTTCATGTCCAACAGCGCTTATAATCGGAGTATTACATTCATAAATTGCTTTCGCAACTATTTCTTCATTAAAAGCCCATAAATCTTCAATAGAACCGCCACCACGACCAACTATAATAGTATCAACACCAAATGCATCAGCTTTTTTAATTTGTCTAACAATATCCGGCGCAGCATCACGTCCTTGTACTAAGCATGGAAATAAAATTGCTTCACAAATTGGATATCTTCTTCTAATTGTACTCATTATATCTCGAACAGCTGCCCCAGTTGATGCCGTAATAACTCCAATCTTTTCAGGAAATTTAGGAATTGCTTTTTTATGTTCTGGGTTAAATAATCCTTCACTTGCTAACTTTTTCTTTAACTTTTCATATTCTATATATAAAGCACCAAGTCCATCAGGTTCCATTTTTTCAATATAAATCTGATAACTGCCTTGTGCAGGATAAGCACTTATTCTTCCTTCAACTAAAACATTCATTCCATCTTCAGGTACAAATGTAAGTTTAATTGCACTACTTTGAAACATAACAGCACTTATTCTAGAATTATCATCTTTCAAAGTAAAATATAAATGTCCTCTGGTATGATTTTTAAAATTACTAATTTCCCCTTTTAAATAAACCTTATTTAAAAAAGAATCTTTATCTAAAATGTTTTTTATATAATTATTTAAATCACTAATATTAAGATAGTCTTTTTCCATCTAAAATACCCCTTTCTAAAAGTAAGTTTCCAATTAATTCATAATATTTTTTATAAAGTATTAAAGAATGTTCTTGATTTTCTAAAGTAAAGCCCATTTTATTAAGTTTTTTCATTTCCAAAAGAATTAAATCTGGAGTTAAAGTATTATAAAATTCTAAAACAATATCATAAAATTCCTGAGCAGAAGTTGCAAGAAAATACTCTAAAGACTCAATATTCTTAAGCACACATATAGGCAATCTATTATCTAAACTATCAGCACACTTATAACTTTTTAATCTATCATCAAAAAATAACTTTGGTAATAAATTTGCTCCGAAATCACTAAAAACATATTCGTTATCTAAAATGCATAAATCTGCTACACCATCACGAATTAATATACCTAAATTTCCTAAGTTACGATCACTATTCATCATAAAAATATCAAAAAGATAAACTCTAATTAATTGATAAGTAAGTTTTTCACTATCCTTTGGATAATTCTTTTCAAAGAACATCCATATATCATATAATCCATTAGATTTAATCCCTAATTGATTTCCATCTTTAAAAATTCCATCATTATTAAAACTATAACTTAAATAATAATAATCTCCATCAACCTCAATAATATAGTCTTTTGCACATATAATACCAAGTTTTTCTGCAATAGCATTAGCAAATAATTGATCTCCTGGATCCATAGCATTTTTACAATAATATTCTTTACCTTTAATTTTTATGAACTTACCATCATAATGAGCCAAATTTCTTTTTATTTTCATTGGTATTAACATATTATTCCTTAATATATTTATCTAAAACTGCATTAATTATTTTTCTAACAGAATCATCACAATATTTCTTAGCTAATTCAATAGCTTCATTAATAACAACAATTTCTGGAGTATCTGTAAATTTTAATTCATATAATCCCATTCTTAATATTGCAGCTCCAGTTTTATCTATTCTATCAATGGTCCACCCTTCAATATATTTATTAGCAATTTCATCTAAACTATTTTTATATGTAGCTACGCCATAAACTATATCTTTAACAAATTCATTATCCACATTCAAATTCTCTTTTATTACTTCATCAATATTAAACGGGACCCCACGGGTTTCATATATATCAATTTGATATAAAATAACCATAATAATATTTCTAAGTTCACTTCTAGATTTTGCCATAACTACATCTCCTTGCAGTTAATTATATCAAATATTTAAAAAAATTAATAGTTAAAACAATTAATTTACTAAATTTCCTTCAGCAATTAATTGGTATCCTTTCTTTATTTGATTACAAGTAGTTAAAATAACTTGATTTTCTTCCATTTTTATACTAATTTTACCATTTTTCACTTCATTTCTAATACTACTTACAATATAATGATTTTCTTTATTATTAAATTTCAAAATAATTTCATCACCAATATCAAGATATCTTAAATCATTAAAATATGCTAATTTTCCTGTTCCTGAATGAGCAGCTAATAAATACGTATTTTTTATATTAGTATTAATCAACATTACATTTTTATTTACATCATTATTTTTATTATTTTCATCATAAAAACCTAAATACATATTTATTTTAGGAATAATAAGTACTCCATAATAAGTTAGTATTTCTTCATGATAATTACTTTCTTCAATTGCTTCTATATTATAATTACATCCACATAATAACAAACTAAAAAACACTATTATAACAATCTTCATTAAATCAACTCCCTGCCCACTACTTTACCACATCCACTTCTTTATATAAATAAATTATTTTATCAAAAAAGGAAGAATTTTCATTCTTCCTGTCAAAATTGATCGAAAATATATTATTTACTTTTCTTTTTATTATTTTTGTTAATTAATCTTACTTTTACACCTTTATATAAAGCAAATTGTTTTTTTACACCTTCAGGTAAATTTTTCTTAAATGTTTTCATAAACGCACCTCACTTCTTTCTTAAAGATTATATCATAACAAATAATAATTTATCAACTAATTTTTATAGGTTTTATAGATACTTTCAAATATTTTCATGCCATCCATAGCACTCGTGGTAATTCCTCCGGCATAACCAGCACCTTCACCACATGGATATATTCCTTTAATACTTGCTTCCAAATTTTCATCTCTTAAAATTCTTATTGGACTACTCGTTCTAGTTTCTGGAGCAGCTATAATTGCATCTTTACCATTAAAGCCTTTAATTTTATTATCAAAATAATCTATTCCTTCTTTTAAACTATCATTAATAAACTCTGGAAAAATATCATTAATATTACCATAGCCAATATTTCCTTTAAATGCATCTATATCAATATTTTTAAAAACAACATTATTTTTATAATCTTCATAACCTTGAACAGGTATCAATCCATCACAAATCTTATATGCTCTTTTTTCTATCATTTCTTGAAAATACATATCATCTAATATATTTACACCGTAGTCGTTAGGTCCAACGGTAACCACAATTGCACTATTAGCATATTTTGTATCTCTTTTATAATTACTCATTCCATTAACACAAATGCCATCATTTTCACTTTTAGCATTAACTACATAGCCTCCAGGACACATACAAAAACTATAAACTCCACGGCCACTTTTACTTTTATAAGTCAGTTTATAAGATGCCGGAGGCAAAAAAGGGTAATTAATTGGATATTGATTTTCATTTATCATATCTTGAGGATGAATAATCCTTACTCCAACAGCAAAAGGTTTTGATACTAAATTCAAATTATTTTTAACAAGCATTTTAAATGTGTCTCTAGCAGAATGTCCAATTGCTAAAACTAATATATCTGTACCAATTAATTTTCCATTTATTTTTACTTGGCTAATTTTTCCGTTTTTAATAACTATATCCTCTAGTAATGAATTATAATAAATTTCACCCCCAAAAGATAATATTTTTTTTCTTATATTAATAATTACACTTCTTAATATATCTGTACCTATGTGAGGCTTACTATCATACATAATTTCTTGTGGTGCACCACATTCCACAAATATTTTAAATACTTCCCGCATTCTATTTTCCTTATCCTTAACTAAAGTATTTAATTTTCCATCACTGAAGGTACCAGCTCCTCCTTCTCCAAACTGAACATTGCTATTTTTAGTAAATTTATTATTTTGCCAAAATTCTCCAACGCTTTTAACACGATCTTCAATTTTTTCCCCACGTTCAATTAATATTGGCTTATAACCGTATTTTGCAAGCATATAAGTACAAAAAAGACCTGCTGGACCAGCCCCAACCACAATTGGCCTGTTGCTTAAAATATTATTACCCATCTGAGGTAAAACATAATCTTCATTTTCTACCAAAATTACATCTTTACCCACATATTTATTCTCATTATCAATAGTTACATCCAAATCATATACATAAGCAAACATTTTCTTGTTTCTAGCATCAATAGACATTTTATGAATAGTTACATCTTTTATATCATATTGATTTACTTTTAGTTTTTTCGAAGCTAAGTATTTTATGTCAATATTTTCTTTTGGACACACTCTAATATTTTTAATTCTTATCATTTTTCACCTGCTAACATACCTGTTATAAAAGCAATTGTTAAATTATAGCCACCACAATCACCATCCAAATCAAGCACTTCACCTGCAAAATATAAGTTATTAACCAACTTGGATTCCATAGTATTTAGATTAATTTCATTTAAACAAATACCACCACTAGTAACTTGAGCATCTAAAAAATCCTTTGTTCCAACCACTTCAATTTTAAAGTCTTTTAAAGTATTACAAAAATTATTTTTTTCCGAATAACTTAATTCATTCCATTTTTTATTTTTATTAATTTTTAAATATTTTAGTAATACTTCAGTTATTTTATAATCAAGAAATCCATCACATGCTTCGAAAATAGTTTTCTTAGATATATTTTTATTTTCTATAAAAGTTTCTAAAGTTTCATTATTTAACCAAGGGATAAAGTTAATAGATATTTCTTCTTTCAAACCATTTTTTAATCCAATGCAAATATTTCTACTTAAATTAAAAACACAAATTCCACTTAAGCCATAATTAGTAAATTGTATTTCTCCATGTTCCTGTTTTATTTTTTTATTATTTTCTAAAAGTGTAACAAGAACTTCACACCTTTTTCCAGCCCAATCTTTTTCAAGACCTGTATTAGTTATAACTGGCATCAAACTTGGATTTAAAGGCACAATGTTATGACCAAAAGAAGATGCAAAAAAATATCCAATACCAGTACTACCAGTTTTAGGATAACTACACCCTCCAGTAGTTATAATTACTTTATCGAATTCTTCATTATTTATTAAAAATTTTTCATTTAGCTTTTCTATTTTATCAATAATTGAATTAAATTTAAACTTTACATTATTATTAATACAAGCACTTTTTAAAACAGATAAAACACTACTAGACTTTTCACTATATGGATACAAATAGCCATTTTTATTTTTTATAACAAGTCCAATATTTTCAAATAAATTTTTAATAATATTTATATTTTGTTCACTAATTACTTGTTTAATTAATTCATCATTACTAGAATGAAATTTACTTAAATCATTATTTACATTACCAATATTACATCTTCCATTACCAGTAAGTAATAATTTTTTTCCAGCATCACTATTTCCGTCAAAAACTACTACATCATTACTTTTGGATGCAAACAAACTTGCCATTAAACCTGAAGCTCCAGCTCCAATTACTGCTACCCTCATAAAAAACTCCTTTCTTTTATTATATAATTTCCTTAGTAACATTATCAAGTATAGAATATAAGTACATATGAACATCCTTATTACTTATACATTTAACATAATTATAATATACATTTAATTGCTTTATATAATTTTCATCATCAATATTTTTTAATTTATAATCAATTATAAATATTTTATCTTCATATTCTAACATTAAATCAATAATTCCATGATATAAAACATCATCCAGTTCATATGAAAACTCTAGTTCTTGATAAATTTTAGCACTGTTAAAATCAAATGTATTAAGTAAATGATTCACATATTTATTGTCTGTATTGGCATTTTTAAAATCAGTAAGTTCAAGTAATTCATGAATCTTAGTCCCAAACTCTAAAGTTTTTTCATCACTAACAGATAATATCTCTTTAATAGTTTTTGATGCATGTTTCTTTTCAATTTCAATAAAAGGTATTTCATTCTCAATAAATAACATATTAGCCTCTTCATTATTAACCATATTTTTACTTAAACTTTTACTAAACTCATAATCTTTAGTAACTCCGACATTATTTAAATCAACACTAATCATATATTTTGCTAAATTTCCAGATATAGATTTTATAAAATCATAAAAAGATCTGAATTTAATTCCATCCATAAAAGATATTTCATCTTTAACATATTTTTTATCATCAATATTAGGCATAACCATAATCATCTTTTCTTTAGCGCGAGTTAAAGCTACATAAAATAATCTTATTTTTTCTGCTACCTCATTTAAATAATAATTATTTTTAACCAAAGTTTTAACAAATGTTTCTCCAATACCTTCCTTATAAAATGGAGTGAGAATTCCATATTTATTATCAAACATAAATTTATTTTTTAAATCACTTATATTAAATGTCTTAGGAAAACCTGCAAAATAACAAATAGGAAATTCAAGCCCTTTAGATTTATGAATATTCATAATCTTTACAGAAATACTATTACTCTTACCCTCTTTATATTTAATTTCTTGATCACTATCTATCATTTCATTTAAATAATTACTAAAATCAATAATAGAAAAGCCTAAATTTTCGACATTCTTAGATAATTCAAGCAAATAATTAATTCTTTTAATCGCAGCATCAACATTACCTACCAAAATAAATTTATCATAAAAATCAAAGTCTTTAATAATTCTTTTAAGTAATATATTCGGAGTCATAATATCAATATCTTTGCTTATTTCATAACATTTATTATATATATCTGTTTTAAAAATTTTATTTTCTTCAAAGCATTTAAATATTTCATTATCACATAAATTACCAATATAACTTCTGGCAACGCTTGTAAAATAATATTTTAAATTTTTATTATATATCCCATCTTTAATAGATAAAATTAGTCCAATAATATTTTTAATTATAAAAATATCATTTTCTTCTATCAAATTATTATCCTTATACACCTCCATTGGTATATCTAGGTACTCAAAAACTTTTTTAAACAAGCTCATCTTGCTTCCACGATCTAGAATAATACAAAAATCATTATAAGTTACATCTCTATTACATTCTTTATCAAAATCAAAAACTAAATACTTTTCTTCTATTTTCTTCTTAATATCCTTAGCTATTATAAACGCTTCTATTTCATCATTTGTATATTTTTTATCTTCATTATTATAGGTTAAAATATCTAAATAGTTATTATAATCATTAGCACCCTTTTCAATATAGGCTTTATTACCATATACCATAGCATGACTTTCTTTATAGTTTATTCCCCCAATATCTTGTGTCATTAATGGTGCAAAAATTTCATTTATATTATATAATACTTCTTCTCTAGATCTAAAATTTTTAAGTAAATCAATCTTTTTTCCACCATTATTAATACCATATCTATCATATTTATCCTTAAATATTAATGGATTTGCATTTCTAAATCTATAAATAGATTGTTTAATATCTCCAACCATATAAACATTATCATTTTCTAATAATTTAATAAATGTTTCTTGTAAATCATTAGTATCTTGATATTCATCTATCATTATCTCATTGAATTTATCTTTCAATTCTAATCTTATATCTTCATTGTCTTTAACTATTGATATAGCCATTTTAGCAATATCTGTAAATTCATAAGAATTATGTTCTTTCTTATATAAGCTTATTTTTTCATCTAACATTTTAATTATTTTTAATATTACTTCCACATAATCTCTAGTGCAAAAATAATTGTTTTTGAGCTCATCTTCACTATATATAACTAATTCATTTAACTCCTTAAACAGTTCTTGAATATTTTCTTTTACACTTATGCCACTTGAATCTACCTTTGTAAATCTAGGCAAAATAATATTATTATTTTTATATAAATCATTATAACTATTTGGTCTAAATAATTTACTTAAGGAATTATAAATGTTTTCATAACTTGATGAATCCATAAAGTTTTCTAATATTAAAACAGAATCTTCAAGTTCTAAAGATATTTTCTTTAAATAATTAAAATACTCAGCAAATAATTGCTCTATATATTTATTATTATAAAAGTTATTTATATAATTATCGATATAATCTTCTTTATCGTATTTCAAATCTAGACTTTTATTAATACTTAAAATAGCTTTTTTAATAACTTCATCATCACGTGTAGTAAAATCTCCAATTAACTTTAAAAATTTTTCATCTTTTGCCTCATAAAGACTTAAAAATATTTCTTCTAAAAATTCATTTCTTTTTAAATCAATAATTGAAGAATCTATAATATCAATTGATTTATCAATATTTAAAACATAATGATATTTTTTTACCAAACTTAAGGCAAAAGCATCAAATGTTGTAATATAAGCTTGATCTAAAAACTCTAGTTGACTAGTTAATCCAGCTTTTTTTATTTTTTTTCTAATTCTATTAGCCATTTCTCCAGCAGCTTCATTAGTAAATGTTAACATTAAAATGTTTCTAATATCTATTCCATCTTTTAATTTTCTAATAACCCTTTCTGATAATACTGCGGTTTTACCAGACCCAGCACCTGCAGAAACTATAATATTTGTTCCCTCTAAATCAACCGCCAATTGTTGTTCAGGCGTTAAATCCATCATCTTCACCTCCGATAATTACTTCATCACTTTTTGTTTTAAAACATATATCTTTAAATTTACAATAAGTACAAGAAATATTTTTACCTTTTAAAACTTTTGGATTTATAAAAAACTTTCCAGTAATAACATTTTTTATTGTATCATCAATAATATCTTGAACTTTAACAATCATATCATCCATTTCTTTATTACTTAACACCTTACTCGTAGAATAAAAAGAACCATCTTTTTTAAATTTTAAACCTTTAATCATTTTACTATTTAAGTAATTTGTATCTATTAAAGAAATTATATTTTCATCACTATTAGTATATCCTTGTAATCTTAAATTTTCATTTTTTAGTTCTTCCAAAGATTTATTCTTTGTTATGTTAAAAACATTGTTCAATACTTTTTCAATATAAAATCCAGCAATAACGGAATCTTTAAATCTTTCAGAATTTTTAAGTAAATATAAGTAAATTGGTAATTGAATGTTTAATCCATATTCTAAAGTATCTAACTTTATATTTTTATCACCAGTTTTATAATCTACAACAGCAATAACTTCTTTGCCCTTATACTCTGTACTCATTACTTTATCTATAAATCCTTTAAACACTACATTTATATCATTATATTTTTTTTCTACAGCAAGCTCAGTTTCAAACAAATAATTTGTAAGTTTCGAATTTTTTTCTTGTTCATGTAAATATATAAGCAAATAATCAAGCTCAGCACTTAATTTGTGAACATAAAATAATTCTCTGGGGCCAAATGAAAAGTCTAATGTTTTCATAAATTCACTTATTTCCATATCTATATCAATACATTTTTCTAATCCTTTTTCTAATATATGATGAACAATTTTTCCAATAATAATTTTAAAAGTTTCTTCATAAATATCTAAATTGATAATTCTAGATAAATAATATTTAAATCCGCATTCATTAAAAGATTCTAAGCTTGTATAAGATAGAGTAAAATTATTATTAAGTCTTTCTTTTAATAAATCTGTATCAATCATATTATATTTATTATTGTATTCTCGGTAAGGAATATTTAAATTTTTTTGATACATTTTTAAATATTTACTTTCATCATTATATTTATAAAAATTATCTAAATCAATAGCATATAAAAGATTACTATATTTTTTAGAATATGATATTGATCTATTAAGCTTTATTTTTTGAGAAGTTACTTGTAAGTCATCAATTAAAACTGATGGATATCTTACTTTGCTACCATCATGTAAAGAATATGTTATTATCAAATGAGGAATCCTTTTAATAGCACTTATAACATTTACTCTTTCCATTTTATTTTTTTCTATGGAAGTATCTAAATCTAACATCTTTTTTTCTTTATCACTTAAAAAATTATCATCCATATAAATTTTAGGGTAATTTCCTATATTGAAGCCAAGTAAAAAGACATAATCATCATCCCCATAGTTTTCATGCAAAGAATGAATATCTATAGCATTTTTATATGAAACATTAGATACAATACTTTTTTTTAAATCATCTATAATAAATTCTTTTCTAATTTTTTTATCACTTACTAATACAGATTTATTTATAACAGATATTAGTTCATTTATATTTTCATACTTTTCCTTTAATTTTTCAATAATCACAGGTATATAATATTCATCATACATACGCAAAAACAAATTTGAAACACCTGTACTAAAAAATGAATTGCCATCATTAGTATTAAGAGGCAAACCAAAAATTTGTGAATAATATTCTAAATACTTATTGTACTCACTATTAGCAATTAATTTTATATTATTAATATCAATTCCCTCATGAATTAATTTTTTTATACTTGATATAACAAATTCTAATTCTTCATTTATATTAATTGCTTCAAATATTTCAGGACTATATATACTATTTTGATTTTTCTTTACTTCATAATTAAAATCCTTTAAAATATATTTTTCTTCTTTAGATAATTCTTCATTTTGATAAACTATTATTTTTTTACCAAGTAAATAGTTTTTAAATTGATTATTATAAATAAGCAATTTATTATTATCTAATTCTTTTTTCAAATTATTTAAAAATTCTATTTTTTTATTTCTTATTTCTTTTAGAAAATATAAATTTTCAATATAAATTTTTGCTATCGATAAATTAACATTATATTTTTTCATTACATATTCTATTGTTTTATTATCATAATCAAAAAACAGTTTTCTCTTTAACTCGTTAAAACTATAAAATTTATAATTGTTAAACTTCTTTTCATTAGTTAATTTTTTTAATATATCCATTTTATTAAATTCATTAGTAATTATCAAATTCATAAAATACCTCATTTATTCATACATAAATATTATAACATTTATGCATATAAAAAGATAACATTTTTTAAACATTATCTTAATTTGATTATTAGTTAACTTTTAACTTATTTATCTCAGATATTGATAAGTTAGTTATTTTACTTATAAACTTCGGACTACGCTTTTCTTTTAACGTGTTTTTTGCAATTTCTACTTTCTTTTTTTCCGTTAATTGTTTATAATTCATATAGGAGCCTCCTTGCCGGGATTTGGCTCCCTTATTATATCAAAAAACCGCACCCAAGTGGTGCGGTTCAATTTTCAATTTAGGAAATTACCAATCAATGTAAGTTAATTTATTTTTTCACTAGAAACCCAATGATATACATTATTATCTTTTTTAAATATATGTTTATACTGAGTTCCATATTTTTTCAAAAATTTATATTCTACATTTTTATTATTTTCTAATGCTTTAGTGCACTTATCATTTTTACTATCTTTAACATAACTTGTATAACATTCATTATTAATAACTTTTAAAAAGTAATCATATATAATTATTTCGTCATTCTTTTTAAAAGAATCTTTTATTGCTCTATAAGTATGTGGTTCAGCTCCGATTGTATAAGTATATTCTTCAGATAATCCACAATAATACGAGTCATCATTTAAATAACAAACAGTTATATTATCTAATTGAAATTTATCATAAGTATCTATTTCTTCACCAAATATTTTTTTGTAATTTTCATTTACTAGATCTTTATTTGTTTTGCTTAAGGTACAAATCTTATCTTCATAATTATCTGTAGCAAATATAAGGCCTTTGCTTAAAATACATATATTACCTTTTTTATTTTTATCAAGTTTTATTTCTTCTTTAACTTCTTTTTTTACTTGAGTATAAGCTAAACAAATTTTAGTATCATTACTTAAACTATTATAATCAACTTTACTATCATTATAAAACACTAATCCCCCGCATTTTTCTAAATCACTATTACCAACATAAGAATACAATTCTTTAACAGTTTTACCATTTGCATTAACAGGAATCCCATTTTTTATAAAGAAAGATATTACCACACCAACAAGGATAACAACAATTCCACTTAATAAAAGCACAAGATTTTTCTTCTTCATTTTTACTATACCTTTCTTGTTTGTATTTCTGCCATTTTTTCGAATACTTCTGCTGCATTTTCAGTATTAATATCATTATATCCAAGTTCTCTTAAAGCTTGAATTTTAACCGTACTAAGTTGTTGTGTTCTGGTTAATTTTTCTTCATTTTTTTGTTCTATTTCAGTAATGAATCTTTTATGACTTTCCGCAAGTTTACTCTTTGATGCTCCACCATTATTATATAATGTTAAAGCTGAATATAAAATTCCTTCAAAAATAAACTGTTTATCTTCATCAAACTTATATTCATCTGGTTTAATAAAGCAATTAGATTTTGCCATATAACCCATTATATATTTTATTTCTGGAACATTATCCATTGATTGAAGCATATAATACATATATTTTATTGCAGCAGTTTCTTCTGACTCATTATCTTCTAATTTTTCTTTTAATAAAAATATAAAATCATTTAATAATTGTTTATTTTCTTTTGTTAATCCATTCATATCGATTACAGACTCAATACTATTAGTTTGTTTAATAGCAGTATTAAGTCTTTTTTCTACTTCCATCAAATAATCAGTATCAACCACAATACTTTCAATGCTTTTTTTACTTCCATCTTTAATATCTAAAAGTTGTAATAACAACACTTTCTTTTCTTTTGGCCATTTATCTAAGCTATCTAAAACTAAATAGTTATATACCATCTGACGACTTACACCTAAATATTTAGCTAGCTTTACTTTAGATAACCCTAATTCTTGTAATAATTCATTTAATCTATCCATATTTTAATCACTACCTTCTTTAATTTTACACCTTTATTATACATAACTTAACATTAAAAATCAAGTTTAGTTATGTAAATACCATAAAAATTCTCCATTATTTTTTATTTCATCAATAAATCCACACCCAAGACATTCTTCACCGAGATATAAAACACATGCTTGTCCTGGTGTTACCGCTTTTACTTTTTCAGGGTATTTAACTCTTATCTTATTATTTTCCAAATATTCTAATTCCACAGCATGATCCTGATCTCTATATCTAAATTTAGCAGTACAAAATGTAGGTCTTAAGTTACTTATAAAATTAACATTATCTATAATGCATTCATCACTCATTAAATATTTATTGTCTTCTCCAAAAGCTACATATAAAATATTATTATTAACATTCTTACCACATACATAATGTCTTTCTAAATTACCACTTATACCTACATTTCTTCTTTGACCAATTGTATAATTCATTAAGCCCGTATGTCTACCAATAACTTCTTTTGTAGATACATCAACAATATCTCCAGGATTAGGTTTTAAGTAATTTTCAATAAACTTTTGATAGTTTCTTTCTCCAATAAAACAAATACCTGTTGAATCTTTCTTATGAGCAACATTTAAATTATTATCTTCAGCTATTTTTCTAATCTCAGGTTTTGTATAATCTCCAACTGGAAACAAAACATTTTTTAAGCTTTCTTTTTTTACATCAGCCAAAAAATATGTTTGATCTTTATTTAAATCAATGCTTCTTTTTAATTTGCCATCTTCCATTCTAGCATAGTGACCAGTAGCAATATAATCTGCTCCTAGTCTTTTTGCTTCTTTTATAAATAGATCAAACTTAATAAACTTATTACATAACATATCAGGGTTTGGAGTTCTTCCCTTTTTTAATTCTTCTAAAAAATATGTAAATACATAATCCCAATATTCCTTAACAAAATCAATTCTATGTAATTTTATTCCTAATTTATTGCACAACTCTAATGCATCATTATAATCTTTTTCTTGAGGACAAATATCATTAAAATCATTAGGATTTCCTAAAAAATCATTATTAATATTGCTATCCCAATTACGCATAAACAAACCTTCGACTTCATAACCTTGCTTAATTAAAAGTAAGGCTCCAACCGCAGAATCAACACCACCAGATATTCCAATAATTACTTTTTCCATAAACATCACATAACTATTATATACTAACTAATCAAAAAATTAAAGAGATTTACTAGTTTTCCACCTACAAAATATAAAATTATATCGAGTATAAGTACAATTCCTATAAATATTACACTTCTTTTTATAAACACAACCAATGATTCTTTATTGTTATTCTTATATACAATTCTATCAATAACACATTTAATTATTTTAAACAAATTAACACTAAAGACTACAAGCATAATTAAAAACAGCAATTTATAAATTATTACATAAATTGAACCAAACAATATTCCCTTTATACCAAAAATACATGTTAAACTGCTTATAATAAAACCAATACTAAAACCATTATAAAACATAAAAAACAAAACTAAAGGACCACCAATTAAAAACATACTTAAAATAAGTAAACTAGACAATATAACCAAATGTATTATTAAACCATTAGTATTTACATAACTAAAATTTTGCAATACTTCATTAATATTTAAAAATAATATTTCTTTTGTAGCTTCATCTAGTAATACTACAAATACTATTCCTATAATAAAACCAATTACTAATATTATACTCATAAATACATATAATTTCTTATTTAGGCTTGTCCACATGATTATCACCACTTAATTATATTGCAAATTTATAACAAATATGATAAATTATTAATAGAAAAAAGAAAGTGGTGAAATATTTTGAATAAAAAAGCACAAAAAATTGTAGTATGGATAATGCTTCTTATCATGGTAGCAAGCGTTATCGCAGGAATAATTGCATATATTATATAAGACTCAAAAGAGAGTCTTTTTTTAGACTCTCTTTAAAGTTAATTCATCAGATTTTCCCAGACTCATTATTTTATCATATTCAATTAATAAATCAAATCCTACACCATTATTCTTTTCAACTAATAAAAAACTTTTTTCTAAACCTTTGTTATTAAGCAAAGTTATTAAATCTGATATTTTTATAAAACCATATTCATATCCAGTTGGATGAATACTACAAAGACCATAATCATCAAATGATTCAAGAATATCCTTAGCAAAAACATAAGGATTAAATCCATACGCTGCAAAATCATGGTGATATTCCATTGTTCCACCCAAAACCAATACGCTTTGTAAAGGCTCTCTTTTAGCCATTTCATTAAATTTATTAGTTACAACATTTCTAAAAGTAGAAACAACTATAGATTTAGATTGTTTTTCTTCGTTATCGTTAACTATTTCCGCAAACTTAACGACTCCAAATTCATTAGGTAATATTTGACCATCTCTAACTTCATCAATATACATATCTAAAGATTCTCCTAGTTTTTCATATTCAGAATCAAGGAAATCTTCTACAAATAAATTAGTTAGTTCATTAACTTTTGCTTCGTCAAAACCATTTAACACTAAGTCTTTCTTAGCTTCTTCATACTTTTTCATATTTCCCCTCCTTAGGTAAGGAATATTTTATAATAAATTTATATAAATTGTCAAGAAAAAAAGACCAAATATAGGTCTTTAATTATTTTCTTTTAATATTTCTAATGCTTTATGCATCTTCATATCATATTCAATAACGTCCATTGATCCATAAGCTTTTAAAAGTTCAGCTTTATCAACACCATAAGATGCTGCAATTTCTGAAGCTCTATTTTCAACTTCTTCTTTAGTAAATTTTAAATCTTCTTTTTCAGCAATAGCTTCTAACATAAAACGATATTTAACACGTTTTTCAGCTTCTGGTTCCATTTGTTTATGTAAATCTTCTTCTTTAGTACCAGTAATTTTCATAAATTCATTGAAATCCATTCCTTGCATCTTTAATTGTTCTGCATATTGATTAATCATTCTATGAACTTCTTCATCAATAATTTCTGGATTAATTTCAGCTTTCATGTTTTTAGCTGCTGCTTCTAATACCTTATCCATAAATTCATCTTCTAAATGATGTTCTTTTTCATGAATTAATTCTTCTTTAACTTTAGCTTTTAATCCAGCCTCATCTTTTACATCCTCATATCCTAAATCTTCAAAGAATTCTTTATTAATTTCAGGTAAAACCCTAGTTTTAACTTCATTTACTGTTACAGTAAATGTTACATCCTTACCTTTTAAATCTTCAACATAGTTTTCAGGAAATTTAAGATTTAATTCTTTAGTTTCTCCAGTCTTCATTCCGACTACGCCTTCTTCAAAGCCAGGAATAAATGAATGACTTCCTATTTCTAATGGATAATTTTCTCCCTTGGCACCTTCAACTTCTTTACCATCAACAACTCCAGTAAAGCTAATAACCGCGGTATCACCTTCAACAACCGTGCCATCTTCTTTTACAACAACATCAGCCATGTGAGCTCTCATGTGTTCAATTTCATTACTTACTTCTTCATCTGTTACTTTAGCTTCTTCTTTTTTAATTTTTAAGTTTTTATAATCTCCTAAAGTAACTTCTGGTTTAGTAATAATTGTAAATTTAAAAATAACATTTGTGTCGCTAATTCCAGTAACATCAACTTGAGGTTCAATAACTGGTATTAGTTTTTCACTATCTAACGCTTTTTTATAAGCGACACTTATACAAGCATCAATAGCATCAGCATATAATGACTCAATTCCAAAATGTTTTAAATAAATTTCTTTACTTGCCATTCCTTTTCTAAAACCATCAATTTTAACTTCTTTATTTTTCTTTTTGAATACGGCATCTAAAGAATCTACCCATTCTTTTTCTAATTTAATTTCAACTTCATGTATATTTTTCATAAAATACTTCCTTCCTAACTACTTTATTATAATATAATTACCTTCATTTTACAAGAAAATAAACCAATTTCCTAGAATCTAAGCTATTTTTTTAATTTTTATTATATAACCACCATTTGGGCTCGCAACTTCAACACTATCACCAATTTTATGTTTAAGCAAAGCAATTCCTAAAGGTGATTCATTTGATATTTTATTTTCAAAAGGGTCAGCTTCCATAGACCCAACAATTTTATATTCTTCTTCTTCACCATCATCATAGCTAATAGTAACTGTTGAACCCAAACTAACTTCATTCTTTTTTTTATTATCTATTATTTCAGCATGTTCAAGTTTATATTCTAATTCTTGAATCTTTGCTTCAATTATAGCTTGTTCATTTCTAGCAGCATCATAATCGGCATTTTCAGATAAATCCCCTAAAGCTCTTGCTTCTTTTAACGCTTTAATTACTTCTGGACGACGAACATTTTTAAGCTCATTCAATTCATTTTCAGCTTCTAAAAAACCTTCCGCAGTCATTATAAATGTATTTTCTTTTTTCATAAAAATCAATCTCCTTTTTTATTTCAATTTACAGTTCATAATCATACTATAAAACATCTAATTTGTCAAATACTTTTAACCTCATCATGTCATTTACTTGTAGTTTATCATCCACATTCATTTTTATAATACTTTTTGGATGCCTACACACATCGATAACATTATCTTCATTATCATATATTGTATTAATTTGATAATCAAATGTTTCATGATTTGGTCCAAAAAATTGCACAATTTGTCCGCTCTCAAAGTAATTTCTTACCTCAATCGTAGCAACTTTATTTACTTCATCATAGTCTAACACTAATCCTAAAAAATCTTGATTTGATACTTCTGTTCTTCCATTCCAATATTCTTCATTTACTCCAGGTAATTTATCATAAAATTGAGGAGTTGATTCACGATTTGCACAACGATTTAATATTTTTAAATAATAATCTTCCATTTTTTTAGTTAAAGTATTATTTAAAGCCGCATCAATCATTCTTCTATAACTTAGTAAAACAGTAGATACATAATAAATTGAACGCATTCTACCTTCAATTTTAAAAGATGCAACACCTAAATCAATTTGATCTTTTATAAATGGTACCATATTTAAATCTTTAGGCATAATAGTTAAATTAGGTTTATCGTTTACTAAAAATTCCCAACGACATACTTGAGCACAACCACCACGATTAGAATCTCTATTAGTCATATAATTTGATAAAACACATTTACCACTAAAAGAAGTACACATAGCACCATGAATAAACGTTTCGATTTCAATACCAGTTTTAGCAATATTAATTAAATCTTGACGAGATGCCTCACGTGCTAAAACCACTCTTGTAACACCTAACTTTTGCCAAAATTTAACTGCTCTACTATTTAGAGTACTAGCTTGTGTAGATAAACAAACATTCAAACCAAGATTAAAATCTTGACACATCTTAATAACTATTATATCACTTGCAATTATTCCATCAACTTTTATACTATCCAAATATTTCAAATATTCTTCTAAACCACTTAAATTTTCATCATGAAAAACAATATTAACAGTTACATAAATCTTCTTACCTAGCCTATGAGCATAATTACTTGCTTCTTTTAATTCTTCTAAACTAAAATTCTTAGCATTAGCTCTTAAACTAAAATTTTGTCCACCACAATAAATAGCATCTGCTCCATATAGGTAAGCAAACTTCATCTTTTCAAAATCACCAGCAGGTGCCAATAATTCAGGCATCTAAATCACCTACCTTATATACTGTTTTTTTATCTAAAAATATTCTACTACAAGATATATTACTTAAATCATTATTTAAAACTTTTTTAATGTTTTGAAATTCTAAAAGTATTGGATCATACCAAAAATATAAAACGTTTTTTAAATCAAGTAAACTAGTTCCATCATAATATGGAAAAGCATATACCTTAGTTCCATAATCAGATTCTATTACTTTAAAATATTTATTATCAATATGACTATCTATTACTTTTTCTTTATCTAATCTATAATGCATTTCATAATTATTTAACAAATTTCTTCTTGAATACATAAGCCCTTTTAAGCCAAATGTATAAATTACTACACTTTTATTAACATTTTTAACTATATTTCTAATTTCTTCTTCAGATAAATCACTAGAAACAACTATACTATCTACATATTCTAAATAACTATTAATCGAGCTAATATTATTACTTATATGATCTAATATTAATATCTTAGTTATATTCATATCCTTAACAATATCTAAAATACCTAAATCATCAAACATAATTCCTTTTACATTGCTCGATACTAAAATTTCTTCAAAATTATTTAATTCTTCATCATTTAATATTCTATTTACTAAAACAAAATCATCAATATCTTTTATATCAAAATACTCTTCATAACCTACGGAAAAAAATCTAAGAGGATAAACTAGTGTTACATCCCCTTTCTTTAAATTACTTATAAAATCTTTATTAGTTACAGTTACTAATTTATTCATGTTTCCATGTACTTACTGATAGTCCATCCCCAATATCATAAAACTTGGTATCAAACTCAGTATTACTTTTTAAAAATTCAATATAATTTTCGATTTTTTCCACTAGGCTTTTTAAATTGCCTTTATCTAACTTACTAGATTCACCAACATAACCATGAAATTTAATATTATCTGTTATAATGGTACCATTTGGATTTAAGAAATTTTTATACTTTTCAAAAAATTTAGTATATTGTCCTTTTGCTGCATCAATAAATATTAAATCATATCTTAAATCATCAGATAAATTTAACTCTAATGCATCTTGATAAACAACATTAATTTTCTTTTCCATGCCACATTTCTTCACATTTTTTAGGCATTCCATATATCTTACTTCATCTCTTTCAATTGTTGTAACTACACAATCTTGTGTACTAGATGCCATAAGTATTGCTGAATAACCAATTGCACTTCCTATTTCTAAAACATTTTTTATATTATTTTCTTTAATATATTTCATTATAAATGCAATAGATTTTTTTTCAATGATTGGTACATTTTTTTCGTTAGCATACCTTTCCATTTCTAATATTTGTTCTTTCAATTTAATTCACCTTTACTTTATATATCTTCTTACTAATTCATTAAAACCATCAATATCTTTAGCAAAATAGACCTTACCAGAATCTACATCTGCTACAAAATAAAGATAATCAGTATCTGCAGGTTCAAGTGCAGCCTTTATACTTCCAATAGATGGATTACAAATAGGTCCAACAGGAAGCCCAATAAATGTAGTAACTCTAGTATTATAAGGGTTTTCATCATTTAAGTCAACTTTTGTTAAAGTTTCCTTCATACTTTTTTGAACACCATAATAACTAGTTACATCCATTCCTAAACTCATATTTAATTCTAATCTTTTATTTATTACTTGAGTAACCATCTTTCTATCTTCATATTTATTTGCTTCTTTTTCAGCAATACTTGCTATTGTAAATATTTCATGAACACTATATTTACTTTTCTTTATTTCTTCTTTTAAAGGGCTTAACTTTTCATTTGTTACATTAAGAATTCTTCTTATCACTTGTTCAACCGTAGTTTCTTTATAAAACTCATATGTTTCAGGAAACAAATAACCTTCTAAGGCATAATAAATATCATCATCAAGTATATCGTTAGTTAAAAACCAATAATCGGCAATTAAGCCTTTCAAAAACGATTTATCATTTACCTTTTTTATTGCTTCATCAAAATCTATATTAGTTTCATCACTAATTAGCTTCATGTATTCTTTTAAAGTAACACCTTCTTTTAAAGTTATTTTAACACTTGGTTTAAATTCTTTAATAACATCACCACTATTTAAAGATTCAATAATATCTTGAGTTGACATATCTCGGCTAAACTCATATGATCCTGCTTGCAAGTTTTTATTACCAGAAATTACCAAATAAATTATTGCAGCATACTTACTTCTAATAAGTTTTGCGTCTTTTAAATTATCAACAATTTTTTCTTTACCATCACCTTTTTTAACCGTAAATGTAATTACTTTATTACTCTTACTACTTGGTGTAAGTAATATAAAATAAGTTGCTATAAGTGCTATAATTATACCTAGAATAACACCCAAAACAATAAATAGTTTTTTATTTTTCATCTTTACCACAATCCTTTTTATTAATTAAATTTTGTATTTGTAAAAAAATATTATCAAGAATTTCTAGTTTTCTTTTATCTTTAATTGGTTTTAATACTTGTTTTCCATCTTCGTAACAATAACTTGATACATAACAAATTACATCTCCGAGCTTATTTATTTCATCTTTGGTATATATAATAAATTCTTCATCTTCCATTGTAATCTTTATAATGGGTTTATATTCTTTTTTATCCATATTTTCTTCTACTACTAACTTATTTTTCATAATTTTGCCTCTTTAAATAAGATTCTAATATCAAAACTGCTGATAATACATCTGTTTTATTTTGTTCATTAATTCTTTTTAATCCATTATTTTTCATAATATTAATCGCTTCAACTGTAGTTAATCTTTCATCTTCAAGTATTACTTCAACATTTGCACTTTCTAATATTTTCTTGAAATTTAAGCTTCTTTGTGCTGCAAAGCCTAAACTATTATCCATATTTTTAGGAAGTCCTAAGACTACTTTTGAAATATTTTTATCTTTTATTATTTCCATCAATTTATTTAATGCATCATTATAATCTTCTTTTTTAAATTTGATCAAAGTCAGTGGGCTTACTAAAGTATTGGTTTTATCACTAATGGCTACTCCAAGAGAAGTTGTCCCTAAATCAAGTCCTAAATATCTCATTAGCGCCCCATGTAGGCATTTAATATTGCCATTAATATTTCACTACGATCAAACTTACAAAGTTTAGCTCTCGAATGATTAAAAGTAGTTATATACTTTTCATCTCCACTTATTAAATAACCTACTAACTGATTCGTAGCATTATAACCTTTAAATTCCAACGCTTCAACTACTTCATTAATAGTCATAAGTATTAGTTCTTGTCTTAATTCTTTAACATTAAATACTGTTGTTTTGTAATCCATTTACTTCACCCACTATCAAATTAATTCTACCAAAAATATCAGTAAATTGCAATATAAAAGGATGAAGTAAATCTTCATCCAACATAGAGGTCTTAAGTACTCAATAAATGTTTATATTTTTAAAGAAAACTTTAATACTTAATATTGTAGGAACTATAAGACTATAATTTATATTATAGAAAGGTTTGTAAAAGAGTTAATGATTTATAAACAATTTTTCCTAAAACCTCTAAAAATAATACTAACAATTGAGTGTGAAATAATTGTGAAGAAAATGTGAAATGTTATTTTTTGTCGAATTTTTCACTATTATCTTTAAAAAAGTTATAATATATTTTCATATTTTCAAGTTCCCACCATTTTTTGGTAGAAACAGGCACACTATCTAAGTCATAAATCGTTGCACTATCTATCCCAAATATAAAAGGAGAATGTGTAGCAATAATAAATTGACAATTAAAAAATCGGGCTGATTCTTCTAAAAATTTAGCAAGTTTTAATTGCATTGAAGCTGACATACTATTTTCAGGTTCATCAAGTAAATATATTCCATTATCTTTAATTTCAGATATGAAATACATTAAAGCAGATTCACCATTTGATTGTTCAAAAACATCTTTATCAAGCATTCTTCCGCGAATAAAACCAGATGGTCCCAATCTTTTAGCATCTACTTCATTTTTAATACTTTGATAATCATTAATATCTCTAATCGAGGTCTTTTTACATTCAAAATATTCTTTTAACAAGGCTTCTCTTTGATTAAATCCTCGATTATTAATTCTTTTAACATTATAAATATAATCAAAAACATCATCACTTTTAATAATTTTTACTTCATCTGGAATTTCTAAAGAGGTTTCATACTTACAATAATCCACATAAGTTTGAAACATTTCTCCACCAGTAAAATTTAGTCCTTTAGCATTAAGCTTTTCTGCAATAATATTTAGTATTGTTGATTTACCAGAACCATTACCGCCATAAAGTATTGTAATATTTGTAAAATCTATTTTCTCTAATTTTTTATCAGTAAAAATTCTAAAAGGGTATTGATTATGAAAGTAATTTCTTCGTTCATTAATCAATATGCCATTTTCAAATTCTTCACTAAGCAGATTAAATTCTTTTAAATAAACCATTATTACCACCTAAACATATAATATCATAAGTATAAACAAACAGCAAACGTTTATTTGTATTTTTTATTCATAAATAATATTGTTTAAATATTTTTCAATTACCACTTTACTAGGTTTATACATATTTTCAGGTAAATTATCAATATCAAACCATTTCCACTCCAAAATAGTTTCTGGTTCCATTGCTTTAATCTTACCTTCATAGCAATTGACTAAAAATCCTGCCGTAACATAATGAGCTGTATCAGTCATATCATCAGATACACATATTAGTTTTAAGTCTTTGGCAATTAAACTAGTTTCTTCTTCCAATTCTCTTTTAGCAGCATCAACTAACTTTTCCATAAATTCAACTTTACCACCAGGCATAGTCCATGTACCTTCTCCCTTTAGTTCGCTTGAAGCTTTCACTTTATCAGGATTACGAAGGCCAAGTAACACCTTATTATCCTTTAATATCATAACACCAACACCTAATCCAGGTTTCATAAAATCATCTCCATTTATAATATAACACAAAAAGGAAAAAAACAAAATTTTAATTTCGAGTTCGTACTAACCTCAATCTTTCACCATTTACTAAAGGGTTCAAATCTCTAATCTTAACATTAGACACCTTTACATCTTCAATATCTTCTTTTTTCTTAGTTTTAAATTCCATAATCAACTCTTTTAAATACAAATCACTAGATTCTTCAAGTATATTAAATAATTCTTTTTCGTTTAGCTTATACAAATCATCATAACAAATAATGTTCATATCAATTGCATATTTAGTTATTTTAGCGAGTAGTTCCATCATATAGAAATCTTCTTTTGAATGACAATAAGAATCTATACTTTCGCTTACCTTTAGCACCAATTTAGCAACTTCTAAAGAATTAAACCCAATTTCTAATTCTTCATTTTCATTTTTAAACAGCCTCATCGCCATAACTATGTTTTTAATATCATTTTTGGAAATATTTTTAGTCCAACCAATACCAGTTAAAACAACTCCATCAATTCTATCTGCACACGCTTTTGGCCTATCATTATCAACTATACTATATTTTTTAAAATCAACAATATCCTCTAAATATATACCATCTTCTTCTAAACAATGGCATAACCAAATATCATTTTCTATAACAAAATCAGTATATTCTTCTGTAGTTTCTTGTTTTTCATGATCTTTATTCATATAATCAATAACATGAGAAAAACATGGTGTTGCTATATCATGAAATAATCCTGCTATTGTAGCTTTTTTATCATGAGTTAGTTTATATACAATCAAAGCAACAGTTAAAGAATGATCATATCTACTTATATATTCTCTAAAATCATAAATATCTTTCGAAGCATAATCCATACCACAAAAGTAACCTACATCTTTAAGCCTAATTAATGATGGACAGTTTAAATATTTTATAATAAAATCTGGCATATCAGAAAAACCTAATAACTCTAAATAATACTTTAACATTACAAAACCTCCACTTGCATAACTCTTTCGAATATTATATCAGCATACATAATATTAATCAACTAAATGTCAAAAAATCTTTTCAACATTATTATAATTTTTATTACTTTCTTTCCATCTTTTAATACATCTATTGTAACAATTATATATACTTATTCTTATTACAATATTTATAATATAACAAAAAAGAAAAAAACTCAAAATTTTAATTTGAGTTTAAGTAATTTACTTATTCTTCGTCCTTCAATCCTTTTTTAATACCTTTTGCAACAGTACCTGCAGCTTCTCCAACAGATGGTGCCATTTTTTCAATAGTTTCTTGTTTAACAGGCATTTCTTGTTGAGTATTAAACGCTTTTATTTCTCGTTTATAAGCCGTTCCAAATAACATAGCAGGAAGCATTACACTAAAGACAAACGAAAAGAAAAATAATAACACTTTTTTACTTTCAGCATCGCTTCTAATTTCGCTATTTTTCCACCAATTTGGATCTGCTAAAGCCGAATTATTATCAGGAATTTTTACTATGATAGCCAAAATTAATAATATAATACCAACAGCAAGTGAAATAAATCCTAAAGTAATTAATAATTTTTTTATCTTTTGATACTTTTCTTCACTTAAATATTCATTTTTATTCACGATAGCAACTCCTTTCTAGTTAGTAATATACCATAAATTCCAATAAAAAGCAAATACCTCAATCATTTTTTAATAGATAACTTAACTAGCAAAAAAATTTTCAAAAGTTTCTAAAAATTTATTTAACGACTAATACTTTGCACATATTTTTTAGTATTTATTCAAAAGATAATAACCATTTTCACAAGTAATTGCATCAATACCACAAAATAGACAGATTAAAAAAATATAGAAAATGATGTAAAAAATATATAAACCAAAAAAAAGCAGTGATTTTTTCACTGTTTTTTACTTGAATCTTTCTATTACTTTTATAGTTTCATAACAAATTAAAGATTCATCTGTAAACTCTTCATTATATATCTTACCATCTTCTATAAAATCTTTTTTCATACTATTTTTATAATCTTTAAAACTTTTAAAACCAGTTAATTTATAATTTACCATATCTTCACTTAAGTCTTTAAATTTAATTATTTTTTCATCTACAACTTGTACGATTCCTAAATATTTGCCATCATAAGAAACTAAATATTTTATACCCTTTACTGCTGGCAAGAAAGAATATTTTACACTTATTTTATAATTCTTTTCTCCATTTATTATAGCGTTAGCTATATTTTCATTATTAAAATCCAAATGACGATCAGAAGAGAATTCTAAAACCTTTGGATTTGAATATCTTTCCAAATATTCTTCACGTTCTAATTTTTTCCATCTTTTTGAATAAGTCATCATAAAAATTCTGTCTTTAATATTCTTATGTTTTTTATTATAAATAATATCCCATTTTTCATCTAGCAATTTTCTTTCTTTACTTTCTTTAATATCCTTTAACCCAATTAAAAGCAAATAATTTTTAATATCCTTTATATAAGATAATTCTTGTTTACTATATTCATCCAAAAATTCATCAGGAACTGAGAATGTTTCTGGATAATCATATAAAACCTTGACAACTTCCTCAAAACTATGACAATGATTAACCATCAATCTATGTTTTATTGTTTGGGTAGGAAACTCTCTTCCATAAAGTTTTGCTTTATAATGATATGTAACCCCAGTTCGTGCAACTTCACCAATAGAATAAACTAAACTTGGCTCCACACAATAACATTTATAATCTTTAGAATATCTCACCCACTCAAAGGTTTGTCTTTTCTTATTCCAAAAAGGATATGGTAAATTACAAGACTTTATTTTCTTATATCTTTTATTTTCCTTAATGGTAAAAAAATAATATTTAACTTTATCAAATAATCCCATACAAATTCTCCCTTTATATTTTTTATATACAATAAAGCCCGAATTATTCATTCGAGCTTAATTTCAATATTGGTGCAAGCGAAGGGACTTGAACCCCCACGGAATATTCCACTAGATCCTAAGTCTAGCGCGTCTACCAGTTCCGCCACGCTTGCCTAAAATGGTGGACCTCATAGGACTCGAACCTATGACAACTCGGTTATGAGCCGAGGGCTCTAACCAACTGAGCTAGAGGTCCATGACAATATTAATATTATCACAAAATTTTTATTATGACAAGTATTTTTTAATAAAAAAAGCAAAAAACTTAAGCACCCCCGAAGCTTAAGTTTTATAAACAATTATTTATCTTGTAACATATTAAGTAAATCAATCTTAAACATATCTTTTGAAGCATTAGCTTTAGAAATCATAATTCCTTTATAAGTTGTAAGTTCAGATCTATGACCTTCTAAAAGAATATCAGATGGTGTAATAGTTTCCAAAACAACAACTTCGTCTTTTTTATGAACAGTATAAACTAATTTAACTTCACCATGAATTTGAGCAAACATCTTATCACTTGGTAATTTAAGTTCATAAGTTTCAGTATTATTTTTTTTATTTACTGAAATTAATTCCCCAACAAAGTTACCATTTCTTAAAGCAGGATAATAATCAAAATTCAATTTCTTAAACGCTAACATATTATACTTCTTTAACGCTCTTTCTAGTTTTTTAAATTCATTTTCACAGACGTATTCTAAAACATATCCTTTCATTTTTCCATACCCCCTAATTACTCGAACAATTACATTATACCACAAACTACGTTTTTTGTCAAATTTGTGTAAATTTATCATATTGTTCATAGTATTTCCACATTGGAGCTAAATTATAACATAATCGACAACGCTTGTCAAATTTTTCTTTCAAAACTGCAAAAGACAGACTGGTTTTTCCTTGATTTTTCTAAAATAAACTAAGTTGAGCAGATTCAGGCATTCCTTCAAAAACACCTAATTCCTTTAAAGCATTGATAGTAGTTTGATTAACTTTTCCACGATTTTGGAAGTCTTCAACACAATAAAACGGTTTCTTTTCTCTTTCTTCAATTATTTTATTTGCAACGTTTTCTCCTAAGCCATCTAATGCCATAAAAGGCAAATATAAGCATTTATTTTCTTCATCAATATAAAATGTTTTAGCTAATGACTTAGTAATATCAATATTCTTAAACGAAAAACCTCGAGCAAGCATTTCTAAAGCAACTGCTAGTGTATCACCAACTGCAGACTCTTTCGCAGATGCACCAAAGCCTTTTTCCTTTATTTCAATAAGTCTACGTTTTATTCCATCATATCCTTTAAGCATTGCATTAACATCAAAGTCACTTCTTCTAATACTAAAATAAGCTGAATAATAATATAAAGGATAATAAACTTTAAACCAAGCAACACGATATGCCATCATAACATAAGCACAAGCGTGAGCTTTTGGAAACATGTACTCTATTTTTCTACAGCATTCAATGAACCATTCTGGTACACTAAATTCTCTCATATATGCAACATGTTCATTCCAAGTCTCGGGTTCTTTTTTTGCTTTTCCTTTACGAACAAACTCAGATATCTTGAAGGCTCTAGATGGATCAAGTCCATAGTTAATTAAACTAACCATAATATCATCACGACAACCTACAACTTCATTAAATGATGCAACATTATTAACAATCAAATCACGCACATTACCTTGCCATACATTGGTACCATGTGATAAACCTGCAATCTTAACTAAATCTGCAAAATGAGTTGGTTTAATCTCCAAAAGCATATTAATAGCAAAGTTTGTACCAAACTCAGGAATACCAAGTGTACCAGTTTTACACAAAATTTGTTCTTCCGTTACTCCAAGTGCCTTCGGTGATGTAAATAAACTAATAATATTTTTATCATCAAAGGGTATTTCATTTTTGATATCAATACCTGTAGTATCTCCTAGATATCTAAGCATTGTTGGATCATCATGTCCAAGTATATCAAGTTTTAAAACATTATCATGAATAGCATGGAAATCAAAATGTGTTGTATACCATGTACTATCAGGTTCATCCGCAGGATACTGATATGGTGTAAAATCAAATACATCCATATACTGAGGAATAACAATAATACCTCCGGGATGTTGACCTGTTGTTCTTTTTACTCCCGTACACCCAATAGAAATTCTTTCGATTTCCGTATTATTTAAAATAATACCTTTATCTTCACAATATGCTTTTACATAACCAAATGCAGTTTTTTCAGCAACTGTTGAAATAGTTCCTGCACGATAAGCATGATCTTCACCAAATAATACCTTTACATGGTTATGAGCATCAGCTTGATTATCCCCTGAAAAATTAAGGTCGATGTCTGGAACTTTTTCAGCTTTAAATCCCAAGAATGTTGCAAATGGCATATCTTGTCCTTCTTTTTTTAGTTTTGTACCACATTCGCAAGTCCTATCAGGCATATCATAACCCGACGGATAAAGGCTTGCCAGACTCTCACCAGCTTCGTCTTCAAAATAAGATTTCTTACAATTTGGACAAACATAATGTGGAGGAAGTCCATTAACTTCAGTTATTCCCATCATCGTAGCAACTAAGCTTGAACCAACAGATCCACGAGAACCTACAAAATATCCATCTTCATTTGATTTTTTAACCAATTTTTCAGCAATTAAGTAAATTACATCATAACCACCACCAATGATACCTGCAAGTTCCGCTTCCAACCTTTCTTCAATATTTTTAGGAAGGGGATTACCATATATTTCATGTGCTTTATTATAAACCATTTCTTTAGTTACTTCTGCACTATTTTCCAAAACTGGGGTATACAATTTATCTCTAATTATTTGTAAATGTTCAACCATATCAGCAATTTTATTTGTGTTTGTAATAACTATTTCTTTAGCTAAATCTTCACCTAGAAATGCGAATGCATCAAGCATTTCCTCAGTAGTCATAAAATACATATTAGGTAGTTCAATCCCTTCTCTATTTAAAGGATGAATTTTACCATTAGTTTTTTGATGAACAATGACTTTACGATAAATTAAATCTTCCGGTCTTAAATTATGAACATCCCCGGTTGCACAAACTAGTTTTCCCATACTTTTAGCAAGTTTAACTAATCTTGAAACGTAACCATTATATTCCATTACACTATGAAATTTTTTATCTTCTCCAATTAAATGTGAACAAGCAGAAGCCGGTTGAACCTCAATATAATCATAAAAATTCATTAAATCTTTTAAGTCATCATCACTCATACCGTAGCCCTTATCAAAAACTTCACCATTAACACAACCACTACCGACAATTAATCCTTCACGCAAACTTATCAAATCAGTCCGAGGAATCTTAGCATCTTTACCCTTAAATAAGTATTTTGTATTAGCTAAACTAATTATCTTAAATAAGTTTTTTAATCCCACAGGGTTTTTAGCAATTACAGTTAAATGAAAAGGTCTAGCAAATTTAATAGCGTTTTCTTTATCTGCTAAAGTTTCTAAATCTATCGTGGTATTAATATTTTGGCGCTTTAATTCATATAGCATTTTATAAAAACATTTACTAGTTCCTTCGCAGTCATAATCTGCTCTATGATGTTTATCTTCATCCCATTCAACTTCTAGATTTTTAACCAAAGTAGATAACTTATGATTTCTCCATGTTGGATACATGTTTCTAGCAAGTCCCATAGTGTCTACAACCGTATTATTAAATTCGCCTAGATTATATTTTTTACATGCACTTGCTACAAAAGAAATATCAAATTGAGCATTATGAGCAACTAAAGGCAAATCTCCACAAAATTCTAAAAACCTTTTAGTTACATTTTCTTCTGAATCTTTTCCCACTAACATTTCATCAGTAATATTAGTAAGTTCTGTTATAATCTTAGGTAAAGGTGTTGGACAAGCAATTAACTCATCAAACCTATCAATAATTTCATCATTTTTTACTTTAACTGCCCCGATTTCAATCATTTGATCAACGCCACTATTTAACCCCGTAGTTTCAGTATCATACACAACATATTCTTGATCAAACAAAGGATATTCTTTATTTTTAAAAACTATATTAGACTCAACATCAACAACATTAAGTTCTGCTCCGTATAAGGCTTTAAATTTATCAGCATCCTCTTTACCCTTATTAGCTTTTTGCAAAGCGTTATATATATCTGGATAAGCCTGTAATGAATTATGATCTGTTACAGCAACAGCTTTATGTCCAAGTTTCATAGCAAATTTAGCAAGTCCTGCAGTTGGAACTACACCATCCATCATACTCATCATTGTATGAGCATGAAGTTCCACTCTTTTTTCTTTACAATCATCTTTAACACTTACATCCTTAGATGGAATTATTTCAATATTTCTTGCATTAATAACCATTTGATGTAAATATTCATCCATTTCCATATGTCCATGAACTCTATACCAAGAGCCTACATTTAGCTTTTTATTTAAATGAGCAAACTCTTCTTCATTAAACCTAACCAGTTTCATTAAATAACTATCAGTTTTATCACTAACTTTCATATTCATGATAAATACTGGACCTTTTTTTCCTTGCCTTTCTGTCACTTCTTTTTGAAATATAAATACTTCCACAATAATGTTTTTCATTTCTCCCAAAATATTATTTAATTTTATTACATCGCCATCTTTATGTACTCCTAAAATAATGGGACTTTCTTCTTCTTTCTTAGATGATACATTTTGTTTTTCTAATTCTATTTCTTCTTGAATATTTTTTCTTTCATCTTCACTAATATTTACTTCAATATTAAAATTACCTAATCCATATCTATTTAAATTATTAAGGATTCCTTTTGATTCATGTAATAAATCACTTCTTTCAAAATCATTTAATACATGAAAATATATAGTATTATCTATTACTTCAATACTACTTTTTTTAACACTTATTAAAGATGGTCTTTTTAATATAATATCATTTATCAAATAATCTAAATATGATGTTATATCTTCATCTGTTACTTCATCATAACTAATATTTATATCACAGTTTTTTTCTCCATTTATTCCATTCATAGCACACAAAAACAATCTATTTACACTACCAACTGGCAACACATTTTTATTTTTTATATATACTAAAAATTTATTTTCCCCTTTTTTAAAAACAACTCTATCTAATAATGCTTCATCAAATGCATCATCACTAAAAGAAATACTCTTAAAAAATCTATTTAATTCTTCGCTCATCTAAACCACCTTCTTTATATTATTAACAATTATACTCACTTTGTCAAATCTTTTTGAAACACTTCCCATTATTTCCACAAGATCACCTTCATGGATATTATTTATTATTTCATATTTATTTGGAAAAACAGTAAAATCTCCAGACTTAGTTTCATCACTACACAACATAAATGCCATATCTTCATTCTTTTTAGTCTTAATACTTCTAATTTTATCTACCAAAACTATACATTTTACATTTTTAAATAATTTTTTTTCTATTTCACATAACTTAACTACATTTTTATATTTACTTGAAGGATGATTACTAATAAGCATACCATATGCTTCCAATTCATCATTTCTAAGAATTACTTCATCATACTCATTTACTTCAATTAATACTGGTTTTTTTATTATATCAGTTCCATCACTTAAATTAGCATAATTCATAATACTTTCCATATTTTCTATTAAAGTATGACGATTAATCATAAATGCATCAAACAAGCCTGCTTTAACTAACTTCTTAAATATATCTTCATTTATAAAATTCCTAGTTTTATATGCAAAATCAAATATATCTTTAAATCCAATATCTCTTACTTCAATTATTTTTTTAGCAACATCTTCATTAATTCCTTTTACTTGAATAAATGGCATCATAACATCTTTATTTCTTACATAAAATCCATTTTTACTTAAATTTATATCAGGTTTAATTATTCTAAAACCATTACTTTTCAAAAAACTAATTGAGTCTCTAATTTTATCACTATCTTTACCATTAATCATTTCTATAATAAAATATTCTGGATATTTAAATTTTAAATAAGCCATTTGATAAGCAATATATGCATAAGCAACTGAATGAGATTTATTAAAGCCATAATTTGCAAATTTAACAATTAAATCATATATTTTTAAAACTGTATCTAATTTATATCCTCTTTTTAATGATTTATTTATAAACTTTTCTTTTTCTTCATTGATAATATTTTCTTTTTTCTTAGATATAGCTCTTCTTATTAAGTCTGCTTCTGCAAGAGTATAACCCGCTACAACTCTAAGTATTGCCATAATTTGTTCTTGATAGATTATAATACCATATGTTTCTTTTAAGATACCATCAAGAGATTTATCAATACAATCAACTTTTTCTTTACCTTTTTTTCTAAGTACATATGTATCAACTTCATCAATAGCACCAGGTCTACCCAAAGCAATACCTGCCACTAAATCTTGAAAGCATGTTGGTTCAATTTTTTTTATAATGTTTCTAAGTAAAGGCGTTTCAAATTGAAAGATTCCTTCAGTTTTTCCAGAAGAAAATATTTTATATACCTCTTTATCATCTAAGCTAATATTTTTAAGTTTATCATGCCCAACTACATCAAGAATATTAGCAATTGTACTTAAATTTTTAACAGCCAAAAAATCCATCTTAAGTAAACCAATACTTTCCATATAATCCATTGTACAGCCTGTAATTAAAGTATTATTTTCACAATGAATTGGTATTATTTCATCTAACTTCTCACTTGATATTACAACACCAGCAGCATGAGTAGAAGTATTTTTCTTAAGACCTTCAAGATGCATCGAAATAACATACAAATTTTTTATTTCTTTATAATTATTAATATATTTTTTTACAATTTCATTTTTTAAATTATCTTTTAAACTTAAACTTCCATTAATACATTTAATAAAACTATCTAATAAATTATTACTTATATTTAATGTTTTACCTACTTCTCTTAATACTAATTTACTTTTAAAAGTTGTAAAAGTTAAACCTAAAGCAACATTACTCATTCCATATTTACTTCTTACATAATCTATTACTTGTTCTCTTTTATAAGCATCAAAATCTATATCAATATCAGGCATTGTAATTCTCTCTGGATTTAAGAATCTTTCAAACATCAACCCAAAACTAATTGGATCAATCTCTGTTATGCCTATTGAATAACTTACCAAAGACCCTGCCGCAGATCCTCTGCCTGGTCCCACTAAAATATTATTTTTTTTAGCATACAAAACATAATCATAAACAATTAAAAAATAATCTACAAACCCCATTTTATTTATTACATCAAGTTCATATTTTAATCTATCAACATATTCTTTACTTACTTTGCCATTTAATCTTTTATTTAAGCCTTTAACGCAAAGATTTTTAAGCAATTCATAAGAATTATCACTATACTTAGGTATATATCTTTTATCTAAAGGTATTTCTATATTAATCAAATTAACTATTTTTTCAATATTTTCATCACTAACATTATCACAATAGCAACAATCACTATTTACTTCAATATTATCTTTTCTTAATATATCTAAATACTTCAAATAACTTACTTCTTCTTTTTTTAAAACTTTTAAATCTTTAAAAAACACAATATTTTTAGTGATAGCCAAAGCATTAATTTTTTCATATTGAGTTTTATACCCAATAAAAATTACATCAAAACAACTAAATTCATTATATAATTCTTTACTTTCATATGGTAATATCACTAATATGTTTTTACAAAATTCTTTTATATTCAAAACATTTAATTCATTCTTTTCCTTCAAAGTATGTATTTTTAATAAATTTTTATATCCTTCATAATTAATAGCATATAAACATACTTCTAAGTTATTTAATTTAATACTTAATCCAATAATGGGTTTTATATTATTTTTTTTGCAACTAAAATAAAAGTCTAGCACTCCGTATAAATTTTCATCACATATACCACATGCATTAATTTTATTATCACACAAAAAACTAATTAAGTCAGGCATCTTAATTAAGCTTTTTAATAATGTATAATCTGTTGTTACTTTTAATGGTATATGCATAATTTACTCCCTAATAATATTTTATCACAATAACAAACTTAATTAAAGAAAAATAAAGTACATTTTTAAAAGCACTTTATTTTACACAAAACAATTTAATTCTAGTAAGAAATTGTAATTGGCTGTTGTCTAGGTATTCCAGAACCACCAAGATATTTAACATTTGAAGAAAGATAAAAGACTGGTCGAATAGAAAAAGTTGAATCATCCGGAGCAACATTTTCTCTAATACCTCCAGCAGCATTAATATAATATTTTTCTGATAAATTTAAAGATGAAATTGTCCATTCATTCTTTTTTAAATACATCCAATTGTTTTTTGTTGCTAGAGCATCATTATAATCACTCATCGATAACGTCCATGCCTTAGACAGAGCTGCAAATCCATAGTCGCTTACATACATTAATCCAATTTTTGCACTATATGTTGTAGTATCTGTTGGTTTTATAACCTCATTTTGATACGTATCATATGGATTACTATGCAATATATGATTTATATTTTCTCCAACTTTCCAGACAGTGGTATCAATATTATTTTTTAAATCACCAAGTTGATTTAAATATGTGTCATTCAAATAAGCATTTACACTCGATTGAGCCCAAGTGCCTGTAGCGCTATTATTCCAAGGCATATTGTCAATCGTTGCAAGACTTATAAGCTTTACTCTTCCATTTATTACTCCGATTATTCTATAATAATTTTTATTAATTAAAATATAATTCAATGGACTTGAACCAGAAAATCTATATGAATTATCATTCGCACCATTTGTTAAATTTGCATCGTGATGATAGATACCTGACACTGATGGTAAACTTTTATTTGCATAAGCAATAATGCAATCAGCCAAAAGATCACCAGATGTACAAACTTTAGATAAACTAGTTGGAATTTCGTCTTTTTGTATAATTAATTCTGCATTAAAATTTTTACCAGCATTTTCTGCTTGATTAAAATTATAATTGACAAATGTTACTGTTACATTCCATGTTTCTTCGGTTGTTGATGCTGTAGTAATTTCTCTATTATTTAAAATGGTTATTAATCCGTTTTTATTTGTTATATCAAATCCAGATATTGTATTTCCTTTACCATCTGTCACTGTTTTGTATGTCAAACCTATTACACTTGTTAATTCTGTATTATTTCCATCTTTTATTGTTAAAAGTATTTCTGGTGTATCTTTGTTTTGACTATATACAAAGGTATTATCCGATATATTTAAATATAGATAGTATTTATTCGTAGCACTATTTGTTTTATTATTTGCTGTTAATATTGCTTTTGCATATGTACTTCCGGTTTGATTTCCTTTTCCACTTGCAAAGTTTTCTTGATTTAAGTTAATACTTAATGGGTTTCCAATTGCAAAATTAAATGTATCAACAGTATTTGCATTTATTTTAATATCAGTTTGAGCACCTTCTCCAGTTTGAGCTTGAAAATATGCATATGTAGCGCCCACTAAAATAGCTGCTAAAGCTACTATAGAAACTATTGATATAATCTTTGCCTTTTTACTATCCATATTGCTACCATCCTTACTATATTAGTATACTAAATATTTATACAACAAGTCAATATTTTTAAAATAAAAAAGAAACAAAACACTGTTTCCAATTTCTATTTAATATTTTCTACGATTTCTTTAAAATTTAATGAATTACTTGCTTTAACCAATATATTATCATCAGTTTTTTTAATAGAATTTATAAAATTAATAGCATCCATATTATTATTAAAATGATAACTATTATCTTTATTAAATCCTTCTTCTATAGCCCCTTCATTAATATAATCTGAATCTTCTCCGACTGTAACTAAAATATCAATCTTTTCTTTTTCTATAAGACTACCAATTTTTTTATGTAACTCTTCTGTATAATCTCCAAGTTCTCTCATCGTACCTAAAACAGCAATATTTCTGCCATTTAAAGAACCCAAATACTTAATAGCATAACTCATAGAATCAAAATTAGCATTATATGAGTCATCTATTACAATAATACCATTATTATTTATAACACTCATTCTATTACTACTTAATTCAAAATTAAGAATACCAGCCTTTATATCTTCATCACTTACTTTAAAATATTTACCCACTGCAATAGATGCTAAAGCATTATAGATAAAATGTTCTCCACCAACTGGAACTTTATATATTACATCATCACATGAAAATGTCGACCACCATTCATTTTTTTCAATAATATTTGCCATATAATCTGATTTTTCATTTATACCAATAGTAATAATGTTATATTTATCTTTATTATTTAAAAACCATTCATGTAATAAGTCGTTATCGTTATTAATAACTAAAGCTCCTTTAGGATTTAATCCTTCAAGAATCTCAAGTTTTGCCTTTAAAATATTTTCACGACTACCAAGATTACCAATATGGGCAGTACCAACATTAGTTATAACGGCGATATCAGGTTTAGCAATATTAGTTAAATAAGATATTTCCCCAAGATGATTCATCCCCATTTCAAGTACTAACATTTCATTATCATTTTCTAAAGATAATATACTTAAAGGTAATCCAATATGATTATTTTGATTTCCAACAGTTTTATGTGTTTTATATTTTTCTTTTAAAACACTATAAATCATATCTTTAGTACTAGTTTTACCAGCACTACCTGTAACTGCCACAACCGGACTATAAAAAAGACTTCTTTTATACTTAGCTAAATTTCCTAAAGCTTTTTTTGTATCATCAACAACTATTATAGATTTATTATTATTTTTTATATAATCCATTATTTCATCATTTATTATAAAATTTTCAAGTATTACAAGACTAGCGCCTTTATTAAAAGCATCCATATAAAACAAATTTCCATCATTTTTATCACCTTTAATACCAATATAACAATCATTTTCACATACTTTTCTTGTATCAATGGTTATTTTATTAATATTTACATCAATTTCATTAAAAATAGATAGATATTTAACATTTTCATAAATATCTAATGTTCTCATTATTTCACTACCTTTCATATTTTAATTATAACTTATTTAAATAATTTTGTATATACTTCATTAAAATTACTAACAGGAATAACTTCCATATTATCTAAAATAAGTTTAGGAACATTTTCTAAATCTTCACTATTACTTTTAGGCATATACACTACTTTGATATTTTTATTATATGCAGCAATAAGTTTTTCTTTGAGTCCACCAATTTTTAAAATACTTCCATTTAAAGATACTTCACCCGTAAATGCAACATCACTAGGTACTTTTTTATTTTCTTTTAAGCTACATAAAGCTACACTTAAAGCAATACCAGCAGATGGTCCATCTTTTTTAGAAGATGCATCTAAGAAATGCACATGTATATCTTCATTATGAAAACTATATTTATATTTAAGTTTAAGCATAGTTAAAACAACACTAATACTTTCTTTTAATATATTACCTGCATTACCTGTAATAGTTAATTTATCATTTCCTTTACATGTTACAACTTCTATTTTAGATAAAGTTCCACCACTATTACTTACAGCCAATGTATTAACAACGCCATTTTCTTCTTCCATAACTAAATTACTTGTATATTTTGGATTACCTAGTAATCTTACTACTCTTTCTTCATTTAATACTTTTACATTATTAATAGTTATTTTTCTAGCTAAAGAAGAAAGAACTCTTTCTAAATCTCTAACTCCAGCTTCTTCAGTATAATTATTTATTATAAAATATAATAATTCATCACTAAATTTTAATTTATTATCATAAACCATATTATCTAATAAAATATTAGGTAACATATAGTTTTTAGCTATATCTTTTTTTTCAAAAACAGTATAACTATGAAGTTCAATTAATTCTACTCTATCTAAAATAGGTTTAGGTATATCACTTACATTATTAGCAGTTAAAATAAATAATACTCCACTCAAATCAAAAGGTTCTTCAATATAATTATCTGTAAATATTTTATTTTGATTCGGATCTAAAATTTCTAATAATGTTGAAGCAGGATCTCCTTTATAATCTTTAACCATTTTATCTACTTCATCAATTAATATTAAAGGATTATTACTTCCGCATTTATTTAATCCTTGAATAATTTTACCCGGGGCAGATGCTAAATATGTTCTTCTTGAACCCACCAATTCAGTTGAATCATTTAAGCCACCAACACTAATTTTATAAAAATCACGATTTAAAGCCCTAGCAATAGACATAGCAATCGTGGTTTTACCAACACCTGGAGGACCTACTAAACATATAATTGGACTTTGAATATTTCTATTTAAATTTTTAATAGCAACATATTCACTAATCCTAGTTTTTATTTCATCCATTCCAAAATGAGATTTATTTAACTCTTTATATACTTCATCAAAATTAGCATTTTCTTTTCTAGTTTTATTCCATGGTAAATGTAATACCCAATCTAAATAATTATGCATCACACTAACTTCTAGGGCATCATCGCTCATAATTTCATATTTATCTATTTCATGACTAAAATGATCTTTAATTTTTTTATCAATTTTTAATTTATCAAGAACTTTTCTATACTCTATTACTTCTTCTTTTTTCCAAGAATCTTCACCAAGTTCTTGTTTTAAAACTTTCATTTTTTCCTTCAAAATAAATTTTCTTTGATCATTTTGTAAAGATTCATCAATTTTTTCTTCTAATTCGTTATCAATTTCTATCCCTTTAATTTCTTCATTCATATCTTTAATTAAAGCTTTAGCTCTTTTAATGGGATTAATTTCTTGCATATATTCAAGTTTCTTACCAATATTAAATGGTAAAAAAGATGTAATTGCATCAGTTATTTTATTTAAATCTTTATTATTGCTTACAAAATTTAATATATCATTAGATATTCCTTTAGATATATTTATATATTTTTTTAAAGTATCCACCAGTTTTTTTAATATAGCATTTTCTTCATCTTCCACTAAAGCTGGTAAATCAATATACATAACTTCGCTATACAAAACTTCATTATTTTTTTCTTGATAATATTTATTAACTGCTACTCTTTTAAGGCCTCTTAATTTTATTTCAATAACACCATCATTATCTATTTTATTTTTTATTTTAGCAATAACACCAACTTTAGGTAAATCATCAACGCTTGGTTCTTCTTCTAAAAGATCCATCGGAGCAACTACTAATATTTCACTTTTAAAGTTACTACTAGCATCATTTATTGCTTTACCACTTATTACATTATTAAGTTCAAGTTTAATTTCTTGATTAGGAAGTATTACTAAATTTTTAAGTAAAATAACAGGTATATTAAACATAAAACGAACACCTCCAAAGCTCAGAAATTATTATATCGTCAGAACTTGATTTTGTAAAGATAAAATCACAATTATTTTATTTATTCATAAAATACATTGTGAATATAAAGGAGTATTTATGATTAATTGGTATATGAATTTAAATTATCCCATCCAAGCTTTAATTGCATCATTATTTACATGGGGTATAACATCGCTTGGAGCTGCGGTAGTATTCTTATTTAAAAAAGTAAATAAAAATACCATGGATGCAATGCTTGGATTATCAGCAGGTGTTATGCTTGCAGCAACATTCTGGAGTTTGCTTTCTCCAGCCTTAGAAATGGCAGAAAATCTCAAATTAATTTCATGGTTAATAGTTTCTCTTGGGGTATTATCCGGAGGTCTTCTTCTATTTTGTGGCGACAAAATTTTTGATAGAATTACCAAAAAGAAAACTAACTCACATAGTATAAAAAGAAGTCTAATGTTAATTTTTTCCATTACGCTTCATAACATACCTGAAGGAATGGCTATCGGGGTAGCCTTTGGATCAGTATTTTATAATTTGGAAGGAGCAACACTTACTGCAGCTGTTATGTTAGCAATCGGTATAGGTATTCAAAATTTCCCTGAAGGTTCTGCGGTTTCGCTACCTTTAAGACGAGAAGGAATGAGTCCCCAAAAAGCATTTTTCTTTGGTATGCTAAGTGGCATTGTTGAACCAATATCAGCAGTAGTTGGTGCTATATTAGTAATAAAGGTTCAAGTATTATTACCAATATTACTTTCATTTGCGGGCGGTGCAATGATTTATGTTGTTGTTCAAGAACTAATTCCAGAAAGTCAAACAAACAAGAAAAAAGACCTCATGGCCTTATTTACAATTCTTGGATTTTTACTTATGATGATATTTGATGTTTCACTAGGATAGCATAAGCTATTCTTTTTTATATTTCTAGCAAAAATTTGTTATTTCTAAGTAATTCATAAGCAGGTTTTAAAATCATTTCATATCTTTTTCTTAAAATGATTTTATAAAAGGTCTTTCTTACATCACTAATATATGGGGTATTATCAATTATTTCATCTACCTTTTTCATATCTATTCTTGGGAAAATTTCAAACAAAGCTCGATTACAATCAACATTTTCAAAAGAATTAATATAAAAATATGGTGATAACTTAAAAGTCTTTTTCAAAGCAGAATTTGGAAAAGTAAATACTCTTTTTTCAAGTTCTTTTTCATTATCTAATATGTTTTTAATATTTTCATCATCAATTTTTGGATATAAACAAGATGCACAATCAAATATTGGTGCTATTAAAACCTGATTAGTTTTATTATCTACAAGAAAACCCCAATTACCATTATGTCTATCAAAATTACCTACAAAAGAATCTACAATAAACATTTGCCAAAAGAATTCTTTTAGTTTTACTTTATCATACAAATTTTGTTCTAATATAACGCCAAGTACTTCATCAAGTTCTGTTCCAAATCCAAGTTTACTACTATTAATAATAGAATTTTTAAGTGAGGCAAAGTCATAAAATATTTTATTTGGTTCCGTAAAATCTTTACAAGCAACAACCAAATATTTTTTACCGTTTTTATATTTTCCTAAAATAGTTTCTTGCGTACTAAATCCCAACAAGTTAAAAATATGGCAAGCAATATATTCACTAATTACACTATTACTATATTTACCATTATTTTTAGATGAAAACTTAAGTAAATATTTTTCGTTATTAAAAATAATACATATCTTTTTACCATTGGATCCTCCATATAATTTTGTATTTATTACTGGACAAGAAGAAAAATCAATTAAAGCCATATTATTACACCTCAACTATATTGTATCAAAACAAATATTGTTTAGCAACATATTAAATCAAAAAAGTAATAACATTTAGTTATTACTCTATTCTTCATTAATATATAAATTTTTATAAATTAGACTCTTTTTTAATAGTTGTTTATGTGTACCACTAGCAACGACTTTACCACCATCAATTAAATAAATAACATCAGCATCTATAATTGTTGATAATCTATGAGCCACAATAATAATGGTATGATCTTTAACCAAATTATCAATTGCTTGTTTAATTTTAGATTGGTTTTCATTATCTAATGCACTTGTGGCTTCATCAAATAAAATAATTTTACTATTCTTAAGCAAAGCTCTAGCAATAGCAAGTCTTTGTTTTTGTCCTCCGGATAAATTAATTCCCCCTTCTCCGATCATTGTGTCATACTTATTTGGAAGACTCATTATATACTCATCTATTTCTGCCAATTTGCATGCATTTCTAATTTTTTTAAGAGACATATACGGATCAATTATTTTTAAATTTTCTAAAATAGTTTTATTAAAAATAAATGGTTCTTGTCTAATTATTGCAATATTTTCTCGTAGTGAATCTTCAGTAAAATCTTCGATTGGAATATCATCCACTAAGATAACCCCCGCATCAGAATCAAAATATCTAAGAAGCAAGTTAAATATCGTAGTTTTTCCTTGTCCACTTTTACCAACTATAGCAACCTTTTTACCTGTTGGAATAGTTAAATTAAACTCTTCAAATATTTCTTTTTCTTCATTCGGATATTTAAATGTTATATTTTTAAATTCAACATTTCCTAAAATATCAGTTTTAGAAACAATACCAAACTTTTCATCTTTATATAGTTTATTATCAAGTATTTCGCTTAACCTTTCAATGGATACTTTCATTTTTTGAATACTCGTAGATAAATTCATCATTAGTTCAATCGTATTCATAAATCTATAAACATAATATGTCATAGCCATAAAGAAAGCAAAAGAACCAGTTTTATTAATAATAAGAAGGATACAAGTAGTAAATATAACAAACTCTAAAGTGCAATTTAAAATATAAATCCAAGCATTATAGTTTCTTTCTGTAATCATTTGTTTATTAATTTTAAAATATATATTTCTAACTATATTTTTAAAATTATCATTCATACTTTTTCTAATTCCTAAAGCCCTTATTTCTCTTATACCACGAACAGATTCACTTACTTCAGCAACCGCTCTATCTTTTTCTTTATTTATTTCCTTCTGTTTTTCTTTAATACTAGGTAAGTACTTATGTGAAATAATATAGAACAATACTAAATAAATAATTACTTCCAAAGCTACAACCCATGAATTAAAACAAATATAAATAAATACGATTGCACAAGTAAAAAGTGATATTGTTATTCTAAGAATTTGTCTAAAAGAATCCGCTATCGTAGAGGAATCACTAGTAATTCTATTTATAAATTCTCCACTAGATTTTTCTTCAAAAGCTCTCGCCGGTAATAACCCTACTTTTTCATAAACAGCACAACCAATTTTCTCCATTATATTATTGGCACACTTTTCCATATAAATTCTACCATATCTATCAAAAATTAAGCTATCAATAAAATTTATAATATACATTAAAAATAATACTGCCACTGCTAAGCCAAAAGAACTAACACGTGCTTTGTCAATTGCAAGTCCAATTAAATAACCATACAAAGTTCCTGTCATCGAAGTAACAAACAAAAAAACAAAAGATTTAATAAAAAGTTTCTTTTCTCCACCACAATACTTTTTAAAAAATCTTATCATTTCCTTCAACTTCATAATTACTCACCCTTTTTAATCTTTTGTTTTAAATCAAATAATAAATTTAATGCTTCAATTGGTGTTGTATTTAAAACATCTATTTTTTCTATTGTTTCCTTTATTATATCATCTTTTTTAACATTTGGTTCAAAATCCATTGCAAGTTGTATTTTTTCTTCAGGATTTTTCTTTTTAGAATTTGATTCATACTCATTTAATATTTCTTCAGCTTTATTAAGTAACTCCTCAGGCATCTTAGCAAGTCTAGCTACATGAATCCCATAACTTTTATCAACTGCTCCATTTTTAACTTTATGTAAGAAAGTAATTTCATTACCATTTTCTACCGCACTAACGTGAACATTTTTAATATTTTTATATTTTTTATCTAATCTTGTGAGTTCATGATAATGAGTTGAAAATAAAGTAAATGCTCCGATATAATCACTAATATATTCAAGTATAGCCTGAGCAAGACTCATTCCATCATATGTTGCAGTACCACGACCCAATTCATCAAATAAAATTAAACTATTTTTAGTAGCATTACATATAGCATTACGAGCTTCCTTCATTTCCACCATAAATGTAGATTCTCCACTTACTAAATCATCACTAGCCCCAATTCTCGTAAAAATCTTATCAATTATTGGTAATGTAGCAGACTCGCAAGGAACAAAAGAACCCATCTGAGCCATAATAACTATAATTGCCATTTGACGCATATAAGTAGATTTACCACTCATATTAGGTCCAGTTATAAGTAAAGTATTAATACCATTACTTAATAGACAATCATTAGGAACATATTCTGATTTACTTACAACTTCCACAACTGGATGTCTTCCATTTTTAATATCAATTACATGTTCATCAGTAATATTTGGTCTAACTAAATTATATTCTTCACTACAAACAGATAGTGAAACTAAAGCATCAATTTCACTTAAAGCATCAGCCGTAGCATTTAATAAAGGAACTTCCTCCTTAACCAATGACTTAATACTACAAAACAATTTATATTCTAAGTCAATTATATTTTCTTCTGCGTTAAGAATCATACTCTCTTTTTCTTTCAAAGCTGGAGAAATATATCTTTCACAATTCGTTAATGTTTGTCTTCTTTCCCAGTGATATTCATCTTTAACTAAATTTTTACTTCCATTAGGTATTTCAATAAAATAACCAAATACTTTATTAAATCCAACTTTTAAATTCTTTATTCCCGTTTCTTCTTTAACTTTTGCTTCAAAAGATGCTACAAAATCTTTGCCTCCACTACGAATATTTCTTAACTCATCTAACTCACTACTATATCCTTCTTTTATCATATATCCTTCTTTAACAGATATCGGAGGATTATCCACAATGGCACTATCTAATAATTCACATAACTTCTCGTGAGTATTAATATCATAATTAAAGCCTAAATCTTCAATTTTCTTTTTTATCATTGGAAGTACTTTAATACTATTTTTAAGTTGTAATAAATCTCTAGCATTTAAAGAACCATTTATAACTTTACCAGAAAGTCTTTCAATATCATATACTTCATATAAATAATTTTTAAGTTCATCTTTTATAATAAATTCATTATTTAATTTTTCTACTTTTTCATATCTATCAATTATTTTTTCTTTATTCTTCAAAGGATTTAACATCCAGTTTTTAAGTTTACGACTTCCCATTGCTGTTTTACATTTATCAAGTAGCCACAATAAAGAATAAGTTCTTTCTTTTAATCTTAATGTCTCAACTAGTTCAAGATTTCTAATACTATGAATATCCATCTCTAAATAATCATTTTTCTTTAAATAATTAATTTTAGTTATATGACTTAAATCTTTTAATTGTCTTACATCTAGATAATAAAATAAATGAGCTACTCCACTTTTTACCCTAGCATCAGGTATTATATCAAATAATTCTTTATATTTATCCCACAAAAATTCACTACTTATAGTTACTTCAATATTATAAGTATTTTTAAGTAAAGATATTAAACTTGTATTTAAATTATCTACGAATATTACTTCTTTTAAATTAAGTTCTAATATTTCATTTACTAATATCTCTTCACTATTTTCTAAAGTTATCGTAGCTAAATATCCCGTAGAAATATCAAGTACAGTCATTAAGATACTATCACTAAAAAATAATATACTAGCTATATATGAAGAATCTTTATCATTAAGTAAATCATTATCAGCAATTGTGCCTTTACTTATTACATCTACAATTCCTCTTTTAACCATTCCTTTTGTGTATCTTGGATCTTCTAATTGTTCACAAATTGCAACACGAAATCCTTTATTTACTAGCCTTTCAATATAAGTTTTAACATTAGCATGAGGAACACCACACATAGGTACTTTTTCATCTAATCCCGCTACTCTTCCAGTTAAAGTAAGCTCTAATTCTCGTGAAGCAATTAAAGCATCATCAAAAAACATTTCATAAAAGTCACCTAAACGATAAAAGACAAGTTCATCTTTATACTTATCTTTTATTTCAATGTATTGAGCCATCATCGGACTTAACTTTGTTCTATCTACTTCACTTAATTTCATACTTCAAAACCTCATGACTTATTATAACATGTCACAAAATTTTTTTAAACCAAAAGTTTCTTTTTTTCTTCAAAAAACATAATAATATCCACCATTCTTACTTCCGTATCCGGTATGTTAAATATTTCTATATACTTGACTTCACTATCTAAACTTACTTCTATTTCATCTTCATTTAAAATATATCCATTACTTGCTCTAACTTCTTTAATAATATAGATTCCTAAAGGTAAATTATTTATTTCAATTTCTCCATATTCATTAGTTACACCTTCATATATTACTTCCTTATCTTTCATTATAACAAATTCTACGTTACTTATAACATTTCCATTGCTTGAATCTAATTTTCTTATAACCAATTTTCCTTTTTTTAATTCATTTTCAATTTCAATGTAAACATCTTTATTTTCATCATCAATCTTTACTTCATAAATCATTTCATTTAACAAATATCCATTACTTGCCATTACTTCTTTTATTTTATAAATACCATATACTAAATCATTAAGTTCAATTATTCCATCAGTATTAGTCTTTCCTTGATATATAATTTTCTCATCTTTCATAATAATAAATTCCGTATCCTTAATAGGTATTTTTGTATCAAAATCTATTTTCTTAATTTTTAAATTACCTTTTTTTAGCTTATTTTCTAATTCTAAAAATATATCAATTATTCTATTATTTTCATTTACCTTTAAATTTACCTCATAATAATTATCATCAAGTACAAACTTTTTATCATTACTTACTTCTTTAATAAAGTATTTTCCTTTTTTTAAATTACCAAATATTACTTTACCATCTTTATCAGTTGTTGCTTCTTTAATATAATTTTTATTTTCATCAAACAATGCAAAGATCACACCTTCTAGACTTATTTTATCCCCATCTATTACTTCACCATACTTTTTTATTTTAATATTACCTTTTAGTTCTAAACCTTTAATATCATAATTTGCTATTACCGGCACGTCCATTTTTCCTTTCAAAACATTTTGACTATCTGAACTTACAAATATAAATGCTTTATTATTAGTACCTTTTTTTAAAGTAAATTTATTACTTAAATCACTTATTTTAATAGTTAAAATATTTCCATTTATTTTTACGTTTTTACTTCCCGCAAATTTTTTTAATACTCCATTTCTATCTATAATAGATAAAGTATCTCCGATATAAGTATCTGGTACATCAAATTCTGGAATTTTATAATGATTATTAACTAAATTATAAATTTCTTTTATTTCATTTGCAAATAAGGTAGAATTAACAGTACCCTTAAATGTATCAGTAAAATAAAATCTTGCCTTAGTACTTACATTTTGCCATATTAGCATCTGAGTAATATAATACCATTTTGGATCCATATGATTATGAGTATCATCTTTATATTGATAACCATAATAACTAATTAAATTTATCTTTTCCCATAACTCATCACTTAAACCTAGATACTTAGCAAAATTATTTGTATATTTATTATAAGAAGAATTATTATTTACTTTAACAAACGGTTCAAGACAATAAACATAATCACCTTCACTATCTATTATAAATTGACCTTTCTTATATTCTTTTTCACCATTTTCTTTCACCTTTAATACAAAGACATTTTTTATTACATCTCCACCTTTAAAAGATAATGCTTTTACATCAATAACTAGCATAAACATAAAAACTAATAACCATACTTTCTTATTCATTTACTACACCACCTTTTAATAATACATAAATCATATCTAAAACACACATTAAATCATCATATTTTATCTTTATATTTTCTCTATATGTAAAATATTTCCAATTACTTCTATAATTAATATTTCTTCTTATTTGTTCTATTCTATCTTTAATATTTCTTATTACTAAACTATCTTTATTACTATTATAAAGATTCTCTATTGCTTTAGATACCTTTTTCTTGTCTTTTAAATTTCCATTAATTTTATATAATTCAAACAATAAATTATTATTAAACATAATACCTTTCATAATTTTATAAAATGTATAAGCTAACTTTTCTTCTTGCGTTACTAACATTATATCTTTTTCTAATTTAAACCTACTTAAATAAACACTATCTTTTATTCCAACAGGAAAATTATCAGCTACCCCGATTAATTTAATTGGTATAATCCATTTAGCCCCTTTATAAACAGTATTCACCTTTATAAGATACTCTTTTGCATACTTATTATGAAATATTCTTTTAATTTCTGTTACATCAAAACTAATATTTTCATAATGTCTAAATATTTCCTTAAATACCATATTTATATTAAAAGAATTTATACAAAAGCCTTTTATATACATCGATAAATTATCTAAATCATCATAAATCACTTTACTTCCATATCTACTTTTAAAAATACTATCAATAATATATTCTTTTAATATACCAGGATAAAAACTTTTACTACTATTACCTATTCTTTTCATCATAACCTCATCTTTCTTTTGTTCCCTTTTTTATCTTTCATTAATATATTTTCCTTATAAAATCACCTCACGGTTTTCTATTAAAACACATTCATTTCAAATAATTTGTTGTTTTCTGTCGAACGCATCCTAAAAATGTTATTTATAAAAATTTCGTATAAAAAAAACCAACATTTTCATGTTAGGTTTATAAAAGTCAATAATTATTTTCCTTGTTTTCTTAGGATTGCGGCTTGAGCTGCTGCTAGTCTTGCAATTGGCACTCTATATGGTGAACAAGATACATAATTAAATCCTAGCTTATCACAAAAAGCGACACTTGCTGGATCTCCACCATGTTCTCCGCAAATACCTAAAGAAAGTTTTGGATTTACACTTCTACCTTTTTTAGCACCCATTTCCATAAGTAGTCCAACACCATCAAAGTCTATACGAGCAAATGGGTCAAATTCAAATATTCCTTTTTCATAATAAGAATTCAAGAATTTACCAGCATCATCTCTAGAGAATCCATAAGTCATTTGTGTTAAGTCATTTGTACCAAAACTGAAGAATTCAGCTTCTGTAGCAATTTGATCCGCTAAAAGTGCAGCTCTTGGAATTTCAATCATGGTTCCAACTTCATATTTTAAATCTATTCCAGAAGAAGCAATAATTTCATCAGCAGTTTTAACTACAATATCTTTAACATATTTTAATTCTTTAACTTCACCAACTAAAGGTATCATAATTTCAGGTGTAACTAATGTACCTTTCTTAGTTACATTTATTGCTGCTTCAATAACAGCTCTTGTTTGCATTTTAGCGATTTCTGGATAAGTAATTGCTAAACGGCATCCTCTATGTCCCATCATTGGGTTAAATTCTTTAAGTGATGCAATTACTTCATGTAATTCTTCAACAGTTTTACCTAAGTCATCAGCAAGTTCTTTAATTTCTGTTTCAGTTTTTGGTAAGAATTCATGTAGAGGTGGATCCAAATATCTAATAACAACACTATATGGTGCCATAGCTTCAAATAATCCTTCAAAGTCCTTTCTTTGATATGGTAAAATATTTTTTAAAGCTTTTTCTCTTTCTTCTAAAGTTGTTGCACAAATCATTTTTCTAAAGTTGAATATTCTATCACGCTCAAAGAACATGTGTTCTGTACGACATAAGCCAATTCCTTCAGCTCCAAACTTTCTTGCTTGCATTGCATCTTTAGGTGTATCAGCATTTGTTCTTACCTTTAAGTCTCTTGCTTCATCTGCCCAAGACATAAAAGTTTCAAAGTCGCCACTTATAGATGCTTCTTGCATTTCAAGTTTTCCAGCATATACTTTACCAGTTGAGCCATCAATTGATAAGTAGTCTCCTTCTTTAAAGATGCTTCCGTCTGGCATTTTAAGTGTTTTTTCTTCTTCATTTAAAACGATAGTTGATGCACCACTTACACAACAAATACCCATACCACGAGCAACTACCGCTGCATGGCTAGTCATGCCACCTCGAATAGTTAAAACGCCTTTACTTGAATTCATACCTTCAATATCTTCTGGTGATGTTTCAAGTCTAACAAGTAATGAATCAATTCCTTTTTTCTTATTTTCAATTACATCACTAGCTGTAAAATAAATTTTTCCAGATCCCGCTCCAGGAGATGCAGCTAAACCTTCAGCAACTACTTTACCATTTTTGATAGATTCTGCAGTAAACGTTGGATGTAGTAGTGCATCAAGTTGCTTTGGATCAACCATTAATACAGCTTCTTCTTTAGTAATCATTCCTTCATTTACTAAATCAACAGCAACTTTAACGGCAGCACTTGCTGTTCTTTTACCATTTCTAGTTTGAAGAATGAATAACTTACCATCTTCAATAGTAAATTCCATATCTTGCATATCTTTATAATGATTTTCTAATTCTTGGGCAATGCTTGCAAATTCTTCATAAACTTCAGGCATTTCAGTTTTTAATGTTGCAATTGGACTTGGAGTACGAATACCGGCAACAACATCTTCGCCTTGCGCATTAATTAAATATTCACCAAATAATGCCTTTTCGCCAGTTGCAGGATTTCTTGTAAACGCAACACCAGTTCCGGAATTTTCTCCACTATTACCATAAACCATTTCTTGAACATTAACGGCTGTTCCCCAACTAGATGGAATATCATTTATTCTTCTATAATAAATAGCTCTTTCATTATTCCAACTTCTAAATACTGCTTTTACCGCTTCAATTAATTGAGTAAATGGTTCTTGAGGAAAATCTTCTCCTGCAAATTCCTTATAAGCACTCTTAAATAGATTAGTTAATTCAACCATATCATTTTCATCTAAATCAATGTCATTTTTAACACCTTTTTTAACTTTAATTTCATCTATAATAGTTTCAAATTTACTCTTTGCATAACCTTTAACTACATCTGCAAACATTTGAATAAATCTTCTATAAGAATCATAAACAAATCTTTTATTGCCAATCTTTTCAGCAAAAGATTCTGCTATTTCATCATTTAAACCTAGATTAAGTACAGTATCCATCATACCTGGCATACTAGCTCTAGCACCACTTCTTACACTCACTAGTAACGGATTTGTTTTATCACCAAACTTTTTACCACTTTTTGCTTCTAATTTAGCTAATGCTTCTTTAATTTGGTCTATTACTTCACTAGATAATTCCTTTCCATCTTCATAATATTTGTTACAAGCATCAGTTGTAACTGTAAATCCACTTGGAACAGGTAATCCAATATTAGTCATTTCTGCTAAATTAGCACCTTTACCACCAAGGATATTTCTCATATCTTTGTTTCCTTCTTGAAACAAATAAACATATTTTTCCATTTCTAATCCTCCCATGCTATAATTTTATCACTTTCCCATCCACCAAACAATAAAATTTCTTAAATTTTACATTTTTTGATAATTAACGTTTTATCAATAGTATAAATCTTCTATTCCTAGTTTTTATAACTTACTTAGTACAAAATAAAAATATATAAGTTTTTTCTTATATATCTTTTTTTATAAACATTGCATCTCCGAACGAAAAGAATCTAAAATTATTTTCTTTTGCATATTCATAAGCATTTAAAATATATTCTTTTTTAGATAAAGCTGATACAAGCATTAATAAGGTACTTTTAGGTAAATGAAAATTAGTAATCAAACCATCTATAGCTTTAAAAGTATACCCTGGATATATAAATATATTAGTATCTCCACAACATTCCCTAAATTCATTATATTTGCTTGCTACAGTTTCTAATACCCTAGTTGATGTTGTACCAACCGCATATATATTTCTTCCTTCTTTTTTTGCTTTATTTAATGCATCTGCTACATCTTTAGTCATAATATAATATTCACTATGCATATTATGTTTAGTTATATCAGTTACTTCTACCGGTCTAAATGTACCAAGTCCAACATGTAAAGTAACATATAATACTTCAATACCTTTATTTTTAATTTCTTCAAGTAGTTCTTTTGTAAAATGAAGTCCTGCTGTTGGTGCTGCTGCACTACCTAAATTTTTAGCATAAACAGTTTGATATCTAGACTGATCACTAAGTTTTTCATGAATATAAGGAGGAAGGGGCATCGTACCTAATTTTTCAAGTATTTCCATAAGTATTCCTTCATATATTAATTTTACATGTACAATACCTTCATCTAATTTTTCTATTACTTTCGCTTTTAAACTTCCATTTCCAAACACTATAACAGTACCTACGTGTAATCTTTTTCCAGGTCTAGCTAAGCATTCCCAGATATCACCTTCAATATCTTTTAAAAGTAATAATTCAATTATTGCTTTCGTATCTTCTTTTTCTCCAATTAATCTTGCAGGTATTACTTTTGTATCATTTAAAACTAATACATCACCTTTATTTAAATAATTAATAATATTTTTAAATACTTCTTCTTTTATAACTCCATTATCTTTATTAAGTAACAATAGTTTAGAATCACTACGATTAGAAAGAGGTGTTTGAGCAATAAATTTTTCTGGCAAATCATAATTATATTCTTCTATATTCATTTAATAATATCCTTTATTTTTTCTACAACTTCATCATTAATATCATCAATTGTTCTAATACAATCATCTTTAACACAAGTTACTTTAATATAACCATATTTTTCCGTTAATTCCAAATATGCTTTTTCAGCTTGCTCCAAATGAGCTTTATTTGATTCATGTTGATCTGGTGTTTCTTCCCTATTTTTCTTTAACACTGCCGCATACTCAAAAGGCATATAAAGAAAAATTACTGCATCAGGTCTAGGTAATTCCATAATACCAAATTCTAATTCATCTAATTTTTGATACATTTTTTCTCTTTCTTCACGAGTCTTTAATTTTCCTCCTTGATGAGCCATATTAGATTCAACATATCTATCAAGTATAACAATATCTCCATCTTCAAGATGTTTATTTATAATACCAATATTATATCTTCTATCAGCAGCATAATAAGCTGAAGCCGTCAAAGCATCAACATTTGCAGCGCCCTCAGCAAACCACCCAGGTCCAATATAGGATTTTCCTAAATAAGGCCCCCCAACAATTCTACCTGTCGGAGTATCATACATTGGAAAGGAATAATTATATACATTTACTCCCATATCTTTAAATCTTGCTACAGCCTTTTTTACTTGTGTTTCTTTACCAGAACAATCTGTTCCTTCAATTACTATTAATTTACCTCTCATTTATTTCATCGCCTTTCATATATTACAAAACTATATTTTAGTCCATCAACTTCACTACTACTTACAACATTACATTTATAATCATTTTTATCAAATTCTGGAAAATATACATCTGCTTTTGCTTCACTATCTATTAAAGTTAAATAAAGCCTACTTGCATATGATAAAAACAGTTTGTATATGCTTGCCCCTCCAATTACCATTACTTCCTCGTCTAAATCTTTAACAAATTCTAATAACTTATTAAAATCATTAAACAACAATCCATTTTCTATATTACTTAAAGAACTAGATAAAACTATATACTTTCTTCCTTCTAGATGTTTAGGTAAAGATTCATATGTATTTTTACCCATTATGATATATTTTCCCATAGTTATATTTTTAAAATTCTTTAAATCTTCTTTAATATGCCAAATTAATTGATTACCTTGACCGAGTTCTCTATTTCTTCCTATAGCTGCTATGATACTAATCATTTTTACCTCTACTGTGCAAGAGGGAATTTAATTGGTCCCATATGCTTATAATCTACAACTTTAATGTCTTTTAGTTCTATAGAATTATCAAAATCTTTAAATTCTTTTATATCTGGATTAATCCACAATTTTGGTGCTTCATAATCTCCATTTTCTTCAAATCTTTTAATCTGTTCTTTAATACCATCAACTTGATTAACATAAATGTGGGCATCTTTAATACTATAATTAATTGTACCTGGTTTAAGTCCACTAACTTGAGCAACTAAAGATAAAAGTACAGCATATTGTGTTACATTAAATGGAAGACCTAAAGGAACATCACAACTTCTTTGATGAACCCAAATATTTAAATATCCATCTGTAACATCCCATTCACTAGACCAAACACAACTAGGAAGTACTGCGGTAGGAATATATTCGTCTTGCCACAAAGACATAACCATTCTTCTATCTAATGGATTATTTTTCAATGTATCAAGCAAACGATTCATTAAACCTAATTTTTTTACAATAAATCCATAAGCTGTTCCAATCGTGTGAGCATATTCTACCCCGAAATCTTTTTCAATATCTTTTTTTACTAATTTTCCATTTTCCAAAACATTTTGATTAGCTCTCCATTTACCATCTTCAGCAATTTCCCATTCATCCCAAATATGAACGTTTCTTTCTTGTAACCATCTTACATCATTAGATTGTGCTTGATAAATCCATAACATTTCAAGTATTGCTTGTCTAAAATATAATTGCTTAGTTGTAAGACATGGAAATTCTTCTTGTAAATTAAATTCTAAATGATAACTTGGTATTTTTATTGTATTAATACCTGTTCTATTTTCAACTTCTACCCCATCACTCAATATTTTTTTACATAATTTAATATAATCTTTATCCCACTTTGACATACTTACCTCACTAATACCACAAAGGATATTTACTTGTTATTTCTAATACCTCTTTTTTTAAGTTATTTAATACTTCATCATTATCACTATTTTTTAAAGCTTTTGAAATAATTAAACCAATTTGTTCAAAATCTCTTTCTTTAAGTCCACGCGTCGTCATTGCCGGTGAGCCTAATCTTAATCCACTAGTTACCATCGGAGATTCTGAATCATTTGGTATTGTATTTTTATTTGTTGTAATATGAATTTTATCAAGCAAATTTTGAGCTTCTTTACCAGTTAACCCACATGTACTTTTAACGTCTACTAAAATTAAATGATTATCAGTTCCCCCAGAAACAATTATAAATCCTTCGTTAGATAAAGTCTCAGACAAAGTCTTTATATTTTTTAATACTTGCATTTGATATTCTTTAAACGCGGGTTGCATTGCTTCATAAAAGCATTCGGCTTTTGCAGCTATCACATGCATAAGAGGTCCACCTTGAATACCAGGAAAAATTGCTTTATTAATTTTTTTAGCAATTTCGGCATCATTAGTTAGAATTAATCCTCCACGAGGCCCTCTTAGGGTTTTATGAGTAGTTGTTGTTACAACATGCGCATAACCAACCGGTGACGGATGAAGTCCTGCTGCTACAAGTCCTGCTATGTGAGCCATATCAACCATTAAATAAGCCCCGACCTTATCACAAATCTCTCTAAATCTTTTAAAATCTATTATTCTTGAATAAGCACTAGCCCCAGCTATTACCATCTTTGGTTTTTCTTCTAATACTCTTTTTTCTAATTCATCATAATCGATATATTCAGTATCAATATTTACATCATAATCAACTATTTCATAATCTTGACCACTAAATGAAAGTCTATGACCATGAGTTAAATGTCCGCCATTAGATAAATTCATCCCCATCACTTTATCCCCATGCTCAAGTAATGCTCTATAAACAGCCATATTAGCACTAGAACCTGAATGAGGTTGAACATTAGCAAATTCAGCTTTAAATAAATCTTTAGCATAATTTATCGCTAATTCTTCAATAACATCAACATTTTCGCATCCGCCATAATATCTTTTCCCAGGATATCCTTCAGCATATTTATTAGTTAGTATACTTCCTTGTAATTTTAATATATCATTAGATACATAATTTTCACTTGCTATCAATTCAATATTTTCTTCTTGCCTTTTTCTTTCATTTCTTAATGCATTTTCAATAATTTTATTCATCTTATACCTCACTCATTTCTATTAAATTATCAATAATCATTGCAACAGTCATCGGACCAACTCCACCAGGATTCGGAGTAACATATGACGCTACATCTTTAACGCTTTCAAAATCTACATCTCCAATAATGCCTGTATCAGTTCGTGATATACCAACATCTATTACAACAGCCCCTTGTTTTATCATATTACTTTTAATTAACTTAGGAACCCCACAAGCCACCACTACAATATCAGCACTTTTAGTATATTTAATCATATCTTTAGTTTTACTATGTAATAAACTTACTGTTGCATTTCTATTTTCTAATGCCATTGCTAAAGGTTTACCAACTATATTACCTCTTCCAATTATTACAACATCTTTACCACTTAATAGAATATTATAACTATCTAATAATTTTATAATACCTTTAACTGTACATGGTAAAATACTCTTTTTATTTAAATATAAATTATAAACATTTTCTTTTGTAAAACCATCAACATCTTTACTTGCTTTTATAAGCCCACTGCATTTATCAAAATCAATATTACTTGGAACAGGACTTTGTAAAATAATACCAGTTACTTCTTCTTTTTCATTTAATTTTTTTATTAAAGTCATTAACTCTTCTTCACTAGTTTCTTTAGGTAACAAATATTTTATTACATTAATACCTACCATACTACAATATTTTTCTTTATTTTTAATATATAATTTACTTGCTTCATCATCACCAACTAAAATAATAGCTAAAGTAATGCTTAAATTATCTTTACTTATCTTTTCTTTATAAGAAATAAGCAATTCATCTCTTAACTTCTTTCCATCTAAAATCATCTAATCCCTCCTTTTAAAACAATGTCATATTATGATCAATGCCTAAATGTTTATAAGCAAGTTCTGTTGCCACTCTACCACTTCTAGTTCTTTTAATAAAACCTTCTTGTAACAAAAACGGTTCCACAACATCTTCAATCGTAGATATTTCTTCCCCAATCGCCGTAGATATTGTTTCAACTCCCACCGGACCGCCATTAAATTTATTTATTAAGGCTTGTAAATACTCTATATCGATATTATCTAGACCATATTGATCAACATTTAATCTATCTAAGGCATTTAACGTGATATTCAAATCAATTATGCCATCACCTTCAACTAAGGCAAAATCTCTAACTCTTTTAAATAATCTATTAGCAATTCTTGGTGTTTTTCTACTTCTTTTAGCAAGCTCAATTGCAGCATCATTTGTTATATTCATATTCATTACTTTACTAGTTCTCTTTACAATACTAGCAAGTTCATCATTCGTATAAAATTCAAGTTTATTTACAATACCAAACCTATCCCTTAAAGGGCTTGATAAATCTCCCACTCTAGTAGTAGCACCCACTAAAGTAAATGGTGGCAAATCTATTTTAATTGATCTACTTTTACCATCTGTACCTATTACGACATTTATTGTAAAATCTTCCATCGCCGAATAAAGTATTTCTTCAACAAATGATGGAATCCTATGTATTTCATCAATAAACAAAACATCACCAGGTTCCAAATTAGAAAGTATCGCTGCTAAATCTCCACTCTTTTCAATTGCTGGACCCGTCGCAGTCTTTAAGTTACTTCCCAGTTCATTAGCAATTATATGAGCAAGTGTAGTTTTTCCTAATCCAGGAGGACCATATAGTAAAACATGATCCAATGGTTCATCTCTCATCTTTGCTGCTTCAATAAATACTTTTAAATTTGATTTGATTTTATCTTGTCCGACATATTCATCTAAATATTCAGGTCTTATATTTTTATCAAATATATCTTCATATGTAGGATTAGCATCTATTAATCTTTCATCCATTACTTACTCCCCCAGACTATCAACATAATCTTTAATTTCTTGCCAATTATGTACTATTTTATGATTGCTTACACATTCATTGGTTATTCTAATTGTATTAACACCAACATTCTTTACTTCAGTTAATACCCTTTCTTTATCATCTATAAATACATTTAAATTATATTTTTTACATACTTCACTTTTATTTTCTTGAAAAAATACTAATTCATCAAAAGGAACAGCATTATATATAAAATACAAACTAGATAAATAAATTGAACTTATATTACTTTTATTATTTGTTTCTTCTACTCCTCTAGCAGTAATAAATACTAATTTGTACCCTTTACTTTTCCAATATTTTAATACCTCTAATGCATCATCTTTTATATTTACGTTCCACACAATTTGTTTAAGATATTTAGATAAGAAATCTTTCTTATCTTCATTATTTAAATCATGATAATCATTTGCACCACGATATAATATATCTTGTTTTACTAAGGTATTTGAAACAATACTTGTATTAGTTAATGTATTATCTATATCAATTCCTATATTCAATCTCAAACACCACCTTACACACTAGATTTATTATATAACAAAACTATAAAATATCCAACACCATTTTATCAATTTGTACAATTTAATTGTAACAAACAAATATTTGCAAGTCAATTAAAATATTTTCTTTTATTTAACCATTACTAGTTTAAGTAAAAGTGTTTACTTATTATTGAAATAGTTATTTGTTTACTTTTAAAAAATAGCAACATTTTATGTAATTAATTGTGATATTATATTGCCAATACAAATGTCTTATGTTATACTTTTATTGGAATATTCAGTTGATTGGATACTGCCTCATTTAAGTAAAAAACGAAAGTGAGGTGATACCTAATGCACAAGAAAGATTTTCTTATCTTGGGATTATGGACAATCATAATCTTACTTATTTTAGTTTTAATATTAAAATAAATAGAAAAAAGCATCTAAATCAACCGTGTTGATTTAGATGCAGCCAACAAATGGTAGCATCCAACATGCAAAATTAAATGTTTATGCAAATTATCTTTGCTAAAAACAATATAGCATAATTCTTGCATAAAAGTCAAGCTTTTCTTTGCGTGATAACCACACTTTATTTAAAATTTAAAATTTTATAAAAATTTATCAATTATACATTGTAGAAAATTAAAATATAGTGTATAATAATAAAAGAATAAAGGAATTGTGTGATACAGATGTTTAGAGATTTTGACTACGAAAATAAACCTGTTGTTGATATCGTAAATGAAATGATCATCGATGCTATAAACAAAAAAGCATCAGACATCCATTTTGATCCAACTGAAGATTACCTTAATGTCCGCATTAGAGTCGATGGGGAATTATTAGAGTATGCCAAAGTTCCAGCATTTGTAAAAAAGAACCTTTTAACTAGAATTAAAATTATTAGTGGAATGAATATAACAGAATCAAGATTACCACAAGATGGTGCAATTAAAAACTTATCTGACCAAATTGACTTAGACCTTCGTGTATCTTCCCTACCTATAGTTGATGGTGAAAAAATAGTTATTCGTATCTTAAATTACACAATGTCAAGTTCCGGGTTAGAAAATCTCGGTCTATCAGAAAAAAACTTAGAAAAAATAAACAAATTAATAAAAATGCCAAATGGAATTATCCTCGTAGCTGGTGCTACCGGATCTGGTAAATCAACTACCGTTTATAGTATTCTTCAAATACTTAATACCGTTTCTAAAAACATTATTACCGTTGAAGATCCGGTTGAAATGAAAATTGAAGGAATAAATCAAGTTCAAGTAATGAGTGATATAGGTTTAACATTCGGAGCAACCCTAAGAAGTATTCTTCGACAAGACCCAGACATTATAATGATCGGAGAAATTCGTGATGATGAAACAGCTCGTATTGCAGTTCGTGCATCAATAACTGGACATTTAGTATTATCTACAATCCACACCAATAACTCATTAAATACAATCGAAAGATTACTTGATATGGAAGTTGAAAGATACCTATTAGGTAGTGCCTTAACAGGTATTATATCTCAAAGACTTGTTAAAAGACTTTGTCCAAAATGTCGTACAAGCAGACCTACAACAAATTATGAAAAAACTCTTTTTGAAAAAGTATTACATAAAGAAGTTAACAATGTTTATACTCCACACGGATGCAGTGAATGTATAAATGGTTACACAGGTCGTATTGCCCTTCATGAAGTTCTAGAAATAAACCAAAATGTTCGTGATGCCATAACCAACAATGTTAGAAAAAATGAACTTAGACATTTAGTATATAAAGAATCAGACGTAACAAGTCTACTTGAAGACGGCTTAGAAAAAGTTGTTGCTGGACTTACAAGCGTTGAAGAGATACTTCGTGTCATAGATGTTGATGATGATATTGGGGAAGATGAAGAAGATATCAAAAATGCCTTCATTGGAAAAACAACACAAGCAAATGAAATAGAAACATTATAAAAACTCGTCGAATTGACGAGTTTTTGCATTTTTACAATCCAATATATTTTGCATAACATAAATCATTTTCTAAATAAATATACACTTTTCCATCATTTAGATAATATCCATTTTTAAAGTTTTCTGTTTCATTATCACTTTTTATAACAGTATTATTTACTAAAACTTTTATTTTTTCATTATTTCTTATTGCATAATTTTTAGTATTAACATATTTTCTTTCAAGCAAATCCTCAACTTTAATAGTTAAGCACGGAACATACTTTTTTCCATTAATCATACATTTATTTTTAGAAACATCTATATTTTTAATTTGCGTCTTTTTATCAGAACAATAATTCTTTGCACCATTTTCTATTAATTCCACAGTACTATTCCACATACTTTTATTAATCCCTTTTCTTAAAGAAGAAACACCAACACTTGCCATTGAAGTAACTACAGCAAGTATTACAATAACTGCCAATAATTCCACTAAAGTAAACCCGTTTTTTTTCATAACTCACCTACTTTAACAAAAGTTTTAACGCTTCTTTAACTTGTTCTTCTAAAGAAATAGACTTATCAATTTGGCCAATAACTTTTTTAATTTCTGCATTCTTATATCCTAATGCATTTAATGTATCTATCAAGTCTTGTGTATCATCTAAAACATCTTCACTTACTTCAATATCTATTTTACCCTTTAAATCAAGAACAATTTGACGTGCCAATTTTTCTCCAATTTTAGGAAACTTAGTTAGATATAAAATATTTTCTCTATTTATAGCATCAACAATACCGTTAATTGATCCCGTTGCCAATATTGGTAAAGCAAGTTTAGCACCTAAACCTTTAACACTAATAAGTTTTAAAAATAATTCATATTCTTCTTTTTCTTTAAATCCATATAAACTATACTCATCTTCTCCGATTTTATTATAAACATACACTTTATATTCTTGATCTATTTCATACAAAATGGGTTTGGGACAAAAATTAAAAAA
>OGGU01000008.1_pt1 | contig 258296 bp, 261 predicted proteins | sample 1571241 | NCBI WGS metagenome assembly OGGU01 (sample SAMEA2581934, study PRJEB24529) | metagenome | biome: Human gut stool | place: China | collected 2011
TATTCATATATGATATAACTCCGGAGGAAGAAGAAAAGTATATACAAAATACTGAAAAAAATATTGCTAGAAGAGAAGGATTAAAAGAAGGAGAATTAAATGCTAAAGTAAATATTGCAAAAAAATTACTAAAAGACAATTATACTATTGATGAAATTGTTAAATTAACTGAATTATCAAAAGATCAAGTAAAAAATTTATTATAGTTATTTTAAAAGAATAAAACTTTAATGGCATCCCAAGCTCCACTGAAACCTTCGGTAAGAATTTTAGTTACGGCTTCGCTTAATTTTTCTCCAGATTCAGTAAATTTATTACTGTAATCCACATTTTTGTTATTTATATAAGTATTAACATCAATAATTTTGCCTTCAATTACATCATTTTCAAATTCTTTTATTGCTTCGTCTGTTAAAGCAACTTTATTACTTAATTTTGCTTCGTAAAAACCACTTATGCTTGAAATGTAGAGTCCCATAAATATGATGAAAGAAATCGTTAAAAATTTTTTAAACCAATTAATTTTCTTTTTCATCTTCTAAATACTCATAAATAACTTTGGAAATTATTTTTAGAGTATTGTTCACCTCCTCTATGTAGTTATATTGACCTCCCACTTCTATAAGAATTGTATTTTTGTTAAAGTCTTGATTGTATTTTCCATTGACCCCAGGACCTTTTTTCTCTAAAACTCCACGGCTTAATGTCGGAGCTATTTTTTTTATCTTTTCATTTAATGTTTTAGCTAATTGTAAATTGGGTTCATAATTTTCGTGTTCTAGTCCTACCACGAATAGTATTTTGGCATATTTTTTTCCATCTATTTCTGTAACCGTTCTATCATATGATGCAGCATCACGATGTAAATCTATAAAAAAATCTAGACTAGGATTTTTCTTATAAGCGTTTTCTAAAAGAATTCTACTTGCTTTATAACTATATCCATATTTCCAACCATTCGTATTTAAAACATCTATGATGCTATTTTCTTCTACTATTGTTGCAACTCCTAAATCACTTAAGTATTCACCCAGAATATGACTAGCCAAATATACAGTATTGTTAATGTTAAATGCTTCTAAAAAATTACTATTATATCCTTCGGTTTGATGTGTATTAAAAATATAAACTTTTGGCTTACTATTAGTAATTTTTTCTTCTTTATCTTTTATTACTGGTGTAACTATATCAACATTTGTACCGGTATTTACTTTCTCTATTCCAAAAGAATATTTTAGTAAAAATTCAGTTGAAGATAATCTTTTTATATCATTTAAATTGTAGTTACTAAATGTATCTTTAACTAAAAAATCTATATATGTATTGTTATCCACTTTTATTTCTATTTTGTCATATAATACTTTAAATGTAATTACAAAGGAAATTATTATAATAATGACTACTAATATTAATTTTAAAAACTTCATTTTAAAACCATTTCTTAATTTTAATCTCGTCATACAATCACCTTTAATACATTATATTATAATAAGTGAATATAATTTGTCGAAAGGAATACTTTAAATTAAAAATATTTTAGTTTATAATATTTATAGGTGATTTTTATGAGTAACTTAGTTAAATATGTAAAAAATTGTGGAGATAAAACATTTGATGAATATCCTTTTAATGAAGTTGATGCTGCCATATATACGATATTACCTTATTTAAATTTTATGGGAATTATAAATGAACCGACAATTTTAAAAGATGCTTATTTAAAATCAGAAAATAGATTTTTATTAAAAGATAAAAATAAATTTATGGAAGAAAATAAGAAACTTTTTAAGGTTATGGCTGAATCTAATAGATATAAAAATAATATAATTACTAATTATAAAAAACTAGTAAACAATGAAACACAATTTGGTGCTATAACAATTAAAGTTCCTAAACATTTTAAATTCATTGCGTTTGAAGGTACTGATGATGAACTGGTGGGATGGGAAGAAAATTTTAAAATGGGATATATGTACCCAATACCTGCACAAATTGAAGCAATTAAATACTTAAAAGAAAATATTTTTGTTAATGATTTTGTTGTTTATGTGGGTGGACATTCTAAAGGTGGAAATTTGGCAATAGCTTCTTGTATGGAACAAAATTTTGTAAAAAAATATCAAGTTGATTATGTATTTAATTTTGATGGTCCAGGATTTTTACCAGAAGTAAGAAAATCTAAAAAATTAAAAAAAATTGATAAAAAAATTAAGAATTATTATCCATATGAAAGTATCGTAGGCATGATTTTTGACTCTGTCGGGGACAAAAAGATTGTAAAAAGCAATGCTTATCAAGTATTTCAACATGATCTACATACATGGATGTGGGAAGATAATAAATTTATAACTGCTAATTTATCAGATTATTCTAAAAAAATTCATATTAAAATTGAAGATATTTTAAATAAATTTTCTAAAGAAGAAATTAAAAGATTTGTAAATTTATTTTTTACAATAATTTATAATGCTGGATTTGTTTTAAAAAGTGAACTTAAAAAAGTTGATTTAGTTAAAATTAAAAATATTTTAAAAGAAACCTCTAATTTATCAAATGAGGATAGAAAGCTACTATTAGAAATGTTTAAAGCATTTATAAATAATAGTGGACAAAATAACGATAATAATTAATTATTTAATAGAAAATATTAAATTTATGATAAATTTGCTTGCTAAATATGTAAATATTTGTTAAAATTATTAAGAAACAAGGAAGGAGCTGGATTATGCCAAATATTAAAAGTTCAAAAAAAGCTGTAAAAGTTATTGCTAAAAAAACAGAAAATAATCATGAACTAAAAATGCGTGTTCAAAACCTTATTAAGAACTGCGAAAAAGCTATCGCTGCTGCAAATAAAGAAGAAGCAGATAAATTAAATAAAGATATTCAAAAATATACAGATAAAGCAGTTAGCAAAGGTTTAATTAAGAAAAATACTGCTGACAGAGAAAAATCTAGATTGACACAAAAAATTAAAAATATGAAGTAACAATTGTTTACTTTATTTTTTTTTGATATTATATATATAAGGCAGGTGCAACGATGAAGAAAATGATAATACCTTTTATCTCTATTATTATATTAACAACAACTTTTTATTTTATTAATCCAATTAGTGATAAATTAGCATCAGTATTCGGAGGAACTCCTAAAATAAACTTAAAAGAGGTAAATAAATATTCTAAAGATGGTCATTATTTATATGTTGAAAAGACTGATAATTATATCCCCTATTCTTTACAAGATTTATTTAATATTTATTATTCCGTTATCAACAATGGTTGGGATCAGTTTACATTTTATTGTCCTAAAGAATATAAAAATTGTATTAAAGATGTTTCACAAATTAGTGGAGATGAACTAATATTAACGCATTTAAATAATTATGTTCATCCTTTTAATAATTTTACTAATGTAAAGTCTAGTATATCTGATTCAGGAGAAATTACTTTAAAAGTTTTTTATTTATATGATAGTGAAAAAATTAAAGAAATAGATACCAAGACTGATGAAATTCTAAAAAGCTTAATTAAAGATAATATGAATGATACTAAAAAAATAAAAACTATTCACGACTATATTATAAATAATACTAAATATGATGTAGAAAGAAATTTAACTGGTAATAGTAAATATGAGTCTTTTAATGCCTATGGTCCTTTATTTCAGGGTTATGCAACTTGTAATGGGTATACAGATTTAATGGCTATATTCTTAACAAAAATGGGATTTGATAATTATAAGATTGCTACAACACCTGATGAAATTAGTTATTCTGCAACTGGACATATTTGGAATGCTGTAAAAGTTAATGATGAATGGTTACATCTTGATTTAACTTGGGATGATCCAGTTAGTAATGATGGTAAAGATTATTTATTTCATACTTATTTTTTAAAGACAACTGAAGAAGTAAAAGATGCTGATGATGGTGAAACTGTTATAGAAGAACATAACTTTAATAGTCTTTATTATTTAGAGTTTAATTAATATACCTTAACGTATAATTTGGAAAACGATTTTTATTTGAAGATAATATAATTTTATATTATAATTAAAATTAATGATACCAAAAAAACTAGCATATGCTAGTTTTTTTTATGGTATTACATTAAATACTGTTGGTATACCTCTAGTTCTATGTCTTCCTACAGAATCTATTGGGTCATTTATCATTATGCCATTTTCTACCATTGCTGAAGATGTTCCCCCATCTAAGTTTGCTGCATTTACGGCTCCATATCTTTGCATTATTTCTACTAAATCTTTCATGGAAGCACCTTTTGTTCTAGTGTGATTAGAATCAATTACTAAAAATAATACAATTCCATCTTTTCTTTGGCCAATGGCCGTCCTAGCTGCGTAGCCCCAGCCACCATTACCTTTAGTAAATGCTGGTTTTCCATTTACGATTAAAAATGGAGCCATTGTAACTGCATCTCTTACTCCCATTTCTAGAGCACTTTCTCCAGTTACATTATGTAGTAACACTAAAGTATTATCTTCATTAAAACCAATAAGACCATAACTTGAACCTTCTAAACTTCGGTTAGTAATAATTTTACCATTTGCAATTGTTATACCTACTGGATTTTCTCCCTTTGTATTATGTCCTGGGTCAAGAAATCCACCACCATTGATTGTAAGAATTGAACCTTGTTCTTTGGCCATATCATACACATATTGACCACTTCTTCCTAGCCATTTTGAATAACCAACCTTTATTTTGCTAGCATCATATACTACTCCAAGATAAGCTTTACACCCATTAACTTCAAAATTAATAACTTTATATAATTCATTATCTTTTCTATCTAATATAGCTTTTTCATATTCATCTTTATAATCAGTAACTTTCTCATGATTTATAAGAGATGGGTCTGTTTCCATACCTTTATCATCAATGAAATTATTATCTAAAACTTCTTTTATTTGGTTATCATTATAAAACCATTTACAATAATATTGATGCCTCATTGTTGCCATAGCAGTTGTAATTAGCCAATCTCTAAAACCATTAAATGAGCCATATAAAATATAAAGAAATGTTGAACATCCAATCATATAAAGTGCTATGATTATGGATATAATACATATTTTCACTTTACCAAAAGATTTATGATTTCTATTTTTTATTATTATAATTAATCCTATTACAAAACCTATTATACTTAGTATAATTAATATTAAAGAAATATTTTTAAATATATTTTTTACTAAATAATTGCTATTATTACCTATAATATAAAATACTAAAAACGTAAAAAGCATAAATAAACTAATCCATAATATTAATATTCCACTTTTCTTTTTATTCAATTTTATCACCCTTTTATTTATATCATAAATTGTTATTATTTACAAGAATTTAAGTAATCCTTTACATTATCTATTGTTTCATTAAAATTATTAAAATTTACTTCAAACCATTTTATATCCATCTTATTATTAAACCATGTATATTGTCTTTTAGCGTAGTGCCTACTGTTTTTCTTTATTTCATCAACTGCTTCTTCTAATGTAATTTTATTATCTAAATAATCTATTATTTCTTTATAACCAATTGCTCTTTTTAATATTTTGCTTTTTGGATAGTTTGTATATAGATTTTTTACTTCTTGAACTAGTCCATTATCAATCATTTTATCTACTCTTATATTTATTATTTTATAAAGATTTTCTCTAGATGTTGTAAGACCAATAAAAATAGCATCATTGTATAAAAGTGTTGGTTCTACTAAAGATGTTAAATCTTTTTGTAAAAATCTTTCTAAACGTATTCTATTATTTTTATCTATGTTACAATTAATATCTTTTTCTTTAGCAAGCTTATAAAGTTCTTCTAAAGAATAGTTACTATAATCTTTCTTTTCTTCATCATTAAATCTGTAATCATATGCTCCGGCGGTAGCATATAATCCTGTTCCACCTACTATAATAAGATTTTTTTTTGAGTATTTATCAAAAAGATTTCTTAAGTCCGTTTGATAATCTTTTACGCTGTATTCTTCATCTGGATTTTTTATATCAAAAAGGAAATGTTTTATTCCACATTTTTCTTCTTCAGTAACTTTAGCACTACCAATATCTAACCCTTTATAAACTTGCACTGCATCACAGTTTATTATATATGCATCATATATTTTCGCAAGTTCGACACTTAATTTTGTTTTTCCGACCCCCGTAGGTCCCATTATAAATATTTTCATGAGGTATCACCAATAACATTATATCATTTACTAATCCTTTTTTAAATGGTATAATCTTAAAGAGGTAAAAAAAATGAAAGATTTTATAAATTATAATAATATGGAAATAATAAATGATGATGATATAAGAGTTAAAGTTAAAATTACAGGTGAAACTTTAAATCCGTTTAATATTGTTCATGGGGGTCTTATTTTTAGCATTGGTGATACAGTTATGGGAGTTAAAATAAAAAGCCTAGGAAAAAATGCTGTAACTTTGAATTCTTCAATTAACTTTATATCTCCGGGTGTTGGAAAATATTTAATTGCAACTTGTAAAATTATTAAAGATGGTAAAAAAACTTGTGTTTTGCAAGCAACTATTAAAAATGATTTAGATAAACTAGTTGCAACTATGAATGGTACATATTTTTATATTGATTAAGGAGGTCAACGATGGATGTAATTGGTATTATTGCAGAATATAATCCATTTCATAATGGTCATATTTATCATATAGAAAAAATAAAAGAAAAATATCCTGATTCTATTTTAATTTTAGTATTAAATGGATATTTTTTGGAACGTGGGGAAATATCAATCTTAACTAAAGAAGAAAAAACTAAAATTGCTTTGGATTATGGAGTAAATATTGTTTTGGAATTACCTTTTATTTACGGAACTCAAAGTGCTGATGTTTTCGCAGATATAAGTATTAAATTATTAAATAATTATCATGTAAATAAAATTATTTTTGGTAGTGAATGTAATGATATAAAAACACTTTCAAGAATTGCAAAATTACAATTCGATAATAATTTTGATAAAAATGTAAAATTATATTTAGATGAAGGCTATAATTATCCCTCTGCTTTAGCTAAAGCTTGTAATGTAGATTTTGATTTTAATCCTAACGACTTACTTGGAATATCTTATATAAAATCTATAATTAAAAACAATTTTGATATTACTCCAGAATGCATTCTTAGAACAAATTGCTATCATGATACAAAAAGCAACGAAAATATTGTAAGTGCATCAAATATTAGAAGTAAAATGAAAGTAAACGAAGATATCTCTAAATACCTTCCTAATGATGTAATTGATAATCTTATTAGAATTGATTATTCTTTATTTTTTAAATTATTAAAAGCTAAAATTATGACCGATGATAATCTTCAAAATTATGTAGATGTTGATGAAGGAATTGAATATAGATTAAAAAAATATGTTATAAAAGCTAATAATTTAGATGAATTTATAAAATTAATTAAGACTAAAAGATATACTTATAATAAAATAAATAGAATGTTTATACATATTCTTGTTGGTTTTAAAAAATCTGATAATTTAAAAGTAATTGATTATACAAAAATATTAGGATTTGATAAAAAAGGTTTAAATTATTTAAATAAAATAAAAAATAGTATTGTTATTCCTAATGGTGTTAATACAAAATCAAATACTTTTAAGTATGAACTTCAAGCTAGTTTAATATACGATTTAATTAATAACACAAATACTTTTCTATTTGAATTAAAAAGCAAACCAGTTATTAAAAACTAATTTGCTTTTTTTAATTTGTTAATTATATATTCTTTTGTATTTTCAAAAGATAAATTTAATACTATACCAATTTCTTCATATAAATATTTTTCTGCTCTTCTAAAGTATTCATCATCTATTTCACTAATTCTTTTATTATTAAGAATTCTTATTTGATTTCTTAAATAAGATGTTTTAATAATTTTTACTAAATCTTCATGAGTTCCACTTTTCATTAACTCTTTATATTCTTGTTCAATTTGTTTTTCTCCAAGATCAATAGTATTTATTTCAGGTATTTCTAATAATAATCTATCAATTTCTTCTTTTGTAATTACTTTTTTCAAAAAGTTAGAATCAACTGGCACTTTGTATTTTATTGAAGTATCATTAACTGGTACTAACCTATAATATCCATCTTCTTTTTCTATAATTTTACAAGTTTCTTTTCTATAAACTATATAATCCATACATACCTCATCCGCTTCTTGTGTAAGCAACATATGAATTAATTATAGCATATTTTAAAAATTATTTCTAATTAAACTTGCATTAATTCTTGTTCTTTTTCTTTAATTTCTTCATCTATTAATTTGTTATATTTTGTAATTAATTCTTGTATTTCTTCTAAATACATTTTTTCTTCATCTTCAGGATATTCTTCTTTTTTTATTTCATTATTTGCATCTTGTCTAATATTACGTAAAGCTACTTTTGCTTCTTCTCCAATATTCTTAGCTTGCTTTACATATTCTTTTCTTCTATCTTCAGTTAATTCTGGAATTGTTAAAATAATCATTTCCCCATTATTTGTTGGTGCTATTCCTAAATTAGCTTCATTTATTGCTCTTTCTATATCTTTTAGTGTACTACGATCAAATGGTTTTACAAATAGCTTTCTAGCTTCTGGTACAGTTATATTTGCTACACTTTGTATTGGTGTTGGAATGCCATAACAACTTACCATAATACCATTTAACATGGCAGGATTTGCTCTTCCCGCTCTAATTGTAACTAATTTTGCTTTTAATGATTCGATTGTAGCCATCATTTTCTTTTCTGAATCCATAATTTTTCTCCTTTAATTTAATTCTATACTATCATTATAATTAATTTTATTAGATTTTACAATAAAATTTATCATTAATTTGCCATTTTTGCTAACACTTAGGGCTTTATTTATCCCATATGTTCCACTTTTTACTTCATTTAGTGTTCCATCTATATCTATTATTTGAACTTCTTCATCTAATATTTGAGTGTCTTCAAGTCTCTTTTTTACTTGTTCAATTATACTTTCTTCACTAACATTGTATTTTTTTAGCAATTCATCATTAGATATAATATTGCCATTTTTAATATCAATAACATAACTTTTTACATTCTTTGGTATTGATGAATTAACACAATTATAATCATAATCTTTTATTATCAAACTTTTATAGTCTCCATATTCAATTAAATCGTAATCACGGTAAGTAAAACTATATAAATCATTTTCACATGTTATTCCTTCAGGAATTTCTTCATTTGTTACTTTAACTTCATTTTTACTTAATTCTTCAAGTTCATTATGCAAAGTATTATTATAATTTTCTAACCCCTTAATATTAAATATTACATCTTGTTTAAAGATATCATTAATTATTTCTGTTGTATTTTCAAAATATATGTAATCTTTCTTTTTGTTTATTCTTATATCTGTGATTTCTTGATCTTTTCTTGCACTCTTTGTTTTATCCGGAGTTTTTAACATATATTCCATAAAAAAATATCCTCCGACTATAAATAAAAGTAAAACTATAATTAAAAATATTACTCCAATTTTATTTTTCGTATTATCCATAAATGTCTCCTAGTTATTTAAATATTTTATAAATATTTCTCTTAACTCTTGTTCTTTTTCGTTTTGCGTTATACTATTCCAATATGCACTCGGAGTTATTTCTCCCTTGACAAAAGATGTATCGGAATCAAACAATAAAACTTCATCTTTGCTAACCACAAGTAATGATGGAGCATATATTTCCCCGACTCCTCTATCATTATATGTTACGAAATTACTTAAATTCTTTACAATATCTTCATAAGTTCCATTATTATCTTTTCTATTTTTAGTAAAATCGTAATAATATATTTCTTTTACGCCAGTTTCTTTAGCAATTTTATTTACAATATACGCATAATAATTTACCCATTCGTTATTGGTTCCAAATAACACTATTCCTTTGGCTCCACGTGATACCATTCTAGCATCAGTGGCATTTACATATTTAAATACATTATCTTTGGAAACCATGCTAAACTCATTTGCAAATCTTTCATTATCTGGCAACTCAACTTTATATTCTTTTTTTCCTAAATAAATAAATGCGTATATTAAAAAGCAGAATATTATAATGTATATAACCATTTGTGTCTTACTTTTAAACATTTTTTTATTTTTAATATATATTTTTTCCATCTTACTACATCTCCATATATATTTTACCAAATTATTTGATATTTATAAAGTTTGTTAATTATTTTGTGTCAACAAATGTCAAAAAAACAAGCCTAAGCTTGTTTGAAATCTACTAGAACATAATTATCATTTACTTTTTTAAATGTATAACACCATTTAAGGAAATCTTCTTTATTTTTTTTGAATGCATTTTGAAGATATTCTTGATCACTTATACCATCAAATGTTTCTTCATAATTTAAAAGTCTTTCAATATTTTTTTGATTTGTTATCGTGGTTGGGCCAATTTCATCTTGATATGCATATAAACCATAATACGTTAATATAATTAAGTCATCTTTTGATTCTTTCTTATCTAGTATATAATTATAAATATATCCAGAATCTAAATCAGTTATTGCATCTGTACCAGGGGATTCTTCATTATATATATATTCATCAGTTTCTTTATCATATTTGTAAAGCGGTTCTTCATTTTCAGCAAATGCATAATAATCTTCTGGCAATACTTCCAAGTCACTACCAAAAGTTTTTATTAAATTTTCTTTTAATAAACTATATTTATTATTATTTGCTTCATCACTTGAATCAAATAATCCCGCAACGTATAATTTTTCGCTATTTGTTAAATTTTTTAAGTAATCTTCTAAATTATTGTAATCACTTTTTAAATAATTATATAATATTGATAATGTTGGAATATTATAGCTTTCTACATTTATTATTTTTGATTCATTTTTCGTAGAATTATCAACAAGTTTTTGCTTACTAAATTGTAATCCTAGAAAGAAACCACTTATACCAGTTATCACTACACAAAATAGTACTACTAGGCTGATATATAAAGACTTATTTTTGTCCATTGATGTCTCCTGAGGTTGGTAATTTTTCTTCGACTACGTTATTATTTTCTCCAAATTTCATACCTAGAAAAAAACCACCTATGCCTGCTAGTGCTACACAAAATACGACCATTAGTGTAAAAAACATTGATTTGTTCTTATCCATAATATTTTTATTTTTTTCTTCTTTATTCTTTTTCATTAAAACATCTCCTATTCTAGATAAAGAATACCATAAATAAAGAAAAAAAGCAACCCAAAGCGGGTTGTCTTAATTAATTACCTTTCACTTGGTTCATTACTTCTTCAGCAAAGTTATCATTTCTTTTTTCCATACCTTCGCCAACTTCATAACGTACCATTTTTAGTATTTCTCCACCATTGTTAGCTACATATTTAGCTACTGTCAAATCTCCATCTTTGATAAATGCTTGTTCAGCAAGACAGATTTCTTTATAGAATTTTTGAATTCTTCCTTGTACCATTTTTTCAGCAATGTCAGCTGGTTTTCCTTCATTAATAGCTTGTTCTTTTAAAACATTCTTTTCATTATCTAAAACATCGGCTGGTACATCACTCGGATTTAAATAAAGTGGTTTCATAGCAGCAGCTTGCATTGATACATCTTTTGCTACATCTTCACTTGCACCTTTTACTAATGTTAAAGCTGCAATTTTTCCACCCATATGAATGTATGCTCCAAAATGTTCATCATTATTTTTAGTCAAAATTTCAAATCTTCTTAAAGATAATTTTTCTCCAATTTTTGCTGTTTTTTCAACAATTAGTTCTCCGATTGTTCCTTCAGAAGTTTCTACTTCTTTTGCTTCTTCTACAGAGGTTGCATTACTAATTAATAAAGCATTACCAATTGTATCAATCATAGCTCTAAATTCTTCATTTTTACTAACAAAGTCTGTTTCACTATTTACTTCTAGAATAACAGCTTTATTTCCATCTACATAAATATTTGCTAGTCCTTCAGCAGCAATTCTAGATTCTTTTTTTGCAGATTTAGCAATACCTTTTTCTCTTAAGTAATTGATTGCTTCTTCCATGTTTCCATTAGTTTCTGCTAAAGCTTTTTTGCAATCCATCATTCCTGCGCCAGTTTGTTCACGCAAATCTTTAACCATACTTGCAGTTACTTCCATAAATATCCTCCTTATTCACTTAGTTTTGCAATTAATTCGTCTTTTTTCATTGTTGAGTAACCTTTAATTCCAGCTTCTTTAGCTAGTTTTTTAAGGTCTGCTAATGTTTTTCCTTCAAGTTCGTCAGCTTTTTCCATTTCTTTTATTTCTTCTAAAACAGTTTCATCAACTTTTACTTCTTCATTTTTAACTTCTTTAGTTTCTTCTTTTGCTTCAGATACTTTTTTATCATCTTCAGTTACATAATCATCAAGTGGTAAATCATTTGCTTCACATATAGCATTTGTTAATACCCCTAACATAACTTTAATACTTCTTACAGCATCATCATTTCCTGGAATAACAAAGTCAACATCATCTGGATCACAGTTAGTATCAACTACCCCAAATACTGGAATATGTAATTTTCTTGCTTCTTTAATTGCGTTGTATTCTTTTTTAGGATCTACAATGATTAATGCTTGTGGAAGTTTATCCATTGAACGAATACCACATAGTACTTTATTTAACTTTTCGTATTCCTTTTTAAGTCCAACAACTTCTTTTTTAGGAAGTAAATCAAATGTACCATTCTTTTCCATTTCTTCGATTTCTTCAAGTCTTTTAACTCTTCTTCTGATTGTTCTGAAATTTGTAAGTGTTCCACCTAGCCATCTTTCAGTTACATAATAAGAATTACTTCTAGCTGCTTCTTCTAAAACAACTTCTTGTGCTTGTTTTCTAGTACCTACGAATAAGAACTTACCACCATTACTAGCAATATTTTTTACTTCTTCATAAGCAACTTCTAAACATGCTTTTGTCTTTTCTAAGTCGATAATATAAATATCATCCCTAGATGTAAAAATATACTCTTTCATTTTAGGATTCCATCTTTTTGTTTGATGTCCAAAATGAACTCCAGCTTCTAATAAATAACTCATAGAAACTACTGCCATAAATTATTCCCTCCTTCGTTTTTAACTTCTTGATGCTTCAACTTAACCCAACACCTCTTTAGGCACTTGATGAATTAATCCACATCAATGTTTAATATTTGCATTTACAGCAATTTAAATTCTACCAAAAAAACACTATTTTTACAAGTGCTTTTCTTAAATTATATGATAAATTTATAGTAAATTATCACTTATTTCTTCGTCATTTATGTAATTTCTAGTTAAATTTCGATTTAATATACTCATTAAATAATATCTGTTGGTATATAAATTATTTATAAATTTATAAATATCACTGTCTTCGTTTAGAATAATTACTTTATCTTTTATCTTTACAGCATTATCAACTTTAAGAAATAATTTGTCTATATCATCTGCGATTACTTCATATACTTTATTATTTATTACAACATTTTTTATTGCTTTTGTTATACCATCTTTATGTCCAATCGGAATTACTCCAACATATATTTCATCTTTTGTTAAATATGACTTTCCAACTAAAACGCTTTTATCTACTTTTCTTATTTCCATAACTTCACTCGTTATATTAAAAATAAGTTCTAAATCAATATTTGGAAATTCTAATGCACCATATTTCTTTTCAATATTTTTAATCTTGGTTTTTGTAAAAAAATCATCCTTTATATTTTCTTCAATACCTAAAATTGATATATCAAATCTTATACCATTTACATAACTTAATTTAGCGTGATACATAACAGGTTCATTTAAATGAATCATAATATCTTTATTAATGAATGGTTTAATTATTTTATAAAAATTATTTACTTGTTCATAATAATGTATATCTTCAATACCAAAAGATGTCAAATCCGTATAAATTCCTGTTAAGTTTATATTTTTTACTTCATCTATTTTATTTATAATATATTCTAAATCGATTGTCTTATCTATACCTAAAATATTTGAACCATTATCAATAAGTATTTGGACATTTAAAGCATCCTTAAATTTTAAACTTAAAAGCATTTCTAGATATTCTTTACTAAATATTGTGATAGTAATATCATTATTTATGCAATCAAATACTTCATCTTTTGTTACATAATAACTTGCTAAAATAGGAATATTTTTATTAATTTTTCTTATTGCTAAAGCTTCTTTTAGAGAACCCACCAAACAATAATTAATGCCATATCGTTCCATGGTATTAATTATTTTTAACCCCATTCCATGAGCATTATCTTTTAAATCCACTATTTTATATTTATAATCACTATAACTTTTAGATAGTAATTTAGTATTATTTTTTAATTTTTCTAAATCTATTTCTAAAACTGTTTCATACTTCATAATTTACCTCGTAAAATAATTATAAAGGATAGACTTATTTTTTTCAATATGATAAAATGACTTTGGATAAAACAAAAAACTTAATTATGAAACCAGATAAATACCAACTTGATGCTATAAAAAGCAATAAAAACACCCTTTTAATCGCAGGTGCTGGGGCTGGCAAAACTTTTACTATCATAGAAAAGATTAAATATTTAATAAATGAAAAAAATATAAAACCTTGTGAAATACTTGTCATTTCATTTACTAATAAAAGTGTAAATGATTTAAAAAGAAAAATTGATTATAAGATAGATATTATGACTTTTCATAAACTAGCAATATCCATATTAGATAAAAAACATACCCAATATAGTTTAGTAAGCGATAATTATTTAGAATATGTAACAGATGAATATTTTAAAAGTATTGATTTAGACAAGAGAGATGAATTGCTTAAATATTTCAAAGAATATAATTATGATAAATTTTTAGAAAGTTATAAATTTATAAACTTTAAAAAATTAATTATTACATTGATTAAATTATATAAAACTAATAATAAAACTAAAGATGATATTAAAAAGTTATTTTTAAAAGATAATTTTTTAACTAAATATGCTTACGTTGTTAAATGTGTTTATGAAAACGAATTAAAATCAAGTGGAAAATATGATTTTGATGATTTAATTATTAAAGCTACCGAAAGTTTAGATGAAGATTTAGGTTATAAATATATTATTATTGATGAGTTTCAAGATACATCTTTGATTAGATTTAATCTTATTAAAAAAATTAAAGATTTATCAAATGCTATTCTTTTTTGTGTCGGAGATGATTATCAATCAATTTATCATTTTTCAGGTTGTGATATAAATATCTTTTTGAATTTTACAAAGTATGTTCCAAATTCTCAAATAAAAAAGTTAAAATATACATATAGAAATAGTCAAGAATTAATTGATATTAGTACTAAATTTGTTATGAAAAATAAAAGTCAAATAAAAAAGAAATTACTTAGTCACAAACATTTAGATAAACCAATTGAATTTATTTATTATATTAATCCTTATATAGTTTTTAAAAAATTGTATAATAAATTAAAAAAAGAAAATACTGATTTACTTATCCTTGGAAGAAATAACTTTGATATAAACAAGTTTAGTAAAGAAGAAATAAAAGAATTTATGAGTGTTCATTCATCAAAAGGCTTAGAAGCTGAAAATGTTATTTTAATAAATTTAACTGATGGGTTATACGGTTTTCCCAATAAAATTATAAATTCTAAATTAATCGAAGAGCTTCATCCTTCTGATAAAACTTATCTTTATGCAGAGGAACGTAGACTTTTTTATGTAGCATTAACTAGAACTAAAAATAAAGTATATATATTAGTTCCATTTTTTAATAAGTCAATTTTTATTAAAGAGTTAAAAAAGATAATGCGTTTTAAGTAAGATTTAAGCAAGATTTAAGCAAGATAAAATTTAAAAGAACCTGCACTAGTTTTCAGGTTCTTTTATTTCTTCAAAACGATATTTTTGTTTAACCTTAGGGTATTTGCTTTGATCCACTAAAGAGTTAAACATATCATAAGGTCTTATCCATATTTCATGATTTTCTATATTTTCATATACTACCATATCAGTTAAATCTTCACTATTTTTACCAATAGCTATAACTTTATAAATATGACCTTTAAAATGTTTATATAAAGAATTAATCTTTATTTTTCTCATTTTTGTCCTTTTCTTTCTTTTCTGGCTTAGGTAAACATTCTTTACGAGATAAATTTAATCTTCCACGGTTGTCATAACCTAGAGATTTAACCATAATCTCATCACCAACACTAAACATATCACTTGGTTTTTCTACTCTTTCCCAAGCAAGTTGTGAGACATGTACTAAACCTTCACATCCTGGCCAAAGTTCTACAAAACAACCAAAATCTTCAACTTTTGTAATTTTTCCAGTATAAACTTTACCTTCTTCAACTTCACGAATAACATCAAGAATCATTTGTTTAGTTTTTGCAATTATATCTTTATCAGTATGGTAGATTATTACTCTTCCATCATCTTCAAGATCAACCTTAACAGCATCTTTATCGTTTACTGTTGCTACATTTGATGCTTCAAGGATTATTTTAGTAATCATTTCTCCACCCTTACCAATGATATCTCTAATTTTTTCAGGATCAACATTAAATGTTTCAATCTTAGGTGCATATTTACTTACTTCTTTACGTGGTTCTGGAATAGCTTGGGCCATAACATCTAGAATTTCCATACGAGCTTTTTTAGCTTGTGCTAAAGCTTCACCTAAAATTTCTTTTGTTACGCCTTTAATTTTAATATCCATTTGTAAAGCTGTAATACCAGCGCGTGTTCCTGCAACTTTAAAGTCCATGTCTCCCATGTGATCTTCAAGACCTTGAATATCAGTAAGAATTGTATATTTGCTTCCATCTGGGCTAGTTATAAGTCCCATAGCTATACCTGCAACTGGAGCTTTAATTGGAACACCTGCAGCCATTAGGCTTAAGCATCCTGAACAAATTGTTGCTTGACTAGATGAACCATTGCTTTCTAAAACTTCACTAACTACACGAATTGTGTATGGGAACTCTTCTTCAGATGGAATAACTTGTGCTAAAGCTCTTTCACCTAAAGCACCATGACCAATTTCTCTTCTTCCTGGAGAGCCATATCTACCTACTTCGCCAACTGAGAATTGTGGGAAATTATAATGAAGCATAAACCTTTTTGTATCTTCAATTCCAAGTCCGTCAAGTATTTGATGTTCACCTAAAGCCCCTAGAGTAGTTGTAGCAAGTACTTGAGTTTCTCCTCTTGAAAATAGTGCTGAACCATGTGTTCTTGCAAGTAAATCGATACCTGCATAAAGTGGTCTAATTTCATCCATCTTTCTGCCATCGGGTCTAATATGTTCATCAGTGATTAAACGGCGAACTTCTCCACCTTCAATTAAATGAAGAACTTTGCTTACTTGAGCTATTTTATTGTTTTTATCTTCATCTTCAGCATAAATTTCTTCAAAATGAGCCATTGTATTTGCTTTTACTTCATCAATTTTAGCATATTTTTCTAACTTATCTTTAATTTGAATTGCGGCAAGCATATCAGCAGTTGCATAGTCTCTTACAGCTGATTCAATTTCAGAATCAACTTCTGCCTTAGGTAGTTCAACTTTTTCTACCCCGATTTCATCAATAATACTTTGTTCAAATTCACATAATTTTTTAATATTTTCATGAGCAAACATTAAAGCATCAAGCATTAATTCTTCGCTTATTTCCTTAGAACCAGCTTCAACCATACAAATTGCATCCTTTGTACCTGCTACTGTTAAGTGTAATTCACTTAAATCACTTTGTTCAGCTGTTGGGTTAATAATAAATTTACCATCAATTAAACCTACTATAACACCTGCTACGGGTCCATCAAATGGGATATTTGATATACCTAAACATAAAGATGAACCAAATAATGCAGTCATTTCTGGTGAATTATCTTGATCAACTGATAAAACAGTATTAATAACTTGAATTTCATTTCTTAAATTTTCATCAAACATTGGTCTGATTGGTCTATCTATTAGTCTTGCAGCAAGGGTTGCAGCATCACTTGGACGACCTTCTCTTTTAATAAATCCTCCAGGGATTTTACCTACAGAATATAATCTTTCTTGGTATAATACTTGTAATGGAAAGAAATCTTGTGATACTGGGTTTTTTCCCATTACGCAAACAGATAATACTGCTGTATCTCCATATCTTACAAGCACTGCTCCATTTGTTTGCTTTGCTAATTCACCAGTTTCTACTACTAACTGTCTTCCATCAAAATCTAATTTAAATACTTTCTTCATAAACATCCTTTCTAAAACAAAAAGACACTAAAAACAAGTGCCTTTTAATTATTTTCTTAAATTTAATTTTTTGATTACTTCTCTATAACTTACTACATCATTTTTCTTTAAGTAGTCTAGTAATTTTTTACGACGACCAACTTTCATAAGTAGACCTCTTTTTGAATGATAATCATGCTTATGTTCTTTTAAATGTTCTGTTAAGTTATTAATTTCATTTGTAAGAATTGCAATTTGTACTTCAGTTGAACCACAATCATTTGCAGATTTTGCAAATTCTTTAATGATTTTTGCTTTTTCTTCTTTCATTAAAGCCATAATTTTTTCCTCCCACTTTCTTAATTGGTTTAATCGTAGTATTGATTTGGAGATATCAAAACCAAGAATAAACTTCAGATATATTTATTATAATTTAAAACTCACTCTTTTGCAAGCACTATTTTAAAGATGCTAATAATTCATCTTTTTTCATTGTAGAGTAACCTTTTACTCCTTTTTCTTTAGCAAGTGCTTTTAATTCTGCTAAAGTTTTTGAACTTAAATCTTCTTTTTCAACTTTCTTAGTTTCTTTCTTTTCAACTTTTACTTCTTTAGTTTCAGTTTTTGTTTCTTTTTTAGTAGCTTTAACTTCACCATTTAAAGCTTTTTTAGCAGTTTCTACTAAGCTAGTGAAAGATTTAGGATCATCAATAGCCATTTCTGATAACATTTTTCTATTGATTTCAATACCAGCTTTTGCAAGTCCATTTATAAATTTAGAATAACTAATTTCATTTTCACGACATGCAGCATTGATTCTTGTAATCCATAATTTTCTGAAATTTCTTTTATTTTGTCTTCTGTCTCTATATGCATATGCTCCACTATGGAAAACTTGTTCTTGTGCAGTTTTATATAATCTGTGTTTACTTCCAAAGTAACCTTTTGCTTCTTTTAAAACTTTTCTTCTTCTATTTTTAGAAACGTTTCCGCCTTTAACTCTTGCCATACTATTTCACCTCCATGATTAGATAACAGATTTTAATCTGCTACTATCTCCTTTTGCTAACGTACCTTTATTACGTCTTTGTCTAACTGCTTTTGCTGTATCTTTTCCAGTCTTATGGTTACTTCCTGACTTCATATAAGTTAAAGTACCATTTTTTTTCTTTTTAAATACTTTTGAACTTGAACTATGTGTTTTTTGTTTACATTTTGCCATATTAATTTCCTTCTTTCTTTTTTGGTGCTAAAATCATTGCAATTTGTCTTCCTTCTTGCTTTGGTTCAGTTTCAATTACTGATACCTCACTTAAAGCATCTGCAAATTTAAGTAATACGTCACGACCTAATTCTGGTCTAGCCATTTGACGACCTTTAAAACGAATGAATGCTCTAATTTTATGTCCTTTTTCAAGATATTCCTTAGCATTTTTTCTTCTTGTTTCAAAGTCTCCAACATCAATGGTTACTGATAAACGATATTCTTTTAACTCTTTATTTGCTTCTCTTGCTTTCTTTTGACTTTCTTTTAGTTTCTTTTGTTTTTCATAACGATATTTATTGTAATCCATTATTTTAGCAACAGCTGGTACGCCATTACCATTCATTAGAACTAAATCAAGTCCAGCATAACCTGCAAGAGTTAATGCATCATTTAGTTTTTTTAATCCCATCTTTTCGCCATTTGGCCCAATTACCATCAATTCTTCAACACGAATATTTTCATTGATTGGTAGTTCATTACTATCAAACTTTGCTATATTAAGCACCTCCAACGTCATTAAAAAATGGATACATTTAGTATCCATCCCAAAAAGTATATCAAAGTAATTTTAAATACTTAACTGGCATTTACCCATTGCTTTTTGCAATCAGGTGGATACTAAATCGCTTTCCTTTTTTCAAGTAACATCATTATATTACATCATTATTCTATGTTTGTCAAACATTTTCTATTACTTTTAGTTATTTTTAGCTATTTTTCTATATTTTACCCTTTTTTCTAACTAATGAATATGCTTGATTTTTAAATTCGCCAGTTCTTATTTTTTGAATTTGTTCACTTAAAACTGCTTTAGTAAAAAATACTGCCTCACTTAATTCTACTTCTTTATCAACAAATTGATATTTTTCTTTTATCATTTCCCATAATTCTAAGTGTCTTTTTACAAATTCTTTATCTAGAAAATCAGCATTTATATCATCAAGATTCATTCCATACATCATAACCATTGCTTCAAAATATAAACTAAATTTATCTTCATCATAATTTTTACCAAACAATTTATATATATCATAAAAATCTTTTACTCTAGTATTTGGAATATCCTCTCTTGTATTATGTGCTATTATATAAAGTTTTTCAGCAATATGTTCTTCAAAAGATGGTGTATTTATATAAAACTTTTGGTCCCCTTCAAATAATGGTTCAACTGCTTTAAATTGAGTTTCAAATATTACTTTATTATTATCTTTAAAATCTATTGGCACAGGAATAACCATTTCTTTAGAACCTTCATATTTTACTTTTGCCACCACAGGGATTTTATAGACTCCATTTTTGGTTTGCCTTGGTGTTGTTGATAAATCAAAGGTTAATTCATTAGAAAACGTATCATATATTGCTGCAAACAAAATATTTATTGGTATATGATGTGATAAAGTTGATGATAAATCTATATCTAAAACCGGTCTAGTTAATTCTTTTAAATGAACGTATTGACTAAAACTTCCCTTTACTACTAAATCTCCATTGTTTATTAAGGCTAATTTTTCTAATAATTTACGTGCATAATATGTTGTATATGTTGCCATGGGAGTAATACCTAATCTTTTAGCCTCTTTTTTCATAAAAGATTTTTCTTGATCTAAATTTCTAAACTCCATAAAAAATCCCCCTTAAATTGGCAACTATTTTACCATAAACTTAAACAAAATGCAAGTTTATAACAAAAAAGCAATATGTTTTATCATATTACTTTTTGTTAACAATTAAGTTTTCAATATATTTTTTGAACTCTTCAATACTCATTGTAGTAGTTTCTGTACTACCAAATAGTCTAAAACTAATCGTTTTTTCATCTACTTCTTTTTGTCCGAGAATCAATGTAATAGGAACCTTTCTTATTTGACTTTCACGCATTTTATAAGATAATTTTTCATCACTATCATCTAGTTCAACACGATAATTTGCATCTTTTAACATTTCATAAATAGATGTAGCATATTCTAAATGATATTCTTTATTTACAGGAATGACATTTATACCTACTGGAGCAAGCCATAGAGGTAGTGCTCCTTTTGTTTCTTCAAGTAAAAGTGCTATAAATCTATCTAAAGAACCTAATATTGCTCTATGAATTACAACTGGAGTTTTCTTTTCACCATTTGCATCGATATAATATAATTCAAATCTTCTTGGTAGTAGGAAATCAAGTTGAATTGTTGATAAAGCTACCTCATTACCTATAGCGGGTTTAATTAATATATCAAGTTTTGGTCCATAGAATGCTGCTTCACCTTTTGCTTCAATATAATCAATACCAATATCATTTAAAACTTTTCTCAAATCATTTTCAGCATTATTCCACATTTCATCATCTTGAAAATATTTTTCTTTATCTTCTGGATCTCTTAAAGATAAACGGCATTTATAATTTTTAAATCCAAAGTCTTTGTAAACATCCATGATTAAATCTAAAACACCCTTAAATTCTTTTTCAATTTGTTCTGGTGTACAGAAAATATGTGAGTCATTTTGAGTAAACGATCTAGCTCTTTCAATACCTTTTACTGCACCAGCTGCTTCATATCTAAAGTCATTGGCTATTTCCGCAATACGAATTGGTAAATCTTTATATGAATGTAAAAAATTTTTATACATTACCATATGATGTGGACAATTCATTGGTCTTAATACATATGCTTCATTGTCCATTTCCATGGCTGGGAACATATCATCTTTATAGTGGTCCCAATGTCCACTTGTTTTATAAAGATCTACGCTACCTAAATCTGGTGTATGAACATGGCTATATCCATATTTTATTTCTTTATCAGTGATGTAATTTTGAAGTGTTCTCCATAGAGTATATCCATTTGGTAACCATAATGGAAGTCCACGACCAACTAATTCTGAAGTCATAAATATTTTTAAATCTTTACCGATTTTACGATGGTCTCTTTCTTTTGCTTCTTCAAGTTCTTTTAAGTGAGCTTCTAGCGCTTCTGGTGTGTCAAAACATACCCCATATATTCTTTGTAACATATGATTTTTAGCATCATTTTTCCAATAAGCACCACTAACTTTAAGAAGTTTAAAGTTTTTTAATTCTTTAACAGTATCTACGTGTGGTCCACGACATAGGTCTGTGAAATCTCCTTGAGTATAGCATGAAATTACTTGAGCATTATCATCCATTCTTGATATCAAGTCAATTTTATAAGGATCATTTTTAAACATTTCTAATGCTTCTTCTTTACTTATTTCATGTCTAACTATTCTTTTACCATCTTTAGCTAATTTTTTCATTTCTTTTTCAATAGCTGGTAAATCTTCTTCATTTAAAGTTTTACCATTAAGGTCTATATCATAATAAAAACCTTCTTCAATAACTGGTCCAACCCAGAATAAAGCATCTGGATATAAGTGTTTAACTGCTTGAGCCATTAAATGGGCACATGAGTGATTCATTACACTTAATTTTGCATCTTCTTTAATATTTATCATTTTATCTTCCTTCTTTCTTTTCTTGCCTTTGTTTAAATGTAAGCATTGCATATTTTCTTTTCAATTCATTATATTCTTTAGTATAATTTTTTACTTGTTCTGCAAAATCTGAAATATCTTTCTTACTTGAAAGCGTCATTATTTTTATTTTTAATTCAAGCATACTATTTCTTAAATTTTTTATTTCGGTGTCATAGTCCATACGCATTCCTCCTTTCAAACAAAAAAAGAATGATACCAAGGAGTCTTTATAAAGACGGTACCATCCCTTTATTTTACTTAATTATTGATAACGGACTTATCCGTGGTTTATTAACCCTCTTAAAAAGTAGTAATTAATAATGGTTTTATTAGCTTCCACCTACCGCTAATTCTCTACAAAAAACTTAATTATTAATCATGTCTTTTCGCATCGATTTCATAATAATCTTAGCATATTTTTAGTTTAAATACAAGTAATTTTACCAAGAAATTGAAAAATTAGCCCTTATATCTTCTTGTTTTCTATTTACTTCTATTACTAATCTAGTATATAAAGATGTTGGTTTTTTTACATCTAAATCTTTTGTTGATACTTTTATGGTAAAATTTTGTTCCTTACCGGCTTTTACTTCTTCGTTATCAAAAATAATATTCAAAGAAATGATTGAAAATGTAAAAATAGATGGAATAGAAAAAGTTATTGGTAATAAAAATGAAAGAAATACTAACATTTAAGACATTATCATAAACTAATCATAATTTTTTGCTGAATTACATAAATATACTTGCATTATTTATTTGTGTTTGATATAATTTATTTGTTCTTGAAGAACATGGGTTGTTAGCTCAGTTGGTAGAGCAATTGACTCTTAATCAATGGGTCTAGGGTTCGAATCCCTAACAACCCACCATAAAAAAATTAAAACTAGCAAATTCTAAATATGCTAGTTTTTTATTTAAAGAAAATACTACTTAATCGCAGTTATTTTCTATCTTCTTCCAATTTACTAAAATCAAACACTTTTGTTTCATCTGGTCTTTTATTAAATTCCACTTTTTGAACTTTTTTAGTTGTTTTGCCTACAGCATCTGTTGCAATATATAAAATCCAATATTGATCTTTTCCTTCGGTTTCATCAACTTCATGGTATACTTTATGAGTGACTTTAACTCCTGGTTTATCATCTTTTACTTCTAAATGATCGTAATTTATATCATCTATAGAGTCAACATAATATATTTTGTCAAAAAACTTAATCGTCGGAGATTTTATATCTTCTGGATTATTTTCATCATTTAAATATTCATCTCCGAGTGGATTTGCTATCCATCCCCATCTTTCCTTTTCATATTCTATATGATACCAATAATTTCCATTATGATTTTCATAATCATCTACTTTAAATACTTCACCATTTTTAGCTTCTTTTAATATTGCACTGTTTCGGTCCGGCTCTTTTCTCACTTTTAAATTTTCAATTTTTACTTCAACATACCATCCTTCTTTAATCTTTTTAATTCTTGCATCTTCCATAAAACCTAGAATAAATTTTACTGCAAAGAATCCTACGACAATTAAAATAAGAATTGTAAATATAATTTTTAATTTTTTCACACTATCACTTCCTATATCTAATTATATCAAAAATTTTTTATTTTACTAGTACTTTATTTTGTGATATAATTTAATTGGTGATTTATTTATGAAGAAGTATAAGTATCAACGACTTACAAACGAAGAAAAAAAACAAGCTAAAAATGATTTTTACCAAACTGAACAAGGTATTGAATTAAAAAAAAGATTTAATAGAATATTAATTTATAGTATCATCTTAATCTTATTTGGTATGTATTTACTTATTGAAGCTTATATAAAGAAAGATTCTTATGCACAATATGTGTATGGCTCTATAATTATTTTATTTGGTATAGCTTTTTTAGTATCAAGAACTTATGTAATGATGAAAAAAGTTAATGAATATATTACTAAACCAAAAAACACTACGAAGAAAAAGTAGTGTTTTTAATTTATTCTATCATCAAATTGTTCCATTTCATCTAATTGATCTTCAACTAGAGTTCTAAATCTTCTTTTATATACTGAAACTTTTCTTCTTAAGCTTTCAGCTTCAGATTCTATTCTTTCTGCTTTTTGTAATGCATTATTTATTACTTTAGTTGCATTTCTTTTGGCATCTTCTAATATTACTTTTGATTCATCATAAGCTGCTTTTTTAATATTACTTGTTGATTCTTCCGCTACAAGAATGGCACGATTTAAAGTTGCTTCAATATCTTTATAATGCTTTAGTTCTCCTTTTAATGTCTCAATTATCTCACAACTATTTTTAAGTTTTCGTAACATGTTTTCATATTCCACTGTTACTTCCTTAACAAAATCATTAACTTCTTCTTTTTTATAGCCTTGAATACTTGTACTAAATTTATTTACCATAAGGCCACCACCTAATTACCAGTCTAGTTCTTCATCATTGTTCTTACTAGTTTTTTCTGAGTCATCTGTTATTTTTCCTTGAACATTAACATTTTTAGGTGCCACTAGATAAATGCCAACACCTATTTTTTGCATTGAACCACCAATTGCATAGATAACTCCGCTTAAAAAATCAATAATTCTTTTAGCTTGATCAGATGTTACTCTTTTTAAATTAACAACAACGCTATTTCTATTTTTTAAATGATCCGCAATTTGTTGTGATTCAGAGTATGCACGAGGTTCAAGCAAAATCATTTTATTTCCAGTTTTGTCTGCTTCTTTTATAGCATCTTCTTCAGAAATATTGTAGTATCCATCTTCTGTGCCATTTAGATTTTCCATGTCATCGTCATCTTTAAATATATTTTTTAAGCTAAATCCCATAATTGATTCCTCCCTAGTCTACTATCCCATTTTATCAAACTTTTAAAATTTTTACAAGAGTTTTACATAATATTTTTCTTGTTAATTAAATTATACTACAGAAAAAAGAATAAAGCCAGAGATTTTTTCTCTAGCTTTGAAATTATAATTCTATCTTTTTACTTATGAATGAAATTAATTCATCAATTTTTAGCGTAATTTGTTCCATTGTATCTCTATCTCTTAGAGTTACAGTATCATTTATAATTGTATTATCATCAATTGTTATAGCAAATGGTGTACCAATGGCATCACTTCTTCTGTATCTTTTACCTATTGAACCAGATTCATCATATTGACATTCAAAGTATTTGCAAAGCATTGCATAAATGTCATTTGCTTTTCCAGCATGAATCTTTTTAATAAGGGGTAAAATAGTTACTTTGAATGGAGCCAAAGCTGGATGGATTTTTAAAACAATTCTTTCTTCGCCTTCCACCATTTCTTTTGTATAAGCATTTGTTAAAATAGCTAAAAGTAATCTATCTAGCCCCACTGATGGTTCTACAACAAATGGCAAATATTTTTCATTCGTTTCTGGGTCCATATAACGAAGATCTGTGCCTGAAGCATTTTGATGAACAGTTAAGTCATAATCTGTTCTATCAGCAATACCCCATAATTCACCCCATCCCATTGGAAACATAAATTCTATATCTGTTGTTGCTTTACTATAAAATGATAATTCTTCTTTTTCATGATCTCTGAATCTCAAATTATTGCTATCTAAACCTAAAGTTTTTAAAAAGTCCATACAATAATTTTTCCAATATCCAAACCATTCTAAGTCAGTATTTGGTTTACAGAAAAATTCAAGTTCCATTTGTTCAAATTCACGAGTTCTAAAAATAAAGTTACCTGGTGTAATTTCATTTCTAAAAGCTTTACCCGTTTGACAAATACCAAATGGTACTTTTAATCTCATACTTCTTTCAATATTTTTGAAATTAACAAAAATTCCTTGAGCAGTTTCACCACGTAAATAAACAGTATTCTTAGTATCATCTGTTACACCAATTGAAGTTTCAAATAATAAATTAAACTTTCTTATCGGAGTAAAATCACTTTTACCACATACGGGACATGTAATGTTATTTTCTTTGATGAAATTTTCTAGTTTTTCATTATCCCAGCCATCGCCTGTAACTTCGCCATGAGTAAAGTCTTCGATTAATTTATCTGCTCTGTGTCTAGCTTTACATTTCTTACAGTCAATCAATGGATCTGCAAAAGAAGCAACATGACCTGATGCAACCCAAACTTTTGGATTCATAATAATCGCAGCATCTAGTCCAACATTATAAGGATTTTCTTGAATAAATTTCTTCTTCCATGCTTTTCTGATGTTTTCTTTTAAATTTGTACCAACTGGACCGTAATCCCATGAGTTTGCAAGTCCATTATATATTTCACTGCCTTGAAAAATAAAACCATATTGTTTACAATAATTAACTAACTCATCCATAGTTACTTTCATAAAAATTCACTTCCTTAATAAATACAATTATACATAAATGTTGGAAAAATTACAAGAATTAAAAGCCATATTTTAAATTAATTACATCGATACTTCAGTCTTTTGTAACACATTTTCATTGTATTCACTACATTTCTTTTCTAATAAAGGAAAATTACAACATCTATTTTTAATATTTTTATGTAATTTATTTTTTTTATAAAGTTTATATAATATATAAGATTTATCCATAACTGATTTATGTTGTTTTGTTATCCATCTAAGTTGTTTTCTTAATAAAATATTTCGTTGTAATTCAGATTTATTTTTATTCTGTAAAGATAAATCATAATCCGTATAATTATCATTTTTTACAGGTATCATGTTGTTAAAATTAATAACGCCTAAATTTCCATTATCTATTTTCAATAAATCTAGTGTATTTTTTAATGTTTTATGTTTTTCTTTTGGACTAGATAATGGCACAAAATATTCAACATCGTTAACAATAAACAAAATACCTAAGAATGGTCTAAGTTCTTTATCAAAAGCATTGTAAGGAACTTTGTTATCAAATTGCCTTAAATAATCGCAATATTTTGAGTCAACTTTTACTATTTTAAATTTATTATACACACGCTTCACCTCGATAAACATTATACCACATTTTCACGCAAAAGAAAAGACTAGAATTATAGTTCTAGCCTGCTTTTTTAGTTGCCACTTATAGGGCTGGCTTCACCCACTTTATTCGTTGCCACTTATAGGGCTGGCTTCACCCACTTTATTCGTTGCCATTTATAGGGCTGGCTTCACCCACTTTTTTTAAAATTTCAACTTGATTTAGTTGCAATATTAATATATCACAAATTCACACATTTGTCTAGTGTAAACTGCTAGCTTTTATACTTTCCATTCATAACAAATTCTAAATAATGGTCTGCGCAAAGAGGAATATATTCTATTTCATCATCGGCCCCATCAATTACAACTTCTTTTCCACTTGAACTATATTTACCGTTTACACGTCTAGCGTTAAACATTGCGGGACTTCCACATACACAGTTTACTGTTAACTCATGCTTTTCATCACTTCTAGCAAACAATTGTTTTGAACCTTCGAACAAATCCCCTTTAAAGTTACTTTTAAGACCATAACAAACAACGGAAATATTATATTTATGTGCTATAAACCAAAGTTGATTAATTTGTTCTCTACTTAAAAATTGTGCTTCATCCACTAAAATAAATTCAGCGTACATATATTTATGCATGTATTTTTTACTTAGCAAATTGGCACTTTTAGGTATTAAAACATCAACTTTAATATTTTCACCAATTCTGTTTACAACAGTATTACTTCCCTTTGTATCAACTTTGGGTTTCATAACTACGATATTAATTAAATATTTTGAATAATTATAATGATCTTGTAATAACTTTGTCGTCTTTCCAACTGCCATTGTTCCATAATAAAATGTTAAATTTGCCATACTACCACCCTACATAAGTTTTTTTAAAAAATCTTTACTATTTAAATATAGCCCTGTATATCTATCATAATATAAATCTAAATATTTATTAATTGTACTTTTTGTTTCGTCATCAATTCTTATTTCTTTAATAGAATCAATATTTACATAATAATACATTCTTATCATTTTTATTATCTTTTTATCCACGATTATTTCATTAGTTAAACAATTTATACAAATGTATCCACCTTTATCTGGGTCAAATGTAGCAATATTATTCTTGCTTCCACATAGTATACATTCATCTAAATTAAATAAAACGCCTAGATATTCAAGATACTTAATTTCTAAAATATTAGTTAAAACTACTGGATCTAGACCACTTTCTAACTTTAATATAATTTTAATGAAATCATCATAAATATTTTCTATATCACTACTTTGCTTAACTACTTGACTAGTTAGTTCTGTTATATACGCCAAAAAACTTACCAAAAGAATATCACTCTTGATAGTTTTCAAAGGATTTAAAACATCTGCACTTACTAATGTAGATAATTTGTTTTCTTTATATACAATGTTAAAATGACTGAAACTAAATTTCATAGTTGGTACACGATATCTATTTTTTAAAGATTTAGCACCTTTACACATTATGCCTATTACCCCATACTCACGAGTAAAAACATTTATTATTTTACTTGTTTCTCCATATGGAGTTTCACTTAAAACAAATCCATCTACTTCTGTGTTCACTTCTAATCCTTCTTTTCCGCTTCTTTGTACTTAAGATAATCTTCTACTTTTCCTGACTCTTGAAATTTTTTCCATGCTTCTTCTTTATTCAATTTTATCACCTAAATATATATTGGGTGATTTATTTTTATTTTATTCATTATCTATAAAACCAAGTTCAACTAAATACTTTTCTTTATCTTTCCAATTCTTAATTGTTTTTACAAAAAGTTCTAAATAAACTTTTTTCCCAACTAGTTCACTTTCTATTTCAGTTCTTGCTAAAGTGCCAACCATTTTTAATCTACTACCATTTTTACCTATTATTATTCTTTTTATATTATCTCTATCTACGATGATATCAACACTAATATTGACAATATCTTTCTTTTCTTCAAAAAGAGTTGTTATACATGTAATACTATGGGGTATTTCATCCTCCGTTACTTGAAGTAGTTTTTCTCTTACTATTTCACTAGCCATAAATTTCATACTACTTGAGGTATAATATTCATCTGGAAAATATTTTACTTCATCATGTAAATATTTTTTAATAACACTTATTAAGTGATCAACATTATCATTTTTAAGTCCTGATGTAGGTACTACTTCTACGAAAGGATAGATATCTTTAAATTCATCAATTGTTTTAAATAACTTTTCAGTTGTTATTTCATCAATTTTGTTAAGAACAAGGATAACAGGAACATCATTATTTTTTAAACTTTCTAAAATGAACATATCTCCTTTGCCTATACCTGATGCTACATCTACTACAAATAAAATTAAATCAACATCCTTTGTTAGAGCTAAAGCCTCTTTATTTAATACTTTACCTAGTCTATTTATAGGCTTGTGTATCCCTGGTGTATCCACAAAAACTATTTGGGTATCTGCATCATTATATATTCCTTGAATAATGTTTCTGGTCGTACCTGAAACATTACTAGTTATGGCAACTTTTCTATTAATTATAGTATTTATTAATGTACTTTTACCAACATTAGGTCTTCCGATTATACTTACAAATCCACTCTTCATAACTTACCTCTTTAAAATATTGCTATAATTTTAGGAATAAAAATAAAACAACAAATGATAAATACCATAATACTACTTACAAATGCTGCTGCACTACCACAATCTTTAGCAACTTTAGCTAGAGGATGAATTTCTTTCGTAACTAAATCTACAGTTGCTTCAATTGCTGTATTAAGAAGTTCCACCGCTAAAACTATAACTAGAGCAATAACTATTATAGCCCATTGGATGAAGCTTATTTGTAATAAGAATCCTAATATTATAATACCTATAGTGCATATTGCATGTAACCATAAACTTTGTTCATTTTGATATGCATTAACTAATCCATCAATAGAAAACTTAATACTATTTAAAAATCTTTGAAAACTCATTTTCTTATGCTTTTCTTGTTTCTTCAAACTCATTTAATACCAACTCCTGACGACTAAACATTTCTTTTTCTTCTTTTTCTCCTAAAGTGTGGTCATAACCTAAAAGATGTAATATCCCATGAACTACTAAAAATGCTAATTCTCTGGTTTCACTATGTCCATATTCTATAGCTTGTCCTTTCATCTTGGGAATACTTACAAATATTTCTCCAAGCATTCGGTAATCACACTCAATTGTTTCATTATCTTCATAAGCAAATGATAAAACATCAGTTGTTCTATCAATGCCTCGATAGGTTTTATTTAATTCATGCATCTTTTCATCATCAATAAATATTATTGAAAATATGGCATTTTCTACATGTTCTATTTCTAAACATTTATCAATTATTTTGGGTAGGAAATCATATTTCACTTTCCCGTTATATTCATTTATTATTTCATAGTGATTCAAAATAAAATCACCCCCATCACTTTAAGTATATATAATAGCATAATTATTAAAAGAATGAAACATATAATATTAATTATTCCTTCTTTTTGTAATGATTTTGGTAAATGATTATGTATGGCCGTAAGACCAATATACAATAAATAACCAATTATACAACCTAAAACATTTAAAATAATGTCATCAACATCAAAACTTCTACCTATGTTAAGTTGCACAAACTCTACGGTTGATGATACTACTAAAGATATCAAAAACGGAGCCATGACAGTTTTAGGTTTTATATAATAAGAAATAATTAAACCAAATACAACAAAAGCTAGTATATTTCCAACAACATTATATATAAAAAGATTACTACCTACTTTATATCTAAATATTTCTGTAAATGGCACTAAGTTATATCCACTGCCTTCATTTAATTCTACTTTTGTAAGAAGTTGAAATAATAAGAACAAATAAACTATAGATATTATTCCAAAAAATTCTTTATAAAAATATATTTTTTCACGATGAGTTCTAAGATAAAAGAATCTCATACTAACAAGGGTTACAATGAATATTATTAGCACTGGAAAGTTATCATTTAATACTGCTCTAATTGTATTTAAAAACATCCTAATCAATCCTTTTCTATTTCTATTTCTTTTTGTGTACTTATTAGTTCTTTTACTACTACAAATACATCTATATCCATTGTACTATTATTTTTAACTTTTTTCAAAACTTTTTTATCAATTATAGTATCTTTTTTAGTTAATTTTTTTTCTATTGTTTCAATAACTTTATTTATCCCTATTTCTAATGCTTCTTCTTCACTATATTCTTTTTCTATTTTTTTTACACTTACTTGTTTATCAATATATAGATTAAAGTCAAATATTTTAAGTAATGTTTTATAATTACTTTCATAGTTTTCTAATCTATTTTTAAATATTTCATGTTTATTATCATTATATTCCCAGACTAAATTGTATCTTTTATCATTTTGTTTTTCGTATTCATAATACTTAAAAGGAATACTTATACTTCCTGTATACCAAGTGGTGGCATATATTTCTCCAGATGCACAAGTATATCTTTTATCTTCTTCATTATATTTTACAGAACCACGAATTAAAAGATCACCTTCTTTAACATAGTCATTTATGTTTACAAGACCTTCTCCTTGTTCTATCTTTATTTCATTTATTACGCCATTTTTTTTAGCTACAATATCACAAACTCTATCGTTTTTTTTAATATCAGTTATAATTCTTTCTTCAATCTTGACATTTATAACCATCCCTCTTACTTCAAACTCCATCCAATCTAATTTATCTGGATGTTTATCTAATATTTTTTGTCTTATTTCATCTAACTTTTTATAACTTTTCTTAAAACTTAAGACTTTTATGCCATTTTCATCTAGTTCATCTTTAATTAATTCACGAATGTTACTGTTTTCATGAATTATATTAATTTTAAATATCATATTTTTTAGACAAACAAAGAAAATTAAGCCTAATAAAAGAGATATAATAAATATTTTTTCTTTCTTGATATAATCTAAGAATTTATTTATACCGGTATTTTTTATAATTTTAAATTTATAACTTATGATATATTTATTTATTTTTTCATAATCTTTTTTGGTTACTTTTAAATACAACTTTTTATCAATATATTTAACTTCATATATTTTAACCGATAAATTTTCAACTTTACTTATTAATCGGTAATAGTTATCACAACTGCTTTCTATCCATACAACATTTTTATTCATAATTGATACCTACATTCTTGATAACTCCACGGATTAATATTTCTTTTGGCATCATTTTAGTGATAAACAAATCTTCACCTTTAATCTCTAATTTAAATTTATCTAGTTTTAAAATAACTATTTTATTTGTCAAACTTATTAAATCCTTATAATTAAATACATGAATAAAATTATCATAAATTGATATAAAATATTCTTTATCATACAAAAAATTAATAAGGGTATCTTTAATATGCATAGAGTATCACCTTATTAATTATATGATTGTTTGAAAAATTTAATTTCCAAGAATATAAAACTAATAAACACTAATAAATTCAATATTCAATTTTTTTATGAAAGATAAATTTTCATCATTATATTTATATATTTCAAACGAACAAGTTGGTTCAGGTTGTCCCTCTTGCAATAGTATGTTGATGGCATTTACATAGTTAGTATCAGCATCAAATCTATTGTCAAAACAAGAAATATATGTATTATATATTTTTAAATTAGGTGATAATGGGTAACGACCATTTTTATTGTAAATTTCAAATAAAAAGTCTTCTTTTATCATTCTTTTAATAAACTTCAATTATCAGCTATATAGTTTTAATTGACAACTGCGTGAACTTGTGGTAAATTGTTGTTAGTCAAGTGATCTGAGGCTCTCAAATTAGACGAGGGGTTTAGTGACTAGACAAATTTATTTGTCTTATAATTTAATATTAAACTATAAATTTTTAGCGTTATAAGTGATATTAACTGAAGAACACCAAATATATTGCATATATTTGGTAGTTTTTTTACAAAATCTAAACATGTCTTATCTTTTTATAACACTTTACCTTCTTTATGACATTCATAAATAAAAGATGGATTTTCATAATATATTCTACTATCATAGTTATCTATTTTGGGGATAATCCATGATGTTATGTTTTCAGAGTGGTATACATCTGCAAGCAAATACATTTTTTCAAACTTTTTTTTGATTTTATTTATAACATATTCTTTCGTATTATATGTTTTTTTAGCAATATACACTATTAAACTACAAAGATAAAATAAATCATTATCACATTTTTTCATTGTTACACTTTGTTTTGCCATAAACTACCTTTGCTATTAGAAACAATAAATAAAGATTAAAAATGTAAAAAAAAAAAAAAGAAGCAATAAACTTCCTTAAATCCATTTTGAAATATAGATTACTCTTGTTGTATATTCTTCATAATTATCAAATATTTTAATAATTGAATAAATTATTTCTTTTAAGATATCTTTAGCATCCTTTTTAACTTTTATTTGTAATATTTGTTTTTGCATTTCACGTCTAAATAGATAGTCATCAATATATTTACTAACAACTTTATCTAGATTTATAACACTTTCTACATCTTCAGGATTGTTGATATCAATTCTAAAGATATATTGTTGATATAACTTAATTAATTTTTTTGATATAACATCATCTTCATAAGGGGAAAATTCTATTATTTTATAAAAATTTGGACAAAGGCCAATTATTTGTTTATTTGTGTACATAACATCACCTTCTATTGTTAAGTTAAGTGTACTACATTTATAATTGTTTGTAAATACCTAAAAGAAATGTTATAATAAATTTAGATAAGGATGGTGGACTAAATGTCTAAAAGAATAAAAATAAAAAAACAAGTATACTATATTTTAATTGGAATTATTCTAATAATCGGAGCTTCTATATTTGGAAATTATAAATATAAAGAATATAAATATCATCAAACATATGAATATAAATTACTTAATCATGGATATAATAATGAAGATGTAACTAAAATACTTAATAATTTTAGTGAAAAAGATTATAACTATTTTTTAAATAATGATGTTAATGAAAATTATATTAAATTATTAGATGAAAAATATTTTTTAAAGAAAAATTTTTATAAGTATATTGAATATATAAATAAAAATAAAAAGTTAGATTTAACAAGTGTTGTTAGAAATATAAATATTCATTTAGATAAGAATTTTTATGAAGAAGAATTTAATACCGATGTCAGTAAAGATACAAGTATGCTAGTAAATAAATATTATCTTCTTGGTAGTGATTATGCTCCATCTGACTTAGTTACAATTTCTCAGACTTATTCCTGGGGAGATGCAGGTAGTCAAAAAACTAGAAAAGTTACTTATGATGCTTTTTTAGAAATGTGGAATGCCGCTAAAGAAGAACAAGGATATTATTTAATGGTTAGTTCCTCGTATAGATCTTATCAAGAACAAGAAATTGTTTATAATAATTATAAAAAAACGCGTGGGCAAAAATATGCTGATAGTATCGCAGCAAGACCTGGAGCTTCTGAACATCAAACCGGTTTATCTTTAGATATATTTAGTAAACTTAATAATAATAAACTCACTTTTAAAGATACTGAAACTGCAAAATGGTTAGAAAATAATGCTTATAGATTTGGTTTTATTTTAAGATATCCAAAAGATAAAGTTAAAGTAACTGGTTATAGTTATGAAGCTTGGCATTTTAGATATGTTGGTAAAGAAATAGCAAAATATGTTTATGAAAATAATATCACTTTTGAAGAATATTATGCGTATTTCATCGAAAAATAGGTTTAAATTTCAAACCTATTTTTATTTAATTCTAGATAGATGAGGTGAATCTATTTCAACCTTTTTTTCATTAAGTACTAGTTCCATATTTGGAATGCTTTCTTCTATATTTCTTTTTGTATATCTTGTTACTATAAATATTTCTAACTCTATTAAATGCTTTATCATTTCATTATATATTTCTTTGATAGACTTTTTGTCATTAAATCTATTATACATAACACTAAAATCACGAAGCGTTTTATTGCCATTCATAGTTAGAAAATAAAGAATTGTTTGATAATCTAGGCCACTTAACTTGTATTTGGTATTACTTGCCACCATTTCCATAACATGTTCTTTTTCCAACTCTACTTTTAGTGTTTCTAACATCATTAATAAAAAGTAAGTCATGTCATTAGATTCTTTAGTATCTTTAATCACTCTATCGTATTTGGAACCTTTAAAACTTATACCTCGATTAAATATTATAAATGGATAAGCTTCATTTTTTAGTAAATACCACATAGACATTGTTCTACTTGTTCTTCCATTTACATCAAAATATGGATGGATATATACAAAATAAAAATGCATTATTTGAGACTTAATATATTCTTCAATTTGGTTATTTTGAGGATCACTATTAACAAATTCAAAATATGATTTAATTAATTTTTCTATATTTTTATGATAGACACCTTCAGCAAGCTCCATATCTAACCTACCATTTTGGAGAATATAAACTGGCTTTTCTCGGTAAAGCAGGCCCATATTTTTCAAATCATATTCGCTTAAAAGTCCTTCACTTAAAATTTGATATAATTCATGTAGATGATGTTCATCCATTTTCTTGTGATGTAAAATATAATAATAACCATGATAAAGATTTAAAATTCTTTGTTTTCTTTCTTCATCTTTAATTTTTTCTGTTTTTCTTTTTATTATATCTTCGATTAGAGCTAAATCATCTTGATAACCTTCGACTTGATTATTTGCTTTTAGTTCATGGGAATACATCATCTTTCTAGCAAATGTTATATTATTCATGCTTTTATCCCACTCTAAAAAACTTTGTAATTCTTCTTTTACTTTTTGTAAAGCTTCATCTCTATAGTAAAATCTTGGGCCATTTTCTTTAGGTAGTTCTACATAAATTCTTTTTTGCATATTACCACTTCCAGGTTGCTATTATATAATAAACAAAAGAAAAACTCAACCAAAAGATTGAGTTAAAACATTTTTTCAACATTATTAGGAACTTTATCTTCCACCACTTTTTTGATAATTTTAGATTTTTGTTCATCACTTACTTTTTTACCAGTCATTTTACTTAATGTATCTATTACTTCACTAAGTGTCTTTTCATCTTTCATATTTCCTTTTTGTAGTTTTTCTGCAAGACTTAAGATGGTGTCTTTGGAAACATTAGTCTTTTTTTCAACTTTTTTAAAAAATTCATCCCCGAATTTCATGGTCCCCTCCCTAGTGATAATATATGCCCAAATTTGACTTTGTTTAATAACTGTGTTATAATGTGTCTAATTTAAGGGGGATTTTATGGTAACTTTTGAAGATGTAAAAAGTGTATTATTAAGTAACAGCGTTTTGGAACTAGAAAGAGAATACACTTCAAGACAACAAATAAATATCTTAGAAAATAATTTAAAAGCAAAAGAAGTATTGACTTATTTTCTTGACGAACTATTATATTTACCTAGAGGTTTAGATAATATAAGCAAATTAAATTCTTTACTTATGCTCTATTTAAATAGCGGAAATCCAAAAGCCAAAAAAATTTTATTAGATATTTTAAACAAATATGGATACAATCCAAATAGTGAACTACTAAGGGCTATTCAAATGAGTGATTTATTTTTTCAAAAACATATTAATGAAGATGATTATGAGCGCGCTATTGGTGGTTTGACTTTTTCCAAAGGCATTATTTCACTAAAAGAAAAAGATGTTCATATAAGATCAAATCAAGGAATTATAAAAATTGTTCCGTTGTGCGAATCTTTAGGAATTAAAAATATTAGTGACAAAGAAAGGCAAGGTTTTTGTCATAATTTAACATCTTGTATTTTGGAAAAAGCAAAAAAATTATATGTTGGCTACTATTATATTCCCTTATGTTTTAAAGGACATATTGAACATTCAGTTATAATAGACCTTGAGAACAAAGAAGTATTAGATTTTGCTAATAATATTATAATACCTATTAAAATATGGAAGAGTTTTTTTGGAAGTTCAACGTTATTTATGGATGGAGAAACTTATCAAAAACTTATTAAACAAGTCAAAGAAGAACTAGATATTGATTTAAATGTTTGTTTACTTGAGCAAGTAAGAAGAAGAAAAAAGTAAGTTAAATTTACCTTACTTTCATCTTCTTCTTTTTTATATATTTATCAAGTCCACGGAAGCCTTGATTTTCATAATCAAATTCTTTTAAAATCAAACTATTCTTTATACCTTTTTTAGATAAATATTTTTTTACCATATCTTCAGTTACATTTTTGTAATTAACTATGCATGTAATTCTTCCTAGAAATTCTTTACTAAAACTATTTTGATAGTTTGATTTTCCTTTCATAAATCCTATTTTATTATTAATTTCTGCGTTACTAGTCATAAAAATATAGGTGTTTTTAAAATCTATTTTTTCTCCTTTTGCATTTGTTATAAATCCTTCATCTAACACTTGTAAAAATAGATTAATTACGTTTGAATTAGCTTTTTCAAGTTCATCTAATAACACTATAGAATTTGGATACATTCTTATTCTATCAAATATATTTTCATCATCATAGCCAACATATCCCGCAGAAGATCCAATAAGCCTATTTATAGAAACTGGTTCATTATATTCACTTAAATCTAATCTAACTAGTGGCATCTTTAAATATGTTGCTATTTCTTTTACAGTTTTAGTTTTACCCACTCCAGTTGAGCCTGTAAGGAGTATGGATACTGGCAAATCACTTTCTTTGGATTTTAGACTCGCAATTATTTCATTTATTGCTTCTTCTTGTCCAACAATTTCATTATTTAAATATGCTTTTAAATCTTTCCAATTGTTTTTTATATTTGGTATATTACTTTTTCTTAACATTACTTCTTTTATATCATTATTTGTAATTCTATTTGAAGAGTTTTTCTCTTTTTCTATTTTTTCATTTAATTCTATTTCTTGTTTTCTATAATTTAACGCTTCTTCAAAATTATTATTTTTAACCATTTTTTCTTTAGCCTCGATAATATTAGATAATTTGTTCTTTAATATTATTATATTTTTTTCTTTAGGGCTTTTAACTTCTTTCATTGCACATACACTATCTAATAGATCAATTGATTTATCAGGATTAAATCGATCTAATATATATTTATTTGTTAAATCAACGATTTGCCTAATGTTTTCTTCAGAAATTTTTATATTATAATGATGTTCAAAAGATGGTTTAATCTTGGATAATATATTTATTGTTTCATCAATGCTCGGTTCATTTATCTTTATTAGATCAAACCTTCTTGATAAAGCTTTATCTTTAGCTATAAATTTATTATATTCATTTGTGGTTGTTGCACCGATTACTTTTATTTTTCCTCGTGCTAAATATGGTTTTAAAATATCACTAGCATTTATTGCTCCTTCTGCTCCACCGGCATTTGATAATGTATGAATTTCATCTATAAATAAAATTATTTCTGGATTATTTTCTACTTCTTTTATGATTTTATTTAATTTTTCTTCAAATTCTCCGCGGTATTTAGTACCCGCTACTAAAGAGGACATTTCTATTGATATTATTTTTTTGTTTTTTAAAGCATTCGGTACATCACCTTTTTTTATTCTTCTAGCAAGTTCTTCTACAATAGCACTTTTTCCAACCCCAGCATCCCCGATTAAAAGAGGATTATTTTTATTTTTTCTTAATAGTGTTTCTGTTATTAAATCTATTTCTTTTTCACGACCAACTACAAAATTATCCGATAAATCTTTTGACATTTCTTTTCCTATATTATATATTTCTAATTTTTGGTTACTTTTTTTATCTTTCAGTTTTATTTCATCATAAAGTTTATCAATGTCTAATCCCATAGAAAGTAATATTCTTATAGCTATCCCTTCTCCTTCTTCAAGTAAAGACTCCAATAACATAAGGGGTGTTATATAACTGTTTTTAGCATGCATTTCTGCATTTTTTATAACTTTTTTTAATAACGGTGTGTATATACAGGCTACTTTTTTGCATGTTTCAGAATTTACTACTAAAAGAAGTTCTTCTAAAAAGCCATCATATTCTATTTGGTATTTTTCTAATAAATTTCTTATTTCTTCACTATTTTTTAACATACTTAAAAATAAATGTTCTGTTCCAACATATCCATGATTTAAACTTATCATTATTTTTTCAGCATCTTTAAATATTCTACTTGTTTCTAAATTATAATTATTATACATAGAATCCTCCCTTTTATAATTCTATGTATAATAATGGATTTTCTTTAAAAAATTTATTCAATTTCTTTGGCAGGATCTATAATTTTAAAAGTACAAGGATATTTATCTAAAATTAAATAAGTTTTTACAAAATTACCACTTATTAGGCATTTCATAATATAATCTAAGTCGTTTAATAACATGTCATTATTTATTGTAAATTCATAACTTCCAGTTTTTTCATTAGTTTTATAACTAACTTTTAAATTCATGTGTTTTATGGCACTTTTTCTATTTATAAACCCTGGCTTTTCTAAGCCTTTGTCAACAGTAACTTTTAATTCATAGTGAATTGTATGATTAGTAAAAACTAAATCACCTACTTCATCTTTATAAACAAAATCGGCATCTTCATGACTTTTAACATTTATTATAGATAATCTTTTTTGAGAAAAATGTAAATCTGTATTTAAATTTTCTGAATAAAATCCTATATCACAATTTACTAAATCCATATTTGGATCAAAATCTATTCTAGTATCTATAGTATCAAATAGATTTCTAATTAAGTTCTCTAAATTTGCATCTAAAAAATGGGGATTGAGACCAAGTATTTCTAAAAATTTAGTATTAGAGATATTCATGTTTTTTAAAACATTACTTAAAGAAGTGTTTTCTTTGTCACACTTTCTATTTATTCTTGTCATAATGCTTTTAATCTTACTTAATTCTTTCATATTATTATTATATAACATTTTGAACTTAAAAAAAAGAGTTCTTTTTGTGAACTCTTAAATGTAAGTAACTACTGTAAATAATACAAGTAGTATAATGATCATACCAACAACAAATAACCAAATGTATTTAAACCATTCTTTGTAACTAACTTTAGTTAACGCAAGTCCTGTTACAAGAATCATACTTGTTGGCATGAATATTTGAACTAAACCATACATTGATGTGAATACTGTATGTGCTATTGCAAAGTTATCTGCATAAACTGCTGTTGCAAAGCTTCCAACTGTGTAGGCTACATATCCAAAATCTACTTGGAATAATGATGATATGAATGCTACGATTGATGTTATAAATGGATTAAATCCTTCAACTAAATTTAAAATCCAATTATAAACTGAAGCTATTGGTTGGCCAGCTATGTAACTTGTAGTAAATACTAGATTAACACCAAGTAAACATAATAATGGTTTAAGCATTTTTTTAGTTCCTTCATAGAAGCTTTCAATATATTCGTTAAAGCTCATCTTATATAAGAATGCTAATAATGCACTTACAAGTACAAGTAAAATTATAAATGTAAATACATATTTGAAACTTCCAAGAGCATTAGCATTAGCACCAAGGATATAACTTATAATATTGAAATCTTTTCCAGCTTCAAGTCCGATTAACCATTCATGGAATTCATCAAATACTTTGATTTCAAAGTATGAGTTCCAACTAATATAACCTAAGATTATTATAATAGCCATGATTGCTAGAACAATAATTGTTGGTAGCATTTTTGTTTTGGTTTTGCTACTTAATTTTTCAACGCTAAATGGATCATCAGAACAATTATTGTTTTTAACATTCTTCTTCATATCTTTTTCAATCTTGCGAATACGCATAACAATGAAGAAATTGTATAAAACTAATGAAACAGCCGCAATAATAAAACGATAATTTAAACCAATTTTAAGTTCTTGATTTAATGTAGAATTAAATATTGCTAATGTATCTGTTCCATATGTACATCCAAGTATTCCTACAAGAACTGATCCAAATGTAATTGCAAAGGCAGTTAATTTATCCATACCCATTTTAATTAAAATTGAAATGAAGAATGGTATAAATACTAATACTACAAATGTTTGAGAGAATAATGATGTAAGTACAAATAAAATTACACTCATTATTACTGCAGTTACAATTGGATGTTTACCAAATTTTTCTGCTGATTTTTCAACTAATTTTTGATATCCACTAATTCTTGATAAAACGCCATAGAAACCTGTTAAAACTACAAGGAATGGAATCTTATCTAGTAAAAAATATACTGAATAGTAGAACATAAATCCAAAATCAGCTAGACCAATACGAGTAAATTTTCCTTCTGCAAAATCCGAACCTTGGAATTGTCCACCAGGAAACATCCATGAAATTAGAATTCCTGTTAGAACTAAAACAAACATACTTTTTGCTAGACTATGTTTATCACTAGATATTGACATAATTAAGCCGCCTACAACAAATAAAACTAATCCAATGACTTTTAAAATCATATCTGGAGTAGCTCCATCAACAAAGGCTGCAACTACAAAAAGTATAAATGCTAATACTTCCATTAAAGCACCAACGCAATTTAATACACCATGCTTTTCAAATATTTTTTTCATCTCTACCTCCTTAAGAAAATTATAACACTCAAAAGCAATAAAAAAAAGTATTTTCATACTTTTTTCACATATTTATCTGCCAATTCTTACATAACGAGGTATTCTTTTATCAATTTCTATGTTCTCTAAAGCTCTCTTTAAAACCATTCCATTATATTCTTTATTTGGACTTTTATTTATTGCATCAGATATAGAGTTTATAAATTGAACAATTAAGTTTTTATTTATACTTATATTATTTGGTATATTAACACTAATTTTTTCATTTTCCATTGTAGATGTTATAGTTAACAAAATAATATTTTTTATAAAATCTCTTGTATCTTCATCCATTAAAACTAATGAGGCCCTTAAAGAAGAACAAATAAACAAAAAGTCTGAATAAGCTTTATTACTCTTTTTAAATCCACTTTCTTTAGATAACACTATTTTAATATTTGTAGCAAGTAATGCTAACATATTTTCGTTTGCTAAACGTGTTCCCTCTATTTTATCTTCTAGTGTTATATAAAGCATACCAAAAGTTATATATGGATGCATTTCTAGATCAAAACCTCTTCTTATTAAAATGGTTTCAAGTTTTGAATTAGACATTGATAAAACATATTTCATTCTTAACAAATCATTTTTAACATTTTCATTTTCGTTTTCTTGAACTATACTTAATGCAAGTTGTAAATAATCTACAAAAACATTTAACTTAAATATTGATGCACTAATTAAACAATGTTCATCATGCTTATTATTTTCTAATAATTTAAAATAAAGATTATTCATAATTCTAATCTTAGGAACATCTTCTTTTTTTGGACTAGCATTAATTATAAATGCCACTTCTCTATTAAACTTTTCGCCAAAATAAATTAAAGCATCTTCAACCATAAAGGTTTTATTTAATCTACCTAATACATCATTTTCAACCCATATTGCTTCACGCAACAAATTTAAAGTTATCCCATACATACTAGTATTTTTCTCTTTATCAACTTCTAATTCATACAATAACTCATAGGCTTGGTAAATTGTATCAGTTGCTCTTTCTAGAGAATTAACTATATCAATAAATGATTCTTCCATCATAAAATTCCCCCTAAAGTAAGATTTATTTTAGCAAAGAATTATATGAAAGTCAATCTAATTAGGACTTACTAAATTTAGCATTTTTATATTGTATTTTAAAAAAGTGCACAGAAGTTGAGCAATAAAATTTATTATTCATATTGTCCTCCTTGCATTTTCAACAATTTAATTGTATCAAGACAGCATAATTTTCATAATCTTTTTTTGAGAACATAACTAAGTATAACTTTCCTAACTTATAAAAAAATAGAGAAAAATTAAATTTCTCTATTTAGTTTCTTTTGATTGTTTATTTTCTGGTTTCATCATTGGGAATAATACAACATCTCTGATTGATGGAGCATCATATATTAACATTAAGATTCTATCAATACCAAATCCTAAACCAGAAATCGGAGGCATTCCTTGTTCCATTGCTGATAAGTAATCTTCGTCCATATCCATAGTTTCTTCATCACCTTGATCTTTTGCTTTTAATTGATCTTCAAAAGCTGCTCTTTGTTCAAGTGGATTAACAAGTTCAGAATAAGCATTACATATTTCAGTTCCACATACAACAATTTGGAATACATCTACACGTTTTGGATCATTATCACATCTTCTTGCAAGAGGTTTTAATACCGCCGGATAATTAAAGATTATTGTTGGTTGAACAATTCCTTCTCTAATCTTTTTCTTATATACAAAATCTATTATTTGACTTAATGATTTATACTCTTCTAAATCACCATATGTGAAAAGATTTGCTTCCACAATTTTTTTCTTTAATTCTTGGGGATCATCAATTTCTAGTGCATTAAATCCTAATACACTTTCTAATTCTTTACAATAATCAATTCTATCCCAATTTTCTTTACTAAAATCAAGTTCATGTCCTTGATATGTTATTACTTGAGTACCTAGTAATTCTGTTAATAAATTCTTAATGAAATTTGTAAAAAATTTAATATTATCTTCATATCTCCAATAAGCAACATACCATTCTACTTGAGTAAATTCTTGTAAATGTTGAGTATCCATTCCTTCATTTCTAAAACATTTTGCAAGTTCATATACTCTATCAAAACCTGCCACTATACATTCCTTTAAATAAAGTTCTGGTGCTATTCTTAAATTACAATCAATATCTAAAGCATTATGATGAGTATAAAATGGTCTAGCACTTGCTCCGCCTACTGCTGTTTGAACTATTGGTGTTTCAACTTCTAAAAATCCATTTTCAGCAAGATATCTATGTAAAAATGCATATAATTTACTTCTTCCTAAGAATACTTTTCTTGAATCTTCATTCATAATTAAATCAACATATCTTTGACGATATTTTTGATCTATGTCAGTTAGACCATGGAATTTTTCAGGAAGTGGTCTTAGAGCTTTACCTAAAAATGTAAAACTTTGTACTCTTAAAGTCTTTTCACCTGTTTGAGTAGTAAATATTTCTCCTAAAGCACCAATAAAGTCTCCGATATCAATTAACTTTTTAAAGAAACTGTAATTTTCTTCCCCCACAACATCTATCTTAAATTCAAGTTGCATACTTCCTTCTAAATCACGAATACGAGCAAAACTTAATTTACCCATTTTACGCATAAAAACTATACGACCTGCTATTTTAACATTTTTTGTACCATCTTCTAATTTTGGTGCTTCTTTTAATGTATGAGTCCTTTCAAAATTTTCAGGGTATGGATTACATACTTTTCCTATTTCATTTAGTTTTTCTCGTCTTACTAATTCTTGTTCACTAAATTCATTCATAATTAATCACCTGGCCTTATTTTACCATAAAAAAACAATCTTGCAAACAAGATTGTTAAAATTTAATTATATTTTGTATAATTTTTTGTTTTTCTTAGTTGTTGCATAAATAACTGTAGCTCCAACAACTCCAATAGCAACTATAGCAATTGGAAGTGATGCACCAGTTTTAGTTTCAGTAGTTGTAGTAATTGTTACTTTTGTTTCTTGACCAATTGATGGATTTTTTAAATTTAATGTACAATCTACCGCAGCACTTTCTAATTCAAGATTAAATGTCATCAATGTAAAATTCGAATCTTTAATTCCATCTGTTGACATAAAACTAACTGGAATTGATTTACTAGCAAGTTCAGCATCTGTAGGTGATACTTTTGTCCATCCTTCACCAGCTTTAAAATCTTTAACTGTTACTCCATCACCTACTACTTCAAGCGTTCCTGAAAAAGTAGTTAACGTTGCTTCATTTCCTTCAACAGTAACGGCACATGTGGCTGTACATTTTCCATCTGCTGTTGGACAAGTTTTATCACATTTTGTTTTTAATGATGCTGCATTTACACTAATTGGTAAAGCTAAAGCTACTACTAATGCAACTAATCCTATAAATTTTTTCACCACTATCATCTCTCCTATCTTTATTATGTCTAAATTATATCATAAAAATACAAAAAACAACACAATTTTTATAAAAATATACTAAAAAGTGTAAATTTGTGTTATTATAATATAGTAAATAGTATATAAGGATTTGTTATTATGAAAAAATTATTATTTAAAATTAAAGACAATACATTAGTTATTAAAGAAAAAATAAAGTTGTCAACAAATTATAAAAACTTATTAAATACCAATGTAATTAGTTCTGATGAACTAATATTTTCTGACGAGTATTTAGTAACAAACAACAAAATTGTAGCAAGTTTTATTAATGAAATTGTTACTTCTTATAAAATTGATAGTTTATTAATTGAAAAAAATGAATTCATAATAATGATTTTAAATATTATAAAAAACAATAAATCTATTATTAATTTAATATTAAAAGAAGATTCTCCTTTAACATTTAAAATATGTGAGGTAATTACTAAAACTAATATAAAAAATTTAAATTGTTATAACCTTCAACCTTTTATGATTGAGTACTTAGATAAATATCATATTATAGTTGAGTCAAGAAATGAAATTCTTTATCTTTCTAATTTTATGTTACAAAACAATTTAAGTATTTTTTCTAGTATGTTTTATAAAATAACTTTACATATGGATTTACCATTATCTTTGCAAGATGAGGAAGACTTTGAAGCATTTTGTTCAATTAATAAATATTTGAAAAATATAAACGTTGATTATGTAAATAAAAATGATTTGGAATATATTATAAAAATTCTGAGAAAGTATAATAAGAAGAATATTAAAATTATAATTCATTCTAATAATTTAAATGAAGATACAATAAATTATCTTATAAATTATAATAAGAAGAAAAGTAAAAGGTGTAAAATATATTTTAGATTAGAATATAGTAATGATTATTTGAAAGAAAATATTCTAAAACAAACCAATAATAGCATTTTAAAAACTTGTGGTTATATTATTATATTAATTATTACATTTACTTTTGGATATGTTTTTTATGATAATTACACTTCAATGGATCAAGTAAATGAAATACAAAAAGAACTAAAAGAAGTTATTTCTTTAAATGAGACAGAAACCATTATTAATAAATTAAATGCAAATAAATCCGATAATGATAAATTAGTTAATAATAAAGAAGTAGCAAGTATTTATATGATTAATCCTGAAACTGTTGGATGGGTAACTGTTCCTAATACAAATATTGATTACCCCGTTGTACAATCTACCGATAATCAATACTATTTATCTCATAATATATATAGAAAAGAAGATAAAAATGGGTGGGTATTTATGGATTTTCGTAATGATGTTGTTAATTTAAGTGATAATCTTATTCTATATGCCCACAATAGATATTACAATGGCATTATGTTCGGTAATTTACAAAATATGATGAGATATAATTGGTATTCAAAGCCAGATAATCAAATAATAACCGTTAAAACTCTTTATGAAGAATTACATTATAAAATATTTTCTATGTATAAAATAGAAACTACTGTAGATTATTTACAAGTTCTTTTTCCAGATAAAGAAACTAAAATGAAGATGTTTAATATGATTAAAGATAGAAGCATTTATAATTTTGGTGTTGATTTGGATGAAGATGATAAAATATTAACTTTATCTACTTGTGCTGATGAATATAATAAATATGTTGTTCATGCTGTCTTATTAGATGATTAAAAAGAAACTAGCTTTCACTAGTTTCTTTAATTTTTTTATAAATTATTTCCTCTTCAAGGTAAAATGGATTTAGTTTTCTAAGTAAACTTATATTACCTGATTTTTTAAACATTTCTCTTTTACATAAAAGGTCACCTTCTACTAAATAATCGTTACCTTCTAAAAATGCATCAATTATATTTAAGGCAAACTTGTAATCTGATAAAAATCTACTTAAAATTTCATCGGTTTCAGTCTTTTCAATACTATATACTATGTCTAGATATTTTTTGTAATCGTAATTATTACCATTCAACTCTGTTACTATAGTCTCATAAACATTTGATATTATATATCTTATAAAAATTATAAACTTTTTCTCATCATTAAAATAATTTCTTAGTTTACTGATAAATGTTTCTACCAAAAATTCTTCTGAGCAGGAATATTGATCCGCTTCTCCATAATCATCATTAAAACTGTATAATAAACTTTTATCATAAAAGTCCATAAATAATTGTATACATATTTCAGAGTTGGTATATTTATCGTCATCTATACAGTCATATAAATCTAGTGCTTCAAAGGGATTAATTTTTAATATTATGTCTTTTTTACCATTGTCAATTATTAAAGATTTACACTTATTTTGAAATATGTATGGTCTATTAATATAGGAAAAAAAGTCTTCAAGTAAGCATTCTACTAATTCATCTCTTCTATAAAATGCTCTAATTATTTGTTGCATACTCATACTTTCTATTTCTTCTAACATATTTTTACTTTGCTCAATGTTTATTTCATGCCAATAGTCATAATAATTAAACATATAAGATTTACTAGCAATTATAAGCATGATTACTCTTTTTATAGATTCTATGTCCTTAAAATCACTCGTTACAATTTTCATGTATTCTTCATCGTATTTATTGTTTTTGTTTGTTAAAAAATCTAATATGTCATTAACTATTAAATCTTTATTGCCTATATGTAATAAATTTAAATTTTCAGTAAATATTACAAAAGTATCGTAAGCATATGCATATATATCCATAATTATCCCCCAAATGTTTGTTATAAACCTTCTACACTAATCCATTTATATTTTCCACCTATTTTTTCAAATGTGTGAACATATTTTTTTAACTTGTCAATCATAGTGGACACATTTAAATCTTCACTATAGGTTATATATGTATTTTTCTCTTCGTTGTTACTATCATAACAAATTTTTGAAATTTTATCACATATTAAATAGTATTCTGTTAATTGTATTTTATTAGCATTATCAAGTAAAGTGTAACTTATTAGTCCACGATATGAAACGTAATTACTATCAATTGGCTCATTTCTTTTATAAATAAATAAGTATTCTCCTTTAATATATGCACTAGTATTTTCGTCTATATCAAATTTATTAAAATGTTCATTTAATCCAAAATTACTTTTTGATATTACTGAAGTTACATCTTCTTCAAAGTCATTTATCTTAATTTTATTTAATAGTGTTCCGTCTTCTTTAAAAAGGCTTTTATCAGTATCGTTTACTGATTCAATTTTTAAATTATCATATTTATTAATATAATTATATGTCATTTTAGCTATGGTAGTATAACCTAGATTTTGACTATTAATATAATTATCTACATAAAAAGAAATCTCATTATTTAAATTTTTAATATCAATATATGAATATAGTTCATCTATTAACGATTCTGGTACATCTATTTTTTCTTCTTTGCTTTTATCAAACATAAATGTTTTAATAAAAACCATTGCTGCTAGAACTGCTAACAATGTTACTGCTAATATAAATAAAAATTTATTTTCTTTTTCATTTTCCATATGATCACCATTACATTTATTTTATCATGAAATTAAATAATATAAAAGAAAAAAGTGCTTTTTATTCACTTTTTTCTGTTTTCGGATAATTATTTAATATTTGTGTTCCTGGATACCCCTTTTCTTGATATAACTTCAAAATATCAGAGTAATTTGTTGGAAATGATCCATTATTTTCACTATTTAATTGGTCAACTGGTAAATTTGTTGAAATTGTTAAAACTTTATTTTCATCATCATATATTGCTAAACCAGTAACATTGTCAAATGTTATTGTATTATCCTTATTACCAATTACTTGTTTATATTCATCTTCACTACTAAATGTATAAACATAGTCTCTTCTAGCTACATTTAGAAAAGCAAAATCAGTTCTTGCTATTGGAAATATATCTTCAATTACTTTCTTTACATTATAATTTAATACTTCTGATTCACTACTTGAACAATCTAAATATAAAAATACATCTTCACTTGTTACATATAATTCTGTAGTATATGTTGTTTGATTTTTATTATCATCTTCTGCTAATATTTCTACTTTGTATGGTCCTCCAGCTGTTTCTAGATATTTATTTACTTGATCAGAATTTTTAAATGATGTTTTACAATTTGATGGATCTGTACAACTTTTTACAAAATCTTCTACTTTTACAGAAGTTCCTACTTTCCTAAATACAACACTTAACTCAGTTTTAGGTGCTTCTTTATCTGCTACAATTACTTTTGTTTCATATGTTTTATCTTTACATTTGATTGTTACTTTATATTCTCCTATTTTAGTTGTATCAACATTCTTATTATCTACACTACATACACTTGAATTTCCAGAAATACTTGATGTATAACTTTTTACATCATCTGGTACTATATCTCCAATTCCAATTGTTATTTCTTTAGTTGTTAATTTAACGCTGTTACTTTTATTTAGAAAATAATAAACTCCAAATGCTACACCTACCATAAGCACTATAATAAATATTATGAATATTATTTTGTTTATTGGTTTCTTTTGGGTATTGTTATTAATTGGTGGTACAGTTCCAATATTTGTTGGCTTAGTGGGATTTTGTCCCATAATATTAATGTTACTTGTTTCAATAGTATTACCAGTTAAGTTATTAATATCAGTTTGACTTTCAGTTCCAGGTATAGGTTGTGCTATCGGTGTTGGCTCTGAAACTGTCGGCACAACTTCACTTGAAGGTGCAACAGTTGAATTAACATTATTCATTGGATTTGGTGTAACATCTACATTGGGAGTTACGTTTGGCATCGGTCTAGGATTATTTGTAACTTCTCCAAAATTAGGTGTAACATTTGGCATTGGAGTGGGATTTGGAACTGCAGTGCCAGTTGATACATGAGGATTTACACTATTTGATACTGTACCTAATGTAGTTGTATTTAAAGTTGTTGCTCCAAAACTATTTGTATTGCTATTATCATTATTTATATTTGGATTTGCTCCATTCATTTTATCAGCCCCTTTAGCTTATAATACAATTATACATTCTTATTTAATATTTTTCAACTATATTTTTAAATTCGATTCCACGATCTTCAAAATGCAAATATTGATCTTGACTTGATGCTCCCGGAGATAATAACACTACTTCTCCACTCTTTATATTTTGTTTTAAAAATCTCATAGCTTCATCTAATGTATATCCTTTATAGCATGGTATATTCATACTTTTGGCATATTCAAATACACTATCCGTTACTTCACCTATTGCATATATATATTTAACATGGGTTATATACTCATCTAGTTCATGATAATCTTGATTTCTATTTAAACCACCAAGAATTAAATGAATTGGTTTATTAAATGTTTTTAAAGCTGTTATTGTTGAAGTAGGATTTGTTGATTTTGAATCATTATAAAAATCTACGCCATTATAATTTCTTACAAATTCTAGACGATGTTCTACTCCTCCAAATGTTTTTAAAAAATCTTTTATCTTATTAATATCTAAATTAAAATTACTACATACTAGTAATGCAGCCATAATATTTTCATAATTATGAATTCCTTGTAATTTAATATCATTTTTATGTAATACTAATACATCATTTAAATAAATCGCTTCATTATCAAAATATGCTTGGACCTTATTATTTCTACTACTAAAATAATACTTTTGAGATAATATGTTTTTACTTACATCTATAGCATCTTGATTTTCATAATTGATAATAGCAATATCTTTTTCTGTATGCTTATTAAATATTTTGGCTTTAGTCATTTTGTAATGTTCATAAGTTCCGTGATAGTCTAAATGAGTTGGACATATATTGGTTAATACACTTATATTAGTTTTGAAATCATGAATATCACATAGTTGGTGATCGCTTATTTCAAGTAATAATATATCATTTTCTTTAATACTTGAAATTAAATCTGCTAAAGGCGTTCCTATATTTCCTCCAAGCACAACACTTTTTCCCAAACATTTTAACATGTTATAGATAATTGTGACTGTCGTTGTTTTTCCATTTGATCCAGTTACACCAATTATAGTAATATTTTTAGGTAAAAAATGGTATGATATTTCGATTTCATTTTCTACCCGCAAATTTAATTCTTCACATTTTTTGATTAATGGACTTGTTGACATTATCGCAGGATTTTTTATTATTATATCCCATGAAGAATCAATCAAATCTAATTGATTTTTTGTTATTTCAACACTTATACCCAAATCTATTAATTCCTTTTTTATTTCATCATTTATTGGATTTAAATCTGTTATTGTAATTTTATTATTTTTATCCGCTAACAATTTAGCAACAGCAATTCCACTTTTAGCTGCCCCTAAAATTAATATTTTTTTATTTTCATACATATTTATCACCCATTTAATTATATTATTTAAAAGAAAAAAAAGCAATATTACTTAAATATTACTTAGTTCTCTTATATGTCAATACATAATTTTCTTCAATAAATTCATTTTTTACAACCGGTGGAACACCTGTTATTTCAAATCCTAAAGTCTTAAATTCTGCCATTAAAGTTCCATAATTCCAACTATATAATGCCTGAATTACATCACAATTTGCTTTATCTAATAATCGTTTAAAATCTAAAGGCTCCATATTCATCCAATGATATATATTTGATAACATCACTATATCATATTGTTTTTTATTGTTTTCATTAATAAAATATTGAAAGTCTTGATGGCTAAATACTGGTAATTCTATACTTCTTAATGTTTCTTGCAACTTATAATATTGATTTTCTTCAAGATAAGGTATGTATCTTTTGTAATCATCTTCACTAAACAATTCTGTCATACCACTACTCAACAAAATGTTAGAAAATGAACTTTTAATAATTACCATTTTATCAAAAAAGTTTCTTATGTCATTTGGTAAATAATTTCTAATTTTTGCATATACAACATTATTATTAATTTTTTCAGTAATAAAAAATTTTATAAATTCTTCGTAACTTAAATACTTTATGGAAGTAAACTTTAAAACAAAATAATACCAGCTAATAACATTTATATCAATTAATTCAACATTTTTAGCACCATTTAGTATAGCTGTAAAATATTGATCACCACTGCCTAAAATAGTTAGCATATTAGCTCCATTCATATTATATATATCTGAATAAGAAGAAACATTTTCATTTGTAAAACTATAAACTTTTTCCATAACTTTCCTCCAAAGTAATATTTATACTACCATTTTAAAGTTGCTTTGTAAACAAAAAAAGAAGATATTACTCCTCTTTTAGTTTTTCAATGTCTTTAATAGATAGATTAGTTACTTTTGCAATTAATTCTATAACACAATTTTCTTTTAACATTGCTTTTGCTATGTCTATTTTACTTTGTTTAACACCTTCTGCTTTGCCTTTTTTTAAGCCTTCAGATCTACCTTCTTTTAAGCCTTCTGCTTTGCCTTTTTTTAGGCCTTCAGATCTACCTTCTTTTAAGCCCTCAGCTCTACCTTCTTTTAAACCCTCAGCTCTACCTTCTGCTAAGGCTTCATCTCTAGCTTCTTTTTTAGCTTCTTCTAAAGTCATTTCGTCATCTAGTATTTCTCTATTATAATAAAATAGTTTATCAAACTCATCTTCTTGTGTTTTTACTTCTCGAATTATCTTTGCCATAAATTCATCTCCATCATATACTTTATCTATTTTTTCTTTATCGTTACATATAAGTAAATAAAGTAATTTTTCTAAAGACTCTTTGTCTTTTCTAACTATAGTATAATCTTTATCTAATATTTTTGCAAGATTTATATCATATATTTCAAACATTGGATGTACTTCTTCATGTTCTTTTACATCTAATATTTTACTTTGCACTATAAATCTTTTATCTTTCGTTACACCATAAGTATTTAAGTTTATCTGATAAACTTTTTTATACTTACTTTTATAGTCAGATGACTTCTTGGTTTGTTTTAATATTAATTGACAAATATAATTATTATTTTTTCTTTCCATTTTTCTTCCCTTAGTGCTATTTACTTCTACATTAACAATCATATCATTATTTTGCATTGCTATATCTACTTCACTGTTAATGATATTTTCATTTATGCTTACATTGGGATGTATTAATGAAAAAGTAAAGTCATCATAAGATAAGTCTAATATTTTACACACAATCATTGCCAAATAATTTAATCCAGCATCAGTTGACGTCAAAATATTTTTAATAATGGAATCTCTAGATGTTGTTTCTTTTATTTTAACCTTAGTCATAATCATTTCTCCTTTCTTAAAGGCCTATTATACAAGCATTTTTCTTTACTGCAATAGTTTCGACACCATACGACATAACCTTACACACTCAAACCTAAGTTTTTACATTTATAGACGCAAAAATATATCACTATATACACATTTTTTACAATCAAAAAGCAATAGTTTTAAATAACTATTGCAATTAAAGTATTGGATCCTTTATTAACGATTTTTGAAACTGTTTCTTTAAGTTTATATCTCGTATTATCTGGCATCATACTTAGTTTTGCTTGTATTCCTTCTTGAACAATAGCTTCTAAACTACGACCAAATATTTCACTTTTCCAAATACTTGAAGCGTCACTCTCATAATCTTTCATTAATCTATCGATTAATTCTTTAGATTGAATTTCGCTACCTATGATGGGTTCAAAAGTTGATTCTACATCTACTTTTAACATATGTATACTTGAAGCAACAGCTTTAAGTTTAACGCCATACCTACTACCCTGTTTTACTAGTTCAGGTGTTTGGAGTTTTAATTCTCTAATACTTGGGTAAACTATACCATAGCCAGTGTTTTTAGCCATTTTAATAGCTCCCTTTAGAGAATCCATTTCTTCTTTATCTTCGGCATAATTAGCAAATATTTTAAGAAGTCCTGCTTTAGTGGTTACCATATCTCCCATTAGATTTTTAAGTGTTTCTGTATATAATTCATTTGAACTGTTGAGTGTTATAGTTACAGTTCCTGTGGATGCATCAAGTTCAGATATAAAGGAGTTATTAATATATTCTGAATTTTTGAAGTGTTCCAAGATGTAATCCACATCTTTGACTTTTTCTACACTTACGACACTTTCTCTAATTTTTTCCATATAATGTTGTTTAATCTCATTGTTGTTAGGTAAAACATGAACCCACTCAGGTATGGAAACTTTGATGTCTAATACCGGAAACTCATACAAGGCTGTTCTAAGAATTTCCATTATTTCTTTTTCATTCATTAGTTCAGCACTTATAGGCATAACTGGAACATCATAAGTATCCATTAAACTTCTAGCTAGTTCTTGAGTTTCAGTATTTGTAGGGTGAATACTGTTCAATATAACTATAAATGGTTTTCCAATGTTTTTTAATTCACTAACTACTTTTTCTTCTGCTTCAAGATAGGATTCCCTCTTGATCTCGCCGAACGAACCATCTGTTGTGACAACAATCCCTATTGTTGCGTGATCTTTGATGACCTTCTCTGTTCCTATTTCGGCCGCTTCTACGAATGGAATCGCATCCTCGAACCAAGGACTTTTCACCATCCTAGGATTTCCTTCCTCATCAACAAAACCATTAGCTTCCGGAATGACATAACCTACACAATCAACTAACTTGATGCTTGTTTCGAATTCGTTGACAGTTATTGTGGCGCCATTACTTGGTACAAATTTAGGTTCTGTAGTCATAATGGTTTTCCCTTGTGCGCTTTGAGGTATTTCGTCTAAACATCTTTTCTTTTCATATTCATCTGTTATATTTGGTACAACAAGATTTTCTATGAACCTTTTAATGAATGTTGATTTACCTGTACGAACAGCTCCAACTACCCCTAAATAGATTTCACCATTCCCTCGCTTGGCTATTGATGATATAATTTTTTCTTTTTCCATAATCCACCATCTTTCGTTTTTCTATTGTAATCGTATGAAAAGTAGTATTTAATTATTACAATTATTTTAAAGATAATGATTACAGCGTTGCTTTTTTCAAAGATGTAAATTTCGAGCTACCTATATTAATAGACATTTTGTTTATTACTCTTATAGTTCCTACTATATTAAGTTTGCTGAGTACTTTTCTTAACATAGATTGCTCTTAACAAAAACTTTTCTGATGGCGAGTACCATATTTTTCTATGGTGTATAGTCAAGTTTGATAGATACTCCTTGCATTCCATCATAGTGGTTTTGAACGGCTGTAGCAAAATTAATAACTTTTCCGTAACCGTTATGACTAATGGTGTAAGCTTGTGATTGTGCTAAGGTTACGTTAGTTGCAGCATGTTGGTAGCTTCCATATACTTCTGCCCATTCTGTTGTTGCTCTTACTCTTGCTGTTATAAAGCATTCATATGTGTGAGCTGCATCAAGTAAATTCATTGATATGCCAAATCCATTAGATGCTCTTTTCATATTTGTACCATTATAAGAATAATCTATATATCCTGTTGTTCCATTTTTATAAATATAACCTTGAGTTCCTTGTTGTGATCCTTCAATAACTGTTGCATCATCTGTTCTCATTGCTATAACATCATATGATTTAATGGCAGGAGATATCAACCACAAGGTAGTTAAATCCATTAAGTAAACGTTGTTACCTCCATTAATTGATGAAATTTGAATATTCTTATAAGTTGTTGCGTGTGATGTCGCCCTCGTTGTTGTATTATTCTTAGCTGCGGTAGTTGCTTCTTCTTTAGTAACTTCTGTTGATGTTGTTCCATTTGTTGTTTGAGTTACTTTAAAATATTTACTTACCTTTTTATTATGTTCTAAATCATAAGATAAATATTCTTGAGCTTTTTCATCACTCATTGTTGCGATTCTTAAATCTGAGAAGACTAATTTTAATCTGGCATATTCTGCATCTGTTAAAGTTGCACTTTTAACATTAGTTGTTATTAATAAGCCTAGCATTATAGTTAGTGCTATAACACTTTTTTTCAAAGCCGTTCAATGCACCTCCTTTCTGTTCCAAATTCATCGTAGCAGAAAATGTCGAAAAAAGAAATAGAAAATCGTGAGAGTTGCAATTCTCTTTATTGGAGAGTTGTACTCATCTCACGATAAACCTTAAGAATATAATTAATATCACTACGATAATTTTCACAGTTTCCTTGGTAACATTTTATTTTATTTAATGGAACATTATATTTTAAGTTGATTATTAAATCACTTTTATCATTTAGCATAGATAATGTAATTATCTTTGATCTAGAATAGTAAGTTATACTTTTCAAATTTTTATTTTCTAGTTTTTCAATTATTAGATTATTAGTTTTAACTTGATATTTTATAAATTCTTTTTTATCTGTATTCTTATAATAAATATCATTTTCTTTATCATATTCGTAACCTAAAGATATTAACTTGTTTGCGTTATTATTATTTTTACTCATTACTTTTGTGGACTTATTATTTATTTGTTTGGATTCAATTAGGTTATCAAATGGAAAATCTAATGTATCAACAGAGTTGTTTTTAATATATGATTTGTATAATAATTTATTGTTATTATATTTTTCTTTAAAAGTGATTTGACATTCATAGTTATATTCATTATTATTTTCATCTGTTGTTTCAATTAATAAATATAAATTTTGTTTTATACTTTCAATTACATCTTTACTTAATAAATCTGCACCTGATTTATTTTCTTCAATATAAATATTATTAAGATTTTCTGAATTATAAATTATTTTCTTATCACCATTTACAAGTGTATAAAGTTTAACTTTTGTATCAATTGGATTATATTTAATTTTATTAATTTTTATATCATTGATTATCAAGATATTTGTGACTTTAGTTTTAAAAAGATAGCCATTTTCAAATGAAATGTTTTCGCTATTATATTTTAAATCATAAATCTTTATCGAATTATAATTATTTATAAAATACAATAGTAACAACATAAATACTAATATAAAAGTTATTAAAAATATGTTATGTAGGATATAATTTAGAATCTTACCAATTTTTCTTCTTAAATTTGTTATATTATCACTGAGCTTCTTTTCAGATTTAATTAATAAACTCGGAGATATTTCTAATTTTTTGCAAATATTCCTAATCTGACATAAGTCTGGTACTGTTGTACCATTCTCCCATTTCGAAATTGTTCTATCAGATACACCAATAATGTCACCAATTTCCTTTTGAGTTAATTTCCTTTCTTGTCTAATACGATAAATCGTAGTAGCAAATTCTGTACTTTTTACAGTTTCCTTCGTCTCTTCAATCTTTTTCATATATTTCCACCTTTTTAATTTTACCACATATTACTAAATAATGCATTATATAATTTGACAAAATATCATAAAATTTAATATAATAAGCCTAATTTAGGAGGAATTGTCTATGAAAGAGTATTTTGTTTATAAAAAGTTTATTTCAGAACTATTAAAAAATCAAAATAATACAAGCATTACTTACCTTCAAGATATATATAAATATAAAGATTATGAGAGAATATTAAAACCGGTCTTAGATGCAATATATGAAAACCCTCATGCTAATTTAACTAATTTAAGACTTAAATTATTTTTACAAAGTGGATTAAAGGAAATTATGAATATTTTTGTTAATACTACCAAAATAACTCCAGGCGTTTTACTTGATTTTGGAACATTTAATACTAGAGATACTGTTTTATGCGGTTTAAGACAAGAAGTTGATTTAATAGATGGTCGTTTAGTTTCACATAAACTTCCAATTGAACAAGATACGATATTTGATTTAGCATCAACTTCAAAAACATTTACTGCAGTTGCTATTTTAATTCTTGAAGAAAACAATTTAATAGATGTTTTTGAGCCTGTTAATAAATATGTGCCGGAATTTAAAAATTTAGAAAATACTACAATTTATGATTTATTAAAGTTTAGAGTTAAAATTGTAACTGATAAGAGGGTTGATAGTGCAAAGAATAAAAATGAAGCCCTCCAAATTCTTTATACCGCTCATCCAGATAAGAATCAGCAAGTAAGTAATGCTTATACTGATATGGGTGCTATGATTTTAAGATGCGTGATTGAAAAGGTTACTGATATGACCTTTGACCAATTTGTTAATCTAATGATTTTTAAAAAGGCTCATATGGATGATACTTTCTTAAGAGTGCCTGAAGAAAAACTATATCGTGTTGCTAATGAGAATTTTTCTTCTGTTGTTCTTAAAGACGGAAGTATTAAAACGAATTTTAATAATATAAAAGGTACGCCCCATGATTCAAAAGCTATTGCTATTGGTGAATTAGATGGTATTGCACCAGGACATGCTGGATATTTTTCTACTAAAAATGATATGATAAAATTTGCTAATGCTTTAATTAATGGAGGTATTTTATCAAAAGAAAGTTTATTTTCTATGAGTGATACAGAAACTGGTTTTAAAGATCAAGATAAATATACAAGATTTTATGGGTCTTTAGTTTATCTAAAACAACCCGATCCAGAATTTTTATCTGTTTATCCCCCATTGTCTGGAAGATCTTTTATGTCTCCAGGTTTTGCAGGTACTCAATTAGTAGTTGATCCAATTAATAAAATCACCTTATTCGTGGGTTCTCCGAGACTTCATAATAGAATTTATCAAGTTCATCCTGACCAAATCTCTAATATAAAAATAGATGAACATAATGTTAAAACTTTTACAATGCCTGATGGCACAAAAAAAATTGTATGTAGTGATTATACCAAAGCTAAAGAAGTTTTAGTAACACTTGCTTTAGATTTATCTATTCAATACCAATTACTAGAAAAAATATTTAATAATGAAAAAGAAATGCATTTAGTTCGTGAACTTAACTAGCATTTCTTTTTTAATCCCTATTTTCATATGATAATAGAGTTTTAATATCATCTTCTGTTAATTCAGATATAATATTTTTATCTCTGATATCACCATCTATTAATTTATCACTTAATATTCTTTTTTTATTTTGAAGTTCCAATATCTTTTCTTCAATTGTTCCTTTAGTTATTAAGTGTACTACTTCAACAGTATTTTTTTGTCCTATTCTGTGAGCTCTATCAGTTGCTTGGTTTTCTGCTTGTGGATTCCACCATAAATCCAAATGAATTACAATATCTGCAGTTGCTAAATTTAAACCAGTTCCACCAGATTTTAACATTATTAAGAATACTTTTACATCATCATTATTATTAAAATTATCAACCATTTCCATTCTATCTTTCGCAGGTACACTTCCATCTATCATATAAGTTTTTATTTTATTGTTATTTAACTTTTCTTTTACAATATTTAAAGCTGTTTTAAATGATGAAAAAATTAATATTTTATGATTATTTTTAGTATATTCATTTACTAGCATTTCTAATTGATCTAGTTTATTTGAGCCATCAGTATAATTTTCATAAATAATTTTAGGATCTATACATATTTGCCTTAACTTAGTAAGTAGTTGAAGAATTAAAAATCTGGCCTTATTCATACCATCGTTTTCAATAATTTGTTTCATTTCTTCTTTAACTCTATTTAATTCTGCAATATATAGTTTTTTTTGGTCTTCTTTTAATTCAATATAAATATCATTTACTAATTTTTCTGGTAGTTCTTTTATAACATCTTGTTTTTTTCTTCTTAATATAAATGGATTAATTTGCTTGCTTAAACTTTTTATTAATATTTCACTTTCTTCATCAAAATCTTTTATTTTATATTTACTTTGAAATTTTGTTAGACTGGCTAAGTAACCCGGCATTATAAAATCAAATATGCTCCATAATTCTAAAATTGAATTTTCAAGAGGGGTTCCTGTTAAAGCAAATTTAGTTTCAGCCTGGATCTTTTTTACTACTTTTGTAATACCCGCCATATTATTTTTTATATTTTGAGCTTCATCAATAATCATTGTATTAAATGATAAATTTTGATATAAATCTTCGTCTTCTCTGAGTAGTCCATATGTTGTAATTAGTACATTCGTATCCGTTAAATTTTTCAAAATATTTATTCTTTTTTCTTTCGAGCCAAGACATATTTTTCTTTTTATATTACTTCCAAACATCGCAAATTCATGATCCCAATTATATGCTAAAGATGTTGGCACCACGATTAAAAATTTACTGTTTTCATCAGCTTTTAACATCTCTTTGATATAATAAATGACTTGTATTGTTTTTCCTAATCCCATTTCATCTGCAAGTATTCCTCCGAATCCTGTCTTAGCTAAAGTATAAAGCCATTTTACTCCCGTTATTTGATAATCACGAAGAATTTTTAATTCATCTTCTGATAATGTTAACTCAACATCTTTATATTTATTAAATTTATTTATGAAATTATTAAATAAATTATCAGTATTTATAATGTTATATTTAGTGTTTTTTAAACTATCTAAATATATTGCTCGATATTTTAAAATTGTTCCATGACCTGCGATTATATCAGCATCACTTAATTCCAAATCATCCTTTAGCTCACTTAATTCTTTTAATGATTCATCTTCAAGATTTAATATATTGCCATTTTTTAACCTATAGTATTTTTTTCTATCTTTCATATTAGCAAAAATATTTACTAGTTCATCACTATTTATATCTCCAATATTAAAGTTATAACTTAAGATATTATCTTGTCCAATTCTAAACATTGATGATATTGATGTTTTCTTTTTAATATTTATATTTTTAAACTTTTCTGTTGTAAATATCTCATATCTTGTGGCTAATTCTTCTAAACCTTCCTCAAGAAATTTTACTTCTGCTTCTAAGTCTTTTAAAATTATTTTATCTTTCTCTAGTATAAATCCATATTTTAATAAATCATTTATTACTTTTGTTTCATATGATATATCTCTTAAAACTTCATTTGATTTATCTAAATAATTTATTTCTTTATCATCATATTTAAATATGATATCTAATAATATATATGAACTTCTTAAATCAAAATATAATTTCGTATTTATTTCATTAGGTAGAACAATATCATTTACAGATGAATCTATTTTTAAATTTTTTCTTACTATACCTAGTAAACCTTTAGTAAATGTATCTACTTTATCTTTAGTAATTAATAATTTATCTAAATTATTTTCTATTAAATCTTCAATTAAACTTTGTTCTTTATTATTTAAGTGATATAACTTTCCTTTATAAAGGATGTATTCATAATCATTTTCTATTAAGCATTCAACATTTTCTAAATCAAAATTCAATTCATATGAATTATTTCTTTTCACCAGATTTGTATCAATTGGGAATCCATCTTTTATTCCCTCGATTTGATAATTATTAACAACAAATTTAGTATTTTTTATTTTATCTAGAAACTTTTTTAGCATATTTGATGAAAAACTTTTATTAAAATAACCTTCACATATATCTAAGTATGATTCAATTATCGTTTTAGATTCATTTGATAAGTAATATTTTTCGGGTATGAAGGTAAAATTTTTACCAAAATAAACCTCTCCACACCCTGTTTCATATGCTGATTTAAAGGCATTAGCATGATTTCCTAGAGTATATAATTTATCTTCTCCGATTAGTATTTTTACATTATATTCCATAAAACTTCTAGCATAGTAATAATAACTTTCTCTTTCTGTTATGTTAATATATAAATGTACTTGCAGTTCTTTTTTTATTAATGATTCTTCTTTTGGTATAAACTTATTTAATATTTCATTTGTTATTTTATTAACATTTATAATATTTCCTTTAAATATTTGTTCATAATAATTAACAAAAACAGCTCCGATATGTTTACAACTTTGAAAGTTTCTAAATGCTTTACAATCACATGTCGTTCTTACAATTTCTTTATTATTTTCTAAAATGATTGTTACATCATAGTATGTTGGTTTAGTTTCTGAATCCACTTCAAAACTAAATACTTTTAAACTACTATAAAGGCTTTCTTTTTCTTTTTCACTTTTTAAAGTTATCTTATTTTTATCATATTGTTTTCCTTTTATAAAATCATTTGTCGTTACAAATGCCCTTATATTTGTTTTATTTATTAAATCTGTTAAGTTTTCTATTTGCATGAGTTTACCTCCATTTATAAATCATATCACATATCTTTTTATTTAACAATTGTTTGCTCATTTTTTTCTTTTATTTATTAGTTTGCATTTTTTTATTTAAAAAAATACAAAAAAACTAGCATTAGCTAGCTTGCTTGACAATAAATAATTCTTCGTTATCTATAATAAATAAATCTTCTGTTATGCTTTTTATGCATGGATATTTATACCCTGTACTGGCATCTATTAAATATCCAACTGATTTTGATGATGGTATATCATATTCTTTAAAATTATTTATATTCTTTAAATCTGTTAATTTATTATAATATAATTTATAATTTGTGTTATCGGTGGCAATTATTAATATTGCATCATCTACGATAGCAATTCTTTCAACATTATCTATATTAACATTTATTTTTATGCCATTTTCATTTTTCATTATAACTTTATCATTATCTTTATATATGTGTATAACATTATTATCATAATTATAATAGTATTTATCATAACCATAATAATGAGTTTCAATTAATTTTATTTCTTTTTCTTTATATTCTGGACACACATAATATTTATTTATATCAACATTTCCTAAAACACCAAATAATGCATTAGATATAAAATATATTATTATTAACATATAGATAAATTTATGATATTTCTTACTATCTTCATTATTTTCTTTTTTAAATATAATTAAACTGTATATTAAATATATTCCACTAAGTATAATTGATGCTACAAGTGAAGATATAGTTATAATTAAGGGAACATTTTCTACATAACCACAACCAGTTACAATGTTTACTTCACTTAGTAATACTGAAAAATCATAAAAACCATGTAAGAATGCTAAAGCCCAGATGTTTTTAGTAAAATAATAAACTGTTCCAAAAAGTATTCCAATTGACATAGTTTGGATAAATTGCATTAAAGTAGTTAATAAATCTTGTCCCATTAGAAGATTAGTAAAATGGATAGCTCCAAATATTACTCCACTTAATATGATTGATATTATTACTTCTTTTTTATTGCTGCTTAACTTACTTAATAACTCTTCTTCAATTATTCCTCTAAAAAATATTTCTTCAAATAATCCAATACTTATGCAATAAAATACTAAACTTATTAAATTTGCTATATTTAGTTTAGATATATTTAATTCTATTACATTTGCTACAAATACTAAACAAGAAAGTATTACGATTGGTAAACATAACATAATTGTATCTTTAAATGATTTCTTTTGATTTTTAAATATATACCATTTCTTTCTTAGAGCTAGTAAAAGTAATCCACATAATAATACTATAAACTCACTTAGAAAATATGTAGTGTATTTTCCATGTTTTATAGTATCCCAAGTTGTAGTTGCAACTAGGCTACCAAATGTATTTATAAATATTTCAAATCCTATAAATATTAATACAACTGTTATTATTAATTTAAATATACTTTTTTTGTTTTCCATATTAACCTATATTTGATACATTTGTATATATTTGTGATACGTCTTCAATATCTTCAAGCATATTATATAATCTATCAAAGATTTCTTTTTCTTCTCCTTCAAGGGTAATTTTATCTTTAGCATACATTCCTACTTCATCTATTTCATAATCGATATTTGCTATATCACGTTCTAATTCATCTTTAGCAGTATTCATATCACTTGGATTTAAACTAATTGTAATATATCCATCTTCTGATTCAATATCTATTACTTCAATTCTTGCATTTAATAATAAATCCAATACTTTTTCTTCATCATCATATTTAAATGATATTACTCCAAGGTGCTCATAGTTATATGATACGGAATTCGTAACTCCGAGTGACTTATTTACTTTATTAAATGCTGCTCGAACCATTCCAACCGTTCTATTTACATTATCTGTTAAACATTTAATAATTAAAGTTGATGCTCCAGGACCAAATCCTTCATACACAACTTCATGATATTCGTCTTGTCCTACCCCTTTTGCTTTATCTAGGGCTCTAGTTATTATATCACTTGGAACTTGATTCTTCTTTGCTTTATCTATTAGTCTTTTTAATGTTATATTGGCTTCTGGATTTGGGCTTCCTTTCTTAGCTGCTAGATAAATTTCTTTAGCAAATGTTGTATAAATTTTTCCTTTCGCAGCTCCTGTTTTTTGTATACTTGCTTTTCTTACTTCATAAGCTCTTCCCATATTAATTTTCCTCCTTAAATAAACTTTAATTGTTTCACGAACTTGTAAACCCCATAATTTTTATCTATATATTTTATTCTTTTTATTACTTCAGTTACTTTATATACATGATAATATTCAAATTTTTCTTTTTTCATTATGAACTCTATAGATTTTATTATTAATCTTTTGGCATTTTTAGTTGCAAAAAATTTTTCCATAAGTTCACGATCTTTTTTACTCACATGTTTTAACATTAACTCATAGTACCAAAGTCCTCTTTTTTTAAACAAATATTTTTTACCATCAAAATCTTTTAAAATACGCATTGTATCAAAATAACCTAATTTCATATTGTTTCTGATATCTTCTTTTTTAAAATCCAAAATACTTCCTAATTTTCTCGATGGTCTTATTACTTGTATTTTTCTTTTGTCAATATATGGCCTTCTTATTCCAATTGCTTCAAGATCTATTACATATACTTTGTCATAACCTTTTTCTAATAAAGCATTCGCTGGTATATAATCATGAAATCCACCATCTAAATAGTAGTTATTATCAATTAACTTTTCAAATTTAAATATTGGCAAAAAGCATGATGCTATAATATAATCATTTAATTTATCTTTTGGAATATCATTTTTAAACATATATCTTGGTTTAAAATCATTAAATCTAACTGTTACTAAACCAAAATCTTTTTTACTCTTATAAAGATATTTGTCAATTTCAAATTCTTCTAGTTTTTTTCTTATGTTTTTGGTACTTATTCCTTTATTTTGGACTATATCTTTAATATTATCAAGTAACTCTGTTAAATATTTTAAATCATATTCATTATTATTTGTTTTAGTAATAAAATCTTTACTAAATCCAAGAATTGAACCGGTATCGTCATTATACCAAAAGGCAAATAATTCCTCAAATCTATTACTGGCACACATTGCTGCATTAAATGATCCAATGGATGTTCCTACAAAACCATCTATTTTTATATGACAATCTAAAAAGGCTTTGTAACATCCAACTTGATATGCTCCGCGAAGTCCTCCGCCTGAAAATGCAATTCCTATCTTCATTTGCTTTTACCTACCAATAATTTAGCTAAAAATTTGGCAAATTTTCTATCTTTATTAACTGATCTTAATCTAGCATAATATTCATTTATAGAATCATTTCTATAATGGATTAAATTTTCTAATTCGTCTTTATCACTACATACCGGACTATAATAATTTTTCTCTAAGAATATTCTTGCTAATATGTATTTCCAACTTAAGCCATTTATATTTACTAGCTTTTCTAATAGTTTTCCATAGTTTATTGTTTCATTACCCGCTAGGTTGAATGTTTTTTTGTTTAATTTCTCAGCATATTTTATTCCTTTAACAAATGCATATGCACAATCCTCTTTTGTTATAACATCAACTTCATCTTCCTTATTACCATGATACATAAATGTTTCACAAAGCGGATTACTTAATACAAGTGGTACTCTATATATTGTATAATTTTTTAATTTACTTTTAATTAATTTTTCACTTTCTAATTTTGCTTTTGAAAAATAATCAAATTCATCTAATACAATTCTACTTTTTACATTTGGATTTTTCATGTTTTTGTACATACTTGTCGTTGATGCAAAAAACAAATGACACTTTGGATTATAGTAGTTAATTGCTCGAACAATGTTTTCACACCCTCCATAATCAATGGCCATTGAAAGACCATCTTTCATATCTCCGAGTGGCGGCATTGCACTTGCTAAATCTATAATATAATCATGATCTTTAACTAATGCTTCAATAAGTATTCTATCTGTTACATCACCATATAAAATATTTACTCTTTTTCTAAATCTTTTTAATCTATTAAATGATTTTTTGTTTTTTAAGTCTAATATTGTTATTTCATATTTTCCTTCACTTAATAAGTATTTAACTGTGTGAATTCCAACAGCACCTGCAGCACCAACCACTAATACCTTTTTCATAGAATCTTCCCTTCTTATAAAACATTTATTAAAAACAATAATATTATACCAATTATTATACCATAAATAGTGTCTTTTTTATCTATTTCTTCTAAAACTTCTTTTAAAAGTTCAAAAAATAAAATATGAAGTAACATTCCAAGTGTTAACGCAATAATAATGCCTTCGAATGTTTCATTTAATTCTCCGAAAGCTAAGAATGTTATTCCGCCGATAAATCCTGATAATATTAATAATACTAATAAAAGAATATTTTTCTTATTTTGTGAAGATGCTATTTGAAAACCAAATGGCAAATTATGTAGCCCTATTCCTAAAAGCATTAATATTCCACTTTTTAAATCATTGCTTGCAACACCATATAATGCCATTCCTTCAATTGTATTATGTAATAGTAAGGCGATTATTGTAATTGTACCAATATGCTCAATATGATTAATATGATCTATTTTTTCTTCGTCGTTTTCATGATGCTCATGTTCATGATGAGGTACTAATTTATCAATCATTACTAAAAGTAATAATCCTACAATAACAAATAAAAATATCCACCATTTTTTTAGATTTATAAGTTCTGGCAATAAATCAAATAATATAAGCCCTATTATAACTATGCTAGCGCATGATATTGACATTCTTGTAAATGATGTTTTATTAGAAGTGAAATTATAAATAATAATGCCAATCAAAAAAAATAATCCACTTATTAATGTTAAAAGTAATGCCATAATTGTTACCTCGCTTCATAAGTATTTTATCAAAAAAAAAATATTATAGCAATAAAAAAATGAACCGAAGTTCATTCCTTTTTAACTAACAAGCAACTTTAGTGAATTTAATTGAACCAGTTAGTTGTTTTCCTGTATTTTCATTTTGGTCTATGTCTAAGTTCTTTAATGTAACTGTAATAGTCCATGAATCAGATACAGTTTTACCAGCTTCTGCAATTAATTTGTGTTTTAATATTTCTCCACCTTTAGTTGTTGGAATATTAATTGTTCCAGTAACAGCAGTTCCAGCAGGCAATGTAACTAAACTTTGTTCGTCAACTAAAGTAGTTGAACCTTTAACAGCAGTAAAGTATAGTTCTTTTGCATTTGCAGTGTTTGCAGCAGATTTAGTAAATGTATTAGCAGTAATAATTAAATCAGCTGTATAACAGAAACTTCTATCTGCTTCACTAGGTGTTGTAGTTGTTGTTGCACCTGGTGCTGTCCAACTTACTGTTCCTGTTGTTGTTCCAGTAGCATCAGGTTTACCTTTAGCAAAAGTTGTAGCATCAGCATAAATGTTGATAGCTCCAAAAGTACCAAATTCTGAACTAGCTGCTGTACCTGTTGTAACAGTAACATTAGCTGAAGTCCCTGTACCACCTTGAGCAGTGAAGTAAGCAAATGTTGCACCTACAACAGCAACTAATAATGTAGCAACTGCGATAACTGTTAAAAGAATAGTATTCTTTTTATTTTCCATATCTACTTTTCTCCTCTCCTATTTTAATATTAACATTTTATAAATTAAAAATCAACCCCATTATGTCTTTTTTTATAAACTTTTTTTTAGAAACAAAAAAAGGACCAGAGTCCAATTTTATTTTAGTAAAAATTATGCGCAATCAGTCTTTGTAAAGGCTATTTGTCCAGTTAGTTGTTTACCAGTATTTTCATTTTGATTCATTGCTAAGTTCTTTAATGTAACTGTAATTGTCCAATTATCAGTAACACTAGCACCAGCATCAGCAACTAATTTGTGAGTATATTCACTACCATTAGCAGTTGTTGGAATTTGAATTGTTCCAGTTTTTCCAACTTTAGTATCAAAATCAACTAGAGATATTTTATCAAGTAAAACTGTTTCTCCTTTTTTAGCAGTAAATTCTAATTCATTTAAATTTTCTGTATTAGCAGCAGAAACTGTAAATGTATTAGCAGTAATATTTAGTGATGCTGTATAACAGAAACTTCTATCTGCTTCACTTGGAGCTTCTTGTCCTGTAACTGCTCCTGGAGCTGTCCATTTTACTGTACCTGTAGTATCATCAGTAACATCTCCAGCACCTTCTGCAAATGTTGTTGCATCAGCATAAATGTTAAGTGGATCAATTGTACCAAATTCTGAACTAGCTGCTGTACCTGTACTAACTGTAACAGTTGCTGTTGTTCCTTGTGCTCCTTGAGCTGTGAAGTAAGCGAATGTTGCACCTACTACAGCAACTAATAATGTAGCAACTGCAATAACTGTTAATAGGATAGTATTTTTTTTGTTATCCATAATTCTTCTTTCTCCTCTCCTATTTTAATATTATCATTTTAGCTTATAAAAATCAACCCTAAACTGACAATTTTTTGTATTTTATTTTTTAAAAATTTTATGTATTACATACTTAATGTAAATGTTTTTTTATCTACATCTATGTTGGTTAATTTTAAACTTATTATCTTTTCTAATCCACCAGTTATTTTATATGTTGCCATTAACTTTCCACTCGATATTGTTGCAGCACTACTATAGGTATCTAAATTGTTATATTCTATTATTTTTGCTACTGTTGTCTTATAAGTATTAGCTATAGAATATATGTTACTACCTGTAAAAGATGTACCATAACTAGTAAGACTATTACCAGTTCCCTCTTCTATAGTTATATTTCCTTTGTATTTATTTTTATTAAATACTATTTCAATATTATATGTACCAGGATAAATATTATCTAGGATAAAAGAATTATTTACCATTGTAGCCTTTTTTGATCCATTTTGCAAAGTTATTCCCGCTAGTGGACTAGATGAAAGAATTCTCAAAGTATATGCCATTTTGGCATTTTGCACTTCAGCTACTATTTCTGTATTTACATAAAAATATGTATAACTTGCAGCAGGTATTGCCTTATCACTTAACCATGTTTTTATTTTATATGTTTTAGTTGAATTGCTACTTGAGGTTCCCCCTAAAGTATTAAATAAAATTGAATATCTATTATTTCTTGGGTCAGATTCATCATATTTTACTATTGGAAGTTCTGCAATACTTATTGGTTCTACAATTAAAGTATCTTCTTTTCCAGCACCATTATATTCATAAACCGCTACCATTATATAATCTATCGGAGTTAATACATCTGTATCCTTATATCCAGTTCTTGCTTTAAAATTTGTCATATCATAGCCAATATTCATGACATATGTAGAATCTAATGAACCAGTATTTTGAATATATATTACACTTGCTTCTGTTTGAGCTAATCCCATTTCATCTGACATAGATGTCATATTCGTTTTTTGAATTGATGATGAATTACTTCCATATGAAACATTCAAAGTTCCTGTTGTAATACTTTGATTTGTTGTGTTTGTTTTAACAGAGAAAAATGATGCATAACTAAATCCAACTGATGCCATTGTTAAACCAAAAACGCATACTGCAATTATAAAATTTTTATTTCTTATAAATTTGTTTACTTTTTCCCAATTTATCTTTTTCAATTTTATCACCTAACTTCATTTTAGCATATTATTATATTAATTAAAAGCAAAAAAATTATATTTTACAAAAAAAGTATGGCTAATCCACACTTACTTTATAACTCCATTTTGAACATATTTTGTATCATTTATTACTACAAATGCATCTTTATCATTTGTTCTTATTATATGAGTTAATTTTTTTAATTTTGATTTATTTAATTGAATCATCAACATTGTTTTCTTTTCATTATCTTGAGGATTTTTTAAATCTACTACTGATACACCAAAACCGGCATCTCTTATTTCTTTAATCATCTTTTTTACATCACTAGTTTTAGTTGTAACCTGTACACCAATTAATCCTTCTACTAAATTATTCGATATATATCCGCCAATAAATGTTCCTGTTGCGTAACCTCCGGCATAACATATTGGGATAATAATTGACTTAATATCGGTAGTTAAAGCTTCACGAGCTACCAAAAACCAAATAAGAACTTCAAAAAATGCAATTATTGCTGGAGTAAACCTACGGCCTCTTACTACTAAAACAGTTCTAATTGTTCCAAATGTAACATCAACTATTCTTGCAAAAAATATTTTTATACATAATAATAACATAATATCACCTTTATATATTTATTAGTATGGCTAAAACTATTAAAAATAAAAGTACTATTGATATTACTATTAAACCTAATACCTTATTTTCTTTTATTTCACGATATTCTATTTTATTTTCATGTCCATATTTTTCACTTAATAGTGTAATCTTTTTATTATTTTTATCGTTCATTTTATTTTGATAATTTATTTGGCTTTGATCCATTAATGCTCCACAAAACTTACAAGTTATACCTTCGTTTGGTAAAGAATTTCCACAATTTTTACACTTCATTTTTTACTCCAATCTTTTTAAATGTTTTATTATGTTAATTTTATGATAAATATTATGCAAAGTCAATTAATTCTTTTTAAAATAAAAGGTTCAACAAACTTATATTGTTGAACCTATATAAGTAATGATTGCATAACCATTTCCTTCTTTAGAACAATTTTCTGTAGCATTAGCATTATGACATGTTGTGGGGTATGTTCTAGTATTTTCCGCACTATTTGCAGTACAATTATAGCAATACATTGATTTATTAATTAGTAATGAGTTTCCAATATATCCTGAACCTCCACCGGCTCCAGCTTGATTACTTGCTCCTCCACCGTAAAGGCCTCCGCCTCCACCGGCAGAATAGTAATTACCATCTCCGCCTTGTCCAAACGAACCACTTTCACCTCGGGCAACTGAATTTTCTGTGCCTCCACCGGATGCACCACCTGAATTTTGACTGCCGCCAGCACCATATAAAAATCCACTTGACAAATTAGTTCCATTAACACCAGAAGCTCCGCCACCTGCTCCACCATTACCGGTATAAGATGGTGCTTGGAAAGATACACCTCCGCCTCCACCAGCAACAATTAATATATTATCAATGCTATCATATAAGGATGATAAAATTCCGGTTTTGGTTGCAATGTGAGTAGCTCCACCACCACCACCAGAATAAACTGGGTGTGAACTTCCAGCACCACGGCCGCCACCATTATAACCGCCACTACAATATTGTGCATTGCATCCTGCAGCTCCTGCTCCTCCTGATGCTATATATAATTGTTGATTTGCATCAAAGTAAACAATTCCTGTAGAATATCCGCCGTAACCACCTGAATAAGAGCTATAGCTACCACCTTGCGCTCCCCATACCTCTAATTTATAGTATCCTGGCTCCATAATAGTTTTTGTTTGGATTTGATTTGAATAATCTACTAACCCATAATATCCATATGTTGATGTTTCAAAAGTTCTGGACGTGTTTCCTGATGCATCTGCACTATAAGCTCTAAAAGCATAACTTGGATTAGTTAAACCCGCAAATGTGTAACTATTATTTGTACTTGATACATATGTTTTTCCACCATCACTTGAATAATAATATGTGTTAGGTGTAAGTCCTAAAGGACTATTTCCAAGTGTTATTGTTGTACCTGTTGTTCCATTTGTAACTTTCATACTTTCAAGTATTGGTCCACTACTTACATCTAAATATGCTACACAACTAGTTCTTCCTGTTGCTGCAATAACTACTTTTTGATTTTTTATTGACATTGTTGAAGTACCTGTACATGCAGATTTTGTAGATAATGTATAAAATAAATTTGATGGAATCGTTTTTGCCTCATAGTATGTTGCCGAGTTCTTTTTAGCTTGAACATATATTTTTAGAGCAATGTCTACATCCATGGCATCCATATATACATCACATACATCTTTTTGATTGGATTCTACTGAAAACAAATTGTCTGCAGCACTATAAGTTACTGTTGAACCATTTTGACATTTGCTTTTTGAAGCATTTATTTCATATCCAATTGTTGGTAATGCAGTTGTTTCTAACTTTGTATATTCTCCATTACCATTACCATCTGAATCGACATTTTCAGCATAAACATTTAGTGTAATATCTAGTTGAGCTGTAGAATCAAAATATAAATAACATACATCGTGTCCTAAAGCTGTTATATCAGCACTGTAATTTTTTGAATCATATTTTATTGTTGAACCATTTGTACATTTACTTTTTGTTTCATTATAAACATAACCTGCTTTTGGTATATAAGGATATAATCCATATGTATTTAAGCCATTTCCATTTGCATCTCTTTCTTCAGCCATTATTCTTATATCTAAATCGGAAATTTCTGATGTTGCTCCCCCAATGATTGGTTTTACATCAACTACTTGATAGAATGCATATGTAACGATTAGACCAACACATGATAAAAGGACCACTATTGCTATACTTATTAGTGGAATTTTATTTTTGTTTAAGAAAGCAGTTACATCTTTATTGAGGATTTTTTTTATTCTATTCAACAATTTATTCATATGCTTCTAACCTATCCTATAATTAATTTTAAGATAAAATAAATATAAAGTCAATTATTAATTAATTAAAATTTTAGTATGATTGATTTTTTTAAAAAATTTTACATCAAAAAAAGCCGATGTGGCTTTTAAATTATTTATATCCTTTATCCTTATAATAATTGTAAAGTTCTTGAAAACGATTAAAGTGCACAATTTCTCTTTGGCGCAAGAATAAAAGTGGCTCTATTACTTTTGGATCTGTTGCTAAATCAATTAAATGTTCATATGCAACTCTAGCTTTTTGTTCTGCCGCCATATCTTCTACTAAATCTGCTAAAGGATTACCAGTTACAGCAAATGTTGAAGCATCAAATGCTACACCATCTGCGTTCATAGGGAAAACTCCTTTTCCGTGTTCTGTATAAAAACTTTCTAGTCCTGCTTCTTTAATCTCATCAATTGTAGCATTAGATATTAATTGTGAAACTATAGTGGCAACCATTTCTAAATGACCTATTTCTTCAGTTGCAATGTCATTAAGTAATGCTCTTCCTAATTCATCTGGCATTGTAAACTTTTGATGAAAATATCGCAACGATGCTCCAAGTTCTCCAGCATAACCCCCGACCTGAGTAATAATAAGTTTTGCCATTTTTAAATCTTTTTTTGTAACACTGACTGGATAAGATAAATGTTTTACATATTTAAACATATTTTGTACCTCCAGTATTTTCCCAAGGCCATGGATTATTTATCCAATTAAATTTTGATAATGAGTTATTATCAATTACTTCAAGTGGTCCATAAGCTTTAACATATTCCATTTCTTTTGTACATGATTTTTCAGCTAATTCTCTAAATTTTTTTAACATTTCTTCATCAGTTGGATGTAAATCTAAATAAAGATTTAAGTCATTGATTGCAAAAGATAGTGCCATTATTTCTAATAATAATTCTTCTTGTTTATTATTAGCAACAACTCTTTCGTATTTATAATTTTTATATGGATCATATAAATTATTAAACATATTTCCCTTAGAAAAACCATCAGCAATACTTGTCAAATCTGAATCACTACTTATTTTCATATTCTTTGGTACAGCAAAGCCAAAAAATCCTAAATTATCATCAAATAACATTTTTTTCCTCCCTATCTTATAGTATGTTTCGCCTAAAAATTGTATTGGGTAAATTGCTTATATATTTAAAATTTATTTCGATAAAGTTGAATAATTTTTCATTATAATGTATAATTAATTAAGGTGATGAATATGGCAAAGAAGAAAAAAACTAAAGATAGCAGTAATAATAGTTCATATAGTGTTGAACTTACTGGGCTTATCCTTATTTTAATTGGAGTTATTGGATTTGGATTTGGTTTTATTGGGTCAATATTAAAAAAATTTGCCATGTTTTTAGCAGGGACTTGGTGGATAGTTATTCTAATTGCTTTAATAATATTGGGTGTTTACATGTTATATAAAAGAAAAATGCCTAAGTTTAGTGATCAAAAATTAATTGGTCTATATATCTTTTTTATAATTATTCTTGTTGCAAGTCATTTTGAATTTTTAAAAATAACTGGTAATCCAAAAGAAATTCTTATGGAAACTTATAATAATTATATGGAACGAATTTCTACGATTACTGCTAGTAATGCTTTAAACACTTCTGGTGTTACTACAATTGTTATTGGTGGTGGATTTATCGGTGCTTTATTTACTGCTGCACTATATGGCCTTTTTGGTAAAACTGGTACAATTGTAATTTTAGTATTACTTGGAATATTTGCATCAGTCTTAACATTTAATGTCAATTTATCTAATATATTTAAAAAGTTATTTAGATTAGTAAAATTTAAGAAGAAAGAAAAAAATGAAACAGAAGAAATTATTCCTATTAGTAATAGTGATGAGGTAAAAGAAAATATTGAAGTCAAACCTGTGGAAAAAGAAAAAATAATTATTACATCAATGGAAGAATTAAAAACTAAACCTATTGTAGAAGAATCTTTAGAAAAAGAAACTAAAACAGATATAGTTGATAATGAAGATTATTATAGACTTCCAAGATTTAGTGAAATATTTGATCCTTTGAAGCCTAAGAAAAATAACAATACTTCATTTACACAAAGCAATAAAGAAATACTTGAAAGAGTTTTAAAAGATTTTGGTATTGCTGCAAAAGTTGTGGAAATACATATTGGACCCGCGGTTACTGAATATGAACTTACAGTTCCACCTGCCACAAAGGTAAGTAGAATTTTAAATATCGATAAAGAAATTGCTTTGGCTTTAGCGGCAAAAGATGTTATAATTCAAGCTCCCATTCCAGGAAAAAGTACTATTGGTATTGAAATACCTAATCCAACCATTTCAAGTGTAACTTTAAGGGAAGTTCTTGAAAGTCCTCAAAACCTAAAGAGTGATGCTAAAATTTGTTCAGCATTAGGTAAAGATATCATGGGAACACCAAAAGTATTTGACTTAACAAAAATGCCTCACCTTTTAGTAGCTGGTTCTACTGGTTCTGGGAAATCTGTATGTATTAATGGTATTATTGCATCTATTCTAATGCGTTATAAACCTAATGAAGTTAAACTTGTATTAGTTGACCCTAAAAAGGTTGAACTTACAAATTATAATGGTATACCTCACCTACTTTGTCCCGTTGTTAGTGATCCTAAGAAAGCTAGTTTAACATTACAAAAAGTTGTTACAGAAATGGATAATAGATTTCAAACATTTAGTGATAAAGAAGTAAAAAATATTACTGGATATAATGATATGATAGAAAAATATAATAAAAAACATCCAGAAAGCCCACAAAATAAAATGCCTTATATTGTTGTTATAATTGATGAACTTGCAGATTTAATGCTTGTTGCTTCAAAAGAAGTTGAAGATTCTATTACTCGTATTACACAACTTGCTCGTGCTGCTGGTATTCACTTAATTGTTGCAACACAAAGACCATCTACTGATGTTATTACAGGTTTAATTAAAAATAATATTCCATCTCGTATTGCATTTGCGGTTGCTAGTCAAATCGATTCAAGAACTATTCTTGATCAACGTGGTGCCGAAAGATTACTTGGTAAAGGAGATATGTTGTACTTTCCTATGGGTGAAAGTGTTCCAATCAGAGTTCAAGGTTGCTTTATAAACGATGATGAAATAAAAAGATTAATAGATTATTGTAAAAATCAAGCTACGGCAAAATATGACTCTGCTTTTGAAAATGTAAGTCAAAATACTTCAAGTGGTGTTGGTAACTCTGCTATCGGAGGGGAAGATGACGATGCTTATAATGATGTCGTTGAATTTGCTATTCAAACCGGTAAAATAAGTGCTTCTTTAATTCAAAGAAGATTTAGATTTGGTTATAATAGAGCTGCTAGAATTATGGACTTACTGGAATCTCGTGGTATCGTTGGTCCTCAAAATGGGTCCAAGCCTCGTGAAGTTTTAGTAAAGTTAGAGAAAAATAATGTCGAAGAATAAGAAATATATTTAAAAAAAATTAATTTTATGTTAATATAAATATGAAAGGTATGGTGTGTATGGCAAATACAAAAAAAACAAATTCAAATAGTATTAAAAGTACTAAAAGTAAAAATACTAATTTAAATGTTAACAAGGTAGAATTAAAAGAAGTTGAAGGAGCAAAACATATATTTTCTCAAAAAAACATTTTAATAATTGTATGTATCGTTTTAGCTTTAATATTAGTAATATTTTATGGTTATAGAGTTAATAAATTAAAAGAAACCGATACTTTAAGTAAAAGTTATTTATTAGATTCTGGTACTGTTAGTTTAGAAATTAAGAATTTAGACGAAGTAAATCAAATATTGACAGAATCTCCGACTGAATACTTTGTCTTAATAAGTTATACTGGAAATAAAGATACTTATAAACTAGAAAATGGATTAAAAAGAATTCTAGATAAATATAAATTAAATGATTCATTCTATTATTTAAATGTTAAAAGTATAATGGATGAAGATAATTATTTAAACAGACTAAATAATGCATTTAATACCGATAAAATTAAAAAAGTTCCAACTATATTGTATTATAGAAATGGTAAAATTGTAGATGTTGTTACAAGAAATGATAATAATATAATTAATGCTGGCGATTTTCAAAAGTTACTAGATATATATGGTTATGAAGGTCAATAAGACCTTTTTTTAAAGGAGTGATATTATGTTAAATGTAGTTTTATTTGAACCAGAAATCCCTCAGAATACTGGAAATATAATGAGGACTTGTGTGGCAGTCGGAGCAGTTTTACATTTGATTAAACCTTTAGGGTTTAAAGTAGATGATGCTACTTTAAAAAGATGTGGTGTTAATTATATAGACAAATTAAATTGGACTGTCTATGAAAATTGGGATGATTTTTTTAAGAAAAATCAAGATGGAACATTTTATTTTCTAACTAGATATGGTCATAAGCCTCATTCAAGTTTTGATTATTCTAATAGAAATGAAAATATTTATTTTGTTTTTGGAAAAGAATCTACAGGTATTCCAAAAAAAATATTAAAACCTCACATTGATAATTGTATGCGAATACCTATGACTGCGAATGTTAGATCTTTAAATTTATCTAATACTGTTGCCATTATGTTATATGAGGCTTTAAGACAAAGAAACTATGATGATTTATTATTTGATGAGCCTCATAAATCAAAAACTGAAATCGAAGATTATCCCACTTAAAAAGCACTTGACTAGTGCTTTTAATTTTGTTTAAGAATACTTTTTCCAAAACCAATTGTTTTTAAATTTCTTAACATATAATCTAATATATTAGCTTTTTTAATGTCTTTTTCAACAGTTACATCTACCTCATCTACGATATTTCCTTCTGAATCAATAATCTCTGCTGTTCCAACGATATCGCCTACTTTTACTGGAGCTTTTATTTTGTTTACTTTTAAATTAAAACTATATTCTGTAACTGGATCAGTATTTTTTAATATTTCTGTGGCATCATTTAATAAAACTATATTGGCTTTATCTTGTTTTCCTCTTTCTACCCTAACTTTTCCTAATGATTCTCCTTTTGTTTTTATTATATTTATTTTAAATGTGTTAAACCCATAATTTAACATTTTTACTGTATCACTACTTCTATTTTCAGAGGTATCTTCCCCCATTACTACTGATATTAGCCTGAAGTTATTTTTGCTAGCTGTTGCAGTTAAACAATATCCTGCTGTTTTTGTAAAACCTGTTTTTAATCCATCCACGCCATCATAAAATCTAACTAATTTATTTGTATTTACTAACCATATCCTTGAGCCATCATTTTTTTCTAAGTATTCTTCATATATACTTGTAAATTCTAGTATTTTTGGATGCTTAAGAAGTTCACGGGCAATGATCGACATATCTCTGGCAGTTGAATAATGTCCTTCAGCATCAAGTCCATGAGCATTTACAAAATTTGTATTTGTGGCTCCAATTTCTTTAAGTCTTTTATTTAACATATCAATAAATCCACTTTGTGAGCCCCCGATTTTTTCTGCTAGAGCTACTACAGCATCATTACCACTTGCTATTGCTACACTTTTTAATAAATCATATACTGTATAAACTTCTCCTGCTTGTAAAAATACTTGACTTCCTCCCATGTTGGCGGCTTCTTCACTAATTGTTACTTTGTCTTCAAATTTTAAATTTCCATTATCAATTGCTTCCATTACCATTAGCATACTAGCTAGTTTTGTCATCGATGCTGGAGCAAGTTTTTCATCAGCGTTTTTTTCATATAACACTTTACCAGATAAATTATCTACTAAAATTGCACTTTTGCCATTCGGAGCAAAATCTTCTTCTGCTAAAACATTTAAGTTTAGAACAAAAAAACTCATAATAATTAATAATATCTTTTTCATATATACACCTTATTAATTATTATGATATTTATATTTTATTAGAACTTTTCTAACTTTTTTTCTTCTATTTCATGCCAATACTTTTTTGATTGTTTCTTTTATCTTGTTAATATCATCTGTTAAAAGTGCTTCAGATAATAATTTTTTATCCTTATAAATATGTAACAAATCTTCATATTCTTTTAACTTTTCACTTGTCTTTTTTATAATATTTCCTATATAACTTTTAGATACTTGTTCTAAATCTGCTATTTCTTGAAGCGTTAAATTTTCTTCATAATATAGTTGATAATACTTTTTGTTTGATTCATTTAAAAGATTACCATATATATCAAATAGCTCTCCATAATATAAAAATTCTTCCATTTACATCAAATCCTTAAATAAACCATAAATATAGTTTTCTATATCAAATGGTATTAAATCCGTCATTTTTTCCCCAAGCCCTACGAACTTTACAGGAATATTTACTTCTTCTTTTATTGCTAGGACTATTCCTCCTTTAGCTGTTCCATCTAATTTTGTAAGTACAATACCTGTAATATTGGTTATTTCTTTAAATGCACTTGCTTGCATAATACCATTTTGACCAGTTGTTGCATCAATCACTAATAAAGTTTCGTGAGGTGCATCTAGAATTATCTTGCCAATCACTTTGTTTATCTTTTCGAGTTCTTTCATCAAATTTACTTTGTTATGTAGCCTTCCTGCAGTATCAATTAAAACTATATCAGCGTTTTCTTCCTTAGCTTTTACAAGGCCATCATAAATTACTCCGGCTGGATCAATATTTTCTTTACCATAAAAGATAGAATCTGTTCTATCAGCCCAAATTTTTAATTGTTCTACGGCTCCAGCTCTAAAAGTGTCCCCCGCGATTAACATGACTTTTTTTCCTTCATTTTTATATTTATAAGCTAGTTTAGCAATTGTAGTTGTTTTACCTACCCCATTAACACCAACCATTAATATTACTGTTGGTCCATCGCTTGCCATATTAATTTTATCAGTAATTGATTCATTATTAACATATATTATAAATAATTCATCTACGATAACTTCATTTAAATATTTTGTATCGGTAATATTTTCTGACTTTACTCTTTTTCTTAATCTATCCATAAAATCCATTACGGTATTTACGCCGATGTCTGCCATTATTAAAATATTTTCTAATTCATCAAAATATTCATCATCTATTTTAGTATATTTTATACCTAACATACTTAATTTTGATACAAACTCATTTCGTGATTTTTCTAATCCCTCATCATATTTTTTTATAGTATCATCTTTTTTTTCTTCAACTTCTTTTTTTGTTATTATGTTTTTTAATTTATCAAATAATCCCATGATTAACCTCCGTAAAAACATTATATCAAAAATAACTTTGTATTGCAATTTGTTCATAAATAAGATATTACTTGTAATGGTAATCTTTTTCAAAAACATAAATATTTCAAAAATAATGGACAAAATATTAAATATTTGCTATAATATCTTTAGTTCAGTAACTTTATGAATTAATTTTATTTTAAAGAAAGAAGGAATTTTTAAGTGGAAAATAAAAATAATATTGCCACAAAAGTTATTGCTTTAGGTGGCTTAGGTGAAGTTGGAAAAAATATGTATGTTGTTGAACATAATGACGAAATATTAATTATAGATGCTGGAGTAATGTTTCCAGAAGATAATTTACTTGGTGTTGACTATGTTATTCAAGATATTACATATTTAAAGAAAAATGTTGATAAAATTAAAGGTTTATTTATAACACATGGACATGAAGATCATATTGGTGGCATACCATTTTTACTTCAAGCTATTAATATACCCGTTATTTATACACCAAAAATTGCTAAAGACTTAATTGAAAAGAAGCTTGTTGAAAGAAATATAAAATATGATAATTATCAAATTATTACACCTGATTTTAATGTTAAAACTAAATACTTTGATATTTCATTTATTAATACTACACACTCTATTCCTGATAGTTTTGCGATAGTTATTAAAACACCAAATGGTACTATATTTGAAACTGGTGACTTTAAATTTGACTTAACTCCAGTTGGGCCAATGGCTGATATTCACAAAATGGCAAGGTTTGGTGCTGAAGGGGTTACCCTACTTCTTAGTGACTCAACAAATGCCCTAACTAGTGGATACTCTAAAAGTGAAAGCGCTGTTGATGGAACTTTAAATGATATGATTAGCAAACATCACGGTAGAGTTATTATTGCAACATTTGCATCAAATATCTATCGTATTAAACATATTGTTGAGAGCTGCAAAAAATATGGAAGAAAAATAATTGTTTTTGGTAGAAGCATGGATAACAGTATTGAACTTGCTTTAAATAATGGACTTATTAACGATAGATCAATGTTTATTGATGCAAACGATGCTAAAAGTTTGAAAAGAAATGAAATTTGTATTTTATGTACTGGTTCTCAAGGTGAACCTCTTGCAGCATTATCTCGTATTGCTAATGGACAACATAAACAAATATCACTACTTGGTGATGACTTAGTAATTTTCTCATCAAGTCCTATTCCTGGTAATGCCGAAAGTATTAATAAGATTATTAATAAACTATACTTAAAAGGTGTTCGTGTATTTACCAATTCAGAATTTAGTGATGTTCATACTTCTGGACATGCTAAAGAAGAAGAATTAAAATGGATGCTTAGAATTATTAAACCAAAATACTTTATGCCAATGCATGGTGAATATAGAATGCTAAAAAAACATACGGAAATTGGTGTATTATGTGGAGTTGCTCCAGAAAATACATTTATTTGTACAAATGGTGATGTTATAGAACTATTAAATGGCGAAGTAAGACGCGGTGGCACTGTCCAAGCCGGAGATGTTTATGTTGATGGTTCTCGTGTCGGTGATATTGGTTCAGTAGTTATTAAAGATCGCAAATTAATGAGTCAAGATGGTATTTTAATTACTATTTTAAATATTAATACTCTAACAAGAAAACTATTATTAAAACCAAATGTAACTGCCAGAGGATTTGTTTTAGTAAATGAAAATCAAGAACTAATGCAAAAAATAGAAAGAAAGATTAGTGAAGTTGTTAATTCTTCTTTAGCAAAAGCTCCATACAGCTATACTGATTTAAAAAATCAAATTATTTTAGAATTACTACCTTTTATAAATAATTTAACAGGTAGAAAACCAATTATATTGCCTGTAATAATGGAAGTAAATCAAGCATAGTAAAACCACACAGTTGTGTGGTTCTTTTTATGCTTCTTTTATAGTTTTAAATTTTATTAAGAAAATGCTTAATAAGAACATTATAATATCTAAGATTACTTTTATTAATACTTGATTACTAGGTATAAGTATTAATATTATTGAAGTAACTAAATAATTTATTATTATATATTTTATATTTATATGATTATTAAATATTATTTTTATTATACTGGATACTATTTTACTTAAAAGTAAAAATAATGGTATAACATATATGCCTTTACATATATTATAAGTTTTGGCAAATATTATCGTTTCTATTATATAAGAAAATAATGCATATAATAAGTATGGTGCAAAAAGCTTATAAACTCTGATTGAATCTTTAACTGGATTGAAATGACTTGTTTCATTATCATTTATGTATATTGTTTCTATAATTACTTCTTTAATTGGTATGTTTTTTATTTTTGTTTCTATTAAACAATTTGTTTCGTATTCATACCTTTCACCAGCAACCGCAATTAATTTTTTTGCGATATCAAAACTCATTGCTCTTAAGCCAGTTTGGGTGTCACTTACTTTTGCTCCGACGAAAGAATATAAAACATTTCTCGTAATTACATTGCCAAATTTAGATCTTGTAGGTACTAAATCGTTTGAGAAATCTCTAACACCTAGAATTAAAGAATCTAAATTTTTCTTGGCAACATCTGCACATTTTTTTATGTCTTCCACACTATGTTGGCCATCACAATCTGCAGTTACAATAACTTTTGCTTTGGGATAATTATTTAGAATATAATTAATTCCATTTTTTAATCCTCGGCCTTTACCTAAGTTAATATTATGTTTTATTACTTCATATTTCTTAGCTAAATTATTCATGTATTTGTCATGTTTTTTATTACATCCATCATTTATAAAAACTATATTTGCAAAACTCTTTGCTAATTTATCTAAAAATTCTTGCATTATTTTTTCATTTGGATCGTATACCGGTATTAATACTACAACATCTTTATTCATCTTAATCCCCCGCTTTAATATTTACAACTTTCCATACTCCATTATCTTTTATAAAGTATATATAGTCATGCATTACATCTAATTGATCTTTTCCATTTACTATCATATTTTTTTCTAAATATATTTCACAAGAAAAGGCATCTTTACTATAAATAGTGAAATTATTTAACTTTTCATTTGTAAAAGTAGGATCTTTTAGTTTATGTCTACTTGTAAAGTTAATATCAATTCCATGTGCCCAGTTATATGCTTGCTTACTCATTGATGTTCCTTCAATAAAGTATGTTTTTATGGTATTATATCCATGAGCTAGTCCACTTAAATCATTTGTTAAGAATAAACTCCATTTGTGGGCAAAATCCCAGATATCTACTTCACTACTTAAATATTTTTTAGCTTCATCATATGAATCTACATTTATATAGTTTTTTTCTAAAGTAAATGAATATTTATTTTGTTTTAATTTTACTTCTTCGTCATATTCATTTACAACTTTAATACTTTCTTCTTTTGTTAGTCCGTTTACTTCATATGTTGCCATGTAAGGCATTGAATCATTTTGATACATATTATCTAAATTTTTATATTTTTCTTTTGTTGTTGGTTCTTCCAATAACTTATTATCAACATAAACCTTATAAGTACTTGGAACTGTTACATCATAAAATATTAGTCCTCTTTCCAAATTTGGTTCAATACTTGTAATTTCTCTTTTTTCATAACTAAATATTCCTAATTTAGTTTCAGTACTTATGTATTTGGTAGTAATTTCAAATAATACTCTATTATTTAATACTACCTCATAATTATCTTTATCTTTTTTTACTATCTTTACATCTTTATCATTAATTTGTTTTTTATATTCATCTAATAAGTCTTCACTTTGTTTATTATCTTTCAAATATTCTTTTAGAGTGCTATCATCTAAAGATAAAATTGTATCTTTTATAACATTAGTTGTTTGACCTTTTTCGTAAGACTTTAATGTTAAAAATATATAAATTAAGAAAACTACAACTAGTACTGCTGCGATTAGTGAATATATTATTAAACTTTTTTTAAATAATGAATTGTTTCTTCTAGATTTTGCCATATTAATTATCCTTTACTACAAATGCTGTTGGTAATCTCCATGATGAGTTGGTGTAATAAAATGTTACACTAGTTCTTAAATATTTTTTATTATAATATAATGATGATGAACTTCCTCCATCTACATTGGCAGCATTTACTGCTCCGTATTCTGCCATAATATCAATTAAATCAGATGCTGTTGCACCAAGATGCCCGTTTTTTCCTCGACCATCTGTTACAAGAATAAGAACACTTCCGTCTTTTCTTTGTCCAATTGCTGTTCTTGGGTTTTGTCCACTACCTTTACCACTAAGTTCTCTCTTTTCACCATTTATGATTAATTTAACAAAATGGTTATTAGCATCAGATGATTCTTCTTGAAATGATATTGCATCCCTAATCTTTTCTTCTTTTACCATTTTTTCAACAGCACTTTTATTCATTCCTTCTAGACTTATGATTCGAAGTAGATTATTTTCATCAAAACCAATTAAATATAGTCCAGACCAACCTAGTGTTATATCTTGAATTTCACCATTACTTACAGTAACTCCATATGGTCTTCCACCTTTATTACCACTTGAATAGTAAATTCCTCCATTAACCCCAGCGATTGCTCCGGCTTCATCTACGATTACACCAAGTTCTTTTCCGTATTCTCCCCATGGATATGTTGTTGCTAGGCTAATCTTTGATGGATCATTTACAACCATCATTGTTCCTTCAAAACCATCTCCACTAACATTGTGAATTTCAATTAATTCTTTTTCTTTGTTTCCTTCAGTATTAATTAAATTTTCATCAACTTCAACATCCATGTCTTGTAAAGAATTTTTATCAACTATTTTTTGTAATTCATCTTTACTTAAAAATACATTTGCTAAAAACTTTAATTGGCCAGTTTCTAATATTGTGGTTGCAAATAATTCTTTGGCACTTTCACTTGGTCCATGACAAATTAATGTGATTGTTAAAACTAAGGCAATGAAAATCATTCCTATAGTAACACCTAAAAACGAAAATACTTTTCCTATTATGCTTAATGCTTTTTTCATTTATTTTTTACTCCTTTATATTTTTTTTCTTATGTATTTATAATACCATAATTCGACAATATAATAAAGTAATTTTTGATCAAAAAAGAAGAAACTTATTTAGCTTCTTCTTGTACTCTTGTTTCTCTTATTACGGTTACTTTTATTGTACCAGGATATTGCATTTCATTTTCAATTTGTTCCTTAATATCTCTAGCAATTTTGTAACTTTTAGCATCATCAACTTCTTGAGGTTTAACAATTACACGAAGTTCACGACCAGCTTGCATTGCAAATGTTTTTTCAACACCTTCATATGAGTTTCCAATTTCCTCAAGTTGTTCAAGTCTTTTGATGTAATTTTCTAGGGAATCATTTCTTGCACCAGGTCTTGCTGCTGATAAAGTATCGGCAATAGCAACTAAAACTGCTATTGTTGATTTTGCTTCAGTATCTCCATGATGTGATGCAATAGCATCTAATACTACATCTGGTTCATGATGTCTTTTAGCAAACTCTAAACCAATTTCAACATGGCTTCCTTCAACTTCAAAGTCAATAGATTTTCCTATATCATGTAATAGACCAGCTCTTTTTGCAAGTGTTACATTTTCACCGAGTTCAGCAGCCATTAATCCACAAAGATTTGCTACTTCGATAGAATGTTTTAAAGCATTTTGACCATAACTTGTACGGAAATTTAGTTTACCAATTAATGTTACTAATTCAGGGTCCATTTTAGTTATTCCTAAATCATTAATTGTTTGATTTCCAATTTGAATAATTCTAGCATTAACATCTTTTAATGTCTTATCATAAACTTCTTCAATTCTACCTGGATGTATTCTTCCATCTTTAATTAATGTTTCAATTGTAATTTTAGCAATTTCTCTTCGTAATGGATCGAATGATGATAAACTAATTGCTTCTGGTGTATCATCAATTATTAAATCAACTCCAGTTACTGATTCAATAGTTCTAATATTTCTTCCTTCACGACCAATTAATCTACCTTTCATATCATCGTTTGGTAAATCAATTGTACTTACTGTTTGATTTCCAACAACATCATCAGCATATCTTTCCATACTGCTTACAATTAGTTGTTTAGCTACTTCATGAGCTTCAAGTCTAGCTTTTGCTTCTTCTTCTTTGATATAGTTAGTTATTTCTAATTCCATATCACTTTCAACACGTTCCATTATTAATTTTCGTGCTTTTTCTTTGCTATATCCAGCAATTTTTTCAAGTTGCGCAAGTTCATCTTTTAATAGCGCATCCATTTTGTCCTCTTTTTCTTGTAAATTCTTTTGTTTTGCTAATAAATCATTTTCTTTTTCTTGTAATGCATTATCACGAGTTTGTAACATTTCTTCTCTTTTATCAAGATTATTTTCTCTAGTTAATAATCTATCTTCAGATTGTAATATTTCTGCTTTTCTTGATTTTATTTCTGCATCAGTTTCTTGACGCAATCTATAAGATTCTTGTTTTAGTTCAAGTAATGCATCTCTTTTGTTTTTTTCTGCTTCTTTCTTTGCATCTTCAATTAGTTTATTAGCATTTTTCATGGATTTAGATGTTTTATTGGCAAGTATTGCATAAAATAATCCACATCCAATAACAATTCCAACAATAAGGGATAAAATGGCAAAAAGAATGTTTTCCATTTAAATCCTCCAAATTTCTATAGAATATATTTTAATACATTTATATCTCTACAATTTTATTATAAAGGTAAATGGATAAATAATCAAGTGTAAATATTTTAGCGAACAAAAAAAGGGCAAAAATATTTCTATATTTTATCCCTTTTCAAATTTTATTTTTTATTATTTTTAGTAAACATATATGCATCATAACACATATCTTTTAATCCTAGTTCAGCTTTCCAATTAAGTTCTTTTTCTGCTTTTTTTGAATCTGCATAACAAATTGCTATGTCTCCAGGTCTTCTTCCCACTATTTTATAATTTATTTTAACATTATTTGCTTTTTCAAAAGCATCAACCATTTCTAAGACACTATATCCTTTTCCTGTTCCAAGATTATATATATGCATACCTTTCTTATCATGTTCAAGTTTTTCTAAACCTTTAATATGTGCTTTAGCTAAATCAACAATGTGTATATAGTCTCTTATACCTGTTCCATCCGGAGTATTATAGTCATTTCCAAATATGCTTAAATATTCCAATTCTTTTGTTGCAACTTTTGAAATAAATGGCATTAAGTTTGCAGGTATACCATTAGGCTCTTCACCAATCAAATGTGATTTATGGGCTCCTACAGGATTAAAATATCTAAATATACAAATATTCCAGTTACTATCAGATTTATATAAATCACTTAGTATATTTTCACAAAAGAGTTTGCTAGTTCCATAAGGATTAGTTGTTCCCCCTATCGGAGTTTCTTCAGTTATTGGCATTACTTTGGCATCACCATATACTGTAGCACTGCTACTAAATATAAAGTTTTTAACTCCATATTTTTTCATAACACTTAATAAAATAAGCACACTACTTACATTATTTGTATAATATTCTAAAGGAATATTAACACTATCACCAACTGATTTATATGCTGCGAAATCAATTACTCCATCTATTTTATTTTCAGAAAATATTTTGTGAAGTAAATCTTTATTTAGCATATTGCCTTCGTAAAACTTAATTTCTTTTCCAGTAATTTCTCTTATTTTTTCTAAAACTTCTCTTTTACTGTTACTAAAATTATCTAACCCAATTACCTCATAACCATTTTCTAATAATTCTACACAGGTATGGCTACCTATGTAGCCTGTACAACCAGTAACAAATATATTTTTCATAATTATCTTTTCCTTTCAAAATCTATAGTAATAATTAAAATCTAAAATATATAAATGGATTGTATGAACTGCTTACTAATAACATTATTGAAAAACCAAATAACAATCCTAAAATAAAATCTTCTATTAATGTTAGCGTAGCACTATTTGAATTATTAACCTTTTTGCTAAACCATTTATCAATTGGCATTGAAAATACTATTCCAAGTAAAATATAAAATATACAAGTAATTAATAACATATTTGATTTAAATAATGCTGACCAATCAGATACTGTAAAGTTAAACATATTTTGTAAAACATGTCCTAAATCAGAAATATTTTCAACTCTAAAAATAACCCATCCAATTATTATAAAAAATAATGAATATATAGTTTTTAAAACTCTTGGCATTTTTTCTATTAACTTACCTGTAAATAATTTTTCAATTAATAATAGTATTGCATAATAAAGTCCCCATAATATAAAATTGTAACTTGCACCATGCCAAATTCCCGTTAATAACCAAACTATAAATATATTTCTAATAAATTTTACTTTACTAACACGATTTCCTCCAAGGGGAATATAAACATAATCTCTAAAAAATGAAGATAAAGAAATATGCCATCTCCTCCAAAAATCTGTAATACTAGTTGATATGTATGGATAATTGAAATTTTCTAGAAAATTAAAACCAAACATTTTGCCTAGACCAATTGCCATATCTGAATATCCACTAAAATCAAAATATATTTGTAAAGTATAACAAATTGCTGCTACCCACAGAATACTACTACCATAATTTGAATAGTTATTATATATAAAGTCGCAAAAATATGCTACATTATTAGCTATAATTACCTTTTTAGCAAGTCCTAATATAAATCTTTTAAAGCCTTTAATGAAACTATTTAGTGTAACTGTTCTATCACTTATTTCTTTTTCAACTGTTTCATATCTTACAATTGGACCTGCAATAAGTTGTGGAAAAAATGAAACGTATAAAAGTAATCTAAAATAATTTTTTTGAACACCTACTTTTCCACGGTATAAATCTATAACATATGATAATATTTGAAAAGTGTAAAAACTTATTCCTATTGGTAAAACTAAGTTTGTTAAACCTATATTACTCTTAAAAATACTATTTATAATTCCTATACTAAAATCTAAATATTTAAATATAAATAGATTTAATAAAATTAGAATCACGCTAATAATAAGAAATAATCTACTTTTCTTTTTATCTTTTCTATACTTATCAATTAGTAGGCCAAATACATATGCCACTAAAACAGTAAGAATCATTAAAATTATATATTTAGGTTCTCCCCATGAATAAAATATTAAAGAGAATATTAATAAAATTATATTTCTGTATTTAATGTTTTTAATTGGAAAATATAAAACTAATAAAAATGTTAAAAACATAAATATAAATGTTGTACTACTAAATAACATATTATTTACCCTCCGTTAATATAAAGTCACTCGAAACATAAAAACCAATATTTCCAATAAATAGCACCTTATCTATATTGTATTCTTTTAAATAATCATCAATATTAAATTTCTTTTTCATGTAAAATTCATAGTTTCGTAAATCAATAGATATCGTTTTATTAAAATTTTCTGATACTAATTTTAATATTGCATTATCAAAGCTTTCACCAAATATTAAAATATTTTCTTTTGTATTATCATGATTATCAAATATTATTTCACCTTCATCCCAGCCATAAAAATCTCCATATGATATTTTAGAATCTAATTCTTTGTTAATATATTTCATTTGTTGACCATAATCTTCAACTTTTATGCCATTTATTGTAACATCTATTGGCATATAATCAAACTTGTATGCACAGAAGGTCTCAGTTATAACTTTATTAAAAATTGATGTTCTAGCTTTTGATCCAGAGAAATCATCTTGTAAACAAACTTCATATTTATACTCTTTGAAGTTTTTAATTCCTAATAAGTTTAGTACTTCTTTATAACCTTTATAAGAGCCTTTATAATTCCAATGATGGTCAGTTTTATAGAAATAATTTCTGAAATCATCTATATTATTAATTTCAAATTTTGATATTTTTTTCACTGATAAATTGGCTTTGATATATTCATAAGCCCCCATTTTTTTATTAGTATCAAAATTTATATCAGTGTCTTTTTCTATATAATAGGCATAAAAATCTACATTTTTATATTTTGATATTATTTCATTATAATTGCTAATCATTTCATTCAAATTTTCTTTATAATCATCTAAATTATAAGGAGCAAAAACTAAAGTTTTTGGTCCATAAAATGATACATTTACTGCATATAAATATTCATTTGTATTTTCATCTAACATTTGATTAATGTATAAATTAATCATTGTACCTTTAAAATAATTATTCGCTGATTTTAATTTTCCAGAAATTAAAATTTGGTCTGCTAATGTATTTTCAATATTATTTTGTATGTCGTTATTTAAAAATTTGTTTATATTAATTTTTTCGTATTTATAGGCATATCTGTTTTCTCTTTCTACTTCATCAATTGGTTTAAGAAAAGACTTTACTAAACTTGCCATAATATACATTAAAATACATAAACAAAAAGCAATATCAATAATTATTTTTTTATTTTTTATTATCTTCTTTTTCATCTTTTGACCTCATTTATATCAATATAATCTTCTAATAATTTTATCATATTTTTCGTATTACTTTTGTATTTATTTGGCTTAAATGTTTTAGCTTTTTTTAATGCTTCATCTAGCTTTTCTGGGTCTAGTAAAGGAATTATATATCCTTCATTGCTAAAATTTTCAACAATCTGTTTTTGATGATCGTTTTTTGCCTCACCAAATTTTTCAAGTCTTGGGCACGCAATTACAACTTTATTATTTCTTAATCCATCTGTTATTGTACCTACACCACCGTGACAAATAATTATTTTGGATTCTTCAATTATTTTTTTGAATTCGTCCATTGGAATAAAACCCACAATTTCCATTTTATCAGATTTAAAATTAGTTACTCCAGCTTGGGCAATTACTTTTTCTTTTATATTTCCCAATTCTATTTGTTTTTCAACACTTTTTAATAATCTATCAAATGGGATTTGAGTCCCTACTGTTACAAATATCAATATATCCACCCCCCATAAACTGCATTTGGATAAAGTTCTAGCATACTTTCCCATTGAACTATAAAGAGATCTGCAAACTTATAAACAATTCTGCCTGTTACAGTTTTAGATTTACTATTTGCAAAAGTTTCTATAAAAATGATTTTGCTACCAAAAATTTTGCCAATACAGCACATTGGACCTGTAGTGTGAGCACCAGTTGATATAATAAATTGTGGCCTAAATTTAATGTAGTAATATAAACTTATAAAGCAATTCAATAATAATTTAAAAATATAAACTAATTTATTTTTTTGCGTGGCATATATTAAATATTTTACATTTTTTCTTCCATATTTATCTTTTAGTCCTAAATTTGTTGGAGTTTTTTCTGTTACAAGTTCATATTCATATTCATTAAACATATCTTTTAACATTAAAAGTTCGTTTAAGTGTCCTCCAGTGCTTGATATAAACATTACTCTTTTTTTAGATTTTTTTTCTAAAAAACTTAATAGATCTAAATATTTTTCTTTTATTTTCTCAAGCGAATACTTTTTTACTTCTTCTTTTGATGTTTTACTTAATTCAAGCATTTTGTCTTTATTGCTAAGTATTTCCAACACACTATTAGCATATGCTTCTTTATTTCTATCGCTTATCAATGTCCCTATATTGGATAAAATTTCTCTTGCTCCACTGGCTGTATCAAATGCTATAATTGGAAGTCCCACATCCATTGCTTCTAAAAGTACTAAAGGAAATGCTTCTGTATGGCTTGTCATTAAAAATATGGATGAATCAAGCAAATATTTTTTTATTTCATTTTGGCCAAGGTAACCAGTTAGATTAATATTTTTTTCCAACTTATTTTTTTTAATTTTTGCTTTAATATTAATCATTTCAGGCCCATCTCCAATGAGTGTTAATGTTATACCTTTATCCTTCTTAACTAAAATTGACATTATGTCAATCAAATCATCATAACCTTTTTCTGAAGAAAAACGTCCTACTGATATAAGTCTTTTGTTTTTTAAATCATGTTTTTCTGTACTTAAGTTTTCCATAAAATTATTAATGCAAATGACTTTATTTCCAATTTCCTTGTAGTAAATATTTTTAATCTCTTCATTTACTACAACAATTTTATCAAAATTTGTCGTTGCACTTAGCAATTCTTTTTTAAACTTGCAAGTTGGGAAGTTATGTGATGTAGCGATTTTTATAATGTTTTTTCTCTTTGCATATTTATTAACCAATTTTGTTTCATAATTTCTTGTAGTAATTACATAATCGCAATCTAAATTTTTAATAGCTTTAATAGTTCGTACTTTTTTCAACCAAAGAATTTTTATCGCTTTAAATAATTCTTTGGTTAATAAAAATATATTTTTATTTTTTATACAATTTCTTATTTCTTCTTTGTTAGGCTTTCCATCTATCAAATAAGTAATTTTAATATCTTTATCAATCTCAAATGATGGTTTATCATTTAATTTATAAGTTATAACTAAATTGATTTTATAATTATCCTTTAGCATTTTGCAAAGTCCTGAAATATACTTTTCAATTCCTCCTACTCCAAGATGAAGACTAATTATGGTTATTTTTTTCATTTTTGGCCTCCTCTTTTTTTAAAGTTAAACAGTTAAAATATAAGAGAGTCATAATAATTGATAAATAAATGTTAGCATTTGTTTTTCTTAAAAGCGCTCCCGAATATTCCCCACCAAATAGCAATAGAAATATTAGAAAAATTAATACCATATATTCAGAATCGAAGATTTTTTTTGGATACTTTAAGAATTCAATAAAAGCCTTTATTAAAAGATAGGCAAAATAACTAGTATATACTACAAATCCAATAATTCCATAATAGTAATAAATCGCGGATAAATCATTTTCCAAATCCAATTGATTCTTTTGAATTGTACTATAACCAATACCTAAAACATTTGAAGATAATCCTGCTTTTTTTATTTCAATTCTTGCATTTATTCTTTTCATTAATCTTGTATCACCTAATGCTTTAGAATCAATTTTATTTTCCATTTCTTCGTATACATATTTTTCTCCATGTAATTCCATTAGATCTCTAAAAATATAACTTGTTTTCAATATTTCTATTTTCATATTCTTTTCTTCTTTTAGAATTTCTGCATTTTTTTGATCATCAATAATATTATTTTTATCTGAATTTTTAATTATTTCATTTTTCTTTTCATCAAAAATTTTTTCGATTATATTTATTTGGTCTTCATAATTTTGAGATGTATTATTAATGGTATTTCTTCTTAAAATTGTATATGAGTCACTGTAGAAAAAAATAGATCCTAATAAAAATACTGTACAAGTTACAAAATTATATTTATTAGTTGTATTCTTTCTAATATTTAATAAAGACATGATAGAAAAAATAGCTAATGTTGTAACTAATGTATAATAACACGCTCTAGTGCCATTTAGAAATAATAATAAATATGATACTAGTGTAACAAATATATTTAAAAATATTTTTTTCTTTTCAAAAACAAATAACATTGCTAGAGGACAAATTGCTGCCAATATCATTGATTGCGTGTTGGCACTACTAAACCATCCAGTTATACCATAACCTTCATATGTACTATCATAAGAATTTGTAAGAAGGGACAATATAACACTGATAATTATAAGTATATATGCCATCAAAACACCATTTTTCAAACATTTTAAATTGTTATTTTCATATTTTATCAAGAATATAAAAGTTATAAATAAAATAGGACATTGAAAAGTTTGAATGAAATATTTTGTATCTAAAATTAACGACAGTCTATCAATTCTGTATAAATTACAAATATGTAATATATAAAATAATCCTATAGGAAATAACGAAAATAGATACTTTTTCTTTTCGTCTGTTTTAATAAAACATATTAAACATAAGAAGAACAACATAATAATTCTTATTATCCAAGTATATGAATTGTCTAGATATTTTAATTGAAAAAATGATGCTATGTCTAATAACGGTTGAATAGCAATTAAAATCATTAACCAATTTTTTTTCAAAAAATTCATTATATTCAACTCTTTCACCTCCTACATAATTTAAATAGCCATATTATTATATAATAAAACTTTAAATTAATCAAATTATAAATAACTTTTCTTCTTTTGGGTAATAAATACAAATATTTATTTTGTTTAAATTTTGGAAAATTATTATTGATATAACTTTTAAATTTATTTATAATTGCTAATTTATCTTTATATTTATTATTAGTATTTAATACTCTAGTTATGGCAAAAATGTACATATGATATACACATAAAAACTCTATTTTATCTTTAACTTTATTATATATTTTTTTATCTCTACAATAATCGATTAAAGAATCAAAAGCTTGAATAAGTTCTAAGTTTCTTTCTATATTGTTGTTATTCATTGTTGAACCTTCCCTTAAAAGATAATTATAAAGATGTTTATCAACATAACTTATTTTTTTTGAAGAAAAATATACTTTCATTGTAAAATCTAAATCTTCATACCAAATCTTACTTCTAAATTCTATTTTATTATCTATAATAATACTTTTTTTATAAATTTTATTCCAAACAGCCATCTTGCCTAATAAGAATTCCTTGTCAACATCTTCCTTTGATATTAATTCATAAGTTTCTTTTACAACATTATTTCCACATATAACAATATCAGAATTTTCTTCTTTCGCTTTAGTATACAATTCTTCATACATATTTTTTTCTACATAATCATCACTATCTACATATCCAATATACTCACCAGTTGCATGTAAAAGTCCAGTATTTCTTGCAGTACCTTGTCCACCATTTTTTTGGATAATAGATACTACTTTTTTAGGATATTTTTTGACATATTCATCAATGATTTCTTGACTATTATCTGGAGTTCCATCATTGACTACTATAATTTCAATGTCTTGGAGAGTTTGATTCACTAGTGAATCTAAACACTTTCTTAAATAGTTTTCTACATTATAAACTGGAATTATGACACTTACTTTTTTCATTTTCCACCTCTTTTTACTAATGAATTAATTTTTAAAATTAGTTTTGACAAATAATAAAAGTAATGGTAATTTAACCACGCAATTATTTTTTTATTTCTTCTTTCATTTGAATAAAAATTATTTTTTCTATAATTTGGAATATTTTCATGACAATATTTAATAAATTTTTTAATTACTTCATTTTTACTTTTATTTTTTTGAATAGCAACTCTATTTATTGAAGTAATTAAAATGTGATTATATATTAAATAAGTAAAAATTTCTTCATCATACAAATTATTTTCTTTGGCATATTTTTTTAAATCGTCAACCACTTTGATCATATCAAGATTTTTTATAGAATTATTGTTATTCATCGTAGAAACTTCCCTACAATTACAATGATAAAATCCCTTATTGATTTGTGATATTTTTTTTGTTTTTAATAAAATTTTAGTAGTGAAATTAAAATCTTCATACCATAAATTAGGTAAAAATTCTAAATCATTTATAATAGCTTTTTTAAATATTTTGTTGCATGCAGATGGTGTTACTTCATAAACCGTTTTATAATTTGTGCAATCATGATATACTTCATAATCTTTTAAACGATCAATCATGTCACAAATAACAATATCAGAATCATTTGCTACTGCTATGTTATACATTTCTTCTAAAGCATTTAAATCCAACCAATCATCACTATCAACAAAAGATATATATTTTCCCATGGCTTTTGATAAACCAAAATTTCTTGCTGATCCTTGCCCACCATTTTCTTTAATAAATGATTTTACTAATTTAGGATACTTCTTAACATATTTATCAATTATAGCTTGACTATTGTCTGGACTACCATCATTTACTATAATTATTTCAATTTCTTTTAATGTTTGATTTACTAATGAATCTAAACATTGTTCTAAATATTTTTCAACATTCCATACTGGGACTATGATGCTAACTTTTATTTTCATTAATACCTCCATATTGTTCTTTTATGTCATCAAATCTCTTTTCTAAAATCTCTAATTCTTTATTTATATTCACATTTTTTTTATTACAAAGATTATTATTTTCAAATGGATCATGAACTAAATCGTAAAGCTCCATTATTTTATTTTCATTAAAATCTTTATTTATGAAAGCATCCAATCTTACAAAATAATTATTAGTTCTAACTCCTAGGTTAATTGGCCTTCGATAAATATCAGGACACCCTCCTCCCATGTATTCAAGTAAAGCATAACTTCTTCCCTTATCTTTTAAAAGATTTAATCCTTTAAAATCTTTTGGAATTTTAATATTTGCTAAGGATAAAAGAGTTGTTGGAATATCTTTAGTAGAACAAAAATCATAGATTTTCCGCGGTTTTGTGTCATCATCATATATTATAAAAGGAACATTATAGTTTTCTTTATAACTGGATATAACATATTTTTCTCTGATTGGGTTAAAATAGTAGGAAAAGCCATGATCTGCAGTAATAACAACACTTGTACTTTCCAATAAATTATTGTCTTTTAAATATTTAAATATATTTTTAATTACATTATCACAATATAATAATGCTAAATCATATGCAATACTTCCATAGTAATTTTTGGGTAATTTATCAAGATAATCATCAATTCTTTTGAAATCATTATCTATTATTTTTATATCATCCGTATCATAAGTAAAAAAACTTTCTGTATAATGAGCATCATCAACATGAACATAAGCCATAAAAGGTTTATTCTTATTATTAGAAATCCATTTACATAATTCTTGAGATACTGTATAAAATGATCTTTGATTTTTAAATTGATCATAATCTATATTAATCCTATCATACAAATCTTTATCAAATAAGGAATTTTTATATGCTGCTAAAAGTCCTTTTGCTACACTCCACTCTTTACTTGCAAGACTTTTTAAAAATTTTGCAAATGGAAATTTATTATTTATAATATTTTTGTTAAAATTCATTCTTTCAATTTTTTTGAAAGTTTTTAAGTATCGTTTCATTACTACTTGACGAATTGCATCATCATTTACTTTATCAGTCATTTTATAAGTCTTTATTTTAAATAGTGGATGTTTTTCTTTCATAGTAAATAAACAATCTAAATACTGTTCTTTGTTCTTCTTAAAATTGTTAAATTCTTGTTTTAATTGCTTTATACTGAAATCCAAATTACTTTTATCTATGCAATCGTTCATCATAGACGTTTCCTCATTATTATTTTTGATTTTGTCAAAATATTCTAACCAAGCAAGAAAATTGTCTTCTAGCATTTCAATTAACATTTTTCTTTCTTCTTTTGAAATATTAATCGAAGAAAAATAGTTCAATCTATATTCCCATAGTTGGTTAAAGTCAAAACCTTCAATATACTTTTTATCATCGAAACCCTTTACTGAGTAACTTGGATAAACACTTGGATAATAATTATTAAAAAAAACTTTATAACCATTCTTTTTAAAACATTCTAAAACACAAGCCTTATTTTTGAACTTTTCCATATAACCGCCTTTATCCATTGTATCAAGCGATCCTAAAAGTGCTATTAAAGCAGCTTCTGTGTATGGAGCTTCAGAAAACATTTTATCTCCTGAAATTGACTTATTTCGTAAACTATTTAAAAATGGTGCACATAGCTTAGAACTATTTTTGTTAAATAAAATATCATTTGTAATTGAATCTAGTACTATTAATATAACATTTTTTTTCATTTCTTCTCCTATAATTGAAAACTTCATTCAAATTCTATTGTGTTTTTTTCATCGTTATTTATTTGATAAGGAAATTCGTATAGGTAACTCGATAAATTTTTTTCAATTATACTAATTTCATCAGCATATTCTTTTTTTCTAAATAATTGAGTATTTTTAATCGACAAATCAGGATTAAACCTACTTTTTTTATAAATATGTTCTTTTTGACTGAAACCTAAGAATTTTGTGATTTCATCTATCTTTTGATCATAATTATAAATTAAATCTTCAAATTTTACTCTTAAAACTTTTCGGCTATCTGTCTTCTTTTCACTTTCCCTCATCTTTTCATAAAAAGTGCAAAATTCTTCAACATCCGTTGGCATAGGTACAGATATTTTCTTCTTTCCCCATACATATTTGTTCAAAATGTAAACATCTCTCGGATCTCTTTCCACCACAATTACTTTTAATCTATCATCGAAATAATTATCTACACGAAATAAGTTAAATGGTAAAAGTAGTTGATCTAATACGACATTTTCTTTGTTTTTAGATATTAATTCAATTATTTTGTAAATGTAATCGTGTGACTTTTTATAAAATTCTTCAGGAGAATTAAATGATATTCTCATTCCATCTTTGTATTTTAAAACTTTTTTAAATTTTAATTTATTAAAGGTAATTATTTTTAGTATTTTTAAAACAATTAATTTTAGAAACATTTTGAAATCAACATCTTCTTGAAAATACCAATAGCCTTCATAGTTTAAATCTTGAATATCGTTTATAAATTCTTTGGTCATACTAAGAAAATCTTCTCCTATTATTTTTTTATAATTACCAACCCACCAATATTTCTTATTATATAATTTCTTCATTTGGTATTCAAAAGATCTAAGTGCTTCATCACTCCTTATGGCATTATTTCCTATTAGCAGCTTATCTTCTAAATCAAATAGTCCGTCTGGACAGTGTAACATTACATATTCAAAGCTTTTAAAGCTATTTTCACAATCTTTAAACTCAGATACTATGTCCGTTACAGCTGATGAACCACTTCCCATATATCCAGTCGGCACAATTATTCTTTTCATATTTACCTCTTATTCTTTCTTAAAAATTTACTTAATATAAATATTAAATTATTATCTTTCTTAATATAAAGTACTATAAAATAAAGTGTCATACAAGTAAGCATTGTTAAAATTATTCCAATCCAAAAATTGAGATTTAAACATTTAATCACTAATGCTATTGGTATAAATAATAAACTTAAAACTATATATGTAATATTTTTCCCAGTAAAAATATTAACATTAATTTTCATCTTTCTTTTAGCATAATTATAATGAATAATAAATACAGATAATTCTGCTAAACCTGTTGTAACTAAAGCAGTTATAGGATTAAAAATGTTTAGCCCAATTAGCAGAAAGTTAACACATAAATTAGCAACGCCACATAATGCGGTTACCTTCAATATTCTGTTTTCTTTATCATTTGGATACATTACTAAATTATTCATAACAGATTCAAGTGAAATAAAAATTCTAGATATACATGCTACCATTAACGGAATTGTTATATTTGTATATTTTTCTCCGGCATATAAAATAACTATTTCTTTCGATAAAACAAAAACTCCTAAGCACATTGGTACTATTATAAATAATAATGATGAAATAGAATTTGCAAGTTTTTCTTCATATTTTTCTTGAGTTTCATTTTTTAAAATGTATGATAATCTTGGGATAGAAACGTTGATTATTGAATATGGAATGGATGCTAGAGTACTTATTAGATAATAAGCTGTATAATATACAGTTACGGAAACATCACTTACAAATCTGCCTAATAAGACTCTATCTAATTGGCCATATAATAATTCTACATTTGAAATAACTAAAACTGCTAATAAAGGTTTAATGTATTTTTTAAATTTAAGATCTGAAAAGTCAAATTTTATCTTACTTTTTGCATATATAAAGCTTATAATATTATTTAAAAATATCGTAACTGATACAACTATTGCATATATAACCACATCGTCAGGATTTTTTATAAAAAGTAAAATAGAAATTAAATATATAATCTTAACAATGATTGATTTAATAGTAATAAATTTATAGTTTTCTAATGCTTCATTAACAAATTCAACATAAAAAATATTTGCTACAATTTGAATAGTAAGTACAAAATATATCATTTGAGCTATGCCACTAGATGTTAAAATAGCATATAAAACATATACTACCATTATAAGTAAATTTGAAATCAATGATATAACAAATAAATTTGTAAATAGCTTAGATACTTTCTTTTCATCATCTCTAACTTTACTGATTTCTCTAACTCCTAACGTATAAACTCCAAAGGCCGCAAAAACCATAAATACCTGAAACTCTGATAATACCCTGTTATATGTTCCATACAAATCTACATCAAGAAGTCTCATGATATATGGTCCAATAATTAAAGGTACAACAATATTAACAATATTTAACAAAGATTTAAAAATTGTATTTTTAAATAATGTATTTTTTTTACTCATAATATTTCCTCTTTATTTTATATAATCTTTATAACTTTTATTTAAATCCATCTTATAAACGTGGTGTTGCATACTCTTAATTTTTTCTTTTGAAGGTATTTTCATGTAATCGCCATATGTTATCGTCAAATATTCATGACTTTTTTGGGGAACAGGAAATTTATGACCATCAAAATCTACAAGAATTGGTTTTCCATATATTTCTTTATTTAATATATTCTCTTCGTAGCTTTCACCAAAAACACTCATCCACAAGTCTGTTTTTTGTGTGTCATATTTAACAATTTTTTTCTCATAAAAATGACTTATTTTTTTTGATTTTGTTCCCAAATATATTATTTTAGCTAAAACATTCATGAATTTATTATTAATCATATTTGAATATGAATACATAGCAAGAGCTCTGTTTATTTTAAATATAAGTTGTTTTATTTTTCCGTTAGGATATCCTACTAAAGGAAAAATATCTATGTACAAGCCTTGAATCATATTTCTATTTTCATTACCACATTCAATATATGTAGTTTCAATGTTACGAACTTTAGCAAATTGTCTATTATACTCTGGATCATTATAAATAGTTTGAATAACATATTTAGACTTTTGTGATTCCATAACTTTGATAAATTTTTGATAGTTATCATAAGTCATAACAATATCATAATCATCGTCCCAAGGAATAAACCCTTTGTGTCTAATAGCACCTAAACAAGTGCCATAAGCCAGATAGTATTCAATATTATTTTTTCTGCAAATTTCATCTATAAAAATGGCCATTTCTAATAACTTATCTTGTATTTCTTTTAGTTGTTCTTTATTTTTCATTTTTGCCTCTCTTTATTTTACCCAAAATTTTTCTGTTGGACCTTTAAAATTAATCTTTTCTTTTTTGTTTGCTAATTTTTTGTAAATTTTAGCCGCAAAATATATATCATGAATAGAAATTCCTATATTATATACTAAAATGCGTTCTTTTTCACTCGTTCTATCTTCTATTCTTTTGTTGATAACATCACTAACTTCTCCAAATTTTTTAAATTTATCAAAATATTTAAAATTTTTCACATGATCATAATCATCTGCAAAAACTTTATCAAAAAACAAGTCGCAATTAGTAAATCCTAATGTATGAACAGGTATTACCAAAACGCCTTCCTTGAATTTTTCATTTTTTTCACATATATTATCAGGAAGATATGTTGCAGCAGAAATAATCACATCTGAGTCTTCCACTAATTCTTCTCCAGTATCTACAAATAAAAAATTTATTTTTTTATAATCGCTAAATTGTTTTGCAAATAATTCTTCTTGTTGCTTATACTTTAACAATTTAACTTGTAAACTATTTCCATCATAAATATTCTCAAGAAAAGATTGAAAAGTAGTACGAGCTGTATTTCCCAAACCTAAAATTCCAATTTTTTTAACATTTTTATTAGCAAAAAGGCCGATGGAATGAGCTGCAACAGAACCTGTTCTCATTGCGGTAATCCAGTTGCCATCCATAATTGCTAAATTTTCACCAGTATCGGCATCAAATAAAATAATTTGACTATCTAAAGATGGTTCTCTATCTGGATATCTTGTAACTATTTTTACTCCACCATATGTTTTATCATTAATTTTAACAAAACTTGGCATTACATTGCAAAAAATTCCTGCAGATGGCTTTATGCTTATTTTGGGTGGCAATATACATTCTTGTTTGTATTTAAGGCAATCTACAACCCAATTATAGCATTCTTTTTTTGAAATATTGAGATTTTCAATATCTTTATGAGTTATTAGTATCATATTATATTCACCAAAGAAATTATACTATAACCCCTAATTATTGTCAATTTTGGACATTTATATTGCTTCATATTTTACAAAAAAAGAGAATAAGTAGTAATTCTCTTATTTTATACATCATAAGTTTTATCAATAGCTTTTAATTCATTAAATGTATCTATCTCTATTATATCTTCTTTTTGACATTCTCTTAAGTATATATTGTAATTTTTCTTACAAATATCTAGAATAACTTGTTCCCAATATTTTTCTTTTCCACCAGGTGATTTGAAAACATCTTCCATATCTTTTTCAATATTAATGCCATCTCTTTCATCATAGTAAGAAATACCTACCATTTGATAGCAATTTATTCCCCCAATTTTTTCTTTAGTTATGATTCCATTTTTAACTTCTATACACCAATCATCACTTCTATCAACATAATATCCCAAGAAATTACTATGATATTCATATTTTCTTATTAATCTTGGATTATAAAGGTATAAATCCGATTCTAATACATAAGCATTTTTTATCAAATTTCTTACTAGATATGCTGATGAAATATTATTTGCTTCATTATACATATTATTTTCAATCAATTTAATTTGAGGGTATTTTTTCTTTAAAATTTCAAATTGTTCTGACAAATATCCAGTAACTATATATATTTCTTCAATATCCGCACTTATTACGGCGTCTAATAACGTTTCGATTATTCTTTTGCCATTTACCAAAACCATTGGTTTTGGGGTATTTAGTGTAATTGGAACTAACCTTGATCCAAAACCTGCAGCTAAAAAAATGGCTCTTTTTACTCTATATGGCTGTAGTATTTCCACACCATTTTTTGTAATATTATTTTCTTTATCGATTAATTTGATTTCCAATAACTCAGAAATTATTTTATTAACAGTTCCTAATGACAAATTTGTCTCTTTTGATATATCTCTTTGTGATAATTTTTTATTATTTCTTTCTATAGCTGTTAAAACTTCAAATTGATTAATTGTTAATTGCATTTTGACTTCTCCTATTCTCTTTTCTATTTATTAAGTATACCATACCTTTTGCTATTATATTAAAGGAAAGTATGATTATTGAAATTATTGCAGCTTCTCCAAGCAACATATTTCCTTCATATTTATTTATTAAAAGTGAAAGGGGCATTGTTCTCGTATTAAATAAAAATGCTACTGCTGATATAGTTATCATTGAATTTACAAAAAAGTAACAAAGCATTTCACGAATTGTTTTTTTAGTACAAGGTATTATAACATCTTTAACTATTTTAAGGGAACTAATATTGTATGTTTTTGCCACAACTTCATAGTTAGAGTCAACCTTTTTTAAAGCATTATAGGCCATTAAATAAGGACTAGCCATAAAATGTATTATATTTACCACTATTAAAATTAAAAATGTATTATATATAATAGTACCACTAAAACTAATTGTATACGATAACCCTAAGACTATTCCTGGAATTGCTAAAGATGAAATTGCTAATAAATGTATAATCTTAGAAACTTTATTATTAATTCTTGCTGTAGAATATGCAGTGAAATAAGTTATTATTGTTCCTATTAATGATGTGAATAATGAAATTACTAATGAATTTACGATAAATTTTAATACATCATTATTTAATACATATTCAAAATGTTTTAATGAAAAACTCGGATTCAGTCTAGGATTATCTATAAATGCAAAGTAAATAAATGAACCTATTATTACGAATATTATTGTTATAATTAAATAAACAAATATTGTTAATATAATATCTCTTTTTTTATTTTCTTCAAAACTATACTCTTTTGTATAATTTCCATTTGAAAAATCCTTTGATAAATAATCAAACACAAATGATATAAAAGCTGGTATAAGTAAAAATAATCCTATAATTGTTCCACTAGAAAAGTTTAATAGTCCTATTACTTCTTTATAAAGATAAACTGGTAATGTTAAAAACTTTCCACCAACTGCCAATGGCACACCATAATCTGTAAATACCATTGTAAAAACTGCAAATATTGCAGAAATTATTGGTTTTTTCATATAACATAATGTAACTTTTTTAAATGTTTGCCATTTATTTAAACCTAAAACTTTAGCAGTATTGTAAAGATTATTATCAATGTAATTAAATCCATCACAAAACATTAAAAATGCTACTGGAAACGAATAAAGAATAGAGCCTACTATTATTCCTATTGGTCCGACAATATTAAAATTGAAGATTTTAGAAATAATACCGTTATTTCCGAACAAATTAATTAACCCTAAACCGTGTGAAATTGATGGAATTAACATTGGAATAGTTATTAACATTTGAAGAATTGCTCTATGTTTAATTGGAGTTCTATTAATTGCAAATGCCAACACATATGCAAGTATTATTGATATTATAGTTGATATACTCGTTACAATTAATGAATTAGTTAGAGCTTCTTTAAAAGAAATTGACTTAACAATTTCACTAAAATCGGTCCAATCAACTTGAATAAGCATTTGAAGTAATGGGTAGAAAACAAAACATAAAAGAAAAATAAACACAAATATATTAATTTTACTAAACTTTTTCATTATAAATCAATTCCTGTACATTTTTCAATTGAGCTTACCTTTTCAATTAAATGATTAGTAACAAATTTTCTTACGTATTCATTTGCTGGTTTATTAAAAATAGTATTTGGTGTATCAATCTGTTCTATATTTCCTTCTTTCATAACCATAACCCTATCTGATAATGAAAATGCTTCTTCCTGATCATGCGTTATATAAATCATAGTTGTCTTAAACTTTTTTTGAATATTTTTAATTTCTTTTCTTAATGTTAATCTATTATCAGCATCTAGTGCCGACATTGGTTCATCAAATAAAATGATATCAGGATTAAGTACCAAGGTTCTGGCAATAGCCACTCTTTGTTGTTGTCCTCCGGATAATTCATGAGGATATTTATTTTTATGCTCTTCCATTTTTACTAATTCTAACATTTCTAAACTTAACTTTTCAGCTTTCTTTTTATCTTTTATTTTAATATTTAATGCATACATTACATTTTGTAATACTGTCATATTTGGAAAAAGGCAATAGTTTTGAAAAACTATTCCCATTCCCCTTTTTGATGGATCTGCTTTAGTAATATTTTTCCCATCCTTATAAATGCTTCCACTATTTGAACTTTCTATACCAATAAGAATCTTCAATAGAGTTGTCTTTCCACAACCAGATGGACCAAGTATAGATAAAAATTCACCAGAATTTACTTCAAAACTAATATTATTTAAAACTGTTTTCCCATTATATACTTTTGTCAAATTGTTTATTTTTAAATTATCCATTTACTTTTCCCCACAATTTTGTTAATTCTTCTTTAACTTTAATATTATCATAATTTTTCATATTAGCGACTTTTTTAATAGTTGGATAATTTTTAAAGTTTGAAATTTCATCTTTTATTATGCCTTCTGGAAAAAAGTTTTCAGAATTAAATTTAACGCCTTTTTCTATTAAGTATTTATATACTTTTTTTACACTTTCATTTTGTTCTTTACCCTTTATAATTGCAAATGATGTAGTATTATAAGGCATACCAGTTTTTAATTCAACAATTGAAAAATCATAACCATCATTTATTGCAGTTACACCTTGACTTACCATTCCCATTGCAATAGCAATTTCACCTTGTTTAAGTAAATTTGAGGGTCCAGAACCTGATGCTGTAAATTCCCTAATATTCTTTTTCAATTTTGTGAAATATTCAACAGCTTTGTCTTCTCCCATTTCATTTACAGCATTTAAGAAAAATGCATAACCAGTACCAGAAGTTTTTGGATCTGGCATAGCAATTAAACCTTTATATTTTTTATCTAATAAATCTTCATATGTCTTCGGAACATCTAATTTATGTTCTTTTAAATATTTATTGTCGACTATCAATCCAATACTATATTTAGTCCATAGTAAATATTTATCAGAGTTATTAGTTCCATCTGTATACACACTTGTATCATATGATGATATATCTGCAAAATTATCCTTTAAATTTTCTGCATGTGATGTTTCTAAATCTAGAACAATATCAGCTTCAATTTTTGAGCCTTCCGTTTTAATTTTAGCTGCCAAATTACCAGTTGAAATATTTTGAATCACAACATCTACATCTTTTAAATCTTCTTTAAATTTTTGATTTAACGCTTGTGTTACATTTTCCTCTGTACAACTATAAATAATAACCTTATCTTTTTTACTACCACATCCTGTCAAAAGAAATAACCCCATAATTAGAACAATAATTTTTTTCATTTTTGCCTCCTTCAATGTTCATATTCATGATTTTACCACTTTACTTTGAACGTGTCAACATTATTTTGGCAAAATTTACATAAAAAAAAGAAAGATATATTACATTGTTTGAACAAACTCTACTTTTTCTTATGTTCAAATAATATATCTGTTCTAAGTATTACAAATAGTAATAGAATCATTAATACAACATAAATAGCTATTGCCACTTGATTATCTCCGAGTACATAAAGTATTGATACTGCTGCAAAAGTAATATCTATGGCATAAATAATTAAAATGCTTGCCACTGGACTATATTTCATTTTCAATAATTGATGATGAAAGTGTTCTTTGTCAGCTTCAGCGATACTTTGACCTTTTAAAAGTCTTCTTAAAATTGCAAATAGTGTATCAAATATCGGTATAGCAAGTACTACAATTGGGACTATTAATGATGTAAATGTTGTAACTTTATATCCTAATAAGGCTATAACTGAAATCATAAAACCTAAAAATAAACTTCCTGTATCTCCCATAAATATTTTTGCTGGTGGAAAATTATGAAATAAAAATCCTAATGTTGCACCAAGCATGATTAATGACAATATAATATCTATTCCACCTATTTTATTAGTTATTAATGCTATTATGGCTATTGTTAAAAAATAAATAGCACTTATTCCACTTGATAAACCATCTAAACCATCAATTAAGTTTATAGCATTTGTAATTGCCACTATAAAAAATATCGCTAAAATATCATTTATAATCATTGGAAAATGAAATGATAATCCAAATACTGTTAATTCAGAGAATCCTAATTTGCCATATATTACAACAATTGCTGCTGCAACAATTTGAACTAAAAATTTATATTTAGCTGGCACTGAATTAATATCATCAAAAATACCGACGATTATAAGAAGAAAGCTTCCTATTAAAATTGATATCATTTGCGTGCTTATTTGACCATATAAAATATAACCGAATAAAAAGGCAATATAGATTGCTAATCCTCCAAGTCTTGGCATTGGAACCTTATGGACTTTTCTGGCATTTGGAACATCCATTGCTCCAATGTGTTTAGCGACTTTTTTTACTATAGGAACTAATAATACACTAACTAAAAAAGTTACAAAAACTATTAAAAAAACATTATGATTATTTACTACTAAATTCATATAACTTTACTCCTCGTACAATTATTATAACCTAATTTTGGTAAAAATAAAAGCAATATATGTGTGATAATAGCAAAAGATAAATAATTATTGTAAATCTATAAAGTTCATTTAATAATATTAGCCATAATTATTGACAAATGTTTTCATATAGTGTAGTATTAAATTACCGGAGAGAAATCTTGTCAGGTCGATAGTTAGAATTTGATTATTTATAATTAAGCGTGCTTTTATGTACGCCATGCTAACTGGGATCAAGCTACTTTAAGTAGCTTTTTTTCATGGAAGAATAATTTTATAATTAATAAAATTATCTAAAGCATAGTTAATATTTTCATTATTAGTTAGGGCATTTAATGCACCTCTTCGAATAGTTCCTGATATTAGGTCTGCCGCTTGAACTAAATAACTTTTACCAGAATCTTGATAAGAAATTTTAATATCTAAATCATTAAATACTATTGGATTATATATACATGCATAATTAAAATTACTTATACCATATTTTAGTTCTTCAACTAATCCGTCATGTAAATTATAATAACCATTACTTTTTGTAGTTTGTTCATCAATATTTACCACTACTTTTAAGGGTCTATTTTCAGAAATGTTATGATTACTTATTTGATTATTTATTATTTCTTTAATCATTCTTCTTAATGAATAATCTATAAACCTTCCTTTAGCGGCTTTATTTTCAATAATATGATCATAAACATTTTGATTGTTTATAATTAGTCCCACAACAAAATATTTTTTTATGTAGTTCATAATTCTTCTTTTATCACTATTTTTTATATTAGAGTTTTTTATTTCCGGACATTTTTTATTACAAGTACTTTTATTTTTACAATATTTACATTTTATATCATTTATAATGCTTCGGTATTGTGTTATAAATTTATCTTTTTCTTTCTTAGACAAAAATACAATACCTCCGTAAACACTTAATAGCTCTTTTTTAGTTAATTTTCCTGAATCATCTAAATTTATATATATTTCTTGCATAGTACCTCCGCTAATTCTAAAATCTATTATAACACCACATTCTTAAAATATATATATTGTTTACACTTATTATACAAAAAAAATTAACACTTATAACAAGTGTTAATCAAATAACAATTTAACTGAAGCAGTAATGTTTTCATCTGGATTTTGACTATCAAATCTAATCTTTTTTATCATTGCCGAATAATTAACATTATCTTTTAATAAATTTGCAACTTCTTTAGCATAATATCTTGGTACATAACCTAATTCAATAAGATTATTATCTACATTTGTTAATATTTTAACCGCAGGTTCGTCTTTATAATTTACAACTTCTAACCTTAAAACTGAGTCATTTTTAATTTTATCTTTATTCTCCATTAAATCTTTACTATATCTAGTTCCAGCTACTTCAAATTCTATTTTATTTTTATCAAAATCGGGTACAAACTCAAAATTATCGGTGATTAATCTTCCCTTTGTTTGCTTTAAAATTTCAAAATCTCCGGCATTATTTTCCAAATCATAATAATTTAATATTTCAATATAGTCTTCCCTTTTTTTGTTCGGTAATCTGCCAGAAATATTTGGAAATAAATTTTCAGATTTATACTCTTCTTCATAATTTGGAAATCCTGGATATGTTGTAAATTTTTTGTCTAATGCACTATTAAGTTCTTGATTTACATAATGAAATAAATACTCATTATCATTTTTAATTAATTCACCAATAGTATACCTTGTTCTTGAATCCGGATCTTTCCAAATTAATAATAATTTTTCCATATTACTCATCTCCTAATTTACTTAATAAAATATCTCTTCGTTTTTTAATGAAAATTATTATACATTTTTTATGTTTTTCTGACAAGTAGTTTTTTGGCATTGCATTTACAATATCTTCCACTTTTTTATCATTTAACTTTTTTAAATTTTTTATTATTTTTTTCATTTGGTCTGGATAAATGTTCAACAATTCATCAATCAATGCAAAGTGTTTATATCTTTTCCCATAATTATCATATATTAAGCTTGTGCTTTTTTGAATATATTTATTCATTTTTTCTGGGTAATGAAGCAATTCATCTAAATTGGTAGATTGATCTCTTAAAAGGCTACATCCATTATCGTAAATCGGGGATAGACTAACTTCATTTAGGCTTTTAGTAATTCCCCAGTTTTCTTCATGTCTATCTTGTTCCCCTATCAAACTATCAAACAGCATAATCTTTAAAAAATCATTAACCACTTGTTTGTTTTGTGCTTCTAAGAAATTCAACACATTTTTTAAATTGTGATACTCACTCCTGTCATTTCCCATTTTTCTGAGATAGAAGAGTGCATCACTATGAACCGTTCCTTTCTTCAAAAAATAATAGTTTAAAATACCTAAAGTACCATCTTTATCTATGGCTAATTCTATCTTTGCACATTTAAATTTTAAAACTTTAGCTATTTCATATGCTATTTTTTCAGATGCTAATTCGGTACAATTTAAATATTTATTATATTTTATCATGGCTTTACTTTTATCGCTATTCATAAAAACCATTTTTTTCGTTCTAGTTCCAGTTAAATTTCGAACATTTTCGTCAATTGTAAAATCTTTTTTTTCGCTATAAATTTTGTAATTTTTCATAATTTTTCTTTCATTGTTTTATCCATTTTTAGCATACCATATTTTTCAACTTGTTCAAAGTATTTTTAGTTAATTTCTTCAATTACATTTTTTTCGTCGACATTTTTCTTAATTTCTTTTTCAATTGGTTTTTGTTTCTTTTGCTTTCCAGATTTCTTTTTTGCTAATGCAATCATGATAATAATCATTAGAATAAATACTCCACTAAAACCAATAATTATATATGAATATAGTCCTATTTTTTTATTTAAATCTATTATATATTCGTCATTGTATTTTATTAAAGATTGCATTTTTTTATCATACATGTAGAATCCTTTATCACCAGTTTCTACATTGATGCCATAAATAATTACATAATCAGAATCTTTAGTATAATAGTATCCATCTACTTTTACACCATTAATTGTTATTGTATCTTTTTTGTAACCTTTAATTTCTTCGTTTGATGTTAATGGATAAATGGTTATTTTATTAACACCAATTTCATTATATTCTTGGTATTCATTTTTATCTTTATTATATATATATAATGAAATATTTCCTTCTTCATCTTTTAATCCCACCAATACTAAATTAGTATTATCATTTTTATAAGCAGGTATTTCAAAACCATTTATATTTATTGTGGTTTCTGTATAAAGACTTGCAGCTGGTAGATTTTCTTTAATTTTTACTACAGTATAATTTTTACCATTAACTGTTACATTTATAGGATTTTCATCTTTTACTTCAACATTAATTACATATGTTTTTTCTGCTCCACTTTGAGCTCTAACAACAACAGAAAATTTATTAGCACCTGGATTAACTGCTTGTGTTCCAATTCCATTTACCGATGCTCTTTTATCTTGCACATTTGCTTTAATATTTACTTCTTTAGTATTTTCTGGTACCACTACAGAATATTCTAATATATCTGTTTTAAATTCTGGAGTTAAAGTAAATCCTTCAACTTCTAGGGCACTTAAATTATTATTTTTTGAATAACTTGCTTCTAATTCAGCTTGGGTTATTATTCTTATTTGTTTGGTATTTGCGGATAGGCTTAAAGCACTTAAGTCACTTGATACATATGCTCTATATCCATCAACAGATAACTTTGTAGTTCCACTTTTTAATGTTTTAAATGTAAACGTGTAAGTTTTTTTCAAAACTCCAGGATCTTCAGCATAATCAATCATAAAAGTTCCACCATCTCTAGCTGTACTATTTGTTAATTGTAGATAACTTTTATCATAATTTAATGACATTTGCCAACTTCCCATTTTAGTTCCGCTGGAAATTGTAACTGTTACTGTAACTTTATTTCCTACGACCACAGTTGATGAAGATGCAATATTTATACTTCCACTTGCAGCATTAACTATACATGGAAATAATAAACCAATTAACATTGCCATAAAAATTTTTTTTATTCTTTTCACTTAAATCTCTCCTTTATTGAATTATTTGGTATGATCCAGAAATATTTTTTACTATTTGTAAAACATCTAAGGCATTTATTTCATTATCACCTGATGTATCTGCAGCTTCTTTATAAGCTCCTTCTAAAGTATATGAACCAGAAATATATTTTACAACTTGTAGTAAATCTAGGGCATTTATTTCACCATCACCTGATGTATCACCTTTTATAATTACTTCAAGTACTTCAGTAGAACTTTGATTATTTATTGATACTTTATATCCAGTTTTCATAATTCCACTTGTTACATAATTTCCATCTTTATCAGATATATTTACTGTAGCATTACCTGCAACTGATTCTAAATCACTTTTTACGTCCTTTACTTCTGTACCAACTGCTATATTTGAGATATATTTTGATGTATATCTATAACCACTTGATGTAACAATCGTACTTATTGGTATTGTACTTGGTTTAGAATCATTATCTTCGGGATTATCTACTGCACCACTACCACTATTAGTAATTGTGGCGTTCATATTATTAAATACGGGAACCTTAAATATTAAATTTAAGTCTAACAAATTATTTTTTTCATAGGCACTAAATGCTGTACTTGATTCGCTCATTGCACCAGAAACATTTGTCATATATTGGTGTGATGCAATATTTTCAAGTTTATTAACATCAAATTTTTGAAAATATCCAGTGTATTGTCCTTTTTGAATATAACCTTTTGAAAATTGTTCTATCCCTCCATTAATGGCAACATCTACACCTTTCCAACCAGACTTATAAGCATAATTCAATCCACAATAAGTTGTTCCTTTTTTGGCTACACATGCATCTGTTACTCCAAAATTAAAGAAGTTAAAATAACCATAATAAAGATTTTCTAATTCGCCGTATATTCCTTTATATAAATTTTCAAGACTTGTGCCTACGCCTAGTTCAACCCGCATTTTTGATGCTATTGATATCGGACTTGCTTTATCAATACTTCCTGCAATAATTAAGTCTTTCAAACTATTTCCTATACTTGTATGATATTCATTAAATGCTGTACCGGTAAGAATTGTTTCAACAGCTTTTGGGTAATTATCTTTTAAATTTCCATCATATGATTGGTCTAAAAATTGAAAAACATATTTTTCAGTAAACGCATTTCTTGGATCCATATAATAAGCTATAGCTATTTTAGAAGGTGCTACATAACCTCCAGGTGATGTTTTGTTACATGTATCATCAAAAAATTCATCATCATATATTGTTTTAGAAATAAAATTCTTTCCACATTCACTTTCTTTTTCTACTACACTATCCCAATTTAATTCTATTTTAACAGGTTGAAATGTCCATGATGGATTTTTTTCTTTCAAACTACATATTCCTCCCCAGTAACTCGAAGGAAATCCAGCTTCACTTAGAGTTTTTTCACATTCTGTTGTGGGTTTTTCTGTATCAGTACTATAGGATATTACAAGTTCAACATCATCACTACATACATAGCCATCAACATTAGTATAATATGTCATATGATACCAACCACCTTTACATCTTTTATGATTGTTAATATCATCATACATTTTATCATCTTTTAAAACATAATAATCATTTCTGTAAAGCAAACCAATTCTTGTTCCATCAGTTCCTCCAGGGTCTTTTCTTAGATTTGTTTGATTATTTAAGATCTTTATTCTGTGTGTATAAGAACTTGCATTTACATTACTTATGTAAAAAAAGGACACTATAAAAATAATTAATGTTATTATTTTTTTCATATTTTGACCTCCTTCTACATTATTACCTTTATTATAACAAATTTTGTAAAATCACTCAAATTATTTACAGTATTTAAAGTAAATATATGTAAAATCACTATTATTTTTTACTTTTTTATATTATAATATATTTAATTTGAGTGGGTGATTATTTTGGAAAAGAATTTTGATAAAATTGATATAATTTTAATTGTTTTAATTTCATTATGTTTATTGATTATTATAGTTGGTGTAATGTGGATTATATTAAGTAAACTGGAAAAACTTGAAATTGAAAAAAATGGCTCTTCAAAACTGTCCTCAAATACTAAGTTTGATAAGATTATTGAAGCCCCAAAAGAAACTAAAAAAGTTTCAAAGAAAAATAATACTGCTAAAAAAACTACGAATAAAAATAGTACTGCTAAAAATAAAAATAATAATAAAAATACTAGTACAAAAAAGAAAACAAATAATCAAACTAAAAGAAAAAATGGCTATGTTAGCCCTAATAAAAGAAAGAAGAATATTAAAAAGAAATAAGGATTTATTGAAACTTAATCAATAAATCCTTTTATTATAGCATCACTTTTACTATTATCATTTTTATTTTCTGTACTTTTAGATGCATTATTGTTTGAATTATTATTTGTTGTTTTACTATTTACAACGTATATAGTTAAATTTGAAACTGTTGATAGTAATACATCTTTATGAACACTTTGATCTGCGATTAGTCCAACAGATACTTGATTATTATAATGTTCATTTCCACTATCAACATATTTTATATCCAAAGTGATATTGTTATTTTTACAAAATTCTTGGGCTTCATTTACTGTTTTTCCTATAAAGTTTGGAAGTAAAGCTCCGGATTGCCCACTTCTTTTACCTTTTCCTGGACGATATATTTCGTAAGTTTCATTAACTGAAAAACTAAATGTTTTTATAGGTTCTTCTTTTTCTTTTCCTAATACTATATTAAACGCTTTCTTTATATCTTCTAGACTACTTTCATAATAACCTTGAGCTGATGTATTTCTTCCTTGAGATGGAACATATACATTTAAACTATATGTTTCTAGTGTTGCTTTTTGAATATTTAATGAATCTTTACCAGATAGTTTACTTCCTAAAACATTCTTAGCAACATTATATCCTGAAAGAATTGTATCAGTTTCCATATTTGTGGCAATATTTTTACTTACGGCATTTAATATATCTTGAAATTCTTTAATACTATTAAAATGTAATACTTTATTTGCTAGAGCTTCTACGACTTGTTGTTGATGTTTTACTCTATCTAAATCACTACCAATATACATATGTCTACATCTTGCATATGCTAAAGCTTGTTCACCATTTAATACTTGACGTCCTGGGTCCATACAAACTAATTTATCTCCCCACGCTCTATCACTGTTTTGTTCACAAACTTTACCATTATATTTATTGGCCATATATGTTGGTGCTTCAACATCAACTTCAATTCCATCTACAGCATCAACTAAATCTACAACACCTTTAAAATTTATTTTGACATAATAGTCAATATTTATATTTAAAAAGTTATTTATAGTACTTATTACGCAACCAGTTCCATATGCTGCAGATGAATTAATCTTAGCGTATCTATTGTTATTACATGCAATTGGTACATATGTGTCTCTTGGAATTGACAAAAGAACTGAACTTAGAGTTTTAGGATTAAATGACATAAGCATTAAGGTATCTCCATTAAAGGCAGCATTAGCATTAAGCCCATCGCCTTCGGAATCTACTCCTAGAAATAAAAATGTTAATGGTTCATTAAAATCTTTATCACTAACTAAGTTTAAATCCTCATTTTTCTTTTTTTCACTGTATTCGTAAATTACTTTTGTATCATTAAGAATATTTTCAAATCCTTCTTCATTTCTAAACAAAGTCTCAAAGTTCCCCGGCACAAATACTGCATCAATCTCTTTATTATATAAATCCAATAACAATTTAATATAATCTTCATATTCTACAATTTCATTTTTTAATTTCTTCTTTTTATATAATTTTGTTGATAATTCGTTATTATCTTTATCTCTTTTACTACTTATTAATCCTATTTTACTGTTATTATTAAATTCACTGTCTTTTAAAGTTAATAGATATGTATTATATGTTATCTTATCACTTTCTTGCATGTTATTTAAATTATTATAAACATAATTTATGTAGTATGACCCCACAAAAAAGATAAGTATAAATAATAAAGAAAATATTGTACTTATTATTACTCCCTTGTATTTTCTACGAAGTAAATTTAGTAAATTTATAAATGAATAAAGTAAAAAATATATAATAAAAAATATTATTACTATAGTTCTTATCATTGTTTCTATGCCTGTTAGGCTTAATAAACTTTTAATAAATAATACTAGTCCCACTACATAGAAAATCATAACTAAATAATATAAAAATCTTAATGCTTTATTTGATTTTTTTAGCTTTCTAACCATTTTATTCATTTACTGCACCTGCTTTATACTCAACAACATATAATTTCTTATCTTTTCTTATCATTGTTATCTTGGCATTTTTGTCATACCCTAGATCTTTATCGTATGTCCAATTTAGCGTTACTACATAACTTGGTACTTCTTCTTCATTTATTTTAAATGTACTTTCTTCTTCATTTGTAATTTCTACATTATTTACTATGGACAATTTTTCTGTTCTTTTCCCATACGTATTATCTTCCATAAGTTTATAAATTGTATCTTCGACATTAGTCTTAAAGTTTTCTAAATTATCTGGATAAACGTATTCTAAACACGCTACATCATATTTATTTATTTTGTTATCCATAGTAAACAAATCTATAACAAATAGTTTTGCTAATACTTTTGCGTATTCTTTATAGTCTATTTCTCTTTCTTTTAATATGTTTTTTAACTCTTGGTAATTGTCTTTCATAAGTTTAGTATCTCTTTCATCTAATGTATATGAAAAATCTACGATTGAGTCTATAACTTTAACATTATTTTTAACTTCATCTTTAGCAAAAAACAATTTAAATAATATTAATCCCACTATTACAATGATTACTAAAATTAATAATAGTAAAGGATATTTATATTTCTTCTTCATATTACTCTCCATTCATTTTTTTGTTGTCTAATAAGTTATACACTATAATATCATTAGATATTTCAAGCCTTTTTTCACCTATTTCACTTAGATTCTTTATATAATCTTCAGTAAAATTATCTTCTTTTAATACTTTATATTCACCTGTTGAATTATTATAGTAAACTTTATTTGTTAGGATATTTCCATTTGGATAAACTACAAGATTATCATCTTTAACTGTAAATATATCTTCTCCAATGTTGTATTTATTGTATAGGCCATACATATTAAGTATTGTGGCTGCAACATTATACATACCCATAGTATAAGTAACTTTTCCTGTAAATATACTTTGTAAGTCTTGATCTTTTGTCCAAATTATTAATGGTGTTTTCTTATTTAATTCATGATCATAATAATCATATTCTACATAATTTGGATTTGCATCATCATATACTTCTCCAGTTTCAGGATTTAAGTTATATAAATAATTTATTTCACTACGAGATAATTTGGCCTCATGGTCTCCATAAAATACAAAAACTGTATTATTAAAATAATCAGATGATTTAATGTAACTAATAAATTCTCCGAGTGCTTTATCAGCGTAATTAGCGCTTTTTATGTATTCACCTACTGCTGTAGAAGATAAATAGTCTCTTGTTGCTTCAGTAGTATTTCCTGTTGCATTAGTTACTTGATAATGACTTGATAAGTCTATATCACTATGTTTACTCGCTAATTTAAATGGTGAATGATTTGATAATGTAATTATCGTTCCCATGTAGTTTTGGTTTTCTTTTTCAATATTTTCTAATATTGGCATTGCTTGTTTAAAGAATAGTTCATCATTAATTCCTAGATTAATAACATCATCTTCAGTAAAATCAAATGATTCTCTAAAATACATTTTTTCATAGCCTAAAGATGGATGGGCTTTATTTCGATTCCACATACTAGCTAGATTTCCATGCATACTAAAGGTAAAATAGTTTTCTTCTTTTAAATATTTAGGAATTGTAAAATAATTACGATCATAATAACTTACAAATACTGTTCCACTTGATGCTGGCATTAATCCTGTTAGTAAAGTAAATTCTGTATCACTACTTGTTCCTGTTGATACCTGTGGATAAAAGTTAGTAAAATGCATTCCTTCTTTAGCTAATTTATTTAAGTTTGGAGTTACTTCTCTACCATTAAAAGAAAGATCCATTAAGAAACTTTGCATACTTTCCATATGCACAAAAACAATGTTTTTACCTTTTAATATTCCTGTATATTCATTTTTAGCAGTTACTTTTTTGCTATCAAAGTATTCATTAAAACTCTCTAAGGCTTTTTCTTGACCAAATAAACTACTTAGTTGAGGTCTTAAAAATTGGGCAAAGTCATTAAATTGATACATGATAATACCAAATCTTTCAACAATATATATTCTATTCCATTGTTTTGTAAGTCTGCTGTAATCAGAGTTTTTGGCAACACCGAAAGTGTAACCTAAAAAGATTACGCCAAGTAAAACTGTAGATACAACCATTTTTTTACTTTTTTCAATTTTATCAATAAATGTATAATAAGATGATGATAATAATTTTTTATGAATTAGATAAAAAATTATAGGGATTAAAATATAAATTCCATCAGCAATTCTTAGTCTGTCAAAAATTGAACCTGTTACAGTTTCCGTTTGTCTAACTGTTGCAAGTTCTCCGATTGATGCAAATGATGTAAAAAATCTATAATATATTGATGATATTAAGCATATTAAATTAAATATGATTAACCACGTAAAATAATATTTGAATTGATTTTTGGGCTTCACCAAATAACCTAAACCACCGATGACAAGGATAAATCCTAAATCTGTGAGTAATGGCTTAAGTTTTAAAGCAGAACCAATTGTAAATGCACGGACACATATTGTAGCAATTAGTGATAATACTACATATGATATGAATAAACGATTGGTAATTATATATTCAACAATTGATTTGACAGTTTTTTTGTAACCATAATTATCTTTTAGTTTCATACTTATCCCTTCTTACTTAGATAAGTATAACAAAAATTAGTTTTTTTATCAATTAGTGTTGCAAAAGTTTCACATATTTGATACAATTTATTTACGCAGGTGTAGTACAGAGGTTAGTATGCGACCTTGCCAAGGTTGAGACGGCAGTTCGATTCTGCTCACTTGCTCCAGATTGATAGGAAACTCGGAAATTAACTTCTGAGAGTAATAAATGCTAACTAGAAATAGTTAGTTTTTTTGTTATGTAAAGGAGTTGATTATATGTTAAATATAGAAACAAAAGAATTAAAAATAAGTGATAAATTAAAAAGAAAAATTGATATAATTGGTAGATTTACAAATACTACTCCAATTATAAATAATGGTTCAATTAAAAATATAACAGGTACAAATGTTGCTTATGTTATGCCACATATTATAGTTATTAAGAATAATAAATACCTAATGTTTGATGAATGTGATAATGTTTATGTAAATACATTTAAAAACAAAATAGTATTTAAAGATTTAGAAGATTATATAAATAGTCATTAAAAATCTTTTTAAATGTTAGACTTCGTAAAATTAACTTTAAAATGTCAAACAAGTGAGAGGTGTCTTTTAAAATATCTATATTTTAGACTACACTTTTCAAGCTTAAAGTGCCAAACATATGAGAAGCATATTTAAATTTTTTAAAATTTTAGACTTAACTTTTCTCATTTAAGATGCCAAACATATGAAAGGAGATATTTAAAAAATATGAATAAAGAAAATAAAATAGCAGGTATTTACATTAGGGTCAGTACAGAGAATCAAGCTCGTGAAGGTTTTAGTTTAGGAGAACAAGAAGAAAGATTAAGAGAGTTTTGTAAGTTTAAACGATATGAAATATTTAAAGTTTATAAAGATGCAGGAATCAGTGCTAAAAGTGATAAACGGCCAGCATATCAAGAAATGCTTGAGGATATAAAAAGCAAGAATATTAATGTAATTGTAGCATTTAAACTTGATAGACTTACTAGAAGTGTTTATGATATTGAAAAATTAATGAAAATAGTTAATGATTTAGAGTGTGATATCGATTGTCTAGCTGATGAATCTAACACTACTACTTCAAATGGCAGAATGGTTATGAGAATTATGACTAGTGTAAGTCAAAATGAAATAGAAAAATGTTCTGAAAGAACTAAAGTCGGATTAGCAGGTGCAATTAAACAAGGACACTTGCCAAGTAGAACTACACTGGGTTATAAAAGAGAAAATAAAAAGTTAGTTCCCAATCCACTTACAAAAGATATTGTAGTGAGAGTTTTTGATTTATATTTAGAAGGTAAAAGTCACCAAAAAATAGCAAACATCTACAATAAAGAAAATGTTTTAGGTAAAACTTGGAGAGATGCTACTATTCAAAAGATATTATCTAATGAAATATATAAAGGTGATTATATTCATGGTAAAAGAACTAAACATCCAACATATTATGAAAATGTTGTTGAACCTTTAGTTAATAAAGATAAATGGGAATCTTGTCAATATCAAAAATTAAGAAATGCAAGACACTATGAAAGAACATCAACATATCTTTTTACTAACAAATTAAAGTGTTCTAAATGTGGTAATTATTTTGGTGGTAAAGCTAGTGTTAAAAAGAAACTTAATAAAAAGTATTACTACTATAAATGTAATCATTGTAAAATTAATTTAAAAGAAGATTCTATTGAAGATTTGATTCTTTTAGAACTATTAGCACTTGTTTATATAGATGACCTATTTAACGACTATTATACGCCTTTTATAAAGTCAAAACTTGATTATAATAAAATAGATTATAAAAAGGAATTAAAAGAACTAGATAAGGAAAAAGATCGGATTAAAACAGCATACATTAAAGGCATAGTTAAACTTGATGAGTTTGATAACGAATTAAAACAAATAGAATATAAAAGACAAATATTAGAAAAACTTGAGCAAGATAGTAAACAGTATGAAAATTTAAACTTTACCATGGATGATTTATTGCTTATTAAAGATAAAAAAGAAATAGAAGATTATCTTCAACCTGAAAATATAATTAATTTATTTGTTCGTTGGAATTATTTAGATAAAACAAATAAACAAAAACTAATTTCTAAATATATTGATGACATAGAAATAGAAAAGTTAGGTACAAAAATAGAAATAAAAAAATTAAATTTAAGAAACTCATTTTATTATGACTTAATTGATTATCATAATAATTATGACACGCCGCTTGATTTATTTATGTTTATGGATGAGGATAAATTTCCCATACCTGTAGCACATAATGGTTTTAGAACTAGAATTGAAATAGAAAATTATGTTAATAAATTAAAAGAAATGTATGATGTTAATTATTATGAAGTTATACCGAATAAAGATTTCACTAATTTATCATTTACACCTAAAAATGATATAGAAAAAATAATAAGAATAATACCTATAAAAGATAATGATAAATTTAAAAGTAACAAATTAGAACTCGGAATAATCACTATTAATTTATCAAAAATAAAAAGACCAGATGGAACACTGCTATATAAAAATATTTTTAAAACAAGTAAACTACCAACTTAATACTTGTTTTTTAATATAAATATTTATACTAATTTATATTATTATTTATATTCTTGTTATATTAATTCTTTATATTATATTATTATATTATGTTAGACAAAAAATATAAATCTTATTCAAAATAAAAAGACTAGTTATATTTCAAACTAATCTCATCAATAAATTGTAATTTGTAGTTATAATATCATTCTAAATACAAATGCTAATACAATAGCAATTAACAAACTATATATGCTATTTTTTGGATTTTTATATAATACAACTATTGTTCCTAAAAATAGAATTGTATCTATAATGCTTTTAAAATCAAAATACCACATTCCTATTCCAAATGAAAACAACATCATTACAGCAAGTATTCCACTACATATAATTATAGATATTTTATTATTGCTTTTTGCATACCAACAAATAAAAGCCAGTATAGGTGTTATTAAAGTTATTATATACCATATCATCATATAACTTTTAGGATTAAAACCACTAAATAATACAGTATATAAATGATAACTGATTGTCATACCCAAGAAAAATAAAAATACATTTAAACTCGCTCTTAAAGGTGTCTTGCTAAATACAGAAATTGTAGTGGCTAAAAAAATCCATATTCCAAAATATGAAAAAACATTTCCTAAATCTAATATTCCAATAAAGTGTTGCCACCATATTTCATCATTGATAGAAAGATTATCTAACCATTTAGAAAATAAACCTAATATTATTCCTAGCAAGAATATTAAAATAGTATTTACAATCTTACTTTTCATTGTTGTATTTTCATCAGGAACTCTTATTTTATTTAAAAATTCTTTCATATACACTCCATTCTAAAAATTGTAATTTATTGCTATAATTATTTTGTTACTTCAACTTCTATTTTTCCATCTTTTGTTAAGTTAATAACTTTTAAATTATACTTTAGTCCTTCTGGTTTTGTACTAAAAGTAGATTCGCCTAATTCATAAATTCCATTATATGATATTCCATCTACTACAAATGTATATGGAACAGGAATAGAAAAACTAACTGTAGTATCTTCTCAATGTTCTGGAATTTCCCATTTAATATTCTTTGTTATTTCAAAATAATCATTTGTGTTTTTTATATTTGTTTTAGTAAGAGAATTAATTCAAACTCTTTCTTTTAAACTTATCTCTGTTACTTCTTTGGTATTTTATATTTCCTGTTTTATATATTCAATATTAAATCTATCTAAATCATTTATTTTAATTCTACGTTCTTCAAGCGAAACTTTTAATCCCTCTTGATAATTATTTGGAGCATAAATTACCTTTATATATGTGCTTTTTATACAAGGTAAATAATAAATATATTTATCATCTCTATAAATTTCTTCTAATGCTGTATCACAAGCAAAATCTTTAATATCTTTACTTGTATCTACAATAACAAATTCTTCAGTTAAGTTATTTTTAGTATTATTATAAATAGTCATATTAAATAATTTTATAATTATTCCATCTTTATAACCCATTGGATAACCATCTACTGAATATAGACTATGAACTTTTGATATAGAATAAGTTAATGATTTCCATTCTATTGTTCCACCATCTTTTAACACGCTTCTTATAGGAAATAATAGAATAACTAATACTATCGCTATAACTATTATAATTATTTTCTTTTTCATAAAAATTCTCACTTCTCCATTTCAACAACTTACTATTTATCTGTCGCTTCTATATATAATTGTACCATAATTTCAACATATTTTGAAACTAAATTTAAACATCCAAGATTTATCCAACATTTCCAGTATATATCCAACAGTTGGAAGTAAAATAAAACCTCGCAAACCTTTTAATTAATTGATTTAAATAAAAAGTATGGTAGAATTCTTCCATATTTTTAACACAATTTTGCAAGTGCAAAATAAGAAATGATAGCACAACTATTCCTATATTTATATAGAATGAATTAGGGCAGTGCTATCATTCCCTTTATCCTGCTTAATAATTATTAGTAATTTTTTATTAAATTTTAGTATTTTCATGGTATACTTATATTAGTTAGTAGTTTATTACTACCTATAATTTAGATAATTAGAGGTTGTCCGACTTCAACCTTTATGGCTCCATTTGAAGACAACTTACGGACTAATTAAAGTTCGTAAGTTTTTATTTTGCCCGTAGTCAGGCTTGGAAAGGCTTGTTCTACCAAATATAAAGATAATGTTCTCTTTCTAGAAAGGAGGACATTTTTTATGCTTAAATTTAAAATTACCCAAGAACTCAAACCTAATCCTAAACTACTAGAACTTATTAAAAAATTTACTTATAAAAAGTTAAAGTTCTTCTAAATACTAATTTACAGTTTATTGAGCCTACTGAATATTTAATATCTTCTCCTATAAAACTTACCATTTATTCCATTCTTTCTTCTAAATCTATATCCAAACTAATAAAATCACTTATTTGAGTACCATTTAATTTTGATGCCTATTTTTTAAATTCTTCAACATCAGAAAATGTCTTAGTTAATTCATATTTCTTATTTTGTTCAATTATTTGTTTTAATATTTCATTTTTCACGACAAAACCTCTTTGTATGTATATTAATACACTATAATTATTATTTTTCCTTATTAAAATTATATCTTCATATTTATAAATTAGAAGCAGATGGACCAGGTATGCAATTTATTGTCCTTATCATCATATTATGGTTATTTCTTTTATTAGACTCCGCTACTTTAGTATGTAGTTCATTTATTTTTTCTAAATCAGATTCTTTATTATAAAAAACTAATAAAATTGCATCTTTGCAACTTTCCTGTTTCATATATTGATGTAATTGTTTATGATCTTCTATACAAGTCATTAAATCTGGATGCGTAGAAGTTTTTATTTCGATTAACACTTTTTCTTTACCTCTTGATAGTTTAAAATCAACAGGACCTCTACCTTTATTTGTTTCTGGGGAAATATCTAAATTAAATCCTAAACTTTCAGATTTTCTTTCCATAATTAAGTGTGAAAACTTTGATATAATTGGTTCTGCTCTAAATTTGATACTTGTATCACTTAATAGTAAAGTCCATCCTCTTTCATCTTGTACAGCATGTTCTATATCCCTTATTAAATCATCTGCCATTTCTAGCACAGAAATTTCGCTATCTTTATTTGTTATTTTTATATCTTTAACAAAATCATAAATTTTATTAATTATATCTTTGTCTTTTTGTAAATCATAAGGTTCAACAGGTTCATTACCAAACCTTTTAAAGAGGTCGGTATCATTATTTTCTATAATTTTTTCTATAATTTCCTTTTTGTTGGATTCCAATTCTTTTTTTATATTATATTCAAATGTATCTTTTACATAGTCTGTTTCGTTATTCCATAGCCAAGTAATAAAGTTTTCAGAATTATAATGTAATTTTCCAACTAAGATAGAATGTGGAACTAATAAGACAGGAACTTTTTTATTCTCATTGTTAATTATATAAGGCAATTCGACTATCTCAGATATCCAACTCATTTCATCAAAATTGAAATGAGTTAATGTATTAAATTTATCTAAAGGAAATCCCTCTTTTTCTGCAATACTACAACTATAAGTAATAAAATAGCGTTTTGTTATAGATAGTATCATATCAGTTATTCTATCAAGATCAACATTTTCTTCAAATAAAGTAATTTCTTCCAGTTCATCATAATCGAATATTTTTAAATCTATATATTTAGAAAAGTTTTCAAAAAATTTTAAAGCAGTTAAACCAGAAAATCCACTACCTTTATTGCTATCATAGGAGTATCCTAATTGTGCTTCTTCGACTTCTCTAAAATTTAGCATATTTTCTACTAATTTTTTTGGTATTGATTTTGTTTTTAATGTAATACAAGCATTTTTAAAAAAATCAATTAACTCTTGATAACAATTTTTAAACTCTTTAATATTAGTTCTTTTTAATAATAATGGATCAATAAAAAGTTTTGAATCCCATTCTACAACAGGATTAAACCATGTATCTTTAGATAAGTCATATTTATAGTTATTATATTCACTAAATCTCTTTTTCTTCATATGTACCTTCTTTCCAAAAGAAAAGAGTATCATTTTATATACTCGATTTTCTTAATTTTATCATATTTTCATTGGAATATAAAGAAATTATAGCTATTTTATTAGTTTTTTGAACTATTTTTCATAATTTGTGTTAAAATATTAGTAGAGATTGATATTTTGTATATCAAATCGTTAAGAAGTGAAAAGTTGTAGATACCTACGACGTTGGCTCCAGATTGATAGGAAACTCGGAAAATTTACTTCTGAGAGTAATAAATGCTAACTAGAAATAGTTAGTTTTTTTGTTATGTAAAGGAGTAGATTATATGTTAAATATAGAAACAAAAGAATTAAAAATAAGTGGTGGTGCATTCTATTTGGATATTTAACATTAACAATTTCATCATTCATTATTTTAAATTCACTTGGAATCTTTATTTTAAATCCATCAAACATTTCATATTGCGGTTCATTGTTATTACCCTTGTTAGTAGTAATGACTAATGTGTTTTCAATTTCACTTAAATTTTCCGTTTTTGTAATGTTTGGCATTGTTAAAATTGCCTAAATAATTAAAACTACTATGATAATTATTAAGCATACATTTAAAATTTTTGTTTTGTCTTTGTATTCTGGTATTTTCTCTTCCTTTAAATAATATTGATGTATATTTTTAATATCAAAATCGTGCTTTATATCAGGCACTATAATAGGAAGTACTACAATAATAATTAAAAGTATTCTAATGATTGTTATATTAAATGGAATCATATTATTTATTGTCAGTATAATATTCGGTATAACTATAATTGCTAATAACAATATAAGGATCATTTCATAAACATAGTAGTTCTTAAATGCCTTATATTCTACTTTGGTACTATCTTTTAACTAATTTCTAATTTGGAACAATAAGACTAATAAAATTATGGCTACTAAAATTATGATTACTTTCTTCTTCACTCTTTACACATCACTTCCAAATTGCAATTTGCATTATTATTTATTTTTACTTTTTATTCATCCACTCGACTGTATCCTTTATCGTATCTTTCATATTTCTATTTTTAAATTCCAACTTTTCTTTAGCTTTTTCATTACTGAAATTAGCATTAGAAGATAGTGTATATAGTGAATACTTTGTAAAAAGTGGAGTTTGTTTCTTTAAATTATAATACACTTCAAAAAAAGGTGCTATTAATTTTGCAAAACCTATTGGTAATACCATTTTAATCTTTTTTCTTCCTTGCACATCACAAATTAAATCGCATAATTCTTTTATTGCAATATATCTATTAGATAAGATATAGCATTCACCATTAGTACCATTTTTACAAGCACTAATAACACCATCTGCTACATCTCTTACATCAACAAAATCATATCCACCTTTTACACAAGCAAATAATTTGCCATTTGCAACTTCTTTTATTAATTGTGTTAAGTGACTATTACCAAAATCATTTGGACCTATAATACCAGATGGATGAATTATACAAGCATTCAAATTTTTACCCTTTACTGCTTCAATTACATACTTCGCAGCTTCTGCTTTTGTTTTTGCATATAATCCCTTAACATTATCAGGGTTAAAATTAGTTATTTCTGTTATTAATTCATTGTTAGGTGGTTCTGGGATTGCATGAACACTACTAATATAGATAAGTTTTGCTTTTGACTCTATTACCTTATCTACTATATTTTTAGTTCCAATAACATTAACATTATAAACAAGCGGATTGTATTTTGATTTTATATATACTACTGCAGCACAATGAATTACAAAAACTTCTTTTCCATCAGTATTTTCAAAAATTAATGATAAAGTTTCTTTTTTAGTTACATCACCATAGTAGATTTTACATTTTAATCCTTCAAGTGATTTAATAGAATCGCCTTTTAATACAAAAGCCCTAATTTCAATATCAGCATCTTGTTCTAACTTTCTTATGATGTTATTACCTAAAAAACCATTTGCTCCTGTTATTATATAGATTTTTTTCACAATATCTATCACCTGCCACTCCATTCTAAAAAATAAATCTAAGCTCTCTCTTATATAATTATACCACAATTTCACAATTATTTTTTAAGAAATATATGAATGATGGTGTAAAATATTTTTGGGTAGACATAAAAAAATTATCCATAATTATTAAAATTTGTTATTTAAAGAAAAATGATGTATAATCATATATAAAAAGAGAGCGAGTTCGTAAGATGTATTTAAACCGCTCCATTGATGAATCTGTTCGAACTATTTAGTTTGAACTTGATATATAGAATCAATCGAAAGATTGATTTTTTTGTGTCTTACAAAGAAATCATCCTAAAGGAAGGATGGTGTTTATGATTAATATTATCAAACAAGAAATACCTATTGATGAATCACTTAAAAAGAAATTAGAGTTTATTTGTGATTTTTGTAATACTACTCCTACATTTATAAATGAAAGTATTGGAAAAATTGATAAATCTAATTTGGCTTATGTTGAACCTCACAAAGTAATTATCAATAATATAATGTTTCTTGTTTTTAATTATTCTAATGATGTTTATATCAAAAACTTTGGTAATAAAATTAAAATCAGTGAATTAGAAGATTTTTTAAAGCATACCAACTAGTAATTTTGCCCTAAATATTGATAATTCCTTCTGCTGCTCGTAATGCCAAGAAGAAATAAAAAAAGTTATTTGGAAGCATTGTTATGTTTGGAAATAAATAAAAATTTCCAATATAATATTGAAAGCGCTAATGACTTTTTAGAACACTATAAAGAATTCTTAATAGATAAAAATAATAATTTTAATGAGTATGATAAATATGCTTTAAAATTATTAGAAAATTAACATACCATTTAGTAAAACTCTAGTTATATTTCCTGTTAAAATATTAAATAATAAAGTATAATTAAACATGAAAGAAGGAATTATTATGAATCAAGAAAAAATAGGAGAATTTATTTTAAAATGTCGAAAAGATAAAAAGTTAACCCAAACCGAATTAGCAGAAAAATTAGGGGTTACAGATAAATCCATAAGTAATTGGGAAAACGGTAGAAATATGCCAGACTTATCTTTATTTAAACCACTATGTCAAATATTAGATATTTCAATTAACGATTTAATTAGTGGTGAAAAAATATCTAAAGATAAATATCAAGAAAAATTAGAAGAAAACATTATTACTACAATTGATTATACTAACAAAAAAGTATTAGTTAAAAATAATATTATTGGAATATTACTACTTGCTTTTGGAATAATGATGGCAATAACTGCAATGTCTATTTTTCCAAGTGAAAGTTCATGGGGAAGTATTTATTCAGTATTTGGAGCATTAGTATCTATGTTGGGAATTATTATTTTAATAAAGAAATTAAAACTTACTAAAAAGATTATAATTAGTGTAAGTTACCTTGTTTTATTTATTTCTATGTTATTTATGATAGATTATATAAGTGTTATAAATATAAAACAAGCTCCAAGATTTTCAATAATAAAAATATCAAGTGATACTGCAATATATTATGATACATTATTTTATGATGTAATAAGATGTAATAAAAATAGTAAAGATGAATATTATAAAATAATAAAAAATAATAATTATGATAAAGATAATATTCAAAAATATTGCAAAAAGATTAGTTCAAAATAAACGAACTAATCTTTTTTTCTTACTAATTTCATTGGGTAAAACTTTATACCATGAATACATTGTTCTGTATCTGTATCAATAAAACCTAAATGTTTATAAATATCATGGGCAAATAAAGAAGAATTTACTGTCATATAATTGTCTTCGTTTAAAGTATTTATTTTATTAAATAACATTCTACCTATTCCTTTATTATGGTTCTTTCCTTCGACAAAAAATAAGGCAATATGAGTTTTATCTTTAGTAGCAATAACTCCAGTTAAAGTATTGTCTATATAAGCTCCATAAAATTCTCTATCATTTATCCAATTCATATTATCAATTGTTTTTTTAAATTCATTTATACCCTCTTCTGTATAATCTGGAGCTTCATACTCTAAAAATACACTCCATACTAGTTCAAGAGCTTTATTCATATCTAAATTCGGTATTCTTTTAATATCTATCATAATAAATCACCTCTAATTAAAATTAATTATAGCATTTGTCACTGTAAATGTCACTGTAAAATCTTAAATACTTTTTTAACTTTTCCAAACCTCACACAGATTGATGTTAACCCGTCTCTTTTTTTACCTAATATTTTATCTGTTTGGTCTGTAACTCTCACAAAACTAGATTTCATAAAATGAGTAAATATATATTCATGGCTATTAATATCATTTTTATATTTATAGCAAAAATCTCTAATCGGCGCACATATATTAAAGACCCAGATTGGACTTACAATATATACTTTCTTATACTTTTTTAAAACAATATTAATATTTTCAATATCCATTCTCCATTGATGCATTCCAAACCTTCCACACCACCAGAAACCTAGTGTTCCATCAGTTTTCTCTTTAGTTTTTAACTCAATTATATTGGCACCGATTTCATTTGCTTTCTCATATGCAACTTTTTTTGTATAGCCCATTCTGGAGAAATATACTACAACACTACCTTTGTTTTTATTTACGTTTTTATAGTCATTGATATCAAAGATAAATTTTGATTGTATATAAAATATTACTGTTATTAAGCCGATTATAAATTGCAATAAACCTATTATAAAATAACTTATTGATAAAAAATTAGATGGTAAAATAATAAATTGAATAGTTATCCACACCATTAAAGTTATGCCAAATATAGTTCCAAGAATGAAACCTATTTTTTTATCTTTAATTATTAAGTAGGATGCAATTAAATTAGATATACCATTTACAATAAGTAAAGATATTCCTGAAAATATATAATTTTGAAAAAGAATATCACTAAATGGAAGTACACTAAAATAAGGAAGTAATGTATCCATATGTAGTAACTTTCCTGTTGGATCTATAAACATGCAAATACTTCCATATAATGCTCCGATTCCAACAAATAAGCACCAAAATAGCAATATTTTTTTAGTTCTTTTATATCTCATTTTTACCTCTTTATAAAATATTTAAGACATCTAAATTTACAGTTTTTCCTGCTTTATAATTTTCTATGCACCTTAATATAATTTCTGGTGATCTTAATTTACTTTTCATTTTTATAATTTCATCATAAGAAAACCATTTTACGTCTAGTATTTCATTTAAATTATAATCTAGTTTTTCATCTATAAGTTTTGCCCCAAAAATAATACTTAAAAATATATCATTTTCTAATACTTTATTTCCTATCTCAAGTATTCCAGTTTGAAGAATATCGCATCCGGTTTCTTCTTTTATTTCTCTTTTTAAACAATCGATTACTGATTCATTTACTTCCAAGTGACCTGCTGGTATGTTCCATTTTCCTTTACATTTTTCTTTTGCTTCTTGTACTAATAAAAAATTATTTTCTTTTTCAATTAGTCCACTAATCACAATATTTGTCATTTAATCACGTCCTTCATGCTAGTATATCATAGTAAAATAGTTACAATCAATGTTTTTATTGACTTAGACAAAGTTATAATATATAATAAAGCCAATTTAGGAGGTTTAATTATGGGTTTTAGAAAAAAATTATATTATGTTGCTTTAACTGAATTTTTATTAAATAAAAAAAATGAGATTGTAATAAATGAGAATATTTCATTAACAATCAACGTTCGTAGAGGTAATTATTGCCAATCACCTTCTAGTTGGTTAGATATTCCTTCTCTTGACTTTTTTGTAACTATTTTAAATCAAGGTATTCCAATATATAAAACTTTTTATCAAAAGATTGCTGAACCTGATTTAGATACATTGTTAAAAAGTAGTCCAGAGGTTATTAATGAATTTATTCAAAGAGATGACTTATTTTTTCATGAATATGTCACTTATTCATATTTAGATTCATCTTTAATTCAATATGAAGGAACTTATATACAATTATTACAAGATGATTTAAGTTTTAAAAATCCATCTAAATTAGTTAGAACAAATATAAAACATAAATATAATAAAATTATGTCAAGTAAAACCAAGTAGCATTTACTTGGTTTTACTTTATCAAATTATTTTTTAAACAATATGGTACTACTTCATTTTTTAATGTATTTGATAATATATCTGTACCTATACTACTTTCATACCACATAAAATTTTCTATTTCTTCGGATAAACTTAAGCTACCATCAAGTGGTCCATTGTATTTGAATACATAAAAATGTATCGGAGTTTTTCCATCACTTGTTGCTATTTCGTCAAATTCCATTACTAACTCAAATAATGTCTCATCAAAAATGGCATTATTACCTAATTCTTCATGACATTCTCTTTTAGCTGCATCAAGTGGAGTTTCTCCATCTTCTACTCTTCCACCAATCATTTGATATGTTGGTCTTTTTCTTGGTTTATCAATTAATAATTTATTATCTTTAAAAAACATTGTACCAACGACATTCATATTCTCACCTTACCTCCATATTTATTACATTATGATTGCTATCACAAGTAAAAATCATATTTACTTTTTCATCATACAAGTACTTTCTTAAATTATCATCTAGTAAGTGAGTTGTTGCTAATCTTTTTTCTTCAGCAATTAACTTTTTTATCGGTATCCAACAAGCATAGTTTTCAGGAAACTCTTGAGGCGTACCATTTATTTTACTTGCAATATATGTTTTTATAGCATATTTTTTATCTTCTGCTGGATAAATAATCTCTATCTTTCCAATACATTTAAGTTCATCAATTGTCATCCCAGTTTCTTCTTTAAATTCTCTTTGGCATGCTTGTACTTCCGATTCGCCATCTTCAATTTTTCCACCAGGAATGTCGAAAAAATCTTTGTTGATATCTTTATATCTTATACACATTATTTTATCATCTTTTATAGCAAATACTCTAACTGCATATCTAACTTTCATGTTTTTCTTTTCCTTTTTTTCGCATTTCTATTTCTTTTATAAATACTTGTAATTTAGGAAACGCACTTTTAATACGACGATAAAGGACAGTATTATCTTGAAACCATTTTTCAATATATTGTTTTATTTTTTCTGTGTTATCTTTTCTTTCACTTTTAATTTTACCTTTTATCTTAAATAAAATATATGTTGATATAACATTATCAATTATATAAATAATAAATAATATTATGGCTACCCATAAAAGTGCTGTTGGTGATAACTTATCAACAAGTTTTATAACTGCAGGATGTAAGACATAAATTATTAATGATGCAAGTAGTCCAAAAGGGATCATAGTTTCTAAACAAATTCTACCATTAATATTAAATTTTTTATTTGAATAATCCCACCATCTAACATTAAATATTTTTTCCATAAAATAACTCGTAAAGTATTCAAGTAAAGAGCATATTAATATAGCTTTTAAAAATACGCCGAGAATATCACTAGTATCCTTACCTACTACTAGAATAATAGCTAAGCATCCCCATCCATATATTGGACAATATGGGCCGATTAAAAATCCACGATTTATAAATTTATGCTTATTCCATAGAGAAACACATACTTCCATAAACCAACCTAAAAATGAATAAATAATAAAATATAAAAAATATTTACACACTATTTCCATACATATGACCTTCTTTCTTAAGGTAATTTTATCACATTATAATTATAAATGCCATATATAACCTTGCTTTTCATTTTTTTCTATTGTAAAATGTACTTACAGGAGGTTAGAAAATGAAAAAAGATTTAGTTATTGAATTGCTTCGAAAAATTCAAGAAAGTGGTTTAAGTTTTGAGGATGTTAAAGCTTTACTTACTAGAAATGAAATGCTTCTTAAAACAATAATGTCTGAGGAAAATTTTAAAAGCATTGCAACTATAGTTAATTCATATAAGAATGATGAAGAAGCTCTAAAAGCTGTAAAAATTTATTCAAGTGTGAATCATGATAATCTTGATGATTCAGATATACCTTGCAAAAAAACATTAATATTTGCTCTTTTAACAAACAAAGAGTTAATAAAGTCTGGAAAGGTTTTTAAATATGTTCAAAGTTTTTTAGATATTCCAAATGAAAAATATAAAAGTTGCTATAAGACATTCTTTAATCTTTTATTAGATGACACTTTAATTAAACAAGGGCTTAATTTTACTTTTGCCAATTTTATAATTGAGCATGGTTACAAGTCAATTCCAAAATATTTAGAAGACTTGTTTACAAATGAAAGAATGTTAAAAGAACTTAAACCAGCTGAAATACTAAATAGAGCTTTAGTTATAACTCAAGCTAGTTGTCAAACTCATAACAATTTGTCTAGTATGTTTGAATTTTTCTTACTTACAAAATTGGATAATGAAGAAATGATTTTAAATTGTGCTAAAATTATTGGAGATAGTTCTCAAGTCCCTAAAGAAATATGTGATTTATTTTTAAGAACATTACCTAAACACTTGTCAAAATGTGATTATTATTTTGAAGCAGCCAAAATTATTGGCACGATGGTATTTGGTACAGGCCGTTGTGCTGCTTACAAGGTTATTGAAGCTGATAGTAACTTTGAAGACAAAAATACAATTTTATTATTACGCATTTTAAAAAATTGTACATTTAAATTTTTAGGATATGGTAAATATGATGTTCAATATGGAAATGTAACTTTTCGTAGCAGTAGCGATTCAATTATAAGTGATATTAAAGCTAAAATAATTGATACTAATTATGCATATTATTATATGTTAGAAAAATCTGTTTTAGATAGTAAAAATGATGATATTAATGTTAGTGATTTAACAAATAAACTAGTTAGAATAAAAGATAAAGCTAATAAAGCATAAAAAGTCAATCGGCTTTTTTTGCATTTTTGTCAAAATTTTAATTGACTTTTATAATTTTTGTACTAGAATATAACGCAACAGGAGGTTATAAAAATGGATAAGTTTACAAAAAATGAATTACTTAATAAAATTTATCTTGATAAAATTGATTTACCTTTCGATTGTTACTATACTTTAGCAAATATAGATAGTGAACCTATCTTAAGAGCTGTTGTGGCATCTAAGACAAATTTAATAAGAGTTTTATTATTAGTTGATGTTTATAAAAAAAATGAAAATGACTTTTTTAAAGCTCTAGATATTTTTTCAAAAGCTAGTGTTTCTGCTGATACTGAAAAATTTGTATTATCACTTTTAACTGATAAGAAGTTAATTGATGCAGGGCTTTCATTTCAATATGCGAATTATTTATTAACAATTCCTAAAGAAAAAAGTTTTGTTTACGAAGTTGTTAGTAAAATTTTATGTAGTAAATATTTACAAAATCCAAATTTAACATTTACTATTGCAGATTTTATTGTAAAATACTCTACAAATTCTGTAAATGCTGATTATTTATACAAATATATTATGTTTAATGATCTTTTTATTGATTTAAGTAAAGAAGAAGATTTAAATAAAAAGTTAAATCGAGGTAAAATTGTAGTTCAAGCAAAAGATGATAATCATTTTGATTCAGTAGTAGCTTATTTAAATCATCATATGACTGATGATGAAGATTTAGTATTAAAGGCTGCAAAATCTATATGTGAAGCAAAATACAACCCTGATGCAATTAGTTGTTTATTAATGTATAATTTACATTATTATGATAATCCAGAGCCAATTTTTAAAGCTGTTGAATTACTAGGAGACACTGAAAATGAAGAAGCAACTATGCACATGTATGAAATTGCTCACAAAGTAAAATTAAATGAATTTGCTTTAAATGTTATTCAAGTTTTTCATGATATCACTATTACAAAAAAGGGTATTTATTCACAGATTTCTTATGGAGATTTACAATTTTCTTGCATTGGTAGTATTTATGATGCAGTTATGGAAAATATAATTAAAACAAACTATTATAAAACTTTTAATTCTCAACGAGATGGTAATGATGGAGTTAAATTAGTACGAGACAAAAAATAAAAAAGCCGATTGGCTTTTTTTGTTTATAAATAAGATTTCCAAGATTTAATTTGGAACTCTAATAATTCTAGTAGTTCTTCAGCTAATTTTTCAACTTTAGAGTCAATATTATTATTTAATATTTCTTCAACTTTAATAATTCCTTTGTTAGTTCCTTCAGTTAACATTTTAGCTATCTTAGCATCATCACATTTAATTAGTTCTATTCCCGTATAAATTTCATTAAATGTTTTAATAATTATGTTTATTTCTGTTGGTTTTTCCCCTAGTTCATTTAACATTTTTGTTATATCCATTTTATTTACCATGTATTTTTTCTTAGCATCACTCATTGTTTTAGCTAAGGTTTTATCTTCAATATGCCCTTTTACTTCATCAATACCAATTATTCCCATTGCCACTATTTTGTATAGTTCATTTAATGCTGTTATATCATCCATTTAAAAATCACCCATTAATAGTATGAGTGATTTTTTATGAATTATACTTCTTGAACAACTGCAATTATCATCGGTTTACATTCAGTTAAATCATAAAGATATCTACTTAATTCTTCTCTGATTTCAACTTTTATTTGATTAAAGTCTATATATTTTGGAGTTATATTTCTATTAATTATAGCTTCACATATTACTTTTATTTCATTTATCATATCTTGTGAATCTTTAACATAGATAAATCCACGAGTTGTAACTTCGGGACCCACAAGTAAAACTTTATCTTTTTTATCTACTGTGGCACTGATTAATACAATACCATTTTCTGATAACATTTCACGGTCTTTAATGACTAAATCCCCAATATCATCATTACTTGTTCCATCAATTAAAACATCATCAACTTTAATTCTTGCAAAATTGTCTACAAGATTACCATCTTCAAATGTTACAACATCACCATTTTGTTTTAGTAAAATATTTGAATCAGGAATTCCAAGAGTACTTGCTAAATTAGCATTATTAACCATATATCTATATTCTCCTTTTACGGGCATATAGAATTTTGGATTAATTAATTTAATCATAAGCATTAAGTCTTCTCGTGATGCATGATGTAATATTTCTTTTTCTTTATCAATCGTTTCAATATCACAACCAAATTTTGCTAGTTCATTTTGTAATTTTACTAAAACTTTTTCTGTACTGTCATAACGGGGTTCCGCAAAAACTATAGTATCTGTTGGTTTTAATGTAACAAATTTATCATATCCATTTAATATTTTATTCATATTTGCATATGGTGTTGTTCTATCATCCATTACTAAAAGTATGGCATTTTCGTCATTTATATTTGATAAATCACCAAGGATTTCTTCATTATAACTCATATATCCTTCTTTATGGGCAAAACTTACAACATTTTGTAATCTTTTACCCATTAAAATTATCTTTCGATGAGAATTTGCTGCAGCTTCAAATATTTCTGAAATTGTATATAAATGCGTTGGTAAAACAGAGAAAATTATTCTTTTATCATGATGTTTAATAACATCACCAAAAAAGTTTACTAATCTATGTTTCGGAGATGTGTGTCCATTTTTTTCTGCAAAAGAAGATTCACAAAGTAAACATAGAACACCTTGTTTTCCAATATAAGCAATTTTACCAATGTCCATATCATATGCCCCTTGCATGCTTGGGTCTATTATAAAATCTCCGGTATAACAAATAGCTCCGTCTTTTGTATTAACTACATACATTACTGAATCTGGACATGAATGAGAAACTGCAATAGGAAATATAGAAACACTTCCAAAATTGATTTTCTTGTGAGGCTTAATTAATACAATATTATTTTCATTTACCCCATCTTCCATAAGTTCAAACTTAGTATATTTTGTGGCATAAACTTTTAATGTTGGAACATCTTTTAAAAGGTCTCTTACAGCTCCCATATTTTCAGGATGCCCGTGGGTTATAAATAGACCTTTAATTCTCTTTTTATTTTTTACTAAATAACTAAAGTCTGGCATAATATAATCTATACCAAGTAAATTTCCGCTTGCAAACTTTATTCCAGCATCAAAAACAAAAATTTCGTCATCAACTTCAATCACATAAGAGTTCTTCCCACTTTCAGAAAGTCCTCCCAAACCAAAAATCTTTATTTTACTCATATATTATCACCTTCATTATCAAAAAAATAAGTTCTTCGGTAAATAAATTATACCAAAAAACTTAAATTAAATCAATCTATTTCTTCACTTAACATTTTACTTAAAGATATTATATCCAAATCCTTAAATATTATACTATTTATTAATATCTTTATATTTTTTGTATCCGTTGATTTTTCAACATAATATATATCTCCAGAAGTTATGTTATTTTTTATATCTATAAATGTTTTATTATTTACTATTTTATTTGTTTTAACTAAATATTTGTTATTTTTTCGGCACATTTTTTCATTCGAACCACTTAAATAGCAAATATGCGTATTATTACTATATTTATTTATTAAAGATTCTAACTCTTTATATTTATTAACTTCATTATTTACTTGCTCTAGTTTTTCGTTTTTATTAAAATTTTCTACATTTACAAGAATGCTTGCTTCAATGTTGTTATCTTTAAAATACTTAATTATATTTTCATTATACTCTAATATGAAGGATACACTTTTTTTATATTCATTTCCTCTTTCTACAATTTTATCTTTATTATTTTCAATTGTTATTTCAGGATATGATGTATCATATATCAAATAATAAGAATTAAAGGCATTTAAATCTTTCATATTATAAAAACTATTTTTTATATTAACTGTTTTTCCATTTAAACCTGGTACTATATGATCATCTTCTATAAAAGCATTAATGTATTCTTCATTATATTTAGAAGATTCTTCTTTAATACTTTGATATAATTCATTTTTATCCAGTGTTAAGTTTGCAATTTTTTCCGTATAAAAAAAACTAAATGCTGCAATCGCTAATATTCCTAGATTTCGAAAATGTTTCAATTAACTCACCTAGTAAAAGTATATGCTGTATCCAAAAGAAGATGTTATTTTTATCTTCTTTTTTAATATTAACAACATTCAATAATTGTTTCGTAATCATCTTCTGTTTCTTCCTCTTTTGTTTTTTTAGATTTTGTAGTTACAAAAGATACTTTTTCTGCAATTATTTCGGTCAAATATTTAGTTGTGTTGTTTTCGTCGACAAAACTTCGATTTTGAATTCTTCCTTTTATACCAAGTATATCTCCACGATGGCAATATTCTTTAGTGCTTGATGCTAACCCATTCCAAAGAACACATCTAAAAAAATCAGTTTCATATTTTCCTTCAGAATTTTTGAAATTTCTTTGCACTGCTAAGTTAATAATTGTTCTTTTTTTATTTTCTTCGTATTCTTCAATTTCTGGGTCACCAGTTAGTCTTCCAACTAAAATTATTTGATTTATCATAATTCCTCCTTTCTATACCACTTTATCAGTTATAAAGAAGGAATGCAAATTGCCAATTTGTTAATTTGAAATCTATTTTTTAAAAAATTTATAGTAATTCTATATAATTTTTTTATTTTTTTATTAAATTTTTAATTTTGATATAAAATTAATTATTGTATTTTTATTAAAAATTTGGTAAACTTATTATGAAAATAGGAGTTGTGTTTATGGAAAATATAGTTAGTTTTAATGGAACGATATTAAGCAATTATCAAAAAACTTATCCTAACTTAGCTAAATTTACTTATGATCAAGCAAATGATGCATTAGTTTATGAAGGAAATTTTATTAAATTAAATGGTTATGGTTTAAGTAGAATTGATCCAGTTTTCTTTAACATGAATCCTGATGATATATTTATATTTATAAAAAATGGTTTTTATCAACCTTCGAATGGAAATCAACTAATTATAAAGCTTCTTAATAAACTTGTTATTACAGAGGAAGAAATTAATTTTATAAACAACTATGTTTCACAATATATTGAAAGATTAAACATTTACGCAAGCAACAGAGATATGTTTGATAGATATTTTGAAAATGATAATGTTAAAACTTTCTTACAAGATATTAAATTTGCTAAAGATATTGTTGAAGATGCAAAAAACAAAACTAACTTAAATGATAATTCTGTTTATAGTTTTATAGTTAGTGCCTATAACAATGAAATGTCTAGTATGAATCAAAATAAAAGTCAAGAACAAAGTATGGGTAAAGAATTAACTTTAACAAGAAATAATCCCAAAATAAGTGGTTATCAATTATTTGACGAAAATGAAAATTACTTAAAAAAATTAAACGAAAATCAAAAAATGAATATAGCTGGTTATACAAGTATTATTTTAATAGTTGCCACTGCAATTACTTTTGGAATGTATTTAGCTATAAACTTTTTACCATAAAAAAAGATTTTTTATTAAATCTTTTTTTATTTCTTTATTTTTCCAAATCTTCTATCTCTAGTTTTATAAACCTCAATTGCTTCTTCTAAACATTTCGGTGTAAAGTCTGGAAAATAAACTTTAGGAAAATAAAACTCTGCATATGATATTTGCCATAACATAAAGTTACTTATTCTATTTTCTCCACTTGTTCTTATTAAGAAATCAACATCAGGTAAATCATTATAAAGATATTCACTATACATATTTTCATTAATATCTTCTATTTTTAAATAACCTTCTTTTACATCACTAGCTATTTTTTTAGTAGCATCTACAATTTCTTGCCTTCCTCCATAACTTAAACAAAAGTTTACTACTAAACCTGTATTGTTTTTTGTTGCTTCTTCTAATTCATTTATAGCATCAACTATTTCAGGCTTTAAAAAAGATTTTTGAGAAGAAAATAAAACTTTAATATTTTCACTATCATATTTACTTTTAGCTTTTTTAAACCATTTCATAAATAATTCCATTAAATAATTAACTTCTTCACTACTTCTATTGAAGTTTTCTGTTGAAAAAACATATAAACTTAGATAATTTGCTATTTTATTTTTACTCGTATAAAGAATTATTTTTTCTAAGGCATCTGCTCCAGCTTTATGACCTTCACTACGAATTTTGCCTTTTTCCTGAGCCCATCTACCATTACCATCAACAATTATACCAATATGATTTATTGTATCCATTTTATCTCCTTCTTCGACGATGTTTTTTCTTCTTTATTTTCTTTACTATTAATATGACAAATATTACCGCAATACCAATCATTATATAAGTGATAATTGGATAATATTCAATATTGTTTTCTAAATAAACATTTGATGTTGCTAATAAGACATCGCCATCATATATTTTAACAACTCCAAGCTTACTTCCCTTTTTAGTATTAAATGTTACTTTATCACTACCTACATATTTATATGTGACTTCTGTATTATTTTTTAGATATTTTTCTATATCCTCACTACCTGTTATTTTATATGTTTTTTCTTTACTAAAATCGACTGGTATTTCTTTTATAAATGTATCATCATTTATAATATTTTTATATCCATAATTATTATTATAATAATCATATATTGTAATTGTATCTTTTACAGCATTATATGGACTTATTGTGCTTGAGTTTATTACCACTAGTAAATAATCGACATTATTTAGTGTTGTAATTGAGGCAAGACACCTTCCAGCATCTTTTGTAAATCCACTTTTTGCACCTTTTATTTCATTAGTATTTAAAATATTTTCATATCTATTTACTGTACTTTCTAAATTTATACCATTACTTGTTTTATAATTTTTCGTAGTAAAAATGGTTTTAAAAGTTTCATTTTTTAAAGCGTATTTTAGTAACTTTGCTAAATCATTAGATGTTGAATAATTATTTTCATCATCTTTACCGACAGGATTTGCATAAGATGTATCATTCATTCCTATTTTTTTAGCAATTTCATTCATCTTTTTAATGAATTTATCATATCCTAAGGTATTATTTACTACAGCATTTACAGCATCAGCTCCGCTTGGTAAAATAATTCCATATAATAAATCTCGATATGTTACTTTATCACCAACTTTAAAACCTGCTTTTGAATATCCTACTGTACCTTCAAAGTCTCTTTCTTTTATCGTTACAATTTTATCTAAATTATCTATTTCTTCAATAGCTACTAAAGTCGTCATCATTTTAGTTAAACTTGCTATTGATGTTTTTTTAGTATCATTTTTACTATATAACAAAGTATCTTCATTCATATTATATAGAGTTACATATTCTCCGGTGATGTCAAAATCATCGGCATAAACACTATAACAAAAGAAAAAAAGGCTAAATAAGAAGAATACCGCTTTCTTCATTAGATAGCCTCATAAGTTGTTCCTTCACGGGTATCTTTTATTATAATTCCCATGTTTAACAATTCTTCTCTTATTTTATCGGCTTTCTCATAATCTTTATTTTTTTTAGCTTCAGTTCTTTCATTAATCTTAGCTAATATTTCATCTTCATTTTGGATTTTCTTAGTTTCACTCTTTAATAAATCTAGACTTAATACTTCATCAAAATCACTAACTAATCTATATTTAGTTCCCATATTGACATCACTTTTTAATAAATCATATAAAACAGTGATACCATTAGCAGTGTTTAAATCATCTTCTAGACAATTAACAAATTTTGCTTTCCAACTATTAAATTCATTTTCATCAATGTTATCATCAAACTTAAGGCTTGATGTTTTACTCTTTAATTTTTTATAAGCATTTTCTGCACCTTCTAGAGAGTCAAATGAAAATGTTAATTGTTTTCTATAATGACTAAGTAAGCACATATATCTAAAACTTAGAGGATTGTAGCCCTTTTCTTTTAATAAGCTAACTGTTAAAATTGCTCCATGACTTTTACTCATTTTTCCAGACTCATCGTTTAAATGTTCATTGTGGAACCAATAATTACACCATTTATGTCCAAGATATGATTCACTTTGAGCGATTTCATTTGTGTGATGCGGAAAAATATTATCTACTCCACCACCATGAATATCAAGATGCTCTCCAAGATATTTAATACTTATTCCAGTACATTCAATATGCCATCCAGGATAACCAACTCCCCATGGACTTTCCCATTTTAATTCTTGATCTTCAAATTTAGATTTTGTAAACCATAAAACAAAGTCATTTTGATTTCTCTTGGAATTATCTTCTTCAACTCCAGCGCGAACTCCAACAACCATTTCATCTGCTTTATGATTAGTTAGTTGATAATAATCTTCAAGTTTTGTTGTATCAAAATAAATATTTCCACCAGCTTGGTATGCATATCCTTTTTCTAATAAGTTCTCAATTATCTTTATATATTCATTTATATTAGCTGTTGCTGGGCTTACAATATCAGGCATTCTATTATTTAATAATTCAAAATCATGAAAGAATGCATCGGTATAAAATCTAGCAATATCCATTACTGTTTTATGTTCCTCTTTGGCACTCTTAACCATTTTGTCGTCTCCAGAATCCGAATCACTTGTTAAATGTCCAACATCTGTAATATTCATTACTCTTGTTACGTCATATCCAAGATAACGCAATGTTTTATCTAATATGTCATGACCTATGTAATTTCTCATATTTCCAATGTGAGCATAATGATAAACTGTAGGCCCACATGTATAAAATCCCACTTTGTTTTCATGCCATGGCACAAATTCTTCTATCTTTCTAGTAAGTGTATTATATATTTTCATTTTGTCCTCCTTTATTTTTGACTTTTTAATATTTTTAATGTAATTTCATCATTCTCTGTATTAAATTTAATTATTTTAATTTTATAGTCAGTTTTATTTATATCTTTTTCATCATCTAAAATACTGCTTAATTCAATGTACTCGATACGAGGATTATTTATGACTAACAATTTAGCTAACTTTTCGCCTTCTCTTTCACAATTCTCTTCTTTACACCTATTATCTATTACTTTATTATATTTTATATAAATATCATCATCTATTTTTGCTATATCAGATATTTTCATAGTAAATTCTTGATTACTATGAGTGTAAATATTTTCTCCTTCATTAAAAAATTTATATATCCATATACCTATTCCAATAAATAATGCTAGTATCAATAACCAACCTATTCTTTTTTTCATTTTTCTAGCCTATTTAATATTTCTTCTTTTCCGATTAGATATAGAGTATCAGCTAATTCTGGGCCATGCATTATGCCACTTGTTGCAATTCTAATTGGCATGAATAGCATTTTTCCTTTTACTCCTCTTTTTTCTTTTACATTATTTATTACCTGTGATAATGCTTCAACTGTCCATTCATTTGTATTTTCTATTTCTTCTTTAAATGTTTTAACTACTGTTGGTATTATTTCATCACTTTTCATAAATTCTTCTGCTTCTTCTTCTATTTTAAATTCTTTATCAAAAAAACCTTTTACTAATTCATTTATTTCATTTCCATAATCTAAATGACTCTTATATATTGATAATAGATGATTAACCCATTCTTCACTTTTACCTTCACAGTTGATTGTAAAGTATTTCTTAATCCATTCTAAATATTTATCATCATCCATTTTGTTAATATATTGGTGATTAAACCACTTTAATTTTTTTACATCATATTGACTAGATGATTTACTTATTCTTTTCTCATTAAAGTTTGCTATAAGTTCTTCCATTGAAAATACTTCTTGATTAGTTTCTGGACTCCATCCTAAAAGTGATAGATAATTTACTATTGCTTCTGGTAAATATCCTTCATTATATAGATCCATAAATGATGCATCACCATTTCTCTTTGATAATTTATTACCATCTTCTCCTAGAACCATGGCTACGTGAATATATGTTGGTTTTTCCCATCCAAATGCATCATATAATAAATTATATTTGGCTGTTTGGTCTAAATATTCTTTTCCACGAATAACATGAGTTATTTCCATTAGATGATCATCTATTACATTAGCAAAATTATATGTTGGAAATCCATCACTTTTAAGTAAAATTTGATCATCTAAAATACTATTATCTATTTTTACTTTTCCATATATTAAATCTTCAACAATTGTTACTCCTTCTTTAGGCATCTTTTGTCTAATTACATATGGAACATTATTTTTTATATTTTCTGCAATCTTTTCTTTACTTAATCTTGAACATCTTCCATCATATACAAATGGTTTTTTTCTCATTTCAGCCTTTTCTCTCATTTTTATAAGCTCTTCTTCACTACAAAAACAATAGTAGGCTTTTCCCATTTCTACTAATTTTAAAGCATATTCTTTATAAATATCTTTTCTTTTACTTTGAATATATGGTCCATATTCTTTTTCATTATTTGGACCTTCATCTATTTTGAACCCACATAAATCAAGAGTTTTATAGATGAAATCTATTGCGCCTTCAACTTCTCTTTCTTGATCTGTATCTTCAATTCTTAATATAAAATCTCCATTATATTTTTTTGCAAGCAAATATTCAAATATTGCTGTTCTTAAATTTCCTATATGCATAAATCCAGTTGGACTTGGTGCATAACGAGTTCTTACTTTCATACTTCCTCCATTAATCTTCTTTATCAAAGAAACTCTTTACTAAATCCAAAACATTATCAAATTCTTCTTGACTACATCGTTCAATAAATTCAATATTTCTCTCAACGTAGTCAATACTTCTGATATGTTCGCATAATACTGAACCTTTTATCTTTTTTAATTTTGTTAACTCATAATGAGTTGGAAAGCTTTTAGTATTTAAGCTTATCGGACATAAAATTGCCATATTTGTAAATTGATTAAACAACTTACCACTTAAAACTAAAGCGGGTCTTTTTCCATTCTGTTCATGACCTTTAATTGGACTTAAATCAATATAAACTATATCTCTTTCTTGTGGTATATATTTTACCATATCTCTTTCCCCTTTGCTTCATCCCAAGTGAAATCATTTTCAACTTTAGAACCATTATAATTTTTAATTCTTAGCTTCAAAGACTCTTTAGGTCTCTTCGCTTTTGTTATTATTATCCTGTTTTCTTCTCTAACTATATTGATAGCATCACCTGATTTAATATTCAAGGCATCTAAATAAACTTTTGGTATTCTAACGCCATTAGAATTACCCCACTTTTGCACTCTATATGACATACTTTATCCCTCCATATCTAATATATACAAAGTTTATATGAAAGTCAAGAGTAAAAGCAATATTTTTTCTTAAAAATTCCGATAAAAATAAGATTGAATGACTCCAATCTTATTTCATATTATAGATAACTCTTGCACCATCTGATGCTGCAGTTACTAGTTGGTAAGTATCTTTTTTTATAATATCACCAATGGCATAAACACCATTAATATTTGTTTCTAAAATATCGTTTACTTTTACATAACCATTTTCATCTAATATTTCTTTTGATACAAATTCTGTTGCGGGTCTATATCCTATATATATAAATACACCTTTTACTTTTAAGTCTGTTCCATTATCTAAAGATATTCCTGATAATTTATTATTTTCTTCGTGCATGCTTTTTATATTAGCATTATATATAATTTCTATTTTAGAATTATTTTTTACTTCTTCAACAAGCATATCTTCTCCGCGAAAACCTTCTCTTCTATTTATAAGATAAATATGATTTACAATATTGGCTAAATATAATGCTTCTTGTAAGGCACTATTTCCAGTTCCCACAATGGCTATATCTTCATTCTTATAAAAGTTAGCATCACACATAGCACATGTTGATAGACCATGTCCCAATAAATCTTTTTCATTATCTAATCCCAAATACTTTGGTTTTCTTCCCATTGCTAATATTACTTTTTTAGCTTCATAAGTATTATTTGAAGTAATTACTTTTTTTATTTCACTGTTTAACTCTAAATCTTTTACTTCTTCCAAAACATACGGAATATCCATATTATTTACTTGTTTTTCTAAAATTTCTGCAAAATCCGGCCCTGATATATCTATTAATCCTGGATAATTACTTATTTTATCTATATTATTTAATAATCCTCCAGGCATTCCTTTATCTATTAATAATACCTTTTTGTTACTTCTTTTGGCATATATTCCTGCGGTTATACCACTGATTCCCATGCCTATTATAATAATATCGTACATAAATCCTCCTTAAAATCTTACTACTTCATTTTCGTCTTGATCATAAAGATCTTCATATCTGCCTTTTCTTCCTGTTATCATTATAATTACTAATCCTACTAGAACCATTATAACTGATACAATTTGAGCAATTTTAAATCCACCAAGCATTAAAGAATCTGTTCTCATTGATTCAATTACAAAACGACCTAATCCATACCACATTAAGTATAATGCAAATGGTTGACCAACTTTAGTTATTTTTAATCTTCTTACTATTAGTATAACTATAAAACCTATTAAGCACCAAATTGATTCATATAAGAAGGTTGGTGTATAATAAATTCCATCTATTTTCATTCCTTCAATTATAAATGACGGAATATGTAAACTTTGTAAATGGGCAAGTGTTGTTGCTGGACCATGTGCTTCACTATTAAAGAAATTTCCCCATCTGCCAATAGCTTGAGCTAGTAATAGTGCTGGTACTATAAAGTCAAACATTCTTATGGCTCTTACTTTATACTTCTTACAATATAATAGTATAACCAATAATCCTGCAATTAAACCTCCGTGAATTGCTAATCCACCTTCCCATATTTTACAAACTTCCCAAAAACTATCATATAATTCCAAATTAAATAGAACATAATAAACTCTAGCACCAATTATTCCAAATATAATTGTCCAAAAAAGCATATTAAAAACAAAATCTGTAGAAAATTTATATCTTTTAGCTTCTTTTAATATCATGGTTATTCCTAGCATTGCTCCAATTATTATAAGAACTGAATACCATTCCAATTTAAAACTCCCAATTGTAAAAATATATTTATTCATATTTCACTCTCCGTTATTATTATAACAATTTTTGTTAAATTAATCTATTATTAATATCGTGTTTATAATTTTATGTAAAATTTTACATTTTGAAGTTGTTTTTTATTAATAAAACTTTATTCTAGAAAAAACACTACACATTTTAATGGAAGTGTAGTGTTTATAGGCTATGGGCACTTAGTAACATTATGTTTTAAATCATAATCACTAAGTTTAAATGTATTATTAAGGCTTTCTTTTTCTTGTTGTTTCATTAGAAAATGTTTTAACAATACTTTTTAGTATTTCACTTGTTGATATCATATCTTCTAAACAGACATATTCATAAATTGTATGAAAATTATGACCTCCGGCACCTAAGTTAGGACAAGGAATACCTAATGCTGTTATTTCTGCCCCATCGGTTCCCCCTCTAATAGGAACCACTTTAGGTTCAATTCCTAATGATGAAATAGACTTTAAAGTTCCACTTATTAATAAGTCTTCATTTTTTATAGCATCATACATGTTAGAATATGAGTGATTAAATCCTATTTCAATAATATTACCGTATTTCTTATTTAAAATTTTTGCTATTTTTGATAATATTTCTTCTCTTTTTATAAGATTTTCTTTTGCAAAATCTCTGATATTATATTGAATTGTTACTTCGCAAATGTCTCCGCTTAGATTATGTAAAACAAAATACCCTTCTTTTCCTTCTGTATTTTCCGGATATTCTTTAGGTACCATGCTATCAAATTCTATAGCAACTCGTAAAGCATTAATGAAACTTCCTTTTGCATATCCTAAATGAGCAGGCACACCCTTTATTTTTACTTGAGCTGACCCGGCATTAAAATTTTCATAAGAAAATTCTCCTAAATCTATGCCATCAACAGTATATGCAAAGTCTGGATTAAAATAATTTGTATTTAAGTTTTTTACCCCTAGACCAATTTCTTCATCTGGTGTAAAACAAACTAAAATATCACCATGTTCGTCATTATTTCTTGCAAAATATTCTAACATATCCATAATCTCAGCTATACCGGCTTTATCATCTGCTCCTAAAAGGGTACTTCCATCTGATGTAATTATTGTCTTGCCAATATGGTTTTTTAAATCAATATATTTTTTACTAGATATAACAACATTATTTTCTAAAATAATGTCATTCCCATCGTAATTTCTTGTTAATCTTGGTTTTACATCTTTTCCACAAGCATTCGAAGATGTATCTAAATGTGATACAAAACCAATACTTGGTAAATTGCTGTTACCAGACATTTTTGCGTATACGTAACAGTGTTTGTTATCATAGTAAACTTCAATTCCTAAGTCTGTTAATTCTTTAACTAATATTTCTGCTAAATCTTTTTGATTTTCACTTGATGGATTTTCTTCTTTTAAAGGATTTGATGTAGTATCTATTGCAACATATTTTAAAAATCTTTCTAATATATCCATAAAGATTTCCTCCAACTTATTTGTATTTTAACATAAGATTATGGATAAGTCAAAAAATTCTAAATATAAAATAAATAGACGTTATTCTTAAAATAATGTCTATTTAAATTTGATTATTTTTTTAGTATTTTGGCTAAAAATTCACCTGTGTATGAACCTTTTACTTTAGCAACTTCTTCTGGAGTTCCTGTGGCAACAATTTTACCGCCTCCTGAACCACCATCTGGTCCTAAATCAATTATATAATCTGCAACTTTTATAACATCCAAATTATGTTCAATTACTACGACTGTGTCGCCATTATCAACAATTCGATTTAGTATTACCAATAATTTCTTTATATCATCCGAATGCAATCCGGTTGTGGGTTCATCCAAAATAAATATAGATTTTCCGGTGGCTTTCTTTTGAAGTTCCTTAGCAAGTTTTACACGACCGGCTTCACCACCTGATAATGTCGGAGCTGATTGGCCTAATTTAATATATGAAAGGCCAACATCCATCATTACTTTTAGTTTATTGTAAATTTTAGGAACATTTTCAAAAAATTCTATTGCTTCACTAACTCGCATATCTAAAACTTCACTAATATTTTTACCTTTATATTTTATTTCCAGTGTTTCTCTATTATATCTTTTACCTTTACAAACGTCACACGGTACATAAACATCCGCAAGGAAATGCATTTCTATTTTTTTTACTCCATCTCCCCAACAATTTTCACATCTTCCACCTTTTACATTAAATGAAAATCTACCTTTATCATAACCACGCATTTTAGCGTCTTTAGTTTGTGCAAATAAATCTCTAATATCATCAAATACTCCGACGTAAGTGGCTGGATTACTTCGTGGGGTTCTACCTATTGCGTCTTGAGTTATTTGAACAACCTTATCAATATTTTCTAATCCTTTAATTTCTTTACAAATACCAGGAACAACTTTACTATTATAAATTTCACTTGCTAATCTTTTATATAACACCTCATTAATAAGTGATGATTTACCTGAGCCAGATACTCCCGTTACAACAACTAATTTGTTTAATGGAATATCAACATTAACATTCTTTAAATTGTTTTCTTTAGCACCTTTTATGCTTATTTTTAATCCATTACCTTTTCTTCGTTTTTCTGGAATTTCTATTTTTAACTCTCCACTTAAATATTTACCTGTTAAACTGTTTGGATTCTTCATAACTTCTTCAGGAGTTCCAGCAGCCATAATTTCTCCACCGAATTCACCAGCACCAGGTCCAACATCTACTAGAAAATCTGATGCCAACATTGTATCTGTATCATGTTCAACTACAATCAAAGAATTTCCTAAATCTCGCATTTCTTTTAAAGAATTTATTAATCGTTCGTTATCCTTTTGATGAAGTCCAATACTTGGTTCATCTAATACATATAAAACTCCGGATAGTTTTGATCCTATTTGAGTTGCTAATCTTATTCTTTGGGCTTCTCCTCCAGATAATGTTCCTGCACTTCTTGTTAGTGTTAAATAAGATAATCCCACATTATTTAAAAACTCTAATCTTGAAGTAATTTCTTTTAAAATTAAATTACTTATTTCTTTTTCTTCATTATTTAACTTTAATTTCTTTACAAAAGCTAATAAATCTCCGATTGACATATCTGTCATATCAAAAATATTTTTGCCATTTATATATATTGATAAAACTGATTTTTGTAATCTTTTTCCTTTACATACAGGACATTCGGTTTCTACCATATATCCTTGTAACCAATCTCTTATCCATCCACTTTTTGTTTCAATATATCTTCTTTCTAAAGTAGGTATAACGCCTTCATATGTACTCTTTGTATTTCTAGTATTACCATTTTTTGATTTATAATTAAATTCTAGTAATTCATTTGTTCCATATAAAATATAATTTAACTTTTCTTCAGGAATATTTTTTACTGGTTCATACATGTTTATATCATAGTGATTACAAACCGTTTCAATTTGTGTGTAATATGTTGTTGAATCCATGCTTAAAGCCGTTATTGCGCCTTCAACAATTGATTTATCTTTATTAGGAATAAGTAAGTCTTTACTTATATGTAATTTAGTTCCTAATCCTTTACACTCTGGGCATGCTCCATATGGGGCATTAAATGAAAATAATCTTGGTTCTAATTCAGGGATAAAATAATTACATATTTCACAAGCATATCTTTCACTCATAAATATTTCTTCATCATCTACAAGTATAACTACTTTTCCATCTGCTTTTTTTGTACTTGTTTCTATAGCTTCAAATATTCTTCCATATTCTTCATCATCAACGGTAATTTTATCTATTATTACATCTATATTATCTTTAATATTTTTTTCTAGTGTAATTTCTTCATTTAAACTCATATTTTTTCCATTAACGCGAACACGGGTAAAACCTTCTTTGCGAAGTTCATCAAATAAATCTTTATGTGTGCCTTTTTCACCATGGACTACCGGTGATAATATAGTCACTGTTTTATCTTTATATTCCATTACTTTATTAGTCATTTCCTCAATACTTTGACTTTTTATTGGAACGTGATGTGTTGGACAGTATGGTACCCCAATTCTTGCAAATAAAAGTCTTAAATAATCATAGATTTCAGTAATTGTTCCTACGGTTGAACGAGGGTTCTTATTTGTTGATTTTTGATCGATAGAAATTGATGGGCTTAAACCTTCGATAGAATCTACATCTGGTTTTTCGTTTACTCCAATAAATTGGCGAGCATATGCTGATAAACTTTCAACATATCTTCTTTGTCCTTCAGCATAAATTGTATCAAACGCTAAACTACTTTTTCCTGATCCAGATACTCCGGTCATAACTACTAATTTATTTTTAGGTATTTCTATATTTATATTTTTTAAATTATTTTCTCTAGCACCTTTTATTATGATTTTATCATTATTCATAAAGCTACACCTCTTCTTAGTATTTTAACACAAAAACCTATTTTTCATGCAAAAATAATATATCACAAACATATATTTGTAGTCAAGGTGTTTTTAAAAGAATTTCTAATTGTCAGATTATTAAATAAAAGTTGATATACTCAGCGTAAATATGCAACGAAATAATTTGACAAACACTGCAATTTATGGTAATATAGTGGCACTTAAAGGAAAAAATTTTAAAGGGGGTACAAATATGTACGAAGAAGGAAAAAAACATTTAGATATTAATTGGGGTTCTCTAATTATCAAACTTTTAATATTTGCGTTAGTTATATTTCTTGCTTGTTGGATTTTTTCGAAAATAGCCAATAGCAAAAAAACTAATACAAAAAACAATGGGGTGGCACAAACAACTACTACAACTAAAAATCCAGAAGATGATTTTGAAACAAATCTTGATAAAATGAAAGCTGTTGCCTATGAATATTTTACCAAATCAAGATTACCTGAAAAAGTTGGAAGTACTGAAAAACTTACATTAGAAGAAATGCTAGACAAAAAACTATTATTAGATTTTACAGATAATGGAAAATCATGTGATTTAAAAGATAGTTACATTCAAGCTACAAGAACTTTGGAAGACAATTATGCTTTAAGAATTAACTTAACATGTGGTAAAAAATCTGATTATATTTTAGCTAATATTGAAAAAGAAAATATATGTGCTAATAATACTTGTGTAGCTAAAGATGATAATAAAAATAATGCATCTAACAATAATTCAGCTAACAATTCTAGTAATAGTAATAGCAATAGTTCAAATTCAAATAAAAATAATAGCTCGAAGAATAATCGAAAAACTACTACTACTACGACTACTACAACAATTACAATTACATGCAGTGGTAGTTGTTGCGGCACATGTTGTACAAAAAATTGTAACAATAATAATAGCAATAAAACAGATGATGTTAAAAAAGTTCGTTATTATGAATATGTAAAATGGTCTAATTGGACTGAAGGATATTCATATCATTCAAAAGCTGAAAACAAAAAAGAAACAGTTAAAACTTATAATTATTGTAAACCTTATGAAAAAACGTATTACACAAGTGGATTTTTCACAAATAAATATGATATAAGAAACTTTAGTTATGAATTTTATCTAGATTTACCAAGTACTGTTAATAGTGTAAAAATTATAAATCCAACATATTATAGTTCAATTACTGATTATCAAGCATTCATAGATAATCGTAAAGATTATAATATGGGTAGCCCAGTTGGAAGACAAGAAGTAAAAATAAATGATGCTACAACATTTAAAAATGCATCTTTAGGAAAAGATAATTTTACATTTAGTTTCGATAAAACAAAATATGATTTTTCTCAAAGAACTTGGGCAACTGAAATATCTGTTAAATATAATAACTATAATGGTGCTAAAAAATATACTGTAAGTGATCATGTTGGTGATGTAATATTTACCCCAATAAAGTTTAATATATTATATACTAAAGAAGATACATGTAAAAGAGATTTAGAAAGTAATAGTAATAAATATAAAGGATATATAAAAATAGAAGAAAATGTAAGTTCTAAATGGTTACATAGAACTCCTGAATATGTTTGGAGTAAAGATAGTAATTTAAGCGGTTATACAAAAACTGGAAATTACGAAGATAGAACGATTTAAAAGGATTTTTAAAAATCCTTTTTTTAATACAATTAAAAAAGACTATTCTCATAGCCTTTTGATTATTTTTATTATTCTGGACATTTCTTTGAATTTGTTGGACTTGAAATACAGTTTGCACAAATATCAAATTGATCCTTAACTTCTCCAAATGAACCTACCATTTTAAAGATAATACTTACTAATAGTGGTACGAAGAAGATACATACACCTGCAATTACACGATTAAGTAATGATTTTGCAGCTTTTGATACAGCTTTGTCATCACTTGAAATAACAGCTTTTCCTAGGTCTACCATACCAAATACTATTAATAAAACTGGAATAACAATTTTAAATACTAGCATGAACATACCTATCGTATAGAAAATATCTCGTGCATCAGAACAAAAAGTCATAAATAACACTCCCTCCCTTTGTATAACATTATTTTACCCTAAAATATCGGTAAAGTCAATTATTTATTAAATATTTCTCCTTTATACGATGTATCACAATTTTTATATGGACTCGTTAAACAATTAACACAATTAATGTAATCTTTTTTCATTTCACTGCTAAATTGTCCAATCATGTTAAATATTATTTTTACTAATAAAGGAACAAAAAATATTGCAATGCCTATTATTATTCTCTTAACTAATGACATAGCTGATTTTTGCATTGCTTTATCATCACTTGATATAGCTGATTTTCCAAAATCAATCATTCCTAGCACAATAATTAAAATAGGAATTAATATTTTTAAAATAAATAAAAATTTTCCGACCATTTGCCATACTGTGGCAGTTTTATAACAAAAATCCATAACCTTACCTCCTTACTTGAATATACTAAATATACCTGATGATTCATTTCCTTCAATCCTACTAAAACCAAGAGATGTTAGGAAATTATTTATAATTTGTTGATCATCTACTTTATCATCTAAACATGGAATATTGAAAAACACTTTACTTCCACTTTCTTTTTCAAAGTCCATTACATCTTTTTCACTTAAAACACTTCTATTTAAAACTATCTTTTGTCCACTTAGTTTTTCAAAAATCTCATTATCTTGTCTTATTAATTTATTTAATTTAATTAATCCTGGTTCTATTAAATAAACTATATCATGACAATACTCTAAAACATTACCTTCATTTAAGTCCACTAATATTACATCATAACCACTATTTTGACTTAAAAAGTCTACAAAATTTAAACTTGAAGTACTTTCTAATGTTTCATCATTAAAATATATAAAATCGTTTTTATCTATCTCTACTGCTTTAACTTTATAATATTTTTCTAGATGTAATTTTAGCAAATATATTAAAGTTGTTGCTCCAGCATGTTCAGTAACATTTTTAATACCAATTATTTTTTGTCCTATCTTACCTCTGGTATTATCAACAGCTCTTTCATTTAATACAGGCTTTTTAAATCCACCAATATTGTGATAGTTTGCAACATCTTTATATTGATTTGGATTATCTATTAAGTATTTTATTGTATTAACATCATTTGTAAAATTATATATTCCCATTGATATTAATTGGGAGATATACATTGGTGAATTTACTTTTTCTGAGTCATCTAATAATAAAATAACTTTAGACATATCAAAATTAACAGATAGATTTTGCATGACATTTATATCTTCATACCCTTTGATTGCGGTTATATCTAAAATCATTTTATTATAATAAAATGTTGAAAATTGGGCTATTAAATCATCAACAGAAAATTCTCCATTTATACTTTTTATTACATCTATATTTAAACTAGCTAATAATGATTGATATTTATTAGAAACTATTACATTCATTCTATCTACTCCTTACTTATATTCTATCATCTGAGCCCACAAAACTCTTTGTTACTCCGCTTATTTTATACAATGCTATATTTCCTATTACTGGTAAATTAAATCTGTAAAAGACTTGAATATCGTAATATATTAATCCTTTATTATTCTTATTTTCTTTAAAACAATAATAGTATTTATTACTTTCTTTTGCTTCTTCAACATTTCCATTTAAATCTAAAGCTCCAAACCAACCACTTTCGCATTTACCTGTTGTTGAATATCCTTTTTCTAAAACATAGCCATTTATTATTTTTAATGACTCACTTGTAATACCTTCATATTTTTCTACCATACTAAGCATTCTATTTTTTATTGTGTAGGCTTTATTATAACTTAATACTAGAGTTAGAAAGCAAGCAAATATAAGCATGAAAAATATTATCATTTGAAATGTCCATGTTGATTCACTTACTGCTTTCATTTATTTTCCTCCCTACCTTTGATACATTATTTTTGTTTCGGCTTTTGATTCAAAGTTATATACTTGTTTTACAATCGGTAAATCTAATTGGAAAAATACCACTATTTGATAATATTTTCCAGGAATTGAATCTTCTGTTGCTACAGTATTTCCTAATACTTCTACTAAATAATTATCTAGGCCACTTGTAGCATCAATTTCTTTAATACATACTGATGCTTCTTGATTTTCGCTTACTTGAGCACCGGTTCTATCAAACCCAGTAAAATCTTCATCACATTTTCCTGTTGTTCTATATGATGTACCTGCAATTAAATCCACTATTTCTTGGTTTAATGATCCACCATCTAAATAATTTCCGCCATTAGATTCCAAGATATTTACTATTTGATCTTTTATTCCGAAAGCATTAGAATTATTAATAGTTAGCGCCATTATTGCCGTAAATAAAAGAATAAATAGTATTACTATTTGAAAAATTGTTGTTACACTCATTGACTCTTTCATTTCTTCACCTACCCTTTAAATGGACAATAAAATATCTTACTTTCATCTCCACTTAATAAATCATCTTTTGTACTTGCACATTTACATCTATTTGCTAATCCGGTTTGATTTTCAGCACTTTCTCTAACTTCTTTTGAACAGTTACAAACGGCTTTATTACACTGTGCATTTTTTTGAAAGTTGGTATCTATCATTGGCCATAAAACACCGAAAAAAAAGGCTGCCAAGATTCCAATAGAAATGGCAACAATCACTGCCAAATTTAATTCTCCTGTAGCCTCTTTCATATTTCACCTCGTTATTAATAATCTACTGCATTTCCATCTTTATCAATAGTTATTTCTGTGTTGTTTGAATCACCGCAATGACATACATATGTGTCATTATCTCCTTTTGTTACTGTAACTTTTCCATCCCCTTCAGTTGCTGGGCAGATGTTACTACATGTATTTTTCATTAAACCAGTTTTTATTCCTGGCCAAATGAATGCATAAAAGAACGCACCAACCGCTGCTATTGCTACAACAGTAACTACAGTCATATTTAATTCTCCTGTTGCTTCCTTCATATTTTATATCCTCCTTTTTAATATATTTTTATTATAACTTAAAAAAGTGAAAATATCAATTATATTTTCACTTTTTTTACATTTATATCCCCATAAGTTGTATAACTGCTAAAATTAGCAAAATCATTAATCCTATTCCAGTAGTTATCAACATACTCATAGTTTTTCCTTCCATCTTTTCTAAACGATTTTTGTATCTTGTTTCACGAGCTTTTTGTTGAAGAGATGAAATTGATCTTGAAAATGTTAAAATTTGTTCTTGTTTTCTTTCTTGACGGCCTAAACTTAAACGATATAATAAACGCATCATACGCATTGAATCTCTAACTGGATACTTTCTAGCAAATTCCATATATGGCTCTATTGTATCATCTCCAGAGTTTATCGAGTCAATCATTTCTTGCAAGCCTTCCTTAAAAATTTCTGGTGCTGATGCCATTGATTTTCCAATTGCAACAGGTACTGTATAATGTTGAATTAATATTTCTAAGTTCTTTAAATAATGCGGTAACATTGAATCTATATCTGCCATATGTCTTTGATAATATTTTTTGATATCATTATAAGATGTTTTAAATATAAATATTCCTAATACAAATATTAATAATACTTTTACAGCATTTAAATCTTTTATAAATATAGCAAATGCTATTGTCATCACTATTAAAGCATTTTTAATTCTTTTATTAAATAATATGTCAGGATTTATATTATCTCCGTATTTTGCCCTTACAAGGAAATCCCAGTCTTTTTCTTTTAATTTTAGGAATAATAATTGATTGTCACTAATTAATTGATTTATACTAATTTGACCCGTTATTGTCATAATACCAAATACTATAACTGCCACTATAATTATTTCTATTTGCATTATTCTACCCCCACATCCTCATTATAATACTTTTCTCCACTCATCATGAAGAAGGCATTTATAATTACAATAGCATGGAGAATTACTTGTACATACCAAACATCTAATAATTTAATATAGTTTTCTTCACCAAGCATAAATCTTAAAACTACTACTAATAAATATAGAATTAAACCAAATCTTAGGAATCTACCATGGAAATTATTTCTATCCATTTGGTCTCTATATACTCCTTCAACTAAAGCGTCTATATCGAGTGACATATTTTCTAAGGCTTGTCCCGAATCTCTTGCACCTTCTTTAGTAATTTGTAGAAATAATTGATGCATATTTCTTACCATATAAAATGGATACTTGCTATTAAAATAATCAATTGATTCATCTATGGTACCATTTTGATATGACATTTCAATCATCTTTTTAACATCACTTAGAACAGGATCTTCAAGAATACCTGAGTCTCTGACACCTTCTAATGCTTTTACAAAACTTTGGGTTGTATTAAATTCCATTATTACATTGGTGGTATATGTTTGAATTTGTTCAAATATATATTCGCTATATACTCTTTGCAATCTCAAATATGCTAAATACGGTACGGTAGCTATAGCTATTATGGCATATACTATTGCTATTATAATACTATAAAAGTAAAAATATCCAACTAATGCTGCCAGACCACCTAGTACAATAACTTGGGTTAAATATTGTCTCGGGGTAAATTCTTGGCCTAGTTCTATAGCTTTTTCTCTAACCATTTTAAATGAGTAAGGAGCATACTTTTCATATGCAACTGTCGCTTTACCTGCTACATATTTATATAAATTTTCACCCGGATTTTTTCTTAATAATAATGTTATTATTGCTATAACTAATAAACATACTAACTCCGTTAAATATTTCATATATATACTCCTTTCTTATCTTATAAACTTTCTATTGATTCATTTGTATTATCATTTTTTGATTTTACAAAATAATCTTCTTTTAGTGTTACTCCTTGTACTCCAAGATAATCAATTAAATATTTACTTGGATTATTAAAACTAAATTTACCATCTAAGCTTTTCTTAAATATAATATTTGATTTTGCTTCATTATTTTCATCTACATAAAATTCTACGACTTCAATTATTTCTCTTTGAAATCTTCCTAATTCTTTACTCATATATCCTTTTACATGAACACCAAGCTGTACATATCTATGGATTGATTTTAAAAATTGATCTATATCTTGACTATTTTCTAACAAACTATATAAACGCATCGGAATATTTAATGCTCTATCTGAGTGAATTGTTGATATAATATTGTGTCCAGATGATATTGAGTTACGCACTGCCGTAACCGCTTCTGCGCTACGTACTTCGGATAATAAGATCCATCTTGGGTTTTGTCTCATACATGTTACTAACACGTCAGAATATGAAGCAATATTATTTGTTTTCATTGCCACAATATCACGGTGAGGAAATATTTTATCTAAGTGAAGCTCAAGTGTATCTTCAATAGTTATTATTTTTTCATTTTCTTTAGTATGACTTGCTAAATATTTAACTAGTTCGGTTTTACCTGAACCAGTTTCTCCGCTTACTATGATATTGCAATGACCTTCAACACAAGTCATAAGAAAATCATGTAAATCTTCAGTTACGTATTTTTCATTAATGAGTTTATCTTTGTTCAGACGGATTTTGGCTGGCGTCTTTCTTATAACACAGCAAATACCATTTGTTGCAATTGATTCATGAACAAAGTTAAGACGAAGTTCTGCTGATTCGGCATCCAAAAATGGATGGGCCATATTAAAAGTTTTACCCATTACATTGGAGCATTGAAAAGCAAGCTTTTCCATTAAAGCGTTATTTATTTCAGGTCGTTCTACCCTATATACACCTTTATCAAGAGTTTTTAGCCAAACTTGACCTCCATTTGAATATGAAACATCGGTAATGTTATCTTCTTCCAAAAACTCTTTTAAAGGCCCAAAATCTATTTGTGAAAATACTGCATCATTCACAATTATCACCTCTTTTTATTCGTTATTATTTTGATTTGATTCATCAGGATTTGTAGTTATAGACATACTATCTATTAATGTTTGCAAATCTTGATTAGTTATTTCTGTTTTAGCATCTTTATCTGTATTATTTTTATTAATTGGCACTGGATATAATTTCATTCCGGATAAAAATTCTACTTTACTTAAGTATACAAACATATCATTTGGTACTGCAAATGCTAAAACTGCTGGTGTTCTTCCAGAGTTAACATCAAATACATTTTGACCTCTTGAATCCTTTACACTTAATACTTCAATATTAGATATAAATTGTTCATATACATATTTATCATTTACTTTTGTAAGTAACCATAAATCTATTTTATCTCCAGGATATATTGAGTTTGCATACGTAGTTGTATTATCTACACTTAACCAGTATATTTTATAGTTTTCAGGTATTAATTCCAAATCTCTTTCTATTAATTTATCCTTTGTAACAACTTGGGAACTATAAAACATTGCCCCTTTTGATATAGCTGTATTATTAGTTACATAATAATTTATTAATTGACTTGCACTTGTTATTATTTTAGCTTTTTTTAATACATCTTTATTTATATCAACATATTCTATATCATCCTTCGTGATCAAAGTACCTGCTGGTATATCTTTTGCTGCAATTGGTACTCTTTGAGGCTTTACGGCCTTATCTAATGTAACTGTGTAAGCAAACCATAATGCAATAACACCCGCAAGTACGCCTAAAATCGTAACAGTGTTACGATTTAAAAGCATTTGTTTTATTTTATTTATCACATTCATCTTATGCACCCATCCTTTGTACTTGACTATCTATTAAAGCAATTAATTCTTGACTAGAATATTGAGTTGATCCAATGTCTGGATTTACTAGATTGTTTTTAGGTATTGGTAAAACAACCATCCCAGAAATATTTTCAGTAAACTTTAAGTACCGATACATATCTGTTTTAACTGCAAATAATAGCCATGCTGGTTTTCTTCCGCTTGTAACATCAAATACATTTTGTCCAGAACTATCTCTTACTGCTAGTACTTCAATATTTGAAATAAATTCTCCAAATACTAATAAACCATTATCTGTAGTTTTAAGCCATAAATCTATTTTATCTCCAGGATAGATTGAATTTGCATAAGTCGTTGTTTCATTTACTTTTAATTGATAAATTGTATATCCTTCCGGAATTTCATCAAATATAGCATTTGGTAGTTCCTTTTTTTCAACTACTTGGGTTGTATAAAACATTCCACCTTTGGGAATAGATGTACCAGTTGCAACATATTTACCTATTAAATTAGTTGTTGTTTGATAAACATCTGCACTCTTTAAGAAATTTTTTCTTACTTTGATATATTCTATATCATCTTTAGTTATTTCTTCAGTTGCAGCAATATCTCTTTTTGCAACTGGTATTCGGGTTGGATTTACTTCTTTAGAAACTCTATAAAGATAAAACCCTACTAAAACTCCTAAGCCCAGTAATATTCCTACTAGAGTTACTGTTGTTTTATTTGTTAAAAACTTTTTAAAAGTATTTTTTACTCCACCCATTTTTATTCCTCCTTTAATTATTCGTCTATGACATTTCCTTCTAGAATTGAATCTATTCTTTCAACCATATCAACAGTTGTTGCATCACCTAACACCGTAAATGTATTAGATTTACTCTTTATTTCAACACTGGCTTTAGGTGGAGCTTCATATACTCCATAGAAGCTCACTGTATATGTAGTGTTTAAAGATGTTGTTTCTGCAAATCTACGAAAGAAACTTTCATAGAATTTTTCTTTATTTATTTTAATTTCTCCATATTTTCTATAATATGAATAATCTACAGCATCAATCATAGATGCTTCTGTTATTTCTTTTATAACATAATAGTCTTGTGTACTAGTAGTTGTTAAATTTTGTACTAACATCATTATAACTACTATTACTATACCAAGAAGTATTAGCCAATATGCCCAGAAAGTATTCTTCATTTAGTCACCCCTATTTCCAAGATGGTCCACCAAGAACAGATTCGTTATATACATATCCGCTCCATAGTGTCCAATAACCACTTGATTCAGTTTCACTCTTTCTTTTTGATTCATTATTTTCAAGACGATTATTTGCTGTTATTGCATCATCATATTTATCAACCAATTCATCAATCAAATCACTATAACAATAAATGTTTTTATATGTCTTTCCATCAATAGTTGCATCATAACATGTTAATGAGTCATTGATATACCCGCCATCTTTTGTATGCTTTTTATTATATTCTTTTATTGTATTGATAACATCTGGTGTCATTTTGATACTAAATGCTAATTCTGAATCATCTCCAGTTTTATCATATACCATTTCATTTACGTCTTCTATTTCCGTAATTGTTTTTTCAGCTTTTTTATTTAATAGTTTTAGAGATTCTAAATTACTTGTAGTAATCCAGTTATATCCAAATGTTCTATTTGCAGCATGGAAGTTGGTTGTAGATATTGTTTTATGTATAATATTTAGTTCATCTAAATTGATTATACATCCATTACATGCTACTTCACATGAATCTCCTGTGCATTGTTTCCATTCACAACTATCTCCAATACATTCAAATGTACAATTAGGACAATCTTTTGGCTTACATGGAGATTCATAACGGCATGTGTAATTTCCATCAAATGTATTAGCTCCATTATTGTAGGCTACACTATTTTCTTCTCTATCTCCATTGAAATCGATTAAACGACCTGTTCCTTCTTTTTCATCATAGAACTCACCTAAATCTTCAATCATTAATCTAAATACTCCGCCACCAACAGTATTTGTTGATACTGGTAGTCCATTTAGTAATGCTTCAAGTTGAACTTTATTTCCTGTGTAATCTCCATTTACAGTTATTTTACCATTTGCCGCTATTTGATAGAAAGCAGTTGGGGTTACATAATCTTGTTTCTTTTCAACTTCTTTCTTTACAAATCTTGCTTGAGAAATATTTTGATTTTCAGTTTTACATCCACTACTTGTACATACAGTGAATGATTTTGATGAAAATGCACTACTATATGTAGATTTATAGTTATAAGTACCTGTTGCTCCATTTTCAGCATCACCAGATAATGTTATTTGATTTCCAATGCATTCATATGCATCATTTGCTTGACCAGTACAAATTGTAATTTTGGTGTTAACTTGTTCACTTCCATCTTTTTCGAGATATTGAAGTTCTTTATATTCATCTAAAGCTATTAAATCATAATATGGAGTGTAATTTTGTCCATCTTTTCCATGATTTTCGTCATAATAATATCTTAATTTTTGTTTAAATAAGAAAGTATTAATCCAACCAGTTGTGCAGGCATTATAATCACTAATTGCTTTTTCGTATGCTGCTTTTCCTTCTTTTATTTTATCTTCTCCATTTGCTTTGTCTTTTGCTATTGCAGATGCAATAGATTCTAAAGTTGCTCCATCAGAACATGATCCTCCATCACATGTTGATGTACAATTTTCACCATTTTCATCACAAATTGTATCATAACTAGAAGTACAAGATGGTGCAGATCCATAACTGAAGCTGCCATTATTAGTTCCTACGCCAACATAACCATCTGCAGTAGCATTTAATGCTTTAACTCCAGCATATGAACCGGATTTTACATAACCTACTGCTGTGCATCCCGTACAACTTGAGCAATCTTTTTCACTTGCTTCTGTTGCAGCTGCCGTTTCTGCTTTTAAAACTAAGTCTCTTCCTTCAATCATTAGTTTTTGAGCTGCAACTATATCTTTTATAAATTGATCTTTATTTATACTTTTATCTGCTGTGTTTCCTCCAGAGTAACAAGTTTTTGTACCTTCAATATGACTAGTTAACTTAAAGTATCCTCCACATTTAACATCTTTAATTATTGGATTCATTTTAATTTGTGCATAATCTTCTTTACAGAATACATTACAATAACTGTTTGATACACCACCTGCAGCAGGTGTAAATTGATATGAATTTCCGGCATCATCTTCATTATCTAAAATACAAGATTTAATTTTATCTGGTCCTTTTATTGTTGCAATAGCATCGTTTTCATCTTCACTACATATTGGTGTTTGTAATTCTGTTTTACAAGCATTATTTTTACAAGTATCAATTTTACCTGTAATTTCGTCTTTTAAACCGCCATCATTTTTTTCAATAACATAGAAATTTTGTGAGTTTGTTGTGCCAGGTATTAAGTGTGCCCCAACAAATTCTAAAGACGGATCATTAAATTCATAAGTAATTTTAAATTCTGCTTTTTTACATATTTCACTATTCATAGTTGCTTCAAATGATAATTTTATTTTTCCATTTGAACCGCTTAAATAATTTTTATTAGGATTAACATTTTCTCCATTTACTTTAAGTGTTCCAAGTTTTATACCATTTTGAGCACAATTAGTACAAACTAATTTAAAGTTTTTAATTTCTCCTTTACCTGCATCAAAATTTTTATAATTTAAAGTAGCAGTAAAAACATTATCTTTGTTACTTATTGCACTTTTTTCTATCGTAGCAGTTGTCACATCACCTTTTAGAGCTTCTGCAGCTTTTTTTAATCCTATATTAAATAATTCTTTAGCAACTCTTTCTATTTCTTTTCCATTATTTTCTGATTTAAATTTGAAAGAGTATTTTTCGTCATACCAAGAATATTTTGTAGAACCGCTAAATAAACTTTTATATTCAGTTTCGTTTAGCCAATCTATTCCAGCTTTAACATGAGCTGATGCTATTGCTTTTAATTCACTATTAGTTGCTGAACCTTTTCCTTGATCTCCAACGCCTAAAGCAAATGCTCTAACAGCGATACTTGTTGCTACATAAAAATCTGAATTATTCAAAGATGTCGATATTGTTGGTGCACCTTGAATTCTACTATATCCATGTTTCATTATTTCAAGAACGCCAAGACCAATTGCATTTGTTTTCTTGTCTTTTGATGCTCCTAAAATATAATCAACCTTATATGGATTTGTTGATTGTAAATGAGGGTCTATACAATATCCCAACATTTTATTATTATTTCCAGATATTTCATATGGAATTACAGACAATCTACTTATTACCGAATTATCTATTGATACTCCATAAGCAAGTATCTTGTTATTACCCCAGTTATCTTGTCCATTTGTAAGTCCGGGAATCCAACTCTTATCATATTTTTGTCCAACTGCCAACTCAACAGCATTGACATTAGTTATTCCTATACAAATAACCATTATAAATAATATTAATAAATTTCTTACTTTGTTCTTTTTCATATTATACTTCTCCTACGTTTTTTAATTATTATATATGTTGCACCTCCGGCAACAACAACCAATGTTACTCCCCCAATAATAAATGGAACTTTATGTTCAACAATAAAATCAATTGTTTTTTTATACCATTTATTATTTTTATTTTCTTCTTTTATTTGTTCCTTTTTAGCAATTTGTTCACGAACTCTTGTAAAAAAGGCATCATAACCTACATCTTCATATGTTACATATCTTTGACATAAATAGTAATCAGGTATTTCATTGCATATTTCATATGTTGAATAGTCATTATATCTTGGTAGTGAAATATAAAGTGTTTTTAAAGTACTTCCTTCACAACCAGTGTTACTTGATGAAAATATCTTAACTGTATAAGTGACCATCGTATCTAACTCACTCCAGTTAAATGATATATTACCGTTTTGTGAATCACTATAGCTGAATATTTTTTTATCATCGTTTACATTATTTGTAACTTCAACATATAAATTTTCTGTTAAATTTAAAATATTAACTTGAATATAATCTGTTTTAGCTTCATATTCTCCACTCTCAAGTCCATCCGGCAAATCATATTCATCTTTATTAAGAATTCTTTCCTTAATTTCATAATTTGTCTTGACATTTGCTGCTTCGTTATTTAACTTGGCTTTTTCTTCATAATTGCAAGTTGCAGCCTTTGGAACAGACATTAACAGTACAAAAGATAATATAAATAATGATGCTTTTCTAAATTTACTCATATTGCCACCTACCTATGTCTTAGTTTACCATAAATACAACTTTTTTTCAATTCCAAATTGCGATATTAATACAAATATGTTATTATTTAATTAATAAGGATAGTGATAGTATTGAAAAAGATTTTAATAGCCATAATTATTCTGCTTAGTTTTGTTTTAATTGATGGATTTTTTATTAATCCTAATGGTTTTAAAATAGTGGAAAAAAAGATTTATGTTGATAATTTGCCAGAGTCCTTTGAAGACTTTAAAATATTACAAATTTCTGATTTATTGATCAGTAATAAAAAAGATATTAGTAGACTTAAAAACATTAAAACAAAAACTAACGAAAGAAAACCTGATATTATAGTTTTTACCGGTGATTTAATAAATTCTAAAAATGATTTAACTGATAATGATATTAATGATATTATTGAAATTTTAAAATCATTGGAATGTAATTTATATAAATATTCTGTTATTGGTGATAATGATCAAAAAAATATTGATTTATTTAATAAAATTATGAACAATTCTGGCTTTAAAATTCTAGATAATGAATCAACTTATCTTTTTTATAAAGATATTAATCCAATTAAGATTACTGGAATTAATACTGTAAATGTAAAACCAGTAGAAACAAAAGAAGAATTAACACCTGTATTTAACCTAGTACTTATGCATTATCCAGATTATATCGACGGTTTATCTTTTGAAAACGCGATTGCTCTTTCGGGTCACTCATTAAAAGGAACTATTCGTATCCCATTTTACGGTGGAATTATTAAAAAAGATGGTGCAAAAAAATATATTGATGACTATTATGAGGTTGGCACAAATAAATTATATGTTTCCGGTGGTATAGGGACTGAAAACGTTAAGTTTAGATTTAATAATAAACCAGAAATAAACATTTATAGATTGGAAAAAAAATAACCGTATGGTTATTTTTTTAAAAATATTTTACTATTTTGTAATTAGCATTTAACTTTTCTAATAATTCTTTTGTTTCATATTGTGAAAAACTTTTTTCAAAAGTACTTGCATCCATCAAGAACATATCTGGATAATTTATAAATATTTCTTTATATGTTATAACCCCGAGATTTTTTAAATACTCAATGTTTACTCTCACTAGTTTTTCATGTTTTTTTATTGCTTCTTTTATTTTTTCTGGAGTATTTTCTAAAAATTCGTTAATATCAACTTCTTCAAACCCATATTCTTTTAAAAAATTCATGCTACTCTCCCTTTTTCTACTTCTTTATTATTTGCAAGAATTTCATCAATATTTTCACTTAAATAATCCAAATTATCGCTGAACTCACCGAAGACTTTCATTAAAGTTTCTTTTATTGATAATCCTTCTTTTTCTACCAAAGCTAGCTTTTCATATATTTCGTTTTTTTTATCTTCCATTGCAAATGTTTCCATTACTCTATCGGAAAGTTCTTTTAATTCAATATCTGATATACCTTTAATTTCTTTAGTCATTTCGCTTGTTTGAGATAAAACATATTCATATCCTCTTTTACTAAATAAAAATGATTGATATTTTCCTTTTTCGTTTTTATAAGGAATACCCAAATGTTCTAAATGTGCCATTCTTTTAATAATTGCATCTACATCTTGTTTTAAAAATGAAGGTGTTTGTTTATATGCTTCAAGAAAGCCTAATTCTTTGGCTCTTAAAACTGTCTTTTTTAAGATTTCTGGTTCTATTGTTAAAACTATCCATTCACTTGGTTTTAAATTAATACCATTTTCACTTAAAAGAACTCTATTTTCTGGTTCTGCAAGTTCCAAAGAAATTAAAAATTTTTCTGGTTTTTCCTTTTCTACATCAAACCCTTTTTTCTCTTCATCATAAATGCTTTTTATTTCTTCAAAAGACTTCATATAATCATCCTTTCTAATATGCCATTAATGGTACTTTCTTTGGATCTAATCCACTTATTTGCAGTAAATTTATTGTGTTATTTAAACCATTTAAATCATATTTTACTAATACACTAGGCATTAAGCTAATATCTCGTGATTCTTTGCCAATAGCTATTAATTTATCTATTTTTTCTGCTAATTCTTTATCAAGTAACAATTCAATATTTTCTATTAAAATATCTAAATCAATTTCATGACTCTTTAATACTTCTATGTTTTTATTTATTATTTCTTCATCATTGCTATTAATTACTTTATCTAATTTTTCTTTATTAATACTATTTAAACCTAAACCAAGATTTTCTAAAAAACTAGTTATAGCATTATTACTATCTTCTTCTACTTTACTTTGCATTACATTATCTTCGTTATTATCACTAAATAATGGTTTTACTTCTTCAACCACATCTTCTTTAGTTTCTTCTTTTTCTTCATGCTCTTCTTCTGGTTCTTCTACATCAGGAATAGCATTTTCACTAATTACACTTTCGAATATATTTTCTAATGAAGATGGTTCTTCGGAATCTAATATAGTTTCTTCTTTAGGTTCTTCTTTTACTTCAGATTTTGATTCCTTTTTAGCTTCCATTAATACTTCTGTTATTGTTTTACCACTTGTTTGTGAACCACTTTTAAATGATGCATCATATTCATATAAAGCATCTTCTGGGAACATTAATATTTTAGCGGCTTCTCTTTGTTCATCTTCATTAAAATCAAATTTTTCAAGTAAGCTTGTAATTGCATCTCTAGTTATATTGATATTTCCTTCAAGTGCTAGTTCAAAATATTCATTTAATTTTGCTTGATTACTTAATGCTTCATCTTTCCTTATTCCTAATTCTTCTACTTTAGTAATTGCATTATTCATTTCTGTTTCAACAGTTTCTAATTCTTCACTAGCTTTTTTATTTTCAGATACAACTTTTTCAATTGTTTCAGGTAGCATTCTTGTTATTTTTTCATTTATTGATGCTGGATCAAAGTCTATTTGTAATCTATCTAAAACATTAGAAAAATCATCTCTATTTATATTGCTTAAAATAGAAGATAATTTATCTCCTTCTTCTTGTAAGGTTCTTTCTTCATTACTTAATTTTTCGATTTTATTTAAAAGAACTTCTTTTTCATTCTTTGTTCTTTCTCCAGTTTCAATTGCTTCTTGTCTTTCTTTATTCATTTTAGCTAGTATAACACTATCTTCACCACGTAAGTTATATAACTTATCTAGTAATGTTTTAACTTCACTTGATAACATCTTCATTTAATCACGCCCTTTATTATGAATAGATTATAGCAAATATTTTTGTTGTTGTAAAGAGGCTTTTTGTTAATAAATACTTTGTGTTATAAAGAATAAAACATATACAAAGTTGCATATGTTCTTTTAAAATTTAAATTAGTTATTTTACTGTCTCTAGGTATATTTTATCTTCGAAACTACCTCTTTTTTCATTTTTCTTTTTGGCAACAGAAATTATGTCATCTAGGGATTTATTTTCTAACTTAGCTAAAGATATCATTACTTCAAGCATATCAGCAAGTTCTTCTATTCTATTTTTACCAGTTGATGTTAATACTTCTAAATATTCTTCATACAGTTTCTTTTCTAGTTCTTCTTTATATTCTAAATCACTTAATATTCTAGTAACAGGTGTTTCATTATTTGAACTTATTATTTCTGGAATTTTATCTCGTACTAATTTTTGGTATTGTTTGGGTGAATAACCTATAAATAATTCTTCTTTTTTAGGAATAAAATCATGTTTTAAATATAAATGCTTGGCAGTTAGATTATTAGACCACACATTTACCATAATAATTTCGGCATTATTTTCTTGACACCAATTCTTGAAATTATCTATTAATAAGGATGCTAATTTCATATTACGATATTCAGGCAAGATAAATAAGGCATCTAGTTTGGCAGATTTCTTATTGTTTAGTTCATCTTCTATAATAAATCCGTATAAATATCCCACTATTTTTTCATCTGCATATGCAAAATATAAGTAATTATCATTATATAAGTTTTCATAGTAAGATTCCACCACAAAACTATCTTTAATGTTTTCATCATATTGTTGTTCATCTTTTATTAACATTGTTAAAAATTTGTTAGCAATGTCTACATTTTTTTCAGTTGCTTTTTTTAATTCTATCTTCATAATAATCACAATTAAATAATAACATATTTTAGATTAAATGCAAAATTATTTTTTAACCAAAAAGATCTAAATTCATATACTACCCTAGAGGGAGGAATTATTTTTGAAAAAGAAAATTATTATTGGATTATCTTGCATAATCATATTTGTAGCTTTGATTCTAGCTTTAAAATTTATTAAAAAAGATACAAATGAAAATCTTATTAAAGTTAGATTAGCAGAGGTTACACATAGTTCTTTTTATAGTCCACTTTATATTGCTTTAGAAAAAGGTTATTTCAAAGAGGCCGGCATTGATTTAGAACTTATTTTAACTCCAGGCGCTGATAAAGTTAGTGCTGCCGTGTTATCTGGTGATGTAGAAATTGGTTTTGCCGGAGCCGAATCTGCAATATATGTTTACAAACAAGGTGAAAGTGATTATTTACAACTTTTTGCAGGACTTACTAAAAGAGATGGTCAATTTATAGTTTCTAGAAAAGAAATTAAAGATTTTAAATTAGAAGATATATATAATAAAGAAATTTTAGTTGGTAGAAGTACAGGAATGCCTGCATTAAATTTCTTAAACGCTTTAAAGAAAAACAATATTGATACAAATAAAATAAATGTAAATACTGCAGTTGAGTTTTCTGCTTTATCTGGTTCATTTATTGGTGGTGTTGGGGATTTTGTTAACCTATTTGAACCTAATGCAACAGCTTTAGTTAAACAAGGCTATGGTCATGTTGTGGCATCTGTGGGTATGCTTTCTGGTGAAGTTCCATATACAGCATTCTATGCTCGTAAAAGTTATGTAAAGAATCATAAAGATATTGTTAAGAAATTTACAGATGCTATAAATAAAGGTATCAAATATACACTTGATAATGATGCAGAAGTTGTTGCTAAAGATATAATAAATCAATTTCCAGATACAAGTGTTAAGGATTTAGCAGAAATGATAAAAAGATATAAAGAGTATGATTGTTGGCTAGCTAATCCATATATAAGTGAAGGATTATTTACTAACTTGGAGGACTTTTTAATAGATTTTAATCTACTTGATGAATATGTTCCATTTGAAAATTTAGTTAATAATTTCTATGAATAAAATACTTGAAATTAAAAATTTGAGTAAAAATTATCAAACTATAAAAGGAGAAATAAAAGCAATAGATAATATTTCTTTTGCTTTAGATAATGAGGAAGTACTTTGTATTGTTGGTTCAAGTGGTTGTGGAAAATCTACACTTTTAAATATTTTGGCAGGACTTGATAATAAAACTAGCGGAGAAATAAAAATTAAAGAAGGGTGCACTATAGGGTATATGCTTCAAGACGATGCCCTATTCCCTTGGTTAAATATTTTAGATAATGCTTGTTTGGGTTTAGACATAAAAAAAATAAAGACTAAAAAGAATATAGAATTTGTTAAAAATTTACTTATTAAATATGGTCTTGGGGATTTTTTAGAAAAATATCCTCATGAGTTATCCGGTGGTATGCGCCAGAGAGTAGCCCTAATTAGAACTCTTGCTTTAAAACCTGATATTTTGATGCTTGATGAGCCGTTTTCGGCTTTAGATTATGTTTCAAGACTATCTGTAAGTGATGATGTTTTAAAGATTATAAAACTCGAAAAAAAATCAGTTATTATTATAACCCATGACCTAGCAGAAGCAATTAGTGTTGCTGATAGAGTTATTGTTTTATCTAAAAGACCTGCGAAAATTAAAAGTGTTTATGAAATTAATTTAACTAATAAATCTACACCAATAAATAACCGAAAAGCAAAAGAATTTGGTTACTATTACGACCTACTTTGGAAGGATTTAGATAAAAATGTCTAATGAACAAAAAAATTTTTTAAAAAGTATTAAAAGAAGAAAATTAATTGTGGTTATGTCACAAATATTAATTGTTGTAGCATTTTTTGGAATTTGGGAATATTTAGCAAATAAAAATATTATAAATAGTTTTGTCTTTTCAAAACCTAGTAAAATTATAAATACTATTATTAATTTAGGTATCCAAAATAATTTATTTAATCATATTTTTGTTACTTTAGAAGAAGTATTGATTGCCTTTATTTTGGGTATTGTTCTAGGTTTCTTTGTTGCTATTATTCTTTATGAATTTCCAATGCTATCAAGTATTATGGACCCATTCTTAACTATGATTAATTCACTACCTAAAGTTGCCTTGGGGCCACTTATTATAATTATAGCGGGTGCTAATATAAAAAGTGTTATTGTAATGGCTTTGCTTATTAACTTAATAATTAGTATCATTACTATATATAATGGTTTTATAAATGTTGATAAAGAAAAGTTAAAACTTATTAAATCATTCGGAGCAAACAAAAGACAAATACTTTTTAAACTTGTTATACCTAGTTCTTATAATACAATAATTTCTAGTATGAAGTTGTGTATATCTATGAGTTTAATTGGGGTAATTATGGGAGAATTTTTAGTAAGTCGTGCTGGTATCGGTTATCTAATTATTTATGGAACGCAAGTATTTAACTTAAGCCTTGTTATGGCTGGTATATTAATCCTTTTAATTATTTCTTTCTTGCTATATAAAATTATTACTTTACTTGAGAAAAAGTTAATAAAGGAATTCTAGTAATAGAGTTTCTTTTTAATTATTCAATTTTCTATTTTACACTTATCTTTACAGCTTGATATTAATATATACAGAGAATTAAAAAATATTTTTGTAAACTTTATATTTTATGTTATTTTTTTTATTGTTTTGAAAAAATTATTTTGTTATAATCGAAGGGTGCCCTAAAAAGGAGTGGTTATTAATGAAAATAATAATATTAATTTTTTTCTTATTAATAATTTTATTTTCTACTTTATTTATTATTGTTATTAATGATAGTAATGATAAAGATCATACTAAATATCATGGATTTGATATATTTTATGATACTAATTTAGAAAAACATAGAAAGATTATTAAATTACAAAAAAAGTTATTATTAAAAAAGCAAATGAATTTGTTTTTTAAAAAAGGATTTAGGAAGTGATATAGATGTTATTAAAAATTGCTATTATTGTTATTCTTATAGTTATAAATGTTTTAGCTTTTATTTATATGTATAAGAATGATAATGATGAAATAGATTATGATAAATGGTGTAAGATGTTACAAGATGAAACTAAAAATAATATAGCTACTATAAGAAGAAATGAAGAAAGAATAAATGAATTAAATAGAGAAATTGAAAATCTTATTAACTTAAAAAGTAAATAATGCTATAATATTTTTTGAGTGTGATTATTTATGATTATTGATTTAAATTATAATGATACTGATTTTGAAGATAAAATTATTAATTTACCTAAAGATATTAAAAGTGTTAATGTTTATGGTGATAATATAAATATAACTAATCTTTGTAATATTTTAGAAAATGTTAAAAGTAATGTGGAAATAAGGTCAAATTATCAAAAAGAAATTGATGATGAATTTTTAAAACGGAATACTTATCAAGGGTTTAATAGAAGCATACTAAATATGGTTAAAAAGATCTGTAGTGAGAATATAACTAAAAATGATTATGTTGTTGATATGACTGTGGGTAATGGAAATGATACTTTGTTTTTAGCTAATATTTCTAAGAAAGTATTTGGATTTGATATACAAGATGTTGCTATAGAAAATACTAAAAAGCTATTAAGAGAAAATAATGTTTATAACTATGAACTTTTCAACATTAGTCATGAGAAAATAAATGATGTTTTGAAAGAATATGAAAAAAATATTAAGCTAATTTTATTTAATTTAGGTTACTTACCTTGTGGAGATAAGTCTATTACTACGAATCACAAGACTACTTTAAATGCAGTAAAAAATAGTTTTAGTATGTTAAGTAGTAATGGATTAATTCTAATTGTATTTTATCCACATCCAGAAGGAAAAACAGAAGCACAAGTAGTTCTAGAATATTTAAAGAAAAATAAACTAGAATATACGATATATAAAAACACACCAAATATGAATGCCCCATATTTGATAGTTATCAAAAATTATTAAATTTAAAAGAACAAAACTTATATTTCTAACGAAATTAAAGAATCTTGTTACATCACGGTAACACTTTTTTTTGTTTCACCGAAACCTTACGTTTCTCATGCAGACCATCTTCGGATGGTCGCCACTCAACTTTTTTATTTCGTTCTTATCTATATTATACTTTCTTCATATTTATTTTTTCTTTCTGCTAAAAAATTATTATAAATATATCTAATACTTCCAAAAGTTTTTTCATTCAATACATTTTGTAAATCTGTAAGATGAATTCTTAATTTATATGCTTTGTAAATGTTCATTAAACCACTCTCCCTAGATAATTTAATTACAGCATTTATCTGGACATATATCAAGACTTTTATTTACAAAAAAGTATAACTTTCCTAGTATATAAAGAAAAAAGTTCGATTATTCCTCGAACTTTTTTGTTATTTACTTAGTTTATATACAAATAATGTATTATCAGCATTGTTTGATGCAAATCCTTTATAAGATTTTGATAAGTTAACAATGCTTTCAAATTTATTACTATAAGTAACTATTCTATTTGAGTAATTTACTATAGTTTTAATGCCTTGTTCATTTAAAGCTTTTGTACCTAAAGATATTTTTGTAGCTCCAGTATTTAAGCTACTTACACCTTTATTTATTTGGGTTGATACTTGTGCTAATTTATTCAAACCAACGCTTAATTCATTTAAACTTGTATTTAATAATGTAACTTTTTCTTGCATTTCTTTAACTTCTTCTAATTTTGTTGTTAAAGTATCAAGTAAGGTATTTAAATCTTCTAGATTTGTAATCATTTCTTTTACAGCATCATTATTAGCAACAAGTAATAATTTTAATTCATAAGTTGATTTAACATTTTTTAATTCTTGTTCTTCTGCTACAGTTAGATTTGGATTAAATTTTTTAATTCTTGCAATCATTTCTGTTTCAGTTTCTGTTGGACTCATTTTTTTAACTTTATATGCAGCTTCAACTCGAGGATTGGTTAGTTTAGTAATAGTTGCTTCATTTTTAGCTTGTAAAACTTTTAAATTTGCAAGTGAACCATCGATATCTTTATCTTCCATCATAGTTTTAGCATCAGTTAAAGTTGTAAGCATTTCATCAACACCATCTACTAACTTAATTGTACCATTTGCTATTTTTTCTAAAGATGAGGCTGCAGTTGCTAATTTTTCATTAAAAATACTTGAATTTGTAAGTAATGTGCTTGTTCCATTTGCTAAATCTTTTGTTCCGGCTTCTAATTCATCCATTTTTTCACCTAGAGTAGAAATTGATGATGTAATTGAATCCAATTTATCAAATATTCCTAAATCTAATTCTGATAAAACTTTTGGAGAAGCCACCATATAAATATCATTTATTTCAAAATCTGTTGTATTATATGTAATTGTAACTTTGTTAAGGCTTTTAAATTCATTAATATCAGTATATTCATAAAGACCTGGAGCACTTATTGCTAGTAAAACATTACGAGTTCCTGTGTGAGTTACTTTACCATTTGTAACTTCAATATCAGTGTTTGTATCACTATCTATCATGGCTCCTAGAGCTACAACATATGGTGTAAATGTATTATTAGTACGAAGTAAAGAGTTGTTAAGTAAAGATATTTCTATTTTAACATTACCACTTTTACCAATCATATCGGTTGCTTTTGTAACTTTTCCATTTAAATAATACTTTGTAACAATATTTAAAGGTTGTTCTTTTTTAGTTGTTCCGGTATAAAATATATCTTTTCCTTTTGCATACCATGTAACAATATTGTTATCTAATGTAAAGTCTTCACTTCCATTTACATTTATGATGTTTGTTAATATGGAATTATCTTTTATTTCTCCATCTGAATCATTTTCTAGATGATTACTAACAGTAGTCTTTTTTATAGTTCCTGTATAATCCATGTTAGTGTAAATACTTTCTGTTTTTGAAGCATTAACACTAAATGGCATTAATGATAGAGCACTAATTGTTAGAACAGAGGCAACTGTTTTTAAATTTTTCATATTTTTTCCTTCTTTCTTATTTTTAATAATAAATTTATCACATACCATTAATAGTGATGGTAAAATTAATATAACTACAAGCATTGATATAACGGCTCCTCGTGATAAAAGTTCACATATACTACCTATCATATCTATTTTAGTATAAGCAGAAACTCCGAATGTTGCTGCAAAGAAACATAATGCTGAAGTTATAATTGATGGAACTGTTAAACTTAATGTTTTTAACATGGCTTCTTTTTTATCTTTAATATTTTGTCTTTCTTCCATATATTTGGTTGACATTAAAATTGCATAGTCAATTGTTGCCCCAAGTTGAATTGTTCCTACTACAATTGAGGCTATAAATGGAAGTGTTGTGTTGGTATAGAATGCTACAGACATATTACAGAATATAGCAAATTCTATTGTAAGTATCAAAACTATTGGTAAATTAATTTGTTTTAATACTAAAACCATTATTACAAATATAACTAGTATTGATGTATAGTTAACCATTCTAAAGTCATGATCTGCAATTGTAACTAAGTCATTCATTAAAGGCCCTTCACCAGCAATGATACTCGATTTATCATATGATTTAACCAGACTATCAATTTTCTCAATTTGACTTGCTAGTTCATCAGATGCAATTTCATATGTTGAGTTTACAATGATAAGTTGATATTTATCATTATCTAGCATTTTGCTTAAGTCACTTGGAAGTAACATAAAAATAGATGGGTCCATGAGTGTGGATGGAGCAAGAACTAAGTCAATACCTTCAATATTTTCTAGGCTGTTTACAAGTTCTTTGACATCATTTGTCTTAACGTTTTTGTCAAGTAATATTATTTCTGGAGAAACAATATTAAATTTTTCTGCTAACTTGGAATTTGCAACATTAAATGCTAAATCTTTTGGTAAAGATTCATCTAGTTTGTAATATACATCATAATTTTTATTACCATAATATGCTGGAATTAATAAAATTAAGAATGCTACGATTATACTTTTATAATGTTTAGTTGAAAATTCTTGTAACTTTTTAAATTGTGGAAACAACACTTTGTGTTTTGTTTTATCAATTATTTTATCACCGACCATAAGAAGTGCTGGGAATAAAGTAAGAACACAAATTAAGCCCCATAAAACACCTTTTGCCATAACTATACCAATATCTGTACCAAGTGTTAAATCCATTGTACATAACGCTAGGAAACCAGCAAATGTTGTAAGGGACGAACCTAATACTGATTGAAATGTTGCAACGATGGCATTTGCCATGGCATCTTGTTTAGATATTTTAGGATTATCAATTTTTGCTTGTTCATATTTATGATACAAGAATATTGAAAAGTCCATTGTAACACCAAGTTGCAAAACTGCAGTTATTGCTTGTGTTATGTAAGATATTTGTCCTAAGAAAATGTTTGATCCCATGTTGTAAATAATAGCCATACCAATATTTCCAAGTAGGAAAAACGGAATTACATAAGAGTCTGTTGCTACGAATAAAACTGCTAAACAAAGAATAACTGCGATTGTTACATAAGCAAATATTTCTTTATTTGATAAATCCATGGTATCAATTACCATACTTGTCATACTACTAACTTTTGTAGCATCACCTACTACTTCACGAAGGCTTCTTACAGCTTCAATTGTTGTATCTTCACTAGTTGAGCCATCAAATGTTACCATGATAATTGTTTCGTTATCCTTATTTAACTTTTCTGTTACTTGAGTTGGTAACATATCAATTGGAATAAGCGTATCAGTTGCATCTGCGATACTAACAACAGCATTTACTCCTTCAATTTTTTTGATATCTTTTTCTAAATCTAATATCTTTTTATTATTAGAACTATCTACCATAACAAAGGCATAAGCACCTAAACCAAAGTCATCTGTTAGAATGTTTTCACCTTTTATGGTATCTACTGAATCGGGAAGATAAACTAAAATATCATAGTTAATCCTCGTATTTACATATCCATAGATAGCTGGTACTAGTAACAAAAAACTTATTACTAATATAAGTACACTATGGCTTGCTATAAACTTTGCAAATTTTTTCATTTTTTCTCACCACGCTATATATACTATGCTAAATAAATATAAATTTCAAAAGTAAAACTATATTTTTGTATAATATCCAACATAATGTAGTTTATTGTACTATATTTATGCCTATTTGTGTTGTTTAACTTTACAAAAGTAGTTTTTGCTATATAATGTAAGTAGGTGGTTAAAATGGCAAAAAAAGTAGATTTAAGGATTATAAAAACAAAAAAGAACCTTTATGAAGGTTTACTTAGTTTGATGAAAGAAAGAACTTTTGAAGAAATTAAAGTTTCCGATATATGTAATGCGGCTTTAACTAATAGGTCAACTTTTTATGATCATTTCTCTGATAAGTATGAATTACTGGATTCATTAATTAGTGACTTAGAAAATGATCTAGTGGAAAAATTAGAAGAAAATGTAAATTATACTAATGCTAAAGAATATTATATGCAAATGATTGAAATATTTTTTGATCATATTAGTAACAATATTAACGTTTATTCTTCAATACTTAAGAAAAATAATAATAGTATTGTTATGGATATGGCAAATGATGCAATTTATAGAGATGTGGAAAATCATATTAGAAAAAGTGATAAAATATTAAAAACAGAAATACCTGTAGAAATAATTTCTAAATTTTATGTAAGTGCTGTTATAAATGTTTGCTTAGAATATATTAAATATCCGAATAAGTATAAAAAAGAGGACATCTTAAAATATTTAGATACCCTACTTCCTGATAAAATATACTAATTAAAATAACTTTCATCCATTAAAGGAATAATATCAATACCAGGTGTCTCATATGGATGATTTTTTTTGATTATTTCTAAAACTTCTTTTACATTTTCAACATTACATATAACTTCTAATTTTGTTTCTTTTACTTTTTCTAACTTTCTTTTTTTGCCAATCGTGGGATTAGCTTTATCATTTGGTTTAAATGTTCCAATAACATTAGTTGATACTGAACAGTCCGTATAATTTCCAATGACTCCAGCTTTAGTTTTACAAATTAATTCTCTTAAATTATCAGTATAATTTCTAGGTACCATCACTACTATTTTAACTTTACTTATGTTTATATTCATTATTATCACCATTTTTATTATGTTTTTTCTTAATATTTTTATTCTTTCCACTTAAAAGAGCAAGATATCCATTAAATGAACCAATATCTTTTTTTAAAGCTACAAGTTTATCTGCTTTTGACATAATTCTTCCTTCTACAAAAAATGTTTTTCTTAAAGAATAATGGCCAATTTTACCTATATCTGTGGATAATTTAATCATATCCTTATATTTTTTTGGTAACTTTTCATACTTTTCTTTGTTGTTAAGTTCCATATCGGTGTCATCTATTCTTCTTACTGCCAAAGGAAACATATGATGTATTACACCATCAATTATAACCATGGCTTTATCCTTATTCTCAAAATATTCTGGATACCATGTTATAGCGTTAGTAATTGCTTCGATTGGATGAACAAACCCATGTTTATTTCGCATTATTTTCTTTATATCTATATTTTGCCATGGCAATTCATATAAATCATGAAACATTGCTATTACTACCGCCAGTTCTACATTTATACTTTTTAATGCATGTTTTTTTCTTTTTAGTTTAGTTGCTAATTTATATGTAACTATGGCATCACAAAGAATATGGTCACCGAGCGTTTTTATATCATGATGAAAATAAGGATCACTACATCTTTTAGCAAATTCTTCATGAGTTGCAATAGGTTCAATTATCTTCCATAACCTCTTTGTATCATAATTTGATAATTTGTATTGCTTAGTAAATTCTTTGTACTTTAAATAAACATTATCTTCTTTCATATTTTTCTCCGCATTAATATTATAGTACATATTTATTTTATTAACAATATTTGTAAAAATATTACGGATACTAGATTATTATTTCTTCACCATCTTCAGGAACTTTAACATTTTTAATATTTAATTCTTTTAATAAATCTCTAGTTGAATCATCAAGATGACTTACAGCGAAAATACAATTTTCATATTTTTCAGCTAAATATTTTATGTTGTCTATTCCCATATGTTTTTTATTTCCTTCTTTTAACATACAATCACAAAATAAATAACAACATTTTTCTGACATAATCTCAACATTTTTACAAAGTGCTGTATCTCCGGTAAAGCCAACGTATTTTTCATTATCATTAAATATATAACCATATGCAGGTTTCATTCTTCCATGATCAACAGGTAATTTGTTAACTTTGTATGGATTTATCCTGAAACTGTCATTATAATTATATGATAAATTTGAAGCAATGCTGGCTTCTTTAAAAGAATTTGGAAATGCTAGTTTTCCAATTTTGTAAATTTTTCTTTTACCTTCTTTTGAACAGTAAACATTTACTTTTTTATTATCACTTTTGGATTTGTTTAATATATAAAATGGCATATCAAAATAATGATCACCATGGAAATGAGTTAATAAAATATGATTAATACTATTGGGTTTAATATTTAATCTATATAAATATTTACATGCACCATTCGGGAAATCCACCATTACATCTTTATCAATTAGATAGCATGCACTATTACATTTTGTCCACATACTTCCTGAACCTATTACTTTTACTTTCATGTTTCACCTCTCGTCTTTCGTATTAAAACACATTCTCTATTTTCCATTGGGCCCAAAGAAAAATCCTTGTGTGTTTCTGAAAAAAATCGTTTAACGGATATTATTCGATTATGTGTAAATGGTTTATTAAAAATAATTTTTACTTGTTTGTCTTTGTCATAATATGTTTTATCTAAATAATAAGGATCAAAAGCATAAACTTTATTACGCTTAATCTTAGTTATAATTATATAGTGTTCTTGAGTTTGCCAACATCGTGCAAAAATAACTCCATTATTTTTTAAACAAAGTTTCATATTTTCATAATTAACATCATGTGATGTTAATCTTTCACATGTAACGCAAAATTTGTTTTCTTTTGTATATTTTGTAATCCAACTAGTTATTTTCTTTGTTGCATCTCTGCTTGTTCCTCCATTACCGAGATTGCCATTTTCATCATAGCAATCAAGCATATATTTATATACTTGTTTAACTAATAGAGCTGGTATTTTTTCACGGTCAAATAAATAACTAAAAGCATTTAAAAGGGATACGGTCCCACAATCATATTCTGTTCTTTGAAAATTTAGAGGTGTTTTCATTTTTTCTCCTTAAATTATATTATCTTTACCAATTAGTTTTTTTAACATTTTAATAGCATAATTATGATATTTTTTTCCTGAGTGACTCATGCAACAATGTTCAATTACTTTTACATCTATATTGTTTTCAAATAAATCAACCGCGGTTTTTAAAACACATGCATCTGTATCTATACCGCATAAAAATATTGAGTTTATATCATTTTCTTTAATGTAAGTTTTAAATTCATCATTTACTGCAGAGTAAATTTTTTTATTAAATATTTTATTATCGCCTGTATCTAAAACTATTTTTCTGTCATAGTCTCTTATACAGCCTTTGTAATTTAATGCTTTATAAAATCTACTATTTATATCGTTAATAAACTTGGTATAAGCAATGTAATCAAACTTGTTTTTTTTAATTAACTTTTTTATTTTTAATGGTATATTTTTAGTATTATGATTTATAAAATTATTTTGAACATCGATTATTAGTAATAATTTTTTGTTAGTCATTAAAGTATTTTTCATAAATATTATTATACCTTTCTAATAAAGAATTTTCTTCTAGTTTTTCATTAAAGATTTTTTTTAATTCTGTATAGAACCATTTTATTTCTTCATATGTTTTTGCTTCACTTGGTAATGCATCTTTACCTAAAGATAAAAATAATGAATAATCTGAAACAAGATTTTGAAGTTTATCAGCTAATTCTACCAAAATAAGATTATTATTATAATTTTTCAATCTGTTTATAAATTCTTCTTTTCGTTCTTTATAATTTAAAATTTTGGTATTTTCACTTAATTTTTGAACATTGACCGCTAGTTCTTTACCGTATCTTTCTTTTAAATCTTCATATGAATATTTTGTATCTTCAATTATGTCATGAAGGTATCCAGTATAAACTATATTTTCTGAACAACCTATATTCTTTAGCATATTTCCTACCATAACACTATGAAAGACTAAATCAATATCTTCTTTTTTTCTTTTTAATCCTTTAAATGCTATAAATATAAAATGCAAAATATCTTCTTCAAAAGTGTACATTTAATCCTCCTTAGTATTAATACTTTTCATTACGATGTTTCACGGTCCATTATGTATATTTATTTTTTTAATAATTTTATATTCAGTTTTAAGTTTTTTATATTTAAATTTTTAGCTAATCTTTAAAAATAGATACCAATCTATCTTCTATTTCCTTAACTAGTTTTAATTGTTGATCTAAAAAGCCAATTTCATTTAAAGAATTAATTTCATAGTCTTCATATTCTTTCTTATTTCCATCTATCATATCGATGATTGCCAAAATTTTTCTTATTTCTAAATTTAATTCATTTCTTTTTTCTTCGATTACTACATTATCCATTATCTGCTCGTTTCCTTTAAAGTTTCTGACATTTCTTCTTTTAGATTGGCGTCAACCATTATTTCACTCATTTGTTCTAAGTTATGTTTTTGTTTTGCATATTCTGAAAAACTTAAAAACTCATTTTTATTTTGTAAATTGGCACGATATTTTATATACTCTTTATAAATTGTATTGGCTTGTGGTTTGACATTTTCTCTAGATTTCCATGTTTTGTAATCTGCCATAAATTCATAAGATTCATCGCTATAGCCAATTCTTATATCATTTAGTTGTTGTGCTGTTAAGTCATCAATTGTAGCATCTGGTTTTATTATTCCTCTTTTTTTGAAATCATAAAGACCTCTTTCTTCTGGAGTCATTTCAGCTAACTGCATTAATTCTTCCATCTTTCTTTTTATCATACCTTCTTTATCCATTCCCATTGAACGGATATCACCATTTACAATTTCATAGTTTTCATCAAATGCATTATTTCGTTCAAGTTCACGAATGGCTTCTTCTCTTAGTTCGGCCATAACGCCTTTTTTTAGTTCATCTTCATATTCAATTCTTTCCTTTTCTTTTAAAACTTTATTTTTTTGTATAGTTACCTCTTCTTGATATTTAGCTTTACCTTGAGATTTAGCATTATTTATTTGGGTTTCGTCTAAACCAAATTTATTTGCAAAATCACGTAATTGTGATTCAAGCTCTTGAATTTTTTGATAATTTTTAGGATCTTCTGTTAATACTTTTTCAAGTTCATATGATAAATTTACACAAGTTGTTATAGCATTTGTTTTAATCTCTTCTTGGTTTTCTTTTGCTTTCTTTTCTTCAATTTGTTTTTTTATGTCTTGAAAATCAAATTTAGCTAAAAATGCTTTTGCTTTATTTAATTCTATTTGATATTTTTTTGTTAGTTTAGTTAAATATTCTTTTATGGCCGTAGTATTGATTTCAACTATTGAATTTAATTCATTTATTAAATTAGAAATTTTGAGTTGAATCTTGCTACATTTTTCTTTTAATAGCATTGCGTCTTTTATTTCAGAAATATTTTCTATTATGATTTTAGTACTTTTTGTTTGTTCAAAATTTTTATTAGCAATCATTTTTTCAATAGAGTCTAACATCATTTTTTCACTATGAGGAAGTTCCATTTCTTTTTCATCGCTATGAATCGGTGTATATTCAGGTGTAAGTTTTTTCAAAAGGTTTTTCTCAACTGTTAAAACAGCATCTTGATAAGTCATCGATTTTTTATATTCTAAGCCATCTGTTACTAAGAATCCAGATGATAATAACCCTACTTTATTTAATATCTTTTGAACTTGTAAACTTGCTATCTTTATTTGTTCTTTTTTATCTTTATTTGCATTTCTTAGACTGCTATTTACAACATTTCTTATTTCATTGATTTCTTCATTTGTTAATAAAGTTCCCAAATCATTTAATTTTTCAATGAATGTTTCAGGCATCTTATAATTACTACTATCAGAAAAATGTAAATTTCCTAAAGCTTGATTTAATTCTGTTAATTTTTTTGCCTCATCTTCATATTGCTTGTTAGAGATTTTTATTCCCATTTTCTCAGCAAATCCAATCTTGTTTGAATTAAGTTTTTCTTTGTTTTTTTCAATTCTTTCAAGAAGAGTTTGAATCCTTTCATCAACTGTTTTTTCTATTGATTTACAAATTGCATTATTGCTCACTTCCATATCTCTCATCTTATTTACCTCCATATAATCTTTAATTTATTATATCATGCTATAAATTCTATGTAAATCAATTTACTTTTTGTTTACATTTTTAGGCATGGTAATTATTTAAAAGTGTCTTTTTAACATACTATATCCTAAGGGGGTTGAATAACTATGAACAATTTGGAAAAAGCTCAGAAAAAAGTAAAATGTGCAAAATCGGATGGGCCAATTTATACATGCATGCCAATTCCTGGACCTACAGGACCTGCGGGGCCTGCTACTATTGAGGTTGGAGAAACTTATACTCTTAATTCCAATCAAAAAGCTAGAGTACAAAATAATGGAACTAATACAAATGTAGTTTTAGATTTTTACATACCTAAAGGTAGCGATGGTAATGGAGATAAAATTTTGGTAGGTAAAACAGAAACTTTAGATGCTAATGCTAGAGCTAGAGTTGAAGATACTTACGATGGCAAAACTCACACAATAGATTTTTATATTCCACAAGGTTTTGATGGAATAAAAGGTGAAAAAGGAGATATTGGACCAACTGGACCTCAAGGACCAAGTTTAATAGAAATGGCATATTTAGCAAAATTTATTGATAATTTTACTAATGATGGTATTGAAGTTAAAGAATTGGGAAATCTTCCTTTAACAAGGAAAGAAATTGACAATAAAAATATTGTTATGTTGGAAAACGATACAATAAAATTTAGGAAAATTGGACATTTTAAAGTGTCATTTAAAGTTAACGCATATGTTAAAAGAAATGATACTGATTTTGATGCTAATAAAGATTTTGTGGCTTTAGGTTTTAAACCAAAGGATTCTGATAATATTTATATTGGAGCAAGTGCATTTATACCTGATGAAGTATCTAGAGAAATAACCGCAGATGGTATACTTGTTGTTTTAGATACAAATGTCGAATATAATCTAGTTAATTTATCAAAACATAGTATATATTTAAAAACACCAGATTTAAAAAATATTAATAGTAACTCTTATTTTGTTAATTCACCAGTTACGATAATTATAGAATATTTAGGAAAATAATTTATATAATTTAGAGAAAGAAGGTATAATTATAAAAAAAATATGCGTATATGCAATATGCAAAAATGAAGAGAATTTTGTAGATAGATGGTATGAATCTGTAAAAGATGCTGATGGCATATTTGTTTTAGATACAGGATCAACTGATAAAACTAGGGAAAAGTTAAGAAAGCATGGAGTTGTTGTTAAGAAAAAAATAATAAAACCATGGCGCTTTGATGTTGCAAGGAATGAAGCATTAAAAATGATTCCTAATGAATATGATATATGTATTTCTCTAGATTTAGATGAAATAATGGCTCCTGGTTGGAAAGAAGAAATTTTAAAAATTTGGAATGATGATATTGATAGATTAAAATATGTTTATAATTGGTATATTGAAAATGATATTCCAAAGATAAGTTTTTATGCTGATAAAATACATAAAAGAAATGGATGTAAGTGGGTATATCCAGTTCATGAAGTACTGAAGTTTGATCATGAAGAAAAACAAATTGTTACTGATAATATAATAATTAATCATTATCCAGATAGAGAAAAATCTCGAGCTAATTATTTACCTTTGCTTGAGTTATCCGTTAGAGAAAATCCTTTAAATGATAGAAATATGCATTATTTAGGAAGAGAATACATGTATTATGGAAGATGGAATGATGCAATTGATACTTTAATTAAGCATTTAAGATTAGAATCTGCCACATGGAAAGATGAAAGATGTGCATCCATGAGATTTATTTCTAGATGTTATAAAAATTTAAATAGATATGATGAGGCAGAAATGTGGTTATTAAAAGCAATTAAAGAAGCTCCATATTTAAGGGATCCATATACAGAAATAGCCTTACTTTATTATACTTTAGAAGATTATAAAAATGTTTGTAAATATGTTATTAAAGCTTTAAAAATTAAAAACCATCCCAAAACTTATATAAATGAAGTGTTTAGTTATGATGAAACATTAAATGATTTACTATCTATAGCTTATTTTAATTTAGGGGATTATAAAAATGCTATTAAGAATGCTAAATTAGCTTTAAAAATAAATCCAAATAATGAAAGAATTAAAAATAATTTAGAAATATTTGAAAGCATACAAAAAGCTGAAGATTAAAAACCTTCAACTTTTTAATTATATTTTGCTAACTTGATATACTTCTACATCAACATTTGTTTCTTGACCAAATAAGTCAATTATAATATTTAATCTATTATTTTCAAGATCGATGTTATCTACTTTACCAGTCATACCACTGAATGGTCCATCAACAATATTAACTGTATCTCCAACTTGTAATTCTGATTCAACATCTACTCTACTCATACCCATGTTAGCTAGTATTCTATCTATTTCTTGAGGAAGTAATGGAGTGGGTTTTGCTCCTTTTCCGCTTGATCCAATGAATCCAGTTACTCCCGGTGTATTTCTTACAATATACCAAGCTTCATCTGTCATAATCATTTCAACTAAAACATATCCTGGAAACATTTTCTTAACTTTTTCTTTTTTAACTCCATCTTTGACTTCAACTTCAGTTGTTTCTGGAACTATTACACGGAAAATATAATCTTGCATTCCCATTGATTCAGTTCTTGCTTCTAATTTTTCTTTTACTTTATTTTCATGTCCTGAATAAGTATTTACTACATACCAAAGTTTTTCCATTATGCTAACCATCCTTTAACTACTGATAATATTAAGTTCAATAACATAAATAAACAACATAATATTATACAAAATACAATTGTTGAAATTGTGTATTTTAACACATCTTTTGCTGTTGGCCATTTAACTAATTTAAGTTCTTTGTTTACTTTTTTAATATAACTTTCTTTAGGACCTTTACTTACTTTTTTTGTTTTAATATTTTTTTTCTTGGCGTCTTTAGTAACTTTTGTTACTTTTTTTGTTTCTTTCGCTTCTTTTGCCATAGTCTAAAAAACCTCCATTTAAAAAAACACTTTCGTGTTCATTTATAATATAGCATAATAATACCTAAAATGCAAGTAATTTAGGTTAAAAATTTTTAAGTTCTCTTTTTACCTTTTTTCTAATTGACCTAACTTTTCGATAGATTGAATAATAATCTTTCTTTAATGCAAGTGATATGTCTTTACAACTTAATCCGTTTACCATTAATTTATAAATATTTATCTCTTTTTCATTCAGTCTTTGTGCGATTTTATTATTCATTTCTTCTAAATTTTCATTTTCACATAGTATTTCTAAAGGGTCTTTTGCATATTTATTATCACTATTAAAATTATCCATCATGTCTTTTATATATATTATAGAATATTTTTTTCGGTCTTTATATTCCTTAATAATTGTTTTTTTTACTTTTCTTTCAATTATTAAGCTAACATAGGTGTTAAAACTTGCACTTGTTTTGTTACGGTAATTTTCTAACGCATTATGATAAAGTTCAAAACACTCATTATATAAATCTTCAAAAGATATATTTAATACTTTAATAATTGGTACGTACTTTTTAAGAATCAACTTAATTATTATTTCATATTTTTGGTTTAACATATTTTCTGCTTCTTCAACTTTTTCGTGAAAAAGCATTAAAAGTTCTGAATCACTTACTTTATTCATTAGCCCCCATATGATATATAAGAATACTCGCTGCTACTGATGCATTTAGACTTTCAACATTTTGATTCATTGGAATACTTACTAAAACATCACTTTCTTTTTTTACTAGTCTACTTACTCCAGATCCTTCGTTTCCTATAACTAACACTCTTTTAGTGCTATAATCTATTTTTCTAAAGTCTTCTCCTTCCATTGATGCTGCATAAACAAAGTAACCATCTTTTTGAAGTGATTTTATTGTTGCTACTAGATTATTTACCATTATTATTTTTACATAATTTATTGTTCCTACACTTGTTTTTACTACAACATCTGTTACTCCGACACTTCTATCCTTTGGTATTATTATGGATTTTACCCCTACGGCGGCACAAGTTCTAATGATTGCTCCAAAGTTATGAGGATCTTCTAAATGGTCTAATATTAAAACTAAATCGCCTTCTAAATCTTTTAATGTGTAATAATCATAATCAAATGCTTCGATAACTACTCCTTGATGATTATATTCACACATTTTATTTAATAAGTGATTATCAACAAACTCGTACTTTATTTGATTTTCTCCACAATATTTACACACTTCTTTTCTGGATGTAAATACTTTTTTGATTTTCTTTTTATCTAGTTCTTTTAAAACATTCATTCCGTATACACGCATTTTTTATTCCTCCTTTAGCTCATAAATTTATTATAGCACATAGTATACCTTTTGTATATATAATTTTAATTTTAAATTAAAAATGCTCTATTTCCGTTTAAAGATAAAAGAGCATTTGTTATCTTATGGTGCTGAAAGTAAGGCTTGAACTTACGACCTATGCGTTACGAGGGCATTGCTCTACCAACTGAGCTATTTCAGCAACTAATATTATTATACTACAAATATGAAAAATAACAACTTTAATTTTATATTTTTACATGTTAAAATATTGACAGGTGGTATTATGTTTAAAAATACATTAGATAATAAAAGATATTATACTTTAAATTATTTTTTTAAAAAGAAATTTGGCCAAAAAGTATTTAAAGTACCCATAGATATTAATAGTACATGTCCTAATCAAGTTAATGGTGGATGCATTTATTGTTCTAATAAGTCTACTGCAAGTATAAGCGATGGAAACTTGGATATTTTAGAACAATTTGAAAATGGTAAAAAAATCATGGAACAAAAATGGCCAGATAGTTTATATATCCCTTATTTTCAATCTGGCACGAATACATATAATGATAAAAACTTGGTTGAATGTTATGTTGATAAGTTGTTATTATTACCTAAAGTTGTGGGAATAGATATAGCTACTAGACCTGATTGTTTAACAGAAGAATGGTTAGATTATTTAGATGAACTAAATAAAAAAACTTTTTTAATTGTCGAGTTAGGTTTACAAAGTAGCAATAATAATACATTAAATTTTATTAATCGTGGTCATAATAGTGAGGTATTTAAAGATGCTGTAAAAAAATTACATGAAAGAAACATATTTGTTGTTGCACACATTATAAATGGTCTTCCTTATGAAGTTAAAGAAGATATGTTAAATACAATAAAGTTTGTTAATGATTGTGGGATTGATGGAATTAAAATTCATATGCTTTATGTAGCAAAAAATACCCCTTTAGCTAGTATTTATGAAAAAGATAAATTTCATATTCTAACTAAAGAGGAATATATCGATATTGTTTGTGATCAATTAAGACTTTTAAATCAAGATATTGTTATAATGAGAATAACTGGAGACCCAACTTTAGATGAGTTGATTGCTCCGGATTGGCTTATAAAGAAGTTTGTAGTTTTAAATGATATAGATAAAGAAATGGTTAAGAGAAATATTTATCAAGGGGACTTGCTTTAGTCTTCTTTTTTTAATATTTTATAAAATTTATCAATTATTTTTTCTATTACTTCTTCTTTATTTTCTTTTCTAGTTTCTTTTGTCACTTTTAATGAATCGTTATAATTTGTATTTTTATCTTTATTATATATGCTAAAGTAAACTGTGTTATTATCACCAGATAAGTTATGAGGATCTACTCTATTTAGTTTACCTGTTATACCTATTCCATAATTAGAATTGGTAAATTCAGATATTTTTTTACTCATTTCTATGGCAGTTTCTATGCTATAAACTGAATATGTATCAATTATATCTTTTGGTACACCCATTTTTATTTTAAATTCATTTGAGTAAGTTACTGCACTAAATTTTAGAATTTCACTAGCTCCCGGGATATTTGTAATGGCATTAGCAAGAGCTCCACCGGTACAAGATTCCATCGTGGATACAGTTTTATTTTGTTCTGTTAATATTTTTACTATTTCTTCTAATTTCATAATAACCTCAATCAATAATTACTAGTTCATATAGAGTTGTACCTAAACCTAGGCTTTCTGCTTCTTCCACTATATGAATTGCATTTTTATCAAGCATTCGCATCCTTAAAGAGTTTGCACCATTTTCAGTTAAATTCATAATAGTATCATAACAACATTTATCTAAAGCAACTGGGTCAAGTGATGCCAAAATACCTATATCTGCAATTTCTGGATCTTTTGGATTATTATCGCAATCACAATCTATTGAAATATTATTGGCAACGTTTATATAAACAATATTTTCAGGATTGAAGTAGTCCACGACAGATTTATCTGCTTCAGCCATACTTTCTAGAAAATCATCTTGTTTAGTTTCTAATTTACAGCATTCTTCAGGCACTGTTGTTTTTCCTGCGGAATGAATCCATGCTTTACCATTTCTGGAAGCAACTCCGATTGACATATTCTTTAGAGCTCCGCCGAAGCCAGCCATTATGTGTCCTTTAAAATGAGATAACATTAGCATTGAATCATAATTTTTAATATGACTACCAACATAGTTTATGCCCTTTAAGTGTTTTCCACCATTTATAGGTATTGTTATTTCACCATCCTCATCCATAATATCGCATGGAGCTATGTCATAAAACCCATGGTCTTTGATAACTTGCCAGTGATCACTTGGATTCATTCTTTTTCCAGCATAAGCTGTACAACATTCTACGATTGTACCATTTAATTTATTTACTAAAGCTTTAATTAAATTTGGATTTAAAAAATTATATCCGCCTGGTTCTCCGGTAGAAATTTTAACTGCAACTTTTCCTTTTAATTCATGATTTAAACTTTCATAAATTTTAACTAAACTTTCGCTTGTTATTTCTTTTGTAAAATATACTTTACTTTTCATTATATCAATCCTTTCATACACTTATGATAATATAATTTTGAAAATATGTCTAGGTTGTTTCCTATTTAAAAATGGGGTAATAACATCATAATTATGTACTCTTTTAACCATTTTTTTATACCTTTTCTATTCAATTTAATTTATTATGATTTTTTAATATTTCTAGATTAAAATCAAAAAAGATTTAGAATTTTTCCAAATCTTCTATTTATTCTTGTAAACTATTTGGCTTTCACTTCAATGAAGATTTTCCTTTTTCATGTTTAATATTTATCTCTTATTATATACTAAAATATTATTATTTTTGCCCTTTTTGTATGAAGAAATTATTCCGTTTATTTTTAATATTTCTAGAATATCAACAAATTTTTCATTATAATCAACATTTGCAGATTTACATTGTGTTGCTATAGACGAATAGTACATACCTAACAATTGAACGTAGTATAATAATTTGGAAACATCTATTCTTTCCTTAATTTTAAACAAATAATTAATTTTATTATCAACATTAATTGATGAATTAATAATTGCGGAGTCTACTTTTTCATTATTAATGATAATAATATCATTTATTAACAAATCATACAAATCATTTTCACTTAAATTCAAAAGATTAATAAATTCATTATCCACCAAATATTGTTTAAGCGAAGAGTCTATTTCATCACTTGTTAGTATATTTAATCCCTCAATATCAATTGTCTCAATAATATTCTTAAATTCTGTATCATTAGTATTTATAAATTTATATATTAATCTCTCATAATTAATTTTTATATAATTAAAATTTGTTTCATTAAATTCAACTTTTTTATTTTCAATTAGGATTTGCAATCTATTTTCATCTAATTGATTATCACTAATATTTTCAATTATATCAAACTCTTTAATAAAATCCTTATAAATATCAAATAATATTTTATTATTTGTTGCAATGTCATATTCAATTTTTTTCTTAATGTCCTCATCAAGAATTGTTTTAAATTCTTTAACATTTATTTTTTTACTATTTAAAATAGTTATTATATAATCTGTTAATAATTCCGATTCTTTATATAATTGCACTACATTATTTAAATTATAATCAATTTTATCATACTTAATTAATATATTATGAAGTGATTTATCTATTAAATTTATGTGTTCAAATTGAATATTTTCTTTTTGTATAATTATTTCTTTAGTGTCCGTTGTTGCATATGAATCATTTAATATTTCAATTAAAGTATTCTCATTATTATTATATTTATCTATTTTATAATAACAATTACTTATAAATTGTTCAAAACTATTTATTACATTTTTTTTCAAAACCTCTAATTTTTTATTATCATAAATCTCAGTTAGTAGTTTGCTAGAGACTTTTTCAAATTTTATATTAAATTTATTGAGTATTCCTGTAATCATGTGTATGTTTAGGTCGTATAAATTATTATTGTAAATTTTATCAAACAATTCATCGTCAAAATTAAAATTTAAATTTTTAAATTTAACATTTAATGATATAAGTGAATCAAAGCAATCTAATAATTGTTCCTTAGAATCTATTAAGAAAAAATCTTTATAATTATTAATATAATTTCTAAAACTCTCATCAATATTTTCAAGTGAACTTTTATTCTTTAAAAATTTTAATATCCATTGGTTAATACACTTTTCATTTCCAACTTTATTTTTGTAAATATAGCCCCACAAATTATTTGATCTAATTATTAATTGATGTGAAAAATAATCATACCCTTCGTACGATTCGTATTGTTCAATAAAATCGTAATTTTCATCAGATATAATAGTAAATAGTGAAACAATTTTCTCAAATTCATTATTATATTCTATATCTTTGCTTATTATAAAATTTAATAAGTCATTGTTCAAAATATTAATATTTGAAAAATCCATTGGATCTAATCTTGAAATTATTTCGTCTAAATTATCCAAGTGATATGAATAATCTAATTTTTCGTTCTTTTTAACTGATTTAATAAATTTCATATCATTGTACGTTAAATTTCCTTCTTTAAAAATTGATATATAATCGTTATAGTCGTTAGTAATATATCCCCTGCTTAATGCAAATATCTCTAATTCATTTTTACTACCCACAAAATTTTTAATTCCATATTCTTTTATTAATTCTTTTAATTCTTTTTCTTTTATATTTTTTATATTAGCATTATTAACATCAATATTATTTTGGATTTCTTGAATCATATTTTCTTTTGTTTTTTCTATGGTTTCTAATCTGTTAATAAAATTATTTTTTCCGCCAAACAATTCGAAAGTTTCATCCTCGGTTAATGTTCTTGTAGAATAGTTTATGTTATACACAAAATTAATTTTTTCTGTAACCACTCTAGAAATATCAAACCCATCTTCAATAAAATCAACTATATTAACTATGTTATTATTAAACAAAAAATATTGTTCATTATAAGACCGATTATAATTTACTAAACTGGTAACTAAAGCATATTTTAATTCAGAAATACTTTTAAGTTGTTCATTCATTGAAATTATTTTTCTATTCTTTAATCCTTCAATATCATCATTAATACTTTTGACAACCTTATTGATATTATTATTTATATTTTTAAAAGAATCCGGAATAGTTCCTTTCCCTATCAATAATTCACAATATTCTTTTGGATACAGATTCTTATACATTATCATGATAAAGAGTTTTTTATCATCTAAATTTTTTTTAATAAATTTATCATGATATATTATAAATTCTGAAATTATATTATTTATTATTCTCATATCATCAAGAAAAATTGAAACATCATCAATAAATTCTTTTGTAATATTACCATACAATTCTTTTTTGCCAAATACTTTTTCAAATTTTTCCCATATAATTTCATTTGAATTAGTATATGACGATATAGGAATAATAGGAATGATTTTATCGAAAAATTTTGTTCTTTCCTTAGCTTCAGTAAAAAAATCATCTTTTATAGCAAAAATAAATTTCACTTTATTATTAATCTTGCTAGATGAATTAATTAATTGATTTAACTCTTTTAATTTTTGAATAATAAATGTAGCATCTTCGAACCTATCTAAATCTTCTATAATAACAACATTAAAGTTTGTAGCTTGAAAAAAGTATACGATTTCATCTAAATACTTATTAAAAATTGATTCTGATTTATTATTAATTTCAATCTCAGTATCTTTAAATTTAAATTTACTAATTGAAACATTATTTTTTAATAGTTCTACTATTTTATAAAATAGATAATTTATAAAAATATATCCAATAATAAATAAAGTAACTGCAATTATTAGACTACTATTAACATTTAGTTTAAACAAAGTAAAATTTGGTATAAAGAATAAACTATTTTTTATTATATTGAAATTATCACCAAGTTTTGAGATGACTTTTGGAAAAATAATTATTAATAAAATAAATAGAAAAAGAAAAACAAGTAATGATTTTATAAATAATTTAACTTTAGAATATTTATGAATTCTTTTAAATCTTGATAAAGGAACTTTACTTTTATCAACTTGATATAGTAATTGTTGCAATATACTCTTTTCAATAGATTGATAATATTCATTTTCTTTGCCCTTACGCTTTTTTGTTTTACCTTTTTCATAATTTCCCAATGATATAGTTATAGTTTTATATTTATTATTTTTAAAAAAATATGTTTTAAGAAAACTAGATTTACCAGAACCATATGTTCCAGATACAGCAACATTTAATATATCATCATTTTTTAAACAGTAAGCCATTACTTCACTATATTCTTCAATATCACTTGCATTTGAAGTTGGAGATAGATCTAAATGTCTTAAATAATCTTTACTTTTTTCATTCATTGCAACACTTCCTTACCACAAAAAATAAACAGTATCCATCTTAAAATAAGACGATACTGCTACCTTATAAATACATTATAACATGTATGCTTTAATATGTAAATTAATGAAATAAAATATTCATTAATTTTTATTTGGAATTTCGTTTGGACTTGAATTCGAAAATAAACCTTGTTTTTCGTAATGTCTAAAAAACTGCAATTATTCTAAATGCCTATGATTTTACATAACATATTATTTTTTTGTTGGTAACTTCTTTTTTATTACATTAGCTGTTCATTATTTCTTTTAATATATTTATTTTTTACATTCATATATAATCTTTTTTTCATAGACTTAAGAAAAATGTTTTTTTATTTTTTTATAAATTAGCTTTATTAATTTATTAAATTTTTTTAAATGTTCTTCTTTATTATTTTTTCTTTTTGGCAATAAAATAACCTCTTCTTCAAGTTTAACTAACGCATCATCTATTATTTTATAATTTTTATTATCAATAAAAGATAAAAATCTAATTTTCTTTCTGAAATTTGAAATATATATTTCAAATTCTTTTCCAACTTGATCATTTGTGCCATTACTTTCTTCACTTATAAATTTATAATAATATTCAGGTATTGTTTCAGTTAAATCTTCTTTAAATATGTTAAAATAATTATTACGCATATTTAGTTTATTAATTTTTTGACTAATATATATGGAATATAGAACGTTTGCTGTGGAAATAACCATGGAAATCACTGATATTTTATTGTCTATTGTCATTTTATTAAAACAACATATTATCTAGTATTTTTTTCTCTAGTTCTTTAGTACTAGCTTTAAATACTATTACATTCTCCACTTCATTTTTATCTATTTTTTTTAATATTTCCTTCGCAAAACCTTGAATAAATGAAATTGCAATCCTATCTATTTGATTAGGGAAAATGATTTCATTTTTTTCATTCCATTTAATATTTTTTTTAACTTGATTATTATATATTTCTTCTCCGAAAAGATTACCTGCCAATCTTGTCAGTTGTTTATCGAATTCTAAATTTATCTTATTCATTTTGTCCTCCTTCTAATATAAATGATAAATTATGGATTGTTCCATTAAAACATTTATTACTATTAACCACAATTTGTGAGTTTGGCAAATTTTCAATATAATTATTCTCTGTATTAAATCCAATAGTGCCATCTTCATTCAATTTTAAAAATGGCTTTTTAAGAAAAATTATTGTATTTCCATTCATTACATAACAGAAGTCATCAATTGATAAATCTATAAGTGTTTCTATGAAACGTGTAAGTCCTTTTCCTCCACTTCCTTCACTGTTTTTCCGTGTTGTTACATTTTTTTGAAATGCTGACACCATTAAAAAGTTATCTATGCTGTAATTATTATTAAACTTTTTACTCTGTATATTATATGCGTCCTTTACTATTTCATTGCTAGAATTAAAACCTTTTTCTTCATTAAATATAAATTGTTTTAACTTTTCGCCAAATTTCTCTTTCGTAAATGAGATTACTGTTACATTTACAAACTTACATTCATTATTATCTTTATAGCTTCTTGTTATTTTTATATCTAATATAGTATCTGTATCTGAGTGTTCCAAACAATTACCCATGATTTCTGCAATCGTTTCTCCAAGAGCCTCATAATATTTTTGATTAATATAATTATTTTTTAGAAAGTTACAAATATCATCATATAACAAGCTTAAATATTCACTCTTTTTATTTTCTTTACTATTAATACAAACTTTTTTATAATGATGCATGCTTATATCAAAGTTTTTTTCGTAATTCTGCATAAAATCTAATTTATCTATTTTTTTATTATCATATTTTATCAAATTACTCAATTTATATAATTCATATCCAACTAAATTTTTATTTACTTTAAATGTATATTGAATATCAAAATTGTAATTTTTAATTAGATAATATAACATACTTTCAAAAACTATTAGTGTTGCATCATCTCCTATTATAGGACATTGAACTTCAATTTTAACTCTTACATTGTTATTATGCATTATTTTCCAATTAAAATGTTCTATTATTTTAAAAACGCTTTCTGAACTAAACATTTTTTTATTTATAATTAGTTTATCTTTATTTATATCTTTATTTTTTTTATGGTTTATGGGAGGGATACCTTCAAATAAGCATTCTATATTTTTCATATTATTTTACCTTCTTAAAGTACTCTTCTAATTCTTTATTTGTACAATAAACATAACAACCTTTCATTCCCCTTGTCATTAATGTTCTATAAGTGTTTTTAATTATAGTATCTGCTATTTTTTCAGCTTCTTCATAACCATCTTCTTTTGCTATTTTATTTATACCCTTAAGAGATTGATCTGTTTTTGCTCTTTTCTTATAATCTGTAACGATATGATTGTTTTCATATCTTAAATCATCACCAATAATAACCCCTACATAGTCAAATTCTAAACCCTGACATGTATGAATACATCCCACTTCGTTTACTGATGCTTCATCTATTGCCCATGTTTTTGAGTTTCCTAAATTCCAGCTCATACCAAAGTCATATTCCGGTATTTCGATGTCATATATATCTGATTTATTTTTTCCATTACTTAACCAATTCCAACAATAGCCTGCTACTAATCTGGATTTATTATTGATTTTATTTTTTTCTATAATTGCTTTTCTTAATTCATTCGGATTATCAAAAACTTTGAAGTCATACTTATCATCTAAATCATAATTTGCTGTTTCTCTTATTTCTAAAACATTATCTAACCAAGCGAGATATCCATCGGAGCCATCACATCTAAATTGACTTTTTAATTCCATAATATATATTCCTGCATCATAATAATTTGCATATTTTGTTATTTCTGCGATTGATCCATTGTCTTTTAAAGTTACTCTTTGGTTTTCATCTATAAAGAATATAGAAAACTTACTAGCATTGATTATTTCTTTTATTTGATTTTCTCCTAAATTTGAAAACATTCCAGATTTTTTATTTAATCTGTGTGCTTCATCTACTATTAAAATATCAAATGAATTTGATTTACAATCATAAAAGCTACCAGAACCCTTGAATAAGTTATTTAAACCACTCAACTTATCTATTTTTAATTTTGCTTTAAAAACTTCACGTGGAGCACTATTTTTGGTTACATAAAAACTATTGAAACCTCTATTTAAAAATTGTTTTAACAAATTTATTGCAAGTACTGATTTGCCGGTCCCAGGTCCACCTTCTACTATTAATACATTTTTCTTACCTTCCAAGTGACTATTAACACCTATTCGTAAAGCTTCTTCATAAATAACCTTTTGATTATCTATTAATACAAATTCTTTATTACCTTTTAGAACCGATGAGAAAGAATCTTGTAACATTTTGGATGGTTTAATCTTACCATTTTCAATTATATATAGACCTTCTTTATTGTCTCCTTCAGTTATGTATTTTTTAATAAAATTTCTTAGTTTTTCAAAATCTTTTGAACCGAACATTGGTGCTACATCTATATAACATCTATATTGTTCACTATTAATTGGATCTCCTTCAGTTAAATCATAATTATGTAAAAAAGCACATGGATGCAATCCCACATTTCTGTTATATACATCTTGGTTATAACTGTTGATTAAACTTGCATAGCTCCATGCTTGATATGATGGATGTGTAACTTCTCTCAGAGCTTTTCCAGTAACTGTAGAAACAATTCCATCCTTGCCTAAAACTGCATCAACATGTGTCCATTGTTTTAATTCAATAATTATAATTGAATTGTTTTTATTTTTATCAAAGCCAGATAATAAGAAATCTATTCTTTTTGAAGTATGAGGAATATTAAATTCTATTGCAACACCCGTTGTATCGGGAATATCCTTATCTGCTAAAATTCCTCTCATTCTTAACATTGATTCACGCCATGAATTTATTTCAGATTCACTTGTACCTCTATGAAATACTTCTTTAAACTTATTCAGAATTTTATCTGTAATTTGATTAAGGTCAACATCATTAACAAAATTTGATTTTATTGATTCATATACTAACATAACTTACCACCATTTTATTTCTTATAATTTATTGTATTTTGTACTTTTGCCTTTGCATTTATTTATTGGATATTTTTTTGCAGTCACATCCATCTTATCCAGTATTATTTGTTTTGGATCTACTCCGATTTGGTGACATAATAGTATACAATAGTTCATAACATCTGCTATTTCATATTTTAATTCATTCTTATCATAGTTATTATTCCATTGAAAACATTCTAGTAATTCTCCAGATTCTATTGCTATTGATTTTGCTAAATTTTCTGGAGTATTAAATTGTAACCAATCTCTATCTTCAGCAAATTTTACTATTTTATTTTCCAACTCTTTCACAATATTCCTCCTTTAGTTAAATAAGTCATCTATCAATAATTATATCATATAATTTTCTGTTTACAAAAGAAATAAACACCTTCATTTTATTATATTCTGTATTTAACATCTTTAAATTTATATATATTTCTACATTCATGACATAATAATGCTATTATGTCATCACCTATTATTAATTCACCATCACCTTTTTCTAAAGATACATTTGAACTATTACAAAAAGGACAATGAATATTTTCATAATCAATAGTTTTCTTACTTAATGCATTTTCTATTGTTTCAAATTCATTTGTAGTTATCTTTACTAATCTTTTAATACACGATAATTCTTCATAGTCATCCTTATTACCAATTCTTTTTAAGTAATCACGACCACCAGAAATCTCTACTTTTCCGCAACAACATTTTTTGCAATCTTCAACACTTATTGAATCAATAACATCTTTACAATATTTGCATTTAACTTTATTTTCTCTGATTTGTTCTATTATTTCTTTCATTTTTCTCCTCTACATTATTTACATTTAAGAAATATTGTTTTTTTATTATTCCCATAATTGTCTAAACAGCCTTTCCATTTGTATCTTATCTTGTAAAAATCTTTTCTCATTTATGTTAATTAATATTTTTTCTATTTCATCAATAAACGGATTAAATACTTTGTTAAATGTTTTTTTATTAAATGGTAGGAATACTGATTTATTTAAATTTTTTGTATTAAATTCTTTTTCTAAGTTTACAATAGGATTCATCTTCATATAGATTTTATCTTTTTTCTTAAACATTCCATAATATTCATCAAGCGAATCTGATATTGTCGGAAAAATACTAACAATTTTTTGGTATAACTCCCAGGCATTGTAATGTTTTAAAAATGGTTTATTTTTCACATTAAAATGATGTCTATATATGTCAAAGTAAGAATTATATATTTGATTTATTATTCGTCGTTTTGCTACATAATATTGACATGTACTAGTTACTAGCCCAACTACTATTCCACAGTATAAGTTGGTTGCAATATTTTCATAATCAAAACAAGTTACATTTAAAATATTAAATACAATATGTGTTATTATAACTACTATAAACAGTAAAATCAAAACGATATTTATTTTTCTTGATTCTTTCATCTTTACCTCCTACATTATTTTAGTTATATACCTACACTTTGGAAAATTGGAACATCCCATAAATTCTCCATATTTTCCATTTCTCTTTATAAGCTCTCCACCACACCTTGGGCATCTATCTTTAAATTCTTCATCTTTATTATTTTTGATTAACTTAGCATTCTTTACATGATCTTTTCTTTCGTTTTTATCTATTATATTTAAATTATTTATGATTTTATATAATTCACTTGAATTTTCAATAACTTCTTCCTTATATGAATATATTTTTTCTAATAAATCATATATTCTAGTTACATTGTTTGATTTAACAGATACTTTAGCTCTACTTGGAATACATACTAGTGATATAAACTTCTCTTCTGGTATATTTAGTACTTCATGTAATGATTTAACATGACCATAGTTTTGATGTAATGGATTATTTACATAAAAATTTTTGTTACCATTTTTTATTAACCATCTTTTATCGTATTCGTTTCCCTTAATGTAACCGTTATATTGCTTTGTTTCAATAACAAAAATGCCATATTTTGAAATAATAATGTGATCTATTTGATGTGTTTTATTATCACTTGTTTTAACCATTACATCATTAATTATAAAATAATCATTTGTCAATTTTTTTAGTTCTCTTTTTACCCAGAACTCACCAGCTTTACCTATCCACTTTTTATAGTTAACATATAATAAAATATCTAATGCTACAAATATCCATAGCCATGGATTTAATAACCACTTCATACATAACCTCGTTCCTAATTGATTTTATTATATAATAGCTATGTAAAAAAAACAAGTTAACATGTATTAAACAAAAAAAGAAACCTTTTTCAGATTTCTTTATATTAACTAGCATTCACAGTCTTCACAACTGCATTCTTCGCAATCGCAGCATTCGTTGCATTCGCATTCTTCGCAATCACATCCACATTCGCAAGATTCATCGCAATTGCATTCTTCACATTCACAACCGCAACTGCAAGTTTCTATCTTTTCTTTATCTTCCATTATTACACCTCGTTTCTTTTTATATTATACTACTTTTTTTATTATCTTACAAACCTTAATATTTTTTCTTTATGTGGCATATCACTTGATACAATATTTGCTAACATAACATTTTTGTTAAAATCTACGAGTTTTTTTTCAATATCAAATGTTCCATCACATTTTTCTTTTAATACATAATAGCATGCGGTATCTAGATCTTTTTTAGTTTGACCCATTCCTACAGCTCTTAGCGTTTCAATTTTTGTGGTAAATAATCTATCACTTAAATTAAAGTGAACATGACCTTGTAAAATAGCATCATAATCTGTTACTCTTTTACCTTCAAAAATAGGGTTGTTTAAAGCATTTAAGTATCCTGCAATTCTTGGATTACTTAAACTTTTTCCTTCGATTGCTTCTTTAATTTTTAATTTTGCTTCCTTACTATTTGTATATAAGAATTGCTTACTAGTTTTACCTCTTTTAAAGTTTCCATGATATGCCCAGGTAGAATTTTCTCCGAAATAATCCCAACGAATATCATTGGCAAAATGACATAACGCAATCTTTTGATCTCCAATAGTTAAATCTAATGATGGCTTATAAAGTTTTAAAGTTTCTAAATCACTATTACTTAATTTGCTATTTGTCCATTCTTGATTTTCTTTTCTTATTTCATCAAAGTATATGAATGGTTCAATTCCTAAAGTATTATAATATTCACTATTACCCGCTACAGAAATTACATTATAATCTTCTAACAAACCTAATACTTCGTGAGGATTTGGTCCTTCTCCAATATTATCCCCAAGTGAATAAATTTCTGTTATTCCATTTTTTCTAATTTCTTCTAAAACTGCTAAAGTCGGTTCATACAATGAATGAGCATCCGTAATAACCGCTATTTGTCTGCCTGTATAAATATTTTCTAAGCAATTTATATTTAATGAGTTTGTTAATGATTTAAATATATCTTCTAATTCTTTTGGCATTTTTTCAAATTCAAATTCAATATCATTTAACCCAAATACCTTTTTAACATTTGAAATTGGTTCCATAACTTCTTGTGTAATTATAAATGGTAAATTATATTCTTTATGAAGGAATAATTCTTCTTCAGATGGAATTCTTCCTCCCGGTAAAATTATACCACTTGCTTTTACTCCTTCACGATAAAGTAAAACTTCCGCATTATTAAAAGTAACTGCACTTGTTTCTAATATTCCTCTTTCAGTTCTTTCTAATTCTTTTACTTCTGCTGAATTATTAGTTATGCTAAAGTTTGTACCCATGTTTACTAAAGAGCTATGAATGAAACTACCTGTTGGTATTTTATCAATTGCAAATGTTGTAGATGTTCTATCAAAATAATATTTTTGTCCTAAATAACTTATAGGGCTTACTGATAAAAAGTTTGCTTTACTACATGATATGCCATTTATTAAATTTTCTACTTTTTCACTTCTACTTAATATGTGAGCATATAAACAGTAATTAACCTTAGAAAAGTCATATACTAAACCACCATATTTTTTCGATAATTTTTCATCTATAAATTCTTTAGCTATATTACTATCTAGTGATGTTAAATTTAACTTAGCATCTAATTCAAATAATTTTTGAATATTTTTCTTAAAATTAATAAATGATGCTTCCACAATTAAAAGATTATCTGGATGGTCTATAATAAAGAATTTAAGTATACTTCTTAAGTTTTCAATATTATTTGTGTTTTTTACTGCTTCAATTACTTGAGATGATTTTAGTAAATCTTCAATAAAAAGATTTATCTTTTCATTATCTTTATCTAGTTCTTTTAATGTAATTAAAGTTTTTGACCCTCCAATATAATCTAAAGTTTTATTTGCTTTTTGACATATTATTTCCATAAAAATTTTTCTTAATTCATCAATATTATTAGAATTTAAAATAACATTTTTATATTGTTCTAATATTTTTATTCTTATAGTTTTTATATCTTCTAGATCAATTACTTCATTCTTTTTACTATAAGTTGATGCAAATAATCTTTTTAAATTATCTCTACTTTCTTTATCTAAAGCAATATTATTATGTACTAGATTTATTATTAGTTTATAACAATCTTTAAATGCATCTATTATAGCTAAATAATTTATAATGTTATATACCATGTTTTCTTTATGACTATCTTCATGATATAATTTATTCATAAGGTATTTAACTGCTTCATAGAAATTTTCTTCTTTATTAAATTCAATTATTTCTAGGACTTTACTAAACCAATTCTTGTAGTTTTCACTTCCACATCCATATTGAATGAACGCTTCAAAACTGATACCAGATTTATTTATAAAAGATTTTATTCTATTATAGTTTTTTATTACTAAATCTATATTGTTATATTTAATTAATTCAACACAATTATCTAAATCATCTTCATTAATATTCATACTCTTTAATATTAATTTTTTAATTTCACGATGTACTTCATATGATTTTAAATATTCATATAACTCTTCTTTAGTTAATTCTTTTATTTTTTCTAAGATTAGTCCTTTATTTTGTAATATAACTAATTCTTTAGAATATGATGTTTTAAAATATTCAAACTCTATAATTTCTTTTAAAGATAACCCTTGTAAATAAGATTTAATTTTATCTTTTAATGTTTCTAATATTAGTATAGTTAATTCTTCATTACTTTTTTCTAATAACTCTTTTAAATCATAATTACCATTTCTTATTAAAAACATTATATATAAATCACAATAATTACCATATAGTATTTCTGATATTATTATTGATGATGGCTTTTTTAATAAATCTAATTTTAATTCGTCTTCTTTTAATTCAATTATTAATTGTTGAACTTTTAAAGGAATTTTTTCAGAACTTCTTAGATAACAAATTTTTAAGCTGTTTATTTTTCGATCTTTAATTGCATTTTTTAAGTCATTTTCTTTCTTATCCATAATAAATTCTTTTATTTCATAAGGAATTGAATCGTTATATATCCATGATAAAACATTAATATCATTTGTGTTTGCTAATACTAATTTAGTTTTCATTGGAAATCTTTTAATAATTAAATTGGAAATCCTAATATCTTTAACTCTAACTAAAGTCTTTTTAAATTCTTCAAAAGTCATTTTATCTAATAAAGAAAAAATCATATCTATTTTATCATTTAATAAAATATCATATATTACTTTAGGAAAGCATTCACTTGATGTTATTAATTCTATTAAATCTTTATCTGTTATGTTTGCAATTCTATCTAATAATTCTTGATTTTTTAATTCTACGATTTTATTTTTTATTTCTTCAGTTGAAGGTTTTTCTAATACTTCTAGTATATTAGTTACATTAATGAATCTTTTTATAATTAATTCTTTTAGTTCAATATTAATTTTTTCACTATATAAAATAGTTGTAATATTATTAATATTATAAAATTTAGTTTCTAAAGAGTATTTAATTAATTCTTGATCTTCTGTAGATGCTAAAAAGTCTATAAGTAACAAGTTATTAACACCATAATAAATTATTAGTTGTTTTAATTTTTTATCTTTTTTTCTTGATGATAAAATTTCTAGTATATTTTCTTTATATAAATATTTTACTATATATTTTTTTAGTATTTCAGGATAATGTGCTTTATATAAATCACTTTCTTTATAACAATTATATTGTGCAAATAATTTTTCAAATTCACAGTATACTTCAAAAGAAGAGGATTTATAATCTATTACTTCAGATATAATTCTTTTAGCACTTTTTGGAACTTTTCCATTAAAAAGGAACTCAACTAATGTACTTGAGTTTGCATTTTCTAAAGCTTTTTTTAATAACTTATCATATTTTTTTATTATACTTTCTTTTTCTTTATAACTAATGTTAGCACTGCATAATAAAGATAGTATATTCCCCCTAGTAACAAACATATATATCCCCCTTAATAATTAGCTATATTTTACCATAAATACTCAATTTTGTCAAATTCATGTCAAAGAAAAAAGGTATTACTTTTTCTTAGTAACTCTTTTTTGAGCAACTTTTTTAATACCTTCTTTAACTTCATTTGCAAGTTCTTTATTCTTTTTATCTTCATAAGTTGTTTTACCTGTAATATCATGATATGCTTCTTTAATACCTTCACGAACTGCCCATTTGATTAAAAAATAAATAAGTAAACTAATTATAAATACTAATAGTGCTAGTAAAATAAAACTGATTGTGTTATTCATTTTGTCCTCCTTTTTATAATTATACAATATTTTGGTAATAATTTTAAGATATTTTTTCTTTATTCAAATAATTTAATATATATTCTAGTTCATAATCTATTTTTTCATTGAATATTTTAATTATCGTATCTTCATTTATCGGGATTTTTATATCCAATTTTATTCCGCCGTCTTTTTTATTGTCACTATCTATTATTACTGAGTTTTTTTCATCACCACATGCAATACTTGGTATTGATATCAAAATATTACCAGGCATAATAATTTTCTTTTTTACTGTTGAAATACTACCGTTGGTACTAGTTAAACCGGCCACTTTTATATTTTCTTTCTTTTGTAAGTTGTAAGCTATAATTTCTCCTGCACTTATGGTATTACCATTAACTATAATAATGGTTGGTATATTTATCTTTTTATAACCATTTACATATATTTCATTTATTTTCTTATACTTACTATTTTTTAAAATACTTTCCTTAATATATAAATAATCGTTTGCACTAAAATAGCTTGCAATAACACTACCTACTAAATCACTACCACCTTCATTATTTCTTAAATCTAATATTAAATTTTTTGACTCATCTTTATTTATATTATCAACTATTTTATCCATAGTTCTTTTAACATATTTTATATCATCTTTTTCATTTGTTATTTTCAAATAAGACGTATTATTAAAAACCTTGTAGGTAAAATTTTCTTCTTCATTAGTTTTTGTAAATATCTTAATATTATCTTTTATATATTTATAACCATTATCAATTGATTTTAAGTTAATAACTTGCTTTTTTCCTTTATCGTTTATAAATGTTATTTCATTTTCTTCATTTCCTGTTGCGGATAAATAAATAGGAAGATAGTAATTTAAAACATTTTTATTAGAAATATTAGGAATAGAAACATTTAAATATTTTAAAGATTGTATTTCGTTATTTATATTTTTACCATTCCATTTTGTTATTATGTTTCCTTCTCGTAAACCTTTTTTATATGCCATACTTTCATGGGAAACACCTGTTGCTACATAAGTCTTATTATCTAAGAAAAATATATTAAAATCATAATATCTATTATAAAAACTTTCTTTTGCTTCTTCTAATTTTGTGTTATTAGTTAGACTTTTAATGCCAATGTGAGCATCATTAAACTCATTTAAATAATTTTCTAATAATTGATAGTATTTTATTTCGTTATTTATATTTTTAAATTCTATTATATATTTTTGATATAGATTATCATAATTAATATTTTTATGCTTATTTAAAACATAATTTTCCTTTAAACTTTCATGTAATTTATTAAAAGATTCTATATAATTTAAAGAAGCAAAATTTTGTATTTTAAATGTAGTTATTGAATAACTTACTAAAATTATTAAAATAATTGTTAATAAAGTTTGTTTTATTAATGTCTTATTTGTTAAAGATGCGATTATACATAAAAATGCTGCAAGATAAATTGTTTTAAATAACAAGTTTTCATTACTTATTTTTATATGAATAAAACACAATATAAATGGAATAAGTAATAAGTATTTTTTCTTTTTAAATAAATATAAAATAATTACTAATAAAAATAAAATTTCTATAATTAAATCTTTTAATACCATGATTATCACATTTTTATTCTTAACAAAAAAAAGTGGTTTTATCCACTTTATATTAATATTCTTCTTAGCGTTTCATCTTTTTTTAGGAATTCTTTAATTGCTTCTTCATTTCTATAAATCATGTTGATAAAGTCCGTTATTGAAACTTCACATTTAAATGTTAAAACACCTTCATAAATATCTTCAAAAACTATTTTATTAATACGGTTTTCGACGGTTTTTATTTTATAATTGCCATGAGAAATACTATTTCTTATACCATTAATTATTGCCTTATTTCTTAAGTGATTTTCATTAAAATTTTCATAAAGTTTTATTTCATTTAATCTTATTAGTAAAGTTTTTAATTCTTCATAAATTTTATCTCTTTCTTGATATGATTTTTTTAAATTACTTTGTAAAATTGATTTAGCTTTTAAATTACCGCTTTTAGTTACTTGTAATAGACTTTGTTCATTTTTAGAAATTTTAGCATCCATTTCTGTAATTTTCTTTTTCTTACTTGCTAGTTCTATTAAAATACTATTTTTAATGCCGTTATCCTTATTTATATATAAAACATTTATAGGGCTTAAATCAAGAGTGCTATAATCTAAACCATCACTTGGTATAAATGTATATTCATTACTATTTTCTAAAAACTTATCATTTCCATAAGAGAATATGGCTTCAAAAAGAGCAAATGATGTTGTTGCTAACTCTTCTAATCCAATTGTATCATAACTACATACAGTTTGATATTCTTCAAGAACTTTTCCATAATTAACTGTTTGATTTTCATAAGCAATTTGAAGTATTATCATATTCTTTTTTAGTGATTCTACCAAATGTTTTTTGGGATTAAGTCTACTCTCTAAATCTTTTTTCATAAATCTTATTTGATGTTCATAAGGCATATTTTTAGGGTAGTTATAATAAACATAATCAGTTATTTCTTCGATTAAATCTTCTTTTAAGGGAGTTTTTTTCCAATCAAAAGAGTAACCTTGATTAGCAAATTTCTTTTTAGCTTTCACTAGTAATCCTATAGAAGAATTTGCTTCATAAGCACTGGTAACCAAACCATCAGCTATTTTAATTATTTCATCATTTAAAGCTCCACCATCATGTTTTTCAAAACTAAAGCTCATTTTACTAAATGTTCTTAAAAAACCTTTTATTTCACTTTTAGTTTTTAATGACTTAGTTCTATTTTTATCAGGCTTATTCATTACTACAATATCATTTTTATATTCGGTATTAGATGAGTTTAAATAATAACAATCTATGGATTTAGAAATCATGTTAATAACACTTGACATTCCAAGTGACATCATGCAATTTTCAAGTTTAAATGAAATTTTTTTGTTTTCTAAATCTATAATAAATTCTCCATGTGCTAGTTTATTTCTAATTAAACCAACAATTTCTTCTGGATTTTTAAATATTACTCCATCAATTTCAAAACCATCTTTTGTTTGAACGGCAACTTCTTTAACACAATTTAAGATTCCTTCATCAATGGTTTTACAAATAAAATTGTTTTTTGATCCTTCGATTAATTCTTCCTTGACAACAAATAAACTACACATTGCTAAACTGAATTTAGCCATGTAAAAATAATCTTCTTTTAATATGAAATCACTTACTTTAGAGTTCCCCATAAAACAATCAGATAAAAACATTGTATATGCTTTAATACCTCCATAAAGTAAGAAAAATGTATTAACATCCATTTTAAAACCCCCGTTTTGAGCTATATTTTAACACTTAACGAGTACATTTGTCAAATTAATTTTCATACATTTTGCCTTTACTATCTATTTGAAGTTCATATCCATATTCAAATATAAAGGAAATACTATAAATAATTAATGCGTAGACTATATCTGTTAGTTCTAATTCAGCTCCTAGATTTAATTCCATTAGTATACTACACATTACCCCATATATAAAACTAAATACAATATAAAATATTATAAAGAATGATATTTTTTTAATACGATTAATGTTATCTAAAGTAAATGGTGTATCTCCATTATGAATATTAAAGAACAATTTATACAAATTTTCAAATACTTTAGCTATACATACTATGCTAATTAAACTTCCAACTAGTAGTATTTCGGCATGGAATATTATTTCATCAAAAGAATGATTATTTATATATTCATAAGCTAGTTCTCCATATGTTGTAATACTAGCAACTTTGACATTAGATATGAGTAGGTCTGTTCCACTAATTCTGGCAGATTTACCTATGAATGGCAATGCTAAGATCATTATGCTTATTAAAACAGCTACACCAATAAATATCTTATTTACTATGTTAGCCATTATATATATAATTTTGCTTATTAACTTCACTTTTATTTGCTTTTCTTTTTTGAATTTAACTACACTTTCTTTTATTTCACTATCTAAAGATTCTATGTCTGTAAAGTCTTCATGTACCAAATCATTGATTTTACATTTAAATATTTCACAGAGACACATTATATTATTCATACTTGGAAAATTTTCTCCGGTTTCCCACTTTGAAACGCTTTGTCTTGATACTCCAAGTTTTTCTGCTAGATATTCTTGAGATATATTTTTTGACTTTCTAATATTTTTTAAGTTTTCACCAAATTTCATAAATACACCCTTTCTTTTTACAAAATAATTATATTATAAATTATCTAATTATTCTATCAACTTTTAAGTGCATTTTATTATTTTCTCGTTTTTATAATAACATCATCTTCTAGATTTCCTATGAGTAGCGAAGAATTTACATCATGATTTTTAAAATTATTATTAACTATCTTTTCATCATAGTTAGCATAACAATATTTACAAAAATGTTTACAGGAATTATATACACCAATGTCAACCATCTCTGCACAGTTACATTTTCTTGCTTTCCAACTTTTATACTTTTTACCTGTTAATCTATATGCAAGTTCATGTGATAAACATTCCCCTTTTGTAAAACCATATTCTGTAAGATTTCGATCTTCAAAACAAGTTTGAACTTTCATATTGTTGAGTTTTGCTATTTTACTAAAATTTTTTCCAATTATTTTATAATCTTCTTCTGTAAAATTACGATACTGTAACACATTTTTGTTCTTTAAAACATTTTTATATTCATCTAGAAATGACACAATTATAGTTTCTACATATCCATTTAGTAACATACACAATTTTTTAAATGCTTTAATATGATAAGTAATGTTATATTTTTCACTTAAGAATATTGGATCGTATCTTACAGAAACGTTTTCTTTGCCAATTGCTCGTGATATTTTTTTTACAGCTTCAATAACTTCTTTTTTTGAAGGAACGTTCGGTTCAATATCTCTTTTATATGGTGTTATTGTTATTTGAAATAAATATGGAATTTTAATTTTGTTTAAATCATTTAATATTGGTATTGGATTTTTAGTACAAAATAAAATTAAATCAATATCTGAAAAATTAATTCTATTTACTAACTTAGGATTAAAAGGATTTCTTACATCCACAAAACCTGCTTCTACTCTTTTAATTAACCATTTTTCGTAAAATGCTATAATATCTGTTCTACCACTTACATTTAATATCATTTTTCATGAGTTATTATTATTGTAAAACTATATTTTTATATTCACTATAATAATTTATTTCCTTTCATATTTTTTATATTGACTTTATCAATTGTCTTTACAAGCAAATTATATTATTAGATGAAATATTTGTCAAATTATGAAAAACTTATTGACAAACTTTAAAAAAAATATTAAGATTATACTAGCATGATACAAGTCATGCTAATAACCTGATCTCTCTTACGAATCTCAATGTGAAGAGATCAACCAAAACCCCCTGAAGGAGCCGAAAGGCTCCGTTTTTAATATATTATTTAATAAATTAAATTGATTCTTTCATAATCTCATTTAATATGATATCATATTAATAACTAAATGTTAAGGAAGTGATAATATGAGTTTTTTAGTAAGAGAAATAACTAAAGATGATAGGCAAGAACTAGAAAGTATGGCAAAGGAATTTCAAAATGCAAATGATGAATATCTTTTTGAAGGAATAAATAATTTTCAAAATATATTAGAGCATTCTTTTGAAGAGTTTTTTAATTCATTAGAAAAAAACAAACATATTAGTGATACTAATCCCAATTGGGCTAATCAAACATCATATGTTTTAACTGATGAATTTGGAAGAATATATGGTGCAGCAAATGTAAGACATGAACTTAAAGGAAAATTATTTGAAATTGGAGGAAATGTTGGCTATGCCATTAGACCTAGTGAAAGAAAAAAAGGATATGCTATCTCTTTGTTAGATTTATTATTAATTGAATTTGATAAGCTGGGAATTGAAAATGCTTTGGTTACATGTCGTGAAAATAATATAGCATCTAAAAGGACTATGAATAAGTTTATTGGAAAGTCTGATACATTAGTACCATCTATGCATGAAGGTATTATGGAATATAGATATTGGATTTATGTTAAAGATAATTTAAAAGCAAAAGAAGAGTTTACATCTAGGTAAGCTCTTTTTGTTAATCTAAGAAATCTATTTCTTTTATAATTTTAGTATAATATTCATAATTTAGATAAGATTTATTATCTAAAAATTCTTTAGCATCAATATTAGCTTGAGATAATATATTAAAATCTCTTTTTAGATTAGCAATTTTAAATGACATATCTCCACTTTGTTTAACTCCGAATAAATCTCCTTGTCCTCTTTGTTCAAAGTCTTTTTCTGCGATATAGAAGCCATCAGATGATTCTTCCATTACTTTTAGTCTTTCATTGTTAAAAGAATTAGTTACTAAATAACAATAACTTTGAATACCACTTCTTCCTACTCTACCACGTAGTTGGTGAAGTGTTGCTAGCCCAAATCTTTCGGCATTATATATAACCATCATTGTTGCATTGGGAATATCGATACCAACTTCAATAACTGTCGTAGATATTAAAATATTTATTTTATTTTCTGCAAACCCTTTCATTAATTCATCTTTTTCTTTTTGTTTTAATTTTCCATGTAATATTTCGATTCTTACTTTATTATTGAAAGCTTTATTTAATTTTTCTTTTAGTTCCATTACGCTATTTAAATTTAGTTCATCATTTTGTTCTATTAATGGAGAAACAACAAATATTTGATGATTAAGTTTTAATTCTTCATACATTTTTAATAATACTTCTTTAATGTTTTTTTCATCTGCTATTTTAGTTATTATTTCTTTTCTAATATTTGGTTTAGTCTTTATTTGCGATAAATCTAAGTCACCATAAATAGTTAATGCATAAGTTCTAGGTATTGGTGTTGCTGATAAATATAATACATCTGCTTCGCCATTTAACCCTTTATTTTGTAATAAGTTTCTTTGGTTTACTCCGAATCTATGTTGTTCATCGGTAATTACTAGCCCTAAATTTTTAAAATTTAAATTATCATTTAATAAAGCATGTGTACCTATAACTAAATCTATTTCTCCATTTGTTATTTGATTATAAATATTTTCTTTTTGTTTTTTGGTAATACTTCCTGTTAATAGACTAATGTTAATATTATATTCTTTAAAATATTCTTTAATAGACTCATAATGTTGTTTGGCTAAAATTTCAGTTGGTGCCATAAATGTGGATTGATATCCAGATAGAAAGTTTGCTAAAACGGCAACAATTGCTACGATAGTTTTTCCAGAACCAACATCTCCGAGTACTAACCTATTCATCCTTTTGCTTTCTTTCATATCTTTTAAAATATCTTCAATAGTTGATAATTGATCTTTAGTTAATAAAAAATTTAGACTCGATAAAAAATCTTGGATATCATTATCATTAAATTCTTTTGGTAGTCCTTTAGATATTTTATTTATACCTTTTAAATAATTAATTTTAAACATATATGTAAATAACTCTTCGTAAATAAGTTTTAATTCACTTTGTTTTATATCGTTGATAGTTTTTGGTTGATGTATTTTTCTTATGGCATCATTCTTTGTTAATAGTTTATACTTTTCATTTAGATAATTTGGTATATTATCACTTAAAGATATTTTAGTTGATAAGGCACTATTTATAATATTTTCTAAACCTGAATTTTTAATGCCTTCGGTTAAATGATAAATAGGTTCAATTCTTTCTTCATTAACATTAAATTTTATATCATTGGCAGTAAATACATTTTTTATTTTAGAATATTTACCAATTAAAACTATTTCTTTATCCACAGTTAGATTTCTTTTTAAAAATGATCTATTAAATATAGTAACTTTAAATTCATGATCATTATTTGTTGCAAAAAAATCTAATTTATTAAAATTTCTTTTGATATATGATACTTTTGGCACACTTAAAATTTTAGCTTTAATATAATAAGTCATTGTATCATCAGCATCTTCAATATTTATAAATTTAATAATATTATAACGATATGGATAATATGTTAATAAATCTTCAACTGTATTTATATTAATTCTATTTAATATATTTATAGTTTTTGGGCCTACTTTTGGTAATAATTCTAAGTTCATTTTAACCTCCGTAAATATTATATCAGAAATTTTAAAAAATCGCTTGACAAATTACACTTTTTCGATTAAGATAGTAATCACCAATTCACTTAAAGAAGGCGAATTGGTGCTAGTATCACACTAGTCAACCCCTTTTTATTCTTTTAGGAGATTCCTTCGGGAGTCTCCGCTTTTTTTATACAAAAAATAAGTGATTACTCACTTACTTTCTTATAATATTCATATCTTTTTATTGCATTTTCTTTTTGTTCTTCAAGTATTTTTGATGCAAATTCTTTATTTTTAATTTTTAAAGCATTAAATCTAATTTCATTATCTAAGAATGTTTCATATTTATTAAAATCTGGTTCTTTTGAATCAATATGATACTTTCCATCATATCTCATAAGAATTGTATAACCGCATTCTACCGCTAGTTTTTGTTCTTCACTTGATGTAGTCATACCAGTTTTTATACCATGTTCAATACATGGTGAATAAGCAATTATGATTGCTGGACCATTATGTGCTTCAGCTTCATTGAATGCTTTAATTGCTTGCATCATATTAGCTCCGAGAGAAATTGATGCTACGTAGCAATTTGGGATACATGATGCTATTTTAAATAAATCTTTTTTGATTGTTCGTTTACCAAAGTTAGCAAATTCTGCAACTGCTCCAAGTTTTGTTGATTTACTTGCTTGTCCTCCAGTATTCGAATATACTTCCGTATCTAAAACTAATATTTTAATATTTTCATTTGAGTGAAGGACATGATCTAGACCACCATAACCAATATCATATGCCCAACCATCTCCACCAATTGCCCAGATAGTTCTAGCAGGAACATAATCAATTAAATCTTTTAATTCTTTTGGAATTAATTTATCTTCTAATTTTTCTTTAATATCCTTAGTTATTGCAAAATCATTTTCATTTTCTAACCATTTTGTGAATAACTCTTTAATATCTTCATCAACAGAGTTTATAGTTTCTTCCATTATGTGTTTTATTCTATCTCTTTTTTGTTTGTAAGAAATATGAATACCTAAGGCAAATTCGGCATTATCTTCGAATAAAGAATTTGTCCATGGAATGCTATATGGTGTTGATGGGGTTGAGCCACCATAAATGCTTGAGCAACCCGTAGCATTGGCAATTACTAATTTTTCTCCGAGTATTTGAGTTAGCATCTTAATATATGGAGTTTCTCCACATCCTGCACATGCACCAGAGTATGCAAATAGTGGACGCTCTAAAGCTACACCTTTAATTGTTGTTTTAGGTAGAGGATTAACACTTTTTATACTATCAAAATCAATACCAATTTTATCAGTTTTTTCCACCATCTCTAAGGCTTTTTTACCCATTTTACCAGGACATACACTTTCACATACTCCACATCCTGTACAATCTTTTTCACTAATTTTAATAGAATATTTTAAACCATCTTTTCCTATAAATGGGATACCATCTGAATCATTTTCATTTGCTATAGCTCTGATTACTGCATGTGGACAGGCTAAGGCACACATGCCACATTCAATACAGTTTTCTTTAATCCATCTTGGAACTACATTAGAAATATTTCTCTTTTCATTGTTAGTAGTTGCTCCAGGAAAACGACCACAAGCATAATCCATTAACATACTAACAGGTATTTCATTACCTCTTCGCTCATTAATCATATTTATTACACTATCATCGACAATACTTATTGTTTCATCATATTCATGAGTAACTTTAAGTTCTTTTAAATTTGATAGTGCTTCATGCATTGCCAAAATGTTGTTATTAACTATATCTTCACCTTTTGTAGCGAATGTCTTTTTAATTGATTCTTCAAGCATAGATGTGGCATCTTCAACATGTAATAAGTTAAGAATTAGTACTTCCATTATTTTACTAATTTTGCCTTTTAAATTATTTTTACTTGCTATATTTTCAGCATCTATATAATATACTTTAATATTTTTCTTAAAGATTGTATTCTTAACTTTAGTAGGTAATAATTTTAATAATTCTTCTTCATTTTTAATAGTGTTAATAAGTAATGTTCCATTTTCTTTTAAATTTCTTATTATATCAAACATTCTAAAATAAATATCTTTAGTAACTACAGCTATTTCTGGATGAGTTACATAGTATGGTTCATTTATTTTATCACTTCCATATCTTAAATGAGATATTGTTACTCCGCCACTTTTTTTAGAATCATATTCAAAATATCCTTGAACATACAAATCTTTCTTAGCATGTAATATCTTTAGTAAATCTTTACTAGCACTTACCATACCATCACTGCCAAAACCTACGACTTTTATTTCTTTATTATTATTTTCAATTTCTATATGCTCTTCTTTTAGGCTTAAATTTGTTACATCATCATTTATACCTATTGTAAAATTTTCCTTTGGACTTTCTTCAAGCATTTTATAAACACTATAAATTTCATCTGGTGTAGTATTTTTACTTGATAAACCAAATCTTCCTCCGTATATATTGATATTTTTATTCTTTAAAATACTACATACATCTAAGTATAAAGGTTCTCCGGTTGATCCAGCTTCTTTTGTTCTATCTAAAACTGCAATATTTTTTACAGATTCTGGTAAAACATTTAAGAAGTATTCTTTACTAAATGGACGATATAAATGAACTTCAATTAAACCAATATTGCCTACCTTTTTTACCACTTCTTTAATTGTGTCTGTTACACTCCCCATAGCAACAATTATATTTTTGGCATCACTTGCCCCATAATAATTAAAAGGTTTATAATCTGTTTTCATTATGTCATTAATCTTTTTCATATAATCATTTACAACATTAGGCATAGCATCATAATATTTATTTCTTGCTTCCATGCATTGAAAATATATATCTTCATTTTGAGCCATTCCATATTGATATTTTTTATCAACATTTAAACATCTATCTTTATATTTATTAATTGCGTCATGGTCAACTAGTGATAAAAGCTTATCTTCGGGTAACTCTTCAATAGTATTTAATTCATGACTAGTTCTAAAACCATCAAAAAAATGCACAAATGGAAGGCTTCCTTTTATGGCAGATAAATGGGCTACGGCAGCTAGATTTTGAGCATCAAATACACTAGATGATGCAAGAATACAAAATCCTGTAGCACGAGTTGCATAAATGTCTTGATGATCTCCGAATATTGATAAGGCATGAGTTGCAAGACTTCTGGCTGCAACATGAATTACGGCTGGTAACATTTCTCCAGCGATTTTATACATATTAGGTATCATCAATAAAAGCCCTTGACTAGCTGTAAATGTTGATGCTAAAGAGCCTGATAAAAGTGCTCCATGTAAGGCTCCTGCTGCTCCTGCTTCTGATTCCATTTCCAAAACTCTTGGTTTATCATTAAATATATTAAGCAAATTAGTGCTTGTTAAAGCATCTATATTTGAGGCCATCGGACTTGATGGTGTTATTGGATAAATACTGCATACTTCACTGAAGTAATATGCAATCTTACTACAAGCATTATTGCCATCTACGATTTTTTTCATATTATCACCATTATTATTATAAAATAAAAAAGACTAAATAACTAGTCTCTTTTTAATTTTTCTTCAATTCTCATTAGTCTGTTATATTTAGCAATTCGTTCTCCACGACACATTGAACCTGTTTTAATAAATGGAATGGCAAGTCCAACTGCTAAATCTGCTATGAATGTATCTTCCGTTTCACCACTTCTGTGAGATATAATTGTTTTATAATTATTTTTCTTAGCAAGCATTATTGTTTTAATCATTTCACTTACTGTACCTATTTGGTTAGCCTTAAGTAAAATAGCATTACCAGCATGCATATCTATTCCTTTTTCTAAATATTTTTCATTAGTTACGAAATAGTCATCACCTACAATCATAATACGATTTCCAACTAATTGTGTAAATTTTGCAAGTGTTTCAAAATCATTTTCAAAGAATGGATCTTCAATACTTAAAATTGGATATGTGTTTATTAATTTTACGTAGTAATTCATTAATTCATCACTAGTTAAGTTTCTTCCATCAAGTTTATATGTGTTAGTTTCTTTATTATAAAGTTCACTAGCTGCAACATCTAAAGCTATAAAAACATCTTCACCAGGTTTATAGCCTGCTTTTTTTATTGCTTCCACGATAAAATCTAGTGCCATAGAGCTACTATTTAAATTTGGGGCAAATCCACCTTCATCTCCAACTCCTACTGCAAAGCCATTAGCACTTAATATTTTTTTTAATGCATGAAATATTTCAGAAGCCGCTCTTACTCTTTCTTTAATACTTTTCATAACGGGCATTATCATAAATTCTTGAATATCAATATTATTTACGGCATGAGCCCCACCATTTATGATATTAACCATTGGAATAGGCATTGATACACTTTTATTTGATACATATTCATATAGTTCTTTATTATTTGATTTAGCTAAACATTTTAAACAAGCAAGTGATACTCCTAAAATAGCATTAGCTCCAAGTTTACTTTTATTTTCAGTTCCATCTAATTCTATTAAAAAGTTATCCACGCTTAATTGATCAGCCTTTTTACCTAATAGTGCTGGTTTTATTATATTATTTACATTATCAACTGCACTTAAAACGCCTTTTCCTTCGTATCTATTTGGATCTTTATCTCGTAGTTCTAGGGCTTCTCTGGAACCGGTTGATGCTCCACTTGGAACTGATGCCGTTGCACTTATTCCATTATCGAGTGTCATATCAACTTCAATAGTTGGATTCCCTCTGCTATCTAGTATTTCTCTAGCATGAATGTCTTTAATTAACATTTTATCCCCTTCTTCCTATTTTTAGTATAGCAAAATTTTAACAAATTAAAAAGTAAAACATGCTAGTTTTACTTTAAAGTTTACTTTTTTTTACCAAAATATTTCCATTATTTCTTTACTTCTATTTTTAAATAAAATTGTATCCATAAAATCTAAAATACCAGTTATAATTAGGAATGCTCCAGCTAATTTAGTTAGGGTTAAACTTGCAAATGGATTAAATATTACAAGAACACCTACAATTGCAACTAAAATTCCTGTTGCTAATGTGATTAACCAAGAATCTTCATTTCCTCTTTTTAACCATAATGCATAATTTACTTTACTTGCTCCATTAATAATCATATAAAGACCAAGACATACAGTTACAAATTCTACTACTGTAAATGGATATATTATAATTACTACTCCTAATATTGAATAAAGTACTCCGAATACTAGGTTCAAATTATAAAGTTTTGCTCCTTCACGATGAAAATACTTATAAATAGAATTAATGCCTTCGATTAAGAATATAACTCCAGCAATTATACCTACCACTTTATTTGTAAGTTCAGGTACTAGTAAAAGTACAACTCCTGCTGCTACGGTTAGTATTGATGTTAAAATAGAATAAATTATCATTCTTTTATACATGTTTTCAATACTGTTTTTAAAACTACTTGCCATTTTTATCACCTACTTATATTATACACAACAAATTAATTTTAAGCAACATTTTTATGGATTTTAACAGCATTTTATGGTATAATGTTGTCTTACTTTATACGAAGGAGGTAATTATATGTTTATAAGGGAAATGTCTATTGATGAATTTAAAAATTTTGCTAATACACATTTTATTGGAAATTTTCATGAATCTGTTAATTATGCTTTACTTAAAGCTGAAGAAGGTTATGAATACGAATTTATCTCTTATGGAGCTGACGAAGTTGTTGGAGCTGCCCTAATTCTTCACAAAAAAATAGGCAATGTTTATTTTGGATACTCTCCACGTGGTTTTTTAATAGATTATTCCAATGAATATTTACTTGAAGACTTTACAAAGAAAATAAAAGAGTATTATAAAAAAAGAAATTTTGCTTTTATAAAAATAAATCCAGAAATTGCTATTGCAAAATTAAACAAAAATACTATGAATTTTGAATATAACGAAAATAATAACGTTATCGATTCATTAACTAAATTTGGTTATAAAAAACTTAAAAGCAATATGAATTTTGAATCTTTACTTCCTCGAGTTAATGCTATTATAAAACTTGATGGTTATGGTTATGATAATTTATCTAAAAATACTAGAAATAAAGTAAAAAAAGGATTAAGAAAAGGATTAGTTTTAGAAAAGGCTACTCCGGATAAGTTAAATATATTTTATAAATTTATAAAAAACAAAATTAATAGAGATGAATATTATTATAATGATTTTTATAATGTTTTTAGTAAAACTGCTGATGTTGATTTAATGTTAGTAAAAGTTGATTATAAAAACTTTTTAATAAATGCTCAAAATGCTTATAATTTTGAATTAAGAAGAAATTCAGAACTTAACAACAAATTAATAACTAATAGTAATACCAATATTATTAATGCTAAAATGAATTCTGATAAAGCACTTTTATCTTATAAAAATGATATAGCAGAAGCTTCTAAAAATTTAAATACGGGATTAGAAACATATGTTGCAGGGGCTTTAGTAATTAAACATCAAAATAGAGTAATCATACAAATTAGTGGATTTAATAAGGCTATGGCTAGATTTAGTCCAAATTATTTCTTGTATTATGCCTTAATAAAATATTATCAACAAAATTTTAAATATTTAGATTTAAATGGTATAACTGCAGATTTATCTAAAGAAAATCATTATTATGGATTAAATAGATTTAAAATGGGATTTAATCCAGATGTTTATGAATATATTGGAGAATTTGATTTGGTTATAGATGAAAAGTTATATGATAAATTACTTAAAAATGGTGCTTTAGCTAAAGAATTTAATAAATAGTAAAAACAGCAGTTATTATTAATTGCTGTTTTTTATACTTTATTATTTTGCTTCTTCGGTTTCCTGATAATAATCCATTTACAAAGTAATTATTGTATTTTTCTGTAAATAGTGTATTGTGTGTTATTGCTTTTTCAATGTGTTCATATTTTATTTTTTTCATTTTTTCTTTTTCACTTCCACCATATTCACAAATCATTTTTTTAATTTAAAATCATCAAAAAAATCTTAAGACGAGAAGTCCTAAGATTTTTTTATTGTTATACTCTTAAATTATTTTAAAATTTCAGATACAACTCCGGCACCAACAGTTCTTCCACCTTCACGGATAGAGAATTTAGTTCCGTTTTCTAGAGCAACTGGAGCAATTAATTCAACAGTCATGTCAACATTATCTCCAGGCATTACCATTTCTACTCCTTCAGGTAATTCAATAACACCTGTTACGTCTGTAGTTCTGAAATAGAATTGTGGACGGTAATTTGAGAAGAATGGTGTATGACGTCCTCCTTCTTCTTTAGATAGAACGTATACGCTTGCTTTAAATTTTGTATGAGGTGTAACGCTTCCTGGTTTAGCTAAAACTTGTCCACGTTCAACGCCATCACGAGCAACACCACGAAGTAAGCATCCAGCATTGTCACCAGCTTGAGCAAAATCTAGAGATTTTCTAAACATTTCAATACCAGTAACAACTGTTTTAGTTGTAGGTCTTAGACCAACGATTTCAACTTCGTCGTTAAGTTTTAATTGTCCACGTTCAACACGTCCAGTAACAACTGTTCCACGTCCTGAAATTGTGAAAACGTCTTCAATACTCATTAAGAATGGTTTATCAGTATCACGAACTGGAGCATCGATATAAGAATCAACAGCAGCCATTAAGTCACGGATACTTTGAGCAGCAGCTTCATCACCTTCTAGAGCTTTTAAAGCACTACCACGGATAATAGGACATTCAGAATCAAATCCATATTCTCCTAATAATTCTCTGATTTCCATTTCTACTAAGTCTAGTAATTCTGGATCATCAACTTGGTCACATTTATTCATGTAAACCACGATCTTAGGCACACCAACTTGACGAGATAACAAAATGTGTTCTCTAGTTTGTGGCATAGGACCATCTGCAGCAGATACAACTAGGATAGCTCCATCCATTTGTGCAGCACCAGTGATCATGTTTTTAACATAGTCAGCATGTCCTGGACAGTCAACGTGTGCATAGTGACGTTTTTCAGTTTCGTATTCAACATGTGCAGTGTTGATAGTTATACCTCTTTCTCTTTCTTCTGGAGCTTTGTCGATATCAGCATAATCAACAAATTTTCCAAAGTATTTTGTGATCGCAGCAGTTAATGTTGTTTTACCATGGTCAACGTGTCCAATAGTACCAATATTAACGTGTTCTTTTGAACGATCGAATTTTTCTCTTGCCATATAATAATTTCCTCCTTTTCTTATATTACTATTATATTTTATCTAATGCTTGAAGATTTTTCAAGTATTATTCTTAATTTATGCTGTTTTTCTTTATAATTTCTTCAGCAATATTTTTTGGAACTTCTTCATAATGGTCTAAAGTCATTGTGAAGTTACCACGTCCTTGAGAGTTTGAACGTAAGCTTGTAGCATATCCAAACATTTCAGCTAGTGGAACCATTGCATTAATTGATAAAGCATTTCCACGAGATTCGTTTCCAAGTGGTTTACCACGTCTACTAGTTAAATCTCCCATAACGTTACCCATATATTCTTCTGGAACAACTACTTCAACTTTCATAATTGGTTCTAAAAGTACAGGTTTACATTTATTTTTAGCTTCTTTTAAAGCCATAGATGCAGCTATTTTGAAGGCCATTTCTGATGAGTCTACATCATGGTATGATCCATCAAATAATGTTGCTTTAACATCTACCATTGGATAACCAGCAATGATACCACCAGCCATAGCTTCTTGTAATCCTTTATCTGTTACTGGTATATATTCACGAGGAACTACACCACCAACGATAGCATCAACGAATTCATATCCTTTTTCAGGATTTGGTTCGAACTTAACCCAAACATGTCCGTATTGTCCACGTCCACCTGATTGTTTAATATATTTACCTTCACATTCAGCAGCTTGAGTAAGTGTTTCACGGTAGGCAACTTGTGGTTTACCTTTATTACATTCAACATTAAATTCACGACGCATACGGTCAACAATAATGTCTAAGTGTAATTCACCCATTCCTGATAAAACTGTTTGACCAGTTTCTGTATCTGTTTTAACTCTTAAAGTTGGATCTTCTTCAACTAGTTTTTGAATAGCAATAGCCATTTTATCTTGGTCATTTTTACTCTTTGGTTCAATAGCTATATCAATAACTGGAGCTGGGAATTCCATACCTTTCATGATACATGGATTTTTTTCATCACATAATGTATCTGCAGTTGTAGTATTTTTTAAACCAACTGCTGCAGCAATTTCTCCTGCATACACTTCTGTAATTTCTTTTCTTTGGTTTGCATGCATTTGTAGAATACGACCAATTCTTTCTTTTTCTCCTTTAGTAGAGTTTAAAACATATGAACCGGCTTTTAAAACACCTGAGTAAACACGGAAGAATGAAAGTCTACCAACATATGGGTCAGTCATAATCTTAAATGCTAGTGCTGTGAATGGTTCAGAATCACTTGGATGTCTTAATACATCGTTTCCTTTTGCATCAGTACATTCAATTGCTTCAATATCAGTTGGTGCTGGTAAATAATCGATAACAGCATCAAGTAAAGCACGTGTTCCTTTGTCTCCTAGAGCATCAGCACATAAAACTGGGAAGAATCCTACAGATAATGTTGCTTTTCTGATAGCTGCCTTTAATTCATCAACAGTTATTTCTCCACCATCTAGGTATTTCATCATTAAGTCTTCATCAAAATCAGCTACTGCTTCAATTAACTTAGTTCTATATTCTTCAGTTTTTTGTACCATATCTGCTGGAATTTCCATTTCAGATACTTCTTGTTTTTCAGTTCCATCATATTTGTATGCTTTTTTAGTAACTAAATCGATGTAACCTTCATAAAATTGTTCAGCACCAATTGGTAACATAATTGGAGCGGCATTAGCACCTAATCTACTTTTAATTGTATCTAATGAATAGTAGAAATCAGCACCCATCTTTTCCATTTTGTTAGCACAAATCATTCTTGGTACTTTGTATTCATTTGCTTGTCTCCAAACAGTTTCAGTTTGAGGTTCTACACCTGCTTGAGCATCGATTAGAGCTATAGCACCATCTAGAACTCTTAAACTTCTTTGAACTTCGATAGTAAAGTCTACGTGACCTGGGGTATCGATAATGTTTAATCTATATCCTTTCCAGTGACAAGTAGTAGCGGCAGAAGTAATTGTAATACCTCTTTCCTTTTCTTGTTCCATCCAGTCCATTTGAGATTCACCTTCGTGAGTTTCTCCAATTTTGTGTGTAATACCAGTTAAGAATAAAATTCTTTCTGTAGTAGTTGTTTTACCAGCATCGATGTGAGCCATGATACCGATATTTCTTAATTTGTCAATTGAAACGTCTCTAGCCATAGTGCTTACCATCTATAATGAGCAAATGCTTTATTTGCTTCTGCCATTTTATGAGTGTCTTCACGTTTTTTGCAAGCTCCACCAGTACCATTTGAGGCATCTATGATTTCGTTTGCAAGATTAATGGCCATTCCCTTTCCATTTCTTAATTTTGCATAGTTAACTAACCATCTTAAAGCTAGTGTTTGAGCTCTTTCATCATTAACTTCCATTGGAACTTGATAATTTGAGCCCCCAACTCTACGAGATTTAACTTCTAGAGCTGGTTTGATATTTTCTAATGCCGCATTGTAAACTTCTAAAGCTGGTTTTCCAGTTTTTTCAGCAACTATATCAAATGCTTCATATAATATCTTTTGAGCTGTACCTTTTTTACCATCTAACATAATTTGATTTACTAATTTAGTAACTACTTTTGAATTATATATAGGATCTGGTAATACATCTCTTTTAACTGCACGTCTTTTACGCATTTAATTTTCCTCCTATTCTATTATTTTTTGTCTTTTTTAGTTCCGTATTTACTACGTCCTTGTTTACGGTCTTGAACTCCGTGAGTATCAAGTGTACCTCTTACGATATGATAACGAACACCGATTAAATCCTTAACACGGCCACCTCTTACTAAAACAACACTGTGTTCTTGTAAGTTATGTCCTTCTCCTGGAATATAAGCATCGATTTCTTTACCATTAGAAAGTCTAACACGAGCATATTTTCTTAATGCTGAGTTCGGTTTTTTAGGTGTTCTTGTACCAACTTTAGTACAAACTCCTCTTTTTTGTGGACTCTTTGCATCAGTTTGCTTCTTTTCTAGAGTGTTAAATCCAACATTTAATACTGGACTTTTACTCTTTCTTGTTTTTTTGCTTCGATTTTTCTTTACTAATTGATTGATCGTAGGCATTTATTTTCGCTCCTTTCCATTAACACACATCCTGGTGTATCGAACATTGTTTTAAACTAGGTTCTACCTAAGCAGAACCCGTCTTTTCAAAATGCAAATATACTATATCATTATTAGCTTATGTTTGTCAAGAAAAAATAATGAATTTTTGTGCTAATTTGTTGTTTTCTTATTATCATACGCCTTTATTAAATCTATAGAGTTTTTTTACAATTGGATTATAATCAACACCTGATAAATCTTTTTCTTTTTGTGAGGCAATATATTTTGTTAGATACATGCACTTTACTAATAAGTTATACTCCGATAAAAGCGTTGGCTTGCTATCTAATACAATTACTTCTTTATAGTATTTAGTTAATTCACTTAATAATAGTTTATCTAAGTCTGTACCTAAATTAAAATATATTGCTATATTATTGTAAGTTTTTGATAATGTACTTCTACCATGACAATATGAATACTTATCATGAATTACAGGAATGCCAATACCAGCTTCAACCATCGTAGATTCTAAATATTTGCTTGCTGATAATGTTTCAAATCCTGTAAAGATTTCAAAAGCATCACAATTTACATCGAAATTATAATCATATTCTTTTGTACTATCAATTATTCTTTGATAATCATTATCCAAATAATAATTTAATAATATTGCACATGGTATTAATGTTGCTGCTAAAGATATAAAACTTTTTTCAGGATCTTTACAAACATAATTTAAACTAATTATACCGTTTTCATTATTTTCCTTACTAGATAACAAATAATGTCTTAGATTGTTGTCGAATGCTAATTCAACGCCAAAGTTTGCTCCAGAGTAACTACATGCTAAAATATTTTTATAGCCGTTCATAAACTCTTTAAAATATTTTAAATCCCTTGGTTCTACACATTTTGTTATAATCATATTCTTCATAAGTAATATTTTTGATGCAAATGAAGCAACAATACTTGAACCACCTACACCCGATACTAATGTTGGGTCTTTAATTTTACTTAGTAAATAATTTAATTTTTCTAAGTCAGTATCATTTAAACTATCAACAACCCTATTATTCAATTTTTTGAAATTTTCATTCATATTCTTTTCCATAAAAAATCCTCCTTAAGTAATTTATATCACTTAAAGAGGAAGTATTTGGTCTACTTAAAAAGTTTCATCTAAAAGCTCCATTTTATTTATTCTTTTAAGTTCAAAATTTCTTAAATCTTGACGAAGTTCACAAAAGGCTGCACATCCCCATCCAGAATTATATAAAAATAAATCATATGGCCTTATAATTCTATTTAAATTCCCATCGGTAAATGAATAATAATTTATTTTTACTTTTCTTTTTTCTTTTATAGCCTTATTTAATATATTATAATAATTTTTAATATCATCTTTTAATTCAATATTTTCGTTTTGAGATTCAAAATAGATTCCATGAACTTTATCAGCTATTATTTGTAACTTTTCCTTATCTTCTTCATTAACTTCTAGACTTTTTAAAAATTCATAATCTTCTTTAGAAAATTTGCGTAAAGGAATTTTAATACTTTGATTTAAAACATAACCTCCATAAGGTCCCATGATGCTATCTATAAATATTCCTGCTTTTTCGAGTTCTTCCTTGTAACTTCTAACCATTCTTTCGGACACTTCAAGTTTTTCTGCTAGTTCCTTTATATTATATTTTCTACCATTTTCTAAATATTCAAGCATTAATAAACAATTTGATATTTTTGACATAATTAGCCCCCACTATAAGTCCAAAACTGATTTAAAAGCTACTATATAATTTGTAAATTAAATAGGCTGCTAAAAGTAATGCTAACAAAAGTATTCCACTAAGAATTAACATTTCGGCTAAGCCCCATCCTTTATTATCTTTTAGTTTATTATTTAAGTTTTTAAGCATATGTATCACCAATAATCTATTATATTTGAAACATCTGTAATTGTCAATTTCATTTGAAAAATTTTAAATATTAATTATATTGTAAAATTTTTTAGTAACTACTTGATTATATAAAAATTATATGTTATATTTTATTTGTGCTAGTACATATAGTACAATGGAGGATAATAATGATTGAACTTAAAAATTTAAGTAAAGCATTTGGTAAGGATAAACAAGTTATTGAAAATTTAAATTGTACAATTCCTGATAATGCGATTTATGGTTTGGTTGGTGCTAATGGTGCTGGCAAATCAACACTTTTACGCTTAATATGTAGCATCTATGAACCCGATAAAGGCGAAATATTAATTGATAATGTTAATTCGTTTGACAATGAAGACATTAAAGATAATATTGTATTTATCCCTGATGACTTATTCTTTTTTAACAATTACAATTTGATTGATACTGCCAAATTTTATCAAAGTTTTTATAAAGATTTTGATTTAGAATTTGTTAAAAATGAGGCTAATTTATTAAAACTTGATATTTCAAAACCTATTTCTAGTTTTTCAAAAGGTATGAAAAGACAATGTGCGTTACTTTGCGCTATTGCTTGTAATACAAAATATTTATTTTTTGATGAAACTTTTGATGGATTAGATCCTGTTATTAGAAAGCATTTTAAAGATTTACTAATTAAACAAATGACAAAACAAGATACTACGATTATTATGACTAGTCACAATTTAAGAGAACTCGAAGATATTTGTGATAATCTTGGTTTGTTATATAAGGGTTCTATTCTTTTTGAAGGTGATATTGATAATTTGAAAACTAATATGATAAAGGTTCAAATTTCATTAAAGAGTGATTTTGATAAAAATACTTTTAAAGATTTTGAAATACTTTCATACAAGAAAATTGGTAATATAGCTACGATTATAATGGAAGACAATAAAAATGTTCGAAATAAATTATCTAAAATGAATCCAGTAATACTTGATTACTTACCCCTTACTTTAGAAGAAATATTTATTTATAAAATGGAGGTCCTAGGATATGAATTTAATGAAATTAATTAATTTTAATTTTATAAAAGAAAACATAAAAAAATCACTTGGAATACTATTATTTTTATTCTTTATTATTCCAATTGTTAATATACTTTATCTATTTAATATGCTAAATCAGCAAATATATGTAATAAATTTAATTGACTTAACAAAAATGACTTACTTTGCTTCTTTTATATTTCCTGTAGTAATAGCATATATTTTGAATAATTATTTATTTAAACAAAATAGTTTAGATTTTTATTTATCAAAACCTATAAATAAAAGAAAGTTGTTTTTTTCAAATATTTTGGCTGGTCTTTTACTTATTTTAGTTTTATTGATAATAAATGTCATTGTATTTTCATTATTTAATTTAACTAATTTGTCTATCCCTTTTCTTTTATTATTCGATTATTTTATATACACTTTTGTTTTATATAGTTTTGTCTATATAGTAATAACTTTCGCTATATCTTTATGTGGTAACTTTATTACTGCTTTAATTGTTTCTATTATTCTAATTTGGTCTTTTCCAATAACTTTAGATGTTGATAAATTGTTGTCAGAAAGTTATACAGAAACTTATATAAAGTTTAAGGGTGATAATAACGAATATTATGTTGATCATATTAAAAATATAAAACATCCTTTGACATTACCAAGTAGCTATATTCTAAAAAAAGAATTTAATACTGCAGACATTATTAAAACATCTCTTCTTTCTATAATTTATATATTCGCTGGTTATGTTTTATTTAAAAGAAGAAAAATGGAAAATATAACAGCAGGATTTAAAAACGAATCTCTACATTATGTTGTTAAAACAATTTCACTTTTACCATTTATGTTACTAAATGCTTTGTTTCTTAAAGAAAAAACCATTTTTACTGGTTTAATAATTACTCTAGCTGCAATATTTTATTACTTAATTTATGATTTATTAACTCAAAAGAAATTATATAAGCCATTAAAGTCTGCGATAATATTTACTTGGACTTACATTATTTTATCTATATGTTTTTATGGTATTATTAGTGCTTATAACAAAAAGCAAGTTATAAATTGTAGTGATCTAACAACATCTAATGCTTATTCTGAGTATTTAACTACGACAGTAACAAGTTTTGATTTAATAAAAAACAGTTTTAATAATCATAGCGACACTTCAGAATTATTTAATATAAATAATAATTCTTATCAAATAATCGTGCCTTTATCAAGTGATGCATTTACGAGTATTCATAAAAACGATTTAAGCGATTATATTAAATACATAAATAATGCTAGTTATAAAAATACTACTGCTGCTTATTACAATAATTATAAATTAAATGTTGATAAATTAGATTTAGATAATATAAAAATTGATAAAAATAATTATAGATTGGGTATAAAACTATACATCTATAAAAATCATGAATATCAAATTCTAACTATTCCAAACAATGTTAACAAAAAAACTATGAATTATATAACCACATTTCTTAATGAAAAGTTTTTAAGTTATAATGATACTTCAAAACAAATATCTATAATAAACGGAAATAAAGATTTAACTAATTTATTAGAGTATGTTTCAGAAAAAGATGATGATGCTTTAACGAATTATTTAAAAAAACATTATAATGATGAATATAAAGGCGAATATATTGAGTTAATTTATAATACAAATGATAATTACATTACCCCATTTAAATATACTATTAAAGATATTGAATCGTTTGAAAAATTTTTAAACACTTATAAAGATTTATGTTATAATGAAGGTAATTGTAAAAAGGAATGATGCTTAGTGAATATTAGTATTGATTATCAGTCACGAACACCTATCTATGAGCAAATAGTTAAAGGAGTTGAAAAGTTAGTTATTTTAAATGTTTTAAAACCTAATGAACAAATACCTTCAATCAGAGAACTTGCGTGTAGTTTAGGAATAAATCCAAATACTGTAAAAAAAGCATATGATATTTTGGATAGTAAAGGCATTATTATTACTAAATCTACCAAAGGAACATTTATAACCGAAGATATTATAAATGCTAGAAATGATAGAACTCAAGAACTATATGATGATTTAAATAATATAATAACTGAGCTTAAAAATTATGGATTTTCTACAGAAGAAATTATAACAAAAATAAAAAGTCACAAAAATTAATTGTGGCTTTTAAATTTAAGTTTTTAATTTATAAAATTTACGTTTTTCGCTTGAAATATTTGTGTTTATTTGTTATATCATTTTTTAGAGAATATTTGTTCTCGGGTGTCTACCTTCTTTCAGAGGCCTTGGGCTTATTGAGAGGAGGAATGCATATGAAGAAGAGAGTTTATGTAATTAAGCTACTTAACCGATTATGTATTATTCTGTTAATAACAGCTTTATTGTTGTTAATAATAAAATTAGACATCTGTCGTTAGGCAAATGTCAAACCAAAATTAAATTCTAGGTAGACATTCGAGTTACGAATGTTCCTTTTTTATTTTATGAAGAATGTTCTTCATGTATACATTATACTAAATCAAAAAATTAAAATCAAGTAAAAAACCACACGAATGTGGTCTTTTATTTTAGAATTAAACTAATTCTACTTCAGCACCAGCTTCAGTTAATTGAGTTTTAATAGCTTCAGCTTCTTCAGCAGGAATATTTTCTTTAATATTTCCACCGTTGTCAGCTACAGCTTTAGCTTCAACTAATCCTAAACCAGTAATTTCTTTAATGATTTTAATAACTGCAATTTTGTTTCCACCAGCTGATTTTAATACAACTGTTCTAGTTTTTGGTCCTTCTTCAGCAGCAGCAGCTGGAGCAGCAGCAACAGCAACAGCCATTGGATCAACACCAAATTCTTCTTTCATTGCGTCAACTAATTCTTTAACTTCAAGAATTGTCATTTCTTTTAATGCACTTATAAAATCTTCTTTGTTTAATTTTGCCATATTCTATTCCTTCCCTTCTAATTGTTCGGCATAAAGATTTAACCCTATTGCTAAATCTTTAACATATTGCATCATACCACCAGCAAGCATTGTAAGTAATCCTTCTCTTGATGGAATGGTAGCATATTCTTTGATTACAGCTAAATCTGCAACATTTCCACTGATAACACCTACACGGATGTCTAATTTATCATGTTTCTTAGCAAATTCTGATACAATCTTGATTGGTTCAAGTAATTCTTTACCAAATAGGATTGCATTTGGTCCTTCTAAGAAGTCATCTAAATTAAGATTTAATTCATCAGCAGCTCTTTTAAGTAATGTGTTCTTATAAACCTTTACTTCAGAATCAACATTTTTAAGTTCTCTTCTTAAAGAGCTTAGTTCTTCAACTGTTAATCCTTGATATTGGAATATTATAACACTTTCACTTGACTTTAGTTTGTTAACTATTTCATTAACAACTTCTTTTTTTTGTTCAAGAATTTTTGTGCTTGCCATATTCTCCTCCTTATTATATTAGAAAAGCTTCCCAAGGGAAGCTTAAAATTATCTTGTAGTTTTAAGTATCCCCTCGGTAGGACTTATTTTTGTGCCCACTGTCTTTGGTTCTCGCTTTTTCTAACATGTATTATATTACATTTTTAATTAAATGTCAAAACTATTTTTATCTAACTTGATTCCAGGACCCATAGTTGTTGAAATAGCAATATTTTCAATAAATGTTCCTTTTACTGTTTGTGGTTTAGCTTTAGAAATAGTTGTGATAACATAACTTAAGTTTTCAGCTAATTTCTTTTCATCAAACGAAACTTTACCAATTACAGTATGGATATTACCAAATTTATCATTCTTGTATGTAACCATACCTTTTTTAAGATCTTCAACAATAGCACCAACTTTAGTTGTTACTGTTCCAGTCTTAGGGTTAGGCATTAAGTTACGTGGTCCAAGAATATTACCAATCTTTCCAACTTCTGGCATCATATCTGGTGTAGCAACTACAACATCAAAATCAAACCAGTTTTCTTTTTTGATTTTATCAAGCATATCTTTTTCTCCAACAAAGTCAGCTCCAGCATTTTTAGCTTCTTCAGCAAAAGCTCCTTTAGCTATAACTAAAACTTTTTTAGATTTACCAGTTCCATTTGGAAGTGATAAAGCGCCTTTTAGTTGTTGGTCAGCTTTTTTAGGATCGATGTTTAATTTAATTGCAACATCAATTGTACTATCAAATTTAGTAACACTTGTTTCTTTAACTAATTTGATTGCATCTTCTAAAGTATATGCCTTATTTTTATCAACATTTTTAGATGCTTCCACATATTTCTTTCCATATTTTTTCATAGTTTACCTCCTAACTGTGGTTCATTAAGCGGACAATTCTTTATTTTTATATTATTTTTCTTCTGTTTCTTCTTCGGATTTTTCTAAATCATCATGAGTTGGAACTTCAACACTTGCACCAGCCATTCCTTTAGCTTCTTCTTCAAGTCTTTCTAGTTCAGCTTCACGTTTAGCTTGTTCTTTTTCTTCTTCTTTTGCTTCAGCTGCTTGTTCTTCAAGTTCAGCATCGTTGAAACCTTTTACTGCAATACCCATATTACGAGCAGTACCAGCAATTTGTTTCATAGCAGATTCAACATCATAAGCATTTAAATCTGGCATTTTTGTTTCAGCAATTTCTCTTAGTTCTTTTTCTGTAATAGTAGCTACGATTTCATTAGCTCCTTTTTTACTTCCGCTCTTTATTTTAGCAACTTTCTTTAATAAGAATGCTGCAGGAGCAGTTTTAAGAACAAAATCAAAAGAACGGTCATCATAGATGGAAATTTCACATGGAACTACATCACCCATTTTGTCTCTAGTTGCTTCATTAAACTTAGTACAGAATTCTCCTAAGTTAATTCCAGCAGGTCCTAGAACTGTACCAACTGGTGGTGCAGGTGTAGCTTTTCCAGCTTCGATTTGTAATTTAATTTTCTTTACGACTTCTTTAGCCACGAAAACACCTCCTATAAAATTTTTTCGCGTAAGTGGTTATAGGGCAAGTCCGCAAGTTATCCCCTCCACTTAACAAATTATATTAAAAATATAAACTTGCAATTACGATATTACCACATTTTTACACATTTTACAAGAAAAATCCGCCAATTTTATTCTTTTTATTGGAAGAAATTAAAAAATATGGTAATATTATTAAAGATAGGGATGATGTGAATGGCAAAGTTTTTTAATCAGAAGGTAAAAAAAGGCAAAAAAAGTAAAACTTCTAGTACTTCCAAAACAGTAATTTTTGCGATTATTGGTGTGATTATTGTCATTTTTGTAGGAGTCTTACTAACCGTTTATGCAAAAAACAATCATAAAGACGTTACAGTTAAACTTAGAGAAAAAATTGCCGTAGAAATAAATGATACAAATGTTAATCAAGATTTGTTTTTTGAAAAACTAGAAAATGTTAAAGAAAAAGATATAAAGATAGATTATGGTAAGGTTGTATTTGATAAAGTTGGTACTTATGATGTAACAATAACTATTTACAATAAAAAATATTATTCAAAAATTGAAATTATTGATACAGAAAGCCCTGTACTAGAAACAAAAAGCCATAAAATAAATGTTGGTCAATCATATAAAGCTAGTGATTTTGTTGAAAGTTGTAAAGATAATAGTGGTAAAGATTGCATTATAGAATTTTATGATGGTGCTCTTAATCAAAATGGAGAAAAAATAGATTATAGAAACTTTACTAAAGAAGGACATTATGATTTAGAAATAGTCGCTAGTGATGAAGCTGGTAATAAAACAAGTCCTCAAAAAGCTACTTTAATAATTGGAAAAAAAGACACTTATAAACCAATTACTTGTAATTATGGTAATGGTGAATATGATGAGACAAATATTATAGCTGTAAATGTAACAAATAGTGGATGTGCAATTGATTTGAATTTATATGATAATGAGGAAGTTTTAGCTCCAGTTAATAAGATAAAAGATTCTGAAAAAGAAAAATTAAAAAAAGAATTCAGTAAAATTAATTTGGGGGTTAAAAACATTTATATAAATACTGATATTACTACCGTACTTAATACTGCTGGTAAAGGTGTAGTTGGTTATAGTTTAAAAGTTACTGTTTCTATTAAAAATAATAATAAAGAAGAAGTAATTGAAGAATATTATGTTAATCTTAATGGTGGAAGAGAATATATTATAAATAAATATTTATAGGAATTGAACAAAACTTAAATTTCTAACGAAATTCAAGTATCTGTGTTACCTCACGGTAACACTTTTTTTTGTTTCACCGAAGTCTAAGCATCTCCACAGACCAACATCGGATGGTTGCCACTCAACTTTTTTATTTTGTTCTTGTCTATATTAAATAATGATGATTTAATTATAAAATTTGTTTGACCATATATCAAGACTCTTGTTTACAAAAGAAAGTATAATTTTCCTAGTATATAAAAAAATCTGAAAATTCAGATTTTTTTCTTTGAATAAATTACTATTCCTGTAAACCCAATAATAAGAATTCCAAATACTACGCCAATTATTATTCCATCACTTGAGCTTGTTAAACTTCCGCCTTTGCAGGTAATTCCAGCAATGCTACAAGCATCCGTGAATGTTTTTTCTGATACTTCTAGATTATCTTTCTTAATCTTTTCTGCTACAATATCAGTATAATTTTCATCTTGATATGCTTTTAAGGCTTCATCTATTATTCTTTTTCCAACACTTTCATCCCAACCTAGAACATGATAAGTATCGCCAATTATTACTAACGGAACATATCCCGGATCTTCTCCGACTTGTTTAGCAATATCATTTGATAATGTTGAATTGACTTTATCATTATTAGTTTGATATGTAACTATTTCAAAATAATCTTCATATATATTATATTTATTACTAAAATATTCAATTAGATTATGGCAATTATGACAAGTACTACTCCAAAACAAATATACTTTTACTTTTTCGTGATCTGTTTTTTCAGGTAATTTCGTCTTTGCACCTACACCTGGTATTAATAATATACTTAATACCGTTAGTATTGTTACAAGTATTTTTTTCATAGCGCCTACTTTCTAGATAATACTACTAAACCTGCAAAACCTAGAATTATTACACCAAATACTATGGCAATAACAGCTCCGTCTGAAAGGCCTTTTTTTGCACTGTGATTTTCATAGACTTCAGTAATATCTGTTTTAGTATATTCATCCTTTACAGATATACTTTCTTCTTTTGCAGCTTGAGCAATTGTTTCTGCTTTTGGACTTAAATTATTGTCTTTTATTGCTTTTTTTACTATATCAGTATAGTTTTCATCTTGATATGCTTTTAGAGCGGCTTTAATTATTTCTTCCCCAGATTTTTCTCCGAATCCCATTAACTTGTAATCATCTCCGATAACAATAAATGGTACACTTCCATTTTCTTCTTCACCTACTATTTTTTTAACTGCTAACATAAGTTTTTGATTAGTAGAATTATTCCAAGATTCATATGCCGCGATTTGGAAATAATCTTCATAATCTTTAAACTTATCTGAAAAATAAGTTAAAAAGTCATAACAATGTGAACAACCTGCTCCACGAAATAAATAAACTTTTACTATTTCATGATCTGTTTTTTCTGGAAGTTTTATTTTAGCAGCTTTAACATTTGTTGCAAATAAAACTCCAACTATACTTATTAATAATAATATATACTTCTTCATTTTTCCCTCCGATATTTATTATACTTTGTTTGTTTCATTTTGTATAGTCTTTTTTGAAATATGTTTAGTATGAAGTTCTAAATCATTTTTACTTATATACGATATATATGCATCTTGAATTTTTGAACTCATATATGCTTCTTTTATGTTTTCTTTGCTATCACTTTTATATAAGCTATCACTTCTACTTTTTCTAATGTCCTTCATATCTTTAATGGCTCCGAGTGGTTGACCTGCCCCACCAACACATCCGCCTGGACAAGCCATAACTTCAACAAAATCATATTTCTTTAGTTCTTCGTATTTTTCAATTACTGTTGATATCTTGTTAACAACGGCAACTTTTAAATAATATTTGCCAAGATCTATTGTTGTACTTTTAAAATCTTCTTCTTTACGAATTTCATCTAAATGATATAACTTAATCGGTGCTTTTTTACCGTTAATCATATAATATGCGGTTCTTATAACTGCCTCAGTTACACCACCGGATGCACCAAATATTAAACCACTTGATGATGACTTACCCATTAATGAATCGAATTCTTCGTCTTTTAAATTACAAAAATCTATATTTGATTCTCTGATTAACATTGATAACTCTCTAGTAGTTATAGAAATATCAGTTTCTGGATAATACATCTTTTCTGTCTTCTTTGCTACACACGGAGCAATTGAAACTGTTATTATCTTTTCTTTAGGTATTTCATACATCTCTGAAAAATACGATTTTACCATTATTGCTTCCATTGCTATTGGGCTTTTACAAGTACTTAAATAATCTAAATCTTCTTGGTGATATTTTCTCATATATAAAACCCATGATGGACAACAACTAGTAAATAAAGGAGTTTTTTTATGTTTAAGTCTTTCTGCTAGTTCACTTGCTTCTTCCATTATTGTAATGTCTGCCCCAAATGTTGTATCAAAGACATAATTAAAACCAATATTTCTTAGAGCACTAACCATTTTTCCTTCAAGAAATGTTCCTTCTGGAAAACCAAATTCATCCCCGATTGCTACTCTAACTGCTGGTGCTGTAAAGGCTACTACAACATAATCAGTATCATTAATATAATTAAGAACTTTTTTATAATCATATTTTGGTATTAATGCCCCACTTGGACACGTTAAAATACATTGGCCACAATTAATACAATCATCAGTTAGATTATTTATACTATTACATGTTTTTTTACACATTCCACAATTAATACATTTTTCTTCAATTCTATCTATACTCACATTGTTAGGCTTTATTTCAATTCTATTCATTATTCACCTTTAACTAATATTTTATAAAATTTAACTAGCTTTACTAGAATTTCTTGTTCTTCTATTTTTATTTCATTCGTAGCAATTAATGTTGCTAAACCATTGGCATATAACCACATATTCATAAATAAATTTTTTGCTTCTTCGAAACTATATCCATGTTTATTAACAAGATTTATTATTGCACCTTGATTCCATTTTTCATCTAAAACATTTTCTATAGTTTTCCATTTTAAATTATTACTTAAAAATAAGCTAATAAATAAATTTTTATATTCTTGGGCAAATTCGACATAGGCAATACATAATGTTAATAATGCTTTTTTGGAATCTATTCTGCTTGTTAAAAATTCATCATATTGGTGTGATATTTCTTTATAAATATCTTCTTTAATTTCGTCCATATTACTATATATACGATATAGTGGTTTTGTAGATACTCCGAGGGATGCCGCTAGACTTCGAGCGTTTATGCTATCCCATCCCTTTTCATTTACCATTTTTACTGCAACTTTTACAATTCTATCTTTTGATAATTCTACTACCGCTGGCATACATCCACCTCACTTTAATTGTTTACCTATGGTAACTTATGTTTCTATTATATCACAATGATATTTTAAGGAAAAGTATTTTTTATAAATTTCAGAACAAAACTTATATTTCTAACGAAATTCAAGTATCTGTGTTACCTCGTGGTAACACTTTTTTGGTTTCACTGAAAACCTAAGTATCTCCACAGACCAACTTTGGATAGTTGCCACTCAACTTTTTTTATTTTGTTCTTTTTCTATATTAAATAACTTTTCATATATATTTTTAATCATTCAAACATTATATTTATACTTGCATTTATATCTCTATCATGTATTAATCCACATCTTGGACATACCCCTTTTCTTACACTTAAATTCTTTACTTTTTCATTTTTAAATCAACATTTATTACAATTTTGATTACTTGGATAATATTTATTTATCTCAATTACTTTTTACCTAACCATTTTGATTTGTATTTTAAGACTCGAACGAATTTATTAATTGGTATGTTTTTTAAGTGTTTTGCTATTTTTTAGGACTTGATACATACTTTTAATATCTAAGTTTTTAATCGATTTGATGTCATCTTCTTTTATTATTTTATTTACAAACCAAAGTATAACCTGTACAAAAAAAATTTGCAAATCTTGCTTTGCAAATTTTTTTCTTATTTCTTTTCAATCCAATTTTTGCCTTCGACAGTTCTTGCAACTAACATAGCTGATGCTGAATCTCCGACAACATTTAAAAGCGTTGCTGGGGCATCAATAATAGTTGCTATGATAGTTAAGATTGGTAAGGCCGCTACATTATAGTTCATCATAGTTAAAATTAACATTTCACTTATTGTGCCACCACCAATAGGTACTGCAGTTACTAATAAAGTTGCAAGTAAAGCAATTCCAAGCACTTTAGATATATCTCCAAAAGTTGAAAGTGATGTTCCAAATAAACTAACTAAAAACATTATTTTAAATACACTTCCTATACATGAACCATCTTTATGAAAGCTTGTTCCTAATGAAACTGTAGTTTCAGCAATATCTGTTGGAACTCCTATTTTCTTGGTACATTCTATATTTACTGGTACGCTTGCAGCTGATGAACACGTTCCTAAGCTAGTTAAAGCTGATGGAATTATATTTTTCCAAAATGCTTTAACCCCTTTTTTTCCAGCAGCTATAAAAGCATAGAGAGTATAAAATAATGCCATAAAAACAAGACATACTATTGTATAAATTACAAAAGTTTTTAAAAAACCAATTGCTATCGTACTACCTAAAGTTCCTATTAAACTAGCAAAATAGCAACCAAGTCCTATCGGAGCATAATACATTATTATTTCAACTAATTTGTACATTACTTCACTAAATGAATCAAATAGTTCAGCAATCTTTCTTCCTTTTGCTCCAGCTTTATTTATAGCTAAGCCAAATAACACCGACATTACTATTAAAGCAATTAAATTGTTTGTTGATAAAAGTCCTGCAAATGAATTAGTTGATAATACATTTACTGTTCTTTCTAAAATATTTAGTTCTATATCTTCTTTTACTGTATTGTCAAAAACTTCCTTAATAGCATCGGTATCATTAGGATTTACTAAATTAGTAAAAGATGTTGTTAAAAAACCAAATAATACCGCTATAATAGATGTTATTAAAAATATTATTATTGTACTGGTTAATATTTTACTTAACCTTTTCTTTTCATTCATTTTAGAAATGGATGATGTGATTGTAAAGAATATTAAAGGAACAATTATTACTAAAAGTAGATTTAAAAACAGATCTCCTAGAGGTTTTACCACTTGGGCTTTTTCTTTAAATACTAATCCACATATTACACCAATAATTACCATACCTAAGAGTATTAATGTTCCTTTATAGTTTTTAATAATTTTTTTCATTTATCCTCCTTTATAAAATTATTAAAAGTTTAGACATATTTCCTAGGCATTCCTCCTTTTATTATCCTTATCTTATCATATTCTATTTTATTCGTCAAAAATTAGAACAAAAAAAGTGCCAAACTTGACACTTTACTTTAATGATGGCAAATCAAAATCATCATCGTCTTCATCGTCATAGAAATCCATCACCTTTTTTTTACTTTCAGGAACAAATATTTCTTCTTTTTCATCTTTTAAGATTATAGGCTGTTCTTGAACTTCATTTTTTGGTAAAATTGGTTGTTCTAAAATTACTTCTTGTGGAATGATTATTTGTTTTGGAATTTCTTCTTTAGTAATAATTGGTTGATCAATAGTTTCATCTTTTGGAGTATAAGGTAATAGTTTCCTTTTTTTAAATGATATTAAAGGTCTATTTAAAAACTTACTAAATTTTCCTTTACCATTATCACTTTTTAATCTTATTATTTTAAGAATATCCTTAATTATAACATATAATGCTGGTACTAAAACACAAAATAACCATCCTGTTTTTGTAGCTAAGAATGCTTGTGCTCTTCCAAGTTGTGGTATTCTTAATGCGACTTTACCTACGATACTTTTAAATTCTACATCTACCCCATCATCTACAAGGTTAAAATCTCCTTTTGTTCTATAATGATAGTTTCCATCAGCGTCTTTACTAACCGCTATTACACGATGGGTGATGGTTCCACCATGGACCCCTGGTATACTTGAATTAAAAGTTATAACATCGTTTATTTTAATATCTTCTGGTTTATCTACTTTTACATCAATTACTACATCATATACATTGATATTCGGAGTCATACTTGGTGTAATTATTGTATATAACGAAAATTTAGGTTCATGACCACTACCTTTTGCGGCGTAAATTCTAACTGCTATGAAATAGTATACTAGTGCTGCCATAACAAGCATAAGCAAAGTAAAAACAGTCCAACTGACTATAGTTGAAAGAAATTTCAAGATTTCCCGAAAATTAGACTTCTTTTTTACTTCGGAGTTCATATCACACTTCCCTTATTCTTTTTTATTATATCCAAATATTTGACAAATAGCAATAAACATTGATAAATTTTTCGTAAAAAAAGATAAATAAACTTTTTATGATATTAAGTCTTTTTTTTCAATTAAGGAATATAATACAACAAATTGCATAAAATTAAGTATAATTTATATTATTTACTTTACAAATAGACAAAATTATATTAAAATAATTTTATCTGGAACCGTAGCCAAGTGGCTAAGGCGTGGGTCTGCAACACCCTGATCACCAGTTCGAATCTGGTCGGTTCCTCCAAATAAAATCAAAGCCTTTGAACCAAAGGCTTTTTTATTTTAATATTATAACTTTTTATTTAATCTTTGTTCACAATCAAACAAATTTATTTTTTCGCTTACTCCATTTTTAAATACAAAATATGGCTTTGTACCTATCACTTGTACGCCTTCTTCTGAAATGTAAATGGCATCTTCTTCTGGAATAGCAATTACTTTGCCGATTTTTTCAGAATATTTTGTTATAGAGTCTGTAAACATTTTCATGCGTTCATTATTCTCTTCTTCAGTATATTTTGATTTCCTATTTGTATAATGTGGAAAAATAGATATTCCCGATAATACATCAAAGCCCTTCGTATCTTCTAGATTTACATCATTAGGATCCATACTGGCAATAATATTTATATCATAACCAAATATAACTGCTCCAGCACTTCCACCGATTACTACACCATCTTTATTGATATAATCTCTGATGTTTTTAAAAGCTCCACTTTCTTTTAGCCCTAATAGCAATTTATAAGTATTTCCACCACCAATAAATAAAGCTGAATAATCTTGTAAATTTCGTGAAGCAAGGTCTTCAAATGATCGTACCATTGAAATACCTGTTTTATCTACACTTTTTAATTCCTCGTTTATCCACTCAAAACAACCATCATATGGGTGTTCATTTTCATCCATAGCTAAAGGAATATATAGTATAGGTTTATTATGATCAATAATCTCATTAAGTTTTTGATTGGCTAATGTATTTTGATCTCCAGATCCTCCACCACATAATATTAATTTCATTTATTTATTACCTCCTTAAGTTTTGTCTATTATTATTAATGGTATATATATTTCATCATCTGTATATCCAGCATGTTGAGAAACCAGTCTTTCATCACCATCTGATACTAATGCTTTATTAGAATCTTCTGCGATTGCTAAATAATCTCCGATAGCACTTCTAAACAATTTATTTTCTTTACCATCACCGAATAGTTTGCTTTTGATTATTTCATCTTTTTTATATAAAGTAAAATAATTTCCAAGTAATTTATTAAACTCTTCTTCAAAGCTTTTATGCATTCCACCTTTTACTTTAAACGATATCGCGCGTTGTTCTATGGATGTATTTCTTTCTAACATTATTTTTAAAGATGGATAATCATTTAAAAATAAGTTATTAACTTTTATATGTCCATGGTCTGCTATTACAAAAACAATGGTATCTTCTAAGTCTTGGCATAACTCATCGACTTTTTTATTTCGTTCTTTAATTAATTTATTTGCTTCATTACTATCTGGGCCAAAATCATGCATTGTACTATCTGGTTCACTATCATATGCATAAATATATTTCTTACCATCTTTTTGACATTCTTTTTTTATTATTTCTAACATGTTATCTAAATCTTTATATGGACTATCACCAAATGGGAATAAAATTTTACTTTTGTATTTTCCTATTTCATTTATTTCATCAGTAATAGTTCTATTTATCAACAATTTATTTCTTATTTCATCATATTCTTTATTTACTTTTTGACTATCTTTTTCTATACCTCTGAATAACATTATTATTTTATCTAATGGTTCAACATAAGAATACCATCCTAGATAACCATGCTCAACCGGATTTAAACCAGTCATGACTGAATATGTTGCAGCAGTTGTTGTTGCTGGGAATACTGTGGTTATCTCTTTTTTCCTATTTTTGATAAAGAAATCTTCTTTATCTAATACTCTATCAAGTATTCTTGATCCCATTCCATCAAATAATATAACTACAACATTTTTTGGTTGTTTTTTTTCTAATAATTCATCAACATAGCTTAAAGTATTGTGTTGATAATCTAATTCAAAATATTTTCTTATTGAACAAGCTAAATTAGTTATACACTCATTATAATTGTTTTTTACATGCATTATTATCACATCCTACTTTAATTTAATTGTATATTCTCTATTTCTAATAGTAACTAATAAATTAATTTCACTTGCTTCATTTATTTCACTAGTTGTTTCTAGTATTAATTTATTTATTTCCCGTGATGGATTTGCATATTTTACATTTGCTTTTTTCGTGTTCCCATCTAATATGTATTCTACTTCCATAAAGTTTGTCGCAAATGCATTAGCATCATTTATATTTTGAAATGAAGATGTTGTTTTATCTAAAACTAAATCATAATCCATAACAATTAATGTTGATTTATTTTGATATGATGCACCAGCTACTACAACATCCATACATTTATATTTATCAGTTTTATATCCACATTCATATTGATATTCATATCTATTTGCTATAAGTACAGATTTGATGTTTAATGATGACTCTTTTAATGATGTTCCTGAAAATGATATTGTTTCGTTTATTTTAGCATTTCTTACTCTTTTAACATCAATATATTGCACTGGATTTAATTTTACTGTGGTTGTTTTAGCTAAAAACGATTCACTTTTTGTTGATTCACCTTGATATAATACAACTTCAAATTTTTCACCTTTATATTTCTTATCTATTTCATATGCCATTATGTATGTTTTGGTAGTTGAAACAGAAATTACATCATTCATATAAGGATCTCCATAGTCTAAGAAATTATTCCCTTTACTAAGAGATGGGTATACATAATTTTTATTATAATATAGTTTAAAGTTATTATAATTTATTCTTGAATCATTTCGAGAAGTATTTTTAACTTCAAAACGAATTACTATATAATACTTATTTTCATCTATGATGTTACCTTTTAAATCAATATTAGTTATCATGCTATCCATTATTTTATAGGTCATTCCACTATTAGAAAATGTTTTATTCTCTTTATATGTATATCTTAATTTTTCAGTATTTTTATATATTACAAAACCTAAAAATACAACTAATATTACCCCGATTAAATAAATTATTTTCTTATTTTCTAAATAGTAATATTTTAACTCTCTAGCAAATCTTCTTAAATTTCTTTTGGTTTTATATGTTTGAAAATTAAGACTTAATTCTATTTCTTCACTGTCTTCTTCAGTTATCTTTAGTTCTTTTAAATCATTTTTAAAATTAAATTTCTTAACATCAAATCCCAATGCTCTGATAGATAAAAATATCAAAAAGAAATAACTTGGATAATATATAATGTTAGCAAAATCACGGTATGTTCTGGCACTTGCTGTTGCCCACAGACCTTTACTTAAAGAACTTATTAATACGGATGCTATAATTATTCCAATTAAAAGAATTATATAATAAAGTATTGTAAAAAAATATAATTTTGTGGGTTTCTTTTTTAATTTCAAAAGAACATATACTGATATTAAAGTAATTATCATAACTATTATAGCAACATATAACCAATTACTAATTGTTGATGATACTAAATCATCTGATACAATTACACTATAGTTATTTGCTACATATTCTTTGAAGAATCCTACTACTGTATTAGTTTTAATAATTATAAACACACTTAAAATAGCTAGAATAAAATGAATTTTTCTAAAGTTTTTGATCAAGAATGCATAAGGCTTTTTTAAAATCATTTTAACCAACCCTTTTCTTTAATAATTTTATCAAAAAAAACAACCTTTTGTAAAGTTGTTTCTATCTTTTTGTTACTAATACTTGATCTTTTAATAAGTATATTGTTTCATTTTGATTAAGTAAGTCTAACTTTGATATTTTAAATAATTTACTTACTGTATCTAGTGTATCTCCTTCTGCTGTTATATAATAACTATAATTATTTTTAGGAATTAGTATTTCTTGACCAGGATAGATATAATCTTCCATTTCAAGGCCATTTAAACTTGCAAGTAGTGTCGGATTAATATTATATTTTTCTGCTATTTTATATAGCGAGTCTCCGCTTTCTATTATATATGTATTAAAGTATTTATCTTCATTTTTAGGAACTATTATTTCCATCCCTGCTCTTAATTCACTATCAAAATATAGATTATTTAACCGCATTAAGTCTTGCACAGATATATTAAATTTACTTGCTAATGTCTTAATATTTTCTCCATCTTTTACCAAATAGTTATTAAACATATTATCACTCCTAGTATAAGATATGTTTAATTATTATTTTGGTTAGTCTATAAAAATCATATTTGTGTTATTAAATTCCCATTCACTATATTTAAGTAAAGGTTTTTCTCCATATAATGGATTAAAATAATATAATGTATCTTTTGATATGTAATATATATCTAAATTATCTACTTTAACTATTTTACTTACATCTTTATTTGTTACTAAATAGTCTTTTTTAAATGTTCCATAAAGTTTTGTATCTTTTAAAGTATAATTATAATATTCGGTATTGGAAAAATTTAGTCTATTGTTCTTTAATTTTTGATTAGTAACCTTTTCCCATTTACCATCATTATTTACTTTATATTCTGTTTTATAAATATCTTTTTTCTTTAAATCTATATAATATTCAAGTTCACTCTTATTATCATATAAATATACTTTGTTTTTATAGTCTCCGAGAAAATAACTATCAAAATATAAATCATATCTTAGTTTTATTTCACTAGTTTTGCCATTTTTAAATGTTATCAAGTTTATTTTAGAAAATTGGTAATCATTATTATAATCAGGTACTAATAAGTAATCTTTAGTTTGATATATTAAATTCAATTTATATAGATCTTTATTGAATAAACTAATTGTTGTATTTTTCTTAGGGCTTAAATATACAAATTCATGGTAATTCCATAACAAAAATTTATGATTTTCTAACGAATCTATTTGAATATTTTTATATATATCATTTTTTTTAAATTCATTAGTATTATTTGGATAGAAAAAACCTTCTTCATTAGAGCATACATCATATAAATTTATATTTTTAGCTTTAAATGATAAACATGTATAGTTATCATTCTTAGTAATTTTTATATCTTCCACTAACTTTCTTTTGTTAGTATATTTATCAAATGATATAACTTCATATTCTTTATTATCTAATGTAAATATAAAACTATAATACTTTTCTTTTTTGTGATAATTTTCATTTACTTTAACGTCATTTATAGTATATTCTAGATTATAATTGTGTGTTGCATTTAAAAAGTAAATGAATATAGTAAATATCACAACTAAAAATATAATTAGGTTTAATAATTTTCTTTTATTTACTTTCTTCTGCATGACCATATTTTTGTTTTTCTTCCATCATCATTTCTGTTATGCTTGTTTCTATTTCATCAAGTCCACTTTTTGGAAGGTTAGATATTGCTACTTCTTCTTTAACTGTATCAATTTTAATTTTTCCCCAAATTAGGCCTTGATATACAAATAAGTCATTGTATAGATCTGGTGTAATTGAACTTAAGAAATATCCCCAAACAACACGTTTTTGGCCTATTAAAATTCTTTTGTTTGTTAAAACAACTACACATGTTTGAAATATGTCGTAAAACTTATCATTTTTTTGACCTGCAAAAGCAAAGGTTACAAATTCTCCGGGATTTAGATGTTTTTCTACAACATTACAATGGTCCTTTAAATTCCATACTACTCCACCTGGATGTTTGCGTTTAAATTCTAGCGCTTTATCATAAACTTGTCCCATAATATCACCCAATTATATTTTATAATAAATTTTCTAATTTGGCAATTGTTACTTTAAATATTTACTGTATACCCAACGATTATTATAAATTTGTGTCCAATTATTTTTTGTTTTTATAACGCTAACGGTAGTATTGTTAGGAACTCTATATAAAACAATGTTTCCATTTGGTTTATTTCTAACATTTAATAAAGCTGCTGTAGTGCTTTTAGATTCATAATATTTTTTTGGTTTAGATTTTGTAATATAATTACTTGCGACATATTCCTTATCATTTAATTTAGCCCAACCATTATTAATACTTTCTACCTTAATTTTAGTATCTTTATGTAAAAGGTTTACAAATTTGTAATTAACACCTGGTCCATATCTAATATTTAAGTTAGCTGTTGTATAATAAATATTATCATCTGTGCTTTCTTCATCTATGATCTTAATAAAGTTAATGTTTCTATTATTTTTTATTGTTGTAAAATTTGGATCTATGAACATACCATGTTCTGGTTTAATGTTATATTCTGTTGTTTTTAAAATCCATAAACCTAGATTATTTTTTGCCCAACCCGAACCAGACATTTTACCTCGACCTAAAGTTATATGAAAGTGTGGTCCAGTTGCAAAACCATCTGCACCTTTTGGAAATATTACTTCACCACGTTTATAAATTTTACCTTTGTAAACGTTTCTTAAATCTTTGTCTTCCGGATGAACTACCATTATTGTAATATAATCTGTAAATGTTGGAGTTATTACTGGAGTTGTACTTTCAAGCCATATTGTATTTGATGCTCTAAGTCCAACACCATAAACCTTTTTTACTATTAATTCATTACATGGACAATAAAAGTAACTGTTACTACCAGAACCACAAGCATCATCAATCGGATAATCTTTTAAATTACCTTCAGAATGTCTTTTATGTGTATAATTATCGTCATAACCTTGAGTTATATTCATTATTCTTAGTGGATAAGTTAAATAATTCATGTTTCACCTCACTATATTATATGAACTAGTCCACCTTTTTCAAAGTGCGTTTGTCTATATTTTAAATGCGTGTTATAATTATGGCGAGGTATTTATGAAAAAAATATATTATTATGATGATTTTGATAGCGATGTTGTTAAATCTAAAAACCAAGAGTATTTTTTAAAAACTAATTATAAATGGATTAACAAAAATATCTTTTATGTAATCTGTTCTTATGTAATTTATTGGATATTTTTATTAATAAGTTTTTTTTATATAAAATTATTTTTGCACGTTAGTATTAAAAATAGGAAAGTTTTGAAAGGAAAATACAATTATTATTTATATATTAATCATACACAAGAAGTTGGTGATGCTTTTATTCCCCCGTTTATAACCAGATATAAAAGACCATTTTATGTTGTTAATAAAGCCAACTTAGGAATTCCTGTGTTAGGTAAATTACTTCCTTTATTAGGTGCTATTGTTATACCTGATGGAATTCATGATATGTTAAAATTTAGAGAAGCATTAAAATTCTATGGGAATAAACATCCAATCATTATATATCCTGAAGCTCATGTGTGGCCATATTATACAAAAATTAGACCATTTAAAAATAGTGCTTTTCAATTAGCTATTGAAGAAAAAAAAGAAGTATACTCTGCAACTACAACTTACAAAAAAAGTAAGATTTTTAAAAAACCAAAAATTGTAGTTTATGTTGATGGGCCATTTTATGTTGATAACTCACTTACTAAAAAAGAAAAAAGTAACGCATTAGCTAAAATTGTAAGAGATAAAATGATTGAGAGAAGCAAAATGTCCAATGTGGAATATGTGATATATAAAAAGAAAGATAATTAAATATCTTTCCAACCTGCGATATCATTAATATCAAACTCATATTTTAGTTTTTTGTTATAGGCATTTTCATATGCTTTTTTTCTTGCTTCATAATCAACTTCAGCCATTTTAATTGAATCACTTTTAATAGATTCATTGGCTTCAGGATAAATAACTTTGTTAATTATAACTCTATATTTTACGGCATTAAATTCGTTATTATCTGTAATATCTGTATCAACAATTTTAACAAAACAAGAAATAACTGGAACATCTAGTTCATGAGCAAATTGATAGGCTCCACGCTTGCATGGTCTTGGAAGTCTATAATTAAACCACATCTCTTCTTCTGGATAAATTAAAACAATATTTCCTTTAGAAAGTATTTTTTTTAATTCAGGAACAAACTTTTTAATTATATAATTTGGACTTTTTGATAAAGGAATTACTTCAATATTATTAAAAAGAAAACCTAAAAATCCTGGCATAGCTAAATTTGTATCCTGAACAACAATATATAGTTTTTTATGTAAATTCTCTTCCACAATTTTTCTAATATTGTAGCTGTCTAAAGGGTTAAAATGATTACTTGTTATTATTGCCCCATTTGTTAAATCAACATTTTCTAGTTTCTCTAAACCAATTATATCAATATTTGGATATATTTCTTTGGCTATCTTTTTTACTGTCTTATTAGCAATCTTATTTTTAATAAAATATATTGGACTTTTTTTATTTCGATAAAATTTATTTATACAATTATTTATTTCTTCTTCACTAAGATTGGGGTCTTTGATTTCAACTTTTTTATTTAGTTCATTATTTTCAATATTTGTTTTTATATTGTTGATAACTTCTTTTTTACTTCCACCAATTATCATAAACGAGTTTCTTTCCCACTTTCAAAAACATTTTTTAAAGTGTTCGTTTCATTTACTAGTAACGATGCTCTTTTAATCATTAAATCCATCCATTTAGAATCCTTATTCTTGTCTTCATCTGTATAACTATTTTTTATTTTTAGTATTTCTTCATAATATGGTGTAAGTTTAGCATATTTCCAAAAGTAATCTTTGTATTGAACTTCATCATATTGCCATGGCTTTAAAAATAAATTGTAGTGAATTATTATTGGATTTTCTAATTCTTTATTATTTGGATTGGGCATAGCATCATATTCATCTTTTAAGTACTTTATATGTCCATAACACATGGCATTTATATAATCTTGATCTGGTGCTATTACATCGAAACCATATTTGGTATATAAATCTAAAAATTTCTCATCAATTTTTAATTCTCGCAATTTCTTTGCATCCATAAGAAGTACACCAGAATTAATGTATTTATCTCTAGGTATACCTACGACTTGTTCAAAGTAATTTGCTAATATTTCATTATCTATTGTAGATTTATCTATGATACATCCTAAATAATTGTCTTCAAGTTCTTCGTTGAAAAACTCTGAAATATCACCTGGAATAACTGTATCTGAATCGATATATATACATTTATCATATTGTGGAAACATAACTGGAATAAAAATACGGAAGTATATTGTTAGTGTAAATGTATATTCTCTAAGTCTATTTCCTAATTTGTCTGTTATCATACTTAGATTTTTATTCATTTCAGTTAAAATTATTTTGCAATTTTCTGTTTCTAAACTCTTTAATTTTTCAGCATTTTCTTTACTTAAATTTTCATATATTATATTTATATCATAATTATAATCTTTATTTGCATTCATTATTAGAGATTTAATTGAAACCGCTACAAACTTGGAATATTCATCATCTATAGCATAAAATATGGGGATTGTTTTTTTCACTTTATTTCCTCCTTTAATTGTTGATAACTTGTTAAAATATCATCAAATTCATGGCACTTTAAAATTTCGTGTAGTCTATCTATGTTCCAGGGTTTCACTTTTTGTGTTCTAAAGTATGGAAAGAACTTAAAAGTAGTAGTAAAATGGCGAAATACTGTGTCATTTTTTAATGCGTGTTGTTCATTATATTTTCTTTTTACAATTAATTTTGGTTTGCAATACTTGTTAATTGCTGCTTGGTCTGGAAGTAACATTTTCCTGGTTTGGCACATAGAGCGAGCCTTCTTAAAGCTACCACTTTTTTTTATCAAATTTAGGTTCATAATTAATACACCTGAATTTAAATAATCTTTTTTAATTTTATTTTTACTATAAAAATACTTGCCATAAAAATCTCTGGCTCCTACGATTTCATATTTAGAATTATCTAAATCATAAAAACTTTTAAATGAATTATATGCTATGACATCATTATCTAAATACATTATTTTACTTGGCATGTTGGGAACCAAATCAGCATAAAGTCTAAGCATGCAATATGGAGTAAACAATGTATCAATATTTCTCAATGGAATTTCTTCTAAAAAGTATTTTTTTACGTCAATTAATTTAACAAAACTATTTTTGTTTGTTTTTTTTACTAATTCATCTAACTTTTTAATTGTTTTTTCACTTACACTTTTTTTATCTTCATAATCCATACTAAAAACATATATATTTAGATCTCCACTTTCATGTTTTATTAATGATAATATGGATATTATTAATCCATCAACAATATTTGAATCCCCACAATAAAGTATGTTCATTTCTACTCCTCACTTTTGCATATTGCTATTAAATACTTTTCATTTTCTATTAATTCTATTTGTTCTTTTATCTTAGTTGTATCAACATTTATTAAACCATATGATATTCCAATACCTTTCATTTTAACAAATGCTTCTTTCATAACCCAAATTCTTGTAAAATCATATACTTTATTCTTTGAATTTAGTATTTCGTTTTGTTCATTATTAGTAAAATATTTTCTTACAACACTCTCTTTATAGACAAAATATTCTACATCTACCCCGATTTCTTTATCACTTATGACTAAGACTATCGTACCATTACTATGACTTATATTAAAATAAATCTTTTCATTTTTTAAATATGGTTTATTATATTCATTATATATTATCTCATAATCTGAAATATTATAGTCTTTTTTTAAACTCTCTTTTAAAAGTTCTTTGGCGTTTGCATTTTCTTTTATATATAACCTATACATGACTACTTAAGAAATTTACTATATCTTCCACAGTTTGAATTTTTTTGATTTCTTTATCGGGTATTTCTAGTTGATATTTGTTTTCGATTTCTGAAACTAATGTTACTAAATCTAATGACTCTAAATCTAAATCAGCTATTAAATTAGTTTTTAAATTTATACTTTCTTCAGGCACTTCAGCCACTCCAGCGATTATTTTAATTATTTCTTCTTTCATTTTTCTTCCTCCATTATTTTATTTCTCATTATTTTTCTATTATTGTTCTTTGGAAATTCATCATTTCTTAATGTTACACTTGATATTTGATGATTCTTTGGAACCTTACTGTTATACTTGTAAATTAAACCATTAAAGTAACTTATGTTTCCAAAATATTCTTCATTCGGATAAATCATTGCTATTAATTTATTGTCTTTAGCATACACTATTACTTCACATACACCTTTATCTTTTGATAACTTTTCTTCTATAACTTCAGGCGATATATTTTCTCCATTACTTAGTATGATTAAGTTCTTCTTTCTTCCAGTGATATAAAGAAAACCATTTTCATCTAAATATCCAAAATCTCCAGTATTAAAATACCCCTTTTTAATAACACTTTTTGTTGCCTGTTCATCTTTATAATAACCAAGCATTACAATATCACCTTTTACTAATATTTCATTATTTTCAATTTTTATATATGCGCCTCGCACTACTTGACCTACAGAACCATCTTTATAATACTCATTTCTGTTAACTGCTAAAACCGGAGAGCATTCAGTAATTCCATACCCATTTAATATTTCGATACCAATTGATCTAAACCATTTAACGTATTTAGCATCTAGAAAAGCTCCACCGCAAATAATGTATTTCAAATTGCCTCCGAAGTTAGCTAATATTGATTTAAATAATATGTGTCTTAAATCTATGCCTATTTTTAGTAAACTATTACTCATTTTAATTGTGGCTTTTAAAATACTGGCTTTCTTGGTTTGACGAGCTGTTTTCCATATTTGTTTATAAAAATTTTCTATAAACACAGGTACAACGAACATAGTGTTTGGTTTTGATTTTTTTATTTCATTTATTAAATATTTTAAACTATTATTTAAAAACACGGGGACACCGTAATAGAATGGTTTTAAAACACTTGTAATTAACCCAAAGGCATGATGAAAAGGTAAACAAGAAAATACTAAACCATCTGGCTTAAATAAACAGCTTGCACCATAAATGTCACTTAATATATTTTTTTCACTTAACATTACACCTTTATTTGCACCAGTTGTTCCCGATGTAAAAAATATTACACGACATTCATCTTTTGCTTTATTGTCTTTAAATTCTAAGCCTTTATTATCTTTAATTAATATATCTATATCATCTATATAATATGATTTATATTTTTTTTCTATAACTTCTAAATCACAGTAATTTTTAGAGTAGTAAATTATTTTTGAATCACTTTTTTTAAGCAATTCTTTTATTTTATCTGTTGATAAGTCTTTATCTATTAACACTGCCACATTTTTACTAATTATAATGCTAAAAAATAATACTAAGTAATTATATGAATTTTCTCCGATTAATGCAATGTGTTTGTTTTTATAATTATTGCTTAAATAATTACTTAATATTCTTACATCATTGTTGAAGTCATTATATGTTTTTCTAATTTCTTCTTTTTGAGCATTATTAAAAATAAAGGCTACTTCCTCTTTTTTATCCCCTAGGTTCAAAGTTAACAATTCTTTAAAATCTTTTAGTTTTTTATGTTCATAATATGCATATGGTTTATTCATAATTCCACCCCATGTACTTTTTAAGTAATGACCCTAGATATAATAATATCACGTTTTTTAAGATTTGAAAACATATTTTGTTTTATAATAAACAAAAATAACTAATTTGTATTTTTTTTAGCTCTATACCTTTCCATTTCATTAAAAGGTTTAAAATATATTCTTGTTCATTGTTATTTAGATCTTTTTAAATAGGCATGGTTTTAGACACAGTCATGCAAGTTTACTTATAAACTTAGGATGCTATAGTAGAGAAGTTGCTGATAGGTTAGGAGATACTATACAAATTGTTGAGAAAACATACTTCCATTTGTTTAGCAAAAAGAAAAAACATAGCATAGAATTATTAAATAAATTTAATGAAAGCAAGAGGTAAAATAAAAAAAATCCCGTATTTACGGGAGAAAATTCAATTTGGTGGAGTAGAGGAGAGTTGAACTCCTGTCCAATATATCCTATATCACAACGTCTACAAGTTTAGGTAGATTTAAATGTCCTAACTAAAATGGCTCTACACTAACCTATTAATTAGTAAGTTTAGTGAAATTCTATACATTAACCTAAACAATTAATATATTATATCTTATATTTATTAACCCCTAGTTCAACCTATAAGAGAAATTGAATAGAAGTGCTCCCTTATCCTAATTATTAGGCAAAAGCAGGAGCGAAACTATAATTAGCTTCGTCATTTAATTTTAATTTTGCACTTAAGGTATGCCGACCACTTGCAGTCATGCCTAGTAATACATGTCGAAACCAGTACTACCCCATGAATTAATTATAGCAAATATTTATTAATTTGTCTATAATTTAGCAACACTTTGACTTAAATCATTTTGTGTGTCTTTAGTTAAATCCTTTATAAAAGTTTGGCTATTTTCATTAAACTTAAACGTTTTATCAAATAACCCGCCTTTTTTAAACATGTCCTCATCAGTTGGAATTTTCTTTATAAAGTCATTTACGTAATGAGGTAAATCGGCGGTTTTTACTACAACCATGCCTTTAGCTGTCGGAGAATAAGTCCCTTCCTCAATTTTTCGAATACCTGGTAAACTATTAACCATTAAATAATTACAAACTTTAGGTATAAAATATTCAATCCAAGCATTTTTATTTTCTATGTTAATATCTAATGTAGTTGCATGTCCAAAATCTCTTAACATGATAATTATGTGATTATCAGAAATGGATAATATTGTTTTTTCAGAATCTGCCATAAAATTATCTAGACCGTCAAAAATACTGGTAGCAATTTGAGTTTTTTCTCCATATAATCTAGTTCTTCCCTTTTCTAATTGCACCATGCTACTTCGTAATATATTTTCATTATTAATAATAAATGTGTGGAAAACATGCAATATTTCAGTTATTGAAGTTGATTGTGCTAATATACCTTCTAAATCTATAAAACAACTATACCCATAGATATCTTCATTTACTTTTCTAACAAGTTCTGGAGACATACTAGCAAATATTTTTATAAAAGTATGTTCTAATCTATCATAATTGTACCCACATTCAAAAACTTGTTGATGATATTTTTTGAATGTATTTTCAATAAACTTTTCAATATTTGAACCTAATTCAAAACTTCTTACTACCCTTAAAAATAGCAATTCTATTCTATCTATAGTATCGCTTAATTTTTGGACATAGGAAATGATATCACCTGGATTATTTTTATCGGCATTATTTGGAAATGTATTATTTATAAGATTTTTTATTATTAAATCAATTTGAAAAAAATTTTCTATTTTTTTAAAGTTTTTAATTTCTTTTTCATTTTTATCCATAGTCTACCTCTTTAACAAACATCAGCTTGTGATTCTCCATTTAAAGAAAAGTCAGCAAATTGTTTTTTTAAATATAATGGATATGCTGCTGCTCCGATCATTGCGGCATTGTCAGTACAATAAATGAATTCTGGAATACTTAATTTTGCACCATTTCTTTCTGCAACTTTGGCTATTTCTGATCTCAAATATTGGTTAGCTGATACTCCACCAGCTACTAAAACATTTTTTATTCCTGTATTTTTTAATGCTAAATCTGTTTTACGTGCTAATTCATCTATTGCAACATATTGAAAACTAGCTGCTAAATCTGCTTCTCTTATAGCATTTCCTTTTTGTTTTTCATTATGTACTACATTAATTATTCTACTTTTTAGCCCACTATAACTAAAATTATATGTATTATCCATTACTGGTCTTGGAAAATCATATGTTACCTTACCTTCCAAAGCCTTTTTTTCTATTCCCGGACCTCCAGGATAGGGTATTCCTAAAATTCTTGCTACTTTATCATATGCTTCTCCGATAGCATCGTCTAGTGTTCCTCCTAAAAACTCAAAATCGTAATCATCTTTCATAATCACAAGTTCAGTATGTCCACCACTAATTACTAATGCCAATAACGGAAATTCTAATTTTTTATTAATAGCATTAGCATATATATGTCCAATTAAATGATTTACTGCTATTAAAGGTTTATTATATACATAACTTAAAACCTTAGCAAATTCTATTCCAACTAATAATGAACCTAATAATCCAGGTTTTTGAGTAACCGCAATTGCATCAACATCAGAAACACTCATATTTGCTTTCTTTAGTGTTTCTTCTAGTACTCTAGTGATATTTTCAGTATGCATTCTGGATGCAATTTCGGGAACTACTCCGCCAAAGTTTGCATGTGTATACATTTGAGTAAGTATCGTTATGGCAGTTACTTCACAACCATTTTTTACTATTGCTATACTAGTTTCATCACATGATGTTTCTATTGCTAATATATAAATATCTTTCATTTTTAAATCCCCCATTTCATTATAATGGCATCACTATCTTCATAATAGTTCTTTCTAATTCCAACTTCTTTAAAATCGCTCTTTTTATATAAAGCAATTGCTGCTTCATTTTTACTTGAAACTTCTAAAGTTATAGTTTTATTAAGACTTAATTTTTTTAATGATTCAATTAAATCTGTTCCAATATGTTGATAACGAGTTTTTTTATCAACAAATATACTTAGTAAATCTATATTATCCCCAAGATCTAACGCATAAAGGTATCCAACTATATTGTTGATATCTGCCACTAAAACAATTGCTATTTTGTTGGTTATTTCTGTTTCTATATGGTAATTTTTGATAAAGTTGTGATGCAATTGTTCACCAAGAGCATTAATTTTATCAATATCTTTGTTAGTTGCTCTTCTTATCAATTTCAACACCTATTTTCTTTATATATATAGGATTTACATCGTGAGCATTTGTAGTATTTTTATTTAATATAAATTTGTATACCATTTCTGCATCTATTTTATAATCTAAGTAATAGTCATCTTTATTAATAGCGTTAACAAACTCAGAGTTATTAACATAAATATAATCTTTAATAGGTTTAAAATTTTGATCAAATTCTGCTAAATAACACCCGTTTCCATCACTTATACCTACTTTTCTTTGATTATTACTAATCGCAGTAACTTCTAGTGATGTAATGGTTTTTATTGGAATATTTAATGTAAATGCTAATGTTTTTGCTATTGTAATACCTAATCTAACACTGGTAAATGATCCAGGTCCATTTACAACTATTATATCTGTGATTTTTTTTCCATCTATTACTTCTTTTATTGTAGGAAACAATACTTCACTATTATTTTTTTTGTTGATAACTTCTTTTTTATCCACAACAAATCCGTCTTCTAATAGAAATATTTTAATATCATTTAAATGTGTATCTATCAATAAACTTGTCATTATAATACCGCATTACATATTTCTTCGTATTCTTCACCGTGTGGTATTAATACAAGTACTCTAGTATCTTCATCTATAAATTTAAACTTAATATCTAATCTTTTTTCTGGTAGTTTATCCTTAATGATATCCGCCCATTCTATAATTGTTACTCCCCCTTTATTAAAGTAATCATTAAATCCGATGGTTTCGTCAGTATCTTCAAGACGATATACATCCATATGATATAATGGAATTTCTCCAGAAGTATATTCTTTTATAATATTAAATGTTGGACTTGTTATTGTTTCTTCTATTTCCATAGCGCTAGCAAATCCTTTTGTAAATACAGTTTTTCCACTGCCTAGCTCTCCATATAAACAAATAACCATATTAGGAAATTTTTCGCTTTCAATATCTTGAGCAATTCTGATTGTATCATCAACCGACCTTGATGTGTATTTATAATCCATTTCTAATCACCTATTCCTATTATAAGATATAATTTATATTTAATACAAGTCTTAAAATACTATTTTACATTTTATTTTGTATTTATTTTAACACAAAAAAAAATTGGCGACTACCTATCTTAGCATTACACTATTTTCGGCGTATTAGGTCTTAACTTCTCTGTTCGGGATGGGAAGAGGTGTATCACCTAAGCTATCGTCACCAATAAAGGATTTTGTCCTTTAAAAAACCCGATAATGCAATGATATAATTCATCTAATAAGAAATAATTGTTTAAGTTAAATCCTCGATCTATTAGTACTAGTCAGCTCAACGTATCACTACGCTTCCACCTCTAGCCTATCAACCTCGTAGTCTACAAGGAATCTTACTTCACGAAGAATGGGAAAATTCATCTTGGAGGAGGCTTCCCGCTTAGATGCTTTCAGCGGTTATCCCGTCCATACATAGCTACTCTGCACTGCAACTGGCGTTACAACAGATACACCAGAGGTATGTCCATTCCGGTCCTCTCGTACTAGGAACAGCTCTCCTCAATTTTCCTACGCCCACGACGGATAGGGACCGAACTGTCTCACGACGTTCTGAACCCAGCTCGCGTGCCACTTTAA